>ERZ1034946.1-NODE-1-length-481680-cov-185.232880_pt1 | contig 481680 bp, 423 predicted proteins | sample MGYA00520591_ERZ1034946 | MGnify/ENA primary metagenome ERZ1034946 (study PRJEB33766, sample SAMN09781753) | gut metagenome | biome: gut microbiome | host: Homo sapiens | place: Madagascar | study: EMG produced TPA metagenomics assembly of the PRJNA485056 data...
GGCGGATGGACAGACACAACGCTGACAGGCTGTAAAACATCAACACTTTCAGTACCGGCAGAGAGTTTCAGAGACGGAATGTATTACAGATGTGTTGTAAGTGATGGGACAGGAAAACAGGTGGTGACAAATGCAGCACAGTTAAAGATTGCAGCCGAGTTGAACATAACAGGACAGCCACAGAATCAGAGTGTAGCTGAAAACAGTACAGCTGTATTTAAAGTGACAGCAAGCGGAAACGGACTGAAATATCAGTGGCAGTGGAGCAAGAGCATGACAGGCGGATGGACAGACACAACGCTGACAGGCTGTAAAACATCAACACTTTCAGTACTGGCAGAGAGTTTCAGAAACGGAATGTATTACAGATGTGTTGTAACAGATCAAAATGGCAAATTATTAATATCGAATGTGGCTAAATTAACGATTTTAAAAACAGATGAATGGGAGTTGCCGATTATGTAGATTATGTAAAAATAATTAATAAAAGTACAAGCTTACTATTTGTGATAAAATACTAATTAATTATGGTGTGACCACATTTGAAGAAGAGTATTCAAATGTGGTCAAATTAAAATAAAGCATAAAAAGGGAGAATAATATGAAATACGATTATCTAGTAGTAGGTTCCGGTCTCTACGGAGCCATCTTCGCCCACGAGGCAAAGGCCAAGGGCAAATCAGTGCTTGTAGTGGACAAGCGTCCTAACATAGCAGGAAATGTCTACACAGAGAAACAGGAGGGCATCAATGTACACATGTACGGAGCCCACATATTCCACACCAATGATAAGAGGGTTTGGAACTACATCACGCAGTTTGCTGAGTTCAACCGCTTCACAAACAGCCCTGTAGCTAACTACAAGGGTGAGCTGTACTCAATGCCTTTCAATATGTACACGTTCAACAAGATGTGGGGCGTGGTGACACCTGAGGAAGCTGCTGCCAAGATTGAGGAGCAAAAGAAGGAAATCACCGGCGAACCAAAAAATCTCGAGGAGCAGGCTATCTCACTTGTCGGCCGTGATATCTATGAGAAGCTCGTGAAGGGCTACACTGAGAAGCAGTGGGGCCGTGACTGCAAGGAGCTTCCGGCTTTCATCATAAAGCGACTTCCTGTTAGACTTACCTTTGACAACAATTACTTCAACGCTCTTTACCAGGGTATTCCAATCGGTGGCTACACCAAGATGGTCGAGAATCTGCTCGACGGCATTGAGGTCAGACTGAATACCGACTATCTTGAGCACAAGGCTGAGCTTGATGCTCTTGCTGACAAGGTGGTATACACAGGTCCGATTGACGCATACTTTGGCCTTAAGCTCGGCACCTTAGAGTACCGCTCAGTGCGCTTTGAGAATGAAACCCTCGATATTCCTAACTTTCAGGGCAATGCCGCTGTCAACTATACAGACCGCGAGACTCCATGGACACGTATCATCGAGCACAAGTGGTTCGAGTTCGGCAAGGATGAGGCTGGCAACGATCTGCCAAAGACTATCATCAGCCGTGAGTACTCTTCTGAGTGGAAGGCAGGTGATGAGCCTTACTACCCTGTAAACGATGAGAAAAACGGACAGCTCTACGCCAAGTACAAGGAGCTTGCCGATAAGGAGACCAGTGTTATATTTGGTGGCCGTCTCGGCGAGTACAAGTACTATGATATGGATACTACCATCGCTTCCGTACTTGATATGTGCGAGAAGGAATTGGGTTAAGATTTAGAAATGCTCATGGCTTTTTGTCATGGGCATTTCGGTTAATTTACTTTGTGAGGTGATATAGCATGAATTTTCATGTAGAAATTCCAGATGAAGAAATGGAAAACATGTCAGAGGATGCCAAGAATGAGCTACATGAACAATTAAATATATATGTTAAAAGTGTTATTAGAGAAGTTTGCTTAATTGAAGAAGGCAGCAGAGAAGAAGGAGCCAATAGAGAGATTACTAGTAGTATGATTAAGTTAGCTGTGAAAAAATACAAGAGTAATAAACCGAAGAAGAATGGAATGGGATTGATTATTTTGAAACTCGTTTCTTGTTTCTCGCTTTTAATAACTGGGTTTTTATTTGATTCAAATGGGTATCAGAACCATTTTTTTAAACTTATACTTTTTGTCTTTATGTTAATTTTGGCATGTGTATCAACTGTTTTGCAGCTTGTAAAGGAGGAGTAGAGATGTATAAAAATAATAACGAAGATAAAATAGAAAAATATCTTGATGACCTTGCAGAAGAGTATAAAACATTGTTGTTAAATAGATTATTAGAAGTATCAGGAAATATAGAAAACCTAAATGTTTGTGATTTATTACGCATAGATAATGAAATAAAAAGACCTTTCTTATCTGAATATCGAAGACAGCTTCGGAGAAAACGATTCTTTCAAATGTCAGGCGTTTTATATGCTATTATGGGAATAATGTTTTTATCTATTTGTGAAATTATAGATTCCGTTAAATCTGAAGGAATGGTCTTACTTTCTTTAGTGATAACATTTATGGGTGTGATAATGATATTGATGTCAGAAATGTATCCAAATAAATGGTATTATTCAAATCAAAAAGTGTCTAATAATAGTGAAGAAAGTAGAGCTATATTGGAGTATCGAGTTGTGTCTGCATGGAGGGAACTGGAGGGATTTGCTACTGATATTTATTCCGAAAATATAATTTTGCCTACAGGTTCTATTATTTCTAGCTTGTTAAATGATAATTATATTAATCAAAAAGAGGCTGATTTTTTAAAAGATTTTTTGAAAATGAGGAATAATATTGTACATGATATTAATAATAATTATGAGTTAGATGAGATGAGGAATATGCTTAAAAGAGTACAACATATTATAAACAAACTGAATGATAATTTATAAAACTTGGGAGATTTTAATATTGTAGGCTATTCCGTTGAATAAATTGTGCAGACAATGCAATGATTTGAATTGTATTTTACATGGTATTCCGCTATACTAGTATTAAGTATAGCGGATTATTTTTTGGAGGCTTTTATGGCAAGTACTTTGAAGTTACGTAAGCGCAAAATAATTTGACGGATTGCAACACGTTAATTATCAACTCATAATAAGTATCAGGAAATGCTAGTGTTTTACTATACTTACGTTTGCTAGATGCTAGCATTTTACTCTAATTATCATGAGGTGACGTAAAAGCTATGAGAGCATCAAGAGTACCTGTCGAAGAACAATACCACCTGATCATGGAATGCCGCAAAAGAGGACTGTCTGATTATCAGTGGTGTTTAAACAATGACATGAATAAAAATACTGATACAGCCGCAATGGAGTTAATGATTGGAAACATGAATCTGCGCATTTCAAACGAAACGGATCCATTGCTTTTTGCCAAAACAATCCAGATACTTACGAAAATGTAAAATGATATACTGAAGACAAGGTAGAATCGGTGTGGAAAATGTTATAGGAGGTGCCGGAATGCCGAAGAAGAAAAAAAATACAGAGAAAAAGTATAGATAAAACCAAGACAATTCCGAAGCCAAAAGCGAGTATTGAGGAATTACAGGAGTCAAGAAATGGCGGTCAGATTGCATTGAGGGGATATTCTTACCAGTTCTTGTATTCATGCTATTTGATGCTGTCATGTAAAGATGAGAATACAGTCTTTAATTTGGAAGGTATTGAAGATATTGACAAAATTGTGAGTACGAGTGATGAACAGAAGACAATGCATATTCAATTGAAATATTCTGAGAATAAGCAGGATGCTTCTTTTATGAAAAGTGTGTTGAAAAATTTTTTAGAAGCCTATTTACTTGATAAAAATAGAGCATTCAAATTAGTGTATGATTTTTCAGTTGCAAAAGGGCATCTGAGTAAGCTAGTGAATAATATATTGGATTCAGACGAATTACAATATTGGAAAGCCACAGTTGATGAGATAAAAAATGAAAATCCTCAGTGGAATTGGAATCAGCTTGATTTTGATGATTTCATTTCGAAGGTATCGTATGAAAACATAAAAAAAGCAGTATTGGCAGAACGTGTTGAGATGGCCCTGATTGAAAATTATGATATTACAACAGACAATATCAAACTGTTTGCCAATAGCATCAAAATGTTTTGTTTTGAGAAGATGGAGACAAGAAGTGCCGTATCATTAAATGACTTAAAACATCAAATGGAACTGGTTAAATTCGATATAAGTAAGGGAGCAGAAAATCCGGCTCATGGCTGGATAGAAAAGGTAAATTTTGATGAATTAACTGATCAAGAATCCAGTTATTATGAAGGTAAAAAAGCAACACCGATGGATATTGTGAAGGGGCTGCCTGTATCACGAGTTTTACTTGAAAAGGATATACGAACATCAGTAAACAATTATATGGTGACGGTTATTAAGTCGTCAAGCGGCCAGGGAAAAACAACCTTAGCATTGAAAACACAATATGGCCTGCAAAAGGAATACACACCGTATCAGCTTATTAATTGCAGTGATAGAGGAACGCTGAGACATATTGTGGAATATTTTCATGCCAGGATCAGACTGGGTGAAAAACCATTGATTTTAATAGATAATCTGGATGCGCATTTGAGTGAGTGGAATCAATTGGTTCAGTTAATGCAATCTGATGTGAAATATAATTATAAAATTCTTATTACTTCACGAGAAAACGACTGGTATAATTATGCAGGTGATTTAAGTAATATACATTCCATGAATATCATAAAGCCAATGCTTTCTAAAGAAGAAGCGGCTGCTATTTTTAACACCTTGCAGCAGGCAGGACATATACATCCAAAGATAAAGGATTGGAAACATGCCTGGAACCAGATAGCGGATAAGAAACTGCTGATAGAATATGTGTATCTGTTAACGCATGGTGAAATGATTGCCGAACGTATTTCATCACAAATGTATGAAATAGGAAGAAATGAGACCGGAAGCATTAAGTTCGAATTATTAAGACAGGTTTGTTTTGCGGATGTATGCGGTATTCGATTATCGACAAAAAAGCTGTTGCGAAGTTTAGCTCCGAGAACGGTTTATGATATGGGACAAATCTTAAAAAGTATGGCAGATGAATTTTTGGTTCATATAAACCGAGATGGGGATTATATTGAAGGATTACATCCGGTTCGCTCACGGCATATTGTAGAATATTTACATGAGTATTATCCATTGGAGGAAACGGCTTACAACATTACAAAGCTGGCCGATTTACAGGACTTTTCTGTACTTTTTTCTCATTATCCTGAATTTTCGTTTGATAAGGAAAGTTTTTATTCGGATGTGGTTAATGAATGGTGGAACCTTGAAGATTTAAAATGTTTTGTGTCAGCAATCAGGGGAACTTTTTCCGGCAGTGTTATGCAATATTTTAGAAATAATGAAGAATTATTCAATGAAGCGAATAATCGTGGTGGTTTATTTGCAATTGCCACAGAAGTGTGTCCATTTGCTCAGTTTCGGGAAATAGATGAGTCGGTGAAGACATTGGAACAAATGAAGGAAATAGTGCCGAATAATGAGAATATCCAATATTTGTTAAATCTGAAAGAAAGTATTCCTGCAATTGATATGACGCAAACGGATATATATATTTTAAGTATGCGATTGTTTAAGCGGTTAAAGGACGTGAATACGAAAAATGTGTCTGACCTGGACGCATATGCAATGATAGCAGATTGGCTGTTTAATATGGATGCTTCTATGAATTTGGCTTCGAATATCAATCTGACAGATTTGTGGACACGTATAGAGAACTATTCGATAGATACAATTTCTTTATTAATGTATACAGCTTATTGCGGAGACAGGGATATATATAGCTTATTTGTATCCGAAAATCTTGAAATGATTTTGAGCTATCTTAAGCGAACCACGTTTTCACATAAATTATATGTAGATGAAACCGAGACGGCTATTCACGTTGAATATGTATTGAGAGCAAGTGAATTGCAGAATGGAAATCAGGAAAGTGTTTCACGATTAAATTATATTTGCAGGACATTGCCGATTTATGAGACCTATTGCTCGGACGCAATTATGCCGAAATATGACATGCTACAGCCATATAGGATACCGGATGATGCACATAAAGAAATGCCGCGAAGAAATTTGGTAATTGCTTTTCATAAAGAATTTACGTCTTTATGGATAAAAACAATTCAGAGTAATTATGAATTTGATTCAGTTTCGGAATGGATTGAATATTGGTTTCAGGTTCGAAAATGTATGTATGAGTGCCTGGATAAAATAGGGGTATACATGTATAAAGCTTTGGCGGGAAAGAGGACCGGCAGTACCGGAACTGAATTTGATAAAACAAGAAAAAAGATGGATAGGATGTTGTGCAGTACGTTATCATATCCAAAAGAACATCGACCATTCGAAGAAGAAGTAGCGGTGCCGAAAAAGTTTTTAGAAGTTAAACAAGCTTATTTTAATAGCATGCAGAATTTTCTGAGACAGGTTGCCGGTTTGATTAAAAGAGATGAAAATGATGTTAGATTGGCTTTGTATAATTTGAAACAAGCTAAGGCAGGACTGCCAAAGATGCATAAGTTTTTTGATGGTATAGAGTTAGATAAAGAGATGGCTTCGAAACATACAAATCTATGCAGGCAGGAGTCTCAAAAAATATTGGAAATTTATATGTGTTGTCAGTACTTTTTGCAGCATGACGCTTCTCCGTTATTTGACAAGTATCAAATAAGAAATTGGTATAGGGATGTCTGCACAAAAGAAATTGAAGATGTGAATGTCGCATTGGATGCAATGCAGCAGGAGTATGACGCTGTTTTTCCGGATCAAGCCTATGAAGAGGCGGTATTTAAACATTATCCGATAATTCTTAGGTCATTTGATATGACAAGGGAAGAGGTTATGCAGGATTTTGTGTTAAGAACGATAGCATTTGCTGAGACGTCATTTGATTACATGTTGGTTTTGCAATGTGATGAAAATGGAGCCATTCTTCAACATGCGATTAAGTTTCCAAAACGATTTTTTAAGGCGATACAGGAAGCACTTGTTTCTGGTGAGGAGATTACAGATACTTCACTCTTGACACCATATCCGATAGACGTAACTGAAAATATGCTTGAATGTTTTAGTGGAGATTGGAAAATCAAACGTCAGACGGATAATCCATATGTTCACTATCTAGGGGATATAGCAGAAGAATTATGGGTGTATTCCAAGCTTCGTGAACTGTTGTGTACAGAAGAAGATAGAGAATATTGCAGATGTGAATTAAAGAAAGTTGCGGAAAAAATTGCAATAATGAAAAAAGAAATTCATCTTCATTTGGATGAAGAAGTTGCGAACCAAATAGATGAGATGTGTAATCATGTATATGAAGGAAATTGCTTTGATAACATAAGGCTTAATAAATTTGTTCAAAATCTTCAATATATATTGGTATAAATTTTTTCTAGTGTAAATGTCAATATAAAAATGTTTAAAAATTGGAAAATAAGAGCGGCATTGTGAAAACGATGTTAGCTCTGTTTTTTTGTTTATGCTTCCTTTTCTTGTATTTTACATGGCATTCCGCTATACTAGTATTAAGTATAGCGGATTATTTTTTGGAGGCTTTTATGGCAAATACTTTGAAGTTACCTGTTGGAATTGATGATTTTAGGAAACTGCGTGAATCTAATTTTTATTATGTGGACAAGACAAGGCTTATTGAGCAGCTTTTATTAAATTGGAGTGAGGTGACTCTTTTTACCCGCCCTAGGCGTTTCGGTAAGACTCTCAATATGAGCATGCTAAAATGCTTTTTTGAGATAGGCACAGATAAGACTTTGTTTGATGGATTATATATTTCATGCAATAAAGAGCTTTGTGATGACCATATGGGTAAGTATCCTGTCATATTTCTTTCATTCAAGGGTGTGGAGGGATTAGAGTTTGCGTCGGCAAAGAGAATGTTATGTACTATTATAGAACGTGAAATAGATAGACACTATTACTTGAAAACTAGTGATGCTTTGACTGATGAGGACAGAATATTGTTTACAAAGATGCTTCATGGTCAGGCTGACAATATTGAGGATAGTATACGAATGCTTTCGCAGCTGTTGTATAAGCACTATGGTCAGAAGGTAGTTATCCTAATAGACGAGTACGATGTTCCGCTCGACAAGGCTTTTCAGAATGGCTATTACAAGGAGATGGTTTCTCTCATCAGGGGGCTTTTCGGGCAGGCACTCAAGACTAATGAGTTTTTACAGTTTGCTGTGCTCACAGGCTGCCTTAGGGTGTCAAAGGAGAGTATTTTTACAGGACTTAATAACTTTGAAATCAATTCTATTGTGGATATCGACCATGATGAGCAGTTTGGATTCACTGATGATGAAGTTATGAAGCTGCTTTTAGACTATGACAGGAGTGAGAGGTACCCTGATGCAAAGGAATGGTATGATGGATATCATTTTGGCAATGCGGATATTTATTGTCCGTGGGATGTGATTAATTTTGCCAAGAAGCTTGTTTCAGATCCGGTAGCCAGACCAAGTACTTTCTGGATTAACAGCAGTGGCAACGACATGGTGAAGCGCTTTGTGGACAAGGCTGACCAGACCACGAGGGATGAGATAGAAAAGCTTGTGGCAGGTGGATTTGTGGAGAAGCTGCTTCGTCTTGACCTGACCTATGATGAGATTGACAATACTATTGACAATCTGTGGAGTGTGCTCTTTACCACAGGCTATCTCACCAAAATCGGAGAGGTCAAGGTGCCTGACAGTGAGAGCTATGCGTACAGGCTTGTCATTCCGAATAAGGAAGTGCGAGAGGTTTTTATCTTGCAGATTCAGGAGTGGTTCAAGGCTGTTGTAGCAAAAGATGATGATACTATGAAGCTTTTATCAAGGGCAATTCTGGATAAAGATGAGAAACAGATTGCCAGGCAGCTCAATATCGTTATGAGCCGCATGATTAGCATACTAGATACCAAGGCGCCTGATGCTATGAAGGAGAATTTCTATCATGGCTTACTTCTCGGTCTGCTTCGGGGAAGCAATCCGGACTGGCTTATTAAGTCGAATCGTGAGTCGGGAGATGGCTTTAGTGATATTTTGATTGAGCCGGAGGATCCGGATGCAGGGATCGTTATAGAGGTGAAGTATGCTAAGGAGATGAAGGAGCTTGAAACAGCGTGCGAGGCTGCGATGGCGCAGATTAAGGATAAGCGCTATGATGAGGCTCTGCGCGATGAGGGTAGGTGTGATATTTTAGCCTATGGCATTGCTTTTTGCAGGAAGCGGTGCAGGGTGGTTGGAGAGAAATTTTAAATTGGCTGTAATCGTTGCTGGTCACACTGTTAGGTGTGAATAGTAACTATCTGGGATGTTGCATCTGGTAATGAAAAATATATTGATTTCATAGTCAAAGTATGTTACGATACTCCATGGTTACAAATTACAGTGACAGTTATTAAATCATTTAAACAAAAGAAAGGTAGGAGAATAGTTATGAGCGACAACTTCAATATGTATGATCAGGCGAATCAGCAGGGCAATCCAAATATACCGCCTATGCCGCCGATGGAGGAAAAGAAGGGAATGTCAATTGCATCTATGGTGCTTGGTATTATCGGTCTGGTATTCTGGTGTATTCCAATCCTTGGCGGACCTATTGGTATTGTAGGACTTATCCTCGGTATCGTAGGTAGGAAAAATGGTGGAAAGGGCATGGCAACCGCTGGTATTGTTATGTCAATTATTACCATCGTACTTGCAGTTATCAATGCTATTGCTGGTGTTTATCTGCAAACATCAAATGTCTTGAACCAGTTATAATCACATAACAGGTGATATCTTTAATTGCATTTTATTTTTTAATCCGCTATGCCAGAGGTTGGTATAGCGGATTTTTAGATTCAATTATCATTGTATTAAAATAAAAAAGTACGTATTAGGAAAGGTGGAAAATAAAATGAAAAAACGAATAATTAATTATAGACTTAAGATTGACAATCTGCTTGCCAATCCTGATAAGATATCAAAAGAACAATGGAAAAACATATTGGAAGAACACCTGACACAAATAGCCTTCTTCCAGCATGAGCGCCTCGTGCACCTCATAGTGACAGTAACCTTTGCCATACTCACCATGATGTCAATAATTGCATCTATCATGATAAGCAACCCAATGCTTCTTGTACTTACACTGTTATTCCTAGTGCTGTTGGTGCCGTATATCATGCACTACTATACACTGGAAAATGAAGTGCAGAAGATGTATACCCAATATGATGAGATATTGAAGCGTTTGGAATAGGACAGAAGATATAGTATACTGGAATTATCTGACAAGGTTCGCTTGACTTTGAGTATTCTCCGAGTTATTACACTCGTAAGAAAGTAACTTACGAGTTAGTAACTGCGAGTATAATAATTGGAGGAGCTTTACAAGTAAACGATTTGATTTTAGCCTTGCTGGCACAGAATAATGGTTTTGGGCAACCATTGACGGTAGAGTATTGCTATATGACCTGCTAAATGGTAAAATCAAAATACACTGGGGTGGATGGTGAAGAACCAGTTCTTTTGCACATTACTCCAGAAGTACAGCTTCGGAAAGGAGCGTTTAAAGTATGCTGGGATTGAAAAAACTTCCGGTTGGGTTTGAAAGTTTTCAAGAAATTCGGAAGTTAGAATGCTATTATGTAGACAAAACGAAACTGATAGAGCAGCTTCTTGAAAATTGGAGTAAAGTGAATCTGTTTACAAGACCTCGCCGATTCGGGAAAACCTTAAACATAAGTATGCTTAAGAGCTTTTTTGAAATTGGAACAGATGCAACATTGTTTGATGGTCTTTATATCTCACAGAATAGAGAACTTTGCGGGGAATATATGGGAAAGTACCCGGTTGTTTGCTTGTCTTTAAAAAGCGTGGACGGGCTCACATTTGAGGAGGCACAGTACTCCTTGTGTGAGCTGATTGCCAGTGAGGCTAGACGTTTTAAGTATTTGCAGAATAGTGATAGATTAGATGACGATGAAAAGAAATTGTATCGTGATTTGATTTCGTTTCAAGAGGGGCGAGAAACTGTACTTGCGGCAAAGCTTAAATTTTCACTAAAGAAAATATCAGAGCTATTATATAAACATTATAATCAGAAAGTAATTGTTCTGATTGACGAGTATGATGTGCCGCTCGACAAAGCATTTCAGCACGGCTATTATAGAGAGATGGTATCTCTAATCCGGGGCGTGTTTGGAGAGGCATTAAAGACAAATGATTTTTTGCAGTTTGCTGTGTTGACAGGATGCCTTCGGGTTTCCAAAGAAAGTATATTTACCGGTTTAAATAATTTCAAGGTTTATGCTGCTGATGATGTTCAGTATGAAGAAGAATTTGGTTTCACAAAAGAAGAAGTAGAAAAACTCTTAGCTGACTACAATATGCAAGAGCATTTTTCGGAAGTTAAAGAGTGGTATGACGGTTATCATTTTGGGAATGTGGACATTTACTGCCCGTGGGATGTAATAAACTATGTTTCAGATTGGCTGACTGACCCGGACGCACGTCCAAAATCATATTGGATTAACAGTAGCGGAAATGACTTGGTTAAACGCTTTATTGACAAGGCTGATACAACCACAAAAGACGAAATCGAGCAGTTGATTGCTGGGGAGGCAGTTGAAAAGAAAATTCGGCTGGATTTGACTTATGATGAGATTGACAACAACATAGACAACGTATGGAGCGTACTTTTTACAACTGGCTATCTTACAAGGCTTGGAAAGAACGAGAACGATGTGTATAGTCTGGTTATCCCTAACAAGGAAGTTCGAGAGGTTTTCGTTTCTCAAATCAATGAATGGTTTAATGGAGTTGTGAAAAAAGATAGCTTCTCAACAAAGAAAATCGTCGCTGGATTTCTTGAAGGAAAGACCGATGATATTCAGCTGGAACTGACAATGTTCCTTGGCGAAACGATTAGCATTTTGGATACGAAAGCCAGAAATGAAGAAAAGGAAAACTTCTACCATGGCATCTTAATCGGTATTTTGAAAAACTATTCCGGATGGGCGGTTAAATCGAACAAGGAGTCTGGTGATGGATTTGCAGATATTCTGATTAAACCTAAGAATCCTGATGTTGGTATCATAATAGAATTGAAGTATGCACGTTCCATGAACGAGCTTGATAAGGCCTGTGAAAGAGCAGTAGAACAAATCAAAGATCGCAGATACGACACAGAACTACGTGAGGACGGACGGAATGATATTCTTGCGTATGGAGTTGCATTCTGCAAAAAGCGTTGTAAAGTCGTAGTTGAAAAACTATAAGCAACAACCCCGCTCAAAGTATAGCGGATTTTTTGGGAGGTATTATTTTGAAGCTTAAAACAGGACAAAAGTGCGCATTTGGATTTGGCGCATTCGGAAAAGATATTGTGTATATGCTTATTGCATCGTATTTGCTCTACTACTACAATGTAGTGCTTGGGATGAGCAGTGTGTTTATTGGTACGGTGATGATGGCGGCCAGGATTTTCGATGCATTTAATGACCCGGTGATGGGGATTATCGTAGCAAAGACGCGTACCAGGTGGGGGAGATTTAAGCCTTGGATTTTTGCCGGCACGGTGCTCAATGCCGTGACCATATATGCTTTGTATGCCACACCTGAGTCTATGGGTGATTCAGCTCAGAGAGTATGGCTTACAGTGTTTTACTTTGCATGGGGCATTACATATACGCTTATGGATATTCCGTTCTGGTCTATGATTCCCGCAATCACTGAGCCGGGCAGCGACAGGGAGCAGCTTACATCGCTTGCGAGGACCTGCTCAGGCATAGGTGATGCTATCCCTACGGTGCTCACGATGACAGTGGTGCCTATTCTTGGTGTTGGTAGCTCTATGGCTGATTACAGGATTGGATTTAAGTGGTGGGCGCTTATTATAGCGGTAGTGTTTGTGATTTCTGAGCTTGTGTGTGTAGCCTGTGTGCCTGAAAGGCCGGTTGCCTGTAATGAGAAGCCTGGAAAGATATCTGATATGTTTAAAGCCTTATTTAAGAATGACCAGGCTATGACTGTTGTGGTCTCAATCATTCTCGTGTATACATCAATCAATATCTGTGGCAATCTTGTGCTTTATTTCTTCCGGTTTGATGTGGGAAACGAGGGGGCATATTCCATTTTTGCAGCAGTTGCTTTTGCAGCACAGGTGCTTGTAATGATGGTTATACCGCTGCTTCGCAAGAGATTTAGCAAAAGCTGTCTTTTTATATCAGGATTTATTATTCAGATAGTGGGCTTTGCGGTGATACTTATCATGGCATTTGCAAAGCTCTACACGCCGCAGAGCTGGTACATACTCTGCATGCCGGGTATTTTGATTTATCTGGGCTATGGTATGCTCAATGTTATCATGACCATATTTCTTTCAGATTCTGTTGATTATGGTGAGGTGATGAACGGTACGAGAGAGGAGTCGGTCATTTTCTCGATGCAGACATTTACGGTAAAGCTCGCATCCGGTGTAGCAGTATTTCTGGCAGGGCTGATAGTCGACTGGATTCACCTGGATACCTCGGCTACGGTACAGACACAGGATACACTTGATGCTCTTCGTATGTGGATGACGATTCCGTCTGTTATTCTGCTCATCGTGGGCATATTTGTATTTAAGAGATTTTATAAGCTGGATGATGCTAGGATGGAAGAAATTAAATCTAAGCTTAATTAAAACTTTAATCTGAAGCAGACTTAAATTGCATACGAAAGTCAACAACGCCCATGCATGAATGCATGGGCGTTCTTTTTATTTCTTAAGCTTCTTCTGTGCCGTAGAAAGCATCAGCTTAATACGGTTCAGCTGGTTCACTTCAGAAGCACCCGGATCATAATCGATAGCCACGATATTGGCATCCGGATGATCATGTCTGATTCTCTTTATAACTCCCTTACCTACAATATGGTTCGGTAAGCATGCAAAAGGCTGTGCACAGATGATGTTTGTGACGCCCTCATTGATGAGCTCAAGCATCTCACCTGTCAAAAACCAGCCCTCACCGGTCTGATTACCGCACGATACGATAGGAGATGCATACTTTGCGAGATCCTGTACGTGAGCGGTTGGCTCAAAATGCTTGCTCTTAGCCAGCTCATCTCTTGCATCCTTTCTGAGCCACTCGAAGAAGGCGATAAGTCGGTTGTTCATAAACTTAGCTTTCTTAGAAGCTCCGAGATAGTCAGCCTTGAAATTTGTGTTGTAGCAGCAGTAGAGTAAGAAATCAGTCAGATCAGGCACTACAGCCTCGGCTCCTTCAGCTTCGAGCAGGTCAACCACATAGTTGTTTGCTGCAGGCAGGAACTTGACGAGGATCTCACCGACCACGCCGACACGCGGCTTAACCTCATCTGTCATAGGCAGATTGTCGAAATCTCTTATGATTTCGCGGCACATCTTCTTGTATTTCTTGTGAGAGAGCATTTTTGTGTTGCCGACAAAATCGATGACTCTCTTTTTCCACTTCTCATGGAGTGCATTGGCACTTCCCGGTTCTTTCTCATAAGGACGTACTCTGTAGAGACAGCGCATAAAGATATCGCCAAACTCAAGTGCATACAGTCCGTGCTGGATAAGGCTTGGAGTAAACTTAAAGCCAGGGTTTTTCTCGAGACCGACCATGTTGATTGAGATAACAGGCACATCAGGATATCCGGCCTTTTCGAGGGCTCTTCGGATAAATCCGATGTAGTTTGTCGCACGGCATCCGCCACCTGTCTGTGAGATGAGGATGGCTGTGTGTGTCATATCATAGTTGCCTGATTTGACGGCTGCCATAATCTGTCCCACCACAATGAGTGAAGGGTAGCAGGCATCGTTGTTTACGAACTTAAGTCCCACGTCCACACATTCCCTTGCAGGGATATCCGGTATGACCATATTGTAGCCGGCTGCCTTAAAGGCTGGCACGAGAAGGTCAAAGTGTATAGGTGACATCTGAGGGCAGATGATGGTGTAGTTGTCCTTTTTCATCTGCTCGGTGAATACAACACGCTCGTAGTTAGACGGTTTTAAGTCACGTTTTTCATGCTTGGTTTCCTTGACTCTTATGGCGGCAAGGAGCGAGCGGATACGGATTCTTGCTGCGCCCAGATTGTTTACCTCGTCGATCTTCAGGCAGGTGTATATCTTGCCGGAGCCTGTCAGTATATCGTTTACGCAGTCGGTTGTGACAGCATCGAGACCGCAGCCGAATGAGTTGAGCTGGATTAGGTCAAGGTCATCACGGGTCTTTACAAAGTTGGCTGCTGAGTACAGTCTGGTGTGGTACATCCACTGATCCATGACGATGAGAGGTCTCTCAAGCTCGCCCAGATGGGATACGGAGTCCTCTGTCAGCACACAGATGCCATAGCTTGTGATGAGCTCAGGGATACCGTGGTTGATTTCCGGGTCCACATGGTACGGACGGCCTGCGAGCACAATTCCGCGACGGCCGGTGTCTTCCATGTAGTCGAGCACTTCCTCGCCCTTTCGCTGTATCTCAAGCCTTGTCATTGCAAGCTCCTTCCAGCCTGCGGCTACCGCATCACGAATCTGTGACTCAGGCAGATTGAAATCGCCCTTTGAGAAGGTGGCTACGAGCTGCTGTGAGACAGTTTCCTCACTCTCAAATGACATAAACGGATTTATGAATTTAACCTCGCCTGAGGTAATCTCGTCCACGTTGTTTTTGATATTCTCAGAGTATGATGTGACAATAGGGCAGTTGTAGTGATTGTTTGCATCGGCAAACTCCTTGCGCTCATATGGCACTGCCGGGTAGAAAATAAAATCTACATTTTGTTTTATGAGCCAGCTTATATGACCATGTGTGAGCTTTGCAGGGTAGCACTCTGACTCACTTGGGATGGAGTCGATACCCATCTCATAAATCTTTCTGGTAGACTGTGGTGACAGCACTACAGAAAAGCCGAGACGTTTGAAAAATGTAGCCCAGAACGGATAGTTCTCGTACATATTCAAGGCTCTTGGGATGCCGACTGTACCGTGTGGAGCATCCTTTGGGTCAAGTGGCTCATAGTCAAATATACGCTTGTTCTTGTATTCAAAAAGATTTGGGATGTTATCCTTGTTCTTCTCCTTGCCCAGACCCTTTTCACAGCGGTTTCCTGTGATGTACTGTCTGTTGTCGGAGAATTTGTTTATAGTTAAAAGACAGTGGTTTGTACAGCCCTGACAGCGTGCGAGCTTTGTGGTGTAGGTGAGCTCGTTTATCTGGTCGATTGTGAGCATTGTTGTCTTGTAATCAGCCTCATGGCGCTCACGTGCGATGAGTGCGGCACCAAAGGCACCCATGATACCTGCGATATCAGGCCTTGTGGCATGTACACCTGCTATTTTTTCAAAGCTTCTAAGAACGGCATCATTGTAGAATGTACCGCCCTGGACTACGATATTTTCACCGAGGTCGCTTGCATCAGAAAGCTTGATAACCTTGAAAAGTGCATTCTTTATTACTGAGTAGGCAAGTCCTGCTGATATATCTGCGACAGATGCGCCCTCCTTCTGGGCCTGCTTTACCTTTGAGTTCATGAAAACCGTACATCTGGTTCCAAGGTCGATAGGATTCTTTGCAAAGAGGGCTTCCTTTGCAAAATCCTGTACTGAGTAGTTTAAGGACTTTGCGAAGGTCTCAATAAATGAGCCGCAGCCTGAAGAACAGGCCTCGTTGAGCTGTACTGAGTCGACAGTCTGGTTCTTTATCTTGATGCACTTCATATCCTGTCCACCGATATCGAGGATACAGTCTACCTTTGGGTCGAAGAATGCTGCTGCGTAGTAGTGGGCTACAGTCTCAACTTCGCCATCATCCAATTTTAAAGCTGCCTTTAATAAAGCCTCTCCGTAGCCTGTAGAGCAGGAGTGTACGATGTGTGCATCCTCAGGAAGCTTTGAGTAAATCTCCTGGATAGAGCGGATGGCTGTAGCGAGAGGGCTTCCGTTGTTGTTGCTGTAGAATGAGTATAAAAGGTCTCCGTCCTCGCTTACGAGAGCGATTTTGGTGGTGGTTGAGCCTGCATCTATTCCGAGATAGCAGTTGCCCTTGTATGTAGAAAGGTCACCGGTCTTTACGTGATTGTTGCCGTGACGCGTTGTAAATTCATCGTAATCAGCCTGATCCTTAAAAAGAGGCTCCATACGTGCCACCTCAAATTCCATCTTTATGCCGTTTGAGAGGCGGTCGATTAAGGATGAGAGTGTGGTGACAGAGTTGTCTTTATAGTTTAATGCAGAGCCTATTGCTGCAAACAGATGAGAGTTCTCAGGAACGATAGTGTGCTCGTCATCGAGATTTAAGGTTCTGATAAATGCTGATTTAAGTTCTGACAAAAAGTGCAGAGGACCGCCAAGGAAAGCAACATGTCCCTTGATTGGCTTACCGCAGGCGAGGCCACTGATGGTCTGGTTTACCACGGCCTGAAAGATTGAAGCGGATAAATCCTCGCGTGTGGCTCCCTCATTGATGAGAGGCTGGATATCTGTTTTGGCAAATACTCCACAGCGGGCTGCGATAGGGTAGATGGCCTTGTAGCTTTTTGCGTATTCATTTAGTCCTGTAGCGTCTGTCTGGATGAGAGAAGCCATTTGGTCGATAAATGAGCCTGTACCGCCGGCACATATGCCGTTCATACGCTGCTCCACGTTACCGCCCTCGAAGTATATGATTTTGGCATCCTCGCCACCTAGCTCTATTGCCACATCGGTCTGTGGAGCATAGTGTGTGAGTGCGGTAGATACAGCTATAACCTCCTGTACGAATGGCACCTCAAGGTGCTTTGCAAGAGTGAGTCCGCCAGAGCCTGTTATCATAGGACAAACTGAAAGGTCACCTGTCTTGTCGTAGGCCTTTCTGATAAGGGACTCAAGTGTCTCCTGGATATTTGCAAAATGACGCTCATAATCGGAAAAGAGGATATTGTCATCGGCGTCAAGAAGTGCGATCTTGACGGTTGTTGAGCCGATATCAATGCCCAACTTATGTAAGCTGTTATTTTCCATAGTGGTTCCTCCATAATGTATTACTTATATGTTTTTATATATCTTTCTTCTTATTAAAATATATAATTGTTCTATTATTATCAAAACAGAGATTATTATACGACAGATATCGACAAATTACAATGACTATAATTATAAAGAATTTGTGAATAATTCGCAGTCTCGTTGACAAAGTATGATTTAACTATCATAATAAATTTTGTAATAACCGCTGCCCTTTGCACTATAGTGTAAAAGGCAGCAATAATATGACAGGAGGATGCAGACGCGTGGTTTTTTATTGCATCAAAACCATGTCTGCTAAAATGTATGAACTGGCTTAACAAACTAGAACAAAAATATGGAAGTAAAGCGATTCCGAATATCACTAGAATATTTATCGCTGCGAATCTGATAGGCAGTGTGCTGCTTTTGACAAAGGGAGATGTTGTCCTTTATTATCTGCAGTTTTCAGCTTCTGCTATTTTGCACGGACAGGTATGGCGCCTTATAAGCTGGATTTTTGTGCCGAGCGGCAGCATATCATTTTTACAGCTTTTATTTATATTCTGTCTGTGGACGCTTGGAAACAGCATGGAGTCATATCTTGGCTCTTTTAGGATGAATGTGTACTTTTTCGGAGGCTTTTTGCTGTATGATATAGTAGGAATGCTTGTATTTGCAGTGACACATGTATCCATCAATCTGACTATGTACTATATACTTATAGCTATGTATCTGATGCTTGGTCTTTTGATGCCGGAGGCAGAGGTGAGGCTTTACTTTGTGCTTCCTATAAAGATGAAGTGGATGGTGCTTGTTTACTTCGTGATGTTTGCATATGATGTGTATACCTATATGAGTTTTGGATGGCAGATTGGATTGGCATACGGCTCAGAAATCGTTCTTGCACTTATAAATCTGCTGGTATTTATCTATGGCTGCAAGCACAGGCTCTCATTCAGACAGAATATGCACCAGAAGAGGAGAAAGGCACAGTTTAAGGCTCAGTTTTCCGAACCTCGCCCGGGCAGTGGCATCTCACGCCACAAGTGCTATATATGCGGCAGAACGGAATTGTCAAATCCTGAATTAACATTCAGATACTGCTCGAAGTGCACCGGCAACAAGGAATACTGTCAGGATCATCTGTTTACACATACGCACGTATAATATACATGCACTACTTTTTCTAATTCATTGACAAAGTAAACTGATGAATTTATAATGGACACAGTATTATTTTCGGAGGAACATTTATGGAGAACGAGGCAACAGTTTCGAAAAATTTTATTGAACAGATTATTGAGAAGGACTTGGCAGAGGGTCATTGCAAGACAGTAAAGACCAGATTCCCACCGGAGCCAAACGGTTATTTGCATATCGGTCATGCGAAGTCTATTCTTTTAAACTATGGACTGGCAAAGAAGTATGACGGACAGTTCAATCTCAGGTTTGATGATACAAACCCTACCAAGGAGCGCCTTGAGTTTGTAGAGTCTATCGAGGCCGATGTTAAGTGGCTTGGTGCTGACTGGGCGGACAGGAAGTTTTTTGCATCCAATTACTTCGACAAGATGTATGAGTGTGCAGTAGGACTGATAAAGAAGAAAAAGGCATATGTATCTGATCTGACACCTGATGAGATAAGAGAGTATAGAGGTACACTCACAGAGGCCGGCAAGGAGGATCCATACTCAAAGAGAAGTGTTGAGGAAAACCTAGATCTTTTTGAGCGCATGAAAAACGGTGAGTTTGAGGATGGCACAAAGGTGCTCCGTGCGAGAATTGACATGAGCTCTTCAAACATCAATATGAGAGATCCGATTCTTTACCGTGTGGCTCATATGACACATCACAATACAGGTGATAAATGGTGTGTATATCCTATGTATGATTTTGCTCATCCTATAGAGGATGCTATCGAGGGCATCACACATTCTATATGTACTCTTGAGTTTGAAGACCACAGACCGCTGTATGACTGGGTGGTTATTGAATGTGGATTTAAGAATTCTCCTGAGGAGTCGCCAAAACAGATTGAGTTTGCAAAGCTCTATCTGACTAATGTTGTAACAGGAAAGAGATATATCAAGCGTCTTGTGGAGGATGGCATCGTTGATGGCTGGGATGACCCGAGGCTTGTTTCTATAGCAGCGCTCAGACGCAGGGGCTTCACACCGGAGTCTATCCAGAATTTTGTTGATCTGTGTGGTATATCAAAGGCTAACAGCTCTGTTGACTACGCTATGCTTGAGTACTGTATCCGAGAGGATTTAAAGGCTAAGCGCCCTCGTATGATGGCTGTGCTTGATCCGGTCAAGGTGATTATCGACAATTATCCTGAGGGACAGGTTGAGTATCTTGAAGTGGATAATAACGTGGAGAATCCTGAGCTTGGAAAGAGAAAGGTTCCTTTCACCAGAGAGCTTTATGTGGAGAGAGAGGACTTCATGGAGGAGCCACCGAAGAAGTATTTCCGTATGTTCCCTGGCAATGAGGTGCGTTTCATGAACGCTTATTTTGTGAAGTGCAATAGCTGTGTGAAGGACGAAAACGGCAATGTTACAGAGATTCACTGTACATATGACCCGGCTTCAAAGGGTGGCAACAGCCCTGATGGCAGAAAGGTCAAGGGAACTATCCACTGGGTTTCAGCCGAGTATGGAAAGCAGGTAACTGTACGTCTTTACGAGAATATCGTAAATGAGGAGCTTGGAGTGTACAATGAGGACGGAAGCTTAAATCTTAATCCAAATTCACTCACAGTGCTTGATAACTGTGTAGTGGAGCCGGAGCTTATGAATGCCAAGGCTTACGACAGCTTTCAGTTTGTCAGAAATGGTTTCTTCTGCGCGGATTGCAAGGACTCAAAGGATGGACAGCCTGTATTTAACAGAATCGTCTCATTAAAGAGCTCATTCAAGCTTCCGACAGCTAAATAGTTTTTGACTTAAAATAAACAGAAGAGAAGAATAGAGGTAAAATATGGATTTAATGTCAGGTCTTGACAAATTCGGTTTAAATTCTGAAGACATAAATGACCTGTATGATGAGGATAAAGCAGCTGCCACCGGGGATGCTCCGGTGGCAGCTGCTGTTCAGACAGAGGATGAAACGGATTTTGTTTTCGCAAAGAATATAACATGTCCGGTGTGTGATCAGAGCTTTCAAACACTTACGGTACGGACATCAAAGATCAGGTTCGCTGGTTCTGATGATGATTTCAGACCGGTATACAAGGGAATTGATACAATAAAGTATGGTGTCACATCGTGTCCACATTGTGGTTATAGTGCGATGAATGGCGACTTTGTACATGTATCGAGTACACAGATAAGGCTGCTTAAGGAGCAGGTTGCTGCTAAATTTAAGCCTCGCAGCAAGTCTGTGCCCTTGTTATATTCGTATGATGAGGCAATAGACAGATTTAAGCTGGCACTTTTTTCAGCGATTGTTAAAAGGGCTATGCATAGTGAAAAGGCATACATTTGTCTTAAGCTATCCTGGCTTTATCGCGGCTTAATCGAACAGCTTACGGCTGATGGTATCTCAGCGGAAAGTGAAGAGCTTGTAAGTGCACAAAAGTCAGAAAAATATTATTATAAGCAGGCTCTTGATGGAATGACAAGAGCGGTTGAGACTGAGCATTTCCCTATATGTGGTATGAATCAGGACACGGTTGATTTGCTTTTGGCTCAGATGAATTATAAGCTTGACCATTGGGATGTGGCTTCAAAGCTTGTTGCAAGGGTACTTATATCGAAAAGTGCTTCTAGACACATTAAGGATAAGGCACTTGATTTAAAGAATGAAATTATTAAAAAAATAAGAGATGTGAAATAATTGCTGTTATTTCACATCTCTTTTCTTTTATTTGTTGTAATAATTAATTATTTTTCTTGTTCTCAAGCTCAAGAAGCTTCATTGCACGCACCTTGAGTGGCAGACCAAACAGTGTGATGAAGCCGTCTGCATCATGGTGATCATATAAATCTCCTGTAGTAAAGCTTGCAAGAGACTCACTGTAGAGTGAATATGGTGAAGTAGTGCCGGCTTTGATGATGTTGCCTTTATATAATTTGAATTTAACTTCTCCGGTTACATATTCCTGTGTTGACTCTACGAAAGCCTGGATTGCTTCACGAAGTGGTGTGAACCATTTTCCTTCGTATACTACCTGAGCGAGCTTGTTGCCCATTTCTTTCTTGACCTCCATTGTGGCACGGTCAAGGCAGAGCTCCTCGAGCTGGTCATGTGCCTCCATGAGGATTGTTCCACCCGGAGTCTCATATACACCACGTGATTTCATACCTACTACACGGTTCTCAACGATATCGATGATGCCGATGCCGTGCTTGCCACCGAGACGGTTGAGCTCTCTGATGATGTCTGCTACCTTCATCTTTTTGCCGTTGACAGATGTAGGAACACCCTTCTCAAATGTCATTGTAACATACTCACCCTCGTCAGGAGCATGCTCAGGTGTGACACTTAATACGAGCAGATGGTCGTAGTTTGGCTCCTGTGAAGGATCCTCAAGCTCAAGTCCCTCGTGGCTGATGTGCCAGAGGTTACGGTCACGGCTGTAGCTTGAATCTGTGCCGAACGGAAGGTCGATTCCGTGTGCCTTACAGTACTCGATCTCAGCCTCACGTGAATCCATTTTCCAGTTGTCCTGACGCCATGGAGCGATTACCTTGATATCAGGAGCGAGTGCCTTGATACCGAGCTCGAAACGGATCTGGTCGTTTCCTTTACCTGTTGCACCGTGGCAGATAGCTACAGCGCCTTCTTTTCTTGCAATCTCTACAAGCTTCTTTGCGATGCCCGGTCTTGCCATTGCTGTTCCAAGGAGGTATTTGTGCTCATAAACTGCGCCGGCCTGTACACAAGGTACGATGTAGTCCTCACTGAACTCATCACAGATATCCTCTATGTAAAGCTTTGAAGCTCCGGATAATTTAGCTCTCTCATCGAGTCCGTCAAGCTCCTCTCCCTGTCCGCAGTTGATGCAGCAGCAGATTACGTCATAGTCATAAGTCTCTTTAAGCCATGGAATGATAGCAGTGGTATCAAGTCCGCCTGAATAAGCTAATACAACTTTGTCTTTCATAAGTGCGTGTCCTCTTTTCGTTTATTCTTTATGATGGTAACCATTAACTGCTTTTGTGTCTAAAAGCCTTGAATAATTACTTTAGAATAAATATATACCAGTTCTTTACATATTGCAAGTGAAAAAATATACATTATTCGTGTATAAATATACACAATTTTGTATATTTTTTCTCTTTACGGATTGAAATTACTGTACTATATTATTATGTATGATGCGTCAGACCAATTTTATATGGTTATGCAGAAATACAATATGAAAAGAGGAAATACTATGATAAAGGCTGGTATTATTGGAGCCACCGGATATGCCGGAGCAGAGCTCGTGAGAATTTTGATGAATCATAAAGAGGTAGAGATTGCATGGTATGGCTCACGAAGCTATGTGGATGAGAATTATGCCGATATCTATGGAAATATGTTTCAGATAGTTGATGCAAAGTGCATGGATGACAATATGGAGGAGCTTGCAGAGTCTGTTGATGTGATTTTCACTGCGACCCCACAGGGCTTTTTGGCAGGCGTGCTCACTGAGGATATATTAAGTAAGGTAAAGATTGTCGATCTGTCAGCGGACTTCCGTATCAAGGATGTAGCCACATATGAGAAATGGTACAAGATTGAGCACAAGTCGCCGCAGTTTATTGATGAGGCTGTATATGGTCTGTGTGAGATAAACAGGGACAAGGTCACAAAGGAGACAAGGCTTGTTGCAAATCCGGGCTGCTATACCACATGCTCCATCCTTACAGCTTATCCGCTTGTGAAGGAGGGACTTATTGATACAGATACACTTATCGTCGATGCAAAGTCAGGCACATCAGGCGCAGGACGTGGTGCAAAGACACCTAATCTGTTTTGTGAAGTAAATGAGAGCATGAAGGCATATGGCGTTGCCTCACACAGACATACACCTGAGATTGAGGAGCAGCTTGGATATGCGGCAGGGAAAGAAATCCTTATCAACTTTACTCCGCATCTTGTTCCGATGAACAGAGGAATCCTCGCTACAGAGTATGCGACACTTAAGAAAAAGCCTGACGGAACACTTCCTACATATGATGAGATTAAGGCAGTTTACGATAAGTATTATGCAAATGAGAAGTTTGTCAGAGTGCTCAAAAAGGGTGTCTGCCCTGAGACAAAGTGGGTTGAGGGCAGCAACTATGTGGATGTAAACTTTGTGATTGATGAGAGAACCGGCAGAATCATTATGATGGGTGCTCTTGACAATCTGGTAAAGGGTGCTGCAGGACAGGCTGTTCAGAATATGAATCTGTTATTTGGCTTCGATGAGGCAGAGGGACTCAATATGGTTCCTATGTTCCCGTAATAATTAATAATAGGAAAGTAATTATCAGAAAGATGCATTATAATGCTGATAGTTATATAAAAATATAAGGATGATTTAATAAAATGAGTAATGAGAATAAATATGAAATAAGGGTTATGACGATAGATGACTATGACGAGGTGTACAGCCTCTGGCAGACCATCCATGGCTTTGGAATCCGTTCTATTGACGACTCAAGAGAGGGAGTCCTTAGATTTCTTAAGAGAAATCCGACTACGAGTGTTGTAGCGGTAGAAGATGGAAAGATAGTTGGAGCGATACTCTGCGGACACGATGGCAGAAGAGGCTGCCTGTATCATGTATGCGTGGATGAGCATTACAGGAAGTGCGGCATCGGTAAGAATATGGTGGTTGCCTGCATGAGAGCACTTCAGGCAGAGCATATCAACAAGGTGTCAATCATAGCCTTCAAGGTGAATGAGCTGGGAAACCACTTCTGGAAGGAAGAGGGATGGACATTCAGAGAAGACTTAAACTACTATGATTTCACACTTAACGAAGAAAATATAACAAGATTTAACAAATAAGGAGCAGTACAATGGCAGATAAGAACATGGAACAGGTAATGGAAAAGGCACAGGTGCTCATAGAGGCACTTCCGTATATACAGAGATTTAACAGAAAGATTATCGTTGTAAAGTACGGCGGATCTGCAATGGTTGACGAACAGCTTAAAAAGCAGGTAATCCAGGATGTCACACTTCTCAAGCTGGTCGGCTTCAAGCCTATCATCGTACACGGTGGAGGCAAGGAAATCAGCAAATGGGTTGGAAAGGTCGGTATGGAGCCTGTATTTGTAAACGGACTCAGAAAGACTGATGCCGATACAATGGAGATTGCCGAGATGGTATTGAATAAAGTAAACAAATCTCTCGTTACACTTGTTGAGGAGCTTGGTGTGCAGGCTGTCGGAGTGAGTGGCAAGGATGGAGGTCTCTTAAAGGTTAAGAAAAAGTATTCAAACGGAGAGGATATAGGCTTTGTAGGTGAAATCACTGATGTCAATCCAAAGATACTTTATGACCTGCTCGAGAAGGATTTCCTTCCAATCGTGTGTCCAATCGGTCTTGATGACGAATACAATACATACAATATCAATGCAGATGATGCAGCATGTGCTATCGCCAGAGCAGTTTCAGCAGAAAAGCTTGCATTCCTCACGGATATCGAGGGTGTATACAAAGACCCTTCAGATAAGAATACTCTTATTTCAGAACTTACAGTCTCAGATGCAAAGAGGCTTATAGGTGATGGCTTTATCGGTGGAGGCATGCTTCCTAAGCTCAACAACTGCATAGATGCTATCGATAACGGAGTTTCAAGAGTACATATTCTTGATGGACGTATCGCGCACTGCTTACTGCTTGAGATATTCACAAACAGAGGAATCGGAACAGCTATTCTTGGAGATTCGGAGGAGAAATTTAACAATGAGCAATAATATGGATAAACAGTCATACATTGATGAGGCAGAAAAGGAGCTTCTTCACACCTACAACAGATTTTCACTTGTGCTTGATCACGGAGAGGGAGTACATCTTTATGATACAGACGGCAATGCATATCTGGACTTCGCTGCAGGAATAGCCGTATGTGCACTTGGATACAGCAATGAGCACCACAAGGAGGCATTAAAGGCACAGGTTGATAAGCTTTTACATACATCAAACCTTTACTACAATGCGCCTGTCATCGAGGCGGCAGACAAGGTGCTTAATGCAAGCAAAATGGACCGTATTTTCTTTACCAACAGCGGTACAGAGACCATAGAGGGAGCTATAAAGGCAGCAAAGAAATATGCTTTCACAAGAGACGGTCATGCCGGACATGAGATAATTGCCATGAACCATTCCTTCCACGGAAGAAGCATCGGAGCGCTTTCTGTTACAGGCAATGCGCATTATCAGGATCCTTTTGAGCCTCTTATGCCGGGAGTTAAGTTTGCGGATTTCAATGATTTAGAGAGCGTTAAAGCTCAGGTGACAGACAAAACCTGCGCCATTATTATGGAAACTATTCAGGGTGAGGGCGGTATTTACCCGGCAAAGAAGGAGTTTATCGAGGGAGTGAGAGCTCTCTGCGATGAAAAGGATATTCTTCTTATCCTTGATGAGATACAGTGCGGCATGGGCAGAAGTGGCGAGATGTTCGCATGGCAGAACTATGATGTAAAGCCTGACATCATGACCTGTGCGAAGGCACTCGGCTGTGGTGTGCCGGTTGGTGCTTTTCTCATGACACAGAGGGTGGCAGATAAATCCCTTGCACCGGGCGACCATGGCACCACATACGGCGGCAATCCGTTCGTAGGAGCCGCAGTATGTGCAGTGTTTGATGAGTTTAAGCGTCTTGATATAGTAAGCCATGTAAAAGAGGTTGCACCTTACCTGGAGAAGAAGCTTGATGAGCTTGTTGCAAAATTCGACTGTCTCACAGCCAGAAGGGGTATGGGACTCATGCAGGGTGTAGAGTGCAGCCTTCCTGTAGGAAAGGTCTCAGCAGAGGCTTTAAATCAAGGCCTTATAGTCATTACGGCAGGCAGCAATGTGCTTAGATTTGTGCCTCCTCTTGTTATCGAAAAGAGTGATGTTGACGAAATGATAGAAAAACTTGAAACAACACTTGTAATACTGTCAAAAAGTCTGTAAAATAAAGAGGACATCGATTTCTCCTTTGAGATTATGATATTAATCAAAGGAGACCATATGAAAAAAATAATATTATTAAGTGCGTTTATTTTAACAATAGCGTTTGGCCTTTGCGGCTGTAAAAAGGATGATGCCACAGTTCATTTTGCTTCTGAAACGGAGCAGACTGCTGTGGTTTCAAGTGATGTAAACAGACAGAATGCTGATTCCAAGGAGAAGAAAGCTTCATCCGATGGAGAACAGGAGCAGAAGACAAAAGACACAGCAGATGACACTGATGAATCTAGCGAGTGGTGCGTCTATATCTGTGGTCAGGTTGCCAATCCCGGTGTATACAGAGTAAAGCCGGGCGCGAGAGTCTGTGAGCTCGTTGATATGGCAGGAGGCATGCTGGAAACAGCTGACAAGAGCTTTTGGAATCTGGCATCAGAGCTGTATGATGGGCAGATGCTGTATTTCCCGACTGTAGAGGAGCTTAAGTCAGATCACATACCTGAGGGCACATATACCACCGGCATAGATGGCTCGCTGATGAAGGGCGGCGCTGAGGAGCATATAGGCGTAAAGGATGGCAAGCTCAATATCAATACCGCAACTGTCGAGCAGCTAATGGCTCTTTCCGGAATTGGTGAGAGCAAGGCAAAGAGTATTGTTGAAGATCGCGCCAAAAATGGATTGTTTTCTTCGATTGAGGATATCACGAGGGTGTCCGGCATCGGTGAAGCGATGTTTAATAAAATAAAAGATGATATAACAGTAAATTAGGAGTGTATAAATGGCAAAAAAAGTGCTGGTCGTTGACGACGAAAAGTTAATTGTAAAAGGAATACGTTTCAGTCTGCTGCAGGATGGCATGGAGGTGGACTGCGCATATGACGGTGAGGAGGCCTTAAATATGGCGAAGGCCAATTCATATGATATGATTCTTTTAGATGTCATGCTTCCAAAGATGGATGGCTTTGAGGTGTGTCAGGCAATAAGGGAGTTTTCTGATGTCCCGATTGTCATGCTCACTGCAAAGGGCGATGACATGGACAAAATTTTAGGACTTGAGTACGGCGCTGATGACTATATCACAAAGCCATTTAATATTCTTGAGGTAAAGGCCAGAATCAAGGCAATCATGCGGCGTACTTCACCGGAACGCGCACCACAGGTACAGTCATCTGTAATTGAAAAGGGGGATATCAAGCTCGACTGTGACAGCAGACGTCTGTTCATAAATGATAATGAAATCAATTTGACTGCAAGAGAGTTTGAACTGCTCGAGATTCTGATCAAAAATGAAAATAAAGTATACAGTAGGGAGAGCCTTTTAAAGATTGTATGGGGCGAGGATTACCCAGGTGACGTGCGTACGGTTGATGTGCATGTCAGACGTCTTCGTGAAAAGATTGAGGCAAATCCAAGCGAGCCGAAGTACGTTCATACCAAGTGGGGTGTGGGATATTACTACAACCAGAAGTAATACTTTCAGAAAGGTTCTAAAATGTTTAAGAGTAAAGTACATTTTGCATTTTATAAGAGTCTGAAATCCAGGCTGATTTTCATGATTTTTGTTCTCGTTCTGGTACCGGAGGTGGTGCTGTGCTTCGGCATACTTAACACCTACGAGTCCAGAGCAGTTTCAATCCGCGAAAGTGAAGTGCTTAGTCAGGCAAAGATTCTCGCAAACAAGATATCCACAAGTAAATACTTTGATAAGGATGGCAGTGACTTGAGCAATATTGATGCTCAGATTGACACTCTTACTACTATATATGAGGGCCGTGTGCTCATAGTTGACAAGCATTTTAAGATTATTAAGGATACGTACAATTTAGATGATGGCAATACTATTGTCTCAGAGGAGGTTATCAAGACCTTCTCTGCTTCAGAGATTACAAACTATGATTCTAAAAACCACTATATCGAGCTTTCTGTTCCGATAAGCAATCCAAACGACAAGGATTCAAAGATAGAGGGAGCACTTGTTGTAAGTGTGTCGACGGACAATATATCGCTAAATATGTCGTATCTCACACAGATTGCGGTGACGGTTGCCATTATCGCAGGTGCGGTGGTGCTCTTTTTTGGGGTGCTTGTGCTTTTGAACCTTTTTGTTCCGATTAAGAAGCTTTCTGACGAGATATCAGACATTAAGGATGGCTTTGGAAAAGAGCAGCTGGATGTAGATGACTATGCGGAGACTGCTATAATAAGCAGGAATTTTAATGAGCTGATGAGCGGAATGAAGGTCATGGATGAGTCCAGACAGGAGTTTGTATCGAATGTGTCACATGAGCTCAAGACACCTCTTACTTCCATGAAGGTACTCGCAGATTCCATCAACAGCATGGGTGATGAGGCTCCGATTGAGATGTACAGGGAGTTCATGGGAGATATCACAAGCGAGATAGACAGAGAGACAAAGATAATAAATGACCTGTTATCACTGGTCAAGATGGATAAGTCGGCTGCCACGCTGAATATCGAGAGTGTTAATATCAATGACCTGCTCGAGCAGATTATGAAGAGACTTCAGCCGATTGCTGACAAGCAGCAGGTGGAGCTTGTACTCGAGAGCTTCAGACCGGTAACTGCAGAGATAGATGAGGTGAAGCTGACGCTTGCTTTTACAAACCTCATTGAGAATGCAATCAAGTACAATGACAACGAGACCGGTGGCTATGTTCATGTATCCTTAAATGCGGACCATCAGTATTTCTACCTGAAGGTGGAGGACAACGGTATCGGTATACCGGAGGAGTCCTTAGAGCACATCTATGAGAGATTTTATCGCGTGGACAAGTCACATTCGAGAGAGATTGGCGGTACAGGTCTGGGACTTGCCATTACAAGAAGCTCTATTCTTATGCATAGGGGAGCTATAAAGGCTCACAGTGTGATGGGAGAGGGCACTACCTTTGATGTGCGTATACCGCTCAACTATATTGTATAGGAGGCTTGACGTGAAAAGAATAATTATATTCGTGCTCACTGCAGTAATTCTGCTCTCAATGGGCGGCTGCACAAAGAAAAAAGCAGACAATACGGTTGAGGTGTTTTGTCTGAATATGGATGTTACGAGCAGTGTGCCGGAGTCATATGTGCTTAGAAGCAAAAACTCAGATGTGGACAAGCAGGTGGATGAGCTTCTTGGGAGACTGCAGGATAAGCCTGAAGACTCAAGACTGCGCAAGGCGATTCCGGATGAGGTGTCTGTGAGAGGTCATGACGAGAAAAACTATAACTGCACTGTGGATTTCAGCAAGGAGTATTATGACCTTACGGCTGCGCAGGAGGTGCTTTTGAGAGCTTCTGTAGTCCGCACGCTCACACAGCTGGATAGTATTTCATATGTGACATTTACCGTAAACAGTATTCCTCTTGTGGATTCGGATGATGAGATTGTCGGTAGCATGGGTGCTGATGATTTTGTTGAGAATCCGGGTGAGCAGATTAATACAAGTGTGAAGGAGACACTCACGCTTTATTTTGCTGACAAGGATGGTACAGGACTTGAAAAACAGACCAGAGTGATACATTACAGCTCAAATATAGCGCTTGAAAAGCTTGTTGTTGAGCAGCTTATTGAGGGACCGAAGGGCTCTAAGCTCAAGGCAACTCTTCCGGGCACAACAAAGCTTATCAATGTGTCTGTGGCAGATAGAATATGCTATCTGAACTTTGACTCTTCGTTCAGAAATACTATTGACAATAAGCTGACAGAGGATGTGGTGCTGTATTCGATAGTTAATTCACTCACCTCGCTTCCTACTGTGGACAAGGTACAGATCTCACTTGACGGTGAGAATGACGGCATGCTGCTTTATAATTACAAGCTAAGCGACATGTATGAGTTTAATAAGGATATAGTGGATTCTGATGATTCCACGGAAAAAACTGAAAAATAGAATAGATTGGATTAGGAGGAGAAGAGTATTAGTAAAAGACCGATGTTTTTATTTGCGTTGGTCTATACTGCAGGAACTGTTTCAGGTATGTATGGCAGGGGCTTTGGCTTTTTGTTTTTTGCCATGCTGGTTGTGGCTTTAATAGCTGAGTGTGTGGTGTCTAAGGGCAGCCTTTCCGGTATCGGGCGCATAGTTGTTTTGCTTATCCTGATATCGTCAGCTGTTTTTGCAACAGCACAATTCAGATACGCTTCAGTGGATGAAAACCGTGACAGCTATATGCAGTATATGACAGATGAAAAATCTGTCATCGTCTGGGGGAAGATTTATAAAACTGAATACAAGTATTTCTCATACAGGTATTATATGACGGACTGCGTAGTGCAGCCCGGGTACGGCAAGGCTTTTGGCAGAAAAATATCCTGTGGTGATGTCGTGGTATACTGTGACAGCAAAAGCGCACATCTGGGCGATTATATGAAAGCTAACGGCAAGATAGGCTTGTTTAAGTCTGCAACCAATGAGGGCGAGTTTGACAGAGCGCGCTTTTACCGCTCGCAGGGAATTGATTTCTCGGTGAATGCAGACAGTATTAAGACAAGCGCCGGTAAACATGCATGGTATTACCACAGACTTGAAAAACTTCGTGATACGCTGTCAGCTTCACTTCTTGAGGTGACTGATGAGACAACGGCAGGAGTGCTTTCGTCCATGCTGCTTGGAGACAAGTCGTATCTGGATGATGAGATAAAGGATTTATACCAGGTCAGTGGTATTTCACATATACTGGCTATTTCCGGACTTCATATTTCTATAGTTGGCATGGCCTTTTACAAGCTTCTCAGAAAAAGAAGGGTGAGCTATACAGCGGCATTTGTCTGTTCTGCGGCACTTATACTAAGCTATGCTGTTATGACAGGAAATGCCGTGTCCACAAGGCGTGCCGTGGGGATGTTCATACTTACAATGCTTGCGGCGGCTTTAGGCAGATGCACAGATATGCTCAATTCTCTTGGCATCATGGTCATTTACCTGCTGTGGGACAATCCTATGGTTTTGGGATATGCCGGATTTGTGTTTTCGGTAGGGGCAATACTTGCTATAGGTATTGTGACGCCTGTGATGAGTGCTTCTAAGGGCGAAAAATTCTGGGCATCAGTATCCATACAGCTTCCGATGCTTCCGGTTGTTGCTATGAACTATTATGAGCTGCCTCTTTTTGCGGTGTTTGTAAATCTCATTGTGATACCGGCTTTACCTGTCGTATTTATTTCGGGTCTGCTTGCGTCTGCCGCAGGCTGCTTTGGCGTGATGCCCGGCAAATTGCTGGTGTTTCCTGCATTTGCAGTGTTAAAGCTCTATGAGGTGCTTTGCGGTCTTGTTATGAAGCTTCCGGGGGCATCGGTTATCACAGGAGCTCCTGATGGATACAGGATTTTTCTTTTTTATGCTGTTATGAGTGGCTTTTTGGTGGCATTTTCGCTTAAAAAACGTGCCATAGAGTGTGGCTTGAAAGAAAAAGGCCAAATCCTTTACAGTGTCCAAAGAGTGGTGTGTACAGCAGTCCTGCTTGCAATTTTGCTTGTGAAGCCAAAAACTGCTGCGCAGCTTGATATACTTGATGTGGGGCAGGGAGATGGCATATTTTACCGCTTTGAGTCAGGCACATGTATCTTTATTGATGGAGGAAGCTCTGACCGAAAACAGCTTGGCGAGAATGTGATTATGCCGTTTCTTAAGTATAACGGCATACAGAGTATATCATACTGGTTTGTTTCACATGCAGACAGTGATCACATAAGCGGATTGTCTGAGGTGATAGACAGCGGGTATACTATAGAGCATATAGTTGTGGCAGAAGCAGCGGCTAAAGAGGAAGCTATGGAGGAGCTGCTTTTTAAAGCTAAGGAAGCAGGAATTGATATATGCCTTATGTCAAAGGGGGATTCGATTGAAATAAATGATGCATCAGGTTCGCGCAGTACTGCAAATGAAGAAGCTGATGGCATCATGTGCCTGTATCCGGGGCCTTCGGATACTGCCTTAGACAGAAACGATATGTGTCTTGTGCTGAAGCTCACGGATGGCAGGTTTAGTGGTATTTTCGGCGGAGATATATCATCTGAGGTAGAAAAGAAGCTTGTTAATGAGTATGGGGATGAGCTTTCTGTGGATTTTTACAAGGCAAATCATCATGGTTCCAGGTATTCAGGCTCTGCAGACTGGATTGAGGCTTTAAGCCCAAGGTGGGCTGCAGTATCATGCGCGGCAGAAAACCGCTATGGACATCCGGCTGATGAAGCCATGGATAGGCTTATGGATGCAAAGTGCCGTATTTTATACACAATGCAAAGTGGTCAGATTAAGTATAAAGAGAGTGCTATATATGAAAACAATAGACAATGATATAAAAGCAGGAGATTTCAAAAAGGTTTATCTGCTGTATGGACAGGAGAGATACCTCATAAAACAGTACAGGGACAAGCTGATAAAGGCTATGGTAAGTGAGGGCGACAGCATGAACTTTTCATCGTTTGAGGGCGATGGAATCAACCAGAAGGAGATAATTGACCTGGCGGAGACACTTCCGTTTTTTGCGGATAAAAGAGTGATTCTTATAGAGGATGCAGGCATTTTTTCAAAGGCAGGCGATGAGCTTGGAGAGTATTTAAAGGATTCGCCTGAGAGCACGCACTTTATATTTGTTGAGGAGGGCGTTGATAAGCGCTCAAAGCTTTATAAGGCGGCAGCCAAGTGCGGTAATCCTGTGGAGTTCAAGGAACAGACGGATGAGACACTTGCCAGATGGATAGGAATGAGGATTAGAAAAGATGGAAAGGGCATGAGTCAGGCTGCCTACAACAGCTTTATAGAAAAAACCGGCACAGATATGGAAAATATCGACAAGGAGCTTGAGAAGCTGCTGTGCTACTGCATGGACAAGGACGTGATTGAGCTTTCGGATGTTGAGGCTGTAACGACAGAGCAGATCACAAACAAGGTGTTTGAGATGGTTGATGCGATTGCATCACACAAACAAAAGCGTGCGCTTGAGCTGTATTACGATCTGCTGGCACTTAAAGAGCCGGCCATGCGTATTATGTATCTTATATCGCGCCAGTTCAATATACTGATGAATGTGAAAGCCATGACAAATAAGGGTTTTGGCAACAAGGATATAGCATCAAAGGCCGGATGCCCGGAGTGGGCGGTGCGCAAATATCAGGCGCAGTGCAGGGCATATTCGCTGGATGATTTAAAGAGGGCTGTGAGAGACGGTGTGGCATATGAGGAGGCTGTGAAGACCGGCAGGATGAATGACCAGATGGCTGTGGAGCTTTTTATAGTGCAGTACTCTGCAGATATGACCGGCACTCATGCGACAGGCAGTAAATGATATAACGCAAATATATAAAAAAGCAAATAAAAAAACCCATCGGTATGACGGCACCGATGGGTTTATTATTTATTGCTATATAGTAATTAAGCTAATCCGTTAACAAGCTTTGTTAAACGAGATACTTTTCTGGCTGCGTTGTTCTTGTGGAAGATACCCTTTGAACCAGCGCTTGCGATAACAGAAGTTGCATCCTTTAATGCAGCCTCAGCAGCAGCCTTATCATTTGCAGCTACAGCAGCCTCAACCTTCTTGATTGCTGTCTTAACTCCTGATTTGATTGCTTTATTTCTTGCAGCCTTAGTTTCTGTTACTAAAATTCTCTTTTTTGCTGATTTAATGTTAGCCAACTCGTACACCTCCAAATATTTAATCTAATGTATGCCAAAACAGACACGGACGCTTTGGCACAAACATACTAGAATATAATATGTCAACCTTTCTGCTCTGTCAATACATATTTTGAAAAAAATTGCAAAAAATTAACATATATGTGATTTTGGAATATCATACAGGGGAGGTGTATTGATTTGTCGGCTGATAAATGGTGTGCAAGAACTGATCTGGCGCTTGAGACGCAGGAGAGCCTTAAAAAGGCAAACACAGATATGAGAGGTGTGAATTTCTCTGAAAAAAAGCTGGATAATGGAATCATAGTCAGTGTAGTGACAATTGACTCAGAAAATGCAGTCAGGGCTACAGGCCGTCCTAAAGGAAAATATGTGACAATTGAGGCTGCTATGCTGTCCGAGGGAGATGAGGAGTGCTGTCAGGCTGTGACAAGGGAGCTTTCAAGAGAGCTTAAGAGCTTTGTAAAGGCTGTCTGTGACAAGCGTATATATGCGGCACTTGTTGTCGGGCTTGGAAACAGAAATGTAACTCCTGATGCGCTTGGACCAAGATGCGTTGACAGCTTGTTTATCACCCGCCATATAGTAAAGGAATATGGCAGGTATGCGTTTAGCAACGAGAATGTAAACAGTGTGTGCGGCCTGGTGCCGGGCGTGATGGCTCAGACAGGCATGGAGTGCCTTGAGATAATAAAGGGTGTGGTGAGCGAGGTAAAGCCTGATTTTGTTGTGACAATTGATGCGCTTGCAGCACGCAGTACAAAGAGGCTGGGCTGTACCATACAGCTTACGGATACAGGCATAGTGCCCGGAAGCGGGGTAGGAAACCACAGGGACGGTATTAACCATGGCAATCTCGGAGTGCCTGTTATCGCAATTGGTATTCCGACGGTCATTGATGCAGTGACTATTGTTTCAGATGCGGTAAATGCCAGCCGGGAGAACACCGCAAAGCTCATGTCGCCTAAGTTAAACGGCATGTTTGTGACGCCGAAGGATATTGACGAGACGGTTAAGAGACTGGCAGGGCTTTTGTCTGAGGGCATAAATATGGCTTTTTCAAACGATGAATATGATGATTATAGTGAATAATTTTATTGCTTCGAATATCATTAGAGCCAGCCGCATAAGCTTTATGTAGCAGGGGCTGCCTGATGCTTTAGATGGGAGATGATATTGTGAAGAAGAAAATGATTGTGCTTATAGCATTTATATATATTGCGTCTATGCTGTTTTGCGGTGATGGTGTGGGAAAGAAGTTCGTGGAAGAAAAATTTCCGCACCTTACATATTCTGACAAGGAGTGTGATGATTCAAAAAAGAAGGAGCTGAGTATTGTGGAGGATGAGGATACAGCAGGAGGTATTCTCTCATATGAGGAGCTTGCTGCGATGGAAAATGAAAATGCAAGTGTCAGGAATAATATGCTGCCGGATACCGACCAGCTGGCATTTGTTGATGAAGCTGAAAAAAACGGTGAGCTGGCAGAGCTCAAGGAGCAGCAGAACGTGAAAATGCCGCAGGTAGATATGAGCTTTGACAATCTGGTAAAAAACTATTATCAGGTGGACAAGACTACATATATAGGAGCCGATGAGCTGTGTGAGGAGGCTTTGCTTGGGCGCGATATGTCTATAGAAAAGTCAGGCGACGGTCCTGATATACTCATATACCATACACATTCGCAGGAGGGGTACAGTGATTCCCTTGATACATCAGAGACAGAGACCGTAGTTGGAGTGGGTGACAGGCTTGAATCACTTTTGAGGGAAAAATACGGTTACAATGTGCTGCATCACAAGGGGCAGTATGATGTGAATGATCGCGACCATGCGTATTCCAATTCACTTCCTGAGATTACAGAGATTATTGAGAAAAATCCGTCTATAAAGGTGGTTATTGACCTGCACAGGGATGGAGTGGCTGAGACTACAAGGCTTGCTACCACAATAGATGGAAAGCCTATGGCACAGATTATGTTTTTTAACGGGCTGTGCCGCACTGCTGCAAGGGGACCGATTAATAGTCTGCCCAATGAGTATCTGGGGGATAATCTGGCATTTTCATTTCAGCTGCAGCTCATGGCAAATGAGTATTATCCGGGGCTTGCAAGGCGCATATACTTAAAGGGCTACAGATATAATATGCATCTGTGTCCGAAATCGCTGCTCGTGGAGGTGGGAGCGCAGACAAATACCAAGGAGGAAGCGTACAATGCAATGGAACCACTTGCAGATATACTTGATAAAGTGTTAAAATAATATAGACTTTATTTCACAAATCTGATAAACTTTGATGAGTTATTGAAAGCATTAGGAGGACATATGTCAATAGATCAGAGCAAAATCCGCAATTTTTGTATTATTGCCCATATTGATCACGGTAAATCTACACTCGCGGACAGAATTATAGAAAAAACAGGCACACTTACCAGCAGGGAGATGCAGGCTCAGGTGCTCGACAATATGGATTTAGAGAGAGAGCGTGGTATCACAATCAAGTCTCAGGCAGTCCGTATTATATATACCGCAAAGGATGGCGAAGAGTATATTTTTAATCTGATAGATACACCGGGACACGTGGATTTTAACTATGAGGTATCAAGGAGTCTTGCGGCATGTGACGGAGCTATACTTGTAGTGGATGCGGCCCAGGGCGTTGAGGCACAGACACTTGCAAATGTTTACCTTGCACTGGATCATGACCTGGATGTATTTCCTGTTATAAATAAAGTGGATCTGCCGAGTGCGCGCCCGGATGAGGTGGCACAGGAGATAGAGGATGTTATCGGTATTGAGGCTATGGATGCACCGCGTATTTCCGCAAAGACTGGACTCAATATAGAGGATGTGCTGGAGCAGATTGTAAAAAAGATTCCGGCACCAACAGGAGATAAAGATGCACCGCTTAAGGCACTTATATTTGATGCAACATATGATTCTTATAAGGGAGTCATTATTTTCTGCCGACTGAGAGAGGGCTCTGTAAAGGTAGGAGACACAATAAAGATGATGGCTACAGGTGCATCTGATGTGGTTACAGAGGTGGGGTATTTTGGCGCAGGCCAGTTTATACCTTGCGATGAGCTTTCGGCCGGTATGGTTGGATATATTGCGGCCAGTATCAAAAATGTCAGGGATACACGCGTGGGTGATACAGTTACACTCGTTGACAGACCGTGCGATGAGGCGCTTCCGGGCTATAAGAAGGTCAACCCTATGGTTTATTGTGGTCTTTATCCTGCGGACAGTGCAAAGTATCCTGATTTAAGGGATGCGCTTGAAAAGCTGCAGGTCAACGACGCTTCATTACAGTTTGAGCCTGAGACATCACTGGCACTTGGCTTTGGCTTCAGATGCGGATTCCTTGGTCTTTTACATCTGGAAATTATTCAGGAGAGACTGGAGAGAGAGTTTGATCTGGATCTCGTTACCACTGCACCTAGTGTTATTTACAAGATTCACAAGACAAGCGGTGAGGTGATAGATCTGACCAATCCTTCAAATATGCCGGATCCGTCAGAGATTGAGTATATGGAGGAGCCATACGTATCTGCAGAGATTATGGTCACAAGTGACTATGTCGGTGCGATTATGAAGCTGTGCCAGGAGAGACGAGGAGTCTATATCAGCATGGAGTATATCGAAAAAACACGAGCTCTCATAAAGTACGACTTGCCATTAAATGAGATTATCTATGATTTCTTTGATGCTTTAAAGTCACGCTCGAGGGGGTATGCTTCGTTTGATTATGAGATGAAGGATTATGAGCGCTCAGAGCTTGTCAAGCTTGACATCTTAATCAATAAGGAGATGGTCGATGCACTTTCATTTATCGTATTCAAGGAGAGTGCATACGAAAGAGGCCGTAAGATGTGCGAGAAGCTTAAGGGTGAGATACCAAGGCATCTGTTTGAGATACCTATTCAGGCCGCAGTCGGTGGCAAGATTATTGCAAGAGAGACGGTTAAGGCGCTTCGCAAGGATGTGCTTGCCAAGTGCTACGGTGGTGATATTTCACGTAAGAAGAAGCTGCTTGAGAAGCAGAAGGAAGGAAAGAAGAGGATGCGTCAGGTGGGCAATGTAGAGATACCACAGGAGGCATTCATGAGTGTGCTTAAGCTGGATGAGGAGTAATCGCACATATGAAGAATCTTGAGATTTATATTCATATACCATTTTGTGTGAGAAAATGTGAATATTGTGATTTTTTATCATTTCCCGCAGACGATGATGCAAAGCTTCGCTATGTCAAGGGGATTATGGCGGAAATGATTTTTTACGGCCCGCTTATGAAGAACTATCAGGTGTCCTCTGTCTATATCGGAGGAGGTACACCAAGCTCTATAGATGAGCAGTGGATTGCTGCTTTGATGGAGGGTGTGTTTGACTGCTTTAATGTGCTGCCTGATGCTGAGATATCCATAGAGTGCAATCCCGGTACGCTTAGCAGGGAAAAGCTTTTAGCATACAGGGATGCGGGAATCAACCGCCTGTCCATAGGACTGCAGTCGGCAAATAATGATGAGCTTAAGCTGCTCGGGCGTATACATACCTTTGAACAGTTTGTGACGAATTACGAGGTGGCCAGAAACGTGGGCTTTAAAAATATCAATGTAGATTTGATGTATGGTCTGCCGGGACAGTCAGCGTCACAGTATATGGCGACAGTAAACAAGATCATAAGGCTTCATCCGGATCATATATCGGCGTATTCTCTTATAGTGGAAAAGGGTACTCCTTTCTATGAAAAGTACAAGTTTGACATGGTGCGCCAGGAGGCGGGCATGAGAACGGAGTTTCTGCCTAATGAGGACGAGTTATATGATATGGAAAAGGCGGGACAGAAGGCGTTTATGGATGCCGGCTACAGGCAGTATGAGACATCTAACTATGCTAAAAGAGGTATGGAGTGCCGCCATAATATAGGCTACTGGACCAGAGCTGACTATTTAGGACTTGGAATAGGGGCCGCATCGCTTATATCAAATGTCAGATATACCAATACATCCGATATGGACGAATATCTGTCGCGCTGCCGTCATATACATGATGTGGGTGATGATATATTTAAGGCCAATCTGCATGTGGCAGCTGATGCTATAGACAAAAAGGGACAGATGGAGGAGTTTATGTTTCTTGGACTTCGTATGAATGAGGGGGTCACAAGAGAAGCCTTTGAGAGGGCATTTGGTATTTCGATAGATGCAATCTACAAGGATACGATAGACAGCCTGAAAAAACAGGAGCTGCTCGTGGTAAAGGCCGGGCATATCTATTTATCGGAGAGAGGAAAGGATGTAGCCAATTACGTTATGGCACAGTTTTTGAAGGATTAACGGAGAGTAAATTATGGATATGACTTTTAAGCTTCAGGTGTTTGAGGGACCGCTTGATCTGCTTTTATACCTGATAGAGAAAAATAAAGTAAATATTTATGATATCCCGATTGTCGAGATTACAGCGCAGTATATGGAGTATGTGAATCAGATGAAAAAGGATAACCTGGACACGCTCAGCGAGTTTCTCGTGATGGCAGCTACGCTCCTCGACATAAAGTCAAAGATGCTTCTCCCAAAGAAAGAGGAAGAAGAGCAGGAGCAGGAAGATCCAAGAGCAGAGCTTGTGCAGCAGCTGCTTGAGTACAAGATGTACAAGTGTATGGCAAATGAGCTTAAGGACCGCCAGCTGGATGCCGGCAAGGTGTGGTATAAGAAGAAGGACATACCTGATGAGGTCCTTGCATATGAGGAGCCTGTTAATCTTGAGGAGCTTGTCGGAGATATCCGTCTTTCTGATTTAAACAGAATCTTTCAAAGTATAATGAAGAGACAGGAAGAAAAGATAGATAAGGTCCGTTCGAAGTTTGGAAAGATTGAAAAGGAAGAGGTCTCCTTAGAGGAAAAGATGGAATATCTGACAGACTATGCTGCCTCACACAAGCACTTCAGCTTCAGAGGGATGCTTACTGCATCGTCAAGCAAAGTGGAAGTCATAGTTACATTTCTTGCCATACTGGAGCTTATGAAGACCGGCAAATTAACTATCGTTCAGGAGCATATTTTTGATGATATCCGGATTGAGTCAAGGATTGCTGCATAAAGAGGGGTTGAGAGTATATGAATTATAAAGCTGCAATAGAGGCTATTTTATTTACCATGGGAGAATCTGTGGAGCTTGGAAGGATAGCCGATGCAATACAATTAAATGAAAAAGAAACAAAAAAGCTGCTTGACGAGCTGATTAAGGAGTATAGAAGCTCTTCGAATATTGGTATGAATATCATAGAGCTTGATGGTGCCTATCAGATGTGTACAAAGCCACAGATGTATGAGTATCTCATCCGCATTGCAAAGCAGCCTAAGAAGAGGGTGCTTACAGATGTGCTTTTAGAGACTCTTTCCATCATAGCGTACAAGCAGCCTGTCACAAAGGCTGAAATAGAAAAAATCAGAGGTGTGTCAAGTGAACATGCCGTAAGCAAGCTTGTCGAGTACAATCTGGTGCAGGAGCTTGGAAGGCTTGATGCTCCGGGAAGGCCGCTTTTGTTTGGTACCACAGAGGAATTTCTAAGGAGCTTTGGGGTTTCGTCTATCGACGAGCTGCCGGTACTAAGCCCTGTGCAGGTTGAGGAGTTTAAGCAGGAGGCAGAGGAAGAGATGCACGTGAAGCTTGATGTGTAGGATAAGTAATTTCATGCATCCTTAAAACCTTTTTACCCTTTAATCATATAATAAGGACATGCAAATAATCATATATATTACCGATGGAGGTAATTATATGGTTATTTTTTTGAAAAAATATAAGTCGAAAATAGCTTTAATGGTTTTCATTTGTGTGTTGTTTTGTGCTGTCAGCTGTTTGCTTGATTGTAGGACGATAGAAAAGCAAAAAATGCCCGGTTTGGAAAAGAAAAGTGTGTTTATGGCAGCGGAAAATACTGTTGCTAAGAATACTGATAAAGCCGTAAATGAGCCAAAGCTTCATGCTGTTTCAGCGGCATTATATGATGCGGATGACGAGACGTTTATATATGGCAGAAATATGAGAGACAGCATGGCAAATGCCAGCACCACGAAGCTTCTTACGTGCATTGTGGCACTTGAGAAAGCCGATATAAATGATATGGTCACGGTTTCGCAAAATGCCGCATCACAGCCTGAGGTTAAGCTTGGACTTGTGGCCGGGAGTAGCTATAATATGAAGGATTTACTCTATGGCATGATGCTTGAGTCGTTCAATGACTGTGCCTATGCGATTGCGGAGCATGTGGGCGGCTCGACGGAGGGCTTTGCAAAGCTTATGAATGAAAAAGCAAATGAGATAGGGTGCCTTGGCACGTATTTTATTACACCAAACGGGCTGGATGCTGAGAATGATATAAGCTTTCACCACTCCACGGCGGGAGATTTGTGTGTTATAATGTCTTATTGTGCGTGGAAATCACCAAAATCAACACAGTTTCTTGAGATAACACAGACTATGCAGTACACGTTTGAGACAAAGGAAGGTAAGATGGTTTTTAACAATCACAACAGGCTCCTTACGGAGACGGACTACTGCATATCGGGAAAGACCGGCTTTACCACAAAGGCAGGCTACTGCTATGTCGCAGCAGTTGAAAAGGATGGAAGGAGAATGTGCCTTTCTCTCTTGGGCTGTGGGTGGCCAAACAATAAAAACTATAAGTGGGCTGATGCAAAGAGTCTGGTGGAGTATGCGGTTTCAGATGCTGCCGAAGATTCTTACTGTGATGCTGCTTCTGTAACAATACAACAGACCAGTGATACACGAAACACAATTAACTTAAAATATATAGAAAATAACAAGAAGAATAAGAAAATTTGCAAGAATTTCCTCAAGAATTTTACAATTAATATAGGAAATTTTTTCTAAACATAAAATAAAGTTAAAAATTTAACAAATTAGTTGAAAAAAATTCAGAAATAGTCTATTATCATACTAGCGAAAAATTTTATTTTTTTATAGATGGAGGATATAAAATGAGTAGTAACAATCAAAGCTTGGCAATGCAGCGTATTGCTAAGTTAGTCGACGAGAACAGTTTCATGGAAATTGGTTCTCTTGTGACAGCTCGCAGTACAGATTTTAACCTTACTGCAGCAAAAGCTCCTTCAGATGGTGTTATTATCGGACACGGTCTGATTGATGGAAATCTTGTATTTATCTACAGCCAGGATGCAACAGTTCTTAACGGAACAATCGGCGAGATGCATGCAAAGAAAATTGCTTCTGTATATGATATGGCCATGAAAATGGGCGCACCTGTTATCGGATTTATCGATTGTGGTGGTATCAGACTTCAGGAGTCAGTTGATGCTTTAGACGGATTTGGTCTTATCTACGCCAAGGAAGTTGCAGCAAGTGGCGTTATTCCACAGATTTGTGGTGTATTCGGTAACTGCGGTGGCGGACTTTCTGTAGTACCGGCTCTTTGTGATTTCGCTTATATCGAAGAGTCTAAGGGCAGAATGTTTGTTAATACTCCTGATGCAATAGAGGGTAACCGCGTTGAGAAATGCGATACAGCAGCAGCTTCATTCCAGAGTGAGAACAATGGATGTGTAGACGGAATCGGTTCAGAGGATGATATTATCGCTGATATCAGAGCTCTTGTCAGCATGCTTCCGCTCAATAACGAGGGAGATGTATACACAGACTCATGTGAGGATGATCTCAACAGAGCATGTAACAGCATGGCTGATATGAAGGCTGATCCAAGATTCCTCTTATCAGAGCTTTCTGATGATCATGTATTCTTTGAGACAAAGAAAGATTTTGCCAAGAATATGGTTACAGGCTTTGTTAAATTAAACGGCATGACAGTCGGTGCAGTTGCAAACTGCAGCACAGTATATGATGCTGAGGGCAAGAAGGCAGAGGAGTTTGCACTCTCTCTTACTGCAAAGGGCTGCAACAAGGCAGCTGAGTTTGTATCATTCTGTGATGCTTTCTCAATTCCTGTACTTACACTTACAAATGTAAACGGATTCAAGAACTGCATGTGCTCTGAGAAGAAGCTTGCAAAGGCTCTTGCCAGAATGACATATGCATTCTCAAGTGCAACATGTCCAAAGGTTAACCTGATTACAGGCGAGGCTTACGGAAGCGCATATGTTGCAATGAACTCTAAGTCAATCGGAGCTGATATGGTTTATGCATATCCTGATGCAAAGATTGGTATGATGGATTCAAAGATTGCAGCTGAGATTATGTATCCGGGCGCTGATGCAAAGGAAATCGATGAGAAGGCAGCTGATTACGAGAAGCTTCAGTCTTCTGTTTCATCAGCAGCAGCCAGAGGATATGTAGACCTCATCATTGATCCGGCTGACACAAGAAAATATCTTGTAGGTGCTTTTGAGATGCTTTACACCAAATATGTAGATGCACCAGAGAAGAAACACGGAACTAAATAATAGAAAGGCGCATTTTGTTATGAAGAAAAAAATAACATATATCCTTAGCCTTCTTATGATTGTATGTATGCTTGGAGCATGTGGCTCTGACAATGCCGAAAAGACATACGGCGGATACACAACAGACGAGCTTCATACTGAGGCAACAGACAGCCTTGGCAATATCCAGAACTACATTGCGCTCGTAGATAGTTGTGGCGGTTATGACAACTATGAGAAGAGTGTCAAGGAAGTTGAGGAAAAGACTGGCATGACAGAGGGTGAGGTTGTTTACAACACACTCGGACAGTCGGGAGCAAGCGTTTCAATGAAAAATATCGACGCTGAGCTTGATGCCGTTTCATCATGGCTTGATCTGGTTGACAAATACGGAGACGTAAAGGATGCAACTAATGGCAAGGATTTTACAGTAACCAAGTCAGGTGGTACACTCACTACCGATATGACACTTACATTTGGCAAGCAGGATGTAACATACGAATTAGTATATGATTCGGTTACCATGGAGGTAACAGGTATCTCACTTACTCCTGTTCAGACAATGGGACAGAAGCTTGCTAAGGCAGGACAGAACACAGTAATTTCAATGAGTATTGTATTCTGTGTACTTATTCTTATCTCTCTTATCATTTACTGCTTCAAGTTTATTGCTCTTATCGGCAATAAGCCAAAGAAGGCAGAAGCAAAGAGCGAGCCTGAAAAGAAAGAGACTGCTGCTGCAGCAGCACCTGCTACAGACCTTACAGATGATACAGAGCTTGTAGCTGTTATCTCAGCAGCTATAGCAGCAAGCGAGGGTACTACAACAGAGGGCTTTGTAGTCCGTTCAATCAATAGAAGATAATTTAGGAGGACATTTGAGATGAAAAACTATACAATTACCGTTAACGGAAATGTTTACGATGTTACAGTAGAAGAGACAGGAAGCACACCTAGCACAGCAAGCACACCTAGAAGAGCTGCAGCACCTGCTGCCGCTGCACCAAAGGCTGCTGCACCTGCAGGAGCAGGAAGCATCAAGGTTGAGGCCGGAGCTGCCGGAAAGGTATTTAAGCTCGAGGCTAAGGTTGGCGATGCAGTAAAGAAGGGTGATACACTTCTTATTCTTGAGATCATGAAGATGGAGACACCTGTTGTTGCACCACAGGATGGAACAGTAGCAAGCATTGATGTTGCTGTTGGTGATTCAGTAGAGTCAGGTGCATTACTTGCAACATTAAACTAATTCCAGGAGGTAAACTAATTTGAGTTACGTAGGTGAAACACTTTCAAACCTCCTACATCAGACTGCCTTTTTTAATCTGTCAGTCGGAAACTATGTTATGATTGCCGTAGCATGTGTATTCCTGTTTCTGGCTATTAAAAAAGGATTTGAGCCTTTACTTTTAGTACCTATTGCTTTTGGTATGCTCCTTGTTAATATCTATCCTGATATTATCGTAAGTCCAGAGCACTCAAGCAATGGAGTAGGTGGTTTACTTTATTATTTCTATACACTTGATGAGTGGTCAATTCTTCCTTCACTGATTTTCCTCGGTGTCGGAGCTATGACAGACTTTGGTCCGCTTATCGCTAACCCTATCAGCTTCTTACTCGGAGCTGCAGCACAGTTTGGTATTTTCGGAGCTTATTTCCTTGCAATCCTTCTCGGATTCAATGACAAGGCAGCAGCAGCCGTATCTATCATCGGTGGAGCTGACGGACCTACATCTATTTTCCTTGCCGGAAAATTAGGTCAGACAGGTCTGATGGGACCTATCGCCGTGGCAGCGTACTCGTACATGGCATTAGTACCTATCATCCAGCCGCCAATTATGAAATTATTTACTACAAAGAAAGAGCGTGCAATCAAGATGCAGAACCTTCGTCCTGTAAGCAAGCTTGAGAGAATTCTCTTCCCTGTAGTAGTTACTATCGTTGTTTGTACACTGCTTCCAACTACAGCACCACTCGTTGGTATGCTCATGCTTGGAAACCTTTTCCGTGAGTCTGGTGTAGTACGTCAGCTTCAGGAGACAGCAAGCAACGCCCTTATGTACATTGTAGTTATCTTACTCGGTACATCAGTAGGTGCTTCTACAAGCGCAGAGTCATTCCTTAATATGAGTACAATCAAGATCGTTATCCTTGGTCTTATTGCATTCATGGTGGGAACTGCTGCCGGAGTACTTTTTGGAAAGCTTTTATGCTTCCTTACAAAAGGCAAGATCAATCCACTTATCGGTTCAGCCGGTGTATCCGCTGTTCCTATGGCTGCCCGTGTATCTCAGAAGGTCGGTGCAGAAGAGGATCCAACAAACTTCCTTCTTATGCATGCTATGGGACCTAACGTAGCCGGTGTTATTGGAACTGCCGTAGCGGCCGGATGCTTCATGGCTATATTCGGTATTTAGATTTAATTAAGGAGGATTAATCATGTCAGAAGTGGTAAAGAAACCATTAAAAATAACAGAAACTGTTCTTCGTGATGCACATCAGTCACTGATTGCAACCAGAATGACAACAGAGCAGATGCTTCCAATCGTTGACAAAATGGACAAGGTTGGATACAACGCAGTAGAGTGCTGGGGTGGTGCAACATTTGATGCCTGCCTTAGATTCTTAAAGGAAGATCCATGGGATCGTCTCAGAAAATTAAGAGACGGCTTCAAAAATACAAAGCTCCAGATGCTTTTCCGTGGACAGAATATCTTAGGATATCGTCCATATGCAGATGATGTTGTTGAGTATTTCGTACAGAAGTCAATCGCAAACGGAATCGATATCATCCGTATTTTCGACTGCTTAAATGATATCAGAAACTTACAGACAGCAGTTACAGCATGTAACAAGGAAAAGGGACATGCCCAGGTAGCTCTTTCATACACACTTGGAGATGCTTACACACTTGACTACTGGATGGATATGGCAAAGAGAGTTGAGGACATGGGTGCTGACTCACTTTGTATCAAGGATATGGCAGGTCTTTTAGTTCCAGCAAAGGCTACTGAGCTTGTTCAGGCTCTTAAGGATTCTACAAGCCTTCCTGTCGAGCTTCATACACACTACACATCAGGTGTTGCTTCAATGACATACATGAAGGCTGTTGAGGCCGGAGTTGATATCATTGACACAGCTATGTCACCATTCGCTCTTGGAACAAGCCAGCCTGCAACAGAGGTTATGGTTGAGGCATTCAAGGGCACAGAGTTTGATACAGGTCTTGATCTTAATCTCTTAAGTGAGATTGCTGATTACTTCAGACCAATGAGAGAGGAAGCTTTAGCTTCAGGTCTCATGAACCCAAAGGTGCTCGGAGTAAATATCAATACTCTCCGTTATCAGGTTCCTGGAGGAATGCTTTCAAATCTTATCTCACAGCTCAAGGAGCAGGGCAAAGAGGACAAGTACGAGGAGGTTCTCGCAGAGGTACCTCGTGTGCGTAAAGACCTCGGTGAGCCACCACTTGTAACTCCATCTTCACAGATCGTTGGTACACAGGCTGTATTTAACGTACTCATGGGCGAGAGATACAAGGTTGCTACTAAGGAGACTAAGGATATCCTTCTTGGTAAGTATGGTCAGACAGTTAAGCCTTTCAACCCAGAGGTTGTTGACAAGGTTCTTGGTGATGATAAGAAGAATGCCATCACATGTCGTCCGGCAGATCTTCTTGAGCCGGAGCTTGACAAGATTGAGGCTGAGATGAAGCAGTGGAAACAGCAGGATGAGGATGTTCTTTCTTATGCTCTCTTCCCACAGGTTGCTACTGATTTCTTCAAGTACAGACAGGCTCAGCTGACAGGTGTTGATGCTAAGGCCGCTGATACTGAGAATAAGGCTTATCCTGTATAGTATTTAAAAATATAATTCATGCTTTTGAATTTGAAGCAGGTCCGGCTTTACCGGGCCTGTTTTTTTGCTGTTCTGTAACAAATATAAAAAATATAAATTCGCTCTTTCATATAGTGAGAAAAAGTGATAATATTTTAAGGTATGAAAAAATCGCTGCAGGTCACACAAATATGTGAAGCACAGCCATAAACGGGAAAGCTCAGGAGTATATGATGTCAAATACTAACGACTTACTTAACAGGATAAATGCTAAATACAGTACGATGAGCAAGGGGCACAAGCTGCTTGCTACATACATAACTGATAATTATGATAAGGCTGTCTTTCTGACAGCGGCTAAGATGGGCGAGACAGTAGGAATTTCTGAGTCTACGGTTGTCAGGTTCGCTACATCGCTCGGATATAAGGGATATCCCGATTTTCAGAAGGCACTCGAGGAGCTTGTAAGGAACAAGCTCAATTCGGTTCAGCGAATGGAGGTCACATATGGGCGTATCAGCCAGTCACAGATTCTTGAGACTGTACTGCAGTCTGATCGTGACAAGATTAAGACCACTCTGGAAAAAATTGATGCGGATGCATTTGACCTGGCGGTAGATACTATTTTACAGTCAAGGAAAATTTATATTGTCGGAATCAGAAGCTGTGCACCTCTTGCGAGCTTTCTTGCATTTTATATGAATCTGATGTTTGAGGATGTGTGTCTGCTTACAACAAATAGCTCTAGCGAGCTTTTTGAGCAGATGGTGCGTATTGGCAATGATGATGTGATTATCGGCATCAGCTTTCCGCGTTACTCTATGCGTACTCTTAAGGCACTGGAATTTGCCAACAACAGGAGTGCAAAGGTTATCACTATCACAGACAGCATTCATTCACCGATGAATCTGTATTCTTCATGCAATCTGATTGCCGACAGTGATATGGCCTCTATAGTTGATTCACTTGTTGCTCCGCTTTCTGTCATCAATGCCCTGATTGTGGCTCTTTGCATGAAAAAGCAGAATATTGTCGCAAAGACACTGACAGAGCTTGAGGATATATGGAATGAGTATCAGGTGTATGAGAATGATGAGATTGATTACATTGATGACTCTATAAAGGTACATTACGCAAAGCTGGGGGATTCACAGGATGAGTAAGAATATTATTGTGGTAGGAGGCGGAGCTGCCGGAATGCTTGCGGCGTATTTTGCTGCAGAAGCAGGGAATAAGGTTACGCTTCTTGAAAAAAATGAGAAGCTTGGGAAGAAAATATATATAACCGGCAAGGGCAGATGCAATCTGACCAATGCGTGCGATGTCGAGGAACTTTTTTTAAATGTAAAGAGTAACAGTAAGTTTTTGTACAGTGCATTTTATGGCTTTGACAACAGTCAGGTGATAGCTTTTTTTGAGAAGCATGGCATGCCCGTAAAGGTGGAACGTGGCAATCGTGTGTTTCCGGTGTCTGATAAGTCGTCGGATGTGATTTTTGCTTTACAGAGAGCTTTGAAGGAAAAGAAAGTGGAGGTATTGCTTCATACGGAGGTATCGAAGCTGTGCTATGAGAAAATCACTGATACAAAGGCAGATGAAGAAGCTGCTGATAAAAAAACTGAATTAAAAATAACAGGTGTCATATTAAAGGATGGCACCAAAATGGCTGCTGATGCAGTTATTGTGGCCACAGGAGGACTTTCATATCCTTCTACAGGCTCTACAGGTGACGGCTACAAAATGGCAGAAAGCGCAGGCCATACTGTGACAGAGTGCACACCTTCACTCGTTCCTTTTAATGTAAAGGAAGAGTGGGTAAAGAGCCTTCAGGGGCTTTCGCTTAAAAATACGGCTATTTCCATATATAGTGGCAAAAAGAAGCTGTATGAGGATTTTGGAGAGATGCTTTTTACGCATTTCGGGGTCAGCGGCCCTATGATTTTGTCTGCGAGTGCATCAATTAAGCAAAGCCTTATTAAGCAGCCTCTTGACATGTATATTGATTTGAAGCCGGCTCTCACACAGGAGGCCTTGGACAAGAGGATTCTCAGGGAGTTTGAGGAGGCAAAAAACAAGCAGTTTAAGAATTCGATAAACAAGCTTTTGCCTGCAAAAATGATTCCGGTGATAATTGAGCTTTCAGGCATTGACCCGGATAAGAAGGTCAATGAGATATCGAAAGAGGAAAGAAACAGACTTCTTATGCTTTTTAAGAAGCTGCCTGTCACTCTTAATGGTCCAAGAGGATATAATGAAGCTATTATCACAAAGGGCGGCATAAAGGTGAAGGAAATCAATCCATCAACTATGGAGTCGAAGCTTGTGAATGGCCTTTACTTTGCCGGCGAGGTGTTGGATCTGGATGCATATACGGGAGGCTTCAATCTGCAGATAGCATGGTCCACCGGATATCTGGCAGGAACAAGTGCAGCGGTTTGATGATAATGAACAATAATATTTTAAGGAGAAATTATGAGATACAATATAGCAATTGACGGACCGGCAGGAGCCGGAAAAAGCACTATAGCAAAGAGACTTGCAAAGGAACTTGGCGCAATTTATGTCGATACAGGTGCCATGTACCGTGCCATGGCATACTATTTTATCCAAAAGGGTGTGGACAAGGATGATATTGACACCATCACGAAGCTGTGTGAGGATGTTGAGGTTTCAATCAGCTATGAAAACGGTGAACAGCAGGTTATCTTAAATGGTGAGAATATCACAGGCTTTATAAGACAGGAGGCTGTCGGCAATATGGCATCAGCTACCAGCGTCTATCCTGTAGTAAGAGAAAAGCTTGTTGAGCTTCAAAGACAGCTCGCTGCCAGAGAGAATGTGGTGATGGACGGAAGAGATATAGGAACTGTTGTGCTTCCTGATGCCAATGTCAAGATATTCTTAACAGCAAGCTCTAAAGTACGTGCAAAGAGACGCTTCGATGAGCTTACTGCAAAGGGTGAGAAATGCGATATTGATGCAATCGAGAAGGATATTATAGAGAGAGACCACAGGGATATGACAAGAGAGACATCACCGTTGAAGCAGGCGGATGATGCTGTGCTGCTTGATTCGTCCGATATGACAATCGATGAGGTGGTAGATAGAATGAAACATCTTGTGAAAGAGGCATAGCGTATGGGAGAGCTTACTATCGCAAAGAGCGCCGGCTTTTGTTTTGGAGTGACGAGAGCAGTAAATATGGTCTATGAGGCAATTGAAAAGGAAAATGTGCCTATATACACCTATGGACCGATTATTCACAATGATGAGGTCGTAAAGGATATGGAAAAAAATGGCGTAACCGTCATAAACGATCTCGATGAGCTTTCTTCTCATGAAAAGGGTGTGATGATTATTCGTTCACACGGTATAAGCAAGGCTGAGTATGACAGGATAAAAAGCTGTGGCTTTGAGGTGCTTAATGCAACCTGTCCTTTTGTATCAAAAATTCACAGATATGTGGAGGATTACAGCTCAAAGGGCTATGATATTATAATTGTCGGCAGTCCAAAGCACCCTGAGGTGTGTGGAATAAAGGGGTGGGCAGACGAAAAATGCCATGTAACCATAATAAATTCGCCTGAGGATGCCGAAAATTACATGAAAAATAGTACAAAAAAACTATGCATAGTGTCACAAACGACATTTAACTACAATAAATTTCAAGATATAGTTGAAATTATTGCAAAAAAAGGTTATGATATAACTGTTTTAAATACAATCTGTAATGCTACAGAGGTCAGACAGACCGAAGCAAGAAAGGTAGCCCAGTGCTCAGATGTCATGATTGTCATAGGCGACAGGCACAGCTCCAATACACAGAAGCTATTTGAAATATGTAAAAACGAATGCAAAAATACTTACTATATACAGACAAGTGACGAAATGGATTATACACAAATCAGGTCCAACAATAACGTAGGTATTACAGCAGGGGCTTCAACCCCAAATAATATCATTGAGGAGGTTTCAAAGAATGTCAGAAATGAGCTTTGAACAAATGCTGGAAGAATCTTTTAAAACTATAAGAAATGGAGAAGTGGTAGAAGGTACCGTTATTGATGTTAAACCTGACGAGATTTTCTTAAATATTGGATACAAATCAGACGGAATTATTACTAGAAACGAGTACACAAATGAGCCTAACGTAGATCTTACTACTGTTGTAAAGGTTGGCGACAAGATGGAAGCCAAGGTAGTTAAGCTTAACGATGGCGAGGGCCAGGTTATCCTTTCTTACAAGCGCCTTCAGGCAGAGAAGGGCAGCAAGCGTCTTGAGGAGGCTTTTGAGAACCAGGAAGTATTAAAGGCAAAAGTTACACAGGTATTAGCCGGTGGTGTATGTGTCAGTGTTGATGAGACAAGAGTATTCATCCCTGCAAGCCTTGTATCAGATACTTATGAGAAGGATCTCAACAAGTTCAAGGATCAGGAGATTGAGTTTATCATCACAGAGTTCGATCCAAGAAAGAGACGTATTATCGGAAATAGAAAGGTATTACTCGTAGAGCAGAAGGCTAAACAGCAGGAAGAGCTTCTTGCAAATCTTCATGTTGGCGATGTAATCGAAGGAACAGTTAAGAATGTTACAGATTTCGGTGCATTCATCGATCTTGGCGGAGTAGACGGATTACTTCATATCTCAGAGATGTCTTGGGGCAGAGTAGAGAACCCTAAGAAGGTATTCACTGTTGGACAGACTGTAAGAGTATTTGTTAAGAACATCAATGGTTCTAAGATTGCTCTTTCAATGAAGTTTGATGACGAGAATCCATGGAATGGTGCAACAGAGAAATTTGCTCCTGGCAATATCGTAAAGGGCAAAGTAGCCAGAATGACGGATTTTGGTGCATTCATCGAGCTTGCTCCTGGTGTTGACGCACTTCTTCATGTTTCACAGATTTCAAAGGATCATGTTGAGAAGCCATCAGATGTTCTCAAGATTGGTCAGGAGGTTGAGGCTAAGGTTGTTGAGTTCAATGAGGACGATAAGAAAATCAGCTTAAGCATGAAGGCTCTTCTTGATTCAGAGGATGATGGAGCAGATGTTGCAGATGTAAATATCGATGAGGTTGCTTCTGATAACGAGTAGTTTTTGATTTTAAAGCTGTCATATATAATTATATGGCAGCTTTTATTTGTATCGGGTGGCACATATTGGAGGATTGTGATGTTTGATCATTATGAATGGTTTAAAAAGGAAGTGTACAGGTTGACGCAGATAGATCTCAATTATTATAAAGAGAAGCAGATGCGCAGGCGTATTGATACTCTTGCGAAAAAAAATGGGGCTGATTCTTATGAGACATACATTGATATGATTTCTACAGATAAGGCTAAGTTTAAACAGTTTATCAATTTTATCACTATCAATGTATCTGAGTTCTACAGGAATCCTGATCAGTGGAGTTTTTTGGACAGAGAGGTCATTCCTGAGATATTAAAGAACAATACAGGGACTATTAAGATATGGAGCGCGGCATGCTCAACAGGGGATGAACCGTATTCGCTTGCCATGGCTTTTTCAAAGCATGTTCCACTGTCTCGTATAAAGATACTGGCTACAGATATTGACGACCTGGTGATTGCGAGTGCTAAAGCCGGGCTTTACAGCGCAAAGTCTGTAGAAAATGTGCCGGCTGACCTGAAGAAGAAGTACTTTACCCAGGTGGAGGGCTCATACAAGATATCTGATGATATCAAGCGATGTGTTACCTTTAAGGAGCACAATCTGTTGAAGGATTCATATCCAAAGGATTACGATCTTATCCTGTGCAGGAATGTGGTGATTTATTTTACCGATGATGCGAAGGATATGATATACAAAAATTTCTTCAATACTTTAAAATCCAAGGGAATACTGTTTATAGGCAGTACTGAGCAGATAACTACATATCGTGAGCTCGGCTTTGAGAGATTGAGCAGTTTCTATTTCAGAAAGCCATGATATCTTATCAGAGGTTAAACAGATGGTCTGTTATATGTTTTACATATGACAGTACCATCTGTTTTGAATTTATAAAATCTTCAGTCAGCAGGAAATAGCTGTACTTATCCTTTATATCGAATCGAAACTCTGGCTTCATGAAGTCAGAGTACTGTCTGATGAAGGTACCGGTTTTGCGCACATAGCAGTTGTACGCCTTACATTTTTCGCGGTATTCGTGGTCGACATATGCTGCGACACTCTTGTGTATGGCCATGTCCTCCTTTGGCAGATAGTAGTAGTTTTTGTAATCGCTGTAGAAATGGCGCATTTCCCCCTCGAATATCTCTGCACGCACATAGCTTTTTGTAGTGCCTATGGTCAGATAAATGTCATTGTCATGGAAGCTTACAGATTTTGGAACGGAGAATTTATTTTCAAATGATATGATAAGCTCATTCATCAGGCTGCCGTCATAAGCTGTATATGGGTTTACGGATACACCGGTGATATCTGCAATGCCATGTATGCATTCTTTATACGAAAGTATACTAAGGAGCTTTGTCATGCCAAGGACATCCTCATAGTTGTGTGTCAAAAGCAGGGATAGTTTTTCGTCGTCCTTTTGGGCAAGATATTCATAATAAACGTTTATGAGCTCACCACCGGAAAATTTATCCTCCCTATCTATACCAAGAAATGCTTCGATGCTTTTTTGCTTGTAGTTTTCGAGGCACAAAAGAGGCTTTATCGGGGAAAGCTCCTTAAAGATATCGAGTATCTGCACATTACAGAAGGGGTCTTCCTGCTTATATTTCTTGTATTTGTTCTTTAAAAATGGTATATCAAAACCGACGCCATTGAAGGATATGATAGTGCTGCAACCTGACAAACTTCCTGCGAAGGCTTCAATTACAGCTGCTTCGTCATCGGCAGATTCGGCAAAATACTGGTCTATTACAATACGGTTTTTAATGCGCCTTGCACAGCCTATCATGTAGACAATCGCTTTCACAGGTGAAAAGCCTGTTGTCTCAATATCAAAGAACATAGTGTTTTCTTTAAATATGCTGTCTGAAAAATTATCGGTTTTTATGTAAATTTCTTCATTGTGAAATATTTTCATTTTTGATTCCTGCCTTGAATATCATTTGTATAAACATTATAACATAAAGTATTAAAAAAAGTACATAATATACTATTTAACTAAAAATCATAAGTGGTATAATAGGGATAGTAATGTGCAATAGCATTTCCACGTTATTAATCTAAAAGAAAGAGGGGCACAAAAATGGGTCATAAAACGTTTATTGGCGGTGTTCATCCATATGATGGCAAAGAGCTGTCTAAGGATTCACCAATTAAAGAAGTTTTGCCCAAGGGCGACATGGTATATCCGGTTTCGCAGCATATCGGCGCACCGGCTAAGCCTGTTGTTGCCGTAGGTGACACTGTGTTGAAGGGACAGATGATAGCAGAGGCCGGTGGCTTTGTTTCATCACCTATCTATTCATCAGTGTCAGGAAAAGTTAAGGCTATTGAGAAGCGACGTGTGGCGGTCGGCGATATGGTTGACAGTATTGTTATCGAAAATGATGGCATGTTTACTGAGACAACATATGAGAGCGTCGAGGATGTCACTGCGCTTTCAAAGGAAGAAATCATCGAGAAGGTCAAGAATGCGGGAGTTGTCGGCATGGGCGGTGCCGGTTTCCCTACACATGTAAAGCTTTCTCCAAAGGAGCCGGACAAGATTGAGTATATTATCGCAAACTGCGCAGAGTGTGAGCCTTACCTCACATCTGACTACAGACGTATGCTTGAGAATCCTGAGGAATTAATTGGCGGCATGAAGATCATACTTCAGCTTTTTGACAATGCAAAGGGTATCCTTGGTATAGAGGATAATAAGCCTGACTGTATCGAAAAGCTCACAGAGCTCACAAAGGATGAGCCGCGTATTGAGGTTTGTCCGCTTATGACAAAGTACCCACAGGGTGGTGAGAGACAGCTCATCTATGCTACAACCGGCAGAGCCATCAATTCTAAGATGCTCCCTGCTGATGCAGGCTGTATCGTTGATAATGTAGAGACAATTATTGCTGTATACAATGCTGTAAAGAATGGACAGCCTGTCTTGAAGCGTATTTCAACAGTTACAGGAGATGCTGTGAAGAATCCTTCCAATATTTTATACAGCATCGGTACCTCATATCAGGAGCTGGTTGATGCTGCAGGTGGCTTTAAGAGCCAGCCGGAGAAGATTATATCAGGCGGTCCTATGATGGGCTTTGCCATGTTTAGTCTTGATATCCCTACTACAAAGACCTCTTCATCAATACTGTGCTTCACACATGATGAGGTGGCAGCATTTGAGCCACAGGCCTGCATTAACTGCGGTCGTTGCGTGGAGGCATGTCCTGAGCAGCTCATTCCAAGCCGTCTTGCGAAGTTTGGTATGCGTGGACAGATGGATGAGTTTGAGAAGTGGCACGGACTTGAGTGTATTGAGTGTGGAAGCTGTTCATTTGCATGTCCGTCAAGGAGACAGGTGGCTCAGCCTATTAAGACAATGAAGAAGCTTGTTCTCGCTGAAAAGAGAAAACAGGCCAGCAAAAAATAAAGAAAGAGGTGGATTAAAGTGAGTGATTTATATCATGTTTCATCATCACCACATGTACGTGCCAAGGATTCCACTGACAGAATAATGCTTTATGTCATTATAGCATTACTCCCGGCTAGTCTTTTTGGTATTTACAATTTTGGATTTAGAGCACTTTTTATCATTCTGCTTACCATCGCATCGTGTGTGGCATCAGAATGGGTGTTTGACTACATAGTTAAGAAAAAGAGCACAATTACAGACCTTAGTGCGGTAGTTACAGGACTGCTTTTAGCACTAAATCTTCCGGTTTCACTTCCATGGTGGGAGGCTGTACTCGGTGGAGTATTTGCAATCATCATTGTCAAGTGTATGTTCGGAGGACTCGGACAGAACTTTATGAACCCGGCACTTGGTGGAAGATGCTTCCTTCTCATCGCATTTGCGGCTGATATGACTAATTTCAATGTCACAAGAAACGGTGTGGATGTATACTCAGGAGCAACACCACTTGCGCTCATCAAAAATGAGGGACTTTCAAGTGTCAATGTAAGGGATATGCTTATAGGAAATACTGCAGGAACAATCGGTGAGACATCAGTTATAGCTATTTTAATAGGTGCTATCATCATGATTTTACTTGGAGTCATTGATTTAAAGATTCCTGCATCTTACATTATTACATTTGCTGTTTTCATGTTCCTTTTCGGAGCACAGCAGTTTGATATCAACTATGTTGTTGCAGAGCTCTGCGGTGGAGGACTGATGCTCGGTGCATTTTTCATGGCAACCGATTATGTTACAAGCCCGATTACGCCGATGGGAAAGATAATATTCGGTATCTGCTGTGGTATATTGACAGGAGTATTCCGTTGCTTCGGTGCCAATGCAGAGGGAGTTTCCTTTGCTATCATCTTAAGCAACTGCCTTGTTCCTATTATTGAGAAGGTTTCTATCCCAAGAGCCTTTGGTATGGTAAAGGAGGCAAAGAAGAATGAATAAACGTATTGTACATGACGCTTTGATTTTAACTGCCTTTACTCTGGTGCTTGGTTTTATTCTTGCCCTGGTTCAGGGAATTACGGCAGAGCCTATCGACAAGGCCAATAAAGCAGCAGCACAGAAAGCATATCAGGCAGTATTTTCGGATGCAAAATCATTTGAGAAATATGATTATGATGCTGAAGAAGCTGATAAGCTTGTATCTGATGCAGGCTATAAGGATACAATCGATGATATTGAGACTGCCCTTGATTCAAACAAAGAGACATTAGGCTATGTCATCACAGTTACAGCCAAGGATGGAAGCCAGGGAAGTATCACATTCTCTGTAGGTATCAAGAATGATGGTACTGTAAACGGTTACTCGATCACAAGTATCAGTGAGACTCCGGGACTTGGAATGAAGGCCGAGGAGGCTGATTTCTACAAGCAGTTTGAGAACAAGAAAGTAGACAAGTTCGACGTTGTAAAGGCTACACCTTCAAAGGATGATGAGATTGAGGCCATCACAGGTTCAACAATCACATCAAAGGCTATGGCCAACGGCTGCAACGCAGCTATTACTTACTTCCAGAATAAATTACAGGGAGGTGCCAACTAATGAACAAATATGTAGAGCGTTTATATAATGGTATCATTAAGGAAAATCCTACCTTTGTACTTATGCTTGGTATGTGTCCTACACTGGCTGTTACATCCAGTGCGGTAAACGGACTTGGAATGGGACTTTCCACCACGGTGGTACTTATATGTTCAAACCTTTTGATTTCACTTTTCAGAAAAGTGATTCCTAACGGAGTGCGTATGCCGGCGTATATCGTCATAGTTGCATCTCTTGTTACAGTAGTACAGTTTTTAATGCAGGCGTATCTGCCTAGCCTTTCAGCAGCACTTGGTGTATACATCCCACTTATCGTGGTTAACTGTATTATCCTCGGACGTGCCGAGAGCTATGCTTCAAAGAATCCACCTGTAGAGTCTATCTTTGATGGAATGGGAATGGGACTTGGATTTACCATGGGTCTTACAATCATCGGACTTATCCGTGAAATCTTAGGTGCAGGAACATTCTTCAACATCAAGATTTTCGGTGACTGGTTTACACCAATCACAATCTTTATCATGGCACCGGGAGCTTTCCTCGTACTAGGCTTCCTCGTTGCAGGCATGAATATCATCCGTAAAAAGATGGAAGCAAAGGGTACACCTCTTGCAGAGCCGGCAGGCTGCCTTTCAGGAGACTGTGCACATTGTGGAGCATCATGTCCATCAGCAAAAGCAGCACAGGCTGCTGTTGCGCCTAACACTACAGAAGGAGGGGATAAATAATGGGTACATTAGGTCATTTACTGCTCATTGCAGTAGCATATGCAATAGTTAACAACGTAGTACTTAGCCAGTTCCTTGGTATCTGTCCTTTCCTCGGCGTATCAAAGAACACAAAAACTGCTGCAGGAATGGGTGGTGCGGTAATTTTCGTTATCACAATCGCCACATTCGTTACACAGCTTATTTACAATTTTATACTGTATCCGCTTAATCTGTCATATTTGCAGACTATCGTGTTCATTCTTGTAATTGCAGCACTTGTTCAGTTTGTAGAGATGTTCTTAAAGAAACAGATGCCGCCTCTTTACAAGGCACTCGGTGTGTATCTGCCTCTTATCACAACAAACTGTGCCGTACTCGGTGTAGCACTTAACAGTGTAACAAAGGGCTACAATATCTTAGAGAGTGTAGTTTACGGCTTTGCCACAGCTTTTGGTTTCTTTATTGCCATCGTGCTTATGGCTGGTGTACGTGAGAAGATTGAGTATAATGATATTCCAAAGCCTTTCCAGGGAACAGCCATCGTGCTTCTTACAGCATGTCTTATGGCTATCGCCTTTATGGGATTCTCAGGAATGGTTTCTGTATAGGATTGGAGGAAAAGTGATATGAATGTTACTGCGATTATTATTGCAGCTTTAGTTGTTGGAGCTGTCGGTATAATTCTTGGATTTTTCCTCGGTATTTCAGGAGAAAAATTCAAAGTAGAGGTTGACCCGAGAGAGGAAGCAATACTTGAGGTGCTTCCGGGCAACAACTGTGGTGGCTGTGGATATGCCGGATGCTCCGGACTTGCTGCCGCGATTGCAAAGGGAGAGGCACCGGTAGGACAGTGTCCTGTTGGTGGAGACCCTGTTGCGGCAAAGGTCAGCGAGATTATGGGTGTAAAGGTTGAGGCCGGAGTAAAGAAGGTCGCATTTGTAAAGTGCGCCGGCACCTGCGACAAAGCAAATACAGACTACGACTATACAGGAGTAGAGGATTGTGTTGCCATGTCATTTGTACCGGGCGGCGGACCTAAGTCATGTAATTATGGCTGTCTCGGCTATGGAAGCTGTGTGAAGGCATGTCCTTTTGATTCAATCCATGTGGTTGACGGAGTGGCATGTGTCAATCCGCTTACATGCAAGGCATGCGGCAAGTGCGTAGAGGCTTGTCCAAAGCACCTCATCGAGCTTATTCCATATGACACAAAGCACGTTGTAAAGTGCAGCTCAAAGGACAAGGGCAAGGATGTCATGAAGGCATGCTCAGTGGGTTGTATCGGCTGTCATCTGTGCGAGAAGAACTGTCCGTCAGATGCTGTCCATGTAGTAGATAATGTAGCTTATATTGATCAGGAGAAATGTACAGGCTGCGGAATCTGCGCAGAGAAGTGTCCAAAGAAGATTATTCTGTAATGAATAAAAGCTGTCACATATCATTATGATATGTGGCAGCTTTTTTATAAGCTTGCAGCTAATCTGTGTTTACGCTATATTCATCTGATGTCGTGATAATACTATAATCATCTGTCACAAATATTGCCTCAACACCGGAAAGGGAATTGATAAGCTCCTTTGCTTTATCAATGCCAAGAGCAAAGCATGTGGTGCTTAAGGCGTCTCCGTCGCAGGAGGAGTCGCTTATGATGGTGACAGAGTACAGATTGTTTTTGACAGGATAGCCGGTTGTGGTGTCCAGTATATGGTGATATAGCTTGCCATCTACTCTGTAGTACCGCTCGTAGATGCCGGAGGTGACGACGGATTTGTCCTTGATTTTGACGGTACATATTGGCTCGCCGCTCTCGTCAAAAGGCTTTTGTATGCCGACTGTATAATCACTTTCGTCTGATTTTTCACCGACTGTGAGGACATTGCCACCCAGGTTTATGATGCCTGAGGTGATTTTTTTGGACTGTAAATAAGCCTTCATCTTATCGGCGATAAAGCCCTTTGCGATTCCACCAAGGTCAAGCTTTGCTTTTGAATCGGTTAGCATCACATCGTTTCCGTTAATCTGTATATTGTGGTAATTTACATGTGACAGTTCGCTTTGTATCTGCGCATCAGACGGAACGACTGATGCATCCACCTCATTATCTTTAGAGTCGGTATTTTCAGCTATTTCGGAAAAATTCCACAAATCAGACAGCTTTCCTATAGTGATATCAAACCTGCCGTCACTTGTGTCGCCGTATTCGATGCCTTTTTTGATGAGCTCAAGCGTATCATTGCTTACTGTGACATATTCTTTGCCGGCAGCGTCATTTATTTTGCTCACCTCTGAGTAACTAACTGTGTTTGAAAGCATATCCTCATATTTCTTTGCCATATCAAAGCAGCCGTCTATGTATTTCTCGTCGGTAGTGCCATAAAGCGTAATCTGTATTATCGTGTCAAAGTAGAAGCCCTGTTTTGAAACCTTCTGCTGAGCCTTGGGCTTTAATTCACATGCTGACAGGCTGCCTGTTATTGTGGCAAGCGCCAAAAGGACAGGGACAAGGTGTTTTAGTTTATTTTTCATAGTGCATCCTTTATTAATTTCCTGGTTGTAAATTATTGATAGTTAAAGCTTACATAGTAAAAGCATAAATATAATAACACAGAATAAAAAAATGAGACAGTAGTAAAAATGATTTTGTATTTTGCATGAATATATGGTAAAGTAGTAAATGTATGCGTAATGTAATTATGTATGCATTCAGACTTACAATAGGAAAGATGATAGAAATGAGTTTTTTAGACAATTATAAAAGAGTGGTAATAAAGATAGGCTCATCGACGCTGACACATGCAGAGACGGGAAGCCTCAATTTTTCAAAGATGGAGCGTCTGGTGCGCTCGATATGTGATTACAGAAACAGCGGAATGGATGTGTGCCTCGTAAGCTCCGGCGCTATCGCGGTTGGACGTGATGTGATAGGCATAAAGGAGCGCCCGAGCGATATTTCAATAAAGCAGGCATGCGCCGCAGTGGGACAGGGCAGGCTGATGATGACATATCAGAAGCTTTTTTCCGAGTATAATCAGAATTCCGGACAGGTGCTCATGACAAAGAATACCATAGTCAATCCTGTTTCCAGACGCAATGTTATGAATACATTTGAGGAGCTTTTTGATCTGAACGTGGTGCCTATTGTCAATGAAAATGATACGGTAAGCACATACGAGATGCAGTTTGGTGACAATGATACGCTGTCTGCTATTGTTACATCAATCACGAAGGCCGATCTGCTCATACTGCTTTCTGATATAGACGGACTGTATTCCGACGATCCTCATGACAATCCGGATGCAAAGCTTATCAGAGAGGTTGATACGCTTGACAGGAAAATACTTGGCATGGCAAAGTCATCAACCGGCAGCGATGTCGGAACCGGCGGCATGGCGACAAAGCTTACAGCGGCAAAGATTGCCACATATTCCGGTGCCGATATGATTATCGCAAACGGCGGCAATATGGGGATTTTATATGACATTATGAATGACAGATATACAGGAACACTTTTCCACAGGGCAAAGGATGCAGAGTTTGTGCTTGCGGATTATATACAAAGAGAGATGGCACCTACATCTACAGGTGGCCAGTAATAAGCTTATAATTTGAAATCAGGAGAGTGCTATGACACAGGAAAAAATACAGCGAATCAATGAGCTTTACAGAAAGTCACAGGCAGAGGGACTTTCTGAGGCAGAGAAAAAGGAGCAGGATCTTTTGCGCAAGGAGTATATAGCAAACGTGAAGAAGAATTTAAGAAACCAGCTCAATAATATCGATATGGTAAACGATGACGGTTCGGTTGAGAATCTCGGCGAGAAATATGGAAACAAAAAAAGAAATTCGTAGCAGGCTAAAAAAGCAAAGGAGCCTTTTGTGTGCTGATGAGTGCCTCGGTATGAGCCATGAAATTTATAAAAGGCTCATAGCTTTAGAGCTCGACAGGGAATATGACAACATACTTTTGTATTCAGCTATCAGAAATGAAGTGAATACTGATGAGTATTTTACCTATTTAATAAACAAAGCAAAAAGGATATATTATCCGAGGGTTTCGGGCAATACAATGTCCTTTTACAGGGTAAGAAGCCTTGATGAGCTTAATTGTGGTTCATTTAATATTAAAGAGCCTGATATGACGAGGGAGTATACGCAGGCGGATGGCAGGGCGCTTATGATAGTGCCGGGGCTTGCATTTTCGGATACCGGTTACAGAATCGGCTATGGAAAGGGCTTTTATGACAGATATTTATCGTCTTTTACAAAAAGAGACACTGTTATGGCAGTTGGAGTGGGCTACGATTTCCAGTTACTTAGCAACATGACGTTTGAAGATGAATATGACGTACCCTTAGATGGGGTGATAACAGATAAGAGAGAGGTGTTTATTGATGAATGATTTAGAAAAAATTTGTGCGGATGCATACGAGGCCAGAGTAAAGATAGGAACACTGGATACGGATATCAAGAATAAGGTATTAAACGATGCAGCGGACAATCTTCTTAAGGCAGAAAAAGAAATCCTTGAGGCAAACAAAAGGGATGTGGCCACAGCAGAGGAAAATATGAAGGCAAAGAGCATGATTGACAGGCTTTCGCTTGACCATGACAGGCTCCTTGGCATGGCTGACGGACTCAGACAGATAGCAAAGCTTGCAGACCCAATTGGGGAAGTGATGTCTATGTCAAAGCGTCCTAATGGCCTTATTATCGGAAAAAGAAGAGTTGCAATCGGTGTTGTGGGAATCATTTTTGAGGCTCGTCCAAATGTCACATCAGATGCCTTTGGTCTGTGTTTTAAGACAGGCAACTGTGTCATATTAAAGGGTGGAAGTGATGCGATAAATACCAATATCGCAATAGTTAAGGCTCTAAAAAAGGCTTTGACGGACAATTTGGTTTCTGCTGCTGCACTTGCACTTATTGAGTCAACAGACAGAGAGACAACAAATGCATTTATGAAGATGGATCAGTATGTGGATGTGCTCATACCAAGAGGCGGTGCAGGACTCATACAAAATGTTGTCAAAAATGCTACAATTCCTGTCATCCAGACCGGTACAGGCAACTGCCATGTATATGTGGATAAGGATGCTGACTTTGACATGGCTGTTAATATTATTAACAATGCAAAGACACAGAGAATCAGTGTCTGCAATGCATGTGAGTCGATTGTAGTACACAGTGCCATAGCAGAGGAGTTTCTGCCAAAGCTGTATGATAAGCTAAGAGAGCATCATGTACAGCTGCGTTGTGATGAAAGAGCACAGGCAATTCTTGCCGGAAGAGACGATGTGACAGAGGCGGCTTCCGATGACTGGGGCATGGAGTACCTTGATTACATCATGTCTGTAAAGATTGTTGACAGCATTGATGAGGCAATCGAGCATATCAACAGATACAACACATCACATTCAGAGGCAATCGTCACAAATGATTATGACAACGCACAGAAGTTCTTAAATGAAATAGATGCTGCATGCGTTTATGTAAATGCCTCAACCAGATTTTCTGATGGAAATGAATTCGGCTTTGGAGCAGAGATTGGAATCAGTACACAGAAGCTTCATGCAAGGGGACCTATGGGGCTTGAAGCACTGACAAGCTATAAGTATATTATTTACGGTAGTGGTCAGATAAGGGAATAGTCAGGTAAAGTATCATAGAATTAATTTGAGAGGAAACATAATATAACATGAGCTACGATATAGATATAACAAAGACACCACCGGCACATGAGCCTGAGAGGCAGTATTACTACATGGCAAAGGCAAAGGATTTTGTAGAAAAAAAATCTAAAGAAATCGGCCGTCCCATGACTTATTTCGTCAAGACCTTTGGCTGTCAGATGAATGCCCGTGACTCAGAAAAGCTTGTCGGAATACTCGAGCAGATAGGCTACGTGGAAGGAACTGATGAGCACTCTGATTTCATTGTATACAACACCTGTACCGTACGTGAGAATGCTAACAACAAGGTGTACGGCAGACTTGGATATCTGCAGAACTACAAGAAAAAGAATCCTCTGATGAAGATTGCTCTCTGCGGCTGCATGATGCAGGAGCCGGAGGTTGTTGAAAATATCAAAAAGCACTATAAGTTTGTAGATATCGTATTTGGAACCCACAATATATTCAAGTTCGCAGAGATACTGTGCAACAATATCGAGTCTGGCTCACAGGTGATTGACATATGGAAGGATACCAATCAGATTGTCGAAGATCTGCCGGTGAAGAGAAAGTTCTCTTTCAAATCAGGTGTCAATATCATGTTTGGCTGCAACAATTTCTGCAGCTACTGTATCGTGCCATATGTGAGAGGACGTGAGAGAAGCAGAGAGCCTAAGGATATCATAAGAGAGATAGAAAAGCTTGTTGCAGACGGAGTGTGCGAGATAATGCTTCTCGGACAGAATGTCAACTCATACGGTAAAACTCTTGACAATCCTATAACCTTTGCAGAGCTTCTTCGCGAGGTCAATAAGATTGAAGGACTTAAGAGGATTCGTTTTATGACATCTCATCCAAAGGATTTATCAGATGACCTGATTATGGCGATAAAGGAGTGCGACAAGGTGTGCAAGCATATGCATCTGCCGCTTCAGTCAGGAAGCTCAAGGGTGCTTAAGGAGATGAACAGGCACTATGACAAGGAAAAATATCTCGACGAGGTAAAGAGACTTCGTGAGCAGATTCCTGATATTGCAATCACAACTGATATTATTGTGGGCTTCCCGGGAGAGACTGAGGAGGATTTCCTTGAGACAATGGATGTTGTCAAGCAGGTCAGATATGACAGTGCTTTTACATTTATTTACTCAAAGAGAACAGGCACACGCGCAGCTACCATGGAGAATCAGGTGCCTGATGATGTGGTCAAGGACAGGTTTGACAGGCTCTTAAAGGAGGTTCAGACAATCTCATCGGAAAAGGCAAAATGCTATGAGGGCAAAGTGGTGCCGGTACTTGCAGAGGAGATGGATGACCAGAAGGAAGGCTATGTGACCGGACGTATGGACAATAATTCAATCGTACATTTTCCGGGTACCGAGGATATGATTGGAAATATCTACAATGTGAAGCTTGATGAGTGCAGAGGCTTTTACTATATGGGAGAGATAAAAGAGGATGCGTAAGCGTTTTGGCAGAAATGATATAATCCTGATATCGGTTATTGTAATTATCTCTGTCGCTCTGCTTCTTATATGGAAGCTTGTATATTTAAAGGGGCAGGATACGGATAGCGATGCATGTGTCGAGGTGACTATCGATGGAAGGGCCTATGGCACATATCCGCTTTCAAAGGATGACACAATTGAGATAAAAAACGGCGATGGCGATGTTACTAACACCCTTGTTATAAAGGGCTGTGTGGCGGATATGACCTCTGCCGACTGTCCGGATCATCTGTGTGTGAAGCAGAAGGCGATATCAAAGGAGGGAGAGTCGATTATCTGTCTGCCGAATAAGGTTGTTGTGACGGTAAAAAGCGACACGAAATCCGATATAGATTCGATATCCAAGTGATACCCGAACATTTTTATAGAAAGAATGAGATAAATGAAAACCAGAAAGATTGCATATCTTGGTATGCTTATGGCACTGGCACTGGTGCTAAGCTATGTTGAGTCACTTATACCGTTTGCGGTAGGCATACCGGGAGTGAAGCTTGGGCTTACAAATATAGTGACAGTAATCATGCTTTATATAGCAGCACCCATGGAGACGTTTCTGCTATGTGTATTTCGTGCGGTGCTTTCAGGCTTTATGTTTGGAAATGCATTCAGCATCATATATTCACTGGCAGGCTGTATACTAAGCTTTGTTGTGATGTATCTGCTAAAGAAATCAGATAAATTCAGCTTTGTCTCAATAAGTCTGGTCGGTGGAGTGTGCCACAATATAGGACAGATAATAGTTGCGGCTATAGTTTTGTCAACCTACAGCGTAGTGTATTATATTCCGGTGCTTCTTGTGGCAGGATGCATCACGGGACTTGTGATTGGAATAGTAGCATCACAGGTGCTTTTGAGGATTTCTGACAGCTTTCATGTATAGTTTTAATGGGCTGTAATCTACGTATATTTAATAACAAAAGGAGATGCTGCTGTTTTTATGCCTGTGTGTCAGGCTGCAGTCGAAACAGTAACAAATGGATTCAATGTATGCATATATAAAAGGAGAGCTTGCAGAAAAAAATATAGACAGCATTGTAGTGGAGGCAGCAGGTGTAGGCTATCTCATTTACATACCGACGCAGTATTTTGATATGCTGCCCGACGAGGGAGAGGATGTAAAAATTTACACCTACCTATGTGTCAGGGAGGATGCCATGATACTTTACGGCTTTTTGAGCAAGGATGATCTTGAAATCTTTAAGCTGCTGATTACAGTCAGCGGAATCGGACCAAAGGGAGGTCTTGCCATTTTGTCAACTCTGCCTGCCGATGATTTGCGTTTTGCAATTTTATCGGGAGATTCAAAGGCTATATCAAAGGCACCGGGAATAGGTGCAAAGACGGCTCAGAGAGTGATACTTGATTTAAAGGACAAGCTGTCGCTTGAGGATGCATTTGAAAAGAAGCTTGAGAATCAGACTTCAGGTGCTGCTGTATCCATGAACAGCACTGTGAAAAATGATGCTGTCATGGCGCTCAATGCGCTTGGATACTCATCTACTGAGAGTCTTAAGGCAGTGTCCAGGGTTGATATCACAGAGGATATGGATGTAGAGGATGTGCTGAAGCTTGCGCTCAAAAATATGGGCTGATTGGAAAAGCTGTAAGCTTAAAACAGAAACGGGGAACAAAACGTGAAAAGAGTAATTTCCACACAATTGCAGGAAGAGGACATAAAGATAGAAAAATCCCTGCGTCCTATGTATTTTGATGACTATATCGGTCAGCAGAAGATAAAGGACAATTTAAAAATATATATTGAAGCTGCAAAATCAAGGGGCGAGGCGCTCGATCATGTGCTCTTTTACGGACCTCCGGGGCTTGGAAAGACAACACTTGCAGGAATCATTGCAAATGAGATGGGTACAAAGATAAAGGTGACCTCCGGTCCTGCAATAGGCAAGCCGGGAGAGATGGCAGCCATACTCAACGGACTCTCGGAGGGCGATATACTGTTTGTCGATGAGATTCACAGATTAAACCGTCAGGTAGAGGAGGTGCTCTATCCTGCCATGGAGGACTATGCCATAGATATCATGATTGGTAAGGGCGAGTCTGCAAAGTCAATCAGATTCAACCTGCCCAAATTCACCCTTGTAGGTGCAACAACGAGGGCGGGTATGCTGTCAGCGCCTCTTCGGGACAGGTTTGGCGTGGTAAATCACATGGAGTTTTACACTGTCGATGAGCTAAAGCATATTATCGTCAATTCCGCAAAGGTGCTTGGAGTTGAGATAGATGACAAGGGAGCCTACGAGATGGCGCGTCGTTCAAGAGGTACCCCAAGACTTGCAAACAGACTTCTAAAGCGTGTCAGGGATTTTGCGCAGGTCAAGTATGACGGCAAAATCACCTATGATGTGGCAAGCTTTGCACTGGATCTTTTGGAAGTGGACAAGTACGGACTGGATTTAAACGACAGAAATATACTTCTCACCATCATTGACAAGTTTGCGGGAGGACCGGTAGGTCTTGATACGCTTGCAGCGGCAATAGGTGAGGATGCCGGAACTATTGAAGATGTTTACGAGCCGTATCTGGTGAAGAACGGCTTCATAAACCGCACACCAAAGGGACGAGTGGCGACAGACCTTGCCTTTGAGCATTTTGAGAGAAAAAGGGCTTAAAGTTGCAATTTATATCTATAAGGCATATAATAATTAAGTATTTGATATTGATATTAATATAGCTGGTTTGAATAAATGTGAAAACGGAGGATGATTAAATGTCTGCAAAAACAAATGCCGAGGTGGTAATAGACGGAAAGGTTTACACACTGTCAGGATATGAGAATGAGGAATACTTACAGAAGGTTGCGGCATACATCAACAACAAGATTGCAGAGTTTGATGATATGGATGAGTATAAGCATCTTCCGGGTAATATGAAGAGCACACTTATCGAGCTCAATATTGCGGATGATTATTTCAAGGCAAAGGCACTTGTCGAAAAGCTTGAGGGTGATATAGAGAATAAGGATAAGGAAATATATGATTTAAAGCATGATTTAATTTCCAATCAGGTGAAGACCGAGAATGCTGAGGCAAGCATGAAGGAGCTTGAGGCACAAAACAAAGAGCTTTTACTCAACAAGGCAAGACTTGAGGCAACTCTTGAGGAGTCACTTCTTGATGGAAAAAAGCCTGTTAAAAAATCTGCACATGCTTCTAAGGGGGCAAATGACAGTAGCGATAAATAGCAATAAAAGGGGAACAGTTATCGTACACTGTTCCCTATTTTATTGCAGGTTTATATGATATAAAATGAGCATCTATATGAGGAAATATATGAGAAATAAAGATTTTGAACTGCTTGCACCGGCAGGCAGCCTTGAGATACTTAAGGGTGTGATAGAAAGCGGCGCCGATGCTGTGTATGTGGGCGGAAGCATGTTTGGAGCCAGGGCATATGCCAATAATTTCACAGAAGAGGAGCTTTTAGAGGCAATTGATTTTGCGCATTTACGAGGAGTAAAGGTGTATCTGACGGTCAATACGCTGATTAAAAACAGTGAGTTTTCAAAGCTCTACGACTACCTGCTTCCATACTACAAAAGAGGGCTTGATGCAGTGATAGTGCAGGATATTGGAGTGGTGAAGGCTATCCATGAGTATTTTCCGTCAATGGAGATACATACGAGTACACAGATGACGGTGACTGGAGCAGACGGAGTGCGCTTTCTTTCACAGTTTGGAGTGACACGTGTGGTCATGGCAAGGGAGGTTTCTCTTGCCGAGATGAAGCGCATACATGAGGAAACCGGCATGGAGCTTGAAGCCTTTGTGCACGGAGCATTGTGCTATTCGTATTCCGGACAGTGCCTTTTCAGCAGTATTTTAGGTGGTAGAAGCGGAAACAGAGGCCGCTGTGCACAGCCGTGCAGACTGCCGTATACCGTGGAGGGCAAAAAGGATGAATACATTTTAAGCCTTAAGGATATGTGTGGTATAAAGGCTCTTGACAAGCTGCATGATGCAGGTGTTTATTCGCTCAAGATTGAGGGACGTATGAAGCAGCTTGAGTATGCATGCGGAGTGGTAAAATACTACAGAAGCTATATCGACAGTATGAAGCCGGTTACCGATGCTTATTATGACAGGATAAAGGCACTTGGAAACCGCTGTGGTTTCACAGACAGGTATTATTTTGACCACAATGGCTCTGATATGGTGACTTATGTGAAGCCTAATTTCGTTTCAAATGCTGCAGAGCCTTCACCTGAAAAAAGAAAGCTTTCGATAGAGGGAGAGCTTGTTTTAAGAGAGGGAGAGCCCGGAAGTCTCACTGTAAAAAGAGGTGATGTGACATACAAGGCTTCAATAGAACCTGTCAGCGCCGCACTTAAGGCACCGCTTGATAAAAAAGCCGCTATCGACAGGATAAATAAAACCGGTGATACAGACTTTGAGTTTTCACATATTAAAGCTCAAATCGGAGAAAACGTCTTTGTGCCAAACGGAGCACTAAACAAGCTGCGGCGTGATGCAATTTCAGGGCTTTGTGATAAGCTGTTGAAAAAGTATTACAGGGATGACGCACGATATGCTGATATATCAAGTATGTGTGAGCTCCCTGAACATGTCGTAAAAAGCGACGCAGCACATGAAGATGGAGCTGTAAATGCAAAGGATTACACCACCATATGCTCGTGTATGACACGCGCGCAGCTTGATACACTTATTAGCTATGAATGCTTTGACGTATTTTATCTGGATTTTGACATGTATGACAGGAAGACTCTGATACAGCAGTTTGCAGATGATGTGAAAAGCTTTACAAAGCGAAATAAAAAAGTGTATCTCATGCTTCCTACGATATTCAGGGCGGATTCATCGGATTATTTTGTATCTATCGCAAAAGAGCTTGATAAGGTATGCTTCGAAGGCTTTGTTGTGAAAAATTACGAGGAGCTTTATCTGACAGAAAATCTGTTTACAGGGAAAAAAGTTATTTTAGACCACAATATGTATACCTTTAATGATGTTTCAAAGAGTGCTTTTTTTGAGCACGGAGTAAGTGGTGACACAGTGCCGCTTGAACTCAATTCAAGGGAGATTATGCATAGAAACAATATAGGCTCGCAGATGATAGTCTATGGATATTATCCGCTTATGACCACCGCCAATTGTGTGCACAAAAACACAAAGGGCTGTGATAAAAAGCAAAAGCTTATATATTTAAAGGATAGATACAATAAATCCTTTGCAGTTTGTAACAACTGTAAGGAGTGCTATAATACAATATATAATTCACTGCCTACCATGCTCACAAAGAACATAAGTAAGCTTAAGGAGGCAGGTATCAGAAGTTTTAGATACAGCTTTACAATCGAGACTCCAAAGCAGATTAAGGCGGTTATGGATGATAAGGTAGCTGAATATACAAACGGACATTACAAAAGAGGAGTAGAATAACATGGTACATCTGATAGTACAGCTTTCCAAGTATATTATGATAATACTTTTTCTCATATATACTTTTTTATGCTTTCATTTATTCAAGTATCCCGACAAGCCGAAAAAGCAGAGACATATATATAATCTGCAGAGATTTTATATGTTTCTGATTCATTTAGATGGTTTTTTGGTGCTCTTTGTCACGACAATGGATACAAAGATAATAGGATTTTATATAGCACAGCTTGTGCTTTTTGAATCAATTTATTTGATTTATCATAAGTTTTATAAGAATGCCTCAGAGCTTGTGCTCAATAACATGGTGATGATGCTTTGTATAAGCATGATTATTCTAACGAGAATTTCGTTTGACAAGGCATTAAGGCAGTTTGTTTTTGTACTTGCCGGAACGATATTTGCGTTTTTAATACCGCTTATCATGCAAAAAGGCACGATGTTTCGAAAATTGACATGGACATATGCCGGTGTGGGAATACTTGGTCTTTTGTCAGTGCTTGTGGTAGGAGTGGCGAGCAGAGGAGCAAAGCTTTCTTTGACATTTGGTCCTGTTTCAATTCAGCCATCTGAGTTTGTAAAGATACTTTTTGTGTTTTTTATAGCATCCATGCTGTATAAATCAACTGATTTAAAGCAGCTTGCCATAACAAGCGGCATGTCGGCAGTGTTTGTGCTGATACTTGTTGCATCAAACGACCTTGGTGGAGCACTTTTGTATTTCTTTACATATCTGGTCATGATTTATGTTGCGACAAAAAAGTTTTATATTTTTGCCGGAGGACTCGCGTTTGTGGGGCTTGGAATGTACGCAGGCTATCATCTGTTTTCACATGTGAAGAACAGAATTGTTGCATGGCTTGATCCTCTTTCTGTCATAGACAAGGCCGGCTATCAGGTGTGTCAGTCGCTCTTTGCCATAGGTACAGGCGGACTGTTTGGCTTTGGACTGGGACAGGGACTGCCGAATAAGATACCTATTGTGTCAAAGGACTTTATCATAGCGGCTATCTCAGAGGAGATGGGCGGTATATTTGCTGTCTGCCTCATTATGGTTTGTGTAAGCTGCTTTCTTATGATATTTAATCTTTCCATGCAGATGAAGGATGCGTTTTACAAGTATGTGGCGCTGGGACTTGGCAGTGTGTATGCGCTTCAGGTGCTTTTAACTGTCGGTGGCTCAACCAAGTTTATACCGATGACCGGTGTGACGCTGCCGCTTGTGAGCTACGGTGGCAGCTCACTATTATCTACGATGATTATTTTTGGAATGATACAGGGCATGTATATTATGCAGGCAGCCCCTGAAAAAAGGAGAAATATAGATGACAAGAGACGAAAGGACCATGAGACAAAAAACACAAAAAAACCGGCAGCAGGCGGCAAAAACAGCACGAAGACACAGAAATAGAGAGTATGCGGTTGTTACATATTTTTTCCTTATAGTTTTTGTTGGATTGATAGGTTATTTCTTATATTTCCAGTTTGTAAAAAGCGACGAATTCATCAACAGTCCATACAATTCGCTGCAGGATCTTTTCTCTAAGAATGTAGTGAGGGGTGAGATACAGACTAAGGATGGACATGTCATAGCTCGGACAAATGTCAGCTCGGATGCATCTGAGACAAGGGAATACCCTGACGGCAGGATGTTTGCGCATGTAGCGGGCTTTGCCGTAAATGGTAAGGCTGGGCTTGAAAAGCAGGAAAATTTCTCATTGCTTCGGTCACATGAGTTTTTCCTTGACCAGATAGTAAATGATATAAGCGGCAAGAAAAATACCGGTGATAATGTCATAACCACACTGGATTACAAAGCACAGGCGGCTGCATACAATGCTCTTGGAGATTACGAAGGGGCTGTCATTGCAATTGAGCCGAAAACAGGAAGGATTGCAGTTATGGTGTCAAAGCCTGATTATGACCCAAACACCATAGCAAGTGACTGGGAGAGCGTAAACGGTGAGGGCAGCACTTCTCTTTACAACAGGGCAACACAGGGACAGTATGCTCCGGGCTCAGTGTTTAAGATTTTTACAGCACTTGAGTATTATAACGAAAATCCGTCTACATACAACGACTACAGCTTTGATTGTGACGGCAGTATTACAAAGGACGGCTTTACAATCCACTGCGCCGGCAATAAATCACACGGACAGGAGGACTTAACAAAGTCGTTTGCAAAGTCATGTAACTCGTCCTTTTCCAATATAGGTCTTTTGGTGGATAACAATAAGCTTAATACCTTGTGTGACGATATGCTTTTCAACAAGAATCTGCCTATAGCCTTTGATTCAAAAAAGAGTAAGTTTGCGCTGGATAACAATGCTTCGTCAGCTCTGACCATGCAGACCACGATAGGTCAGGGAAACACGCTTGTTTCACCGCTTCACATGTGCATGATTGCCGGTGCAATCTGCAATGATGGAAATCTGATGAGGCCATATCTGGTAGACCATACGGAAAATGCGAGCGGGGCGCTTGTGGAGCAGAATAAACCGGCTTCATACAAGCAGATTATGTCAAAGGATCAGGCAGCTTTTCTTCAGAATCTTATGGCAGCAGTGGTATCTGATGGAACAGGCGCAAAGCTGAGCGATCAGAGCTATGAGGCCTTTGGAAAGACCGGAACTGCCCAGGTATCAGACTCTACAGACCAGACCAATGCCTGGTTTGTGGGTTATGGAAAAAAGGACGGCTACAATGATCTGGCAATCGCAGTGGTTGTGGAGGATTCGGGTGCCGGAAGCACATATGCGGTGCCGGTAGCAAAAAAGGTATTTGATAAATATTTCAATGAATAGGCTTGTTGCACTTTTTTCAGAAGTAGGTTATACTTAAGTGTAATGACAAGCGTTATCGTTCAAATTTTAGTGAAACTGACGGATAGCGTTTAAACCACACTTGGAGGAATGGCAATGATAGAAGCAACGAGCTGTGGCGGTGTGGTAATCTTTCGTGGCAAAATATTACTCTTATACAAGAACTACAGGAACCGGTACGAGGGGTGGGTACTGCCCAAGGGAACTGTGGAGTCTGACGAAGAGTACAAGGACACTGCAATCCGTGAAGTGAAAGAGGAGACCGGTGCCAGTGCAACGATAATCCAATACGTGGGTAAGAGCCACTATTCTTTTACCGTGCCACATGATACAGTGGAAAAGGATGTACACTGGTATCTTATGATGGGCGAAAGTTATTATAGTAAACCGCAAAGAGAAGAGTATTTCATGGATTCAGGGTTTTACAAGTATCACGAGGCATATCATCTGCTCAAGTTTGCAAATGAGAAGCAGATACTTGAGAAGGCTTACAATGAGTACCTGGATTTAAAGAAAAGCAACTTATGGGGGACACACAAGTATTATTAGTATTATTAAAAAGCAGTTTTATAAACTGCTTTTTGAGGTTTTGGAATGAAATGGTATGAGGATTTATTTGTAGGAGAGTCTGTTACCGGAAAGATAAAGAAAATCAAGTGGAAGATAGAGCATAATGCCGGCATGCTTCACACATACATCATCACGTTTCCGTCAAATGAGGAAAATCTTTTGGATATCATTCCGACAAGAGAATTGCTGCAAAAGGGATATCCGAAGAAGAATCTGCACATAATCGCAGTAGCGGGTAATTATGATGAGGCACTTTTGCTGTCCTGTGATATTGTTAAGGAGACATACGAAAATACAGGTAAAACAGATGTAAAGAGCTATTTAAAGAGCAAACGGAGGAAATAGATAGATGATATTTACGATTTTAAAGGTCATAGGCATCATACTCCTTGTAGTGCTTGCTCTTATACTTACAGCGCTGCTTTGCGTACTGTTTGTGCCGGTCAAGTACAGGGCTGTCGGAAGCTTTGACAATACAGACATAAGAGCAAAAGCGCATGTGTCGTGGCTTTTGCATTTGTTTGCACTGCATATAGAGTATGCGGATGAAACTGACGGATATATAAGACTTGTCTTTGTGAAGAAGAAGCTGTTTGATAATTATGAGGCTTTGGATGATGGTGATATGGATGATGCAGCTAAAACTGAAACAGAAGATAAAGTCAGTGAAAACACCGCAGATGAGTCTAAAATACCGGCAGATGAGTCAGCACATGTCGCGGATGAACAGACAGAGAATGAAAGCACAGCACAGACTCATAACGAGCAAAGGACAGTAAATGATGAGAATCAGCATATAAAACAACAAACAAAGCTCACTCATCAAAAAACGTATAAAAAGCGAAACAAAAAGCCACCCAAAAAGTCACATAAAAAGCAATTTAAAGATAAGTCAGATAAAATAAAAAACTGTATCTATAAGCTAAAAAGAGAATACAGTGATGAGAGAAATAAAGCTGCTTTTTTGCATCTGAAAAAAGAGCTTTTTATCATTCTTAAAAGAATATGCCCAAGGAGGCTTAAGCTTACAATGGTTTATTCAACAGGCTCGCCTGATACAACAGGTATTTCATTGGGAATTTTAGCATGCTTTCCTGTCGGCTATACAAACAGATGGCAGATTACACCCGATTTCGAGAGCGAAAATCCATATGCAAAGGGCAGCTTTGATATAAAGGGACATGTGATAGTAATAAGTATTTTAGCGGCAACACTTAGAATTTTATTTGATAAAAACTGCCGCAGATTATATAATAGGATAAGCAGATAGGAGGAAGATATTATGGCAGATAATAGTTTTAACAACACAGTAGAGTCACTTTTCAAGGGGATGGACAGCTTTATCACTACAAAGACGGTGGTTGGTGATGCGATTCATATAGGGGATACTATCATACTTCCGCTTGTGGATGTGTCGTTTGGAGTGGCAGCAGGAGCATTTTCGGCAGAAAAGAAAAATAACGGAGCCGGCGGTATGGGCGGAAAGATTCAGCCAAGTGCAGTGCTCGTTATCCAGAATGGACAGACAAAGCTTGTCAATGTAAAGAATCAGGACGGCATGACCAAGATACTTGATATGGTGCCGGACATTGTAAGCCGTTTCTCAAAGGGAAAAAATGATGACCTTAATCTCGACGATGTAAAGGTAGACGATAAAGAGGACGATAAGCAGGATTAATTTCATATATGAGAGCAAATAAAAAGGACATCCAAACGGATGTCCTTTAAAATTCAAAAGATTCAAAAATAAAGACTAAGCTCTCTCAACTTTGCCAGATCTTAAACATGAAGTACATACATATAACTTCTGTGGAACTCCATTGACCTTGCAAGAAACCTTCTTAATGTTTGACTTCCAAACATGATTTGATCTTCTATGAGAATGGCTGACATTATTTCCATAATGAACACCTTTTTCACAAATTGCACATTTTGCCATGATATTGCACCTCCTTGCATTTCACTAAGCTTACCATACTCTTAAGCTCACAACAAATGTATTCTATCAGATTAAAATAAAGAATGCAAGGATAAAATATAAAAATATTTGCTTTTTGTGAAAAAAAAGGTATAATAACATTAGCTACGTCACAATATGATGGAGGTATATATTATGAAGGGACAGATGGATACCCAATATGGACAAATTTTAATTGATACAGATGTTATTGCAACCTATGCAGGCTCTGTAGCTGTAGAGTGCTTTGGAATAGTAGGCATGGCAGCGGTCAACATGAAGGATGGTCTTGTAAAGCTTTTAAAGAGAGATTACCTGAACCATGGAATAAATGTAAAGGTAGATGAGAACAACGAAATTACCATTGATTTTCATGTAATAGTAGCGTATGGTATTTCAATCGGCACTGTTTCGGACAATCTTATCGAGACGGTTAAGTACAAGGTTGAGTCATTTACAGGAATGAAAATTGCAAAGATCAATATTTACGTTGAGGGCGTAAGGGTAATTGATTAAGGAGGACTACAAAAAGTGGAGATCACAAGCATTAATTCAAAGCTCCTTGCAAGGATGTTTCTTGCGGGAGCCAAGAATCTTGATTCAAAAAAGGACTGGATAAATGAGCTGAATGTATTCCCGGTACCGGATGGTGATACCGGAACAAATATGACAATGACAATCATGTCTGCAGCCAAGGAGGTCAGCTCGCTCACAAATCCTACCATGGCAGAGCTTGCAAAGGCTATTTCATCAGGCTCTTTAAGAGGCGCCAGAGGAAACTCGGGTGTTATCTTATCACAGCTTTTCAGAGGCTTCTGCAAGGTTATAAAGGAATACGATGAAATAGATGTCACTATTCTTTGTGAGGCATGCCAGAAGGCGGTTGAGACAGCTTACAAGGCAGTTATGAAGCCTAAGGAGGGAACTATCCTCACAGTGGCAAAGGGCGCAGCAGAAAAGGCTCTGGAGCTGTCAGACGATACAGAGGATGTTGTCACATTTGTTGAAGAGGTTATAAAGCAGGCTGAGTATGTGCTTGACCAGACACCGGAGATGCTTCCTGTATTAAAGCAGGCAGGTGTTGTGGATTCTGGCGGACAGGGACTTGTTCAGGTATTAAAGGGAGCATATGATGCCCTTATCGGCAAGGAGATTGATTATACAATCGAGGGCGCACCAACAGGAGCAGCTCCTGCAAAGATTTCGGCTGAGACCGAGGCAGAGATTAAGTTTGGTTACTGCACAGAGTTTATTATTGTACTCAATGCGCCAATGTCAGACAATGAGGAACACGCATACAAGGCATTCCTCGAGTCAATCGGTGACTCTATAGTCGTTGTAGCTGACGATGAGATCGTAAAGACTCACGTACATACAAACGACCCTGGACTTGCACTGCAGAAGGCACTTACCTTCGGCTCACTCAGCAAGATAAAGATCGACAATATGCGTGAGGAGCATCAGGAAAAGCTCATCAAGGATTCACAGAAGCTTGCAGCACAGCAGAAGGCTGAGGAAGAGGCTTATGAAGCTGCTAAGGCTGATGAAAAGATAAATAACATGCCTGCAAAGGAAATGGGCTTTGTATCTGTTTCAATCGGAGAGGGCATGAATGAGGTGTTTAGAGGCCTTGGAGTGGACTATCTCATAGAGGGTGGTCAGACCATGAACCCTAGCACAGAGGATATGCTCAACGCTATCGAGCATGTAAATGCAAAGACAGTATTTATCCTGCCAAACAACAAGAATATCATCATGGCTGCAAACCAGGCAGTAGACCTTGTTGAGGATAAACAGATTATTGTTATCCCTACAAAGACTATCCCACAGGGTATCACAGCGCTTGTAAATTATATACCTGACCACAGTGCCGAGGAGAATAAAGAGCAGATGATGGCTGAGATAGAAAATGTCAAGACAGGACAGGTGACATATGCAGTCCGCGATACTGAGATTGACGGAAAAACCATCAAGCAGAACGACTTCATGGGAATCGGAGACAAGAGCATCCTTTCTGTTGGAACAGACTTAAGGGCTACCACACTTGAGATGGTAGATGCCATGGTAGATGAGGATTCAGCGATTGTCAGCATCTATTTCGGAAGTGATTCTGATGAGGACTCAGCTAATGAGCTTGCAGCAGCAATCGAAGAGAAATATCCTGATGTAGAGGTTGAGGTCAACGATGGCGGACAGCCAATCTACTATTATGTTATTTCTGTAGAGTAAAGCCTTTTAAAGAATATAAATGATATTTATTATATTTAGGAGCAAATATGGATATAGCTTCACCGATTACCGCGGTTAAGGGAATCGGGGAAAAAACACAAAAAGCATTTGCTAAAATGGGAGTATACACCGTTGGTGATATACTCCTTCATTTTCCCCGGGATTATGTAAAGTTTCCGGAAATAACGGATATTGATGAACTGAATAATGTAAACGTAAGCAGCACCTATGCCATCCATGCTGTGATTAAAAAGGCACCTGTAGTGAAAAATACAGCGAGAATGCAGATTACATTGCAGGATATCGGCTCGCCCGGGCATATGATACAGCTGGTATGGTACCGTATGCCATACCTTAAGGCACAGCTTGTGCAGGGGAGACATCTTATATTTTACGGACATATTAAGCCAAAGAGCGGCAGATATGTCATGGAGCAGCCTGTGGTGTATGAGGTGCAAAAGTATGAGGCTATACGCGATACACTGCAGCCTGTGTATTCCGTGACAAGCGGTGTGACAAATAATCTGATAGTCAAGACGATAAAGGAGACTCTGTCACATGATACACTGCTGTCAGATTACCTGCCTAAGGATATAAGGCACAGATACGGCTTTTGCGAGTATAATTATGCCATGAAGCAGATACATTTCCCTGATGACTTTGACGCTCTTGTGGAGGCAAGAAGACGGCTTGTTTTTGATGAGTTTTTTATCTTTATCATGGGCATGCGGTATCAGAATAAAAAGCAGCAGAAGGACAAAAATGAGTTTGAGTTTACGGATGATGCTTGTATAGACGGACTGATTGAGAAGCTTCCGTATGAGTTGACAGGCGCGCAGAAGAAGACAATAGATGAGATAAAGCAGGATATTAAAAGCCCTTATGTGATGCAGAGGCTTATTCAGGGCGATGTGGGCTCAGGAAAGACGATTGTTGCTTTTCTTCTTATGGCGTGGGCGTCAAAATGTGGCTATCAGTCTGCCATAATGGCTCCGACGGAGGTGCTTGCAAACCAGCATTATGAGACGTTTTGCTCACTGGTTAGTCAGTTTGAACTTGACAGTCCTGTTGTGCTTCTTACCGGCTCCATGACGGCAAAGCAGAAAAGAGAGGCCTATGCGCGCCTTGAAAACGAGAAAAATGCGCTTATTATAGGCACTCATGCGCTCATACAGGAGAAAGCGGATTTTTCCAATCTGTCGCTTGTTATCACAGATGAGCAGCACAGATTTGGCGTGAAGCAGAGAGAGAGCTTCTCGGATAAGGGAAGAAAGCCGCATATACTTGTTATGAGTGCCACTCCGATACCGCGTACTTTAGCAATAATCATATACGGTGATATGGATATCTCTGTCATAAATGAGGTGCCTGCAAAGAGACTTCCTATCAAGAACTGTGTGGTTGGCACGGCATTCAGGCCAAAGGCCTACAGCTTTATTGCTGAGCAGGTGAGAGCCGGCCATCAGGCGTATGTTATATGTCCTCTTGTGGAGGAAACCGAAAACTCGGAAGGGGAAAATGTCACAGACTATGCAAATGTGCTTAAAGCGGCACTGCCAAAGGATATCACGGTAGATGTGCTTAACGGCAGGATGAAGAGTAAGGCAAAGGATGAGGTGATGCAGCGCTTTGCAAATAATGAGTCGCAGGTGCTTGTGTCCACAACAGTCGTGGAGGTTGGTGTAAATGTGCCCAATGCAACTGTCATGATGATAGAAAATGCAGACAGGTTTGGACTTGCACAGCTTCATCAGCTAAGAGGCCGTGTAGGCAGGGGAGATGCACAGTCGTATTGCATTTTCATCAATTCGTCAAATTCAAAGAAATCAAAAAAACGTCTGGAGATACTAAATAAATCAAATGATGGCTTTTATATAGCAAGTGAGGATTTAAAGCTCAGAGGTCCCGGGGATTTCTTTGGAATCAGGCAGAGTGGAGACCTTGCGTTTGCACTTGCGGATGTGTATCAGGACAGCGATGTGCTAAAGGAAGCATCTGAGATGGTGGATGAGGTGCTTGAAGCAGACCCGGCGCTTTGTACACCGGAAAACAGAATACTGAAAAAGAAAATGGATGAATTTGCAAAAGAACAATTAAAGAGAATGAATCTGTGATGAGCTTAAATGTTACTGGTTCACACCTAACAGTGTGACCAGCAACGATTACAGCCCATTTAAAATGCCTCTACGAGGCGGGGCTGTAATCACTCAATAATTAACACTATGGCGCATAGCTTGACAGCGTGGTGTCAAGCTTGCGTCTGAACAGTAACGGTTAAACGACTAAAAAGCTGATATAGCATGCAGGATAGTGCATGTGTATATCAGCTTTTTACTTTAAGCGTTTTGGAATGGTTATGAAATAAGTATAATCTGGTTACTCAATCTGCCTGATATCTGATATATCAGGATGAATCGTGAGAGAATAGTTTGTGTAATACACGACAAAGCCGGCTGCGGCACCGTTTGGCTTTTTGACATTTTTCTTTTGCAGATAGTCTATCTCTACCTTGTCGGCATTTTTACCCTTTGAGTAGTAGCCTGCGAGCTTGCCGGCCTCCTCAAAGGTGCTGTCCGGCAGCTCTTTGTTTTCAGCTTTTACAATGACATGTGAGCCGGGCATGCCCTTGGCGTGGAACCACCAGTCGTTTCCGGTTGCCAGCTTGAAGGTGAGCTCATCGTTCTGGTAGTTGTTTTTGCCAACGTACATATCAAAGCCGTCTGATGAGATATAGTGGAAGGGTTTGCTCTTTACCTTCTGTTTCTTTGAACCCTTACCTTTTTTGATAAAACCGTATTCTATCAGCTCATCCTTTATCTGGACGAGGTCGTCAGCGCTTAAAGCGATATCCAGTGAATTCTGGATTGATTCGAGATGGTCTATCTGACCTTTTGTTTCAAGAATCAGCTCGTTCAATGCTTCGGCAGTACGCTTCATCTTTCCGTATTTGTCAAAGTATTTCTGCGCGTTCTCGGCAGGAGTTTTTGTGTTGTCGATAGGAATTTTGATGATTTTGTTGTCATCATAATAGTTTGCAGCTTCAAGAAACTTGTCGTCCGGTGTAAGTCCGTAGCCGAATGCGTTGATAAGCTCGCCGTACACCTTGTACTTTTCGCGTTTTTCGGAGTCCTTTAGCTGCTTCATCTGCAGGGAATATTTCTTCTGGTTTCGCTCCAGGAGGGTATTTACGTGTTTTCTCAGGTCGGCTGACTTCTGGCGTATACGTGTATAGGTGTTTTTCTCAGAGTAGTAAAGCTCTAAAACCTCTGATATAGATTCATATTTTGTGACCGTTAAATCGCTATACTGAGTCAGCTCTATTGAAGAAAATTCCTTTGGTTCATTGCCGTCACGCACGATATTCGGCGTAAAACGATTATTTTTTATGTCCTCCATCATCCATGTGAAGTTGCTTCCCAGGTGCAAAAGCTCATCGTGTGAGTAGGCAGCTACAGGGGAGTCCGCGTCAAGGCCTGCCCTGTGAGCCAGCTCATTTGCCACAAGTGGGCTGATGCCGGAAAAGGATGAGTAGATAGCCTTTGAAACAGTAAGCGGCTTTGCTGATATAATATCCGCAAACTGCTTCGAATCTACAGTCAGAGGATTATATTTGTCCTCCTGTGTCGCGGGGATGGTGTAGGCTCTGCCCGGAAGCACCTCTCGCACAGAGCTTACGGATGCGGGAATACGCTTGGCACTGTCTATTATCGTACCATCGGAGTCGGTAAAGATGATGTTTGAATATTTGCCCATCAGCTCGATAATAAGCACCTTGTGGCATAGATCGCCCATCTCGTTTAAGTGTTCGATTTCAAAGTTTATGATACGCTCCATGCCCGGCTGGTAAATCTTTGTGATGCGTCCGTTTGCTATATGCTTTCTTAAAACCATGCAAAATGTAGGGGCAGTAAGAGGGCTTACCTTATTTGTGGGTGTCAGGTAGATGAATGGAAGCGATGCACTTGCAGACATCGAAAGCCTGAACGAGCCGTTTGGTCCCTTTAGGGTAAGAAGCAGCTCATCTGCCTCAGGTTCTGCGATTTTACTGATTTTTGAGTTTAGTATCGTGCTGTTTAGCTCTGCAACTATATTTGAAATGACTATTCCGTCTAAAGCCATGATGTTCCTCCTTATTTCCTATAAATATTCTAAGTTGCTGAATATTTATAATCATGAATATTTATATTATAATATATTTGACGAAAATCTCAAGGAGTTATATAATAAACTCATCTATGCATATGCGAAAGGAAAAATTATGATTAAAAGTATGACCGGCTTTGGCAGATACGAGTACGCAGATGCAAGCCGTAAGATTACAGTTGAGGTAAAATCTGTAAATCACAGATATCTGGATGTCAATATCAAGATGCCTAAAAAGCTCAATTTCTTCGAGAGTGCAATAAGGACTCTGCTTAAGGAATACATAGAGCGTGGCAAGGTCGATATTTATATCACATATGAGGATTTTACAGAAAATAATCTCTCATTGCAGTATAATAAGGCTCTCGCGGGAGAATATCTTAAGTATCTTAATCAGATGGCAGAGGAATTCGGACTGGAGAATGATATAAGAGTGAGCACGCTGTCGAGATATCCGGAGGTATTTGCGATGGAGGAACAGCCTGTAGATGAGGATGAGCTGTGGAGCAGTCTTGAGAAGGCTCTTCGCGGTGCATTTGAGCCATTTGTTGAAAGCCGCGTGCGCGAGGGAGAAAATCTTAAAAAAGACCTTTGCGAAAAGCTCGATAATATGGTATCATATGTTGATTTCATTGAGGAGCGTTCGCCACAGATTATTGTCGAATACCGTGCGCGTCTTGAGGAAAAGCTAAGAGAGCTGCTTGCAGACAATCAGCTTGATGATTCAAGAATAGCCCAGGAGGTCACTATTTTTGCGGACAAGATCTGTGTGGATGAGGAGACAGTCAGGCTCAAAAGCCATATCCTTTCCATGAAGGATTCGCTAAATGCCGGTGGCAGTGTGGGAAGAAAGCTTGATTTCCTTGCACAGGAGATGAACCGTGAGGCGAATACCATCCTTTCAAAGTCCAATGATCTTAAGATTTCTGACACAGGCATCAGTCTTAAAACTGATATAGAAAAGGTCAGGGAACAGATTCAAAATATTGAGTAATTTTAGGAGATTGTGATGAGTAACACAGGAAAATTAGTTGTTTTTTCAGGCTTTTCGGGTTCCGGAAAGGGTACTATCATGAAGGAGCTTATGGCAAAGCATGGTGATGATTATGCACTGAGCGTATCAGCCACGACCAGAGGTCCAAGGCCGGGTGAGGAGCATGGCAGAGAGTATTTCTTTATCTCAGAGGAAGAATTTGAACAGATGATAAAGGCAGATGGACTGCTTGAGTATGCCAGGTATGTAGATCATTACTACGGCACACCAAAGTCATATGTCAATGAGCAGCTTAGCGCCGGAAAGAATGTGATTCTTGAGATAGAAATCCAGGGAGCTTTAAAGATAAAGAAGCAGTTTCCTGATACGGTGCTTATGTTTGTGTCAGCGCCGAGTGCAGATGAGCTTAAGGACAGGCTCGTCGGAAGAGGCACCGAGACAAAAGAGGTCTGTGCACAGAGGCTTTCAAGAGCATATGAGGAGTCTTTGGGCATAGAAAAATATGATTATTTAGTGGTAAATGATAAGCTGGACGATTGTGTGGAGCTCGTGAATGATATAATCCACAGCTCAGATGACACGAAAAAGAATCAGGATTATCTGGTATCATCAAATATAGATTTTATAAATAAAATGAGAAAAGAGCTTTTAAGCTTTTCGAAAGGAGATAAATAATATGATACATCCATCGTATGTAGAGTTAATGAAGGTAGTAAACAACAATGTAGAGATAGGTGAGGAGCCGGTAGTAAACAGCCGTTATTCTATCGTTATCGCAGCAGCAAAGCGTGCACGTCAGATTATTGACGGTGCAGAACCGCTTATCGCACGCCCTAAGTGCAATAAGCCATTATCTATTGCTGTAGAGGAGCTGTACACAGGCGCTGTCAGAATTGTCTCAGATGATGAGGATTTAAACGAAGGCGAAGAGGCTTAATCTAAAAGGGGAAAGGCTGTTTTGTCTTTCCCTTTTAATTGTAAATACTTACATTTGAGAGGTACTATGAAATTATTATTTATTTCGCTTGGATGCGATAAAAACCTTGTGGATTCAGAGTATATGATAGGCATGCTTGCAAATGACGGCATTGAGATGACCGATGATGAGACGCAGGCTGATATCATTATCGTAAACAGCTGCTGCTTCATAGGCGATGCAAAGGAGGAGAGTATCAATACTATCCTCGAGATGGCTCAGTACAAGGAGACCGGCAAATGCAAATCACTTATTGTGACAGGCTGTCTGGCACAAAGATACAAGGATGAGATTTTTAAGGAAATCCCGGAGGTTGATGCCATACTTGGCACCAATTCATATGATACTATAGTTGAAGCTGTCCATGAGACACTTGAAAAACACAGATACAGCAATCTGCACACCTTAGAGGGACTTCCCAGCATAAAGACAAAGCGTATTGTCACCACAGGAGGGCATTTCGCTTACCTTAAGATAGCGGAGGGGTGCAATAAAAACTGTACCTACTGTGTCATTCCTTCCGTCAGAGGCCGTTACAGAAGTGTGCCGATGGAGGATTTGATTGAGCAGGCGAAGAGCCTTGTGGAGCAGGGGGCAAAGGAGCTTATACTTGTTGCCCAGGAGACTACACTTTACGGAGTGGATTTGTATGGTGAGAAGTCACTTCATAAGCTTTTGGATGAGTTCAACAAGATAAGCGGGCTGTTCTGGATAAGGATTATGTACTGCTATCCTGAGGAGATATACGATGAGCTTATAGAGTCCATGATAAAGGATGAGAAGGTATGTCATTATCTGGATATGCCAATCCAGCACTGCAATGATGATATTTTAAGGCGCATGGGCAGAAAAACAACAAAGGCTGAGCTTATGGAGCGTATCAGAATGCTGCGTGAGAGAATACCTGATATCACATTAAGGACCACACTCATATGCGGTTTCCCGGGTGAGACACAGGATAATCACGAGGAGCTTATGCAGTTTGTAAATGATATGGAGTTTGACCGTCTGGGAGCCTTTACGTATTCCCCGGAGGAGGGCACAAAGGCAGCTGCAATGCCTGATCAGATAGATGAGGATATAAAGGCTGAATGGCAGGCTGATGTCATGGAGCTTGAGGAAGAGGTCATTTTTGATAAAAATGAGACACTAAAGGGTAAAGAATTATATGTTTTCATAGAGGGCAAGGTGGCTGATGAAAATGCTTATATCGGCCGTACATACAGAGATGCACCGAATGTTGACGGATATATATTCATCAACACTGATGAGACACTTATGACCGGCGATATATGCAAGGTTATGGTGACCGGTGCGTATGAATATGATTTGATAGGAGAACTTGTAAAATGAATTTACCAAACAAACTTACAATCTTAAGAGTGATACTTATTCCGTTTTTTGTATTTTTCCTTATTTCACCGTTTTTTGACGGATACGGAAATTATATAGCACTTGCGATATTTATCATTGCAAGTCTGACCGATATGGCTGACGGAAAAATTGCAAGAAAATACAATCTTGTTACCAATTTCGGCAAATTTATGGATCCGCTTGCAGACAAGCTGCTTGTATGCTCTGCAATGATATGCCTTGTTGATTTAAAGCTTATCCCTGTATGGGTTGTGCTTATTATCATTGCAAGAGAGTTTATCATAAGCGGTTTCAGACTCGTTGCATCAGACAATGGAATTGTCATTGCAGCAAGCTACTGGGGAAAGTTTAAGACAACCTTCCAGATGCTTATGGTTATTGTTATTATTTTTAATATCAATCTGCAGCTTGGCTGGTTAAATATCCTTGGAACAATCCTCATTTATGTGGCACTTGTGCTCACAGTTGTTTCGCTTATTGACTATATTGCAAAGAATAAGGACGTCTTAAAGGACCAGAAATAGACTATAACAGGGAGAAAAGTATGAGAATAATAGCAGGAACGGCGAGAAGTCTCCCTCTAAAGACTATTGAGGGAAAAGATACAAGACCGACTACTGACAAGACGAAGGAGACTCTTTTTAATGTCATGCAGTTTGATGTTCCCGGAGCATATTTTTTAGATCTGTTTGCCGGAAGCGGACAGATAGGACTTGAAGCGTTAAGCCGTGGTGCAGCTTATGCTGTATTTGTGGAGAATTCAAGAAAAGCCGCTTCATGCATCGAGGACAATATCCATTTTACAAAGTTTGATAAGGTCTCAAGGCTCATGATGACGGATGCTGTCACGGCAGTACGTACTCTTGAGGGCAAATACAAATTTGATATCGTGTTTATGGACCCGCCATACAATAAGGAGCTTGAAAAGGAAGTGCTTATTACACTTTCGGACAGCGATATATTAAAGGATGATACACTTATCGTGGTTGAGGCTTCAAACGATACTGATTTTGATTATCTCACAGAGCTTGGCTATGAGATAGTCAAAGAAAAAATCTATAAGACAAACAAGCATGTTTTCATAAAGCGTGCATAGGAGATACAATATGAAGGTAGGAATTTATCCGGGAAGCTTTGATCCGGTGACATTTGGACACCTGGATATAATAGAGCGTTCAGCCAAAATAGTTGACGAGCTGGTTGTCGGAGTACTCAACAATAGTGCAAAAAACTCGTTGTTTTCTTTGGAAGAACGTGTTAGTATGATAAAGGAAATGACAGCACACATACCAAACGTGAGAGTTGGGTGCTTCGAAGGACTTTTAGTTGACTACATGAAGGAAATCAATGCAACAATCATAATAAGAGGATTGCGTGCAGTGACAGATTTTGAATATGAGCTGCAGATTGCACAGGCTAACGGAGTACAGAATCCGGAAATAGAGACGGTTTTTCTCACTTCGAGCCTCAATTATTCATATTTAAGCTCTACAATTGTCAAGGAATTTGCATCATACGGAGGAGATATATCAAAGTTCGTACCTGAACAGTTCATTGATAGAATTTATGCCAAATACAATATTACCAGGTAAGGAGACAGTATTTATGAGCAGTAAAATGGAACAGATTATTGAAGAAATCGAAGACTATATTGATGGCTGCAAGCCGTCACCTATTTCAAGAAACAAGATTCTTGTCAATCGTGAACAGTTAGAGGAGCTTCTTTCAGAGCTTCGTACAAAGACCCCTGAGGAGGTCAAGAGATATCAGAAGATTATCAGCAATAAGGAGGCTATCCTTGCTGATGCACAGGCGAAGGCGGATCAGATAATCGCGCAGGCTCAGATTCAGACAAATGAGCTTGTCAGCGAGCATCAGATTATGCAGCAGGCATATGCTCAGGCGAATGAGGTAGTGCAGATTGCAACAAAGCAGGCACAGGAGATACTTGACAGTGCCACAAACGAAGCAAATAATCTCAGAATGAGTGCCATGGCATATACAGACAGCCAGCTCAAGAGCATTGAGGACATCTTAACAGGCTCTATTGAGACTTCAAAGGCCAGATATGACAGCCTTATAAGTTCACTGCAGCAGTTTGAGGATGTTGTTGCAGCAAACAGAGCAGAGCTTTTCCCACCGGAAGAGAATGGCGATGAAGCTGCAGGAGCAGAAGTATCTGACAATGAGGCAGCTTCAGATACATCTGATGATGACATAGAAATCACCAATATTTCCGATTCAAATGAGGATGCGAAATAGGATAATACATAACAGGCATGAGAGTATGCTCATGGCTGCCTTAAGCAGTATGTATCTGTAAAGCCTAAAGCCTGTATCCCGGAATATTGATTTGGTCTGGACCATGCATGATACACCGCCAAATGACAGAAGTGCAATGCACAGCACTATTGACAGGGTGCGTGGGATGCATAGACCGCAGACTATGCCGATACCGTTTGTGGTTTCAAAAAAGGCACCTATTATGTCTGCCGACAGCGGCATGTTGCAGTCAGCCTTTTGGGCGATGGTCTGTGGGATACGTGAGACTATAGAGAACAATACAATATATCCACAGAGTTTTATAAGGGTTTCAAACCCTTTCATTATTCCGGCATCAACGATTTGCATGTTAAGCTTAAATCCTTGAGCCGGGATTTTTTGTGTTAAGCTTCTGTTTTTGTTAATCGAAAGCATAGCTATCATTCCTATAGCAGATGGCAGATAAAGTGACACAAGATAAATGCTGTAGTGGCTGCATATGTCAAGCTGTTCTGACAGTGCATAGGTAATGATAAAGGGAAGGCTGAAATGGTTTGCCAGTGCACTCAGTATTTCCCTGTGATTTTTATCTATGTATCCTTTCGAACAAAAATCTGCTGTGAGCTTTGCGCCTATCGGGAATCCAAATATTATGCCTATTATGTATGTAAAAAGCATAATATGCTTTTGGGGAATGTTTTGTAGCACATTTGTTGAGATAATCAGGTTAGATAAAATCGTAAATATAAATAGAAGCGGAAATATCTGGTTGAACCATAGCATTATGCCTGCTTTAGCGCACGTACTTACCTGTGCTGGAAACAATATGTAATAAATACAAAATAGCAGTATAAAAGCGATAAACAGCAATTTTTTAAGTTTGTTTTTACTCATGTGACAGTATATGTGGAGAGAAATATCAATATGATTCGATTAGATAAATTTTTATCAGAGATGGGGTTTGGCACACGCTCTGAGGTAAAAAAGCTTATAAAGACCGGACAGATAGCCATAAATGGCACGGTGGCCGCAAAGCCTGAGATAAAGGTAGATACTGATGCCGACGAGGTATCAGTTAACGGCAGAATAGTTAAGTATCAAAGGTATGAGTATTACCTGTTCAATAAGCCCTCAGGCTGTGTCTCTGCGACCAGTGATAATGTGCATGATACAGTCATGGACTATATCACGGATGCTGTGCATGATGATCTGTTTCCTGTCGGAAGGCTTGATATAGACACGGAGGGGCTTTTACTTATCACAAATGATGGAGCACTTTCGCACGAGCTCTTAAGTCCTTCAAAGCATGTGGCAAAGACTTACTACGCACGTATTGATGGTGAGGTGACCTGGGATGATATCATCAGGTTTAAAGAGGGCATTGATATAGGCGAGGAAAGACCTACAAAGCCTGCGGAGCTTGTTATTAAAAAAAGCGGCAGCGTATCCGAGATTGAGCTTACGATAACAGAAGGAAAGTTCCATCAGGTCAAGCGGATGTTTGAGGCGCTTGGAAAGAGGGTAATCTATTTAAAGAGAATATCCATGGGACCGCTTAAGCTGCCTGATGACCTTAAAACAGGGACTTACAGAGCTTTGACACAGGCTGAAACAGATATGCTTATGCAGATAAAATCCGGCAAATAAAATAAATTTTAATTATGAGGTATGATATGAGTAATGGTTTTTTACCGATTTCAAAACAGGATATGATAGATGAGGGCATTGAGCAGCTTGATTTTGTGTATGTCTGCGGTGATGCATATGTGGATCATCCGTCCTTTGGACATGCAATAATTGCAAGGCTGCTGCAGGCACATGGCTATACGGTCGGCATCATTTCACAGCCCGACTGGAAGGATGATGAGTCTATATCCATACTCGGAGTGCCGCGCCTTGGTTTTTTGGTTTCGGCAGGTAATATGGACTCCATGGTAAACCATTATTCGGTTTCAAAGAAAAGAAGAGCAAAGGATTCATTTACACCGGGTGGCGTGATGGGAAAGAGACCTGATTATGCGACCGTTGTGTACTGTAACCTGATACGCCATACTTATAAAAAAATCCCTATCATAATAGGCGGCATCGAGGCGAGCCTTAGGCGCATGGCACATTATGATTACTGGTCAAATAAGGTCAAGCGCTCGATTCTTTTAGATTCCGGTGCGGATCTCATTTCATATGGCATGGGAGAAAGAAGCATCATCGAGATAGCGGATGCGCTCGACAGTGGTATGGATGTAAAGGATATCACGTTTATAGATGGTACCGTGTTCAAGACAAAGGACAGGGATATCATATATGATGCGATTGAGCTTCCGGATTATGACGTTATAAAAGAGGACAAGAGGGAGTTTGCAAGAAGCTTTTACATACAGTACTGCAATACTGATCCTTTCTGTGCAAAGAGACTCGTAGAGCCATATGACAACTCTACGCTTGTGGTGCAGAATCCACCGCAAAAGCCACTGTCGCAGGATGAGATGGATGAGGTCTATGCACTCCCTTATATGAGGACTTATCACCCGAGCTACGAGGAGGCAGGCGGAGTGCCTGCTATAAGCGAGGTGAAGTTTTCTCTTATCAGCAACAGAGGCTGCTTTGGAGGATGTAACTTCTGTGCACTGACTTTTCATCAGGGCAGGATAATCCAGACGAGAAGCCATGAGTCAATCATAGAAGAGGCAAAGCTTATCACGCAGGATAAGGACTTTAAGGGATATATCCATGATGTTGGTGGTCCTACAGCCAATTTCAGGCAGCCGGCATGTAAAAAGCAGCTCACAAGGGGAGCGTGCCCTACAAAGCAGTGCCTGTTTCCTAAGCCGTGCAGAAACCTGATTGTTGATCACAGCGACTATATACAGCTTCTTAGAGAGCTTCGTGCACTGCCAAAGGTGAAAAAAGTGTTTATCCGCTCAGGTATCAGGTTTGATTATCTGATGTATGATAAAGATAAGACGTTTCTTCGTGAGCTGTGTGAGTATCATGTCAGCGGACAGCTCAAGGTGGCTCCGGAGCACATCTCCAATGCTGTTTTGAGCAGGCTTGGAAAGCCGAGTGTAGAGGTGTACAACAGCTTTGTGAAGGCATACAAGGATATGAACAAAAAGATAGGCAAGGAGCAGTATCTTGTGCCTTATCTCATGTCTTCACACCCGGGCTCAACGCTTAAGGAAGCGATAGAGCTTGCGGAGTATCTGCGCGATCTGGGATATATGCCTGAGCAGGTGCAGGATTTCTATCCGACACCGTCTACCATCTCTACATGCATGTACTATACAGGACTTGACCCGGCAACACTTAAGCCGGTGTATGTCACAACTAACCCACATGAGAAGGCTATGCAGAGGGCACTCATCCAGTACCGCAATCCAAAGAATTACGATCTCGTGCACGAGGCACTTGTGAAGGCCGGCAGGGAGGACTTAATCGGATTTGACAAAAAGTGCCTGATAAAGCCTAGGAAAATGCATACTAATGGCGGCTGGGACAAAAAAACTTCTAAGTCTGATAAAAATTCAAACAGCAGCTATGGCAGCGGCAAGAATGCAGGTGTAAGGAAAAACTTGAAAAATGCAACAGAGCGAGGGAAAAACGCAAGTGGAAGTAACACCGCAGGCACAGCGCACAAAAAGAAAACAATCAGAAACGTCCACAAGAAGAAAAGATAAATAAAGACTATGAAAGAATTTAAAGCTGGTAAAAACGAGGCAGGCCAGAGGCTTGACAAATACCTTAAAAAGATACTTCCAAACGCATCCATGGGATTTATTTACAAGATGCTCAGGAAGAAGAACATAAAACTGAATGATAAGAAAGCGTCAGGCACAGAAATTGTGTCAGTTGACGACAAAATCAAGATTTTTCTGTCAGATGATACATTTGCTAAGTTTTCCGTCAATGAGGACAGTCTGATGAAGGCTTTTAAGGCACTTGGTGCACTAAAGCCTGACGGACTTGGTGTGGTATACGAGGATGATGATATACTGGCTGCAAACAAGCCAGTCAATATGCTGTCACAGAAATCAAAGGATACTGATATTTCTGCGAACGAAAGGCTTATCGGATATCTGATAAAAGAGGGAAAGCTTGATTTTGACACATATAAGAGCTTTAAGCCATCGGTGTGCAACCGCCTGGACAGAAACACATCGGGGCTTATTCTGATGGGAAAATCGCTTCATGGACTGCAGTACCTGTCACAGGTGCTTAAGGACAGAACCGCAGAAAAGTATTATATGGCGCTTGTTGCAGGAGAGGTTGATGAGCCTATGACCATAGAGGGCTTTCTGACAAAGGATGAGGCTGTAAATAAAGTGCAGATAACCAAGGAGCCCATAAGTGATGAATCACTGCCAATAAAGACTGCTTACAGGCCTCTTAAGACAATTGAGATGAGTGCTTCGTGCCATAAAGCAACGCTTCTTGAGGTGCATCTCATTACAGGAAGAAGCCATCAGATCAGGGCACATCTTTCATCTATCGGACACCCAATCATAGGTGATATGAAGTATGGTGATAGAAGGATTAATGCTTTTTATAAAGAAAACTATCATGTGACCAGCCAGCTTTTGCATGCGCACCATGTGATTTTACCTGATGGCAGATATATAGAGGCGGCTTTGCCGGACATATGGAGCAGGGTGGGGCTTTAATCCCGTAATTATTTACTTTATGTCGCATAGCTTATAGTATTAAGGAAGATAGAAACGATATGGCAACCTGGAATTCAAGAGGCTTAAGAGGCTCGACCTTAGAGGACATGATAAACAAGACAAATGAAAAATACAGGGAGAACGGCCTGGCGCTCATACAAAAGATTCCCACTCCGATTACACCTATAAAGATGGAGCCGGAAACCAGACACATTACACTGGCTTATTTCGAGCAGAAGAGTACGGTTGACTATATTGGCGCTGTACAGGGAATCCCGGTATGCTTTGATGCAAAAGAATGTAATACCGACACGTTTCCCCTTGCCAATATACATGAGCATCAGGTAGAGTTTATGAGATGCTTTGAAAAACAGGATGGTGTTGCATTTATCCTTATATCGTACACACACAGGAACGAATACTATTATCTCACGTTTAAAAAGTTGACAGAATTCTGGGATAGAGCTGCAGAAGGCGGAAGAAAGAGCTTCCGCTATGAGGAGCTTGAGCCGGCATTTTTCCTCCCGGAGGTGCCCGGAATACTTGTGCCGTATCTGAACGCACTTCAGCTAGACTTAAATTGCAGGGCTTGACAGTATTACTATCGTATGGTAGCATATTACCACGATAACACTTTACTACATGAAAGCGAGATTCTACAGATTATGGAAAATCAATTATTACACACTCCGGACGGAGTAAGAGACATATATAACGGAGAATGCAAAAAAAAGCTGTATTTGCAGGATAAACTGCACCGTACACTTTTAAAATACGGATATCATGATATCATGACACCTACGTTTGAGTTTTTTAATATTTTTGGAAGCGATGTCGGAACAACCCCTTCAAAGGATTTATACAAGTTTTTTGACAAGGAGGGCAATACGCTTGTCCTTCGTCCTGATTTCACACCTTCTATTGCAAGAAGTGCGGCTAAGTACTATATAGAGGACGATATGCCTGTCAAGCTGTGTTATCTTGGCAATACTTTTATCAATTCATCGGATTATCAGGGCAGGCTCAAGGAAAGCACACAGTGCGGTGCAGAGTTGATAGGTGACGGCTCTATCTCTGCTGATGCCGAGATACTTTCGATGACAGTTGAGTCGATGCTTGAGAGCGGACTTAAGAATTTCCAGATTTCAGTCGGACATTCGCAGTTCTTTTACGGTCTCACAAAGGCAGCAGGGCTGTCAGGCGAGCAGGAGGAAAACCTAAGAGAGCTCATAGCAAATAAAAATTTCTTCGGTGTGGAGGAGTTTGTTGACAGTCTTTCAATGAACGACAAGCTAAGGAAGCTGTTTGGACTATTAGACAATTTCGATTTACAGGATGAGCAGCTTATGGAGGCTTTAAAGCTTGCGAAGGGATATGATGAGATATTATCATCTATTGATACTCTGCTTAAGCTTCGTGAATACTTAAAGGCATACGGCATCGAGAAATATATTTCGTATGAGCTTGGACTTATCAGTGACTACACATATTACACAGGTATCATTTTCCAGGGCTACACATATGGTACAGGAGAGCCTATTGTAAAGGGAGGCCGTTATGACAAGCTGCTTTCACACTTTGGAAAGGACGCTGCTGCAATCGGCTTTGCAATTGTTGTGGATCAGCTCATGGCAGCATTAAGCCGTCAGGATATTGATGTGCCTGTCATTGAGAATTCATCACTTATAGTATTTGAGGAGGCTGCATACCATGCGGCAATCAAGCGCTCTATGGAGCTTCGAAGAGATGGAGTAAATACACAGATGGTGCTTAAGGACAAAAATAAAACGAAAGAGGACTATGCTTCATATGCGGTAGACAACCGTATAAACAGAGTAGAGTTTATAGAGGAATAAAAGATGAGTGATGACAGATATTTAACCTTTGCCCTGGGAAAGGGCAGACTTGCAAAGAAGACCCTGCAGCTTTTTGAGCAGATAGGCATCACCTGTGAGGAGATGAAGGATCCTGATACCAGAAAGCTGATTTTCGTAAATGAGGAGCTTAAGCTTAGATTTTTCCTGGCAAAGGGACCTGATGTGCCTACATACGTGGAGTACGGCGCTGCCGATATAGGTGTGGTAGGAAAGGATACCATCCTCGAGGAGGGCAGAAATATATACGAGGTGCTTGATTTAGGTTTTGGAAAATGCCGCATGTGCATATGTGGACCGGAGAGCGCAAGGGAGCTTTTGCAGCATCATGAGCAGATAAGAGTTGCCACCAAGTATCCTCATATCGCAAAGGACTATTTCTACAATAAAAAGCATCAGACGGTAGAGATTATAAAGCTAAACGGCTCAATAGAGCTTGCTCCGATTGTTGGACTTTCAGAGGTGATTTGTGATATAGTAGAGACCGGAACTACACTTAAGGAGAACGGACTTACCGTGCTTGAGGAGGTCTGTCCGCTGTCTGCGAGGGTTGTGGTAAACCAGGTCAGCATGAAGATGGACAATGAGCGTATCACAAAGCTCATAAGTGATTTGAAGACTGTTATCAAATAGCGTATAATTTATATCAATACATGATTTTAGACGGAGGCTGTAATGAGAACTTTAAAACTTACAAAGGATTCACAGAAAAACATATTGGAGAGCCTGCTTAAGAGAAGCCCTAACAACTATACAGAGTATGAGAGCACGGTAAATGAGATTATAAACAATGTAAAGGAAAACCGTGACAAGGCTGTTTTTGAATACACAAAGAAATTTGATAAAGCGGATGTGGATGCATCAAATATCCGTGTCACAGAGGAAGAAATAAAGGAAGCATATGAGCTGGTTGATGAGAAGCTTCTTGCCGTTATAAAAAAGGCTCTTGTAAATATCAGAAAATATCACGAGAAGCAGCTGCAGAACTCATGGTTTACAACAGAGGACGGCATCATTTTAGGACAGAAGGTCACACCTATAGCAAAGGCAGGAGTATATGTGCCGGGCGGCAAGGCTGTCTATCCTTCATCTGTACTGATGAACGTGCTTCCTGCAAAGGTAGCAGGCGTTGAAAAGATAGTTATGTGTACACCATGTTCAGCTGATGGCAAGGTATATCCTTCCACACTTGTAGCCGCAAACGAGGCCGGAGTAGATGAAATCTACAAGGTAGGCGGTGCACAGGCTATCGCTGCAATGGCATTTGGTACAGAGAGTGTGCCAAAGGTAGACAAGATTGTTGGACCGGGAAATATCTTTGTTGCCCTTGCAAAAAAGGCTGTGTTTGGATATGTCAGCATTGATTCAATCGCAGGTCCCAGCGAGATTTTGGTGCTTGCAGATGAGACTGCAAATCCACGCTATGTGGCAGCAGATTTACTCTCACAGGCCGAGCATGATGAGATGGCATCAGCTATCTTGATCACAACAAGTGAGGAGCTTGCAAAGAAAGTATCAGAGGAAGTTGATAAGTTTGTTGAGGTCCTCTCAAGAAAAGAAATCATCGAGAAATCTCTTGAAAACTACGGATATATACTTGTTGCAGAGGATATGGATGAGGCAATTGATGCAGTAAACGATATCGCTTCAGAGCATATGGAGATTGTCACAAGAGATCCTTTCTCAGTCATGACAAAAATCAAAAATGCAGGAGCAATCTTTATCGGAGAGTACTCATCAGAGCCTTTGGGAGACTATTTTGCAGGACCAAACCATGTTCTGCCTACAAACGGAACAGCAAAATTCTTCTCAGCCTTATCTGTAGATGACTTTATCAAAAAGTCAAGCATCATCTCATATTCAAGAGAAGCACTTGAGAGAATACATACAGATATTGAGCAGTTTGCAGAGTGTGAGAAGCTTACGGCACATGCAAATTCAATCAAGGTTAGATTTGAGGATTAGTCAAAGGAGTAAGAAATGGCAGATAGATGCGCTAAGCTTAGCAGAAAAACAAAAGAGACTGATATTTCGGTCGGTTTAAATATAGACGGAACCGGAAAATCAAATATAGACACAGGCATAGGTTTCTTTAACCATATGCTGGAGGGCTTTTCAAAGCATGGTTTTTTTGACCTCGATATGACATGCGACGGTGACTTAAATGTGGACTGTCATCATACTATAGAGGACTGCGGCATAGTGCTTGGTAATGCTATAGCACAGGCTGTCGGAGACAAAAAGGGCATAAAGAGATTTGGAAGCTTTATTTTACCGATGGATGAGGTGCTTGTACTATGTGCCATTGATTTATCAGGCAGACCGTACCTGCAGTTTGACGGCGAGTTTACCTGCGAGAGAGTCGGAGATATGGATACAGAGATGGTGAGAGAGTTTTTCTATGCCGTTTCTTATTCTGCTGCGATGAACCTGCATATAAAGGTTTTGACACCGGGAAATAATCATCATATGATAGAAGCTATGTTTAAGGCATTTGCCAAGGCACTTGACGATGCCTGCACCTATGATAGCAGAATAAAGGACGTGATGTCCACGAAAGGAAGTTTGTAATTTGACTGGTTTTAAGAACATCGTTGCTACACTGTATTTAAAGAACGGCCAGGCCGTGAAATCAGCGTCTGATATGACAGTTATGGGCGACGTCTACAATCTGTGTCAGCTCTACAATGACAGTGGCATAGACAAGATTATTATTTTTGATCTTTCAACTGATGATGATGAGCATGAGAAAAACATACATACGATAGAAAATATAAACAGAAATATCGACATAAAGGTGTGCGCAGGAGGCAATATCAACCGTATAGAGGACGTGAAAAAGCTGCTGTATGCAGGCTGTTTACAGGTCATCTTCAATGCCACAAAGGATTCAAGCCTAGAGCTTGCAAATGTGGCAAGCGAGAAGTTTGGCAAGGATAAAATTCTTTTGTCAATCAGCAATGTAGACTATATTTTCAAGCATCAGGAGGAGATAGAGGATACCTTTCATGAGCTTTTGGTCTTGAATATAGATATAATAGATGCGCTTGAGAATCTCACATCAACACCGTATGTGGTCTATATGCCACAGTTTGACATGGATAAAATAATTGATGTCATGAAGCGTGAAACACTAAGAGGCATTGCAGGAGAGTTTATCAATGATCCTGAAAATGATATCATGGCGATAAAGACAAAGCTTTCTGACGGAGGAATACTTGTTGACAATTTTACTCCCGACTTAAAATGGTCTGATTTAAAGCTTAATTCTGACGGCATGGTGCCTGTCATAGTGCAGGATTACCGCAACGAGCAGGTGCTCATGCTTGCCTATATGAATGAGGAGGCCTTCAATGTCACGATAAACAGCGGACGCATGACCTACTGGAGCAGAAGCCGCAATGAGCTTTGGACCAAAGGACTTACATCAGGACATTTACAGTACGTAAAGTCTTTGACAGCGGACTGTGATTATGATACTATCCTTGCGAAGGTTTCGCAGGTGGGAGCTGCATGCCACACTGGTAACAGAACCTGCTTTTTCAATAATATCGTGAAAAAGGAGTATGTGGAGAAGAATCCACTTACAGTGCTTGAATCAGTCTATGCGGTGATAGTTGACCGTATGAAGAATCCAAAGGAGGACTCGTACACCAATGCCGTCATGGAAAAGGGCATAGATGAGATATTAAAAAAGCTCGGACACGAGTGCACTGAGATTATTCTGGCAGCCAAAAATCCGGACAGTGATGATTTGAAGTTTGAGATATCGGACTTTATGTACCACTGCATGATTCTTATGGCTCAGAAAAATATCACATGGGCAGAAATCGCAGGGGAGCTGGCACAGCGATAGCCTTAAAACACAATAATTATTTAGAGGAAATTATATGAGAAAACTAGCTTTAAGTGATGAGATACTTATGAAGGTAGACAAACCGGCTAGATATATCGGGAATGAGTTCAACTCAGTAATGAAAGACACATCGCAGGTAAATATACGTTTTGCGATGTGTTTTCCTGATGTTTATGAGATTGGTATGTCACATCTGGGAATCCAGATATTATATGATATGTTCAACCGCATGGATGACGTGTGGTGCGAGAGAGTTTATTCTCCGTGGCCTGATCTGCATGAAATCATGAAGCAGGAGAATATACCGCTTTTCGGACTTGAGTCGCAGGAGCCTATAAAGGACTTTGACTTTGTAGCCATGACTCTGCAGTACGAGATGTGCTACACAAATATTTTGCAGATACTTGACCTCGCACAGATACCGCTTCGTTCAAGGGACAGAGAGGATGGCTGTCCTATTGTGATTGCAGGCGGTCCTTGTACCTACAATCCGGAGCCGATTGCAGACTTCTTTGATATATTTTATATTGGAGAGGGCGAGACACAATACGGCAATCTTTTTGAGCTTTATAAGAAGGCAAAGGCTGATGGTCTTTCAAGGGAAGAGTTTTTACATGAGGCTGCAAAGATTGAGGGCCTTTATGTACCTGCTTTGTATGAGGTGGAGTACAATGAGGATGGAACAATTTGCTGCATGAAGCCTAAGTATGATGATATTCCTGTAAAGATAAAAAAACAGGTGCAGGTAGATTTGACGAACTCAACTTACCCGGAGGCACCGGTTGTGCCTTTTATCAAGGCTACGCAGGATAGAATGGTGCTTGAAATACAGCGTGGCTGTATAAGAGGCTGTCGTTTCTGTCAGGCCGGTATGATTTACCGTCCAAACCGTGAGAAAAAGGTTGACCACCTAAAGGACGTTGCAGCGGCACTTATTAAAAATACAGGACACGAGGAAATTTCTTTAAGCTCCTTAAGCTCATCCGACTACAAGGAGCTTGACGAGCTCATCACATTTTTGCTTGATATCTGCAAGGAAAAGAAGATAAATATCTCCCTGCCTTCACTCAGAATTGATGCGTTTTCACTCGATATCATGCAGAAGGTGCAGGATGTCAAAAAAAGCAGTCTGACCTTTGCACCTGAGGCCGGTACACAGCGCCTTAGAAATGTAATAAATAAGGGTCTTACCGTGGATGATATCATGAACGGCTCAAAACAGGCATTTGAGGGTGGCTGGAACAAGGTGAAGTTTTATTTCATGCTCGGTCTGCCTACTGAGACAGAGGAAGATATGAGGGGCATTCCTGAGCTTGCAAACGATGTGGCGGCATTGTACTATGATACCGTTCCAAAGGAAAAGAGAGCCGGAAAATGCCAGATTACGATAAGTACATCATTTTTCGTGCCAAAGCCTTTTACACCATTCCAGTGGGCGAGAATGTATGAGCCTTCTGAGTATCTGGGCAGAGCCAAAATAGTTAATGACCATGTCAAGGAGCAGCTCAACAGAAAGAGCATCAGATACAACTGGCATGAGGCCTATGTCACTGTGATAGAGGGCATACTTGCAAGAGGCGACAGAAGGCTTTGCGATGCGATAGTAAAGGTATACGAAAAGGGCGGATATTATGATGCCTGGACAGAGTATTTTGACTATGACAGATGGATTGATTCGATAAAGGAATGCGGACTGGATCCGGATTTCTACACGATGAGAGAAAGGCCTTTAGATGAAGTATTCCCATGGGATTTTATTGATATAGGTGTGACAAAGCAGTTTATGATAAGAGAGTGGGAGACAGCCCATAAGGAGACAGTCACTCCTAACTGCCGCATGAGGTGCTCTGCCTGCGGTGCAAAGAGCTATGGAGGAGGTGTCTGCTATGAAAATTAGAGTGAAGTTTAAAAAATGGGGCTGCATGAAGTTTATAGGACATCTCGATATGATGAGATATTTCCAGAAGGCGGTCAGAAGGGCAGATATTGATATCCGCTACTCAGAGGGGTATTCTGCTCACCAGATTATGTCGTTTGCGGCACCGCTTGGAGTGGGCATCACAAGTGATGGTGAGTACTTTGACATAGATGTAAATACAACAGAATCTACAGAAAAAAGCATAGCGGCTTTAAATGCCCAGATGGTGGACGGAGTAGAGGTGACAGGCTATGTGCTTCTGCCTGATGATGCAAAGAAGGCTATGTCGCTTGTTGCGGCTGCAGACTATGTACTTAGCTTCAAGGAGGGCTATGAGAGCCCATACACCACAGATGAGTGGAAGGAAGCGATAGATAAGCACTTTTTTGACGAGCCATCCTTTGTTGTGATGAAAAAGACTAAAAAGAGTGAGAGAGAGGTAGATATAAAGCCTCTTGTATACAAGCTTACAGTCATGGAAAATAACAAAAAGCCTGAGTTTTTCATGCAGGTATCAACAGGAAGCATTGACAATATAAAGCCTGAGTTTGTGCTTAACGCCATATACGAAAAGTGTGGACTTGATTACAATCCGCTTGCCATACAAATCCACAGGCAGGAAGTGTATGCAAGAAAAGACGATGGAACACTCATTTGTCTGCTTGACATGGGAGAACAAATCTCATAATGAACAGAATTATTCTGACTAAAACAGTAAAAAATAATAAAACATACACAGTGTATGCACTGATGGATGAAAACGGAAATTATAAGGATTTCCAGCTCCTTCCCGAGAAGGATACGATAATAAACAATATATACGCGGCAAGGGTAAATAAGATACTGCAGGGTATAAATGCGGCATTTGTGACCATTGCGCAGAATAAAAGCTGTTATCTGTCGCTAAATGATGCAAAAAATCCTGTATACACAAACAAAAAATCAAAAAAAGAAGGATTGTGTGAGGGTGATGAGATACTTGTGCAGGTCATAAAGGATGCGCTAAAGACAAAGGATCCGGTGGTCACAACAAAGCTTTCTATATTCGGAAGCAATGTGATTCTCACCAATTTTGATACACAGATAGGTGTTTCATCGAAGCTGGATAAGGAAAGGGCGGCTCTTTTACGTAAGGCTGTGCTTTCAAAGTGTTCAGACCACGAAAAAGAGGGCTATGGCATCATAGTCAGAACCAATGCCAAAAATGTGGAGGATAAAGCTGTTTCGCAAGATGCGTATTCTGTAGCATGCAAATACAATCAGATAATAAAAAAGGCACCGCATCAGGCGCTCTATTCATGCGTATATCATGGGATGAGCGACTATCTGCTTTTAATGAAGACGATTGATTTTGCCACGGTGGAGTGGATAAAGACTGATTGCGATGACATATATGACAGTCTTCTTACAGAGTACGGCATATATGACCATGCTCCTGAAAAGATAATGAGATATGACGATTCAGCTATCAGCCTGTCAACACTCTATGGCATAAGAGGGCTGATTGATAATCTGACCTCGCGCAGGGTATGGCTGGACTGCGGTGGCAACATCATAATAGAACAGCTTGAGACACTTACCTTTATAGATGTAAACAGTGCAAAGAATATATCGTCGGGGAGCAATAGCATATTAAAGACCAATATGGAGGCCGCAAAGGAGATAGCCAGGCAGCTTCGGCTCAGAAATATCTCCGGCATGATAATAATTGATTTTATCAATATGAAGTCTGAGGCATCAAAGGATACGCTTATTGAAGCGCTCAAACGGTATATAAAGGACGATAATACAGTCTGTACCTTTGTGGATATCACGAAGCTTGGACTGGTGGAGCTGACAAGAAAAAAAGTCCACAAATCTCTTAAACAAATTTTAGAAAAAACACTTGACGAATAGGTGGCTCTATGCTAATATACTGGAGTATGCCGCACAGTGAGGTATAAGTTTGCGACTTTCGCAGCACCGTAACTGGCGAGTAATGATAAATAGGAGGTGCCATATGTACGCAATTATAGCAACAGGTGGTAAGCAGTACAAAGTATCTGAAGGCGATATCATTACCATTGAAAAGCTTGGCGTTGAAGCTGGTGAGAAGGTTACTTTTGATCAGGTTTTAGTTGTAGGCGGAGATGATCTCAAGGTTGGAGATCCAACAGTTGCAGGTGCAACAGTTGAGGCTTCTGTAGTTAAAGAAGGCAGAGCTAAAAAGGTTATCGTTTACAAGTACAAGAGAAAAACCGGATATCACAAAAAGAACGGACACAGACAGGCTTTCACACAGGTTAAGATTGAAAAAATTAACGGATAATGATAGCTATAACCGTTTATCAGAATTCAAAAGGACATAAGATAGGCTTTAAGTCAAAGGGACATGCAGGTTTTGCAGATTCCGGTTATGATATAATCTGTGCCGGGGTTTCAGCGCTGGTGATCAACTTCATCAATTCCGCTGAAGAGCTGTGTCATGCTGAGTACAGTCTTGATACAGACGAAGAGACAGGTATGATTGACTACAGACTTGACAAGCCGGCGACAGGTGATGTTGCACTGCTTATGGATTCTATGATTCTGGGACTAAAAGGAATACAAAGAGACTATGGGAATGAGTACATCATTCTAGACTTCAAGGAGGTGTAAGACATGTTGAATATGAACCTTCAGTTTTTTGCTCATAAAAAGGGAGTTGGTTCTACAAAGAACGGACGTGACTCTGAGTCTAAGAGATTAGGCGCTAAGAGAGCAGACGGACAATTCGTAAAAGCTGGTAATATTCTTTACAGACAGCGTGGTACAAAGATTCACCCTGGTACAAACGTTGGTATCGGTGGAGATGATACATTATATGCTAAGGTTGATGGCGTATTAAGATTTGAGAGAGTTGGAAGAGATAAGAAACAGGCTTCCGTATATCCAGTAGTTAACGAATAAGATTTAAACCCCGACTTTTATTAGCCGGGGTTTTTATGTTGTAAATTAGCAGGAATATTGATTTATTTATTATTACTGTGTCTTATACAGATATAGTATAACAGATATAGCATAGTAATGATTTGTCATAAAGTATACTGAGTGTTTTATGCAGACATTCAGCATGAGGTGGAAAATTATGTTTGCAGATCGTGCAAAAATTATCATAAAATCAGGAAAAGGCGGAGATGGTCATGTATCATTCCGCCGTGAAAAATACGTGCCGAACGGTGGTCCGGACGGCGGTGACGGAGGAAAGGGCGGAGACGTTATATTTCTCGTGGATAAGGGAATCAACACCCTGACAGATTATCGTCACAGAAGAAAGTTTGCAGCAGAGCCCGGACAGGAGGGCGGCAAAAAGAACTGCCACGGAAAGAATGGTGAGGATCTTATACTTAAGGTGCCGGAAGGTACACTCATAAAGGATGCAGCAAGCGGAAAGGTCATAGCAGATATGTCCGGTGACAATACAAGGCAGGTGATCCTGCGCGGAGGAAAAGGCGGTCAGGGCAACCAGCACTATGCCACATCCACCATGCAGGCTCCTAAATATGCACAGCCGGGACAGGATGCAATAGAAATTGAGGTACAGCTTGAGCTAAAGGTGATAGCGGATGTAGGGCTTGTAGGCTTTCCAAACGTAGGAAAATCAACACTCCTGTCACGAGTTACCAATGCACAGCCAAAGATTGCCAACTATCATTTCACCACATTACAGCCAAATCTTGGTGTGGTTGATATGGATGAGGGCTTTGGTTTCGTAATCGCTGATATCCCGGGACTTATCGAGGGAGCATCAGAGGGCATAGGACTCGGTCATGAGTTTTTGCGTCATATAGAGCGCACTAAGGTCATGATACACATGGTTGATGCGGCCGGTACTGAAGGCCGTGATCCGGTTGCTGACATAAAGGCGATAAACAAGGAGCTTGAAGCATACAATCCACAGCTTCTCAAAAAGCCGCAGGTCATTGCAGCCAACAAAATAGATGCCATAGCAGGAGACGAGAATGAGGTGATTTCGGCCTTAAGAGCCGAATTCGAGCCACAGGGCATAAAGGTATTCCCAATATCCGCAGTAAGCGGTAAGGGCCTCAAGGAGCTTTTGTACGAGGTAAAGAACCTGCTTGCAAATTGTCCTAAAGAGGTTACTGTATATGAGCCGGAGATTGATCCTGCACTTTCATTCTTTAAGGATGAGCCGTACGCGGTTGAGGTGGCAGCCGATGGTGCATATGAGATATCAGGTCCAAAGATTGAGAAAATGCTCGGATATACAAATATGGACTCAGAGAAGGGCTTTGCTTTCTTCCAGAGGTTCTTGCGTGAGCAGGGTATTATCAAGGAGCTTGAAAATATGGGCATCGAGGATGGAGATACTGTCCGCATGTATGATTTCGAGTTTGATTATTACAAGTAAGGAGAAGAGTATATATGAATTTATCAAGTAAACAGCGTGCATATTTAAGCAGCCTTGCAAGCACAATTAACCCTATTTTCAATATTGGAAAGGCATCGCTTACTCCGGAAATCATCGAGGCTCTTGATGCAGCACTTGAAAAGAGGGAGCTGATCAAGGTCGCAGTTCTTAAAAACTGCATCGATGATCCAAGAGAGATTGCAAGTGTAATCGGTGAGAGAACACACTCAGCAGTGGTTAAGGTAATAGGCAAAAAAATGATTTTTTACCGTCCTGCGAAGAAAAATCCAAAGATTAAGCTTCCGGAATAAGCCATGAAAACAGGGATTTTTGGTGGGGCATTTGACCCGATACACAAAGGTCATATATACATGGCACAAAAGGCGATGGAAGAGTATTCTCTTGACAGGATTCTGCTTGTTCCGTCAGGTCACTCGCCGAACAAGACTGAGAATGCAATGACAGCATTTAGCCACCGGTACAATATGTGTAAGCTGGCATCAGAAGCAGTGCCCGGTATTGAGGTGTCTGATATTGAGATAAAGGATGAGTCCACCAGCTATACGTATGTGACACTCAAAAAGCTTAAGGCGCTTTATCCGGAGGATGAACTGTATTTCATCATGGGTGGAGATTCGCTCGACTATTTTGAAACATGGATGAGACCTGATGTCATAGCCCAGACAGCAATAATCCTTGTTATGGTGAGGGAAAACTTTCCAAAGCAGCAGATGGAAGAAAAGATTGCGCATATCAAAAAACAGTTTTGGGCAGATATAAGACTTTTAAAGTGTGACAGGATGGATGTGTCGTCTACTCAGGTCAGGAGACTGCTACGTGCCAAGTCGCAGGCAGACGGGTATAGGAGTCCTAAAGGAGCGGAAATGTTTCTGGATGCTGCAGTTATGTCATATATACAGGCTAATAATTTATACAGGTGATAGAGTATGGAAGTAATAGAAATAAAGAAAAAGCTAAAGAAGAGCCTTGATAAACAAAGGTATCAGCATACGCTCGGAGTGATGTATACTGCCGGCTGTCTTGCCATGGCAAACGGCTATTCAATAGAAAAGGCAATGCTTGCAGGCCTGCTTCATGACTGTGCCAAGTGTCTTTCGACTGAAAAGAAAATCGGACTCTGTGTAAAGAAAAATATAGACATAACAGAGGTAGAGATATCAAACCCGGGTCTGTTACATGCAAAGGCAGGCATGGTGCTGGCTGAGGAAGAGTATGGCATTAAGGATGCGCAGATACTGCATGCCATAAGAGTGCATACTACAGGAGAAGCAGATATGGGGCTCCTTGACAAAATACTCTTTGTGGCAGATTATATTGAGCCAAACAGATGTGAAGCACCGAGGCTTGAAGAGATAAGAAAGCTTGCTTTTTCAGACCTTGATAGGACTGTTGCAGAGATATTGTATGATACAATCAATTTCCTTAACACAAAGAGTGGAGCAATAGATCCGGCTACCCAGATTACTTACAATTATTATGCTAAATACAGAGACAACAGGGAGGAATAACTGCTATGCAGACAATTGATTTAGTTAAAAAGATAGTGGAAGCACTTGAAGACAAAAAGGCAGAGGATATCACAGTTCTCGACATAGGAGAGGTTTCTTCTATAGCAGACTACTTTATCATTGCAAACGGAAACAATGCAAATCAGCTTACAGCCATGGAGGATGCCGTGGATGAGGCTATGTATACAAACGGAGTGCATCAGAAGCAGGTAGAGGGAACAGGCAACTCTACATGGATTCTCATGGACTATCAGGATATTATCGTGCATCTGTTCTCTAAAGAAGACAGACAGTTCTATGATCTCGACAGAATATGGAGAGATGGAAAAGTGGTGGATGTACATTCACTGTAGTATTTATTCTATGATTAAGGAATTATAAATCGAAACCGGTAATTAAAAATATCGCACCCATATGCCGAGCTGCTTAGCTTAGCATATGGGTGCGATATTTTGCAATAAATATTAGAAGAAACGAAATACTCCAAACACTTTGCCGAGTATTTCACAGTCCGGAACTATGATTGGATCCATTGTGTCGTTCTCCGGCTGAAGACGTATGTGACCATTCTCTTTGTAGAAAGTCTTTACGGTAGCGGAATCATCTATAAGTGCTACAACCATATCTCCGTTTGAAGCATCACTCTGCTGCTCAACGAGGATGTTATCACCATCGAAGATACCGGCATTAATCATGCTCTCGCCCTTGACTTTAAGCATAAATGACTGCTTATTTGGCATATATTCAGCAGGAACCGGAAAATAGGTTTCGATATTTTCCACTGCGAGTATCGGCTCACCTGCAGCTACACGACCGACCAGAGGAACATTAACCATCTCGCGGCGCTGTAAACCAAAGCTGTCATCTATAATTTCTATAGCCCTGTTTTTGGCAGGATCTCTTCTTATGTAGCCCTTTCGCTCCAGTGTCTCGAGATGAGCATGGACGCTGGATGTGGACTTTAAATGTACACCTTCGCAGATATCACGCACTGATGGCGGATAGCCCCTGTTTAAAATCTCACTCTTGATAAACTCCAGTATCTCTTTCTGCTTGTCTGAAATCTTTTCTAATGCCATAGTTAAATCCTCCGTCTGAATATTAAAATAATATAATGATATGGGGCAAAGGGAATTTTGCACCCCATGAATGATTGTAAAAATAAAAATTATATCTCAGAAAAAGTATATCATAAAACCAAAGCAAACGCAAACATATATTCCGAAATTTTGTTCGTTTTTTCTATTGACAAACGATTGTTCGAGATGTATTATGTAACCACAATAACAACAAACACATGTTCGGAAATACAAGAGGTGGTTTTATGAGAGGAAATACTTTATCAGGTAGAAGAAAAATGTTTGGATGGACTGCTGTTGCATTTATAGCAGCTGTCATTATATTGTGTGGCACTATTCATATTTTTGCCAGTTCTGGTGACAGCAGGCCTTATAACAAGTATTATACCAGCGTCAGGGTTGAGGAGGGCGACACTGTCTGGAGCATTGCCGATAGATATATTGCCGACAGTCAGGTGAGCAAAAGAGCTTATGTAGATGAAATTTGCAGGCTCAATAGTCTTACAGATGGCAATGTCCGCAGTGGCGATTATATAGTTGTTTCATATTATTCTCAGGATATAAAGTAACGTTTTCTTGCTAAAATTTCCTGTTTCTTATATAATATAGGTTAATTGCAGCGGATTTGGGTTATAGTATCTATGGCTTATCCGTTTTTGAAACAGGAGATTGGATATTTATGTTAAAACTATTTTTTGTTATATTTGCAAATTTTCATAGAGCGCCGTATATTGTTCCCAAAATGAGATACATGGCTGATCATCCGCAGAAATATTCAGAAGCGGAGAGATATGATATGATGCGGCACTGTATAGATTTAATGAATAAATCTGGAAAAATTACAACAGAAGCATATGGTCTTGAGAATCTTCCTGAAACAGGTGGCTATATCATGTATCCCAACCATCAGGGAAAGTATGATTTACTGGGGATTATTACTACACATGACAAGGTACTGTCGTTTGTTATGGATAAACAGAAGTCGCATACAATGCTTGTCAGGGAATTTGTGGATCTGGTTCAGGCAAAGCGTTTAGAGAAAGATAATCCAAGGCAGGGGCTTACTATAATCAATGAGGTAGCTAAGGATGTGAAAAACGGCAAGAGATATGTCTTGTTTCCGGAGGGTGGCTATAAGTTCAATAATAAGAATAAAGTGCAGGATTTTAAAGCAGGAAGCTTTAAGATTGCATTGAAATCACATGTTCCTATTATTCCGATAGCTCTTATAGATTCATATAAGGTGTTCAACAGCTTTCATTTCGGCCCTGTTACAACGCAGGTTCACTATTTAAAGCCTATTGAGTATGATGAGTACAAGGACATGAAGACGAAGGATATAGCTGCACTGGTCAAGGAGCGTATAGAGGAGAAAATCAAAGAAATACTTGGTTAGAGTCAACTTTGATTATTATATAGTATTATTATGAAAGACAAAGCTTATTACGAAGACGTAAATATAAAAAATGAATTAAAGCTCAGAGATATGATACAGAAGCTTCCGAAGTTCTGTATGGATTTTTTTATCGGAATAGATGCGGATAAGTCCTCAAGAACCAAGATAGCGTATGCATATGATCTACAGACCTTTTTCGAGTACATGAAGAGTGCCAATCCATCGCTTAAGAAATATGATATAAGGGACTACCCTATATCTCTGTTAGATCAGATCAGTCCTTCAGATATTGAGGAATATCTGTTTTATCTAAAGTATTATGAGAAGGATGGCGTAGTACACACCAATGACGAGAGAGGCATTAAGCGAAAGCTTGCATCACTGCGCACTTTTTATAATTTTTATTTCAGGAAAGAGTTTATAGATACCAATCCTGCGAGCAAGGTAACCCTGCCCAAAATACATGAGAAGAATATCATCCGTCTTGATACTGATGAGGTTGCACAGCTTCTCGATGAGGTTGAGTCAGGAGACAGTCTGTCCAAGAACCAGCAGCGTTTCCATGAGAAAACAAAGGTTCGTGACCTTGCACTTATGACACTGCTTCTTGGAACAGGTATCCGTGTATCTGAGTGCGTGGGGCTGGATATGGATGATGTAGATTTCAAAAACAACGGAATCAAGGTGCACCGAAAGGGTGGTGCTGATGTGATTGTTTATTTTGGTGATGAGGTACGTGATGCACTTCTTTCGTACTGGGAGGAGAGAAGCATAATTACACCTGCCGAGGGGCATGCTAATGCGCTTTTTCTCTCTTTACAAAGGAAGCGTATATCTGTACGCTCTGTTGAGAATCTGGTAAAAAAGTATTCGAGACTCGTAACAACCGTTAAGAATATTACTCCTCATAAGCTTCGCAGTACATATGGCACCACACTTTATCAGGAAACAGGTGATATCTATCTTGTGGCAGATGTTCTAGGGCACAAGGATGTAAATACCACACGTAAGCATTATGCAGCCCAGGAGGACAGCAGGCGTCGTGCGGCAGCCAGGGTAGTACATCTGAGGGAGGATTGATTATATGTCTGATAATATAATCACAATTACAGATTTTATGGACCCCAATCTGGATGTGTATGCCAGATTGACGGAAAATCAGCTCCTAAACAGAGCCAATCCAAAAGAGGGGATGTTTATAGCTGAAAGTCCGAAGGTGATAGAGAGGGCACTTGATGCGGGATGTGAACCGGTTTCTCTTCTGATGGAGACAAAGCATGTAAATGGCGAGGCAAGAGGCATTATCGAAAGATGTCAGAATATACCTGTATATACTGCGTCATTTGATTTGCTCACAAAGCTGACTGGCTTTGCTTTGACCAGAGGCACACTCTGTGCTATGTACAGGCCGAAGCCAAGGTCCGTCGAAGAGGTGTGCAGGGACGCAAGAAGAGTTGCGGTGCTTGAGGATGTGGTAAATCCAACCAATGTCGGAGCTATATTCAGGTCAGCGGCAGCACTGCATATGGATGCGGTGCTGCTCACTCCTGCCTGCAGCAATCCTTTGTATAGGCGTGCAATCAGGGTTAGTATGGGAACTGTGTTTCAGGTGCCATGGGCATATTTTCCCAAGTACAATGTCGGCAGTGACAACACTTTTTCAGATGCTTCATTGCATGATAAGTGTGATAGCCGTGACAAAAATTGCAGCGACCGAAATAGCAGTGTTTATAAATACAATATTGATGTGCTTCATAAGCTTGGATTTAAGACCTGTGCTATGGCGCTGACTGATGATTCCGTGAGTATAGATGACCCTGTGCTTCACTCAGAGGAAAGACTTGCAATAGTGCTCGGTACTGAGGGAGATGGTCTTCATGAGCAGACTATAGACTCCTGTGACTACACTGTAAAGATACCAATGTCACATGGCGTGGATTCACTAAATGTGGCTGCTGCCAGTGCAGTGGCATTTTGGGAGCTGGCTAAATAGGCTGATGAGAGTGCTTTATATTGTAAATTTTGACATTTTCGTCAGCACTGTTTCTAACTTCAGTTCCTTCGCATACGCATCCAAGAGGCAAATCGGCATAGCTTGTGCCATCGCAGAAGGCAATTTGACGGCTGCAGTCGGTTTTATCGTCTGATATGCCACTGATGTTGAGCGGATTGGTATTATATATCCTTGTATTATTCATGAATAGTCCTCCTTATTACGGAATTGTTACTGTTATTTTTGTTTTTAATTCTAAGTATGATGTTAGGATGTGCTATGGAAAGTTGTTTTATGTATTTTAAGTCTAATTTCAAACAGAATCATTATTAAGCAAAAAATACTGTAATCATAAATATAATTTTCACCTTTGTACATAATAATGCTGACAGGAGGTGTCTATTAAATGATTCTAACAGAAAAAGAAACAACCGCTATTGAGGACTTAAAAACTCAGGAACAGGCATGCATTGAGAAGTATACCAAATACAGCAATCAGGCAAAGGATCCGGTGCTTAAGGAGCTTTTTGAAGAAATCGCAAGGGATGAGCAAAAGCATTTTGACTCTTTGGATCAGGTGCTTAAGGGAAAGGTTCCGTCAGTTGACTGCAATGATTCTAAGGGGAAGAATTATAACCCTGCTGCAACATACGGTTCGCTTGGCAATTCTGAGGACAAGAAAGCTGACTGTTATCTGGCTACAGACTGTATAGGAACAGAAAAGCTGGTATCCGGCGAGTACAATTCCGATGTATTTGTATTTGGAAATTCGGATATCAGAAAGCTATTGGCTGATATACAGATAGAAGAGCAGAATCATGCTGAGATGCTATGGAAGTACAAAACTGCAAATGGTATGGCATAGATAAAATATAAAACCATAGAATTTAGTACAAAGTGTAAAACAGGACTGCCTGAATATCGACAGTCCTGTTTTTACATAGCACAGGGGGCTAGGTCTAGGTTTAGTTGCCTGTTGGAATAAAAGGTCTGATAGCACCGGCAAGCTGTGAAACCGGCATACTCTGAAGCCATACACGGCCAGGTCCTGTGACAACGGTGTTGAATAATCCCTCACCGCCGAATACGGCATTTTTGATACCAGGGACAGTCTGAATCTCGAGCTGGCAGCTTCCTGTCATGGCTGCTAAATAACCGGTATCAATCACCAGCTGCTGACCTGGTGCAAGCTCATATTCCTTTATATAGCCATCAAACTCTAAAAATACTAATCCGTTTCCGGACAGGCGCTGCATGATAAAGCCCTCACCGCCGAAGAAACCGGCTCCTATTCTTTTCTGGAAAAACACGGACAGCTCAACACCGGAGGTTGAAGCAAGAAATGCTGATTTCTGAGCAATTATTTCCTGTCCCGGAGCAATCTGGAATGGTCTGATGCATCCTGGAAAGCATGATGCAAATGCAATCATTCCAGGACCACCCATAGATGTGTAGCGATTTTGGAACATGCTCTCACCTGAAAAAGCGCGGCCAAACATTTTGCCGATGCCTCCATTTGATGTGGTCTCCATCTTCATGTTTGGAGTCATCCATGACATGGCACCTTTTTCGGTAATCATAGTCTCGTTTGCCTCAAGGTTGCAGATTACAACCGGTAATGGCTCTCCCTCAATATTGTAGTTCATAAATATCCTCCTTATGGTTTAATAAGATAATTGATTTATAAAAAATTTATATTTATAATTCTAACACAATAGTATCTTTCTTGACAATATAATTATAGAGTGGCATTAAGTTTTTATGGGAGGTATTAAGTCTTTGGGGTATGATCATACAAAAAATCCGGTAAAAACGATCTGATAAAAATGGTTTAGCAAGAATGTCAAGCAGAAATGTCGTGGCCAGACTTGTTTATTTGATAAATATGGTTTAGAATGTTATGGTTATTGTTGGAAAAAATGCTAGTAAAATCACATGCCAATATAAATTGTAATCATATAATTATGTCAGATTTATAACAGGTAAATAACGGATTTAAGGAGGAAAACATAATAATGAGATTTGTAATACAGCGTGTAAACTATGCAAAATGCATTATAGATGGAAATATAACCGGCAGCATCAAAAAGGGGCTATGCGTTTTGATAGGGGTGGCAGAGACAGATACTAAAGAGATTGCTGATAAAATGATCAAAAAGCTTGTAAACATGAGAATTTTTGCTGACGAGAATGACAAGACAAATCTTTCGATAAATGATGTAGACGGAAAGCTATTGCTTATATCGCAGTTTACGCTTTATGCAAATTGTAAGAAAGGCAATCGTCCTTCATTTGTGGAGGCAGGAAGTCCTGATATGGCAAACGAGCTTTATGAATACTGCATCAGCGAGTGTGATAAGGCAGTTCCCGGAGTACAAAGAGGGGTGTTTGGAGCCGATATGAAGATAGAGCTTGAGAATGACGGGCCATTTACGATTGTACTGGATTCGGACAAGCTGTAAAAGATATAAGTATGAAAGGCATTTTTATGGAAAAATCATTAAAAAAAGATATTATAATAAACAGGCTTCCTGTAATTATATATTTTATACTGATTTTTGCTACTTTAATGGTGATAATAAGTGCAGTAGCTCCGATGAGTAATCAAAGGCGCCAAAAGAGCGCATATATCACAATATAGGCTGTATTGTTTTAAGTCTTATGGCTTTGACGGATATCATAGTTCTATGGCGGGGGACGGGACGTGAAACCAGCTATTTTATCAGACTCGGAATATTGATATTCTTTTTCATGGAAATAGTCCAGATTATGAAAAAGTTCCTCGCCTCTTATCAGCGCAATATCAAAAATGAGTTGCTTAGCAGGCTTGCTTATCATGACGGATTGACTGACTTACTCAATCGTACCTCATATATGGAAAAGGTCAAGGAGCTTGAAGCTGATGAAAACCCATACATGCTGATTGCGATTTATGATGTAAACAATCTGAAAAAGGTAAATGATACGATGGGACACCAGAAGGGTGATGAGATGATAAAACGCGTTGCAGATGTGATGAGTGCTTCTCTTGGAAAATACGGACAGTGCTACCGAATCGGTGGTGATGAATTCGTATTTATCTCGACAAAACCGGATATCGAGACCGTATTCATGAATGCAAGTAAAAAAATGATGGATAATCTCGGATGTATCACTGATGGAAATAATATAGTGCCTATCACAGCAGCCATGGGATATGCTGTGCAAAACGATAACAGCACAAAGGATATTAATGAGATAATCCGTGAGGCTGATTCAAGGATGTATGAGGAAAAACGCTCTATGAAGCATCGGAAGGCCTAGTACATTTCATCCAATCATCGATATTGCCGTTTTGAATAGCAGAAAAGAGTCTCTTCTTGACACCCGGATTTTCCATATTGAGCTGTCTGACAAGCTGCTTTACATATTCCCGTCTAGTGTGGCCATCGTAAGGGCATGGATTCTTGCACACCGGCAGATTGTATTTATTCTTAAAGCCCTTCACATCAGACTCGCCGACATACATAAGCGGACGGATGATGGCAAGCCCACTGCCGTCCAGCTGTGTAACAGGCGCGAAAGAATAAAACTGTCCCTCATATAGCAGGGAAAGAAACATAGTCTCTATAATATCATCCATATGGTGTGCGTATGCTATTTTATTGCAGCCGACAGACAACGCAAAATCATTCAAAGCTCCCTTTCTAAGCTTTGCACACCATGAGCAGGGACTAGCCTGATTCTTAGATTTCTCAAGAGATATTCTTCCAATATCAGTTTTCACCACATAAAACTCAACAGAGAGCTCATCACACAGCGCCTTCACCGGAGACAAATCAAAATCCTCATATCCCAGGTCAACCGCTATCGCTATAAGCTCAAAGGGCACAGGATAAAAGCTTCTGATGCCGGAAAGCGCATAGAGCAGCGTAAGAGAATCCTTTCCGCCTGAGACACCGATGGCGATTTTGTCATTTTCAGTTATCATATTGTAGTCGTCAAGGGCCTGACGAACCTTGCTGTATAATTTTTGTAATTTCATGGTAGGTATTATACTACAAATCTGTGAAAAAACAAAGCTTCGAACAGTTACCATTCATTTTTCATTCATTTTTGGTTCGATAATAATTGACGAACGTGTCCGTTGCCCATCGTTCGATAATGTGTTATACTTGTGCCATACAATGTAGACATAAGGAGAAGTGTTGAAATGAACAAAGGCAAAATTCGTACAAGGAGACTCACAATCCGCGCGAAGATCCTGATTCCGTCAATCATAATCGTTGTACTCGTCTGTGGTTTGATGGGATACAATTCCTACACGCGTTTTGAGAAAAGCATGGTGAGGATGGGCGTTGAGGAAGCAGACATGGCGGCAACGATCGTTGCGGATTCGCTGGATGCCAATCTGGTATCCGAAGTGACGGTAGGATCGGAAGGTACGCAGGTCTATCAGAATCTGCAAGGAGATCTCAGAAAAAAGCAAAAAGCATGCGGAATTGCTTTTTTATACACATTGTATACGGACGGAAAGAAAGTGTATTATGGTGTGGATTCGGACGAGGATGCGGCAAAAGTCGGTGATGAATTTGCGGATTCATACGCGGAACTGGAGCCGGTGTTCGGTGGAAAGGAATACATTCAGGATTACATCGACCATACAGAAGACGGAGATCTGATTACGGTATACAAGCCTATTGAAAACAATGCAGGCAAGGTTGTTGCAATACTTGGATGCGATTATGATGCGTCATCGATTGCAGCAGAATTACAGAAGGCAGTTGTCCAGACGTTACAGATCGGAGGCATCTGTCTGATTCTGGCAATCCTGATTCTGACGATTATCGTTAGCAGGATTACAAAGGGACTGATGCAGGTAAATGCGAAGATTTATGATCTGGTACATAATGAGGGTGACCTGACACAGAAACTTGATGTCAGAAGCGGGGATGAGCTGGAACTGATTGCGGGCAATGTGAATGAGTTGTTAGCGTATATCCGCAAGATTATGATCGGAATTTCGTCCGGATCCATGCGGCTTATGTCTACTTCCCGCAAAATGGTGGATCATCTGAGCTCTGCGGATGAAAGCATTACCGATGTGTCGGCAACGATGCAGGAGATGAGTGCGGCGATGGAGGAAACGACTTCTTCACTCAATCAGATCACGGAGGCAATTGACGAAATCTATTCATCGGTAGAGCGTATTGCAGGCAATGCGGATGCCGGAAAAGTCTCTTCTCAGGAGATGGAGAGCCGTGCTTCCGGGGCGAATGATGCAGCAGCGGAGGGAGAGAAGAAAGCAAACATTGAGACCGAGAAGATGGCGGCTTCTTTAAATGAGAAGATTGCAAAGTCCAAATCGGTGGAACAGATCGAGATTCTGACTTCCAACATTATCGAGATTACGGAACAGACCAATCTTCTTGCGCTGAATGCAAGTATTGAAGCGGCACGCGCAGGGGAAGCAGGACGCGGCTTTGCGGTGGTTGCGGATGAGATCGGAAAGCTGGCAGGTAATTCTGCGGATGCCGCAGCAAAAATCCGCCAGGTGAGTGCAGAGGTCATTCAGGCAGTGGATGAACTGGCAGAGGGATCGCAGCAGATGATCGAGTTTGTCCGCAATTCCACAGAGGAAGGCTTCGGAGGTCTTGTTGCAACGAGTGAAAATTATGCGACCGATGCGAATGCAATGCGTGCAATGATGGAGCAGTTCGCGCAGACTGCGGAAGAACTTCGCAGCACGATGGATGGCATCCGTGAATCCATTTCTGCGGTCAACATTGCCGTGGAAGAGAGTGCCAAAGGCATTGCGGGAGTTTCCGAGTCTTCCGTACAGCTTACCGGTAACGTCAATGATATCCAAAGCGAGGCTTCCGACAACAATGGCATCGCAGAGGATCTGGCAACGGAAGTTGGCAAATTCAAGCTTGAGTAGAGCTTATATAAAGATGGGGAACTAAACCAATTCCCGAATAGAAAAATCGTTCAGACCGTGAGTTTGAGCGATTTTTTGTTTAAGGATTATAGATGTTTTTATAAATAAAATATGGTTACGAGAGAGGGCTTCTGGCTAGGGACTGAACAGTAACCTTCGAACAAAAATTCGTGTTGCGAGGGCAGACTTTGGGACTCGTAATGTGATAAGCTAGAGCCATCATAAGAAAGAAGCAAAAGGCATAAAATTAAGGTTATAATGATACAAATTCTGAAAAATGTGATATTATAGGAATAAGGTATCAAATTTTGCTTTAGTATTATGTTAAATGTAACATATCATTTTTTTATTGCGTGAATTATACAGAAAAGGAGAAGTTATTTATGAAGTACATCTTGGCATTAGACATTGGAATCGCATCAGTTGGATGGGCAGTATTGGATAAGGAAAGCGAAACAGTTATAGAAGCGGGATCAAATATATTTCCTGAAGCATCTGCTGCAGATAATCAGCTCAGACGTGATATGCGTGGGGCGAAAAGAAATAACAGGCGTCTTAAAACCAGAATTAATGACTTTATTAAATTATGGGAGAAAAATAATTTGTCAATCCCGCAGTTTAAGTCAACTGAAATTGTGGGATTGAAGGTACATGCAATTACAGAAGAGATTACATTAGATGAATTGTATCTTATTCTGTATAGTTATTTAAAGCATAGAGGTATTTCTTATTTGGAGGATGCCTTAGATGATACAGTATCTGGCAGTAGTGCTTATGCAAATGGCTTAAAGCTGAATGCCAAGGAACTTGAAACTCATTATCCGTGTGAAATACAGCAGGAACGCTTAAATACAATTGGCAAATACAGAGGACAATCACAAATTATTAACGAAAATGGCGAAGTTCTTGATCTCAGTAATGTATTTACTATTGGTGCATATAGAAAGGAAATTCAAAGAGTTTTTGAAATCCAAAAGAAATATCATCCTGAGCTTACAGACGAATTCTGCGATGGATATATGCTTATATTTAATAGAAAGAGAAAGTATTATGAAGGTCCTGGAAATGAAAAGTCAAGGACAGATTATGGCAGATTTACAACAAAATTAGATGCCAATGGAAATTATATTACAGAAGATAATATTTTTGAAAAATTAATTGGTAAATGTAGTGTCTATTCGGATGAGCTTCGTGCCGCTGCCGCATCATATACAGCTCAGGAATATAATTTGTTAAATGATTTAAATAATCTGACTATTAATGGACGTAAATTGGAGGAAAATGAAAAGCGTGAAATTGTTGAGCGTATAAAGAGCAGCAATACCATTAATATGCGTAAGATTATTTCTGATTGTATGGGAGAAAACATAGATGATTTCGCTGGCGCAAGGATAGATAAATCCGGCAAAGAGATATTTCACAAATTCGAGGTATATAATAAAATGCGTAAGGCTCTCCTTGAAATCGGAATTGATATTTCAAATTATTCAAGAGAAGAGCTTGACGAAATTGGTTATATAATGACAATAAATACAGATAAAGAAGCTATGATGGAGGCTTTTCAGAAGTCATGGATTGATTTATCAGATGATGTTAAACAATGTCTCATTAATATGAGAAAAACTAATGGTGCATTATTTAATAAATGGCAATCATTTTCATTAAAGATAATGAATGAGCTTATTCCAGAGATGTATGCACAGCCAAAGGAGCAGATGACACTTTTAACAGAAATGGGTGTTACAAAAGGCACACGGGAAGAATTTGCAGGATTAAAATATATTCCGGTCGATGTGGTTAGTGAAGATATATTTAATCCGGTGGTACGCAGGTCAGTCCGAATATCGTTTAAAATCCTTAATGCAGTGTTAAAGAAATACAAGGCTCTAGACACAATAGTTATTGAGATGCCTCGAGATAGAAATTCAGAGGAGCAGAAGAAGAGAATCAATGACAGCCAGAAATTAAATGAAAAAGAAATGGAATATATTGAGAAAAAGCTTGCTGTTACATATGGTATTAAGCTTTCACCTTCCGATTTTTCGTCTCAGAAACAGCTTTCTTTAAAATTAAAGCTTTGGAATGAACAGGATGGAATATGTCTGTATTCAGGCAAGACAATTGATCCAAATGATATAATCAATAATCCTCAATTATTTGAGATTGACCATATAATTCCGAGATCAATATCGTTTGATGATGCCAGAAGTAATAAGGTTTTAGTTTATCGTTCTGAAAATCAAAAGAAGGGTAATCAGACACCATATTATTATCTTACTCATTCACATAGCGAATGGAGCTTTGAGCAATATAAGGCAACAGTCATGAATTTATCAAAGAAAAAGGAATATGCAATTTCAAGAAAGAAAATTCAAAACTTACTATATAGTGAGGATATAACAAAAATGGATGTACTTAAAGGTTTCATAAATAGAAATATCAATGATACGAGCTATGCATCCAGACTTGTATTAAACACAATTCAAAACTTTTTTATGGCTAATGATGCAGATACAAAAGTTAAAGTAATTAAAGGAAGCTATACGCATCAAATGAGAAGTAATTTGAAGCTTGACAAAAATCGTGATGAAAGCTATTCACACCATGCGGTTGATGCGATGCTTATTGGTTATTCAGAGCTTGGATATGAGGCTTATCATAAATTACAGGGTGAATTTATTGATTTTGAAACCGGTGAAATTCTTAGAAAGGACATGTGGGATGAAAACATGTCGGACGACGTTTATGCAGATTATCTATATGGAAAAAAATGGGCAAATATCAGGAATGAGGTTGTAAAAGCCGAGAAGAATGTAAAATACTGGCACTATGTTATGCGCAAATCAAACCGTGGTCTTTGTAATCAGACTATACGCGGCACAAGAGAATATGATGGTAAGCAATACAAGATAAATAAGCTTGACATAAGGACAAAAGAAGGAATAAAGGTTTTTGCCAAGCTTGCATTTAGCAAAAAGGATAGTGACAGAGAACGTCTGTTAGTGTATCTGAATGATAGAAGAACATTTGATGATCTTTGCAAGATATATGAGGACTACAGTGATGCCGCAAATCCATTTGTGCAGTATGAAAAAGAGACCGGAGATATTGTCAGAAAGTATTCAAAAAAACACAACGGACCTAGAATTGATAAGCTTAAATATAAAGACGGAGAAGTCGGTGCCTGTATAGATATATCTCATAAATACGGATTTGAAAAGGGCAGCAAAAAGGTAATATTAGAGAGTCTCGTTCCTTATAGGATGGATGTCTACTATAAAGAAGAAAATCATTCGTACTATCTTGTAGGTGTGAAGCAGTCAGACATTAAGTTTGAAAGAGGCAGGAATGTAATTGATGAAGAGGCATATGCTAGAATATTAGTTAATGAAAAGATGATACAGCCGGGACAATCGAGAGCTGATTTAGAAAATCTTGGATTTAAATTCAAGCTGTCTTTCTATAAAAATGATATCATTGAGTATGAGAAGGATGGTAAGATTTATACAGAGCGACTGGTTTCAAGAACTATGCCAAAGAAAAGAAACTATATAGAAACTAAACCAATTGACAAGGCTAAATTTGAAAAGCAAAATTTAGTTGGACTCGGAAAGACAAAATTTATTAAAAAATACAGATATGATATTTTAGGAAATAAACATTCCTGTTCAGAAGAAAAATTTACAAGTTTTTGTTAATATTTATTGACATAACGTGCTCTTGGTGATAAAGTATAAATGTAGAGAAAATTTTATAGTCACGTAAATTATTTAGATCTACTAAAACAAGGCTTTATGCCGAAATCAGGAGCACCGACGGGTGCTCCTTTTTTTGTGTGTTGGAGGGGAAAAATGGCATTTAGAGTTATACTTATAGAAAATGAAGTGACTATAAAGGTTAAGCTTAACAACCTGATTATTACAAAATGTGGTGAGGATATATGGATACCGCTTGATGATATATCAATGATTGTTCTGGATAATCTTGCCTCAAATTTATCTACCAGACTGATGTGTCAGTTAGCTGAGCAGGGGATAGGATTGATGCTTTGCAATCAGCAGCATCTTCCGACAGGATTTTATAGCGCATATGATAATCACAGCAGAGCTTCAAAGGTGATAGGGTTTCAGATTGATAAAGAACAGGATTATTATGGAAAGTTATGGCAGCAAATTGTTAAAATAAAAATCGAAAATCAGGCAAAAGCATATCAGATTATGACCAGGGATTCTGATGGAACAGAGAAAATAATAGAGTTTTCAAAGAATATTTTAATTGGTGACAAATCTAATAGAGAGGCACATGCGGCTAAGGTCTATTTTAATCTTTTAATGGGAACCTCTTTTTCAAGAGGGAACGAGGATATTCTGTTAAATAGCGGATTGGATTACGGATATGCTGTCATTAGAGGGTATATTGCCAGAGCGTGTGTGGGTTACGGGCTTAATACACAGATTGGAATTCATCATAAAAGTGAATACAATAGATTTAATCTTGTAGATGATCTTATGGAACCGTTAAGACCTATTGTTGATATTGTTGCCTATAATTCTATGAAAAACGATAAGTATTTTACACCGGAGCATAGGAGAAAACTGGTAAGTATACTAAATATGAAGATTATGTATCGTGAAAAAAAGATGTACATGTGTAATATGATTGAAAATTATATTGAACAATATGCATCGCTCATTATGAAGCGTACAGATAATATTGTATTTCCGGATGTATATAATTTGATTGGAGAGGAGTATGGATAAATATAATATAATGAGAATGTTTTGTATGTTTGATTTGCCTGTTGAAACAGAAGAACAAAGAAGAAATTATAGACTATTCAGGAAAGAGCTTATTCAGGAAGGGTTTGTTATGATTCAGTATTCTATATATGTCAGAGTCTGTCCCAGCAGGGAATTTGCCAACAGAATAGAAAATAGAATTAAAAAAAGTCTGCCACTGGAAGGAAATGTGCGTCTTCTTTGTGTTACAGAGAAGCAATATGATGATATGAAACTGCTGGTTGGCAGCAGACAAACTTCTGAAACAGCAATAGGTACAGAAAGGCTGATTATTATATGAATGTAGAAATTACAGAATTTGAAAAAAGATTTTGTTTTGAATTATGTCCTGTTACGCAATTGTGTGGTCAAAATGTTCGTAAGAAAAATTATATTTTTGAATCGTTAAGAAGATACTTTGGAACATTTAAATATTCTGAATCAAAAAACAAGTGGAGAGATAATGTATTTATAGACAATAATCAGGTAGGCAGAAAGTTCTTTAGTATTCTTTCCATCAGTAATAAAATAGATATTATTCAAATGATTAAAATGACAAAACAGAGTCTTCTCATGGAATATGTCAAAAATATTATACAGGATTTTGACTGGCAGCTGCATCTGCGTAATTTGAGCGAAGAAATAGAAATAATGTTTCAAATTATTAATGATCAAGTCAATAAAGTCGGTGATATAGAACTGTCATATTCTATGTCTGATGTTTGGGATATGGTTCAGAAATCTGAAGTGTCAGGTATTGATGATACTGAATTATCTGATAAGTCCAATGCTGAGCTTATATTAATATTATTGAATATTGTAGATAATGTTTTGAAAAACAATCCTAAAAAAACATTGATTCTTTTTGAAAATCTAGATCATTTAGTAAGCCTGAAAGAATATATTGAAATTATTCATGCAGCAGATACAATATCAAAAAAATATGATTTATATTTTATATTCTCATCCAGCTTGAATAAGTATGTTTGTTGTGATATAGATTTTCTTGAGGGTGTATCTGTTTTTGGTGATGTGCATTTTCAAATGCCTGAATATAACAGATTATATCTATTCTTAAAAGAAAATTATCCTTATGAAAAAGAATTTTCAAATGAACATGTTCAGAAAATTATATGCAATATAATACAAAGTATTGGACAGTCAAATTTTTTGAATACTGTAGAAGAAAATGTAGTATGTAAGTTGATTAATCAAACTTTGCTGCTGGATGATAAAATACCAGATGAAAAAATGCCTGAAATGGCTTTTTTAAAGGCATAATATGTGCTAAAATAAAGGTTGTAGAAATTAGAATATTAGGTTAATTTGAACAAGAGACGTCTTGTGATGATTAGATTTGATATTTTAGTAACTGAATAATTTACGTGACTGTAAAACTTGACCATATTTGATGCTATATGCAATCCTATTTTAGTAACTGAATAATTTACGTGACTGTAAAACACTTATCGCCATCATGCCTCTGTGGGTATGATTTTAGTAACTGAATAATTTACGTGACTGTAAAACAGGGTAAAGTAATATCTGCATTCTGTGGTATTTTAGTAACTGAATAATTTACGTGACTGTAAAACATAAATACCTGGATAAATTCAAAGTCGAATATTTTAGTAACTGAATAATTTACGTGACTGTAAAACGTGGAATGCCAAGAAGCTCACCTGCCTTTGATTTTAGTAACTGAATAATTTACGTGACTGTAAAACCCGGTCTGTGTCAAGCGGCTTATCATAGTATTTTAGTAACTGAATAATTTACGTGACTGTAAAACAATAGCGTGAATTACCTATTGGTATTTTACATTTTAGTAACTGAATAATTTACGTGACTGTAAAACGGTTTCCAGTAATAGTTGTAATAACAGTACATTTTAGTAACTGAATAATTTACGTGACTGTAAAACAAGAAGCATTCTTGGTGGTCAGCTTGATGTATTTTAGTAACTGAATAATTTACGTGACTGTAAAACACAGCAAGTGGGAGAACACATCCACATCAAATTTTAGTAACTGAATAATTTACGTGACTGTAAAACACTATCAAGCTTATCACAAAGTTTTTGAAATTTTAGTAACTGAATAATTTACGTGACTGTAAAACCACGTACCCTTTCAACTTCAACGAGGTTAGATTTTAGTAACTGAATAATTTACGTGACTGTAAAACAAAAAATCCGAAGTTCCTGACCACGAACCGATTTTAGTAACTGAATAATTTACGTGACTGTAAAACTGTATCTAATAATGAAACTGGAATATTAGTATTTTAGTAACTGAATAATTTACGTGACTGTAAAACCTTCTCATACCTCGTTTTACGCTCAGTCAATTTTAGTAACTGAATAATTTACGTGACTGTAAAACAAATGCTAGTGAAATAGGTAACTATTCATTATTTTAGTAACTGAATAATTTACGTGACTGTAAAACATTAGTCACAATCACAACTGCAAAGAGTAATTTTAGTAACTGAATAATTTACGTGACTGTAAAACTGATGATGGCAAGCAGCACAGAAGACGAAGATTTTAGTAACTGAATAATTTACGTGACTGTAAAACGAATTTTTCTATGACCTATTGGGAAGAAGTATTTTAGTAACTGAATAATTTACGTGACTGTAAAACAGTGGTAAGGGTGTAAAATGACAAAGCAAGATTTTAGTAACTGAATAATTTACGTGACTGTAAAACTGATTCATTTAACGAGATTAACGAGCTTGCATTTTAGTAACTGAATAATTTACGTGACTGTAAAACATGTCGCTAATAAACGCTTTACCGCTATAGATTTTAGTAACTGAATAATTTACGTGACTGTAAAACGTAAAGAGTGCGGTCATGCCCTCGTAGCCAATTTTAGTAACTGAATAATTTACGTGACTGTAAAACGTGGAATTGAATGTATCTTGATTATAACAAATTTTAGTAACTGAATAATTTACGTGACTGTAAAACTTAGGGGTAGAGGGATATTTTTTACCTAAATTTTAGTAACTGAATAATTTACGTGACTGTAAAACATTTGTGATAGCTATGGTTTTAGCTCTTAATTTTAGTAACTGAATAATTTACGTGACTGTAAAACTTTTTTATAACAACCCTTTTTGATAATGTGATTTTAGTAACTGAATAATTTACGTGACTGTAAAACCAAAGACAGAGCGTTGGAAGATATCGACTGATTTTAGTAACTGAATAATTTACGTGACTGTAAAACTTATGTTAGCTGAGGCAAGTACTGTGTCTAATTTTAGTAACTGAATAATTTACGTGACTGTAAAACATCCGTCAATAGAATACTCCCGGTTGATGCATTTTAGTAACTGAATAATTTACGTGACTGTAAAACGGATTCTTTGCACCGGTCACGAGCCTATTATTTTAGTAACTGAATAATTTACGTGACTGTAAAACAGATAAAACATAAAACAAGACCAACAACACATTTTAGTAACTGAATAATTTACGTGACTGTAAAACCTCAACTCTACTACATCACCAAGGAATTGATTTTAGTAACTGAATAATTTACGTGACTGTAAAACAACAGACATCATCGAGTTGCGTCGTTCATCATTTTAGTAACTGAATAATTTACGTGACTGTAAAACTTGAGAGAATATAAACCGTAACCATAGCCAATTTTAGTAACTGAATAATTTACGTGACTGTAAAACACTGTCAAATGCCAATGGCTTTATAATCCTATTTTAGTAACTGAATAATTTACGTGACTGTAAAACATGAGCTGATGTGCTAAAATTGTTACAGTTATTTTAGTAACTGAACAATTTACGTGACTGTAAAACTCAAACTTATCAAACATATGGTTTCTCCTTATTTTAGTAACTGAATAATTTACGTGACTGTAAAACGGAACAATCAAAGTGAAGATGTCGCCGCCATTTTAGTAACTGAATAATTTACGTGACTGTAAAACCCACGATTGTTTGAGTGGTTCTGTGCAGCATTTTAGTAACTGAATAATTTACGTGACGCTATATAAAACCAAGACAACAAGCAATATTATGTCAGTGTTTTGGTTTATCAAAAATCAAACTAGACGATTTTGATTTATTAAAGTAATATATAAGAATACGAAGTCAAGTTTTCACAGTTATTAGATTATCGACACACTGCGTCGACAATCTGGAAGCAGTATACTTATTTCATTGATGAATATTATATGAGATTGCGAAATAAAAGATTTTCCACTCACTGAGTGGAAATTTCATCTAATAACTAAAGATGAACAAATATAATATTTCCAATTCTAACAGAAAGGATTTATAGTATGGCAGATTTTAAATATGAAATAGTAGAGCACATAGGCACACTCTCAGAAAGTGCCAAAGGATGGACAAAGGAACTTAACAAGATTTCATGGAATGGTGGAGAACCAAAGTATGATATCAGAGACTGGGCACCGGAACACGAGAAAATGGGAAAGGGTGTTACTTTGTCTGCGGATGAGATGTTGAAGCTAAAGGAATTGTTGTAAATATCATTTCAAACGGATATTTAAAAGTGTTTAACGAGATAAAAAATCTGATTTGACAATTATACGATATAGATGCTTAATAATAACATATGCAGTATTTATGCATACTTGCAAATTATGCTTAATTACTGCATAATACTTAAAATGAGTGAACATATCTACTGAAATTAATCAAAAGGCTGCATAGACGCTGACTGTCCGGCTTTCTATGCTGTCATAGAGATTTATAAATTTTTTGAATTAATGGGAGACCAAAATCATGAGCAAAGTATTAGAAGAAATGAAAACCAGAAGAAGTATTCGCAAATTCAGACCGGACATGATTCCGCAGGACATTCTTGACCGGATAATTGAGGCAGGAACCTTTGCGGCAAACGGCAGAGGTGCACAGAACACCATTATTATTCAGGTGACAAACAAGGAAATAAGGGATGAAATCGCTAAGAGAAATGCCGACATAATGGGAAGTAATACTGATCCATTTTACGGTGCACCGGTTATTCTTATCGTTCTTGGAAAGAAGGACTGGCCTACACATGTCTATGATGGCAGTCTTGTGATGGGTAATCTCATGCTTGCAGCACATGATCTGGGTGTAGGAAGCTGCTGGATTCACCGCGCGAAGGAAGAGTTTGAGTCTGACTGGGGCAAGAAGCTTCTCAAATCACTCGGTATTGAGGATGAGTATGAGGGAATCGGACATTGTGCTCTTGGATATGTTGATGGAGATTATCCTGACGTGATTCCAAGAAAAGAGAATCGCATATTTTACATATAGGAGATAATCACCATGAATTTTTTATTTGTGGCACTGGGTGGCGCCGTAGGTGCAATGGCCCGATATGCCATAAGCCTTATACCTTTAAAAACTGAATTTCCTTTTTTGACTTTAATCACCAACGTAATCGGGGCAATTCTGATTGGATTTATTGTCGGAATCACAAGTGCAAGGGATGGAGTATCCAAGAATATGGTTTTGTTTTGGAAGACCGGTGTATGCGGTGGCTTTACCACGTTTTCTACATTTTCGCTGGAATCTTATAATCTGTTTGAACATAATCACTGCCTGCTTGGGTGCGGATATGTGTTGTTGAGCTGTTTAGGATGTATACTCGGTGTGATGTGTGGTGAAAAACTTGCTGCAATAATCAAGTGACGGGTATCGTGCGGTTTTGCAAATGTGTGTGGTGTGATTCTGAATAGTTACAATACAAATTGATGGGGAGATAAGTGTATATGAGTGAAACGGAAAACAATGAGCTGACTGCCGGGAAGCAATCTAAGGAACCCAGGAGCCATCAAAAGCTAAAGCTTTTGTATCTGGCCAAAATTCTTTTGAATAATACTGATGCTAACCATGATATTACGCTTGATGAGATTTTAAATAAGCTGCATGCATACGATGTCACGGCTGCGAGAAAAAGTCTGTATGATGATATAGCACAGCTGAATGATTTTGGTATCAAAACCCAAAAGACGCAGTATGGCAGGACTGTCCATTATAGGGTGATAGGCAGGGCATTTGAGCTGGCGGAGCTTAAGCTTTTAGTGGATTCTGTCGCGGCTGCCAAGTTCATCACTGAGGAGAAATCCAATGAGCTTATTAAGAAGCTGGAGAGTCTTACAAGCAGACAGGAGGCTGCCACTCTGCAGCGTCAGGTATATGTTGCCGGAAGAGTGAAAACCATGAACAGCGACATCATGAAAAATGTCGATGCCATACACAATGCAATTGCAAATAATTCAAGCCTTTCTTTTCAATATTGCCGGTGGAATACGAAAAAAGAGCTTGAGGTGAAGCATGACGGCGCCAGATATCATGTCAGTCCATGGGGACTGCTGTGGAATGATGGCAATTACTATCTGATTGGATATGACCATGATACACAGGTAATGGATATTCGTCATTACCGTGTAGACAAGATGAAGAATATACTGATTGAAAATAAAGTCCGTGAGGGCAGGGAGAAGCTTAAAAAACTTGATATTGCTTCTTATGGCAAATCGAAGTTTGGTATGTACAATGGAGAAGAGATTAAGGCTGAGATACTGTGCAAAAACAGCGCTATAGGTGTCCTGATTGACAGGTTTGGAACCGATGTGACAATCTTAAAGAAGGATGAAGCTCATTCGCGTGTTTTTGTGAAGGTAGCTGATAACAAGCTTTTTATTCATTGGATTATGGCAATGGGGGATAATTTTAAGATAATTGGCCCGGAAAATCTGGTGAAAGAGGTTCATGATGAGCTTAACAGACTGGCAAAACAATATGGGCTTGCTGACTAAATCTTGAAGAAAGTGCCATATTTGGGAAATAAAATTTTGAAGAGAGGTATACATGAGTATTTTAAACGTAGAGCACCTAAGCCATGGTTTTGGCGACCGTGCTATTTTTGAGGATGTTTCCTTCAGACTGTTGAAGGGCGAGCACATAGGGCTTGTCGGTGCAAACGGTGAGGGAAAATCGACTTTTATGAATATTATCACAGGCAGACTTATGCCTGATGAGGGCAAAATCGAGTGGGCAAAGAAGGTACGTGTGGGTTATCTCGACCAGCACACAGCGCTTGAAAAGGGTATGACTATCGGCTCAGTTCTTTCATCTGCATTTGATTTCCTTTATGATATGGAAAATGAGATGAACGACATATATGCGCGTCTTGGCGATGTGGACGAGGACGAGATGAATAAGCTGATGGATGAAGCCGGCACGATTCAGGACATGCTTACCATGCATGATTTCTATATGATTGATGCAAAGGTTGAGGAGGTTGCAAGGGCTCTTGGACTTTTAGACCTGGGGCTTGATAAAGACGTTACCGATTTAAGCGGTGGTCAGAGAACCAAAGTGCTGATGGGAAAGCTCCTCTTGGAGAAGCCGGATATTCTGCTTTTGGATGAGCCTACAAACTATCTGGATGTGGAGCATATTGAGTGGCTTAAGCGATATCTGAACGATTATGAGAATGCGTTTATTCTCATTTCGCACGATATACCATTTCTAAACAGCGTGGTAAATCTCATCTATCACATGGATAATAAGAAGCTCGACAGGTATGTCGGGGATTATGACAAATTTATGGAAGTCTATGAAATGAAGAAAGCCCAGCTTGAGGCTGCGTACAACAAACAGCAGCAGGAGATTAAAGAGCTGAAGGATTTTGTGGCTAGAAATAAGGCACGTGTTGCTACAAGGAATATGGCGATGTCACGTCAGAAAAAGCTTGACAAGATGGATGTTATTGAGCTTGCTGCCGAAAAGCCAAAGCCGGAGTTTAACTTTAAGACAGCGCGTACTCCGGGGCGATATATTCTTCAGACAAATGGTCTGGTCATTGGCTATGATGATCCGCTTTCATCTGCTCTCGACCTTGAGATGGAAAGAGGACAAAAGATTGTTCTTACCGGTGCAAACGGCATCGGAAAGACGACATTGCTTAAGAGTATTCTTGGGCTGATAAAGCCGCTTTCAGGAAGTGTTACACTTGGAGATTATCTGGAGATAGGGTACTTTGAGCAGGAGATGGATCAGTCGGTTACAACCACATGTATTGAGGAGATATGGAACGAGTTTCCTGCATTTTCGCAGTACGAGGTGCGAAGCGCGCTTGCCAAGTGTGGCCTGACCACAAAGCATATTGAAAGCCAGGTGCGTGTGTTAAGCGGTGGTGAGCAGGCAAAGGTACGCCTGTGCAAGCTGATAAACAGAGAGACAAATATTCTGCTTCTGGATGAGCCTACCAACCATCTGGATGTGGATGCTAAGGATGAGCTGAAGCGTGCCTTAAAGGAATATAAGGGAAGCATACTTATGGTATGCCATGAGCCGGATTTCTATGATGGGCTTGCGACGGATGTGTGGGATTGTTCAAAGTGGACAACAAGGTTATAAAATGTAGTGACGATGCCGGTTATGGTGCTTTTGTATGAAGAATTTATATAAAAACAAAAAGTCATGAAGTATGTTTTTAAACTATAAGGTCATTACACAGTCCCTTGTGATTTCATCAAGCGAAGATACACCACACATCTTCATGGTGTCTTCAAGCTCTGTACCAATCTTGTCTATGTATGCACGTACACCATCGGCCTTACCGCCGTATACAGCCGTTACAAACGGTCTTGCGATAAGAACTCCGTCTGCACCCAGTGCAAGGGCTTTAAAGACGTCTGTGCCGCTTCTGATGCCACCATCTACAAGAATCTTAATGCCTGAGCCTTCAAGAGCCTTTACGATGCTTTCAAGCACCTCAGCAGTGGCAGGACACTGATCCAGCACACGTCCACCGTGATTTGATACAATAATAGCGCTTGCGCCTGCCTCTTTTGCTTTAAGCGCACCCTTTACGGTCATAATTCCCTTTACAATAAATGGGGTTCCGGCCATCTGTATGATATCGCAAAGCTCTGAGACTGTTTTGCTTCCGGCTGGCGGATCAAGATTTTTGAGGAATGGAAGACCGGCTGCATCGATATCCATAGCTACTGCAAATGCGCCTGATTCATGTACAAGCTCCATTTTCTCACGTATGGTCTCAATGTTCCATGGCTTTACGGTAGGTATTCCTGCACCATCTGCATTTTTGATAGCCTTGGTGGCTGCAACCATGACATTTGGGTCAGTTCCGTCACCTGTGAAAGCTGCGATACCGTTCTTTGCACAGGCTGACACGAGGATATCGTTGTATGTCACATCATCCAGACAGTCTCCGTAGTGTAGCTGTACCGCACCGACAGGACCTGCAAATACCGGATATTTAAAGGTACGGCCGAAGAGGGAGAGAGAGGTGTCTACAGGCTTATTTTCGGCAATAGTATCCATGTTTACACGGATTTGTTTCCATTTGTCGTAGTTTCGTATGGCGGTGTCGCCGATACCCTTTGAGCCGGGACCAGGCATCTGGTTTTTGCATGCGCGGCCGTTGCATTCAGGACAGGCCTTGCAGTATTTTCCAAGACGTGGTCTGGCATTTTCGATACATTCTGTATAGTTCATATTTTTCCTCCAAGTGTAAATCTTTTAAATTTTATTATTGAGATTATAACACGATAATTTTCTTATGTATACAAAAGATGAAAAGCTCTTGACTTGGAGTGGACTCCAAGTGATATAGTTTCATTGTAACAATCAAAAAGGAGGCGATGTGAGTGACTATCAAGGAAGTGAGTGAGCGTTTTGGTGTGTCTACTGATACACTCAGGTATTATGAACGTATAGGCCTGATTCCACAGATTGCACGGACTGCAGGAGGTATACGCGATTATACCGAATCAGATATCAGCTGGGTGGAGCACACTATATGTATGCGTAATGCCGGAGTTCCGATTGAGGCGCTTATAGAATATATCAGGCTTTTTCAGATGGGAGATGCCACATTTGAAGCAAGGTGTCAGCTTCTCAAGGAGCAATACGAGCAGCTAGATCAGCAGAAAAAACAGATTGAAAACACGATGGAACGCTTACAGTATAAAATTTCTAAATACGAGAATGCGATAAAGACAGGTGAATTGACCTGGGACAAATAGGAGGACAAAATATAATATGTATCTTGAGAAAATTAACGGACCAGAAGATGTAAAGAAAATTAAGATAGATGAACTGCTGGTGCTGGCGCAGGAGATAAGAGATGCCCTTTTGGTAAGAGCAAGTAAGCATGGCGGACATTTTGGACCGAATTTTGGAATGGTAGAGGCGACAATCGCTTTACATTATGTATTTGAATCACCGAAGGATAAAATTGTTTATGATGTATCGCACCAGAGTTATCCTCATAAGATGCTTACGGGGCGTAAGGAAGCGTATTTGTCTGAACAGCACTATGATGATGTGTCAGGCTATACAAATCCAAACGAGAGCGAGCATGATTTTTTTACAGTCGGACATACATCAACGTCGGTCAGTCTGGCTGCAGGTCTTGCAAAGGCAAGGGACTTAAAGGGTGAAAACGGCAATGTGATTGCTGTCATCGGAGACGGCTCATTAAGCGGAGGAGAAGCATTTGAGGGACTTGATTTTGCTGCTGAGCTTCAAAGCAATTTTATTATTATAGTAAATGACAACGATATGTCGATTGCTGAAAATCATGGAGGTCTCTATCAGAATCTTGCTCTGCTTCGAAAGACTGACGGTCAGGCAGAATGCAATCTGTTTAAGGCTATGGGACTTGATTATGTGTATGTGGACAGGGGCAACGATGTTGCAGCTCTTATTAAGGCATTTAAAGAGGTCAAGGACAGCACTAAACCGGTTGTAGTGCATATAAACACACTTAAGGGCAAGGGCTATGCACCAGCAGAAAAATGCAAGGAGCAGTGGCATTACAGCGGTCCATTCGATATAGAAACAGGAAAGCCGCTATTTGAAAATGTGGAAGAGGATTATTCTTCTGTGACCTGTGAATATCTGCTTGAAAAGATGAAAAATGATTCTTCTGTTGTTGCAATTACTTCCGGTACGCCGACTGTTATGGGCTTTACAGAGGATAAGAGAAAAGAAGCTGGCAGTCAGTTTGTCGATGTAGGTATTGCAGAGGAGACTGCAGTGGCACTGGCATCAGGTGTCGCAGTAAATGGTGGTAAACCATTTTATGGTGTATACAGTTCGTTTGTACAGAGAACCTTTGACCAGGTATCACAGGATGTCTGCATCAATAACAGTCCGATTACAATGGTAATATATCAGGGTTCCGTATATGGAATGAATGACGTTACACACTTAGGCTTTCAGGATATTCCGATGCTTTCAAATATTCCAAATCTGGTATATCTGGCACCGACAACAAAAGAAGAGTATTTGGCCATGCTCGACTGGAGTATGGAGCAGACATCTTATCCGGTTGCAATAAAGCTGCCGGGTGGACCGATGATTTCAGATGGCTCAAGGGTGACAAAGGATTTTGGCAGACTCAACAGATATGAGGTGGCTCAGACAGGAGAAAAGATTGCGATTATCGGTCTGGGAACCTTCTTTGAACTGGCAAAGGAGGCTGCGAAGCTTCTTAAAGAAGAAGCTGGAATCAATGCAACTGTAATCAATCCGTATTACATCACCGGATTGGATGAGGCGCTTTTGACTAAGCTTAAGCAAAATCATGATACTGTTATTACTTTAGAGGATGGTATTTTAGATGGCGGCTTTGGTGAAAAAATCGCACGATTCTATGGTGCAAGCAATATGAAAGTGATGAATTATGGATTGAAGAAGGAATTTCTTGACAGGTATAATGTGGATGCGGTGCTTAAGGATAATCATCTGACGGCAGAGCAGATTGTGGAGGATGTGTTATCTATTTCATAATAAAATCATAAATTCCAAATATAAAAGACGGCTGATTTTTCAACCGTCTTTTTATAGAAATTTCAAAGCTTGTAATAGCACCCACCGACCAAAGTAGTGCTATTTCTTAATTAAGTTTTTTATCTACTGAGGCAATCGGAAGTTTTATATCCGATCAACTCTTTCTTTATCTAGATTATAATATAAGACGGATAATTTTTCAACCGTCATAATGTACTGCAAGCGGAGCGGTACTATTTTTTAGCGGTACACATTTATTCGCTAAACACAAGTTTAACGAATAAATGACCTTGTAAAAGTACTAAGGTACTACGACAAAAACATATATCTGCTTATTAATTGCATAATACCTGCAATTTCGATACATACAACAATATTATGATTAAAGGGTCAAAAGACAAGAATAAGCCACCGAAACCTCTATTTGCATCAGTTCCGATGGCTTTAAATCCATAGCTTTCTATACAACAATACAATTATTTATTGTGATTTCTCATGCATTCCCTGTATTTAAGTATCAGCTCGATTGAGTCCTCAACCGATATCTGGCTTGTGTTCAGGCACAAATCATAGCTTCTTGCGTCTCCCCATTTTTTACTGGTGTAGTAATTGTAATAGCTTGAGCGCTCTTTATCTTTTTTCTTGATTATGTCCTTTGCCTTGTTTTCTGAAACATTGAGTCTTTCACTGATTCTTTTAATCCTATCATCCATATTGGAACGTACGAAGATGTTGAGGCAATGTGGCTCATCTGCTAAAGCATAGTCGGCACAGCGACCCACGATGACACAGGATTCATTTGCCGCAATCTTTTTGATAGCATCAAACTGTGCTAAAAATACCTTGTGATTCAGAGGCATATCAAGAAACGGTGCTGTGGAATAAGAGCCACCTGTGTAGGTGTCCATGACCAGCGAATATAAAAAGCTGTTTGTAGGCTTTTCGTCATGCGACTCAAATATTTCCTCGCAAAGTCCTGATTCCTTAGCTGCCTTCTGTAAGAGCTCTTTATCATAAAATTTAATTCCAAGTCTTTTAGCTAAATCTTGTCCGACCTGTTTTCCGAGGCTTCCAAATTCTCTTCCTATTGTGTAAATTTCGTTTGATCCCATAATTCAGACCCCCTTATATAAATAATTAATACTATATCACTATGTGATAATTCAATTTATTTGTTATTTATATTATATAACACTTCAAGCAAATTGGCAAAGTATTTTGGTAAAGGTGCATCAAATTCCATGTATTCGCCGGTTTTTGGATGAACAAACCCTATAGTTTTAGCATGCAGGCACTGTCCTTCCAGGCCTTTAAACCGGTTTTTGGTAGGTGAATAGCTCGAATACAGCATATCTCCAAGCAAGGGATGATTAATACTTGCCATATGCACGCGTATCTGGTGTGTTCTGCCGGTCTCAAGCTTAAACTGCATATATGTGTAGTCACCAAAGCGTTCAAGCACCTTATAATGTGTGACAGCCGGCTTGCCATTCTTCTCATTGATGGCCATTTTCTTGCGGTCATTGGGATTCCTGCCTATGGCGCCCTCTATTGTGCCCTCATCAGCCTTTACATTGCCACAGACAATGCCCACGTATATACGGTTGCAGCTATGGTCCTTTATCTGTTCCGATATCTTTATATGGCTTTCATCGTTCTTGCAGACAATAAGGGAGCCGGTGGTGTCCATGTCTATGCGATGCACTATACCGGGCCGTATTTCGCCGTTTATGCCACTTAAAGAGTCCTTGCAGTGGTACATTATGGCATTTACAAGAGTATCGCTGTAATGCCCTGCTGAGGGGTGTACAACCATGCCCTTTGGCTTGTTGACTACCAGTAGGTCATCATCCTCGTAGAGTATGTCAAGAGGAATGTCCTGTGGCAGGATAGGTGTCTGTACGGCATCAGGAATTGTGACATCTACTATGTCATCAGTCTTTAGCCTGTAATTTGCCTTTTGGGGCTTATCATTTACCAGTATTTGATTTTCTTTTAGTATCCGTTGAAAAAAGGAGCGAGAAATATCCGGATAAATGCTGCTTAAGTATTTATCCAGTCGTTCTCCCTCCTGTTCACTCTGGACTTCAAATGTATCTCTATTCATAGTGAAGCATTCTCTTTTTTTATTTTAGTAACTATTTAAAACTACATTGCACACTTTAAAAAGCGCATACCGCACTAATTTTCATGCTTTCCATCATGTTTTTTGTCAGGGAAGATTAAGGAAAAATCCTCCTCCTTGTAGTAAAACAGCCCGAGTATGATAAACATAAATGCCGCTACAGTGACGTATATATCAGCTACATTGAATATCGGAAAATTAATCAGGCTAAAATAAAAGAAATCAACCACATAATTATTTACAATACGGTCTATCAGATTGCCGAGTGCACCTGCAACAAACAGTATTACAACAACATTCAGCAGTCTAAAACGTTTTGAGACAGGTATTTTGCGATACCATACACACAAAAGTATAACAACTGCAATAGTAATCACTGAGAAAAAAATCATTTTGGCACGCAAAAATGCCAATGGATTCTCAGACCAATATGTAAAATGAAAGATATTCTGTATTATTGAAAGCAGATCAACACCAAATGCAGCACTCTGGTTTTCCAGGTATCTGAACTCGAAAACTCCCGGAATGAGAACAAATACACCCGTGGATGATTGCTTTAGATTTATAACAGCCAGATACTTTGTAAGCTGGTCAATTGCTACAAGAATCAATGCAATGATGCCTGCTGTACACATCTGTTTTTTTGTTTTATTTTTCTTCATAGCTGATTAGAGACTCCGCTTAATAAGATGAACCCGGGAGATCAAATGAATCCATGAGACTCTGGATATCTCCTGAGATATCTACTCCGTGTGGTGTGGCGATGAAGATAAAGTTGGATATCTTCTGCAGATTACCGTGCAGGGCATATGCTGAGCCTGATGTGAAATCTATGATGCGCTGTGCCACATCGACATTAAGTCCCTCCATGTTGATGACGACTGTACGTCCGTTAAGTAATGTGTCTGTTATTTCTATTTCGTCTTCAATTGAACTTGGTTTTATTACGCAAACTTCCATGTCTGATGATACCTGCTTTCTGGATGATTTTGATATTGGTGTAATCTTGGATGTAGTCTTAACAGGCTTCTCCTTTGGTGTTGTATCACGCCTTGTGCTTTTTATGGCCGGTTCCTCTTCAGCAGCCTCTTTTTTTCTGCGGAAAGGATTTCTTGGAAGCTCTTCTTCTTCCTCATCATCAAGGTAATAATCCTCGTTATCGAATTCCTCATCGTCCTCAGAATTTAAACTCATTTTGTCAAGAATCTTATCTATGAAACTCATTTCTATATTCCTTTTCTATTTTTATTTTGTGTATAGCATATGCAAAGTATCAGTTAGCCTTGCTGTAGTCGCGCTCTCCAAATATTCCGGTACCGACACGTACCATTGTTGCGCCCTCTTCTATTGCTACTGTGTAATCTCCTGTCATACCCATGGACAGAACATTCATACTGACATTATCTATGTTTTTCTGTGCTATGTCAACTGATAATTGCTTAATATCTCTAAAGTATTGTCTGTTATCCTCAGGATCATCTACAAATGGTGCTATAGTCATAAGTCCTTTTATATGGATATGGTCCAGTTTAGCAATTTCTTCAACTAAAGAGATAGCCTCATCTCGTGATGTGCCAAACTTAGATTCCTCCCCTGCAATATTGACCTCAACCAGTATATCGCAGCTGCAGTCATGCTTTATGGCCTGCCTTTGTATCTCCTTTGCCAGATGCAGTGAATCTACAGAGTGAATAAGTGATGTTTTTCCAACTATATACTTCACCTTGTTGGTCTGAAGATGCCCAATCATGTGCCAGTGAATATCTTTTGGCATAACCTCCATCTTTTCACACATTTCCTGTACTTTATTCTCGCCGAACTCACGGATGCCCTCATCGTATATCTCACTGAGCATCTCAACAGGTTTGGTTTTGCTGACTGCAATTAGTGTGACATCACTATAGTTTCTGTGAGCTCTGTCACATGCAGCCTTTATATTTTGCTGAACCTGATGTAAGTTGTCTTTTAACATAAAATCTGTCCTTTCTGTATATTTTCAATAGTATTTATTACCATAAATTATTTGGTTATGGTCTGGTTTTCCTTCACGGATTTGCCATCCAGGGCTATATGGTCATAAAGCGAAATGCCATATGGCGTTTTGGCTTCTACAATTGTGTAGTCATCGTTTGATGCAAGTACCTTTATCTGCTTAAACACAGCGTATCCTTTGTTGATATTGTAGACACCTGTGAGCTTGTCCTTATCTGTTCCCACCCTGTAGGTTGACGAAGAATCAGGCTTTACAATGATATCGCCGTCCTTAAGATATTCATCATCTACGAAATAAAAGTCATCATTCTGGCTGAATATTGTTGGACTGACTATATTAACTGAGCCACTGCTTTTATCCTTTATCATGAGTGACGAATCATTGGAATCGCCGCTTGCAGTGAAATAATCCTTTGGAATAGTGAAAAATTCCTTTTGGGTTATAGCTGAATTAGGTATTTTAAGCCCGGTGTCTGCTCCAAGCACGAGCTCTATATTGGTAAAACGCTCATTTATGTAGCGGATGAGCGAGTTTTTCATATTCAGCTTCAGGAAAAAAGCATCATCCTTCTTCAAAAGGCTGAACGATACCGTGGTTGTATAGTCATCATCGCAGAATCTGATTTTTATGACTGACTTGTCATTCAGGCTCTTTGCAACATTGTCAGGAACATTTATGAGTATATTCCAGTTCTCACTTGTAATCAGCTTATAAACAGGATCCAGCTGATTGATGGTGCTGTTGTCGGTTAAATCAGTCTCTTCATAATTAGTGTTGTTGTACTGATCCAGAGTGAAGCTGTCTGTAGTGACATCCTCATAGCCGTCTATTCCGTAATAGACTATTCCGGGAGCTGTCGGCTTATATGTATAGAAGGTGTTGTTAGCCTCAGCAGTACTGATAGTATCTGCCAGACTTGTCAGCGCATTTTGACTGAGAACCTGTGTCAGCTGTGCAGACAGATCGTTTTTGAAGGTATAAACCTTTGAAAAGTATCGTCTGTTGTAGCCGGATGAAAAGCTGTTTATATCAGTGATAATCTTCCCGGCAGCCTCGTCAGTGATGGCGGAAGCATCATTTTGAGCACCGGTAATCTGGGTTGCAATGGAGCCGTCTGTATCAACAGAGTAGACAACATCACTTGTTGCAACCTTTGAGCCGTTTGACACAAAGTAGTTGAGGTTTCCTGATTCCTCAGCATACACTACACTTTCCTCGCGGATTATCATGCCCTTATATATGTTGTTGGTCGCTATAGTACCCTGTTGTATCTCGTATTCAGATACCGGGTTTGAGGTGAAATACGTAAATATGTGAAAAATCACATAGATTATTATTACAAAAAACACTATAAAACCGATATTCAGATTGAAGCCGGTGTGATATTTCAGTATTTTTTTATTCTTTTGGGACACAATTTTACTCCTTAAAAAAGGGATGTGAAATACACATCCCCCTAATTAATCATTTATAAAGAAATGATAACCTTTGCCTTGGCACATTCAGGCAACTTGTCAATATTCCTTGAAACACTTAAGATGAACTTCACCTTAAACTTCTCGCTGATTATATCAAGCTTTTCGATTGCCTTGGTGATATCCCCCTCATCATCAAGTGATGCAATTGTAAGGAAGCTGTCTAAATACATCTCCTCCAGATCATGATCCTGCGATATGATTCCGCATATAAATCCTAAAAATTCATCACAATTGTCAATAGGATAGTCCATAACATTGATTAGTCGAACCTGGTTATTAAGCTCATACATGTGCTTCTGGCTCTTATCAAGAAAAACTATGGAACCCTCATTTCCCTTAATTGATGAATTTACCTTGTCTAATAGCTCTTTTGTCTTGCCCTTGCCCTTGTCTCCACAAATAATTTCTATCATGGCTCATTCCTCCTATAGATAAATATTGTGATTATTAATAAAAAATAATTGTATTTTTATATTATTATAGTATAAATAACCATAAAACTCAATATTTAATTAGCAAATCCACTAAGTATTTCATTCATGAAGCTATAAAGATCCTTTTTACCATCTGCCTTGTAAACTATGCTTATGATGCGCTCATTTTTAGCATTCTGGCTTAGCAGTACGAGGCAATAGCCGGCTTCACCCGTAGTGCCTGTCTTTCCTCCTGTCACTGTGACGTTTTCAGGAGCTGTATATGCTCCGGTCAGATAGCCGCAGGTATTCTTAAAGGTCTTTGAAACAGCCGCGCCCTGGGCATTTGTATATGCCACATCATGAGTCTGTGAACTGATGATTGCAACAAAGCTCTCTAAGGATATGGCATTGGAAAAAATGAGGTACATGTCATATATGGTAGTGTAATGATTTTCATCAGGAAGACCGCTTGGGTTGACAAAATTGCTGTTTGTGGCACCAAAACTTTTTGCAGTGCTGTTCATCAGCTTGGCAAATTCTTCTACAGAACCACTACAGTACTCTGCCAGTGCTATTGCCGCATCATTGCCACTCTCAAGTAAGAGCCCATACAATAAGTCCTGCACTGTAATGACATCGCCCTCCTTTAGGCCGCATACAGATGATGAATGGCCAGGGTTTGCAGCGTCATGGCTTACTGTGACTGTCGCATTTAAATCACAGTTTTTAAGAATTATGTATGCAGTTAAAATCTTTGTAGTGCTTGCAGGATATAGCTTTTCAAACAGATTCTGGCTATACAGCACCTGATGAGTGTCAATATTAAAGGCTCCGGCTCCCTCTGCGGTTTTTGCAAACTGCATATTGTCCTGACCAAAATTGACATCATTTGTGACGCAAAGGTTGGACGCAAAATAATTACTTCCGTTATATCCATTTATATAATCTGTGGAATAAGTATCATATGCATTCTCAATCTTTGTACCACAGCCGGTCATAAAAACCGCTGCTATGCATGTCAGACATAGCAGTCGTTTAATTCTTTGTTTACTTGTACATCTCACGCCAGTCAAGATCTCCTCTGTCCAATGATAAAATGAGCAGCTCTGCTGTAGCTAGATTGGTGGCAAGTGGTATATTATGCTCATCACAAATACGGAAAATACTGTTTACCTCAGGCTCGTGTGGCTTAGGCTTTAATGGATCACGCAGAAAGATGACAAGGTCTATGTCATTGTGCTCAATCTGTGCTCCAAGCTGCTGGATGCCTCCTAAGTGTCCTGCAAGATATTTGTGTACTGAGAGGTTTGCAACCTCCTCTATCAGACGTCCTGTGGTGCCTGTGGCGTACAAATTATTTTTGCTTAAGATACCCCTGTATGCTATGCAGAAGTTCTGCATCAGTTTTTTCTTTGAATCATGTGCAACTAATCCTATGTTCATTGCTAACCTCCCTATGAATATTTCTTCGGCTGTAATCCTACATTCAGGACAATTCCCATTCCCATGTACAGCGAAACAAGTGACGTAAGTCCATAACTGACAAAGGGAAGAGTCATACCGGTATTGGGCATAAGACCTGTGGCTACGCACAAATTGATAAAGGCCTGAAAGCCTATAAGTGCTCCCATGCCACAGCATATGAGCTTTCCGCTTGTGTCCTTTGCCTTCCTTGCTATAAGTATACACTCAATTACGATAAGAAGCAAAAGAATTATTATACTGATTGCACCAATAAAGCCAAGCTCCTCTCCGGCAACGGCAAATATAAAATCTGTTTGAGGCTCTATGATGTAGTTGGTGTTCTTCATAGAGGTTACAACAGAGTTGTTAAGTCCCTTGCCAAACAACTGTCCTGAGCCTATAGCCCAGATAGAGTTCCTTTGCTGTGCTGCTGTATCAGCGTAATTTGTCGGGTCTAGCCACGACATGATACGCGCAGCAGGGTAAAAGCCTTTTTTGATGAGTGCATCGGCATGTGTATATATATAGCTTATCACTATCAAAACTATCGGTACTGAAACTCCAAGTACCGGCATTATTATTTTATAACTTAATCCGCTAATAAACAAGAGGGCAGCGAAAATTAATGCAGTAAGAATTGTTGTTGAGTTGTCAGGCTGTTTATAAATGAGGAATAATGGTATTCCGACAAATATCACTGACAGTACTATCGTCTTTACCGTGTTTATGGATTCCTCATATTTGGAAAAGAAATAAGCAAAAAACAAAATAAGTATAATTTTCGCAATCTCTGACGGCTGGAATCTGATACCTGCGATCTCAAACCAACGCTGTGCACCCTTTGCATCATCACCTGCAAACAGAACAAGTAACAGCAGCACAATCATTCCAGCATAGTATATCCACACGAATTTGAGCAGAAATGTGTAATCTATAAGGGAAAGCACTATCATAATAGTCAGTCCCATTACAAAGCCTATTATCTGCTTGCTTTGTACGGAGTGCTTGGCACTGCCTATCAGCAGGATGCCTATAATCGACAAAGCTATTATGTATACTACTAATTGAAAGTGATAATTCTTTAGTCTGTACTGTTTGAGCATTTTGTTACTTCCTATCTGTTATCTTTGTAATCTTAATTCTAATACTAATGACATGATGGTCAAAAGGTATTTTGTTAAAGGTTATTAATTGATTTTTTGTCGCGCATGATAATCCGGACCTCGTAAGCTTCATCGTTTATATTCATATGTCTTTGTATCACGCTTTTTATCTCTTTTTTAATCTGTGTCATATTGTCAGAAGCAGATATTGTGCTCCTATCCTCTGCAAGTGCTATTTTAAGCCTTTTCTTTGCGTATTCTCCTGTTTTGGAAAATTTATGCATCATACAGCGGCACCTCTCATATCGTCAGAGGAATTGATTATCTGACCGGATATATGGGCAAATACAGGAGCAAGCCTGCTTTTGGCCTCACGGACAGGTATTCCTCTGTTCTGGCAAATGATAACACTTTTGTCATAGGGAATAGTGCCAATAATCCTGGTAGAAAGAAGTGCTGTAATATCATTATCGGATATCATCTGATGCCTTCTTACCATATGCTTGTCATATGCATTAACAATGACTGATATATCGTCAAGATGTGCGCTGTCGAGCAGGCTTATGCATCGCCTTGCATCGTGTATGGCAGATACATGCGGTGTGGTAACTACTATCGCGCGGTCTGCCGGTGCGACAGAAAACCAAAAGCCGCTGTCGATACCCGCCGGAGAATCTATCAGACAATAATCAAAGCTTGCTTTAAGCTCCTCTATAAGTATCTTGAAGCGTGCCTCATAGCTGCATAGCGTATCCATGGAAGGTGCTGCAGGAATTACATATAGATTGGGATACTTTTTATTGCGTATGATTGCCTGTCTGATACGGCAGGAGCGGTTTAGGATGTCGAGGATATTGTAATTGACCTTGTCCTCTATTCCCATTACCAGGTCCAGATTGCGAAGTCCCATGTCTGTATCGAGCATGATGACTTTTTTATCTAACTGTGAAAGTTCAACTCCGATATTGGAAATAACCGTAGTTTTTCCAACACCGCCTTTTCCTGAAGTGAAAACTATTGCTTCACTCACAAAAATAAACCTCCTAGTCTGTTCTGGCACTTGAGCCTGATGAGTTTACACCCTCAGCCTTGACTGCGAGTAAATTGTCAAGTGACTCCAGATTATAATAATATGAAATTATATTTCTGGATGCAGCTGCAGCATTGTGTGAGCTGTATCCATATGATATACGTGTAGCTATTGTGATTTCAGGATCGCTTGATGGAGCGTATCCTACAAACAGCGCATGGTTTGGTCTTGTCTCAACCTGCTGTGCTGTTCCTGTCTTACCGGACACCTCAACGCCTGTAAAGCCGCCAAATACATCGTGCAGGTCTTCGACCACCATACGCATTCCCTGATGGATGGCATCCCACTGGCTTTGAGTGAGTGTGCCTGATATATCGGTTGATTTTGAATCATACTGTTTGACTGCTTTGCCGTCTGCATCCACAATTTTGTTCATCAGCTTATAGTCATAAAGCTTTCCGGAAGCAACTGCTGTCACATATCTTGAGAGAGAAATAGTCGTAAAGTTGTTATTACTCTGTCCGATAGCTGCCATAACAGGATACTGTGTGGCAATGGACGGCGTCTTTTCTACTATCTCAACACCTGATTTCTGGTCCAGTCCGTATATAGATGCATATTTTTGTATGTATTTCATACCGTTTTCATCGTCATATGAACCGGTGTCCTTGCTCGCAAGCCTGAAGCCTGTTGTGTAGAAGAATACGTTACATGAATCCCTTAAAGCTTCAGATACATTGTCCATACCATGCGCACCCGGATAAATCCAGCATTTTGGCTGATTGCTGATTTCCGTAAATATTCCGGTACAATTAATCTTTGACGAAGTATCAATGACTCCCTCGGCAAGACCTGCGGTGCTTGATACCATCTTGAAGGTAGATCCCGGTGCAGTCTGCTCCTGGGTTGCATAATTCCATAGCGGATTAGACTTGTCCTCTCTGAGAGACTGGTAGTAATCAGCATCTACAGTGTTTGCAAGCTTGTTGTTGTCATAGCCCGGATAGCTGACTAAAGCCTTTAGCTGTCCTGTCTTTACATCAGTTATGACACAGGAGCCTGTACATGGGTCAAGGGCAAGCTGTGCAGGTGTTATCTCTATGTTGTTTATTTTGTCCATAAGAAATGCATATGGACTGATGGAGCCATTGGCAATGTTGCTTACTGTTGCATCGTCATAATCGAGTACACCCTGGTCAAAAAGCAGAAGGCACAGCTGCTGTCCAGTGACAGCCCCGGAATTTACCATATATTTGTATATAATTTTGGCAAAGTCTTTATTGTCAGTCATGGCATCCCTGATATACGAGCAGAGTGCTGTGTAAATCTCGCTTGAATCAGCATACTTCTGGTCCACATCAAGCTTTGTGATGTCTATCCACTGCTTTGAAATGCAGTATTTGAGATAATCACGCGGTGAGAGTGTGCCTGCCTTCCATGAGGCATATGTGGAATCAGAGGTATCTATCTGTTTGCTCAACAGCAGTCCATCATCGTTTAGCACTGACATAACACATGTAAAATAATCAAGTGTCTGCTCCGACATGGAAGCAGTGCCTGAGGTACCGCTTTCAAGCTCACTGTCTATAGTGGATAGTGCACCCTGCAGCTGGCCACTGAAGGAATTGTATATAGCCTGCTCAGTAGCTGATGCATCCGGTGCATTGAAATGTGTCAGGTCAACTACATTGTTGTTGATCAGTGCAAAGTAAACATCACCTATAGGTATTTCACCGGATTTTATTTTGGAGTAAACGATTCCGGCTATCTCCTGCTCTAACAGCTTGTATGTGGCCTCCTGCAGCTTGATGTCAATACTTAAGTAGACATCATTTCCGGAAACAGGATTCTCCTGACTTATTACCTCGTTTATCTTACCGACATTGTTTACATAGACCTGTTTTTCACCGTTTTTGCCTCGCAGATAGCTCTCATAGTACTGCTCTAAGCCTGACTTACCTACCATATCATTTTGTGTATATGAGTCATCATCCTTTGACAGCTCATTATATTCGTCGGTAGATATCTTGCCTGTGTATCCTATGAGCGATGAAATATATTCAGGATAGTTGTACTTGCGGATGGTATCCTCCTCAATTGATATGCCGGTAAGAGTATCTGAATGCTCATTGACATATGCTACTATCGAATCATTTACATCCTTTGCAATGGTAGTGGTTTTGTATTTAGTGAATCGGTTCTGTTTTATGGCATATCTCATCACTACAATATCATAAGTGGCCTGTGTATCATACTTGCTGCTTATGTCAAAGCATTCATACTGGTCAGAGCTTAGAAAATCAATAATATTCTGGGCGCTGGCATTTGCCTCGTCAAATCCTAGTGATTTATTGTATTCGAGCTTATCATATTTCTTTCCGAACACATCTGACAGAAATCTCTTTTTTGAGGTTTCAGATGTGAATGTAAAGCTGTATGTACCATCATCGTTTAAAACAACCGGAAAATCATTGTATATGGAGCCGCCATTGTTTTTTATCACATTGATAATTTCATTAAGCTCTTTGTTTAAAAGACGATTGTGCTCCTTCGTAGATGAATAGCTGCCGTTGTCTGAGATGACTACAGAGTATGCAAGCTGATTGTAAGCAAGCAGCTCACCATTTACATCGTATATATTGCCTCTTGATGCCTCTATGGACAGCGGCTTTTTAATCAGCATTATGAAGTTTTTCTGATAATCTGCACCTTTAATAATCTGAAGGGTAAAGACTCTTTCGGCAAGCAGGGCAAACATGAGAATGATTACTGCTGCCAAGACAAAAAGTCTTGAGCTGAAAAATTTCTTCAGAAAATCTTTTATATCATAAATCAAATTTCTTTGCTCTCCTTTTCTCGTGTGCTTCCAGCTTCTGGTTTAACTTAAGAAATACCAGATACAAAAGTATACTGATAACCATTGTGTATACAAATTCAGGTATGATAATTGACTTCAGATAGTACAAAAAGCTAAATCTGCCACGCAGTAAAAACATGAAAAAGTATACTACCAGATTGTAAAACAAATCGCTGCCTCCTATAAGAAGCATAGGAAGCTTTATATCGTCAGGATAGAATCTTTTCTGGAATAATCCATTGATAAAACCGATATACATATATATTAAAGCATACAGTCCTATATATTTTCCGCAAAATATGTCAATAAGCAGGCCGCAAAAGAAGCCTACCCACAGTCCTTCCTTTTTACCACGCATAAAGCCAAAGGATGATACGGCTATAATCAACAGGTTTGGTGAGATATTGGCAAAGGAAAGAGTCTTAAACAGCGTGGTCTGCAATACAAAGCATAAAGTTATTATTATAAATAAAACAATTCTACGTCTCATGCTGCTCCTTACTTATTTTCAGTTGAATTTTCAGTCTGGCTGTCACCGGCTGTTTTTGTACTTTCGGTGTCGTCAGCTGTCTTAGTGTCACCGGTCTGCTTAAGCTGTGTTATGACCATGACATTTTCGATATGCTCAAAATCTACAACCGGTGTGATAGTGCCGGATTTTGTCAGATTGTTGGAATTATTTTCGATTTTTGCCACATAGCCAATCAGTATACCCTGCTGGTAACGGTCTGACACGTATGAGGTAACAACAGGATCGCCCTCTTTCACCTTGTTGTCGTCATCCTTTAACTCCGTAAAGGTAATTACCTTGTCATCGTTCATGGTTTTTATATTGCCACTGACGGTGAGGTTGTCCTCCGTGGTGGAAACCATGCCACTGACTTTGCTGGCATCATCTATGATACAGCGTACCTTGGCAAAATTATCGCCAGCATCGGTAACAATACCTACAAGTCCGCTTCCCGCAAGCACATTCATGCCTACGTCCACTCCATCCTTTTTTCCTTTGTCGATAGTAAAGGTAGAAAACCAGTTTCCGCTGTCCTTTGCTATGACACTGGCAGCGACCTTGGGATATGATGGATATTTGGCATCCAAATCCAGGAGCTGTCTGTAATTGTCAAGCTCATACTGTTCAAGTTTGGTTGTTGTGAGCTGTGTTGTAAGCTCTTCTACCTCGGCCTTGAGCTTTTTATTCTCAGCCTTGACATTTTTTAATGTGCGTATTTCTGTAACCTTATCTGAAATGTGGATTCCAAAGCTGTTTATACCCTTCTGCATTGGAATGAATACATATCCGGCAGCAGTCTTTAAAGGACCACCGGAGATATTTAAGGTAAGGCTTAACAGCATGGTTACAAAGCAGACTGCTGTCATAATCAACAGTGTGTATCTTGCAGGCAGCTTTTTATTGTGCTTTCTCTTTCGATTGCGAAAATTCTTACTCATGTTAACCTCGGTTATTATTTTTTGATGCTGAACGGAAGTCTCTTATATTTTGAATCAGAAACTATTTGTACGAGTCCGCGTACTGCACTCTCCTCAGGACATTCTGAGCAGATGACCTTTATACCTGTAATCTGTTCAAAGAGCTGGTCGAGTCCTGCAAGCTGTGAGCCGCCTCCTGTGATATAAATGCCTGAATGGATGATATCCTTTGCAAGCTCAGGCGGAGTCTTCTCAAGAATCATTTTTATTGATGTGCATATAGACTCAAGGTTTGACTTCATAGCCTCGTAAACGACCTTTGAACCAATTTCCATCTCAATAGGCAGGCCGCTTACCACATCACGTCCCACTATGACCATACTGTCCTCTCTTCCCGGAAGTGCAGAGCCTATAGTCTCCTTCAACAGCTTTGCAGTCTTTTGTCCGATTACAAGATTGAACTCCTTTCGCACAAAGGAGATAATTGACTCGTCAAGTCTGTTGCCACCGAAATGAAGCAGGTCACTAAGCACCAGGCCACCGAGTGAAATAACGGATGTCTCTGTTGTGTCAGCGCCCATATCTACTATCATGACACCGGTTGGCTCGTTTACATCTATTCCAAGACCTACAGCATCAGCGATAGGCTTCTCACAGAGCATGACCTTTTTAGGCTTTGATTTGCTTTTATAGAAGAGCTCGTAGAATGCTCTTTTCTCTACATCTGTGATATCTGTCGGCACAGCGATGATGAACTCGGCATTTTTGATACGTGCCTTTGTCTTGTGCTCCAAAAAGTCAAAAATCATAGTCTGAAGCAGATTATAGTCAGCAATAACTCCCTCTACAACAGGAAATATGACGTTGATTGTCTCAGGCGCCTTTTCATACATGGCATATGCGCTGTCTCCATATGCATATATCTGATTTTTGTCTATTACGGCTATTGTGTTTTTCTCAAGCATTGTCTTGCCTGTAGCCTTTGAGTATACCTTGAAATTGTTTGTTCCCAGATCAATTCCGTAAACGTTGTTGCTCATAATAATTCTACCTCGTCTTCTGTTTATATAAGTTTATTTTCATAGAAGCTATAATATTCGTTATCTCCGATTATGATATGGTCACAAAGCTCTATGGAAAAAATCCCTGAGCCCTCAATTAATCTGTCTGTGACAGCAATATCATTTCTGCTGGGAGTACAATCTCCACTTGGATGATTGTGCAATAAAACAAGCTTTGATGCATTTTTGTCCAGGGCGGTCCTGATGATGGAGCCTATGTCCACTACAGATGAGCTTAGTGAACCCTTGGATATGAACTTGTCTCCTAAGAATCTGCTTTTTACATCAAAATAGGCACAAATGACGACTTCATTTGTGAGATGCCTCATCTGCTCCATATAGTAGTCAGCTATTGTCTGAGGATTATTCATTCTGATGCTTTGAACCTTTTTTGTCTTTGCTATGCGAAGCGACAGCTCTGCTATCGCCTTAAGCTGTATAGCTTTTATCTGCCCTATCCCGGGAATACTAAGAAGCTCCTCATAGGACATCTCATAGAGATTGAGCAGATTGCCATGCCTGCCGGAAAGTATGTCCTGCGCAATATCAATCACAGTCTTGTCCCTTGTGCCGGTCTTTATAATGATGGCAAGTAAATCAGCGTCTGACAGGCCGGATGCTCCAAGCGATAAAAATTTCTCATATGGTCGCTCTGAAGCCGGCAGATTTTTAATTGTTTTGTTATTATGCATTAATCCCTTTCGCTTCTCCCAGGCGATTGACAACGGATTTAAGCAAAGTTTTCAGTTAATTGTAGCACACCTAATCAAGCTTAACAAGATTTCTCTCATAAAGTTTTTGTAAAGACATCAAAATTCCAAGCTTTGCATGGTACCATGTGAGTCCTCCCTGGAAATAAACCGCATATGGTGGCTTCACAGGGCCATCGGCAGAAAGCTCAATGGATGAGCCCTGCACAAATGCGCCTGCTGCCATGATGACATCACTGTCATAGCCCGGCATAGCCCATGGCTCAGGGGTCACATAGCTGTCTACAGGTGCTGCTGCCTGAATGCCCTCGCAGAAGGCTATCATGGCATCGCGGTTATTGAACTCTACAGCCTGTATGATATCGTGGCGGCTTTCAGTACCGTCAGGAACCAACTTAAAACCAAGCTTTTCATAGATTTTTGCGGCAAAGATTGCTCCCTTTAATGCTCCGCTTACGACAGTCGGTGCAAGGAAAAATCCCTGATAAAATGACTGGATGACTCCGAGTGAAGCTCCAACCTCCTTGCCAAGTCCCGGAGATGTGAGACGGTATGCGGCATTTTCAACACATTCCTTTTTGCCGACAATATAGCCTCCGATTGGTGCAAGTCCGCCTCCCGGATTTTTGATCAGTGAGCCAACCATCATGTCCGCTCCAACCTGGATAGGCTCTGTATCCTCGACAAACTCACCGTAGCAGTTATCGACCATACAGATCACATCAGGCTTTATGCTCTTTACAAAGGCGATGAGCTCGCCTATTCTTTTGACCGAAAGTGTAGGTCTTGTAGCATAGCCCTTAGAGCGCTGGATTGTGACAAGCTTCGTTTTTTCATTGATGGCTTTCTTTATTCCGTCATAGTCAAACTCACCGTCAGGCAGTAAATCAACCTGCGCATATGTGATGCCATACTCAGCAAGTGAGCCCTTTGAAGGGCGTATGCCTATTACCTCCTCAAGTGTATCGTAAGGCTTTCCGACAGGGCTTAAAAGCTCATCGCCCGGGCGCAGGTTTGACATGAGGGCAAGTGCAAGTGCATGTGTACCGCAGGTAATCTGAGGCCTTACAAGTGCATCTTCTGCGCCAAAACAGTCTGCGTACACTCTCTCAAGTGTATCCCTTCCGAGGTCATTGTAGCCGTAGCCGCTTGATGCCTGGAAGCACTCTGCGCTCACCTTGTTTTTCTGCATGGCGGCTATGACCTTAAGCTGATTATACTCAGCATTTGTGTCTATTTTGTCAAAACGCTCCTTAAGCTCCTTTTCTACAGAGGTTCCGAAATCCAAAACCTCCTTTGATATTCCAAGTGTCTCATACTGCCTGTAAATGGCTTCATTGGTATCTAACAAATTATAATCCTCTTTTCTGCTAAAATTTCTTGTATTTTATTTAATATTTTATTATCATCATATGAATATTCATTTTTTTCTATCCATATGGTATCTTTTTCTCTCCTAAACCAGGTTAGCTGTCTCTTTGCAAAACGCCTTGACTCAAGCTTTACCTTGTCCACAGCCTCATCAAGTGAATATTCTCCATCAAGATATGCAAGGATTTCCTTATAGCCTATGCCCTTCATGGATACCATATCGCTTGTACAGCCCATTGCCTTTAGCTTTTTCACCTCATCGACAAGTCCGTTTGAAACCATGATATCAACTCTCTTATCTATCCTCTCATAGAGTCTTTGTCTTACATCATCCAGTACAAAATAGGCAAAGCTGTATGGAGACTGCTTGGCTCTTTCAGTCTCATTGTGCTTTGAAATCGGCTCATGGCAGGTGTGATAGTATTCAATTGCCCTGATGACGCGCTTTACGTTATTCTCATGGATGCTCTCGTAGGATGCAGGATCGATATCCTTAAGCTTTTCATGCAGTGCATGGTTTCCGTGCTCGTTAGCAAAGTCGTAAAGGCTTTTTCTGTACGACTCATCCACATCCTGCTCTGTGAAATCAATATCATACAAAAGTGCCTGTATATAAAAGCCGGTGCCGCCGACAACTATCGGTATCTTTCCTGCTTCGTATATCTCATTAAGTGCTTTTTTGGCCATATCCTTGAAGATAAATACATTGAACTCGTCAGATGGCTCAAGCTCATCTATCAGATAGTGCTTTATGCCGTCCATCTCATCGACTGTAACCTTCGCAGAGCCTATATCCATGTATTTGTATACCTGCATGGAATCCGCGGATATTATAGCACCATTTATTTTTTTTGCAAGCTCAATCGATAGAGCTGTCTTTCCTACTGCTGTCGGTCCTGTCAGGACAATCATCGGTTTTTGTGTCATATTGCACCTCAGTCCAAATGTGTATGTTGTCATACGATACGTTTGAATTTCTTTTCTATCTCATATTTGCTCATAGAGATGATGGTTGGTCTGCCGTGTGGGCAGTTGTAAGGATTGTCGAGTGACAAAAGCTCATCTATCAGCTCATTTATCTCACAAAGAGTAAGCTTGTCATTGCCCTTGACTGCTGCCTTGCACGACATGGATGCGACCTTTTCCGTGATGATATCAGGAGTCTGCCTGCCTGTCGCATTGGAAAAATCATCGAGCATCTCTATAAACAGATCCTTCATATCTATGTTAAACAAATTATCCGGAATTGCACTGATCATGTATTCCTTGCCACCAAAATGCTCCACCTCATAGCCAAACTGTTCTATCTGCGGCCTGTATTTCTCAAGCATCTCGCTTTCCCTTGCATCAAGAGTCATGACAATCGGAGGGCTTATGCGCTGTGATGTAAAATCCTTATTGGCAAGTCTTGCCATTGTTTTTTCATACAGCACCTTCTCATGGGCTGCATGCTGGTCTATGATGTACAGCTTGTCCTCAAACTCTATGAGCCAGTAGGTCTTAAAGAGCTGGCCTATGATGGAAAACTGCTTCTTGGCGCTTTCTGTAAGAAAAACCTTGTCGTAATCGCCAAGTGTCTGCTGGGTGCCGGTGACAACCTGTGCAGGTTCATACGCGGTGGAAGTCTCAGGCTTTGGTTCCACTGAATTGCCGGTATGTACAACAGGCGTCGATGCAGATGTTTTAGCTTTCTGTTGGTTTAAAGTATTTTCTGTGAGAGGCTCATTAACAGCAGGTCCTTTTACAGTGGAGCTTTTTACAGTAGCTGTCACGCTCTGTCCGTACACGCTCCTTGATTCCGCTGCCCTCACCTCATTGATACGCCTCTTCTCAAACGGCTCCGGTATTGGCTCCTTATACTCATGCACTATCTTTTTAGGCGCCGGTGTACTGTCTACAGGCACCTCGGGAATCATCTCCTTATGAGATAGAATTGCATATATTGTGTCACACAATTCGACATATATCTCGTTGTTGTTGTCGAACCTAAGCTCCATCTTGGTTGGATGCACGTTGACATCCAGCTCACTGAAAAATGTAAAGTAAAGCACTGTAAACGGATACTGATGCTGCATTAGAAAGCTCTTGTAGGCCTCCTCTATTGCACGTGACAATATATTGCTCTTTACATACCTGCCGTTTATGAAATAATTCTCATAATTTCTGTTGCCCCTCGTGATAACAGGCTTTCCTATAAAGCCCTCCACCTTAAAGTATTCGCATTCATGCTTCACCTCAAGCAGTGATGACGATATCTCGCGTCCGAATATATGGTATATGATATCCTTTCTGTTGCCGTTTCCGGAGGTATGAAGCTTTGTCTGGTTATTGTTTATGAACTTAAACGATATATCAGGATGCGAAAGCGCAAGCTTTTCAACCATATCGCTTATATAGCTGCCCTCTGTCTGTGCTGTCTTTAAAAACTTGCGTCTTGCCGGAACATTATAAAACAAATCCTTTACTATGAAGGTAGTACCGTCCGGAGCACCGATTTCCTCGTTGGAAAGCTCTTTCGAGCCTTCAATCACATATCTGGTGCCGGTGAGCTCATCGTAGGTTTTTGTGATAAGCTCAACGCGGGCAACAGCCGAGATGCTTGATAGTGCCTCACCTCTGAAGCCGAGTGACTTTACAGTAAGTAAATCCTCTGCCGAGCGGATTTTGCTCGTGCTGTGACGGTAAAATGCAACCGCAACCTGGTCTCTTTCAATTCCGCAGCCGTTGTCAGTGATACGGATAAATGAGATTCCGCCCTCCTTTATCTCGACAGTGATGGCTGTGGAGCCTGCATCTATGGCATTTTCCACCAGCTCTTTAACCACGGAGCACGGACGCTCAACAACCTCTCCTGCAGCTATTTTATCTATTGTTTCCTGATTTAATATGGCAATATTTGGCATTTTAATCCTTTCTACCAGCGGTTTTTAACCTTGTTCTGGAGCTGATACAGCTTGTTTAACGCATCAAGTGGTGTCATGTTGCCTATGTCTATGCTTCTAAGCTCGTCAATTATATCATCATCCTTCACTGTGTCGAAAAGCGAAATCTGTGTCATATCAACCTCGTCAAGGTGCTCCTTTTTATGCTTGTGGCCATTGTCAACGGATATGCTTTTTACAGTATCTGTGATATCATTTGCAAGAAGCTGTTCTGCGATTTCCTTGGCACGCTCTATGACTGAATCAGGCAGACCTGCAAGCTTTGCAACCTGTATGCCGTAGCTTCTGTCAGCTCCACCCTTTACAATTTTTCTTAGGAAAACTATATCATCGCCCTTTTCCTTTACAGCGATGCAATAGTTATTTACACTGTCAAGCTTGCCCTCAAGCTCGGTGAGCTCGTGATAATGGGTTGCAAAAAGCGTCTTTGCTCCGAGGAGCTTTGGATTACTTATATGCTCTACAACTGCCCAGGCGATGCTTAGTCCGTCAAATGTACTCGTGCCTCGTCCAATCTCATCGAGAATGAGCAGGGATTTTGAGGTTGCATTTCTTAGTATATTTGCCACCTCGTTCATCTCAACCATAAATGTACTCTGGCCGCTTGCAAGGTCGTCAGATGCACCGACTCGCGTGAAGATACGGTCTACAATACCGATATTTGCAGTTTGTGCAGGTACAAAGCTTCCAATCTGTGCCATGAGAACGATAAGTGCTGTCTGTCTCATGTAGGTGGATTTACCGGCCATGTTTGGTCCTGTGATGATTGAGATTCTGTTTTTGTGCTGATCCAGATATGTATCGTTTTCTATAAACATGTCATTTGTAATCATTTTTTCAACTACAGGATGACGTCCGTTTTTTATGTCTATTATTCCGCTTTCATTTATCTTTGGCTTGCAGTAATTATTCTGGCTGGCAACAAGCGCAAGCGAAGCAAAAACATCAATCTGTGCTATAGCTCTGGCTGTTTTCTGAATCCTTGAAACATTGTCGGAAATCTGTTTCCTTACATCACGAAACAGCTCATACTCTAGTGATGTGAGCCTGTCTTCAGCTCCAAGAATGGTATCTTCAAGCTCCTTAAGCTCCGGTGTGATGTAGCGCTCGGCATTGGTGAGTGTCTGCTTTCTCACGTAATAATCCGGAACCATATCCTTGAAGGAGTTTGTGACCTCAAGGTAATATCCAAATACCTTGTTATACTTGATTCTTAAGTTTTTGATGCCTGTTTTTTCACGTTCACCGGCCTCAAGCTCTGCAAGCCATGTCTTTCCCTTGGTTTTTGCGTCTCGAAGACGGTCAACCTCCTCGTTGTAGCCGGCTTTTATGATATCTCCGTCACGCTGTGAGATAGGCGGCTCATCCTCAATTGATGAAAGTAAAAGTTCATATATATCCTTAAGCTCGTCGAACTCTTCATTAATCTCATCGGTAAGCTCACACGGTATGTCTGAAAGCTGCTGCTTTATTGGTGGAAGCATTTTTAAAGAATCCCTGAAGGCAATAAGGTCACGCGGATTGGCTGACTGGTAGGTGATTCTTGTGATGAGACGCTCAAGGTCATAAATAGGATTAAGGTATTCCCTAATCTCGTCTCTTGTGATTTCGTTTGCATTAAGTGCTTCGATAAGCTTCTGGCGCTTTATTATCTCTGCCTTTTCGATAAGAGGCTGCTCGACATAGGTGCGAAGCAGTCTTGCTCCCATAGCCGTGCGTGTCTTATCGAGTACCCAAAGCAGTGAGCCTCTCTTTTGCTTTTCTCGAAGTGTTTCAACCAGCTCCAAATTACGTCTTGATGAGCTGTCTATTATCATATATTTGCCTATTGAGTACGGATGAAGCTCAAGTATATTGTCGAGCGAGTTCATCTGCGTTTCATAAAGGTACTTTAACAGGGCGCCGGCAGCTATGACTCCACTCTCATAATCCTCAAGCCCCAAAGCATTTATTGTCTGTACATGGAAATGTGAAAGCAGTGTCTCATTTGCAAGACCATCGGAAAAATACCATGAGTCGAGTGCTGAAACAGTAATTGACAGTCTGTTTTTCATATCGTCAACATCTATTCCGCTCATGTAGAAGGCTTCATTACATATGATTTCCGATGGATTAAATCTGCTCACCTCATCTAACAGCTTTCTTTCCGCATCCACCTCTGTCGTAAAAAAATCACCTGTTGTGACATCACAGGTCGCTATGCCGTATTTGTCCTCAGTGTATACAATCGACATTATGTAATTGTTTTTTGCCTCATCTAAAGAAGCCATATCAGTGTTTGTGCCAGGTGTCACAACACGGATTACCTCTCGCTTTACGATTCCCTTTGCCTGCTTTGGATCTTCCATCTGTTCACAGATAGCTACCTTGTGACCGTTTGATACGAGTCTGTTGATATATGAGTCTGCCGCATGAAACGGTACTCCACACATAGGAGCTCTTTCTTCAAGTCCGCAGTTTTTGCCGGTGAGCGTAAGCTCAAGCTCCTTTGAAACCATTATCGCATCATCAAAAAACATCTCATAGAAGTCTCCTAAGCGATAAAATAAAATACAATCCTTATATTGTTCTTTTGTCTGCAGATAATGCTGCATCATTGGTGATACTTCTGCCACGAATATTTCCTCTCTTTACGTGTATAAATATTATTCATGTGTATAAATATTATTTAAAATCCGGCCTATATTTTTTAATAATTGCTTCTGCGACCTTTATGCCGTCGATTGCCGCAGATGTAATGCCTCCTGCATAGCCTGCGCCTTCACCGCAAGGGTATACACCCGAGATGTTGCTCTCAAAGGATTCATCTCTTTTTATGCGAAGCGGAGAAGATGTGCGTGTCTCCATACCGGACAAAATTGCATCTTTTCTGTCAAAACCATGTATCAGATGACCAAAATGCTCCATTCCAAGCTTGAACGACTGCTCCATGTCAGCGTTCATCAGTCCATTCAGCTTTGCAAAGACGGTGTTTCCCTTTGTACAGGAGCCAAAATCACCGTATGCTGTTGTTAATCTGTCATCACAGAAATCACCGAAAAGCTGCTGTGGTATTAAACCATTGCCTCGCTTATAATTTTCTGTTTCAAGCTTTTCCTGATATCTCACTCCGGCGAGGGCATCATCTGCTCCGAAATCCTTCGGCGAAACAGATACTATGATGGCACTGTTTGCATTTTTGCTGTTTCTGTCGTGATAGCTCATGCCGTTAACCACCGTGTGATTTTCGGTTGACGATGAGTTGACCACATATCCTCCCGGACACATGCAGAATGAATAGACTCCTCTGCCATTCGGAAAATTGGAGGTAACCTTGTATGGGCTTGGCGGAAGTATAAGTTTCTTTTGAATACCATACTGTGATTCATCTATCATGCGCTGCGGATGCTCCACACGAAAGCCGACTGCAAAGCTCTTGCACTCCATATCAAAGCCTTTGTTGTAAAGCATATCAAATGTATCTCTGGCGCTGTGTCCGAGTGCCAGAATGCATACATCTGTCTTTATTTCACTATTACTGTTACTGTCAGAATCCGTGTAAACACTTAATAGCTTTTGGGAAACTATGTCAAGATTGTTTACACAGGTGTCAAATACAAATGTAACTCCTTTGTTAACCAAAAACTCACGCATATTGACAATCACTTCTGAAAGCACATCAGTACCGATATGTGGCTTGTTGTCATAAAGTATGGACGAATCTGCCCCAAATCGCACAAATGTCTCAAGCACAAGACGATTTCTACCCGACGGATCCTTTACGGATGTGTTCAGTTTGCCGTCTGAAAAGGTTCCGGCACCGCCCTCACCAAACTGTACATTGCTTTTTGGATTAAGTATGCCGCTCTCCCAGAATTTTTGTACATCGCAGGTTCTTTTCTCAACCCGGCTGCCACGCTCGATAACTATCGGGCGAAAACCTGCCTCTGCCAATATATATGCACAAAACAGCCCGGCAGGTCCTGCACCTGCAATAACAGGGCGCCTGTCAAGCGATATATTTCCGTGCGCAGGTATCCGGTATTCTTTTTCTTTGTAAATGAGCACAGATGAGCTGGCTGCTCTTTTTACAATTGCTTCTTCGCTATTTTTTGTATCCTCTATCTCTACAGCAACTGAATATGTATAGAACAGCTCGGGCTTTTTACGCGCGTCAAGTGATTTCTTTAATATCCGGTATGTAAAGCCTGTCTTGGCATTGAGCTTAAGCATTTTTATTATTTTCTTTTTTAATGCCTCATCACTGTGCGTGATGGGGAGCTTTATCTGGTTAATTTTAATCATTTACTGCATTTCTCCTGCTATATATCCACTTGTCCATGCCCACTGCAGATTGTAGCCACCGCATATGCCGTCCACATCAAGCAGCTCTCCGCAAAAGTAAAGCCCCGGATGGATTTTGGACTCCAATGTACGTACATCTATTTCCCTTGTATATATGCCGCCTGCACACACCTGTGCAAATTCGGCTCCTCTTGGCTTTTTTACCGAAAAGGCTGTATGCTTTATTGAGCGGGTGAGACTTTTACAATCATCATCTGTCAACAGCCTTCCCTTTTTGTCCGGGGATACACCTGATTTGTGTATCAGCTCAAGAAGAAGCTTATTGTTTAAAAGTCCGTTAAGCATCTCATTTAACGAGCGGTTGTCTGTCGTTGTAATGCTTCTGTCCTTTATGTATCCGTTAAGCTCATCATCACTAAAAGCCGGCAAAAAGTCAATTATCACCTCGACCCTTTGACCTTTATCGAGGGCTCTTGACATAAGACTTGAAATCTGAAAAACAGGGATGCCTGAGATGCCATAGTCAGCTAACTGCAGCTCCCCTGTATTTTGCTCTGTCATTTGACCGTCTATCACGGAAGCGACAGTGGCATCGCACCTGACACCTGTGATTTTTTTGAAATTTAGGCCATCACAGCTAAAGCCGCAAAGCGCGGGTAATGGCTTTTGGATATGGTGTCCGAGAGCTTCTATCTGTCGAAACAGGCTTCCGTCACTTCCAAGCTTTGGGGAAGCCGTAAGGCCACACGCTATAATAAGCCTTTTGGACTTAAAGCTGCCCTTGTCTGTTTGGATGCAGTAACCGGTCCGGTCATCAGTCTTCTTAGTTGCCGGATTAGCAACAGAATTTGTGTCCTCAGCCGTAATCCTTGCAGCCTTGATTTCTGTAATACTAACGCCTGTTTTCACATCCACATGAAGCCTCATAAGCTCCATTCGAAAGGCTGCCACAACAGATGCAGCCTGCCTTGAATTTGGATAAATGTAGCCTGCATTGTCATATGCAGGTATTCCAAGTTCTTTAAAAAAACGTATTGTGTCTGCATAATTAAATTGCGACAACCCGTTTTTAATCAGTGCTTTACTGCCGTGGAATTTATTTACAGACATATCAGTGTTTGTGAAATTACATCTGCCGTTTCCTGTTGCAAGTATTTTCTTTCCTATATCATCCTTGTGCTCTAAAAGTGCCACGCGTGCTCCCTTTGATGCAGCAGCTGCTGCCGCCATCAGCCCGGATGCACCGGCACCTATTATAATTACATCGTACATATTCTTTCCCCTAACTGATTTATTTTAACATTAACTTGAATAGCTTTCAAGAAAATCGTACAAATCAGTTTCGTTAAAAAAGTAGAGTCCGTTTGTAACCTTATTTTTTGCTTCATCGGGCAGTTCTTCAAAATACACGCCTGTGTCAAAGTATTTTTCACTTGCAGTGGCGTTGTATACAGACAGCATTCCGGAGTCATTTTTGATGCAGTATTTTGCATTCTTAGCCTCATTTGATGTCAGAAGGCTTTCTTTTTCATTTTTTTCTTCTTTATCATTTTCATTGCTTTGTGCAATTATCGCAGCCTTGTCTGCTGCTCTTTGCGTATTGATTTTTTCTATTATAACAAGTGCAAGAAGAATTACAACAATAGTTAAAAAACAGATACTGATTTTGCTTTTCATATTATCACCTCAAAATCAGTATCTGTAAATTTTTGTTATTTATTCAATTTTATAATAAATGACATTTTTTTGCCACTTTTATGATAAGTGTGCCCTTTGGAAAATGTCTAAGCTCATCCTCAGTCAGTCCCTTGAGTAAAAGCAGTGCCACTGCATATGAGATAACCGCAATGATTGCAGCAAGAATGAAGGCGATAATCTCAATATGACAGACCTTGTAAAGTATAAAGTATACTATATACGAAATAACTCCCATTATGAGCGAGCTTATGGCCGGTATGATAAAGGTCTTTTTTATTTCCTGCTTAAAGCCGCTGTACTTCTTTAAAGCCATGCTGTTCATAAAGCACATGAGCAATGCAAAAAACGTATTGGCAAGTACAACTGCATGTATATTGAGCCTGAATATGAGCATAAGCAGTATGAGTACTATGACATGCGCCACAATGGATATCGCAGCGTTGATTACAGGAACCTTGAGCCTGTCAATTCCCTGCAGCAGTCCGTTGGACAGAGTGGAAAGCGAGTAAAATACTACCGCAACCGCACCGACATACATCATAAGTGATGCCTCAGCATTTGTTGCACGGGTGCTGGAGAACAGTATATTAAATATTGGCAGTCCAAACACGGCAAGCCCTACTGCACATGGGAATGCGACAACCATGATAAAGCGTGTGGAAAGATTAATCTGTCCTCTCACTGCCTCCATATCGTCCCTGTGATATGCGCCTGTAAGCACCGGCACAAAGGATGCTGCCATAGCTGATGCTATGGATATAGGCACATTGATTAAAAGCTTGTACTTTCCGGTGTATACACCCCACCATACGTCTATATCATTCTGAGTGTATCCCTGAAGCAGTGCAACCTGCTTGAAAATACCCTGGTCGATAATACCACTGATATTGTATATAGTAGTACTTAAAAGCACCGGAATAACCGTGATTACAAGGATCTTCATGGTATAGCCAAATGAGCTCACCCTGACATTGCGCTCTTTTTTCATCTGCCTCTTGAAAACCTTCATATAGATGGCAAAGATAAATACCACAAATAAAAGAGCTGCTACGGAGCCAAGTACTGTTCCGAGTGTACCGCCTGCTGCACCATATGCTGCGGCGTAATGCTCCTTGTCACCAAGCACTGCACCGATTCTGGTACCTGTACGGTAAAGCACGTATGCGGCCCACACACTGACTATGGCGTTCACCACCTGCTCTATGATCTGTGAGACTGCGCTCGGCATCATGGTGCCAAGTCCCTGGAAAAAGCCTCTGATGACGCCAAGCACTGCAACTATCAAAAGCCCGGGAGCCAGTACTCTTAAGGCAAAAATACTGTATGGTGTGTTAAGAAGCGTTGTTGCAAAAAAATTGCCACCAAAAAACAGTATGAGTGCAACTGTTGTTCCACTGATGGTTGCAAAAAGCAGAGCGCACTTCAGTATCTGATACGTCGCAGTCCGCCTCTTTTTTGCCATCTGGGTTGAAACCATCTTTGATACGGCAAGTGGTAAGCTGTATGATGATATAATCAGCATGACATTGTATATTTCAAAGGCCGTGGAATAATAGCCGATTCCGATATCGCCCAATATACGCTGCATCGGTATACGATATATGAGTCCTATTATTCTGCTTATGATAGATGCTACGGCAAGTATAGAGCCCTGTACTAAGGCATTGCTTGCCCCGTTATTTTTTTTAGACATTTATAAATCCTCTGTTTCAATTGATAACCAGCTTAAATATTAGCGTGTTATACCTAAAGCGTCAAGTATTTTTCTCTGGTGCTCTTCCATTACGGCAGCCTCATCAGCCTCCATGTGGTCATATCCGAACAGATGAAGCATGCTGTGTGTAATCAGAAAGGCAAACTCTCTTTTTTCGCTGTGTCCGTATTCTAAGGCCTGCTCCTTTACTTTGTCGACGGATATGATAATGTCGCCTAGCATGACTTCTCCTGTATCAGGATTGAAATCATCCTCATTCTCATCTGAAAGGAAAGAAAAGTCCCCGGGTGTTTCATATGAAAGCATCGGAAAAGATAATACATCTGTAGGTCTGTCTATCTGCCTGTATTCCTTATTGATGGCATGTATCCCTTCATTGTCTGTCAGTGTCAAATTAACCTCCGCCTCATACGGAAAGCTCTCCTGCTCAAGTGAAGCAGAAACAACAGCTTCTGCGACCTTTTCATAATCAAAATTAAAATTGCATTCTACTTCTTTTTCGATAAAAAAACTCATTTAAGCAGCTCCTCCTTTGTAAGATAGTCTCGTATTTTTAAAAAGTGATTCATGGAAAGCCCTGATTCATCATACATTCCTGAGCTTGACAGCTCATTTAATGTCTGGATAATAAGTATCTCGTGATTCCATTCACTGTCTGCCACATCGTTTTTGATATGATCAAGCCTTACTATTAAAGCATCGACCATATGGATGAGTGCGGATTCAGGGGTCTGTGGATGTCTTAGCTTGCCATAGTACTCATAGAGTATATTGGTCAGCTTTTCAGGAAAATGCATGGCTAATGCCTGTTCCACTCCTTCCATGACGCTTTTATGCTTCTGCCACTGCCCTATGCGGTAATAAAAGCCTCCTGCTGCACATAGCGCTGTGTCCAGTCCTGCAGCCTTTGCAGCCTTTATGGCAATCGTCGATACGAAATTGCCATGATTATATTCAGAGAAATTGTGCTTTTTAAGTTGCTTTACAGCAGGAAAATCCTCCTCTATTATTGCTATAAGCCTGTCATTTGTTTCATCAGCGCTAAGTGGCTTAAATACCCTGGCACAAATGATGCCGATAAGCGAAACAATCATGCCGCTTACAGCTCCGGCAATAATAATGGAAACAGAAAACTCCTTTGTTGACATATAATAGAATATGCCCGGTGTCACAATGCTCATACTGATTGTGATCAGATATATACATATCTGAAGCTTGTCCTCCTTTAGCATCTTTGCAAGGATAGCACCTGTGATTACAAGAAGCAGCTCACATACGAGCTCAAAGCAGTCGCCGGATACAGTGATTGAAAGCAATATACAAAAATAAGTACCGCTTATAAAAGCCAGGAACTCATTGCCAATCAGACAAAGCAATATAGGAAAAATCATCACCGGCCTGCTGTACAGTGGCATAAAACCGCTTATGATACACACTACAGAGCAAATGATAAACGCAAACGTAAACCTAAGATAATCAGTTCTTGAGTTGTTCGACAGCTGCAGTGTGTTCCGCTCGTACTCAAGCTCAAATAAAAGCAGCATATAAAATATGATATCTAAAAAACCCATGCATATCCACTCATCCGGATATACATCACCAAGCAGACACAGCACAAATGAAAGAGCTAAGATTGATATAAAAATTGATATTAGTGATACAACCCTTCTCAATTGCTCTTCCTCTGCTTTCTTGCAGTCTTTGCAGTCTGCTTATTTTCATAATCATCATATGCCTGAACGATTTTTTGTACAAGCGGATGACGCACGACATCCTTGCTTGTCAGATTGCATATGCCTATATCATCTATGTTTTTAAGCACCCTAAGTGCCACATCAAGCCCTGATTTTGCTCCCGGTGCAAGATCCTTTTGTGTAGCATCACCGGTCACGACAACCTTTGAGCCAAAGCCGATTCGTGTAAGAAACATCTTCATCTGTGCAGGCGTTGTATTCTGTGCCTCATCGAGTATGATAAATGCATTGTCAAGTGTACGGCCTCTCATGTACGCAAGAGGAGCTACCTCAATAAGGCCCTTTTCCATGTTGCGCTGGAAGCTCTCAGCTCCCATTATCTGATAAAGAGCATCGTACAATGGTCTCAAATATGGGTCAATCTTGCTCTGCAGATCTCCCGGCAGAAAGCCAAGCTTCTCGCCTGCTTCAATCGCAGGACGTGTCAGAATAATACGGCCCACCTGCTCATTTTTAAAAGCTGTTATGGCCATTGCCATGGCAAGATAGGTCTTTCCTGTTCCGGCAGGACCCATGCCAAACACAATCATCTTTTTCCTGATTGCATCGACATATTCCTTCTGTCCTATGGTTTTTGGCTTTACAGGCTTGCCATTTATTGTGTGACAAATGATATCCTTGTCAATCTCAACAATCTCACTGCCTCTATGCTCCTCTAAAAGTGCAAGTGCATAATTTACGTTCTGCTCTGTGATGACGTTGCCTCTCTCAGCCAGCGCAATGAGCTGCTCGAACACCTCTTTTGCCCCTTCAATATTCCCCTGCGCTCCGATAATCTTTAAGGAATCATCTCTTAAGACAAGCGTTACGTGCAGTGTGCGCTCTATTTTCTTGGCGAATGCATCAAACTGCCCAAAGACGTTTTGAATATATTCGCCCGGTATTTTTATAGATACTTCATTTAAACTCATTAGCTCATGTGCCTTTCAATCAAAATATTTTTCATTATAACATAAAAATAAAATTTGTCATAATTTACCTATAATTTATTCCCTCTGATATATCAATTTTCATGGTATTTTTTTCTATGTATATACTGCACCACGTGATATCGGGATATTTTTCCTCAAGCTTCTTTTCAAGGAGGCTGTAATCTGCTCTCTTGTGGCTGCCTATTGTTATATTTTCACTCTCCATAAAGGAGATGACCGACTCATCATACGTGAAACGGTTTCCTTCAGGCACAATGTGCCAGATTCTTGTGCAGATGAGTGCATGTATACAAAAAACGCCGGTAATTGCAGCCGTAATAATACGTATTTTATATAGAAATGCTCTTATCGCAAAGTATCCCTGTCTTTTTATCACGAGAAGCCTTGTATGCGTCTTTTTCAGGTGCGGCTTCATTAGAAAAATATCTTCTGTACCGCAGCAGGCCTCATATTCCTTTGGACTTACATATTTAAGGTTCCATATTTTTATATGGTTTGCCGTGCACAGATTTATGAAGCGCCTGATATTGCAGCCTGTCAGCCTTACTGTTGCATAAGCTTTAATACTCATATATAACACCCTTTAAATGACCGGCTATTATTATTAAATCCTTTGTAAATTCCTTTATTTCAAGGCGGCTGCCGGATATTTTTATGGTACTGTCTGCTGCCCTTACAGTTACGGCCTTGTCCGAAAATGACAGAATACCCTTGTGGTTTTCTATAGTCAACTCATTATAACCATATGCTGTTACAATTGGAAGCCCCAGCACTATGTCCTTTGGAAGCTCGAACGAATCAGTTACTTTTTGCATCTTCATATATTAACATATGTTTATTTAGGCTGAATTATGCCGGTTATTTGTGGTACGGCTCATTATTGCTGATGCGAAACGACCTGTAAATCTGCTCCAGTAAAATTACGCGCATGAGCTGATGGGGGAATGTCATTTTAGAAAATGAAAGCTTATAGTCAGCGCACTTTAATACATCATCGGACAGCCCCAGAGAGCCTCCTATTACAAAAACAAGATGACTTTTGCCTCCTGACATAAGCTTATCCATCTTCTGTGACAGCTCTACCGAATCAAGCTGTTTTCCATCTATCGCCAGACAAAATACATATGCATCGTCTTTTATATTTTTAAGAAGCCTCTCACCTTCTTTATTTTTTACGATGTCTATCTCTGTCTGTGTGGCCTGTTCGCTTGTCTTTTCATCGGAAACCTCAATGATTTCAAGCTTACAGTAACGGCTTAGGCGCTTTGAGTACTCAGCAATCGCATCTCTGTAAAATTTTTCTTTAACTTTTCCTACACATAATATTGTAATTTTCATCGTTTCATTATAACATATAACTATAATTAAACAATATGGAGGCCGTATGAAAATATACGTTGATGAACAAAAACGATACGAGGATACAAAAGCAACCGGACAGTGCTTCACCGGAGTCGGTGCGATAGGGCTTATTGCTATTGTGCTGCTTGATACAGGAGTTATAAAGCTTGCCGCTTTAGACTCGGTAAACAAGCTCATGGTTTCTATCGTAATGGGGCTTGTTTTCTTGATATTTTTTATCATAGGAATGAAGTCATTTATGGAGCTAAAGGACATTTCAAAAAAAATTGACCGCAATAATTCCCTCGAAGAGGAAATCATGGAATACGTGACCGTAACTCATAGGGACGAGCTTATGACTTTAGCGTCATCTGGTGAAAAAGAAGATGCCTGCTCAGGTGATTTATACTACAAAAGAGCTGAGCTTATCACATCAGTCATTACTGAAAAATACAGCCTGCTTGAGGAAAGCTTCCTCGATCATATGGTTGAAGAAATTTATTCTAAAATTTATAGTGATATTGTCGAAGAATAGTGCTATAATAATAACAATTTATTTTTTATGAGGTGAACAAAATGAAAGAACTGCAAGATCGAATTCTCAAGGATGGCCAGGTAATTGGCACAAACATCTTAAAGGTCAACAAATTTATCAACCATCAGGTAGATCCGGTACTTATGGAGCACATCGGTGAGGATTTCGCAAATCACTTTGCCGATAAGGGAATCACAAAGGTTGTCACAATAGAGAGCTCAGGAATTGCTCCTGCACTTATGGCAGCAGCCAAGATGAATGTACCGCTTGTTATTTTAAAGAAGCAGCCGTCAAAGACATTACATAATGATTTATATCAGACACAGGTTACTTCATTTACAACAGAGAAGAGCTATGAGCTTACACTCTCACGCGATGTAATCTCAGAGGATGACAATATTCTTTTGATTGATGATTTCATGGCTGACGGAGAGGCTGCTACAGGTGCCATCAGACTTCTTCGCATGGCTCACGCTACAGTTGCCGGTATAGGAATCCTTATTGAGAAGTCATTCCAGCCTGGCAGAAGAAAGATCAACGAGCAGGGCTATGAGGTTTACTCACTTGCACGTATCAAGTACATGGATGAGTATCAGATAGATTTTATTGAAGAAAATTAAAATAAGATTTAATATTTAAAATCAATACATATTATACGCAAAATCCACTACCCTATTTACAGATTTATGAGTCTGTCAATGAGTAGTGGATTTTTATTATTGTTAAAGTATATGTTTTATGCTAAACTGCCGGATTATGCTCCGAAATCGAAAAGTGAAAGCTGGTTTGACTCCGGCAGTGAACCAAGCAGTCCCAAATCTGACATGAGGTCTACGGCTGTTCGCGATACATGAGTTCTCTCCCTGAAATCATCCTTTGAGAGGAATGGTCCGTCCTTTGCCGCTTCCGAAATATAAATAGCGGCATTGTCGCCCAGTCCGTCAATACTGTTTATGGCAGGCATGAGCTTACCGTCAATTATCTGGAAACGGTTAGGGTGAGCTCTGTATATATCAAGAGGCATGAAATCAAAGCCTCTGGCATACATCTCCTGTACGATACGCATGTCCTTAAATACATCCTGCTCCTTGTTTGACAGCGTGTCTTTTCTTTTCTTATAGTCCCTCATGTAGTTTTCAAGTCGGTCCTTTCCCTGACACATAAGCTCATATGAAAAGCCTGTGGCACGGATTGAAAAGTATGCTGCGTAGTATGCAAGCGGATAGAAAACCTTACAGTAGGCGATTCTCCATGCCATCATAACGTATGCCGCAGCATGGGCCTTAGGGAACATGTACTTGATTTTCTCGCATGACCAGATATACCAGTCAGGCACACCGTGTGCCTTCATATCCTCCTTCCACTGTGGCCACTGAGGACATTTACCCTTGGCAATAATGCCCTTTCGCACCTTCTCCATGATGTTGAAGGCCTCCTCAGATTCAAGTCCCATGGAAATCAGATATGTCATAATATCATCTCTGGTACAGATACAGGTTGAAATGGTAGCTGTGCCTTCCTCGATAAGAGTCTGTGCATTGCCAAGCCATACGTCGGTACCGTGTGATAATCCGGCGATACGAATGAGGTCAGAAAACTCCTTTGGCTTTGTATCAAGGAGCATGCCCATGGCAAAATCGGTACCAAACTCCGGTATACCTAAAGCTCCAAGCGGACATCCATCGATATCCTCAGGCTCTATGCCCAAAGCGGAGGTGTTCTGAAACAATGACATGACAGCCTTGTCGTCAAGCGGAATCTTTGTTGGGTCAACACCTGTCAGATCCTGCAGCATACGAATCATGGTAGGATCATCGTGTCCAAGTATATCGAGCTTTAACAGGTTGTGGTCGATTGAATGGTAGTCAAAATGCGTTGTCGTGATGTCAACGGTCATATCATTCGCAGGATGCTGTACAGGAGTAAAGGTATTAATCTCCTCACCCATCGGCAGCACGACTATACCACCCGGATGCTGTCCCGTAGTACGGCGCACACCGACACAGCCCTGCACTATCCTGTCTATCTCGCAGTTTCGCTTTCTGACACCGCGCTCCTCATAATAGTTTTTAATGTATCCAAATGCGGTCTTGTCAGCAAGTGTACCTATGGTACCGGCTTTAAAGGTCTGGCCCTCTCCGAAAATAACCTCGGTATATTTGTGTGCCTTTGACTGGTACTCACCGGAGAAGTTCAGATCGATATCCGGCTCCTTGTTTCCCTTGAAACCGAGGAAGGTCTCAAATGGAATATCAAAGCCCTCCTTGCTTAAAGGTCTGCCGCACTTTGGACAGAGCTTATCCGGCATATCACAGCCACCACGGCCTGAAAATGCCTGTACCTCTGGTGAATCAAAATCACTGTATTTGCAGTGTGTGCACAAATAGTGAGCATGCAGCGGATTAACCTCTGTGATACCTGACATGGTTGCAACAAACGAGCTTCCTACGGAGCCTCGCGAGCCAACCAGGTAGCCATCCTCATTTGATTTCCACACAAGCTTCTGTGCGATGATGTACATTACGGCATAGCCGTTTGAAATAATAGAGTTAAGCTCTCTGTCAAGACGCTCCTTAACTATCGGCGGCAACGGATCACCGTACATCCTGTTTGCCTTGTTATAGCAGATTTCACGAAGCATGCCGTCAGAGTTTTCGATAACCGGCGGACATTTATCAGGTCTGACCGGTGAGATACGCTCACACATATCTGCTATCTTATTGGTATTGGTGATGACTACCTCTTCAGCTTTTTGGCTTCCGAGATATTCAAACTCCTTTAGCATCTCCTCTGTGGTCCTTAAGTAAAGCGGAGCCTGCTCATCTGCATCCTTAAAGCCCTTACCGGCCATGATAATACGACGGTATACCTCGTCCTCGGGATTTAAGAAATGTACGTCACAGGTTGCAACAACCAGCTTTCCAAATTCCTCTCCAAGCTTTACGATTCGCTTATTTATATCAATAAGGTCATCGTTTGAAGCAATATCGGAATCCTCGTCACGTATCATAAATGCGTTGTTGCCAAGAGGCTGTATCTCCAGGTAATCATAGAAATTCACAAGTCTTGTGATTTCCTCCTGTGGTCTTCCGTTTAAAATAGCCCTGTAAAGCTCTCCTGCCTCACAGGCTGAGCCTATTAAAAGCCCATCACGATACTTGTTAAACTCTGATTTTGGTATTCTCGGTCTCTTATTATAATACTTGATGTGTGACAGCGAGATAAGCCTGTAGAGATTGGTACGCCCCTGGTCACAGGTTGCAAGAATGATGGCATGGTATGTAGGCATCTTCCTTATCATCTCAACAGATGATTTTGCCAGGGCATTTACCTCATCTAAGCTTGATATGCCCCTGTCCTTTAGCTTTTCTATGAATTTGACAAATATCTCTGCGGTACATGCGGCATCATCCACCGCTCTGTGATGATGATCAAGCGAGATGTTTAGAGCCTTGGCCACTGTATCCAGCTTAAATCTGTTCAGCTGTGGCAGAAGCACTCTCGCAAGAGCCACCGTGTCCACAATTGTAGGATTACACTCCATGCCAAGCAGCGCGCAGTTTCGCTTTATAAAGCTCATATCAAAGTCAGCGTTGTGGGCGACCATGATACAGTCCTTGCAAAACTCCATAAACTGTGGCAGTATGACATCCACTGTTGGCGATGTGATAACCATGTCATCCCTTATGGAGGTGAGCTCCTCAATCCTGAACGGAATAGGTACCTCAGGGTTTATAAATGTGGAATAGCGGTCTACAATCTCGCCACCGATGACCTTCACCGCACCTATTTCTATGATTTTATTCTTTTCCGGAGAAAAGCCTGTTGTCTCTATATCAAATACCACGTACTTGTCATCCAGCGACTGACCGGCTGCATTCTCCACAATATCCTTTGTATCATCGACCAGATATGCTTCCACACCGTAAATGACCTTGAATTTGTCATCCACAGTATGGTTAGCGTCAGGGAATGCCTGCACATCACCGTGGTCCGTAATAGCAATGGCCTTGTGTCCCCAGCGCATGGCACACTTCACAATATCCTTTACGTCAGACACACCATCCATGTCACTCATCTTGGTGTGACAGTGAAGCTCAACACGTTTTTCGGCAGCAGTATCCTCCCTCTTTGATGTAAAATCAGGTATCTTTTTAAGTCCGACTATTGAGCTTATTGACAAATCACTGTCATATTTATCTACAGTCACAACTCCCTTTGCCTTAACAAAGTTGCCCGGGGCAATATATGCAAGAATATCTGCTACGTCATCATTTCTGGCAAAAAGCTTGAGCATGATGGTGTCTGTGAAATCAGTGACCGCAAACATAATGATGGTCTTTTCGTTTCTGATTTCGCGGGATTCAACCGTAAGAATCTTGCCCTTTATTGTAACCTCACCGATAGGACCGTCAATCTTTTCAATAGCCATCTCCTCATCATCAAAGCTTCTTCCGTACACGATATCAGGGTCATTATCATATTTACGCCTGAAATCTCCCTTGCGCTCGAACTTTTTCTCGAACTTCTTTTCAAACTTCTTCTCAGGCTTTTTATCAGTGCCTGTCTTCGCTTCATTCTTCTTATCTGAGGCTTTAGGAGAATCTGATGTGCCACTCTTTTTTGTATCAGATGTATTTTCACTGCCTCCTACAAACATTGCACCGTCATCGACAGCCACTTTAGCATCTTCATCACCGTCATCCTTTGCCATGGCAAATTTAGTTCGGGCGACAATATTTTGCACCTCCTGCTCAATCTGTTTGTCAGCATTCTGACGGTATTTGCTGATCTTTGGTTTTTCGTACTGCAGATTAACGATAAAATCCATCCCACAGCGCTCGCAGAACACCTTCTCAAGAAATTCTATGACCGTATTGCCTCTGGTCTTTGCGATTATTGTCTCCTCAAGTGTGACTGTGACATGTGTATCGTCGGTAAAGCTCCACTTTGAGGTGCGCAGCAGATTGTATAAAAGTACACTGTGACTGTTTATTTCGTCAAGAATACTGTCAAAATAGACATCAAAAAGAGTCTTCGGTGTGTACTGCGAAGACAACTCGTAAGACTCTATAATTTTTACTGTGATATCTTTACTTTTAAATATCTGTTTTTTTATGCTTTCCTCAAGCTTCCAGATATTTTTTTTGAAAATAAGGCGTTTTGCTTTTACATATATTTTGTAAAAATCTCTTGCATGGTTTACGGAAATTCTGGTGACATCAGCATTCTCCAGCAGATTCTCCATATCCTTGTCCAGCTTAAGTGTAGGGAAAACTTCCTTAAATGTTTTTGTCAAAATTATTCACCCCAATGGTCAAGCTCATATTTCAATGCACCCAACAGCTCGCTCTCAGGCACCTTTTTAAATACCTCACCGTGCTTTATGATAAGACCCTCGCCGATTCCTCCGGCCACGCCAAGATCTGCTTCCTTTGCTTCACCCGGTCCGTTTACCACACAGCCCATGACAGCAACCTTTATGTCAAGGTCATATCCTGAAACCATTGTCTCCACCTGATTTGCAAGCCCGATAAGATCTATCTGTGTGCGGCCGCAGGTAGGACATGAAACAACCTCTATGCCACCCTTTCTAAGACCAAGGGTTCTTAAAATGAGCTTGGCAGACTTTATTTCCTCGAGAGGACTTCCTGTGAGAGACACACGTATTGTATCACCGATGCCCTGGCTTAGTATCAGTCCAAGTCCGATAGCCGACTTTATATTGCCGCTTATTATTGTGCCTGCCTCTGTGATACCCACATGGAGCGGATGATTGGTTTTATTTGAAATAAGTTCATGTGCTTTAACACACATCATGACATCTGATGATTTGATGCTTATGACAAGATTGTCATACCCCATATCCTCTATGAGCTTTACCTTGTCTAAAGCACTCTCCACAAGTCCCTCGGCTGTCACACCATGATATTTCTCTACCAGGTCTTTTTCAAGAGAGCCACTGTTTACACCGACGCGGATAGGGATATTTCTCTCCTTTGCTGCATCCACGACAGCCTTTACCCTTTCAGCGCTTCCTATGTTGCCGGGATTGATTCGGATCTTGTCGGCTCCGTTTTCAATCGCAGCTATTGCAAGCTTGTAATCAAAGTGTATATCCGCAACAAGCGGTATGCTGATTTGTTTTTTAATATCCTTAATTACCCTTGCAGCCTCCATCGTAGGCACAGCACATCGGATTATATCACAGCCTAAGTCTGTCAGTGCGTTTATCTGCGCAACTGTGTCAGCTACATTCTCAGTCTTTGTATTAGTCATTGACTGTATGAGAATCGGGTTTCCTCCACCGATTACTTTATTTCCGATTTTTACTATTTTTGTCTCCATGTGTATATCTCCAATCTGTTATAAAATCAGACTATCAGTTTTCTGATATCATTGAACATGACAACAACCATCAGAAGAAGTAAAAGCACTATGCCAACGAGATGCACATAGCCCTCCTTCTCAGGGTCTACTCTCTTTCTTCTTATGGCTTCAACTATCAAAAATACAAGTCGACCACCATCAAGTGCCGGCAGTGGCAGCAGGTTCATCACACCGAGGTTTGCAGAAATCAGCACGCCCCAGTTTAGCATATTTAGTATGCCAAGCCATACTCCGGACATCGAAACTGCCTGCTCATAGGTGTCTCCCATGTTTTTTACAATGCCGACAGGTCCGCTTAAGTTATTTACAGATGCAGCCCCGGTACAGAGCATTTTAAGCCCCTCTATTGTTGTATAGATGTTGTATTTCACCTCGTAGCAGCTATAAAGCAGTGCCTTTCCAAAGCCGGGCTTTGTACGCTCTCCCGACACGTTAAAGCCGTACAGATACCTCTTTGTTGTCTCGTCATATTTAGGCTTCAATGTGGTGGTGTGCTTTTTGCCATTCCTAAGGTAGGTCACATCAACTGTTTCACCTTCGTGAAGCATCGAATAGAGGCTTATCTCGCGGTAAAAGTGTATATTCGTATTGTTCAGCTTTACAATCTCATCACCGGCCTTGATACCGGCCTCCTCAGCCGCATAACCCTCAATAACACCTGCAAGCTTCGGACTGTCATAGCCTACAGAGCAGATGATAATGAGAGCAAAAATAAATGCCATGATAAAATTAAAAAACGGCCCTGCAAAAACAACGCTTATGCGTGCCCACACGGATTTGTTGTTGAATGCCCTGTCATCACCTGAGCTTTCATCCTCACCCTCCATGATACAGGCTCCGCCAAACGGAAGCAGCTTTATGGAGTATTTGGTCTCTCCACGCTGCACTCCAAAAAGAGTCGGTCCAAGTCCCAGACAAAATTCATTGACCTTTATGCCATTTGCTTTAGCAAGCCAGAAATGTCCGAGCTCGTGAAAAATTACTATGATGCTGAATAATATGATTGCAATAATAATACTAATAATGTTCAAAATTACCACCTTTTACTGATATAGTCATATGCGCACTGCTCTGTATCAAGTATCTCATCCACTGAAGGATTTTCAATAAATGATGCATTTTCCATACATGCCTCGATTATATCGATTATTTCCAGATATTTAATCTTTTTATTCAAAAACAGTGCCACTGCTCTCTCGTTTGCAGCATTGAAGGCCGTAGGAATATTGCCTCCTGCCCTTGCAGCCTTCATGGCGAGAGCAAGCCCTTTAAAGGTATCAAGATCCGGTGCCTCAAAGGTCAGATCCTTAAGCTTAAAGAGATCAAGCCTGTCACCGGAAAGCGCAGGTCTGCTTGGATAATACAGTGCATACTGTATAGGTATACGCATATCAGGAGTACCAAGCTGTGCTATAACTGCACCATCCGCATACTCAACAGCCGAGTGAATGACACTCTGAGGATGCACCACAACCTGAATCTGCGACAAATCGACATCAAAAAGCCATTTTGCTTCAATCACCTCAAGCCCTTTATTGACCATGGTTGATGAATCAATAGTGATTTTCTGACCCATTGACCAGTTAGGATGCTTTAGCGCGTCCTCCACCCTTATACCTTCAAGCTCAGAGAGCTTTCTGCCTCTGAACGGACCTCCGGATGCTGTCAGAAGAATTTTTTTAATTGGGTTCATTGAATTTCCCTGCAGTGACTGGAAGATGGCACTGTGCTCACTGTCCACCGGAAGAATGGACACACCATACTCCTTCGCAAGCGGGATAATGATATGGCCCGCTGTAACGAGAGTCTCCTTATTTGCGAGTGCGATAGTCTTTTTTGCCTTGATAGCGGCAATTGTAGGACGGATGCCAAGCATACCGACAATTGCGGTTACAACAATGTCACATGGCTCAATGGTGGCACATTTAATTAAACCGTCCATGCCATAGCCTACTTCGATATCAGTATCCGCAAGGCTTGTGCGAAGCTTTTTGGCATCGTTTTCATCACTTACACTGACAAACTGTGGCTTAAATTCCCTTGCCTGTTTCTCTATAAGGGAGAGATTTCTGCCACAGGAAAGTGCCACAACCTGCATATCGCCATGCTCTCTTATCACATCAAGTGTCTGTGTTCCGATAGAGCCGGTTGAACCAAGTATTGATATTTTTTTCATGATAATTCCTCGATTTATATTTTTCTCAGTGGTTCTGAATAGTTACCTTAGCTTTTTGTTTTCAATGGTTCTTAAAAGTTACTTTTTAACTTAAAAAGAAGCTAGCCAGATAATAAATGATTGGTGCTGTGATAATCATGCTGTCAAAGCGGTCTAAAATACCACCATGTCCGGGTATCAGATGTCCGTAATCCTTGATATCATAATTACGCTTTATGGCTGATGCACACAAATCTCCAACCATTGAAATAAGGCCTGCAACAGCAGCTATAACTGCAAGTATAGCAATCTCTGTGCCGTCTATATTCATATGATTTCTGAATATAAAGCAGTATAAGGCTGTAAGAAGCGCACTGCCGAGCACACCACCTACTGCACCCTCTATAGACTTCTTTGGTGAAAGCTTTGGTGCCATTTTGTGCTTTCCAATCAGCACTCCGACGCAGTAGGCGCATGTATCACAGCCCCAAGAGCATAAAAATACCAAGAAGGCAAGGTAAAGTCCGTTGTTGAGTGTACGTATCTGATAAACATATGAAAGCATTGTTCCTACATAAAACATACCAAAAAAGGCTGCCATGAGCTGCTTTGCATCATATTTCGGGTATGAAAGCACATACACGAACATCAGTACGATAAGAAAGCCCATGAAAAGCATCATTACATCAGGTATGAAGCTCCACCTTAAGTTGATGTAAAACAAAATCAAAGCAATGTACGGAACAACCGATAAAAGCGATTTTTCAAATTTAAACACCCTGAAAAGCTCAAACATACCTATACACGAAATCAGAAGTGTTGAAAAAAGAAGCACCTCGTTTCCTGTTACTATAAGAAATATAGCGGCAATTACAAGAACTATACCACTAAGCAGTCTTGTCTTAAACATTATTTATCCTCCGTGTCGTTTGTATCTTTTAATCCACCAAAGCGACGGTCTCTTTTATTATATGCATCTATAGCCTTTTTAAGCTCATTTTTATCAAATGCAGGCCATGGAACGTCTGTAAAATAAAACTCAGCATATGCAAGCTGCCAGAGCAGGTAGTTTGACAGGCGCTGCTCACCGCTTGTGCGGATAAGTAAATCAGGATCCGGAAGCTCTTTTGTGTCAAGATATGATGAAAAGGTATCTGCATCTATATCATCTGCTGACAGCTTTCCCTCATCATGGTCGGCTATCATATGCTTTACAGCTCGTATCATCTCATCACGGCTTCCGTAATTAATTGCTATTGTCAGGTTAAGGCCTGTATTTACTGATGAAACTTCTTCAAGGTTTCTTATTTTCTCTTGAAAATTCTCTGAAAGCCTGCTTATCTCACCAATTACGCGCACACGCATATTGTTTTTATTGGCAGTCTTTATACAGTTTTTAAGATAGCTTTCAAGAAGCTTCATTAGTGCAGCAACCTCAGACTCAGGACGATTCCAGTTCTCGGTGGAAAAAGCATAAAGTGTCAGATATTTAACACCGAGGTCATTTGCAGCCTTACAAATATTCTCAACATTTTTGGCACCTACAGTATGACCGTAGTTTCTTGGCATCCCCTTGCTTTTGGCCCAGCGGCCGTTTCCGTCCAGAATGATTGCTATATGTTCCGGAGTACTCATATTTTATTTCCTTTCATTTATGCATATTATATATTTACAATCATGACGCATCATTTATTTGCTGGTCACACAGTTAAGTGTGAACAGTAAAACCGGGAATAAGCAAATAAGGGACACGAATAACATGTCCCTTGTTTGTATACGTGATATAAATACTATACAGTAAGTATCTCTTTACATTTTGCGTCAACCGCAGCGTCAACCTTTGCGACAAACTTGTCGGTAAGCTTTTGAGCGTCATCCTCGAGGCCTTTAATCTCATCCTCTGAAATGCCTTCCTCTTTGCCGGTCTTCTTGATGCTGTCGATTGCATCCCTTCTGATATTGCGGACAGCAACCTTAGCTTCCTCGCCCTTTTTCTTGATGTCCTTTGCAAGATCTTTACGTCTCTCCTCTGTGAGCTCAGGGAAAACAAGTCTGATAAGCTTTCCGTCGTTTGTAGGATTAATTCCGATGTCAGAGCAGTTTATTGCTTTCTCAATCTCCTTAACCATAGAAGCTTCCCATGGCTGAATCTGAATCATTCTAGGCTCTGGAACACTTACATTGGCTACACTCTGAATTGGTGAAGGTGTGCCGTAATAATCTACACGAAGCTTGTCAAGAATATGTGGATTGGCTCTTCCTGCACGGATGCCTGCATACTCTTCCTCGAGATTATTTAATGTTTTTTCCATTTTATCCTGGAAAGGGTTTAATCTTGAATCCATATTATCCTCCTGATATGCATTATATGCAATTTACTATACAGTAACCTTTGTACCGTTAAATTTGCCTGTAAGAGCATTTACAATGCTGTTTTCCTCATTGAGTCCGAATACATACATAGGCATCTTGTTCTCAAGGCACATGATAGACGCTGTGAGGTCAACTACTGCGAGCTTCTTCTCAACAACCTCTTCGATTGAAAGCTCATCATACTTCTTTGCAGCAGGATTGGTCTTTGGATCACTGTCATATACTCCGTCAATTGCTTTGGCAAGGTAAATACCATCTGCCTCAATCTCAATTGCACGAAGCACTGTGGCTGTATCTGTTGAGAAATAAGGATGGCCTGTACCACCGGCAAAGAAAACTACCATATCATGTGCAAAATATTTGTTTGCTCTGTCCTTAGAGAAAAGCTTTGTCATGTTGCCACATTCAAACGGAGTGAGAACCGCTGTCTTCATTCCAACATATCTGAAAATCTCTGATACATAAATGCAGTTCATAACTGTAGCGAGCATACCAATCTGGTCAGCCTTTGTGCGGTCGATTGTCTCACTTGTTCTGCCTCTCCAAAAGTTTCCGCCACCGATAACAATACCTACCTGTGTACCTTTATCAACAATCTGTTTAACCTGTTTTGCAACCTCAATGACTGTAGCCTCATCAAAGCCGTGGTGCTTATCACCTGCAAGTGCCTCACCACTTAATTTTAATAATATTCTACTCATATTTTTATTTACCCTCGAAAAGTCCTTGAACATCGATATCAGCGTATGTCTGAGAACAGAAGCCCTCGATAACGGCACCATTGTTAATCTGTACTGAACGTGACTTGATATTACCCATGATAACTGCAGAAGTATCTACTACAACAGGTCCCTGAACATCAATATCGCCCTTTACAGCTCCTGCGATAACTGCTGAAGATGCTGAGATATTGCCGATGATAACAGATCCTGCACCTATTTTGACAGTTCCTGTTGAAGCAATTTCACCCTCAACCTTAGCTACATCAGCGAAAAACTCTGATGAATTTGTGTTACCATTGATTGTTCCTGTAACAACAATCTTGCCGTTACACATTACATTTCCGTTGATTGTTCCCTGAATATCAAAAGAACCTGATGACTGCATATCACCTGTGAGTACAGTACTTGCTGTGATGACTGATGTTTCGTCCTGTACATTCTCTGATAAAACGTTATTGTTTACTGGCTGTGTATTTACTGGCTGTGGTATATCATTCATTGGTGGTATCTGCTCCTCTTTTTGTGTATTGATTGTATGCTCTGCAAAATTTTCACTTGGAGTTGGTCTTGGTACAGTTGTATCCTGTGGCTGCTCCTCGACATGCTCAAGTAATCCGTCGAGCTTTGAAAGCTCTGATGCAACGTCAACATTCTCTCCTATAGTATCAACTACAAGATTGTCCGCTGTCTGAGCCTTTGGCTCTACTTCTTTCTCAGGCACATCTCCGGGTACAAGCTCGTTTACAGCCTGAGAAAAATCATCCTTAAATTCTTTGAATAATCCCATGAATATTTCCTCCATTTATTATCTTATCCAACAGTATCTGATTTGATATATTGAACTTTATATGTATTATTATCAATCGGCAATATTTCGGCACCCTGCGCTTTTATGCTTTCAACAAGCGGCTCAATAGCCTCTGCCGTGGTTGATCTGTTTGAATCATCATGTAATAACACAACTGAATTGTCATATTTGGCAATACCTGAGGTGACATTATTGACAATATCATCGACACTGCAATTGTCGGCCGTATCACCAGAATTGACATTCCAGTCAAAGTATGTGATATGCTTTGAATTGAGTATCTTTACAAGCTCAACCATGTCCACATTACTAATCTGGTTCATGCTGCCACCGGGAAAACGATAAATATCCGGTGCTATTCCAGTCAGATTGGTGATATAATCGGAAATCTGTGTCAGGTCATCGGTAAATGCCTCTGTTGATTCATAAATTTTACTGTATGAATTACTGTAGGAAGCCATCGCAATAGTGTGTCCGTCCTGCACTATGCGCTTATAAACATCATCATATTTACCGGAGGTATCTGCTGTGACAAAGAAGGTAGCCTTGACGCCACAGTTGGCAAGGGCATCTAAAATGGCACCGGTGTTATCACCGGGAATACAATCAAAGGTAAGATACACCTTTCTTGTATCCCCATCATGATACACATTGTCTTTTGACTCAAGCTGTTTCACGACAGCCTGAGTTTTTACGCCAGAGCTTTCATCATCGGAAGCGGTGTCACCATCATCAGACTCAGTACCGGTAACTGTGCTTGATATAGCTGTATTTAACTGAAGCTCAAGCTTGTATATTCTCGAATTCAGTTTGACAACCATGATGCCCAGTACAACTATGGCAAGGATAGATATTGCCATCCATATTGCTATAGTCATAATAATACTTGTCTTAATCCGGCTCACACGTTTGCGACGCTCCTGCTGCTGTCTGGCTAATTCATTATCCTTTGAGTCCATATGCGTCCCCCGTTATGATTGGTTTTGTTTCCTCTTACTATTTTACCATATTTTTATATCTTGTAAAGATAAAAAAATTCCGCAAAAGTTTAAAAGTTAAACTTTTGCGGAACAGCATTCGTTTAATCAGTATAAAGATACAGTTTAGACTCCAGCCATCTGGGCAGCAACCTCAGCAGCGAAATCTTCCTGCTTCTTCTCCATACCCTCACCTACCTCGAAACGAACCATCTCGGTGATTGTAATATCCTTAGAAACTGACTCAAGATATTTTGCAACTGACTGCTTTCCATCCTCTGCCTTAACATATGTCTGGTCAAGGAGACAAATCTCTTTTAACTGCTTAGATACACGACCCTCAACTAAACCATTGAACATCTTCTCAGCCACGATAGACTCCTTGTCTGCCATTGCAAGCTCACCAAGCTTTGCCTTAGCAGCATCTGATAAGAAGTTCCATACATAGTTCATGTTGTTCTTGTGCTCGTTGAAGTTGTTGATATCATCATCGCTCCAAAGCTTCTCATTAATAGCCTTGTCAATTAACTTATTAAGAATAGGCTTTGGAAGTGTTGTAGCATCATTTAATGCACTGTCAACAGTGATCTCTCTAAGCTTTGCAAGCTCTTCATCAGAGATATCGTTTCTGCTGATGTACTGTGGGTTCATAGCTGCAACCTGCATAGCAATATTTGTGATTGCTTCTTTAGCTGCATCATCTGATGCACCATTAGCTGCAATGATAACACCGATTCTTCCGCCACCATGGATGTAAGAAGTAACGATATCGCCTGTAACCTTTGCAAATCTACGAACAGATAACTTCTCTCCGATTGTAGCTGTCTTCTCTACAAGAAGCTCGCTAAGTCCGTTTGTAGCAAGAAGAGCGTCGATATCCTCTCCATTTGCACCACCATTTAAATCAGAAGCAAGTGCTGTATCTGCTACAGTCTGAACAAACTCCTGGAATGTCTCGTTCTTTGCAACGAAATCTGTCTCAGAGTTAACCTCTGCTACAACTGCAACGTTTCCGTTTACAGCAACACGTGCGATTCCCTCAGCGGCAATTCTGCTCTGCTTCTTTTCCATCTTAGCTGCACCGCTTTTTCTTAATACTTCAACAGCGGCATCCATATCACCGTTTGTCTCAGTTAAAGCCTTTTTGCAGTCCATCATACCTGCGCCTGTCATTTCACGCAGCTCTTTTACCATACCTGCTGTAATAGCCATTTGATTATCCTCCGATATTAATGTGTTTTATTCCTCAACTGTCTCGTCAGAAGCTTCCTCAGCAGTAACCTCTTCCTCAGCTCCCTGCTTTGCCTCGATAACAGCGTCTGCCATCTTAGATACGATTAATTTGACAGCTCTGATAGCATCATCGTTTCCTGGGATAACATAATCTAACTCGTCAGGATCGCAGTTTGTATCAGCAATACCTATAAGAGTGATTCCAAGTGCCTGAGCCTCTTTGATACAGATACGCTCCTTCTTAGGATCTACTACGAAGATTGCATCAGGAATTCTCTTCATATCCTTGATTCCGCCAAGGTTCTTCTCGAGCTTCTCCCACTCCTTCTTGAGTGCGATAACTTCCTTCTTAGGAAGAACATCGAATGTGCCATCCTCTGACATTGTCTCGATAGCTTTAAGTCTTGCAATACGGCTCTCGATTGTGCGGAAGTTTGTAAGCATTCCACCTAACCATCTCTCGTTTACATAGTACATACCGCAACGCTCTGCCTCAGTCTTGATAGCATCCTGAGCCTGCTTCTTTGTACCTACGAAAAGGATTGTACCACCCTGAGCAGCGATATCAGATACGGCATCGTATGCCTCATCAACCTTTCCTACAGATTTCTGTAAGTCGATGATGTAGATACCATTACGCTCTGTGTAGATGTAAGGAGCCATTTTAGGGTTCCATCTTCTTGTCTGATGTCCAAAATGAACACCTGCCTCGAGTAACTGTTTCATTGAAATTACGCTCATTTTATTTACCTCCGTTTGGTTATTAATCTTCCGTGTGTTTCCAATTAGATCAGCCACCGGTAAGCGTTATCCGGCACCGGCGATCATCCGCACACGTGCTTTATAGTATTTAAGCCTTTGGAATTATAACATACCAAAGGCTTATATGCAAGCAAAAAATTTATTTCTGTGTCAGAATAGTGATTATATCATCATACGATGCTCCCTGTGGAATAACGTGCTCACCATCTGCTATAAAATGATCAGCACCCTTTTGTCCCATATATATACGAAATTGTTCAGCATCATCCACTAGATTGAGAGCTTTAAGCTTTTCTGCAATGGTGCGACATGTATCCTGGCTTGTTACTGAAATTGTGTATGTTGTAACAGCATCCTGTGGCTCTACAGTCTCCTGCTTTGCATCCGCTGCCGGCTGTGTGTCTTCCTGCTGTGTATCTTCCTGTGCTGTTTGGCTGTCCTGCATCTGACTATCCTGTTCAGTTTCGGCTTTTTGGGAAGAAGCATCTGAGTTTGCAGCAGATGAGTCAGTTTTTTCACTATTATATTCGTCTGCGACGGTCCCGGAAATATTCTTTGCTTCAACCATACCGAGTGTTTTGGCTTTTTCTATTATTTCTGTATCAGACATGGACTGCTTATTGTCGTGAAAACCAATCATCATAATGATTACCGCAAAAATAATGCCTAATCCCAGTCCACGCAAATAGTATTTTAATCTCACTTTATTTGCCCTCTTTATATAAATCTATTATAAGCTTTACCTCGCCGGTACCAAGAGACAAAAGCTTTGCTATCTCTACATTGCTCTTGCCCGATTTATAAAGCTTAAGGATTTCATGTGTGTGATTTATTACATCAGCATTTGCGCTGCTGCCTGCGGGCGTACCAAAAGCAGCATCTGATGCCTTGACCGATACAGCGGCCGCTGTACCTGTTACAGCTGTTGCACCTGCCTTTGACGCAGGGGCTGCTGAAGCAGGCTGTGTTTTAATGATACCTGAAATATCTATACCTGTCATCTGCTTCATGTCAGGCTTTGTATCCTGCTGCATTGTGCCAGACTTAGGTTCTGCCGGCTTTTGCACGGCTACAGATGGTTTTTCAGCCCTCTTTGCAGAGTCTGCAGAAAGCGGCTCGAAGGAGCTTCTGAGCCTTGATGATGCTTTATCTATATCACCTGAAAGCCGTGTAAGCTCATCATGCTTGTCATTTAGCATACTGTATAAAAACATTATTTCATTGTGTGCCTTGTTTATCGAATCAAGCACTGTATCAGAATATTCATTTATCGCCATTATTTTGGAATTTGCTTCCTTTTCAAGACTTCGCTTTGTCTCATCCTGCTTTTGTGTTATTTCCTCGTCCAAGGCATCGCTTAAGTCCTTTTTGGCGGCAGTCACTTCTTTTTCAGTTATTATTTTTAGTTCCTCAGCACTCATATCGGCTATTTTATCCAAATCCTTATGTGAAAGCTTGTCATTTACCATAAAGCTTCCTATAAGGAAAACAACACCTATGATGATGAGAGTTATTTCTAATGTTGTCATATAAACCTCTGCCCTCTTATGCGTTTGTAAGTATATTCATATAAGGACCCATGACCTTACGCATTTTAATCAGTCCCTTTGTGTGAAGCTGTGATACTCTTGATTCTGAAACCTCGAGGATATTGCTTATTTCTTTAAGGGTAAGATCCTCATAATAATATAATTCAATAACCCTGCGCTCCTTCTCGGTCAGATTGTCAAGCGACTTAACAAGCATTGTTTTCAGCTCTTCCTGTGTAACAATATCCTCCGGCTGTGCATAATGTGAATTATGTGCAGCATCCATGACAGGCTCAGGTCCTGACTCATCAAATTCATCGAGAGATACAACATTTGTTACTTTAAGCTGCGACTGCCAGCTGCAAAGCTCATCCTCTGAGATAGAAAGCTCCTTTGCGAGGTCTGCGTCATTTGCTGTTTTGCCGGTACGAAGTTCAATGTTCTTTATTGCCTCGTCTATTTTCCTTTGTCTTTGTCTGACTGTTCTTGGAATCCAGTCCATTTTCCTGATCTGATCAAGTATGGCTCCACGGATTCTAAGGCTTGCATATGTCTCAAACTTGACATTTTTTTCAAGATTAAACTTGTCTATGGCATCAATGAGGCCAAATATCCCATAGCTTACCAGGTCATCATATTCCACATTATGCCCAAGATACATGCTGAGGCGTCCTGCCACAAGCCTGACCAGCTGTGCATATTCTATTATGAGCTGTTCCCGTAGCTTGGGAGTGGGATTCTTTTGATATTCCTCCCACAGCTTTTCCTTTTCTATAGCTTTCATTATGCCCCCTGTTTACCGGTATATTATTCTGCAGCTAGCTAATCTGCTTATCATCGTCATTATCATTATCAAAGACTTCGGAATCATCAGTCTTTGCTTCGGCCGCTTCAGTTTTCTTTTGTCTGTCTTCCATTGCCTTAAATGCACAGCTTAGGATTACTTTAAGTATCGCTCCGATTATATAGAATACTACAAGCACAGTTAAAAGTCTTGTTGTAAAGCTCATCAGATCAACGCCCTGCCGCAGAGATATAATACTGCATACTAAGCCGGCTAAAAGCATAACAAGAGATGGTAATAAATTATTCTTCATGTTAAATCACCTTTTGCTCTTTTCCGACTGCTTTGATGATATAGTCACCGGTTTCACAGTCAAGTATAACAGTTCTTCCGTAATTAAGACCGGTATCCTGTGCCTTCAGAGGAATTTTCAGCTCTGCAAGCACGTGCCTGGCCATATCGGTATTGCGATCGCCAACATTTCCGATTGTAGAATTGCCTGACATCTCAAACATCTTAGCTCCACCGGCAATCTTTGCAACCATTCGTCTGGGATTCGCGCCATTTTTTATCATTTGATTATAAAGTTCCCTAATTCCTGTATCGCCAAACTTGGCTATATTTGTGTTATTTCTGAGTTTGGTGCTGTCAGGCAGCATATAGTGTACAAGCCCACCGATTTTTGAAGCCGGATCATAAAGGGTGAGCCCTATGCATGAACCAAGCCCAAGTGTGGTCAGAGAATCAGGGGCTTTGGCAACCTTAAGGTCTGCCATTGATACTTTAATAGTACTTGCCATATGGATTCTCCTAAATACTAAAAACTAATTCCTAAAGCCGATAAAATATTATCATATGAATCCGGATCAGGCATAAGGATAAAGTATCCGTTCATCATTATGTCATCACCAAACTCCGTCTCTATAAAAAGTGCATTGTCACCATATTGTCCAAACTGAATTGCCGGCACACTTAATATGGAAGCGGCCATATCTACAGCAATATACGGAATGGAAGGCAGTATTTTGAGATTTGTCATAGTTGAAAGAGCTGACAAATATGCTCCTGCTATTATGTTGCCAATCTCCTTCATGGCAGATAAATCCATCTCGTCAAACGGCTCGTTATAGTCCTGTGGTCTGCCCATCAGCTTGTTTACCAGAAAGTGTGCGGCCGGAAGCTTCATGAGAAACATCATACTGCCGGAGATATCGTTGGTAACCTCAAGAAATATACCCACTATTGTCTCTTCCTCCGGACATATGGCATCTCCAAGCTTTGTCGCATCCATTAACAGAACTCTTGGAACTTCCATTTTCATGGTAGTGCCAAGCATGCCGGCAATCGCTGTTGTGGCATTGCCGGCACCTATATTTCCGATTTCCTTAAGGACATCCATATACATCGAATTGACATTATCTAAAGAAAATTCACTCATTGTATTCACCCTTTTATTTATCAAAACTTATATAGTGAGGCTTTTATACCTCACTATACATTGCTGCAAATCAGTTAGCGTCCTTATCTGAGACTATTGAGCCTATTTCAAACAGAGAAATCAGTTCATCACCGTTTTTACCTATACCGTTTATGAACAGCTCCTTGCCTGTAGATGAAGCATCTATATTAGGCTTATCTATTTCATCAACCACAAGTGTGACAACTTCACAAACTTCATCGACGATAAGACCTATCTCACCCTTTTCTTCAAGCTTTAGGATAATTATTCTGGTTGATGATGTATATACATCATCGTCCAGTCCCATTTTTATGCGGGCACTCATTACCGGAACGATATCACCACGCAGATTTATGATACCCTTAAAGTACTTCTGCGCCTTTGGCACTCTTGTAATCTTCTGCATTCTGACGATATTATCAACATAGCCAATATCAATTCCGAATTTTTCTTCGCCTATTTTGACTGAAATATATTGCTTTGTTTCTTTTTCCTGTATATCAAATTCATTTTCTGGCATGTACTTCCCCTCCATTACATAAGTGTATTTACATCAAGTATCAAAGCTACATCACCATCTCCAAGTATTGTTGCTCCGCTGATAAGCTTGTTGCCGTTTATGTATTTTCCTAAAGACTTGATTACAATCTCCTGCTGTCCAATGAGATTGTCAACCACAAGACCTGCCTGCTGATCTCCCTTTTGGACAATTACTACAGTAAGATGGTCCGGCTCCTGCTCCTTTGGCTCAATGTCCAGCATCTTATCGAGGCGGATGATTGGAATAACACTTCCACGCAGGTGAATAACTTCCTTAGCCTGTACATATTTGATATCCTTTACAGGAATATCCTCTATATTTGAGATAGAGCCAAGCGCGATGGCATATATTTCATCACGGATCTCGACCATGAGAGCCTGAATGATTGCAAGAGTAAGAGGAAGACGTACAGTAAATGTAGTACCCTTACCAAGCTCGGTTGAAACCGATACATCACCACCCAGCTGTTCAATGCCGGATTTAACAACATCAAGACCAACTCCTCGTCCGGAGATATCGGTAATCTGTTTTGCCATTGAAAAGCTTGGCATAAAAAGGAAGTTGATGATATCCTTCTGAGATAGATTTTCAGCCTGTTCAGCTGTGACTATGCCACGCTCGATAGCCTTGTTCTTTACGGCTTCAGTATCGATTCCGTTTCCATCATCTCCGACCTTTATGACAACATTGTTGCCCTCCTGGTATGCATTTAAGAAAATAGTACCTACCTCTGGCTTTCCACGCTCAAGTCTGACCTCATTGCTTTCAAGTCCATGATCAGCACTGTTTCTAAGCAGATGCTGCAGAGGATCTCCAATCTGATCCACAACTGTACGGTCCAGCTCGGTATCTTCACCGGTTATGACAAGATTCATCTTCTTATTCAGAGTACGAGACAGATCTCTTATCATTCTAGGATATTTCTGTGTAACACTTTCAATAGGAACCATTCGTACTTTCATGACAGACTCATGAAGATTTGTCGTAATTCTTTCCAGATATTCAATCTGTTCATGGAATGACTGGTTATTATTGTTTTCTCCATCAGATGAGCTCATGGCTACAAGAGAGTTCTTTGCAATAATAAGCTCAGACACCTGATTCATAAGCATATCAAGCTTTTCGATATCTACTCTGACTGTTCGGCTTGTAGTAGCTTTTTTATGAGAAACAGCCTGCTTTTGAGAGTTATTTGCAGTTTTTGGCTTTGAAGATTCTGTCTTTGCAGCAGGAGTCTTTTCCTCTTTTTCTTCCTTATCTGCCTTTTTTGCCTCTTCAGTAGCCTGTGCTGTCTGCTCTGCTTCACCCTCCAGGTGAAACTCGGTGATTTCTTTTCCCTCAACCTTATCAATCTCAGATACGTTGGAAGCTGCATGCTCCAATTTATCAAAGCCCTCGCCTGATGCAACATAAAAGCTGAATGACAAATCAAACTTCTCATCCTCAATATCCTGTGAGCTTGGTCTGTAAACCAGAATCTGTCCCAGCTCCTCAACTGCCTTGAAAACAAGGAAAGCTCTTGCTGCCTTGAGCAGACAGTCGCTTGCTACGGTAACTGTCATGCCGTAAATTTTAAGGCCTGCTGAAATTGCCTCGTCAATTAAATTTTTCTCGTTGTTTGTAAGTTCGATTGTATCAAGTGCACTTTCAGATGTATCTGATGAATCCTTTGTTTCAGCTTCAGCAGCCTTTTCTTGAGGCTCAGCCTGTTTGCTTACAGTCTGTCCGTTTGCTTTTGCAATAAAATCGTTGAGTTCCTTTATGATAACCTCATTATCATCAGTACCCTCATCAGATGTGGATTTAATATTCTCAACATAGCTGTCTATAGCGTCAAGGCACTTAAAGAGCAGATCAATCATTGAGCTGTCAACTTTAATTTTATCGCTTCTGACTTCCTGAAACACATTTTCCATATCATGTGTAAGGTGCTGCATGCGCTTAAAGCCCATTGTACCTGCCATACCCTTTAAGGAGTGGGCAGCACGGAAAATCTCATTTATAGTGTCTTTGTTTTCCGGCTCCTGCTCAAGAGTCATGATACAGTCAGACAATGTCTGAATATGCTCCGAACTTTCATCAATAAAAATTTCTAGATACTGGCTAACATCCATTTTATTTTACCCCCACATTTTTTGTGATTGCTTTGGCAACATCTGATAGTGTAACGACTTCATCAACCACACCTGCCTCATAGATAGCTCTTGGCATGCCATACACAACACTTGATTTCTCGTCCTGTGCAATGACATAGATAGGCTTTGATTTGCCAAGTGAAAGAATGCCATCCGTGCCGTCTGCTCCCATACCTGTGAGTACCACACATACAACCTCATCATAATTAGAGGATGTCAGTGAATCAAACATGATATTGGCACAAGGCTTGAGTCCGCCGATAGGTGGCATATCATTAAATGATATAACATGTGAAGCACCTGATTTCTTTATAGCTATATGTGTACCGCCCGGAGCTATATACACTACTCCGTTTTTAAGCACCTCACCGTTTGAAGCCTCCTTCACCTGAACCTGACTTAGCTCATTAAGGCGTTCAGCCATACTCTTTGTAAAGCCGGCAGGCATATGCTGTACTAAAACAACCGGTGCCAAAAGTTCAGCCGGAAGAAACGGTATTACACTTTGCAGTGCCTTTGGACCACCTGTAGATGATGCAATTGCAACTATTTTATTGCTGCCTGCTGCCTTGTTTTTGTTTACAATAGCACCGGCTTTCTTCTCAACAACTGTGACATTGCGTGAAGCACTATGAACAGGTGTGATTCTAACGGCTGCATGCACAACCCTGAGCAGAGTTTCCTTAAACCGGTTTCCTTTTGCCTCTATGATATTGTTTGGTTTTGTGACGAAATCAAAGGCACCAAGCTCTAAAGATTTGATAGCTTCGTCTGCTCCCTCGATGGTTAGAGTGCTTACCACCACTACAGGTGTTTTTATGCTCTCCTTCTGCAGATGTAAAAGCACTTCAAGACCATTCATCCTCGGCATATTTATATCAAGAATAACAGCATCGTACTTTTGTGTACGGAGCTTTTCAAGTGCTTCCAGTCCATCCTTACATGTATCAGTTGCCTGTAATTTATTGTCTGAATTGATTATATCACACTCAACTCTTCTCAGTAGTGCAGAATCATCAACTATTAAAATGTTAGATTTCATATTATTACTCCATTTCCCTTCGCCTTATGCGTCTTTCTTCTTCAAACACAAATCTGACTATTTTCTCCCGTTCTGTTATGCGGTCGAAAATAAACTTTGAACGTGCAAAATATCTGTCTGCATTGTCCAAAGACTGAGTACAGTTTATTACCTTACAAACTATATTGAATTGTTGTGTACACTCCTCAAGTGCTAAAGAAAACTGAGCCATAAAATATGTACCTTCTTCAAGAGGTGTGCTTAGAGAAAATCTGATGCCTCCTCCGCTTATATCAAGGATAACTGATTTGACAGTATTCATATTTTGGCTGTTTATTGAATGATTCTTATACATCTTTTTGCAAAACTCAGGCTCACTCTCAGCTTTATCATCGTATCTGACTTCATAAAAGTCCATGTCTATAGTACATTGAAGTCTGAAAAACTGACGTCTTTGTATCTTTTCCAGATTATTTATAAGCTCTATAGCAAGAAAATATATATTTTCCTTACGATAACGCTGTCTGACTATAGCAGAGCTTTTTAGTATAGTTTTGTTTTGTGTGTATATTATAAAGTCAAATTGCGTGCCAAGCTGAAATAAAACCACTCTGCCACTGTCAACAGGCATAGTTATTTCCCATATGCTGTCTGTCAGCTTGTCAGAAAAGCTGCTCTTATATGATGTGCTGTTATCGGATAAACCGGATGCAAAGATATCAATTTTGTCACCCGGAAAAATCAAATTTGTATATTCCATATGTCTTCCTCTTAAATTAACTATTGCTTTCTGTTAAAAAAATTTGAAAAAATATGTGAGATCGTTCTTTTCTCATCCAAAACAGCAGATTCATTATCCAAAAGTCTTTTTGCAATTTCTTCAAATGACCGTGCAGCCTTTGAGGTCGGATCGTAAATTGAAAGTATCTTCTGCTGCCTGACAGCCTTTTCAACCATTGCATCAGACGGCACATATCCCAGATACTCAAGACTTCCGTTTAAGAACTGCATAACAACGGAATTAATCTTGTTGAACACTATACTGCCATCCTCTTTTGACGCAGCCCTGTTAGATATAACGCGTATGCATGCTTTTGACGGGTCGAAATCAGGTCTCTTATACAGTGCTTTAAGCAATGAATATGAATCGGTGATTGAGGTAGGCTCCGGGGTTGTAACCAGCACAATTTCGTTGCTGGCCGCAACAAATTCCATGACCTGCTCAGACACCCCTGCACCGGTATCAATTATAATAAAATCATACATACTGTTCAACTCATTTATTGCAGAGACAATGAAATGAATCTGTTTGTGGTTTAGATTATTAAGCCCTACAACACTTGAGCCGGCTGAAATAAAATCAATGCCCATAGGTCCGTTTGAGATGATGCTCTTTATAGTCTGGTTTTCATATATTACATCAGCAAGAGTATACTTAGGAATAACGCCAAACATCACTTCTACATTGGCAAGACCGAAATCAGCATCAAAAATAATTACTTTCTTTCCGAGTCTGCTGAGCCAAACCGCCAGATTGACAGAGGTATTGGATTTGCCAACACCACCCTTGCCGCTTGTAATGGTAATAACACGGGCCGGTTCTATATAATTTTGATTACGCTGCTTAATAACATTTCTAAGCTGCTGCGCCTGGTCCATTATTGTCTGCCTCCGAGTAATTGTTTGACAATCTTTTGTGTATCAAATACCTCTATATCATCCGGAACGTTTTGTCCATTCGTGACATATGATATACCGGCATCAGAGTATAGCTTTATATTTAACAGATTGCCATATGATGAGGTTTCATCAAGCTTTGTAAATATCAGCTTGTAATCGGCAATATCCTTATAGGAATCAATTATAGATATAAGATCCCTGTACTTGGTTGTAGCACTTAAGACGAGATATACCGACTTCTCATATTCAGGTGATAGACCTGCAAGAAGCGCTCTCATATCATTCCGCTGTGTCTCGTTCTTGTGTGAAAAGCCCGCTGTATCAACAAAAATCACATCTGCCTGCTCATATTCAGCCACCGCACTATTTAACTCTGTGGCAGTATAAATGACAGACATAGGTGTATCCAGAATATTTGCAAATGTACGTAACTGGTCTGTTGCAGCTATTCTGTATGTATCTGCTGTGATAAATGCGATATTTTTATTATAATTAACCTTGAATTTTGAAGCAATTTTAGCAATTGTGGTTGTCTTGCCAACACCTGTCGGTCCGACAAAGAAAACAACTCTTGGTTTTTTGCCGTTTACCTTTATAGTTTCAGGCTGACCAAATCTTAAAATGAGTTTCTGGTATACATTGGATAAAATCACATCGAGACTGTTACCCGGACGTAAGAATTTCTCGATTTCATCAAGAATCTGGTTGATATATTTCTCATCCACCTCATTATCCAGCAGTGTCTTGTATAAAATGCGGACAAATTTAAGCTCCTGTGCACTTTGAGGCTTTGAAGGCTCATTTTTTTGAGGTTTATCAAATGTGCTTTCCATCATTTTGGCAATGGAATCAAGCTCCTTGATTTCCTGTTCAATATCGCTGGTCTGTTCAGCCGCCTTTGGGGCTGCCGGTGCAGGTGTAGGTTTTAAGGTCTCAGATGCAGATCTTTGGGCGAATGAAGGCATCTTTATTTCTTCATCTGCCTTGTAATCAATTTTACCCGGGAGTGTAGTCCTTGCAAGCTGAGAGGTCGTTATTGTCTGTGTCTGTTTTTTTTCATCCATAGCCGCAGTCACCTCATATGTTGAGCTTTTGAATATACCAAATAATCCCTTTGGCTTAATCTCCTTGATATTCATAATCACAGCATTTGGACCAAAGGCCTGCTTTGCACATTCAATTGCTTCCTCTTTTGTTTTTCCAGTGAATTTGTTAATAGTCATTTATGCAGTCACCATTCCTACCGACTGAAGCTCAACATTTGATTCAACCTCATTGTAGGATAACACAATAAGATCCTTGAAATAATCCTCAGTCATTTTCTTAAAGTACATTCTAACAATTGGAGATGTAATAATAATAGCACTCTTTCCCAAACTTTCCAACTTACCAATTTCAGTTTCAACAGATTTGATAATAGCCTTTATCCTGTCAGGATCAAGAGAAAGGTAAGAGCCCTGCTCTGTCTGTTTAACAGATGACATAATTTCCTGCTCCACCGCAGGGTCAAGTGTGATGACACTTGTGGTCTCATTTGCAGGAAAATACTTACTTGATATAGCTCTCTTTAAGCCCTGGCGTACGTATTCCGTAAGTACATCTGTATCCCTGGTGGTCTGTGCGTGATCGGCAAGCGTCTCAAAAATTGTAAGCAGATCCCTAATAGAAATTCCCTCGCTCAAAAGATTCTGAAGCACCTTCTGAATCTCACCAAGACCAAGCAGCTTTGGTATGAGTTCGTCCACAATGACAGGGTTTGATTCCTTGAGATTGTTGACCAGATTCTGTACATCCTGTCTGGTGAGAAGCTCTGCAATATGAGATCTGATAACCTCAGTCAGATGAGTAGCTATGATCGATGGCGGATCTACAACTGTATATCCAAGACTCTCAGCACGCTCTCTTTGGCTTTCTGTTATCCATATGGCAGGAAGATGGAATGAAGGCTCAAATGTAGGAATACCTGTTATCTCCTCCTCCACATAGCCCGGATTCATAGCCATATAATGATCAAAAAGTATCTCACCTTCTGTTACCTGTATGCCCTTTATCTTGATGATATACTGATTAGGATTAAGCTGTATATTATCCCTTAATCGTATGATAGGTACGACAGTTCCAAGCTCTAAAGCAATCTGTCGCCTTATCATTACAACTCGGTCAAGCAGATCCCCTCCCTGATTTACATCTGCAAGAGGAATGATACCATAGCCAAACTCAAGCTCAATAGGGTCAACCTGCAGCAGTGAAACGACATTTTCGGGTTTTCGTATTTCCTCGGCATCACTTTCAGCCTGTGCTGTCTCATCCTCTATGCTCTCAATACCGGCTTTTTTATCCAGATTTTTACCTGTTACAAAGAAAGCCACCGCAAGCCCTATAAAGAGCCACCACTCATTGCGAAGAGGTGTGAGTATACCTAAAACCACAAGTACAATTGATACAATATAAAGCACCTTGGCTGTGCCAAAGAGCTGGCCTAAAAGCTCTCCTGAAAAATCATTCTCATTGGAGCCTTTTGTGACTAGAATACCGGTTGAAAGAGATATAAGTAAAGACGGTATCTGTGAAACAAGTCCGTCTCCGATTGTGAGCAGGCCAAACTTCTGTATAGCCTCATTTGCATCAAGCCCCTGGAACATAACACCCATTATGGTTCCTCCGACCAGGTTGATAAGTGTAATAATAATACCGGCTGTTGCATCTCCCTTTACGTACTTTGTAGCACCATCCATAGCTCCGTAGAAGCTTGACTCCTTCTGGATTTTATCACGGCGAGCCTTGGCTTCCTTGTCAGTGATGGCTCCTGTGTTTAAGTCGGCATCAATAGCCATCTGTTTGCCGGGCATAGCATCGAGCGTGAATCGTGCAGTTACCTCAGCAACACGCTCAGATCCCTTGTTGATAACAACAAACTGGATGATAATGAGCACTATAAAAACGATTGCACCGATGACTAAATTACCTCCACCGACAAATTGACCAAACACATTTACAACCACACCCGGATTTCCGGTTGATAAAATAAGCCTGGTAGATGAGACATTTAGTGAAATCCTGAATATAGTCGTAAAAAGTAAGAGTGTCGGGAAAAATGACATATCAAGCACTTCTTTTACAAAAAGCACCTTAAAAAGAATGATGAGTGCTATTGAAAGGTTGAATGCAAGCATAACATCTAACAGGAACGATGGAATAGGTATGATAAAAAACAAAACAGCACATAACAGATATAATCCAACACCTAAATCTGTCTTTTTTAACATATTCTATTCCTCCTTTCCGTTAAATCACGGACTGCATATATAAAGTCCGTATTTATCTTTTTGTTTTATAATAATAAATTAATCTAATTATTTTCCTTGTAAATCATGGCAAGTATTTCCGCAACTGACCGATAAAGCTCAGGCGGTATCTCAGCTCCAAGATCCACATTGTGAAAGAGCATTCGTGCAAGAGGTTTATTCTCGACTATACGGATATTATTGTCTCTTGCTATTTCCTTTATTTTCTGCGCCACATAATCCTGACCCTTTGCAACCACTACCGGAGCATCATTTTTTTGAGCATCGTACTTTACTGCAACAGCAAAGTGAGTAGGGTTGGTGATGACAACATCAGCCTTTGGCACATCCTGCATCATCCTTCGCTGTGAAGCCTCCTGCATACGTTTACGCTGCTGACCCTTAATGACCGGATCTCCCTCTGTGTTTTTAAACTCATCCTTGACCTCCTGTTTGGTCATCTTCATATCATTGTTAAACTTGTGCTTATTGTAAGCAAAGTCAGCAATACCGACTATCATATAGACAATACTGATCTTAAGACCGGTATTTATGATGATATCACCAATCAGTACTATTGCCTGTTTGAGCGGAAGCTCATAGAGTATAAATATATCATTCTGATGTGATTTAACAGAGGAATAAGCCACATACATAATGATTCCTACCTTTAGCACAGACTTAACAAGCTCAAAGATGGAGTCCTTTGACAGTATCCTCTTAAATCCGTTTATGGGATTAAACTTGCTAAGCTTTGGAGCCATAGGCTTAGTGGATATTTTAAATCCAACCTGGATGATGCTCACGAGAATCGTGATTACAACTCCAAAAGCAAAAAACGGCAGCACAGTCAGTAAAAACTGAAGTATTACATTATTTAAATAATGCGTGACCGAAACAGATGAAATCTGCTCCTGTGACTCCTTTAAAAAGTCAGGCATTTTTTTATATACAGTAGAAAACAATCCAATCAGATTGCCACCCACAAAAGATATAAATATCTTTAATACCAAAAACAGCACTATAAGGTCAAAGGCAGCTGTAAGCTCCTTGCTTTTTGCTACCTTGCCCTCTTCCCTGGCATCCTTTAACTTCTTTTCTGTTGCCGGCTCTGTTTTCTCGCCACCCTCGCCATCCTGTGCAAACCATTGCAGATTGTAGCACAACACTGTATGCAATTTGGAAAATTCATCTAAACTGTCAGTACATTCCATCAATTATCGAAACCACCATAGTCTTAATTTCTGTAATAATAAAATTAGCAATGCTCGGAATTAGATATACTATCAAAAATAATACTATAAATCCTGCTATAATTTTTAACTGGATACCTACAGAGAACATATTCATCTGAGGCGCAACCTTTGCCATAATTCCCAGTATACAGTTCATTATCATCATGCACGCAAAGACCGGAAGAAATATCCTGAAGCCTATTACAAACATATCGCCCATATACTTAGTCATGGTAGAGAGCATATTGTCAAATTGAAACTGTGCACCTCCAAGCGGTACAACTGAAAAAGAGTCACAAACTGCCCTTATAAGATATGTGTGCATATCAGATACAAGAAGCAGGACAAGAACTACGTAATAGTAGAAATTACCTGTAACTGTTGTCTCTGAATTCATCGATGGATTGAATTCTGTTGCCATGGACAGACCTATATCCATATCAATCAGATTTCCCGCAAAAATAACAATGGAATTACATATATTGGCCGCAAAACCTATGAGCAGTCCTGTAATTCCTTCTTTTACGACCAGTACAGCAAAACCTACTGCACTGACATAGGAAAGCTGTGGTCTTTCTATGATATTGTACATAAACAAAGCAACAAAGGCTGATAAGCCGGTCTTGACACGTGCCGGAACCGCATTATCTCCAAAAAACGGAGCTATGTACACAAATGATGCAATACGCACCAGAATCAGCAAAAAATATTCAAAATTTGCAATAGAAAAAGAATAATTAATCATATATCATCCTATCCCATGCTTATATAATAACTGAATTTGGACCACAAATCAGTCATAAATCCGGACATAGTGTCGAGCATCCATGAGCCACAGAGCATCATCACAAGAAAAATTGCAATTATTTTTGGTACAAATGTAAGTGTCTGCTCCTGAATTGACGTAACTGTCTGAAATATACTGACTATAAGTCCGACAATCAGCGAGACAAGCAAAAGCGGAGCTGATGTAATGATTGTAGTATAAATTGCCTCTCTGGCAATATCTAAAACAGCTTCCTGGGTAATCATATGTACACCTCCTAGTAAAACGTCTTGACCAGATTACCAATAACCAGATCCCAGCCATCCGCAAGGATAAACAAAAGTACCTTAAACGGCATCGAGATGGTTGTCGGTGGAAGCATCATCATACCCATTGACATTAGTACAGATGAAACAACCATATCTATCACTATAAACGGAATGTATATTAAAAAGCCTAATATAAAGGCTGTTCTAAGCTCACTAAGTATAAAGGCCGGAACAAGTGTTGTAAAAGGCACATCATCATAGTCATCGTACTCATCTCCTGAGATATCCACAAACAGCTTTATGTCCTTAGTCTGTGTCTGCCCATACATAAACTCCCTGAATGGGCCCTCAGCCTCCTTTATAGCCTCCTGCTGGGTGATTTTACCCTCATCAAGGGGCTTTATAGCCTTTTCGTTTACCTGTGAAAAAGTCGGCCACATAATAAAAAGTGTCAAAAACAAAGCCAAACCGACAAGAACCTGATTAGGTGGTGCTGTCTGGGTACCGATAGCTGTTCTGACAAAATGCAGTACGATAATAATTCTTGTAAAAGAAGTCAGCATGATGAGAATAGAAGGCGCTAAAGATAATACTGTAAGCACCAAAAACATCCTGACAGGTGTGGACAGAGAGCCTGACTCATTGTTGTAATATATGTTCAGACCATTTGTGCTGTCAGAGGTGGCATCGGCTAAATCCTTGTCACCACTGTCAAGACTTTTAACGTCATCCAAATCGTTTGTCACATCATTTGTACTGATATCACCGGATGGTGAGTGACTCTGACTTGCATTTACACTGTCAGGATAAAATATGCATAATGAAATTGTTACCATAAGGACTGCAATTGCAAAAATAAATGATGCTTTGCAATATACAGCCTTGAATTTCTTCATGAATCTATTCATGTCTGCTCCTGTTACTGTACTTTTCTTTCAATTTATCCATAATTGCTGAAAAGGATTCCTTATTCTGCGTCATGCTTTGAGGAACCTTAAATGATAAATCCTTTAATTCCTCCTCCTTAAGCTCGGTGAGATAATTCACATCATCCTTTCCGATTGAAACAACGATATATTTTGTACCTGCCTCAACAATACTGATCATCTTATTGTTTCCGACGCTTATTGTTTCAATAATTCTAAGATTCTTATTAAAGCTTCGCCCCTTCTGGATACCCGCCATCCATCTGGTGGTAAAATATGTCAGGATAAGCACAAAAACAAAAATTATTAAAACTGTGATGAGCTGAACAAAGCTGTCCAGTGATGTTGCTGCTAATATCATTTTAATTCCTCTGCATAGTATTGATTAAATGTCAGCTGAAACTATTTTGTCTTTCCGGTGTTTACCTTTGAATTGACTATCTCAGTGATTCGTACACCAAAGCTTTCCTCAATTACAACAACCTCACCCTTAGCTACATATTTACCATTTACAAGAATATCTATCGGTTCTCCTGCCAGCTTGTTAAGCTCTATAATCTTGCCCGGACCGAAATCGAGTATTTCGGAAATGGATTTTTTGGTGCGTCCAAGCTCAACTGTCACTTCAAGAGGAACATCCATGATTAAATCGATGTTTTCAGGCTGGTAGGCCTGATTTGGCATGGCTCCAAAAGGGGTAAATTGAGCGTTCTGTACATTAACCTGATTTCCCATCATATTTTGTGCCCCCATATTCTGATTCATCATGTTCTGACTATTCATATTCGAATTCATCATATTTTCGTTTATCATGCCCTGACTGTTTGCGGAAGCATTATTCATGCTGCCGACATCCTGTGGCTGTTGTATAGGCGCAGCCTGTGTGGCGGTGTTTGAACTTTGATGAACATCCTCTGTCACACTTTGTGTATCAAGCTCCATATTCTGAGATACCCCCTTACACATCTCCTTTACAAATGCCGGTGGGTAAAGCTGCATTATCTCGCTGTCTACTAAATCTCCAATCTCCATACGGAAGGAAATCTTTACAAACTCTTCAGACAGGAAGCTGTCAATTTCACCCTCGTTTAAGGTGTTTTTTAAATCAACAACCTCTGCGATAGGAGGGCTGATATCGATAGTACGATTGAGCATAGACGAAAGAGATGTGGCGGAAGAACCCATCATCTGGTTCATTGCCTCACTGATAGCACTAAGGTGCAGCTCTCCAATCTCACCATTTATATTCGTTCCATCTCCACCCATCATAAGGTCGGTTATAATTTTTACATCCTTTTCTTTGAGGACGAGAATATTGCTTCCGTTTAACCCCTGTGTGTATCCGATTTTTATAAACACACACGGCTTTTCATACTCGTCAACAATTTTGTCCCAATTTGAAAAAGAAACAACAGGAGTAGAAATCTCTACTCTTCTATTTACAAGTGAAAACAGCGTGGTTGCAGCTGTTCCCATACTGATATTGGCAATCTCTCCAATCGCATCCTTTTCGGATTCTGTCAATATCTCATCGCTCGAATCCGCCGCATCGTTATTATTTAATAATGCGTTTATTTCCTCCTGCGATAAAACTCCATCCATGATTTATTGCTCCTCTCTGACTACTGATGTAATTCTTACCGCATATTTGTCACCGGAAGAACCAGGTAGTGCAGTAAACTTTTTGATATTTCCTACATAAATGTCCAACTCATCATCCACATTGGTGTCAAGTCTTATTACATCACCCGGCACAAGCGTAGAAAAATCCTTTACCGATATAAGACTCTTGCCAAGTACCGCTTTGACTGGTATTTGCGATTTTTGAATAAGGCTTTCTATGGCATTTCTATAGTTGGTTTCATCATGATTTTGTATATTAGAATACCAGTATCTGGTATTCAGCTTATCTATAACAGATTCAAGTGTGATATAAGGAAGACATATATTCATCAATCCCTCGACATCACCAATCTTTATATTCATAGTGATAATAGCTATCATCTCGCTTGGAGATATGATCTGAGCATACTGGGAATTGGTCTCAATCCGCTCTAAATGCGGGCTTATATCAAGTACATTCTGCCACGGCTCATTGAGCAGATTGATACATATAACTAAAATACGCTCAATAATCAAAAGCTCAATCTCTGAAAATTCTCTCGTCTTATCGAGGGAATCTCCCCTTCCGCCAAGCATACGGTCTACAATAGCATATCCAAGACCGGAAGCCATTTCAACTATTATATTCCCATTCAACGGTGCAAAGTTGACAATGCCAAGCAACACCGGATTTGAAAGCGCATTTGTGAATTCTGAGTATGTAACTGCCTCCGAATTCATCACCTCTACCTGCACTGACTTTCGCAGATAAACGGGAAGGTTTGTTGTAAGAAGCCTTCCATAATGCTCAAATATTATTTCAAGGGTCCTTAGATGTTCCTTTGAAAACTTAGATGGGCGGGCGAAATCATAGTCTTTGACCGTCTGTTCACTATTCTCTTTTATTTCATCTACATCAAGCTCGCCGCTGCTTAGGGCATTGAGCAGATTGTCTATCTCACTCTGAGATAAAACATCACCCATCTGTTAATCACCACCTGTATCCAAATTATTAAATATCTGCCTGTTTTCATACCGGCATAAGTATTTGTAAAGAAATCATCACTGGGTAAGTGAAGATACAATATTTACATCTACTATATAGTCTGCTCCGAATTTCTTCTGGAGAGTTTTGAGAATCTTATCATGAACAGCACTCTTATCGGTGTTGAACTGTTCCATTGTGTAATCGCCTATTATGTCTGTAATGTCTGCTAAGATAACATTTTTCTTGGCGGATAAATCCTCACCGTAGGTCTTATATCCGTCACTCTTTTTGTTGAGTGAAAGTGATATGCCACAAACAAGATAATGTGTATTACCATCCTCAGATGGGGCAAAATTGAAGGTAAGTGTATCGCCATCGGCTGTAAGTGCATAATCAACAATCTGATCCTGTGGCAGCTGTGAACCGGTTGTTGCAGTACCACTGTTTAAGTCAAGGGAGATAGCCTGACACACCTGGTCTATCAGATTGTTTGCTTTTTTTGTCTCAGGTATAATTGTAAATATAAGCAGTGCTGTAAGCACAAGGTTTGCAAAGCAAAGTGCTAAAATCAGTACTGAAATTAAATTCTTTTTCATATGCATTCCTTTCCGGATTAATTGGTATTGAACTCTGAATTGTAAGAATTATACACCTTAATCTCTACACGTCTGTTCCTAGCCCTTCCATCTGGAGTAGAGTTGTCCGCAACCGGATCATAGTCTCCTCTTCCGGATGACTTTATATGGGCAGGGTTTAAGCTTGTATTGTCCCTGATATAATTTGCAACGCTTAGTGCTCTGTACATAGAAAGCACATCATTACTCTCATACTTGGAACGTGATGAAACCGGAACATTGTCAGTATGTCCTTCAATCTCTATCAGATTATCCTGATATGTAGCTAAAATAGATGAAATCTTGTTTACTACCGGATATGCCTCTTCCATTACATCAGACTTACCTGATTCAAACAACAGTGCTCCATTCAAACTCAATTGCACGTACTGTGCATTGAAATCCACTTCTACAGCATCCTGTAAGCTAGTGTTTTCGAGCTGTTTTTCTATCTGTTCTGACATTTTTTCAGATTCAGAAAGCTCCATCTGCTCATACTGTTCTTCGGCATTCTTGTCATCACCCTCTGTGGTGCTTTCAGTAGTTGACTTGGAATTGGCCAGATCATTGTAATATTTATCCAAAAATTCAAGCTGGCTGACTCCTGCTCCCACAAACCTGCCATCACCTATAGATGAGCTGCCTCCCGGCAAAACACTAACACTGCTTGTCAGTGATGCAATGACCAGCTGGAATTTCTCAGCGTCAACAGTTGACATAGAGAACAAGAGCACGAAAAAGCATAAAAGCAGGTTCATAAGATCCGAGAAGGTTGACTGCCACGCCGGTGCTCCTTTTGGAGGATCCTCAGGTCTCCTTTTCGCCACTATTCCTCACCTCCGCCTTCTGGTGAGAGAGCCTCTCTCTTGTCAGGTGCAAGGAAGGACTTGAGCTTTTCCTCAATAACTCGTGGGTTTTCACCCGCCTGAATGGAAAGCAGACCTTCTATGATAAGAGTCTTGAGAGTGAGCTCAAGCTCGTTGTTAGCCTTAAGCTTGTTAGCAAATGGGGCGCAAAGCCAGTTGGCAATAAGCGAACCGTAGAATGTAGTAACAAGGGCAACCGCCATATTCGGACCTATTGTTGAAGAATCCTCAAGGTTCTTAAGCATATTGATAAGACCGATAAGTGTACCGATCATACCCCAGGCAGGACCCTGCTCTCCCCAGAATTCCCAGAAAGAAATTGTTTTCTTATGACGTTCCTCCATGCTTAGCATATCTGTTTCAAGAATGCCTCTCACAAGCTCTGCATCCGTACCGTCTACTACAAGCATAATACCCTTCTTTAAGAATTCATCGTCTATACTGCCGGCAGCTTCCTCGAGGGCTAAAAGTCCCTCCTTACGGCTGACATTTGACAACTCTATTATTTTATTTATTGTCTCTCCCGGGTCTACGCTCTTTTCCTTAAAAGGAAGTGCAAATGACTTGATTCCGGCTATAAAGCCCGATAGCTTGTTAGAGCAAAGCACAGCCGAGAGTGAACCACCTATCGTGATAACTGCCGAGGGCGCATCAAGAAAGTTTAATAATGCAGGTACCCCACCATTTTGAATGATACCGAACAAAACCATTCCGATACCAAGAATTACTCCTAAAAGAGATGCTATATCCACTTATACACACCTTCCATAAATAAATATTTGTCGAATGACCTTAGTTATAATTTTACTAAATTTTAGTGTAAATGTCTATGTAAAAATAATATTTTTGATAAAAAATACACAAAATATTGGGAAATGGCCTAAGCCATCCCCCAATACCTTGCGAAATTATTATCTCTTAAGATTGATAAGCTCCTCGAGAAGCGTATCAGATGTGGTGATGACACGTGAGTTTGCCTGAAAGCCACGCTGAGTGACTATCATATCCGTAAACTGTGAAGACAAATCTACATTTGACATCTCAAGCTCTCCTGATGAGATAGAGCCTCCGTCAGCTGATATTTCAACTCCTATTCCATCAAATTCACCTGAGTTTAATGTGCTCTGATAGCAGTTGTCTCCGATTTTTTCAAGACCTGATGCATTGGCAAACTGTGCCACAGCTATCTGGCAGAGTAAAACTGTATTACCATTGTCATATGAACCGTATATCTTACCATCGTCACTGACAGTTATGCCTGTAAGTGCTCCGAGTGCTTTTCCCTTGCCATCGCCCTGCAAGTCACCGTTCATACCACCGATAGTAGAGGTTCCGTTATTATTATAGTTCATGGATTTGCTGAAATCCACTTCTATATTGCTGAAATTACTTCCGTTGATTGAGGCATCCTGTGTGTTTAAGACGGAAAGATTCAGGTTTATTGTCTTTCCAGCCGGTGAATTTGCACTTGAAATTGATGTAAAAGTACCCTCACTCTGGTCAAAAACGAGCGAAGCGTCCTCAAATATAGTCTGGGGATCTACAGCCCTTCCTTTATAAGAGTACATTGTCTGTCCGTTTGGTCCCTGGCTTGTGATAAAATTACCATCCCTGTCTACATCAAAAATGGAATTACCCTTAGAATCAACAATATCCTTGAGAGTAACATCATATGTACCATCGGTATTTGTCTTTTTAATACCAAACTTTGCAGTATAGTTGTATCCCAGATCATCAAAAAAGCCTATAGTAATGATTCTTCCTGTGTCGGCCGCCTGGGCATCGTTTTTATCGAGCACACCTGATACATATGCCTTTGTTGTAGCCTCCGGAGCTGAGGTTTTAGTGGCAGACGACATTACCTGCAATGATGATACCGTATCCTTTATCACGTTGCCCTTTGCATCTACCTGCCATCCCTGCAATGTATATCCTGTAGAGCTCATACATAAATAGCCGTTGCCATCTACATAGAAATCGCCGGCACGGGTGAAAAGACGGTTTGTTCCATCACTTACCACAAAAAAGTTAGTCGCGTTTTTGTCATTTAATCTAAGATCAAATGGATTACCGGTAGTCTCAGCAGAACCGGCTCCGGTAATATTTACAGCAGTGGCACCAGACTTAACGCCAAGACCTATCTGCTTTGCATTTTTTCCACCGCTGCCGGTGGCTCCGTTTCCGGCCGAAGCGCCCGATGTAGTCTGGTACATAATCTCACTGAAACGCACTGAAGATGCCTTAAAGGCCTCAGTATTTACGTTTGCGATGTTGTTACCAATAACATCCATTCTTGTCTGATGTGTCTTGAGTCCTGACACAGCAGAATAAAGTGATCTCATCATAGTTGTTTGTCCTCCTATAGTATGGATGGACGGTATAGGCTTTTTCTGTCATTCAAAAGCCCTTTTGCCTCCTTAAAGGTCCGGCTACATAATTACCGCTCCATCAATATTTGTAAATACATTTGAATTAGTTTCCGTCTGGTCCATTGCAGTGACAACGGTCTTACTTGGCACATTTACTATAAACGCAATATCATCTACAAGCACCAGTGAATCGTTTACACCCTTGCTATCTGCAGCTGCTATCCCCTTTTGAAGACGCATGCTCTGGTCGTCGGAAAGATTAATATTTCTCTGTGTCAGCCGCATTGTCGCATGCTTTGAGAATTTAACCGGCTGTGTCTGCTGCCTTAATATATCCTCAAAGGATATACCATTTATCTTTTTGTCTGTAGATTTTTGCTTGTTTAGATATTGGCTTGTCAGCTGCTCTATGGATGAGTAATTATTAATGATATTCTTCATAATTCACCTCACGCAGTCTGATTCGTATCGTTTCCTTTACTGTCAGCCTGATTATTTTTTTCTGCCGCAATAAGTTCCTTCAGCTTATCCTCATAAGCCTGAAGCTTGCTGTAATCACTGGCATTTATAAACTGCCTGCCATAATCTGAAAGTCCGTCGTACAGCTTTCTTGCTTCCTCTATACTGTCCTTTGAAGCTGTCGTCAGATTTTCTATCTTAGGAAGCTTTGCTATAAGGCTCGAAAATGTACTTGAGTTTACAATTGCATCGTAGTACTCATCCGTTGATACAGAATAAAGGCTCGAGTAGTCGTACATTTTTTCATTGATAGAAAGCTGAATCTTGCCATCCTTATATGTAACATAGTCTACCTTGCCACTGTAGTATCCGGAAGCACTGTCCTTATCAGTTACAATAACCTCCTTGCCTACAAGCGAAAGTGCTGCACTCTTTGTAGTCTGGTCATAAGATGATGACATGGATTCTTTCATAGAAAGAGTTGCCTCCAGCTGTGAGAATGTAGCCATCTGTGCCACATAGTCGGTGTTGCTTGTCGGCTCAAGCGGGTCCTGATACTGCATCTCTGCGCTTAAAAGCTTTAAAAAATCATCATAGCCAAGATTTGAGCCACTTGCTTTTGTATTGCTTGTATTTCTGTTTTGTGTAGGAGTGGTATTTGTCTTGTCTAGCTTTCCGTTTGTAACATTTGCTGTAATTGCCATTTGTCCTCCTTTTTCATGACACCTTATGCTGTGAAATCTACTGAATTTCCGTTATCTCTCATAATCTGTGTCACAAGTCTTTCTTCAGCGCGATCCTGCATCATATCGCTGTCTATGCCGCTGTCAGAGCTGTTTGAACCATTATAGGAATTTGTGCTCTCCTGCTGTCTGCTGTCGTTTGCAGCACCCTGCTCGAGATTCCTCTCAAACTCATGTGATGCAACGGTGATTTCCACCTCATTTACCCTGATGCCTGAATTGTTTAAGGCTTCCTTGAGATTGACCATTTGTGTCTGTAAAGCTTCTTTTACAGCCTCATTGGAAACTGCAATTCTTGCAGATATCTCGCTGTTCTTCTGAGATACGTTGATATACATTCTTCCAAGGCTTTCAGGTGTAAGCTGAAGGTTAATTGCCGATTCTTCAGTGGTGTTTGATATGCTCATACTGTCGACAATCTGTCTGATGATATCGGTCGTATCAACACGTAATCGGCTTTGTGACTGTGACATTTCAAATGAAGTATCGGTATTCAGCTGTTCGCTGACAGATGCATGAAGCACTGAATTGTCTGAGTGTGCGCCATCATCATGATGCAATACGCGCTCACCGGAATCATCAAAGCTGCTGTCAACCTGAGTCTTTTCTGTATTTTCATCTGATGTAATACCATTGCCTGTTTCGCCTGGAGAAGTGCCTTCGTCCGAGTTTTGGTAAGAGCTGTCCTGTGTACTGCCATCATATACCTTAACAGCTTCATCAGCAGTATCGTTTATATTCTGACCCGAAGCTGCTGTATCGTCATAGCTGCTGTCAACCGTTTTTTCCGGTGTATTTACACTACCTGTCGATTCGTTTGTATCCGTTGTATCAACCGAAGAAACTATATCTGCATCTAGTATTTCACCATCATCTGAAGCAGTAAGCTGTGATAATAAATCAAGCTGTGCATCATTTTCAGATGCAACCTGAGACACATCATTAAACAATGCAGTAAAGTCGGCATTTAAAACAAGTGCCTGTGGATCAGATGCATTTCCGGTGACCTCACAATATAAAGCCGCCAGATTTGCAGGATTGAGTAAATCCATAGCTGCCAGTCCAAGAAGCTGCATTGCATTATTAAGTTCATCCTCAGATATATCGAGGTCATCAGTTACTTTTTCAACTATCTGCGAAGATATATCATCGGTGATTTTTTTTACTTCGCTTTCTGTATGGCTGTTTTTTGATGCAGTTTTGATACTTATTTCCTTAGTGTTGTTTTTATTTAAAGTATAAGAGTTTCTTTGCTTTAAAAATGTAGTGCTGTTATCCTGCACAGCTGTCCGGCCGCCAAGATAGCTTTTAAAGTCAATACCGGATTGTGCAGTTGTTTGCGTTATAGCCTTCTGCCCTGTCGAAACAGTCCGTCCACCTGATACATTTGGTACAACAGGTGATATTGTATTGTCTGCCATATTCTCCTCCTTTCATTTATTATTGTAACAAGATATGCTATCAGTTCTGTGAAGGATTCATAATCTTAGTAACCTTTGCCGCCGTAGCCGAATCCATTTTACCAAGGATATTACCTCTCGACTGGGCATCCATGGCATTTAATATCTTGGCAACAAGTGACAGATTGTCGGTCATGCTGTCAAAAATAGCTGCGGCCTCCTTAGGCTTCATTTTGGAATATGTCTGGGCATAATCCTTAATTTCATCATCCTGTTCAAGCTGTTCACACACCTGTTTATATAAGATTTCTGCATTGGCAGGATCTATCTGCTCGTAGAATTTCTTATATTCTTTTATATCGGGTGCTTTATCTGAAAAAACAACCTCCTCATAGTATTTTTCTTTTTCCTCCTCAAAGGCTGCCTGATCCTCCTTATAGGTGCTCAAATCCTGTATCTGGGCATTTAAATCATTGATTGTCTGGGCATCAGCCTGATTCTTGCTATTGGCATCATCCAATTGTTTTTCGAGCTCCTTAATTCTCGAAACCGCATCGTCCAAATTTGTGTAGCCTGCGGTCTCTGTGGACTCAGATGCAGTGATATTGCCGGAATCAGGAAGTATCTTACTTAGTACAGGCACATCCTTTAGTGCCGGCGCAAGCACAGTCGAGCCAAAGCCACCCACATCTGCTTTTACAAAAACTGCAAATATTCCAAGCCATATTGCGATAATAAGTATAGTAACGAGCACCATGACTATCTTGCTTGAGACAGAATCACTGTCATCATTTTCTGCATCGGGCTTATCGGCTTCATGATTCTTCTTTGCTTTCTTAGCTGCCTTTTTAGCGGCTTTTTCTTCCATTTTCTTTTCTTTTTTTGTTTTCTTAGCATCCTCGGTTGATTCTGCTTCGTTTAGTTCTGCCATATTTCCTCCGGACTATGAATTATAGGTAAAGCTCACAAGCTGGTCTATCTCTTTGGATTCGTTGTCTTTTTCCTCTTTTTGAAAATCCTCAAATTTCTTATCGCGCAGCTTCTCATGCGTCTTGCGCTCTTTCATAAGCTCATTCAATGCCACTTTTTTAACCTCCAGCATATCCTCCGCTTTCTTTACATTCATAAGCTGTGTGCGGATAGCTGATTTGAGTGAATTTATGTTTTTTTTGCAAATATTAATTTCAGATATATTTAAGCTGCCTGAAAGCTGTTCCTTAAGAGCAGCTTCATAGACTGCACGCTTTTTAAACAGCTCTTCGAGCTTTTCTTTTTCAGTCAGATAAGCACGGTTTGCTTCCGAAAACTCGTTCTTTGCCTGTGTTTCAAGCTTTATTTTTATATCAAGTATATTTTGCATGCTGTATTTGAATTTTCCCATACTACTCGAACACCTTCTCTAAAAGCTCAAGCTCCTCTTCAAAGCTGAATTTCTCATCTGTTCCCTGACAAAGGAATGAGTTAACAGCACCAATTTTTTGAATGGCATAGTCGATATCTGGGTTTGAGCCGTTTTTGTATGCACCGATATTGATAAGATCCTCAGCCTCCGTGTATGTGGCCAGCACGTTTTTTAATCTGCCGGCGAGATTTTTGTGCTCCTTAGTTGCTATAGAGCTCATAACTCTCGAAATACTCTGCAGTACATCAATAGCCGGATAATGATTTTTATGTCCCAGCTTTCTATCGAGCATGATGTGGCCATCCAAAATAGAACGCGCCGTATCTGTAATAGGCTCATTGAAATCATCTCCATCGACAAGCACAGTGTACAGCCCTGTGATAGAGCCTTTATCAGCTCTTCCTGCTCTCTCTAAAAGCTTTGGCATCTCAGAATACACACTTGGCGGATATCCTCTCGTCACAGGGGGCTCTCCGGACGCCAGTCCTATCTCTCTTTGAGCCATGGAAAAACGTGTCAGTGAATCCATCATCAAAAGCACGTCTTCACCCTTGTCACGAAAATATTCGGCGATGCTTGTAGCTGTCTTTGCAGCCTTGTTTCTTATAAGAGCCGGCTTATCAGAGGTTGCAACTACTACAACAGAGCGCGCCATACCCTCAGGGCCAAGATCCCTTTCTATGAACTCTCTAACCTCCCTGCCTCGCTCTCCAATCAGGGCAATTACATTGATATCTGCCTTTGTGTTGCGGGCAAACATACCAAGAAGCGTACTTTTACCGACTCCTGAGCCTGCAAAAATACCGATACGCTGTCCTTTGCCTACTGTGATGAGGCCATCTACTGCCTTCACTCCCAGAGGAAGCACATCACTGATAATTTCTCTGGACATCGGATCCGGTGGCGGTGCTTCTATCGGGTATGCACTGTCAAGCTTAAGGTCTTTTTCATCACAGTCAGTTACACGGCCTATTCCGTCAACTGTATGACCTAAAAGCTCATCACCGACGGCTACCGTGAGAGGATGTCCTGTATTTTCAACTATACAGCCGACACCGACTCCCTCCACATTGTCAAACGGCATCAGAATAAGATGTGAATCTTTAAATCCTACCACCTCAGACATGACATATTCATTACGTTCCTTGTCAAGAAAAATCATGCAAAGATCATTGAGCTTAGCCTTGGGACCAATTGATTCTATCGTAAGACCGACAACCTTGGCCACCTTGCCAAAGCATTTATAGTACTCACCGCTTTTTAATTGTAAATACTTTTGTGCTACCTCTAACAATTAAAATCCCTTTCTCCCAACAATCATACAGCTATATCAGCTGCAAAGTGAGCGTATATCCTTCACCAGATTGTTGAGCTCCATATCAATTCCACAGTCAAACACTCCAAAGCTGGTTTCAATGAAGCAGCCGCTTGTGTCAAGATTTGCGTCATTTACAACCTCGATATCAATATCATTGCCTATGCGTTCCTGAATCTCAGCCAAATGCGACATCATAAACTTATAGTTTGAATGAGCTACATGTATACGAAATTCTTTGCCAACCTCTATATTTGACATGGTATTTTCAACCAGATGAAACAAGATATCCTTTTTATCATCGAACTGTATTTTAAAGACCTTGTTAAAAACCTGAATTATTGCATCTATCAGATCTGATTCAAGCTCCTTTGAATAAGCATCATATTTTGATTTAAAAGCGCTTTCTTTATCTGAAAGCTCTTGTCTTAAAGATATTTCTTTTTCGTCAAAATCTCTCTGACACTCAGCCAGACCTTCCTCATAGCCCTTTGACTTGTTATCAGCATATAGAATCTGTGCACGTTGTTTAGCCTCATCTAAAAGTCTTGAGGCCTCTGCCTTTGCTTTGTCCAATATGCTACCAGCCTCAAGCTTTGCTTCCTCTAAGAGCCTTTCCTTCTCAGCTGAAACATCTATTTCTGTGACTACAGCAGCATTTATGCCATCATTGAAGCCGCTCTCCTGTGTGTCCGGATTTAGCGACTCTGTTTTTCCTAAGCTGCTCTGTGCATTAGATGATATGCCTGTATAACTATCAGCAGGATGGCTTATGGAGTCGGCAAAAATCTGCTTTATCATGGAATTGCTATTTATCACGCGGACATTTTTATCTTCTCCGGCAACACGATACTGCTTTAATATATTAGACAACTATATCATCACCTCCGCCTCTTGAAATGACGATATCACCCGAATCCTCAAGCTTTCTGATAACAGCAACGATCTTTTGCTGTGCCTCCTCAACATCCTTCATACGTACAGGTCCCATGAAATCCATATCCTCTTTTATCATAGCGGCAAGTCGTTTTGAAAGATTCCTAAATATGACATTTTGTACTTCCTCTGTAGAACTCTTAAGTGCAAGCTCAAGATCCGCATTCTCCACATCGCGGAGCACTCTCTGGATAGACCTGTCATCCAGGAGAAGGATATCCTCGAATACAAACATCTTCTTTCTGATTTCTTCTGCAAGCTCAGGTTCATCAACCTCAAGTGATTCCATAATACGCTTTTCTGTAGCGCGGTCTACACTGTTTAATATATTGACGATAGAATCTATGCCACCGACAATTGTATAGTCCTGATTGACAAGAGATGAAAGCTTTCTCTCCAATACTCTCTCAACCTCCTTTATGACATCAGGTGATGTTCTGTCCATCTGGGCAATACGTCTGGCAACATCAGCCTGTTTTTCCGGAGGCAAAGCACCGAGTATCATGGCAGCCTGTGAAGACGACAGATAAGAAAGAATCATGGCTATTGTCTGAGGATGCTCGTCCTGTATAAAATTAAGCAGCTGTGCAGGCTCAGTCTTTCTGACAAACTCAAATGGTCTGACCTGTAATGATGCTGTAAGCTTGGAAATAACTCCCTGAGCCTTTTCGCTGCCGAGAGCTTTTTCAAGGAGCTCCTTGGCATAGCCGATGCCACCCTCAGCAATATACTGCTGCGCGAGACATACCTGATAATATTCATCCAAAACAGATTCTTTATCCTGTGGAGAGACGCTTCTGGTGTTTGCTATTTCGAGTGTCAGACTCTCTATCTCATCTTCCTTCAAATGCTGGAAGATGGCTGAAGCCTTTTCAGGTCCAAGTGTAATTAAAAGAATAGCAGCTTTTTGTAAACCACTGTAATCATCTATCATATGTAACTACTCCCAATCCTCATTAAGCCAGTTACGCAACAGCTGCGCAGCCGCTTCGGGATTTTCATCAACAAATTTTTCTATCAGAAGACGTGTCTCCGTCTTCTCGTTATATCCAATATCCTCAAGAGACTCATTATTCTCAGCAGTCTGTTCTAAAAGAGAATCTACAGACAGCTCTTCCTCTTTTGGCTCCTCCTCACTGCTTCTTGTGCTCTTAAATACCACAAAGCCAAGCAGTGCAAAAATAAGGACAGTGATTGCAATCTGTAAAATATCACTCAACGAACGCACGCCAGATGCCTTGTCAACAAACTCCGGCTGCTCATATACAAGGAATGAAATCTGTGTGATACCTGTTGCATTCTGCACGGAAGTTACAAGATCCTGGTCTACATCCGTCACCTTGACCGGATCTGCATGCTTTGCTTTGTACTCCTCCCAGCTTGTATCCTTGAGCTTTCCATTCTTTTCAAGAGTGCTTTCATCATATACCTTATACCTGGTGGCAACTACGGTAATTGAAGATGAATCATACTTGATTGAGCCTCCATCGTTTTTACTTGTAGTGATTTTTTCATCATTTAAATACTTTTTGTCGTTATCAGTAATTGACGACTCTGATGGAGTGCCATCCTGTGTAGTGTATGTAGTATCATCGCTGTTTGAATCAGTTCCGGGAACCGCAGCCTGACCATTGGTTGCATCCGACTGGTAATTCGACTCACTGTCCAAAAGACCTGTATCAGTCTGTCCATCAGGCAGAGTGTAATTTTTCTGGGCTGTTTCGGTCTTACTGAAATCTATGTCCAGATTCATGCCAACTTCAATATTCGAGAAAATATTTGAGCTCTCTAAGGTCTTTTTGACTTCATTTTTCACCTGTTCCTCAAGCTTTTGCTTATAAGAAAGCTGTGATGTCGCAAGACCTGCCGATGTATCGGAATCTCCGCCCGAGTAAAGTACATTGGCCTTTTTGTCGATGATAGTAATGCCCTTTGTGGTATCGTTTCCAAGAGCTGTTGCAACAAGACGTGCTATCGCATAGGCCTGATCATCTGTAATCGAATCCTTAAGTCCAAGAGTGACAGCCGCAGTTGCCTCCTCTTTAGACTTAAGAATGGTACCATCCTTGTCAGGCATAGTGATATCAACGCTGGCTTCATTTACGTATGACTGTTTTTCCAGATGATCCTTAAGCTTATCCTCCAGATACACCTGATACTTTTTCTGCTTATCAGCCTCGGTTGTTGAGAAGCTGCCGTCTGTGACATTGTCTATCGAGTACGCCTGCGCAGGGATGCCGTTATCACCCAGTGCCATAATGGCATTTACCTCATCTGATTTATTGACAAAAAACACAAGCTTACTGTCCACCTCATAGCTTATATTGTTATCTTCAAGTACTCCCTTTATTGTGGAAGCCTCTGATGCACTCTGTGCCTCGACCAGCTCAACCTGTGTAGGTCTTGATATGACTACGCCAAGTATTACAAGAGCCACTATAACCACAGCTGCTATGCTTATGAGCACAGAGCGCTGCTTAGTATTGAATTTTTTCCACCATGCAGTTATTTTATCCAAAATAGCCTTTAAACGTTCTGGCATTTTCTATTACTCCTTATATTGACATCTGCATAAGTTCTTTGTATGCGTCAATTATTTTATCCCTGACAGCAACAGTGTACTGTAATGCCACAGCCGCCTTTGTTTCCGCAACAAGCAGATCATGTGTATTATCAGACTCGCCAAGTGCAAATCTCACTTCCTCCTGCTCAGCTGCATTCTGCAGATCATTTGTCTCACCGATGCTTCCCATGGCAGCAGAAAGTACATCAGAAAATGAATCAGTCTTGTCAGTTTTGGTAAGAGAGGTATTATTAAAAAAAGATTTAATATCTCCTGTTGAAATTCCATTAATGTTTGAAATATCCATCAAAAAAACTCCTTTATGTATGTATCAGCCGGCTATTTGCCTATTTGTAAGCCCTTTTGTGCCATTGACTTGCTTGCCTCAAAGGCAGTTGCATTTGCTTCATATGCACGTGTGGCATCTATCAGATTGGTCATCTCTGTAACTGTATTGACATTTGGATAAGAGACATAACCATCTGCATCAGCATCAGGATTTGATGGGTCATACTCCTTGATAAAATCAGTAGAATAATCTGATGTCACGCTGCTTACCTTTACACCGTTTCCAACAGCGGCCTTCTTTGATGAAGAGTATATCTGTGAAAAAGGTGTGACATTTTTCTCGGAAAAAGTCACAATCTTTCTACGGTACGGTGTGCCTTCCTTTGTGGACGTAGTGTTTACATTGGCAATATTCTGTGCAATGATATCTGTCCTGAAGCGTTCAGCCGTCATGCCGGACGCGCTTATATTAAAAGCTTGAAATAATCCCATATCATTAAACCTCCATGATTACTACAACACGCTCTTCATTCGTGAAAACTGCGAGCTTATGCTGCTTGTAAGTGCTTCATACTTAATCTGCTCAGACGCAAGCTCGACATTTTCAGTGTCTATATCCACGTTATTGCCATCCATCCTGTATGAATAATTGGAATGGTCTGTATATACATTGGCCGTCAGCTTTGAGGTATCAAGCTCACTTATTTTTTTATCAAGCGACTGATGCTTGCATCTGCCAAGCTCCTGTGACAGCACCCCCTCAAAATTTAAATCCTTGCGCTTATAGCCCGGGGTATCCACATTCGATATATTGTTTGCAAGTATAGCTTCTCTTTGGTAGCTTGCATCAGCCGCCTTGGTCAATACATTGACATAATCAAAGGCTGTTGAGTTTATCATAAATATTCCTCCAATACACTTTTTGCATATTATAAAAAATACTATATAAGTACTCTAATATATATATTATAAAGTAAAATCGACAAAACACAAGATGTTTTTGTTGTTTTTTACATTATATTGTATTATTTTGTCGACAGACGCACTATATATATGCCGAAAATATAGAAAAGACCTATGTTCTTTCAAACATAAGTCCTTAAAAATATATTTCAATTTATTTATTTGTTTTTATTTCGGATTCTGTCAAGCTCATCAAAGACTACATCGTTTACTACTTTGATGTATGTGCCCTTCATACCGGATGAGCGCGATTCGATAACGCCTGCACTCTCAAACTTGCGCAGGGCATTTACGATTACCGAGCGGGTAATGCCTACTCTGTCGGCTATTCTGCTGGCAACAAGTATACCCTCATTGCCGTCAAGCTCATCAAAGATGTGAAGAATAGCTTCAAGCTCAGAATAAGAAAGTGTATTGATAGCCGAACGGACAATCGCTACCTTTCTCTTTTCCTCTTCATTCTCCTCATTCACGGATCTCATCATTTCAAGCCCAACCACTGTCGTGCCATACTCTGTAAGAATGATATCGTCAATGTCATACTCTCTGTCACTTCTGTACTCAAAAAGAGTTCCAAGCCTCTCGCCGGCTATATCAATCGGTGTGATAATAGCCTTGTACATTCTTGTATCTTCACCAAAGCCAAGTGTCTCGAGGTTTACATTTTCTTTTGTTGAAAGTATGCCAAGAAGTCTTTCATTGAGCTCAGTGTCAATATAGCCTCCAACCTCATCTACTATCAGTTCATGAAGCTCATCCACGCCTTTGCAGATACTTGAGCCAAGCACCTTGCCCTTTTTGCTGATTACAAGTATGTCTGAGTCGAGCACACCGGTGAGCACCTGACATATATCATTGAACACAACCTTTGATGAATTGTTGTTGTGAAGAAGCTTATTAATCTTACGTGTCTTATCTAATAATTGTACTCCCATTAATTGTTATTCCTCTCTTTCGGGCTTTTTATCTGTTACGTAGCCGCACTGCTCATCTGCGCAGGCAATCTTGTTTCCCTTTATAATCATATATCCTCCACAACGAGGGCATTTTTCTGCAACTGGTCTGCCCCAGCTCATAAAATCACACTCAGGGTTGTCAATACAGCCATAGTATTTTCTTCCCTTCCTTGTTTTCTTAAGGACAACATCCTTACCGCATTTAGGGCAATTGACGCCGATTTTTTCAAGATAAGGCATAGTGAATCTGCAGTCAGGAAATCCCGGACATGCCAAAAACTTGCCGTGAGGTCCGTATTTTATAACAAGATTGCGTCCGCACTCAGGGCAGATTTCATCTGTCACCTCATCATGTATTGTAACCTTCTCAAGCTCATTTTCAGCCTTGTCGATTGCATCTTTAAGATCAGGATAAAAATTCTCAACAACTGTCTTCCAGTTAACCTTTCCCTCGGCTACCGCATCTAAAAGCGACTCCATATTGGCTGTAAAATGCTCATCGACAATAGTAGGAAATGATTCCTTCATAATAGAATTAACAACCTCTCCTATCTCTGTCACATAGAGATTTTTACTCTCCTTGGTAATATAGCGTCTGGCAAGTATTGTAGATATTGTTGGAGAATAGGTACTCGGACGTCCTATTCCAAGCTCTTCAAGCGTCTTTACCAAAGAAGCCTCAGTGTAGTGTGCCGGGGGCTGGGTAAAATGCTGCTTAGGCAAAAGCTCCTCAACTGTAAGAAGCGATTCTTCTGTCAGAGGATTTTTAAGAACAGGCTGCTTTTCTTTCTTTGCATCGTCTGCGGCAGTATATGCAAGCTCAAAACCATCAAATAACAGTCTTGAGGTAGCAAAGCTGAATACATAATCTCCGACTAAAAGCTTTACTGTAGTAGTCTCGTACTCAGATTTTGCCATACGGCTTGCAGTAAAACGCTTCCAGATAAGCTGATAAAGTCTGAACTGGTCTCTCGACAGCGACTCCTTAATCTCAGAAGGCACTCTGTTTATATCAGTTGGCCTGATTGCCTCATGGGCATCCTGGATATTTTTGCTGCTCTTCTTTGTTCCCTCACCGGTGGAAAGATATTTGTCTCCATAGCTTTTTGAAATAAAATCCTTTGCCATGGCCTCAGCCTCATCTGATACACGCACAGAATCGGTACGCAGGTATGTGATGATACCTACCGTACCCTGTCCCTTTATGTCTACTCCCTCATAGAGCTGCTGAGCTATACGCATTGTCTTTGAAATCGGAAAATTCAAAGCCTTTGAAGCCTCCTGCTGCAAAGTACTGGTCGTAAAAGGAAGCGGAGCTTTATTGCTGCGCTGTCCTTTTTTGATATTTTGCACTTTGCAATCCTTTCCCTTTATTTCGTCAAGCACCTTATCCATCTCTTCCTTTGAGGAAATGGCTATCTTATTGTCGCCCCTGCCGTATAGCTTTGCAGTGATTGGCTTCTTCTCACCCTCCACATCAACCGTGGCATCAAGGCTCCAGTACTCCTCAGGGATAAATGCATTGATTTCATCCTCCCTGTCACAGATAATGCGAAGTGCAACAGACTGCACTCTTCCCGCACTAAGCCCTCTCTTAACCTTGGCCCAAAGCAGCGGACTGATTTTGTAACCTACTATACGATCCAAAACTCGCCTGGCCTGCTGTGCGTCCACAAGATCCATATCTATTTTTCTTGGATGCTTTAATGATTCCTTGACAGCATTCTTCGTGATCTCATTAAAGCTGATACGGCTGACATCCTTGCCCTCAAGTTTAAGTGCGTGAAGCAGATGCCATGAGATGGCTTCTCCCTCACGGTCGGGATCGGTTGCGAGATATATCTTATCGGCCTTCTTAGCCTCCTTGCGAAGCTTAGCGAGTATTTCACCCTTTCCGCGGATTGTGATATATTTTGGTTCAAAATCTCCGTCCACATCTATTCCAAGGCTGCTCTTTGGCAGATCTCTCACGTGACCGTTTGATGCCATTACCTCATAGTTTTTTCCCAAGAATTTCTTTATAGTCTTTACTTTTGCAGGCGACTCTACGATAACCAGATATTTAGCCATTATAAACTCCTTATATAGTAATTTGGAATTGTCTCCTTAACAAATCCTTTTTGTATAAGATTTTCTAACACTTCAAATAGTTCCGATAATTCATACGGCACTTTTTGAGACAATGTCCCGATTGCGATAGGACAAAAATCGAGTAAACTATACACCAATGCTTCTTTTTTATCAAGTATATTTTTTCTGAAATCCATCTGTGTGCACTCTGTAAACCCAGTCATTGTAATGTCTGAGACAAATTCATCAATATTATAAATAATGCCTGCGCCCTGCTTTATCAGGCTGTTGCAGCCGTAGCTTAAGGTGTCGGTGATACGCCCCGGAATGACATATACGTCCTTCCCCTGCTCCATTGCAAAATCAGCCGTAATCAGTGAACCGCTTCTCTTTTTTGCCTCAACTATAACTACTATATCGGATAACCCGGAAATTATTCTGTTTCTCATCGGAAAAAACATCTTTTGCGGGTCGGTGCCCGGCATAAGCTCGCTGATTATGCCTCCGGATAGCTTTATTTTATCATACAGAAAGCGGTTCTCTTTCGGATAACAGGTGTCTGCTCCTGAACCAAGAACTGCATATGTATTTCCACCAGCCTCCAGACACCCCATATGGGCATCTCTGTCTATTCCTCTTGCCATGCCGCTGATTATCTGTATCCCCTGCCTTGAAAGTGCTGCTGCCAGTACCTTTGCCACCTCGCAGCCATATGCGCTTCTGCCCCGTGCTCCGACTATAGCGACACTTTTTCTTGATTTGTCGGGAAGAGCGCCTATGTAAAAAAGACTATACGGCGGATTATGTATATTTCTAAGCTTGTCCGGATAAGCCTCATCCTCCATTGTTACAAAGCCGATATCCTTCTGCTGAAATAATATCCACTCCTTCTCTACGTCAAAGGAAGCCCTTGATTCAAGGATTATTTTTCTGTCATCATCTGTGAAAAACAAAATATCAAAAAGCTCATTCTTTGGCATAAAAAACAGCTTTTCTGCCGTTATACTGCAATCATGCAGAAGCTTTTTCTTCGCATTGCTTATATCTGTAAGGCTTGTAAGCCAGTATTTGAACTTCATGATACAGCACCTCCCCAGAACTTCTCATTGATGCTTCTGTAGCATATAGCTTCGTTGAGATGCTTTGTCTTTATGTTTTCACAGCCGTCCAGATCAGCTATTGTACGCGCAACCTTAAGTATCTTGTGGTATGTGCGTGCCGTCAGTCCAAGCTTGTCAAACATATTTTCCATGTAGCTTTTCTCTCGACTGCCGAGGAAACAGTATTTTTCCAGCTTGTCAGTTGATATTTTCGAATTATAAGAAAAGCTCTCACCTTTAAACCTTTCTTTTTGAAGCTCGTGGCAGTGCATAACACGCTTTCTTATGTCCGCAGATGATTCATTGGATGTAGTACTGTTTATATCCTCAAAGCTAAGCGGTGACGCCTCCACACATATGTCAATTCTGTCTATTATAGGCTGTGAGACCTTATCAAAATATCTGCGCAGAGTCGGCTCTGAGCAGCGGCACCTTTGCATATCGGGATAATAGCCGCAGCTGCATGGGTTCATCGCACCAAAAAGCAGAAAATTAGCCGGATAAGTCACGTTTCTGCCGGCTCTTGAAAGCCTGATGCAGTGCTCCTCAAGTGGAGCCCTGAGCAGGTCCAACAGGCCGCCCTTAAACTCTGCGAGCTCATCCAAAAACAAAACGCCATTGTGTGCAAGCGATATCTCGCCCGGATTAATTCTCGTTCCTCCGCCGATTAATGCGGCCTGAGTGACGGAATAGTGTGGATTTCTGAATGGTCTGTTGTCTCTTAAGGAGCTGTCATTGTCCAAAAGCCCGCAGATGCTGTATATTTTTGACAGCTCAAGTCTCTCATTTTCACTAAGAGGAGGCAGAATGGACGGCATACGCTCTGCTATCATTGTCTTGCCTGCACCGGGAGGCCCGACAAGCAGTATATTGTGCATACCACCAGCAGCCACCTCACATGCTCTTTTAATAAATTTCTGTCCGTTAACATCACAAAAATCGGCGTATTTTTCATCCATTTGCAGCTCATGTGCTGTGCCGGTTTTCTGACACGTAAATGCTGTCTCATCAAAACGTGCAATTACATCATTTAAATGGCTTATCCCAAATATTTTTGCACCGCAGACGAGTCTGCCTTCATTTTCATTCTGCTTTGGAATAATAAACTTTCCAATGCCTTTGTTGTACTCATCAAATACAATCGGCAGAATACCGCTGACCGGCAAAATTTCACCGTTTAGATTCAGCTCACCTGCAAGTGTGCAGTCCTTTATGCTATCAGCGTCAATCACCCCCATAGCTGTTAAAATAGCAACAGCTATAGGCAGATCAAAGCCTGTTCCGGTCTTTTTAATATTTGCAGGCGATAAATTTACTGTGATACGCTTGGCAGGCAAAACAATGCCAACGCTGTGCAGCGCTGTTTTAACACGTTCCTTTGCTTCTCTCACCTCTGAAGTAAGATTTCCAACCATATCAAAAACAGGCATACCGGTTGAAATATCAACCTCCACCTGTACCGGAATCGCACTGATTCCATCCAAAACAGCCGTTCTGACTGTACTGTACATATATACTCCTATTCCAATTGGGGTAAATGCATAGACAAATGCGCAAAAGACATGGCTCTATGATAACATATTTTTGCCTTTTGTAAACACCTATTCGAGCAGTTTTCGTAATTTTTTCAAACCGGCCTTTTCAATTCTTGAAACATATGACCTCGAAATGCCAAGCGTTTTTGCAATCTGCCTCTGTGTCAGCTCTTTTTCACCGTCTAGGCCAAAGCGTTTCGTAATAATATAATATTCTCTGTCCGATAAAACGCTTCTCATATTTTGCCTTAAAATCTTAAGCGACTCAGATACCTCTATATCCGATACCACATCAGATTGCCCATTCTCAATCACATCCACCAGATGAATCTGGTTTCCCTCCTTGTCAGTGCCTATAGGTTCAAATATGGACACATCACCCCGGCTCTTTTTACGGCTTCTAAAGTGCATCAGAATCTCATTTTCGATGCATCTGATTGCAAAGGTTGCAAAACGATTTCCGTAATCAGCCTTGAATGATGACACTGCTTTTATCAGCCCTATAGTGCCAATGGATATGAGCTCCTCCATCTCATCCTCGCTTACTGCATATTTTTTTGTAACATGTGCCACAAGGCGCATATTGTGTAATATAAGCTCATCCTTAGCTTCTTTATCATTTTGAGCCACTTTTTTCAGACATTCCGTCTCACGTTCTAAACTAAGAGGTGATAAAAATGTATTCACATAGCACCCTGTCATTATTTGCTTATAATATATTATGTTCAAATCTGTATTTTGTGATATAATCTTTGCCATGAATAGAAAAATAGACTACAAAATCAATGAAAATGATACAGGAAAAACAGTAGGAGGCTTTTTGAAGGAGCATGGCTACACACATCAGGTGCTTGTCAGGCTGAAGCAGACAGACCATGGCATACTAAGAAACGGTGTATGGGCCTATACAAACGAAAGGCTGTGTAAGGACGATTTAATCACAGTCCAAATTGTCGAAAACGAGTGCTCGGATAATATAGCACCTGTAAATCTGCCTCTTGATATAGCATACGAGGACGATGATATCATCGTAATAAACAAGCCGTTTGATATGCCTGCCCATCCCTCCGCCGGAAACCATGACAACACGCTTGCAAATGCGCTCATGTACTACTATGGCAGTCAGAACAAGCCGTTTGTATACAGATGCATAAACAGGCTGGACAGAGATACCACAGGGCTTACAATTGTCGCAAAGCATGCACTTGCAGGCGGGATACTTGGCAACGCTGTCGCAAAGCGTGCCATACACCGGACATACTACGCCGTCTGCAGTGGGTGTACACCTGCATGCATGCGCATCAGTGCTCCGATTGCAAGAAAGGATGCTTCCACAATAGAGCGGTGTGTTGATTTCAAACGCGGTGAATATGCAGTAACCGACTTTATCAGAATCAAATATAACCCGGATAATAATTTATCGCTTGTCAAGCTAAGACTTCTTACCGGACGCACTCACCAGATACGCGTCCATATGAAGTATATCGGTTTTCCACTGATAGGTGACTTTTTATATAATCCAGACTATACATATATATCCAGACAAGCACTGCACTCAGGCCGTCTTGTTTTCACGCACCCTGTCACAGGACAAAAAATGGACCTCATATCTGATATTCCATCAGACATGAAGTCCCTGTTCTAGTTGATTTATTTTATCCTTTTCGTATGGGATATGCCCTTTTAAAACCTCTTTTTTTATATAGCGATACGTATATTCCTCTCCCTTTACAGAGAGCATGACAAGCAGATACTCAAGCATTGCTTTTGTATCGGGATGAATCATGTAGTGATCCACGCTTTTTTCATAGTATTCCAGTGCACTTTTGTCAGTGTACTTTTCTTTCTGATAGTTTTTTGAGGCGCTTACACGGTCTATAAACATCTCACAGACATACCTTATGGGCATTTTCATGCCCTCCATTTTTGTATGTGCTTTATCGTCCCCCGGCTTTGAAACAGCATAGTCAATCCAGTACTCCAGGTGATGCTTATTGCGCCCCTTGTGATGAAGCCACGCAGATGAATAGCCCCTGTCGGCTCTCTCCGCATTATTCGGGCTCATATACCCCTTGTAATACCTGCAGCCGACAAGAAACTCAGTCGGTGAATATTTTGACATGTCATGAAGAAGTCCCTGTTTATAAAGCCCTATCCTAAAGCACCCCTGCATGACTAAAATCTTGTGATGTGTGATTGTTATAAAATGTCTTATTGCTTTCATATGTCTATCTGCCTATAAGGATGTATACCGACTGCGGTGAGACATCTGCATACTGCTGGCTTTCACACAGCATTGGAGTGTCATAAAACGGTTCTTTGAGCGTAGAATCGCAGACTTTATACCATTTCATTCCTTTCTTTAGCTTAGGAAGAGCTAACTTCTCTCTGGATGAATAAAAATTGTAAGCTACGTATACATAGTCTTTATTCACTTCATTGTAATCCCCACAGTACATCACACCTACACATAGCTTTGTGGCATCACACTCGCCTATCCAGGCATTCTTGCAGTGGTAGGACAAATCAGGATACCCAACAGCCTTGTAATCGCTGAATTTAAACGGCTTTGGACAGGAAATAACAGGATGCTCATCCCTGAATCTGATAAGTCTGGTTAAGAACCTGATGTTTTCCCTTCTGCTCTGCTCATTTGACCAGTTCACCCAGCCTGTAGGGTTGTCCTGACAGTAAGCATTGTTGTTGCCATCCTGTGAATTACAGATCTCATCACCTGCCATAATCATAGGTACTCCCTGCGCCAAAAACAATAGAAGCATGGCATCCTTCCACTTAAGTTTTCTTATCTCACGGATAAACCTCTTTCGTGAAGGACCCTCACAACCGTAATTATTGCTGAAATTCCATGAAGGACCATCAGCATTTTTTTCACCATTGGCCTCATTGTGACGGTCATTGTACATGAATAAATCGCTCAGGGTAAAGCCATTATTGCTTGATATATAGTTTATAAATCCGACATTCTCCCCCTGCTTTTTCTGCTGGTTTAAAAGCTCATACATATTGCAGTTGATATGGTTTAACATCATGCGCGCCGCAAACTGATACTCCTCCTTGTCAATGTATAGATTTTCATATGTCCTGTTTTGCGGTACGACCGACATATCAAAGCCATCATAAAGTATCTTTGTACGGCTAAGAAGAGCATCCTGCACAATCGCAGTAACAGGCAGCCTGTCCCCAAGCAGCTTAAAACCATCTACATGAAAGCTCATGACCCAGTATCTGAGCGCATCGAGTATCAGATTGTGGTCAGTCCTGTCCGGGAAATACATCTCTACGATACATTCCATGCCATTTTTGTGCAGCCTTTCAACGAGACGCCTAAGCTCATTGGAGGCATCTGAAGCGTCGCTGGCATATGATGCTTTTACGGCAAAATAATTGCCGGAGGTATAGCCCCAGAAATTGACCTTGTCATTTTGCTTGTCGGTGTGCACACTTTGCTCATCCTTTAAGGAATACTTCGGCTTTGCATATTCCGGAATATCGTGCTTTACAGGGATTGTCATTTCTTCAAACTCGTATACAGGCATGAGAAGAATTGAAGTAAAGCCTAATTTCTTGATGTAATTTATTCTGTCAGATACAGCCTCAAAGGTGCCCTTATGCTTTTTGTTCCCTGAAACATCCATGGAAAAGCCTCTAACATGCAGCTTATACAGCTTCATCCTATCCCTGGTTATCTCAGGAAAGCTGTCATATTTCCAGTCAAAATCACTACTGTCTATCCCGCAGGCTATTTCGTAGTCATTATCACTTCTTGTTTTATCATTCCATTTTTCTCTGCCGAAAATTCTTGTGGCATAGGGATCTATGCACCTTTTTCCATTAATTCTAAAATAATATGCATACTCATTACCGCAAAAACCATGAAGTCTCACAGAGTAAAGTGAGCCTGTCGAATACTCGGCAGGTATATCAATCACACAGGCGGTATTTCCCGATTTATCAAGTAAAACAATGCTGCATTCATCCTCTTTTTCTGCTGCAAAGGTGAATACCGCACTATCCCCCTCAATATAAGCACCTGTTTTTAAAAAGTTTCCCTTTGTTAATCGAAAATTCATGCAACACCATCCAATCAATAATTCTAGTATTTATTTATTATACTAGTTTTGACTTTTTTTGTATAGAATAATTTGATATAATATAATAGTTACTTTAGATTACTATAAAGAAAGAGGTACAATATGGCAGAAAAAGCAACACCTGTTACACCTGATGAGGCAGACGATATCCGCGTAACACTTGATCTGGACAACGGAAGTGTCGAATGCAAGATTATCACCATTTTTGATGCAGATCACAAGGATTACATAGCTCTTCTACCGTTAGACAAAAATGGCAACGAGAATGAGAGTGGCGAAGTGTATCTGTATCGCTATTTCGAGGACGAGGAAGGTCTTCCGAGAATAGAAAACATCGAATCCGACGACGAGTACGAGGCTGCTGCCGACAGATTCGATGAGCTTTTGGATGACGAAATGTTTGATGATATTTAATCATCTCTACTATTATTTTGTCTAGGCTCTTTACTTTCACGGACAAACCTGGAGGCTTGGGCTGATTTATCGTTTACCGACTTGACCGAGTAAACAGACAAGCTTGTCTTTGCACGGGTCATGCCGACATAAAACAGCCTTCGCTCCTCCTCTATGTCCTTTTCAAGAACAGCCTTTTTATACGGCATTATCCCTTCATTTGCATCAATTATATACACGTTTTCAAATTCAAGCCCCTTTGAGCTGTGAAGGGTTGCAAGTGTCACGGCATTAGGGTCACTTTCTTTCGATAAAGCCATAAGCTTCATCTGCTTTGTATATTCCCTTATATGCTCATACCACTCTTCATATGTAGCAAAGCCCTTGGCTCCTGACTGGATTTCATCCAGTATATCAAACAAATCTTCTTTATTTATATTCCTATACCCGGCATATTCAGCTAAAAAGTCGTCATAGCCAATCCCTCTTCTGATATAGTTTATGCTGGCATATGGATTCATCCGGCTTATAAGCTTCATGTCATACTCAAGCTTTTCTATCCGCTCAGCTATCCACGGCTTCTCATCAAACAGCTTAATCCACTCATCAAATACAACAGTTGCATCACACAGGCTGTCTCTTGACAGATACCGCTTTGGTCTGTTCATAATCTGCAAAAAATCAGCTCTGTCTCTGCTGCCTCCTGCAATTCTTTGGTATGTAAACAAGTCTCTGGCAATCCAGTGCTCATATATATTGGGTATATTATCCTTGGTTTTGAATGGGATATTATAGCTCATAAGCTGTTCTATAAGCTGTCTTGGCTGGGTATTTGTCCTGAAAAGCACTGCAAAGTCGCTGAATACAGCTCCCGCCTTTATCTTTTTATCTATATCGCGTATAAGAAAGATATTTTCGTCTCTTCTGTTTTCAAAATCAGCAAACGTAACAGGCGCCTTTGACTTGCTTGCCGAAATGATTTTCTTATCAAATCTCTCCCTGTTGTGCGAGATGAGATTCAACGAGGCCTCCACTATATATCTGCCACATCTGTAATTAGTATCTAAAAGGATTCTTTTTGCATTCGGATAGTCCTTCTCAAACCCAAGCATTATCTCAGGCTTTGACCCTCTGAAGCGGTATATTGACTGGTCATCATCTCCTACAATAAACAGATTATTCTGTGGAGCTGCAAGCATTTTTATAATCTCATACTGCAGACGGTTAATATCCTGAAACTCATCAATCAGTATGTATTTATACTTGTTCTGCCACAATGCCAGTATATCAGATCTTTCCTTAAACAGCTCATAAGTATACGAGAGCATATCATCAAAATCAATAAGCCTGTTTTCCTTAAGCCTTGTCTCATATTTTTTATATATATCCCTGAATATTTCCTCACCACACACTCCCGAGTAAAAATTTTCTATATCAATGCGGCTGTTTTTAATCAGACTGATTTCAGCAAGTAAATTGCCTATAAACTCATTCTCATCTTTGTATTCAAGGCGGTAGTAGGATAAAATTTCCCTGATAAAGCCGTATCTCACAGACTCATCAGCAATATTGGCACTTGTAAAGCGATATGCATATTTGAGTATCGTAAAAAAGACAGCATGAAAAGTACCAAAAGATACGTTCACCCTATCGTCTTTCATCAGTGAATTAAAACGCTCCTTCATCTCATTTGCAGCAGCCTTGGTAAAGGTGATAACTAAAATTTCAGAAGGCTTCACATGATGCTTTGTTATTAAGTTTTTAGTCCTGTGTGTGATAACTGCGGTCTTACCGGAACCCGGTCCCGCTAAAACAAGCATAGCGCCATCCTTGTGTTCGATGGCGCCAAGCTGGGCTTTGTTAAAATTCATAAAATACCCTTTGTTAATAGATTAGTTATTAGAAAGCTTTTCTATGCCTTTCTTAATTCTGGCTATAGACTCCTCTTTGCCAAACACCTCCATAAGCTCTGTAGCTCCGCCCGGTGTCATCTGCTTGCCTGAAACAGCGGTACGGATCGGCCACATAACATAGCCTATCTTATAGCCCTTTTCTGTAGCATATGCCTTAAGAGTCTCAAAAAGTGCATCATTTGAGAAATCATCACAGCTTTCAAGAATAGGAACTACATCGTTTAACAACTCAAGTGAATTCTCCTGGTTTGTCTTCATCTTCTTGTGAGTATACATTGCAATATCATAATCCGGAAGCTCTTCAAAGAAATCAATATGTTCCTTGATATCAGGGAATATCTCAATACGTGTCTGAACCATTCTTGCTATCTTCTTAAGGTCATAATCCTTTGTGACAACCTCCTTAATGTATGGCAGTGCCATCTCATAGAATTTGTCAAAATCAAGCTTCTTTATATACTCTCCGTTCATCCATTTAAGCTTTGTGAAGTCGAATACAGCAGGTGATTTGCTCATATGATGATAATCAAACTTCTCAACAAGCTCAGGAAGTGACATGATCTCCTGATTATCTGAAGGACTCCAGCCAAGAAGCGCTACAAAGTTTACAATAGCCTCTGTAAGGAATCCCTGATCCAGTAAATCTTCAAAGGATGAGTGACCGCATCTCTTTGAAAGCTTATGATGCTCCTCATCTGTGATAAGCGGACAGTGTACATATACAGGTACATCCCATCCAAATGCCTCATAAAGTCTGTTATACTTAGGGGATGATGAAAGATACTCGTTTCCTCTGACTACATGTGTGATGCCCATCAGGTGATCATCTACTACGTTTGCGAAATTGTATGTAGGATATCCGTCAGATTTGATAAGAATCATATCATCAAGCTCTGCATTATCTACTGTGATATCTCCGTAAATCTCATCCTCAAATGTGGTTGTGCCCTCTGTAGGGTTGTTCTGTCTGATGACATATGGCTTGCCTGCCGCGAGATTTGCCTCAATCTCCTCCTTTGACAGGTGTAAGCAGTGCTTGTCATATATAGAGATTTCCTTGCCTGCAACAGTTGTTTTAAGACTGTCAAGACGCTCCTTGTCACAGAAGCAGTAATATGCCTCTCCCTTGTCAATAAGTTCCTTTGCGTACTTCATGTAGATACCCTGTGCCACACGCTCACTCTGCACATATGGACCGCATCCGCCATCCTTGTCAGGTCCCTCATCATGGACAAGTCCTGTCTCTTCGAGTGTCCTGTTTATAATATCAACAGCACCCTCCACCTGGCGTACCTGATCTGTATCCTCTATACGGAGAATGAAATCACCGCCCTCATGCTTTGCAATCAGGTAAGCATACAGTGCTGTTCTTAAATTTCCTACATGCATTCTTCCTGTCGGGCTTGGTGCAAATCTTGTTCTAATCTTACTCATTTTAAAATGTGCTCCTCTATATTAATATTTTTTAGTCATTTTTCAATTTGAAATTATATAACAATATGGAAATTTTATCAATCCTAAGATTGAACTTCCATATCAAGCTCTGCGATTTTATTTAATATTCTGTTTACCTCGTGGATTCTGTCACCAAGCTCGCTCCTGTGTGATAAAATCTCGCGCCTTAGCCTGGTTATAGTCTCCACATTTAAGGACATCCTGCCCCTTAATTTTTGTCTCCTGACTATAAGTTCATGCTTCTGCTCAACCATCTCCTTATGATCCACAATAGCGTTTGTGTAGTTGAGCCATACTCTGGCATCGTAGAAGTCATTTTTACTAAGCACAGAAACAAGCTTTTTGCTGTTATATTCCAGATCCTCGTTTGTCCTTCTGAAGCGCTCCTTGTCTTTTACAGCGAGAAGATACTGCTCATAGTTGTATACAAATTCCTTTGAATTCTTCACATGATACTTCTCGTATGTGTAGTCAACAGCATTTTTTATACTTACATACTTGATCTTTACTCTGTTTTCAAGAGCTACTGCTTTATTTTTGGATGCTGCAGCGCTTTTTACTTCATCTGAATAGCTTTGATATGTCAAAAGTACAAACGAGCCTGCAACCGCTGAAAGAAGTGCCCCGATAAGCATAAAGATAGTGGTATCGGCTCCATATACAATCTGCATCAGCGTGCATACAGCTACCACTACAGCAAAAAATACCACTAAAAGCACTGCGTACACCCTAAATGTCCGCTGTCTGCTTTTGGCATATTCACCATCTATATCGAACTGCACTTTTTCTCCCTCGAGATACCTTAAGTCTTTATTTATTACATCCAGACTGCTTTCGTTTTTTTCAAGACGCTTTATTGCCCGCGGAATCTCATCCTCCAGCTGCTGCATCTGCGCATACTGGCTGTCTGATATACGGTTTTTGGTCTTTAAAAAATCACTTCTGGTCTTTTCGAGTGTCAATATGTTTGCAGCCGCATCATTCATGGTCTTTTTATCTGTCTCTGACATATTTTCCATCCTTTCTATGTCAGTCAGATAATTTGTGACAAGCGCATACTCTGTTCTGTTATCCTCGAGCTCTCTGGCGGCATCAACCATCTGTTCACATATTTCAACTACATTGAACCCTTTAGTACTCTCATCCGGTATACTCTCAATATGTAATTGTGTATCATCGGTCTTTTTTTTGCGTTTAAATAACATACGCCCTGTAATCCTCTTTGTATTTCAAAATTGTTTCTTTTGGTCTGCCCTCATCGCAACCATCTGAAGCTTCTGCATATACGCCCTTTAATACGCTGTCCAGATTATTTATTTCCTGCTCTGTAACACCATATTCCCTGACAATCCGGGCATATCCTATGTCGTTATTATCAAGCTTATAGGCATATAGACAAGACCACAGTGATTTTCTGTCTCCATTTTGCCTGAAAGCCTCAAGATATAAATCCGCTGCTATATCAAATAAAAACAGCTGCACATAGGCTGTAGCCAGATTGTGATATATATTTCCGTACAATACACGCTCCGTATGCTTTGCATCCTCACATGACAGCAGCTTTTTGTATTCAAAAATTGCTGCAGTGTACTTTTTCTTCTCCATCAGTCTGTCTGCCCTGATTTTCAAGCACTCAAACTCGCTCTTTTCCTCGAGCTCCTTAAGTGCATCATGTGTGTTCTTAAGCTCCTCCTTAGTGCAGTAGCCGCTGTACTCAAGCAGCTCAGTCACAAAAGCAGACAGTCTGCCGTTTGTGGATATAATGGTCCTAAGATGCATGGCAAGCTTTGGCAGATGTGCATGGTTTTCAATCCAGGTGCACAGCTCAAGACTCATGAAGTCATCATCCAAAAGATATGTATTGTTGATTATATAATAATTAAGCTCCTCTATCGAGTAAACATTTATAGACACACCCTCTATGTAATAGGGCATGGCTGCTATAGCTTCATTACACAGTAATAATTCTCCCATATGCCCTCCTACATAGTCATCTCATAGTGCCAGACCTTGCCCGAGCTCATAAATATTTCGCCAAAACCTAAATCCTTAATCTCTATATCTATCCTGTCATCAGATACAGGTGTCGCCGTGATTCTGATGCGTGTAGCCCTATCCGGCCTGGGCGGCATATCCGTAAGTCTTAGTGTCTCAATCTTTGCCTCCCTGCTTTTAGGAAGCTGCTTCCAGAAATCCACCTCATAAGAGCCTGAAATTATAACCTCACACTGCCCCTTGGATTCAAACCAGTTGCTTCCGGCACTGACAAGATTATAAAACGACAGTTCTCCCTTATCATGTACCTTAAGGCTCAGATTGAACTTCATCTCATTCTCGCCCATATATACAAAAGGCCATTCTGCTTCCTTATCCCTCGTGGCTGCCGCATAGCATGCCCCCTTAGTAAAGAGGTTATTGCCCATGAACACTCGTCTGCCCTTGCACAAAAGTGCAACAGACTGCTTCATCCAGCCCTCAGCAAATGTATCTCCCACGAGAAAGACCGTTGAGATAATCTGATTCTTAAAGCTCTCATTTATTATATCCAAAAAGCTTTTGTCCTTATCATTTTTATCCAGAGTATAGCTTATGCTTTCATCTATAGATACTACCTGTGGCGTTGTGCGAAGATCCCTCTTTAGGGAATAAAAAAATATACTCTCCTTTTCCTGCATAAACATCACCACATCATGAAGCCACAGTGACTTGTCCTGGTTCAGTGCAAAATAATAAAAGCTCTCCTTTCGGTCTATAACCGTAAGCTGTCTGGAATTTATGCCAAGCCTGACCGCCATGCCATAAAACATGCTCACGTTCTCCTTTGTCAGCCTGTCAACACATATAACAAGCCTGTCAAAGGATGAAGGATTACCAAGCTTGGATGGCAGTTCCATAACCTTTTTAAGAAACAAGGCCAAAAGCTCCTCTGCCATAAATGAATCATCATCAATGACTATTTTTTCACTATTCAGTGCTCTCTTAAGCAGCTGGTCAATACACACCATCTCACCGCTTTTAGAGAGTCTTCTTGCCTCATCTCCATAATACCATTTGCCAATGCTCTTACGGCGTGCAAGTACAAGAGGAATCTGAAACTCCTCGCTGCCCGCAACAGTGCTGACAGTCTCCGGCTCTTTCATATTCTGTTGAAAAAAACTAACCATAGCATAGCTGTCATTTAAGTCTATGCCTATATAGTATGAATTGCCATTATGTCCCATTATAAATCCTCTTAAATCAGCTTAAACAGCTGCTTGGTCGCAGCATCCAGCCTTTTATATTCGTCTATATTGCTCTTTAAGGTTGTCTCATCAGACAGTGTATCTGAAATTATCATCTCATTAATCAGATTATAGCGGCTGTGATCATTGTCACCCGGTATATTGTTGCACGTAAGACGATTGCTCTCCTTCACCTCGATGCTATTGTCATGCTCCTCAGTAATATAATACCTGATCAGCTCACCGAAAAATATGACAAATGTCTTTACGTATATGCCGTCGTACATCTCAACCATATCCTCTGAATTAAACTCTTCGCCATCCTCGTCCCGGCTGTAATGCAGCACAACATGAGTCCCCGGAGTACTCTCATACTGTAAAAATGCCTTGTCATAGAGGAAATACTTCTCCAGCAGTCTGTAATCAAGCCTCGCAAAAAAATCAAAATACATATTATTATATATATAATATTTAAGCAATGTATCTTCTATCTCAAGCTCAGCCTGAGTGATATCCGTTTTCTCAGCAAAATGCTTCAATAGGGCTAACTGGCAGGCATCATTTAATGTTCTGTTTCCAATAAATCGCTTTTCGATAATATCAAAAATAAAATCAGCCTTGCCCCCGCCACTATGCAGATATCCATGTGCCACAAGAGATATATAAGCTAAAATCAGCTTTTCATTTCCGGCTCTTTTATAGTATTCCATAAAGATATCCGATATCTTTTCAGGCTCAATCTGCGTATAAATACCCTGTTCGAGAATACGCTCATCAAGCTTCATGGAAGATATTGAAAACTCATCAGCGGCATGCCACAGATTAATCAGCTCGTCTGTAGGCCCGGTATAATTTTCACACAGGTATTTAAGCACCAGGTCACTGTATTTGCCTGTTTTAAAGGCTGATATGGCAAGCTGCACCATAAAATCATCATCTACATGCTGCACCTTAAGCGCATTCTCACACAAAACCACCTTTGATGCGGCAGCAAGCATGTCTATTCCATACTCCATGGCCATATCATATGCCTTTTCATAGAGGCGGTTTGATACAAGCATGTCAATAAGATATTTTCTTGCATCCTTTTGCAGGGTATCAAAATTAATGCTTTGCAAAAACGGCCTGACGTAATCCTCATAATCGTGAAGCTGACAATATTTTAAAATTCTGTATCCCATAACAGCTTTGTAGGAATCAGAAAAGGATTCACTATAAAATACAGGTTTAAACAGCTTCAAATCATCCTTTGTAAAATCAGAATAATCCCTTACATGCTTAAAATGTGACACTATATACTGTGGTCTGTCAGGCGAGAGGCTTATACACCTGTCAAGGTATTTCTCGGCATCCATCAGCCTCTGCAGTCTGTATGAGATGCTTTTAACATATCTATAGCCTCTTGAATCCTCAAAAAGTATAACATAGTCGTTTGAAAACAGTTCAAAATAAGCACACTGGTCTGTAACCGGAACTATCTGAGGCTCCTTCATTTCATTCTGATATATGATAGCTCTCACTATGCGCTTATCAAATACAATAAGCTTATGGGTATATATAATATCTGAAAAAGCTGCCGACAGCTCTTCATTGATAAATCCAAGCTCAAGCATATCCTCGTATAAAACAGCCAGATTGTCATCAATATGCCTAAGCTGTGCCTGGTCCATGGCAAACCTTCCCATAGCTTTCCTGTACTTGTGGTAGACCTCAGGCTCTGTTTCCCTGGCAGCAATTATATTGTTGTAAAGCACTGCAAGCTTTCGGTATGGCAGCTTATTATCAAAGCTGAAATACATCTGGATGATCTTTGGCACAGGGGAAATCTGCCTGTCATCCATCGTAAGGAGATACGACTCATACAAGCCTGTCAGACGCAGCTTATTCTCGATACCCAGCTCAAACCATTTATGAAAACAGGTATCATTTTTGTGTCCCTTAATCAGGTAGCTGCATATGATGCCGACATACTCTGCCTCCGGACATATCTCATAGGCTGCTGTAAGAAGCTCATATACTCTGTTATCGAACCCGCCTGCCAGATCAACCGCCTCAAAAATTGCTCCGGCAAGCTCCTTTGTCAGAGCCTTTTCCTTTACGGCCCAGCTTAGGATGCGAAGCTCAAATACCGACAGCTCCTTTATTAGATAAGGATCCTGTGATATAAGATAATAAGCTTCAATATACAAATATGGAGACGAACAGCCTCGCAGTACCCAGTATTTTATATCTTTAAGCTTACCGGCACTGTCATCAAAATACTGATCCCTCAAAAATAAAAGTACCCAGAACAAAAGCACAGAGTCAGGATTTTCATAAAAAATCAGCTCCACTTCGTGTGTCATATTGTCAATGTATGAAGGCTCTCTCTCTAACAGCGTCATCAGATACAGATAATAGCCCCAGATTGGAGCTTTCTTATCAGGATTACTGTGCTTGAAATCATCAAGAATCCACTTAGCTTCCTGCCTTTGCCTGTTGATAATAAATGCCTGAGCCTTCATCAGCTCATACATATGCTCATCCGGCACGAGTGCATGCAGGTGGTTTAATATGCTTATAGTCTCGTTTGCCCATACTCCGGTCACTATCCGCTTCAGCCTGAAACTGGTATAAAGCTCCATGATTCCGACCATGCATTCCTTTATGTCCTTTGTCACAGCTATATCACTTATGCTGCCATCATCATCTCTTACACCGGCCGTGATATCTATTGTAAAGCTCTGATATACACCATCAATATATATACGGCCAAAATTACGTCCGGCATGCATTGCAGATGCATCGATGATATACTCATACAGATAGGTTTTACCTATAAAATCATCAAGCGTTAAAACAGGCTTAGACAGCTTTATGAATTCACAATCCGTGCGCAGGCGTATCTCGGTATATCCCCAGTTATCCTTTGTTATGGTAAAGCATCCACTCTGTGGCTCTTTAGAAGCCATAAAAATCTCCTCGGACTTGTCTACACTAATGGAAACAGGCTGTTTTTTGTTTACGCCAATCAGAAACTCCTCCATATTCTGACCGGATGGTCTGGCGCAGGCAAAGCCCTCATAGGTCAGCCTCTCATATACATTGTCATAAGGAATTGTGTTTAAGAAATTGCGATTATAAAACAGATGATAAGCCTCATCCCAATTAGATGCCGCAAGCCTTGTAAAATCATCAAGGCTCTTTACAGCACCGGTGGATGCTTCCGCATAGAGCCTTGTGGTTCTTGCACAAAAAGAAAGACTGTACTCTATCTGATTGCATACAATCACAAATTTGCCCTCGCAGGCATCGCCCTCCGTGAGGCCCTTACTGTTAAATTGATAACGAATCCTGACTTTCTCGCCCTCGAAGTGCGGATTCAGACACTCCATCCTAGGATTAGTCGAATAAACTATGCCACAGATTTTTATCTGATTCGTACTTTCTATTACAAAGCTTCCCGCTTCGCTTCTTCCCTCAATGACCGAAAGGTCTATTGTCTCCTCTGAAAACGCCAAAATCGGTTTCGTGCCATTAAATCTGCCGGCAGCTATCTGCCCTATACGTGCTCGCACAATTGTTACCCCGTTTACGTTAAATGTTGATTTTTTATATACATATTATATAATGTAAATTATATACGATTTGCAATGCTGTTGCAATGCAAATAGAAAGGAAATTACAGCTAATGATAGAACAAAAGGAGCATTTTCACGGCAGTGACCTTGAAAAAATAGAAAAAATATACGGTATAAAGAAAGAAAATATTGTGAGCTTTGCAGCAAATGTCAACCCACTCGGTGAATCCGGTAAACTAAAGACTGCACTGTCTGAGCGCATTGATGCAATCACAAAATACCCTGACAGGGAGTATACTTCTCTCAGAAAGGCTATCGGCAGCTACTGCAAGTGCGATTACAATCACATAACAGTCGGAAACGGATGCACGGAGCTCATCTCTCTTTTCATTCAGATTACAGCTCCTAAAAAGACACTTCTGTTAGGCCCGACTTACTCTGAGTACGAGCGCGACTTAAGGATAAACGGTAGTGATATCTCCTACTATTTTCTCAAGGAAAAGGATGATTTTAAGATTGATCCGGATGAATTTATCTCTGCAATCACAGCTGATACCGACCTTGTCATCATCTGTAATCCCAACAATCCGACCGGCAGTCTTATCACACCGGATATGCTCAAAACAATTTTAACCCACTGTAAAGAGACAAATACTTATGTGATGATAGACGAGACATATATAGAGTTTGTGCCGGATGTTGATGAGCTTTCAGCAATACCTCTGACTGAATTGTTTGACAATGTGATTATATTACGCGGCACATCCAAGTTTTTTGCCACTCCGGGACTTCGTCTGGGCTATGCCATCACATCAAATTCACAAATTCTTACAGACATAAACACAAACAAAAATCCGTGGATGATTAACTCTCTCGCCGTTGTTGCAGGCGAAACCATGTTTTTGGATGAAGAATATATAGATAAAACAAGAAGCTTGATACTTTCGGAGAAAACCAGATGCAGGCAATTGATTGAAGAATCACACAAATTCAAGCTTTATCCATCCTACAGCAACTTCTATCTGCTTAAGATACTTGATGAAGGTGTGGATGCACATATGCTATTTGAGCGTGCCATAAGGCAGGGCATGATGATAAGGGACTGCTCTACATTTCCCGGACTTAAAGAGCGCTTCATACGATTTTGTATAATGAAGCCAGAGGACAACACAAGGCTTATTAATTGCCTTACACAATGATGCAGCTAAAAAAGCTTCCGGAAGGATTTAATCCAGCCGGAAGCTTTTTTTATAAAGTAAAACATAGAATATGCTTTAAGCTCTATATTATTTTGCAGATAAGAACTCGTCAATACCCTTTGCTGCTGCTTTTCCTGCACCCATGGCAAGAATAACCGTTGCAGCACCTGTTACGGCATCTCCACCTGCAAATACACCCTCTTTTGATGTTGCACCTGTATCCTCAGTAGCTACAATACACTTTCTCTTGTTTGTATCGAGACCTACTGTTGTAGAGGAGATAAGTGGATTTGGAGATGTACCAAGTGACATGATCACTGTATCGCACTCCATCTCATACTCAGAGCCGGCAATCTCAACAGGGCTTCTACGTCCTGATGCATCAGGCTCTCCAAGCTCCATCTTGATAAGCTTAACACCCTTAACCCAGCCATTCTCATCAACAAGAATCTCTGTAGGGTTCTCAAGGAGATCAAAGATAACGCCCTCTTCCTTAGCATGATGTACTTCCTCTTTACGTGCAGGAAGCTCTGCCTCACTACGTCTGTATACAATGTGTGTCTCTGCACCGAGACGAAGAGCTGTTCTGGCTGCGTCCATGGCTACGTTTCCACCACCTACAACTACTACCTTTTTGCCTTTTGAGATAGGAGTCTCATAACCCTCTTTAAAAGCTTTCATGAGGTTATTTCTTGTAAGGAACTCATTAGCAGAAAATACACCGTTGGCCTGCTCGCCAGGGATTCCCATAAATCTTGGAAGTCCTGCTCCCGAACCGATAAATACAGCCTCAAAGCCTTCTTCCTCCATAAGTTCGTCAATCTTAACTGACTTTCCGATAACTACATTTGTCTCGATTTTAACACCAAGTGCCTTGACATTCTCTACTTCTGCCGCAACAACCTTGTCCTTTGGAAGACGAAACTCCGGTATTCCGTAGCTTAATACTCCGCCGGCAGCGTGAAGTGCCTCAAAAATAGTTACATCATAGCCAAGCTTTGCAAGGTCTCCGGCACATGTAAGTCCTGCAGGACCTGAACCGATAACAGCAACCTTTTTGCCGTTTTTCTCTGCGGCTGTCTTTGGCTTGATGCCATTCTCTCTGGCTGTATCAGCAACAAATCTCTCGAGCTTTCCGATTGAGACAGGATCGCCCTTGAAGCCTCTGATACACTTGCCCTCACACTGGCTCTCCTGTGGGCATACACGTCCACATACAGCAGGAAGTGCTGATGACTCTGAAATAATCTCATAAGCCTTTGTGAAATCACCATTTTTAACCTGCTCAACAAATGCAGGAATATTGATAGAAACAGGGCAGCCCTTCATACACTGTGCATTTTTACAGTTTAAGCATCTGCTTGCCTCTGCCATTGCCTCTTCTTTATTGTAGCCGTAGCAAACCTCTTCAAAGTTTGTGGCACGAACCTTTGGATCCTGCTCTCTGACAGGTACTCTCTTTAATACATCGACTTCCATTATTTGTCACCTCCGCAGTTTCCGCAGCCACCGTGATGTGTTGCGCCCTCTTCATAGGCAAGCTTAGCTCTGCCTTCCTCAGTCTTATATTGCTGCTGTCTCTTCATAGCCTGATCGAAATCAACAAGATGTCCGTCGAACTCAGGTCCGTCAACACATGCGAACTTAACCTTTCCATCCACGATCAGACGGCATGCACCACACATACCTGTTCCATCAACCATGATTGGGTTCATTGAAACAATTGTAGGAATCTCAAGCTTCTTTGTGAGCAGACATGTGAATTTCATCATAATCATAGGTCCGATAGCTACACAGCAGTCATATGTATTGCCGGCATCAACAAGTGCCTGAAGCTGCTGGCTGCCGTTGCCGTGGAAGCCGTATGAGCCATCATCTGTACAAACATAGAGATTCTTTGCAACAGCTTTCATCTCATCCTCAAAGAAAAGGATATCCTTATTTCTAAAGCCCATGATGACATCAGCATCCACACCATGCTCTTTAAGCCACTTAACCTGTGGATATACAGGAGCTGTACCAAGACCTCCTGCGATAAATACGATGTGCTTTTTCTTTGTCTCCTCGAGGTTATCCTCCTGACAAAGCTCTGATGGACAGCCGAGTGGTCCGACGAAATCCTCTAATGAATCTCCCTCATTAAGAGCCATCATTCTCTCTGTTCCTGCACCGATAGTCTGTACTACGATAGTAACCGTCTCTTTTTCCCTGTCATAATCACAGATGGTAAGTGGGATTCTCTCTCCTACCTCATCTGTCTTTGCGATGATAAACTGACCAGGCAGACACTCTTTTGCAACTCGTGGTGCCTTTATATCCATAATGATAATATTGTCAGCCAATTTTTCTTTTCGAACTATTGGATACATAGTCTTCCTCCTAGTTAAATCTTATCCCATTACATATGTAATCTGATACTCAATTATTTCATACTTTTTTAATTTTAAATGAAATGATATAATTTTTCAATATATTTCTTTAGATATTCCATAAAAATATGTTATATGCTTATGAAATTGTGTTATCTTCTGACATTCGTCCGGTACTTTATATCAAAAACAGGAACCAATTCATGCAAAAAATGAACCGGTTCCTGTATTTATCAGCTTTTATGAGAAATATACAAGCTCATCCTGCGGCTTCTCGGCAGGCTCGATGGAAACCGGATAAAGCACCGGTCCCTTTCCCTTGTACTCTCTTGCAAACTCCACATGCACCCTTGCGGTGATGGTAATCCACGATTTGTGAGGAATACTGCTCTCATCCTCATACTTGCACTTAAAGCCTATAAAGGTCACGTCCTCTATACAGCAGGTCATCGCAAATCTGCCCGGTACCATAACACCCTTTCTAAGCTTATCAGGATTGTATACAAGGGCAAGAAATTTGACAACCTTGCCGTCGTACTTCTTGTAATTCTCCATGGCATCCATATACCAGATGGCATAATCTGCATCTGAAAGCTCAATCACATCCTGATTTATATCAAACGGCAGTTCCTCCGGACGCTCATCAATAGTACCGTCCTTGCGTTCGTAGACTATCTGGGCTTTGCGGTTGATATTCTTTATGGTACGCCTTAGGTGTCCTCTGTCTGTATCATCGTCCGTCCTGTTAAATATGACAACATCACTCGCAAATACCTGTTCCTGCATCATCGCGCGCATATTGTTCATATAAAGGTCAAATGTAGTGGAATCAACTGTGGCGAGCGACTGCACGATAACCCAGCCCTTTGGCAGCTCGGCCTCTATTATTTTATCAATGCCCCATGTGCCGTTGTACTCGATAAACACCTGTTCAGGCAGATACTGCATGTTGAGCTCATTCAGCTTTGCAGCTGTAAGCTCATCCTCAGAGTCGATCTCTGCAACCTGGATATTGGCAGCCTTTAGCTTATCCATATCATACTCCACATCACCATCCTCGCACATAATGATAAGCCCCTTTGAGCCATTAGCAAAATCATTCTCGAAAATGGTATCCTTAATCAGTGAAGTCTTGCCACTGTCCATGAATCCGGTAAATAAATATACTGGAATCTCTTCAGCCATTTTGTTAGTTCCTTTCTGATTATTGTGTAACTATGTTAAATACATTTAAGCAAGTCCGAAGAGCTCTTCAAGCTCATGCTCGTGGATATCTGTTCCGATAACAACGATACGTCCTGTATAGTCAGGCTCGCCATCACGAATCTCGTACTCGCCCGGAACCATATCAAAGTAAATCCACTTGCCGTCTGTGCCCTCTACCATGCCCTTTGAACGAAGAATCTTGTCATCTTCCACAAACTGCTTAAGGATTTCTTCGAGCTTAGCGCGCTCAAACTTGTGAGGTGTCTCCTTGCCCCAGCTTGTAAATACATCATCAGCATGATGATGTCCGTGCTCATGATCATGGTCATGACAGCCACAGGTGCAGCCCTCGCCGTGCTCGTGGTGGTGCTCATGCTCGTCATGGTCGTGGTGATGCTCGTGCTCATCGTGGTCATGGTGATGCTCATGCTCATTGTGGTCGTGATGGTGCTCATGCTCATCGTGGTCATGGTGATGCTCATGCTCATCGTGGTCATGATGATGGTGATGATGCTCTTCCTCATCCTGTGCATGACGTGCCTCTGCAAGCACCTTCATCTCGAGATTGTCCTGACCCTCCATAGTCTTTAGTATCTGCTCGCCTTTAATAGCATCCCAGTCAGTAGTGATAACCGAAGCCTTTGGATTTAAAGCCTGAATCTGCTTTACACAAAACTCAAGCTGCTCAGGTGTAGCATTCTGGCTACGGCTTAAGATCACTGTTGTGGCATACTCTATCTGATTGTTGAAGAACTCACCGAAAGCCTTCATCTGCTTGCTTGCCTTAAGTGCATTTACCACTGTAACAAGTGCATTGAGCTTGACCGGCTGCTCTTTTTCGATATCTATAACTGATTTCATGACATCTGATAATTTGCCTACACCGGAAGGCTCGATTAAGATACGGTCCGGATGATACTTAGTAATAACCTCATTTAAGTTCTTACCAAAATCACCAACCAGTGAACAGCAGATACAGCCTGAGTTCATCTCAGTAATCTGAATGCCGGCATCCTTTAAAAAGCCACCGTCTATACCAACCTCACCGAACTCATTCTCTATGAGAACTATCTGCTCTCCCTTAAAAGCCTCATCTATCATTTTCTTGATAAATGTAGTCTTTCCAGCTCCAAGGAAACCTGAAATAATGTCAATTTTTGTCATTGTAATTCACTCCTTTTCTTTTCACTAAGTCCTATTTTACTAGCAATAATACAAATATGCAAATTAAATTTTTATTATTAAATTATGTTGACACATAACAAAAGAACTACCGCACGCGGTAGTCCTCTCTAATACATTAATTGTATTTTCTTTTTCTAGCTGCTTCAGATTTCTTCTTACGCTTTACGCTTGGTTTCTCGTAATGCTCACGCTTACGGATCTCCTGCTGGATGCCTGCTTTTGCACAGTTTCTCTTGAATCTGCGTAATGCGCTATCTAAAGTCTCGTTTTCTTTAACTATTACACTAGACATAACCTAAAACCTAACCTCCCTCCAGTTGTGTATTGTGCATCAACTGTTAGGTATCTATACTTAATTGCACTAACATGTATTTTATCAAAATATCCGGATTTGTCAAGATAAATCCGGATATTTTTTCAAGAAATTATTATTTTAATTATATCAGGTAAAACATCACTCCAAAATGACTCTAATCAAGCTTGATAAAGATTGATGTTTCCTTTTTCAGCGAATCTGCAATCTCATAGTTTTCATCCATCTTATGCGAGATGTTGTCCATATCCTCAACAATGAGCTGCGTACTGTCAGCCGCTGAAACAACTCCGTTCACCCCCTCATTTATAGCATGTGAAATGGTGTTGATTGAAGAAGAAATTTCGAGCATTGACTGCTTAAGTGAATCAGTCTTTTCCTTGAAATCAGTCATGGTACCCTCAATGAATGAAGCCTTGTCGTTGTACTCCACACCGGACTCAACAAATCTCTCAAACTCAGGAAGGATTGAATCATTCATATAGCTGACAAGACCATTGGCGTTGTCGGCAAGATTGTTAACCGCATTGGTAACCACTGCATTGATACGCTGGATATTGTTGGCAGCCTCCTGGCTGGCCGCAGCAAGCTGACTGATTTCACTGGCTACAACCGCAAAGCCTCTACCTGCCTCTCCTGCTCTGGCTGCCTCAATTGAAGCATTTAATGCCAGCAGATTGGTCTGACTTGCAATGTTTAAAATATCATTGGTAAGAGAATTAACCTGCTTAACGCTGTTGCTATCCTCAATAGCCTTTTGCAGTACTTCAAGTATCTCTGAAACCTTCCTGTCTGTTGTCTCCATGTTAGTACGCGCAACAGACTCCATCGACTGTGCATGAACCTTCATATCCTTGGTGTATCCGGTCAGTTCCTCTGTCTTTTCTGCAATAATTTCAACCTCTTTTGCCACATTATCTGTATTTGCATTGATAACAGATGCATTTTCAGAGATATCCTGCATGGTCGCAGACAGCTCCTCTGTTAAAGCTGAAAGATCAGACACACTGCTGTTGCTTGTCTGAACACTCTGACGTACATCATCAACAACTCTCTCCATTCTGGCCGAGTTGGTGACAACAGCCTTAAATATAGCCTGCAGCTTTGTCATAAAGACATTGATGCCCTTACCTACAGCGTCAACCTCTGCATTGTTGATAGGAGTAACCCTCTGTGTCAGATCGCCCTTTTTGTTATCGATATTGACTATGATGCCATTGATTTCCTTCTGTGTACGAAGCAGAGGCTTGATAACCATGGTGACAACAGCAAAAACAACAAACAGTAATGCAATTATGCTTACTGCAATAGTAAATGTACATGTGACAACAGATGCGCGATAAGTACTTTCGAGGCTCTTTCTCTCCTCCTGTGTAACAGAATTGACATGCTCACGCATTGACGAAATAGCTTTTTCAATGTTTTTAGTATATTTTGCAATAGAGCCATTTGCCGTTTTATACGCTTCCTCATTTTTACCCGCGGCAGAATATGCCATTACATTGCCGCATTCCTTGACCAGGCTTGTGTAGTTATCGCAGATAATCTTGTAACTTCTCTTAGTCTCCAGAGTTACATAAGGATTGTAATCATCAAGGAGCTGCTTTAGCTTGTCCTCGTGATTTCTCACCTCACTTACTATATCAATCATCGATGAAAGATCTGTCGATATAATATGAGACAGTGCCAAAGTATGGATATTCATAGTCTCCATCTCAATGTCGTTGAGCAGCTCAGTTCCAACCATTGAGTTGTCCACAATCTGAGAAGCAGCATCATTAACCTTTGATAAATTTTTAAGAGATAAACCACTTGAAATAACACTTACAAAGCCTACAATAAAAACAGGAATAAGTATCAATTTTGTACTTAACTTTTTCTTTCCCTTGACCTTTGGTTTGTTATTAACCTTTTGAGTTTTTTTTGCTTTGACATTTTTTTTGACCTTCGGTGCTTTAGCAGGCTTTGGCACTTTTGCTTTCGCCTTTTTTTGTTTTACTGTGCTGTCTTTAACAGCAGCTTTACTTTTTTTTGCATCTAATTTCATGTTACATACCCCTCTATTCAGCGACAGATTGTATTATCCCGGCAACAAGATTATCCATTATCTCCTGAAGAGCTGTATTATCAGGATTACCGGCCGCCATTTTTTCGCCAAACTCCGTCGCCGCATCCCAGTAAGAATTTCCAACTCTTTGGAGTTTTCCGTACTGTGCCTGATCCATAACAGCCATAATAGCAGGAACCTTTTTGACCGCATCATCTGCGGCTGCCGCTTTATTGGCAGGGCCTACATTCTTCATCTCAAAGCGGAGCTTCTGGTTATCCTCGTTTGTAAACCACTGGGCAAGCTTATTTGCCCACTCAGGATACTTGGTGTATGCATTTACAGCCATATATTTATAGCCTTTAAACGATGACATCTGAATCTGCTGTCCGGCACATGTGTATGTAGGCAGCTTTACAGCACCATAATCATCGCCCCATAATTCCTTGATTTTTGCTGCATTCCAGCATCCGCTGACACCGGCAATAACACTTCCGTCCTGTACTCCTGCAATAAAATCGTCCTGTACACAGTTCTTAAAGCCCGGCTTAGCCGCAATATCAAGCATAGCCTGTGCTATATCAACACCCTTGATGCTTGTGATGATAGAATTCCAGTTGCAGTGGTTTGTCACACCATCATCATTCACGCCAAAATCAAGCCCTGTATTTCCAAAAAATGAATACAGATACCAGCCTGAGCTCCAGTCCATAGTCACGTACTTACCATTGGCCCCTGCAATATCGAGCATGCCATCAAGCGTAGCCACATCGCTGTCTGAGAAATAATTCTTATTGTAATACATAAAATATCCATTGTCAGCGGTCAGCGGATATCCATATAATTTGCCATCGATAGTGGCAGCCTCAACCGCACCTTCATCGTCAGCCTTTTTAACGGCATCCACATCCTCTATCTCATAAAGAGCGCCTCCCGCTGCCATAGAAGTTATCTGGTCATCCGCTATAGGGAATACATCCGCACCATTATGCACATTTGATAATATATTATCTCTGGCATCAGAATCCTCTGACTCCTCGATAATTATATTAAAATCAGTTCCTTTATTAGCCTCCTTGAAGCTTTCAATCAACTGTGTAGTAATATCCACATCATCCTTCGAACACCACACATGCATCTTCACTTCCTTGTTCTTCGCATTATCCGAAGAATCCTCCGTCATCCCAACCTGTGTATTGTCATGTGATTTATTTGATACTCCACACCCGGTAAGTAATGTAACCCCCATGGCAGCCACAAGTGTTGCAGCTATCAACCTCTTCATACATATTCATCCTTTCAGTTTAATCTCAATTTATAATTTAGTACAATTTTACCATACTTTCACAAAAAAAAATAGGTCTAATTTGATTTTTTTAACAAATTTAGACCTATTTTTTAAAAGATGCATTTTAAAGCACTATATATGCATTTTTGTTACTTAATCATACCTGAAAGTGCGTCCTTTACTGAAGCAATGGCATCAGGAATACCTGCCGGGTTCTTTCCACCGGCCTGAGCCATGTTAGGTCGTCCACCGCCGCCACCGCCTACCTTTGAGGCGATTGCCTTGATTAAGTTTCCTGCATGTGCACCGTTCTTTATGGCAGCGTCTGTTGCCATGGCAACAAGATTTACCTTGCCTTCATTTGAAGAAGCAAGCACGATAACGCCCTCGCCAAGCTTTTCCTTGAGGGAATCGCCAAGATCACGCAGTCCATTCATATCAACACCGTCAACACTTGTTGCAAGAAGCTTGATGCCGTTTACATCAACTACCTGATCCATAACATCGCCGAGCGCATCCTTTGCGGCCTTGCTCTTAAGAGACTCATTCTCACTCTGAAGTGCCTTCATCTCAGCCATCAAATGCTCAAGTCTCTCTTTGAGGTTGGCAGGAGTTGATTTAACAACCTTAGCCGCCTCCTCAAGCTCCCTCTCCATATTGCTGTAATAAGCGAATACATTGTCGCCTGTGATAGCCTCGATACGTCTTACGCCTGCAGCCACACCACTCTCCGAAAGAATCTTGAATACCTTGATATCAGATGTATTCTTTACATGTGTACCACCACAGAATTCCTTAGAAAAATCGCCCATTGATACGACACGTACCTTTTCACCGTATTTCTCACCGAAAAGAGCCATGGCACCTGTCTTTTTAGCCTCATCTACAGTCATGATATCTGTGCGAACTTCAATAGCTTCGTTGATTTTCTCGTTTACGATATCCTCAACCCTTTTAAGCTCCTCAGCAGTCATAGCAGAAAAATGAGAGAAATCAAAACGTGTTCTCTCAGCATCCTGGTAAGAACCTGCCTGCTCTACATGTGTGCCGAGTACCTCACGCAGTGCCTTCTGAAGCAGATGTGTGGCAGAATGATTTCTGCATGTGTTTGTTCTTGTTTTTGTATCAACAGAAAGTGTAGCCTTCTCACCTGTGCGGATCATTCCCTCTGACACATATCCTACATGTGCATATCTGTTGCCGACAACCTTTACTGTATCCTCAACAACAAATGAACCGCTCTCTGTCTTTATGATACCCTTGTCACCCTGCTGACCACCCATTGTGGCATAGAAAGGTGTGTTTGGCACGATTACAGAGCCCTTATCACCATCTGAAAGAGCCTCGACTACATCATCCGATGTGGTAAGGAAAGCAATCTCAGCTGTGTCAGTAAGCTTGTCATAGCCTGTGAACTCTGTAGTAATTTCAGAATCTATATCATTGTAAACATTGGCATCAGCACCCATATAGTTTGTTTCCTTGCGGGCTCCTCTTGCCTTCTGTCTCTGAGCCTCCATACAGCTCTCAAAGCCAGCCTCATCATATGTGAAGCCCTTCTCCTCGAGAATCTCTGCCGTGAGGTCTACAGGGAAGCCGTATGTATCGTAAAGCTTAAATGCATCCTCTCCTGAGAGCACTTTGCTTCCATCAGCCTTCATGCGTTCTTCCATATCTGCAAGGATACCAAGACCCTGGTCAATAGTCTTTGCGAACTTCTCCTCCTCCTGAGTGAGTACCTTAAGGATAAAATCATTTCTCTCCTCAAGCTCCGGATATCCGTCCTTACTCTCATCAATGACAACCTGTGCGATTTTGCCAAGGAATGCTCCCTGTATGCCAAGTGTACGTCCATGCATAGCGGCACGTCTGATGATACGGCGAAGCACATAGCCCCTGCCCTCGTTAGATGGCATAACTCCGTCAGAAATAAGGAATGTTGACGAACGGATATGGTCTGTGATAAGACGGATAGAAACATCGTCCATCTCATCGACATGATATTTCTTGCCTGAAAGCTCGCAGACCTTGTCACGGATAGCCTTCATTGTATCAATATCGAATACCGAATCAACATCCTGCATTACCACAGCAAGACGCTCAAGTCCCATACCTGTATCAATGTTCTTGTGCTCAAGCTCAGTGTATCCACCGTGTCCGTCACCGTTAAACTGTGTGAATACATTGTTCCACACCTCCATGAAACGGTCACAGTCACAGCCTACCTTACAATCAGGCTTGCCACAGCCGTACTTCTCACCGCGGTCGTAGTAAATCTCAGAGCAAGGACCGCAAGGACCTGCGCCATGCTCCCAGAAGTTGTCACACTCACCGGTCTTTGGATCTCTGTAGAAACGTGTAATACGATCTCCCGGCACTCCTACTTCCTTAGTCCAGATATCAAATGCCTCATCATCCTCACCGTAGATGGAAGGATAAAGCATGTCCTTTTCAAGACCGAGCACCTCTGTCAAAAACTCCCATGACCATGCGATTGCTTCATGCTTGAAATAATCGCCAAATGAGAAGTTTCCGAGCATCTCAAAAAATGTAAGATGACGAGCTGTCTTACCTACATTCTCGATATCACCTGTTCTGACACACTTCTGGCATGTAGTCACACGGCGTCTTGGTGGAACCTCCTGTCCTGTAAAATATGGTTTAAGCGGTGCCATACCTGCATTAATAAGAAGCAGACTGTTGTCATTGTGAGGCACCAGTGAAAAACTCTTCATTGCGAGATGTCCCTTGCTCTCAAAGAACTCAAGGTACATACGACGTAATTCGTTAACGCCATAACTCTTCTTCATTACTTGAATCTCCTATTCTTTTGTCTTTGCGTCCTTCATTTTACGAAGCTTTACCCCTATTAAAGCTCCACAAAAACCTATGGTCGCCAAAACAATCATAATAATAACATATTGTGCTACGCACATAAAAAAGTCCCCCATAATTACCCTCCTAAATTTATTGAACTAATTTATTATAAATGAATTTGTGAAATAATTCAATAGTTCTCTCCAAAAGCGAACGTCTGATTTTCACGTTCAATCTCAATCACCCTGTCAGCCATGTCCTTATTACTCAACCTCTTCTTGTATTCGGCGATACCACTATAGTCCTGCCACATGTGCATAGGGAAAACAAACTCTGCCGAGGTATTTTGTAAAAAATAATCAAAACCCTTGAACTGATACTCCATAAGCTTTGGATCCATCGGGAAAAACGCCACGTTTATGGGCTTTTCCGAAAGCTTTTTTATCTCATGTCTGAAGGCTCTGCGCACTTTGCCGTTTATCAGGTCTCCTGCACCATCCCACTCCCAGTCGTTTAAATCACCGGCATGAAACAGGCTCACTCCGTTAGAAGTGACGTAAAACGCCACACCGGCATCGGTGGATCTAAGTGTCATTATATCCAGATCATCCACATGATATGTATTGTCAGGTGAAACAAATGTCACCCTGTCCCTGACAGCGGGATCAATGCCATGCTTTGACAAAAAATGCGGACTGATACGGATATCCTTTGAAAAAATATAATGTATATTCGGATATTTGTCAGCCAGACGCAAAATATCCATATCATAATGATCCTTGTGGCTGTGACTTGCAAACATATAGATTTTTGTATTCGGCTCATAAGATGGCAGCTTTCCGGTAAAATGCATACCCTCCACCTTGTCTCCATCAAAATAATCAAATATAAACACCTTGTCATCCAGTTCCACAAGAAAACAACTGTGATGTATAAAAATTATCTGCATGTAACCTACTCTCTTTCGCTTTTTTTCTCTCTTTCCGCAAAGAAATCAGTCTTTATGTATCATTATGCTATCTTTATGCTATATAGTCAACTTATATTTCGTATAATATAGTAATTAAACTCTAATTACCAATCAATAATTATATGATTAAAGGGTCAAAATACCTTTTGACCCTCATATCATTATATAATTATACAAATCATGCCGCCATTTGAGTCATTCACAATCTTTTGCATGGTTTCCTGAAGCTTTATCTGGCACTCATCATCCATCTGCATTATTTTGCTTCTTATTCCGTCCTCCATAAGTTCACCGACAGACTTTCCAAAAATATTAGTCTTCCAGACTCCACTGTCACTGTTTTCACCATTTTTGATGTAATCTATCAGGTCCTCTGCCTGTTCCCTGCTTCCGACTATCGGCGCTATCTCGGTCTCGATATTAGCCCTTATCATATGTATTGACGGTGAAATAGCCTTCATTTTTACGCCAAACTTGTTTCCATGGGCTATAAGCACCGGCTCCTCCATTCTGATATCAGACAGCTGTGGCATCACAACACCATAACCCTTCTGCTGCACCGATGAAAAAGCATCCTTAATCTTTTCGTATTCATTTTTTTCCTCAGTGAGTGAAAGAATCAGGGAAATCAGCTCCTTTTCCCCGGAAACAGTCACACCGCACAGCGCGGAAATATTCTCGTAGTAGTACTTCTCTGCAATCTCGATTTTGACCTTTATCACACCATCTGACAGCCCCATCGTAACAAGAGATACCGCTTTTAATATATCCCCATCCGATTCAGGCATATCAGTGCTCATCAGTGCGACATCCTTCAGCTTTGAAGCCCTTGCAAGAAAAGTCTTTGCATATGTAATTACAGCCTGCTTTACATAATTGTCATAAGGCAGAAGCTGCACCCATTTCGGTATATCATAGTCCACTCTCGTGACTGCAAATTCATATAAGAGCTTTTCCATGATATCTGTAATCTGTCCCATGCAAAGCTTTTCACAGTCTATAGGAATGGCAGCCGCTTTATATTCTCTGCTAAGTGACTCGCATAAAAGTCTCGTTTCTGCCGCAAAAGGCTTTGTAGTATTTACCACAATTACAAATGGCTTTCCTGAAGCTTCAAGCTGCATGACGGTTTCTCTTTCTGCTGCCTCATAGCTCTGTCTTTTTATATCGCCTATGCTGCCGTCAGTGGTTACAAGCACAGCCACTGTCGAATGCTCCTCTATTACCTTTTTGGTTCCTACAACTGCAGCCTCCTCAAAAGGTATATCCTCGTCGAACCATGGTGTTTTGACCATACGCTCGCCGTCCTCCTCGAGATAACCGACAGCATCCCCCACTGTAAAGCCCACACAGTCCACAAGGCGTACCTTCACAGCGCTGCCATCATCCAGACTGATAGTAACCGCATCCTGTGGAATAAATTTCGGTTCAGTCGTCATAATAGTCTTTCCTTTGCCTGATTGCGGCAGTTCATCGACTGCACGCTTTTTGGCATACTCATTGTCCATCTTCGGGATTACACAAAGCTCCATGAAATGCTTTATAAATGTGGACTTGCCTGTGCGCACAGGACCGACGACACCTATGTAAATCTCGCCGTTTGTGCGGCATCTGATATCTTTATATAAATCAAACTCTTTACTGTCCATAGTACCGCCCATAAAAGCTTCCTCCATACACTTTATTCTATAATCAAAGTGTATTCACCGGTGCAGTAAATTATTACAAATAAAAAGACCACAGGCATCAAAACATATAACCTGTGGTCCTTTGAAATAACATATAATATTTAAGTCAAACTACTTAGCAGCCTTTTTCTCACATCCTGCTGTCTTGCTTGTAGAAGCATCAGCTGTTTCTTTAGCATCTGATTTGTCAGAAGCCTCCTCAGGCTCCTCTCGCAGACGTGCGTACATCTGCATACACTTGTGGAGCTTCTTTGCAAGCTTATTGTCTATCTGCTCAGGAGTAGCTCTCCACTGCCAGTTGCCACCGGTAGTTGAAGGAATGTTGATACGGGCCTTAGAATCAAGTCCAAGCAGATCCTGCATAGGAACAATAGCCATATCGGCAACTGATGACCATGCCGCACGCATCATGCCCCAGTTGTAGCCCTCCTCCTTTGTGAGGTTTAAGTAATCCTTTGCAAACCTTACACTATTCTTTGGAGCTGTCTTCATCCAGCCCATAACTGTGTCATTGTCATGGGTACCTGTGTATACAACACAGTGCTGCGGATAGTTATGTGGCAGATAATCGCTATCTTCTCTTGAATCGAAGGCAAACTGGATAACCTTCATGCCAGGGAAGCCTGAATCCTTTAAAAGCTTCTTTACGGAAGGTGTGAGGAAGCCGAGGTCCTCCACGATGATAGGAAGCTTACCAAGCTTCTTCTCAAGCACGTTGAATAAATCCATGCCAGGTCCATCTTTCCACACACCGTTCTTTGCTGTATCATCCTTTGCAGGAATAGCATAGAATGAATCAAAACCTCTGAAATGATCGATTCGCACGATATCATAAAGCTTTGCCATAGCACTGATACGCTTTGTCCACCAGCTGTAGCTGTCCTTCTTCATAACATCCCATCTGAAAAGAGGATTGCCCCAGAGCTGTCCGTCAGCTGAGAAGGCATCAGGAGGACATCCTGCCACCTCGATTGGATTTAGGTCCTTATCGAGATAGAACTGTGTAGGATTAGCCCATACATCTGCTGAATCCATGGCAACATAAATAGGTACATCTCCGATAATTCTTATGCCCTTTTCATTAGCATATGCCTTTAAAGCAGTCCACTGCTTGAAGAAGAGATACTGGAGCATCTTGTAGAAGGCAATATCATCAGCATACTTCTCCTTTGCTTCTTCTATAGCCTCAGGCTTTCTCAATTTGAGAGCATCATCCCACTCGCTCCATGCCACTCCGCCATTGGCATCCTTTAATGCCATAAAGAGTGTGTACTCATCAAGCCACTCTGCCTCTTTACTGCAGAATGCTTCATAGTCAGCCGGTGTTTTCTTTGAAAAACGCTCATATGCCTTTCTTAAAAGAGCATATCTGTTGACATACATGATGCCATAGTCTACATACTGTGGCTTTTTGCCCCACTTATATGACTCGCACTCCTTCTTTGTCAGAAGCTTGTCCTTGCATAAAAGCTCCAGATCAATAAAATAAGGATTGCCTGCGAAGCTTGAAAATGACTGGTACGGAGAATCTCCATAGCTGGTAGGACAGATTGGAAGAATCTGCCAGTATGTCTGGCCTCCCTTCTCAAGGAAATCGACAAAACGTCTCGCCTCCTTTCCCATTGTTCCGATACCATACGGTGATGGCAGTGATGAGATTGGCATTAATACACCGCTAGTTCTCATGTTATTTTTCCTCCCTTTTGTTGTATACGCATTGTATAGGCCGCGTAAGCCTGTATTTTAAAATAATATATAATATACATATGAAATCATATGATATTTTCGTTTTATTTAGTTATTATAACATCATAAAGTGCAACTTGTAAATTAAATTAGTTAATGTTAATATGAAATTAATAAAAAGTTTAAAAGAGGTGTAACATAATGAATGAAACAACCAGGCAATTGATTGTGCATAAGGTAAAGCATAATATGAAACGCCTTATAACATCCATTAAATGGGTAATCTTTTCTATCGTTGTCGGCATAGTCGCAGGAAGCTGCGGCACCGCATTTTATTTTGCCTTGTCGGTCGTAACCGATTTCAGAATGAAATACCCTTGGCTCATTTACTTTCTGCCAATCGGCGGACTTGCCATTGTAGGACTCTATCATCTGTGTAAAGACGATAACGACACCGGAACCAATCTGGTAATATCGGCTATCCATTCAGGCGACAAGGTGCCCTTTAGAATGGCCCCGCTTATATTTGTATCCACGCTTATCACTCATCTGTTCGGTGGCTCTGCCGGCCGTGAGGGTGCTGCTCTGCAAATGGGAGGCAGCATCGGAAGCTCTATAGGCAGGGTATTTAGATTTGATGAAAAGGACAAGCATGTCATGATTATGTGTGGCATGAGCGCTGCATTCAGTGCACTGTTTGGCACTCCGATGGCAGCCGCTATTTTCTCCATGGAGATGATAAGCGTCGGTGTCATGTATTATATAGCACTCGTTCCATGTGTGATAAGCTCCCTCATCGCTCACGGTATCACATCATACTTCAATGTTACAAATGAATTTTTTGCTATTGAAAACATACCGGACTTTACTATTTTAAACTCAGTAAAAATATCTGCGCTTGCAATACTGTGCGCACTCGTAAGCATACTCTTTTGTGTGGCTCTTCACTCAGGTGAGGCACTGTACAAAAAATATCTGCCAAACAAATATACAAGAGTATTCATTGGTGGCTGCTTTGTCATCATAGCAACTATGCTTGTAGGAAACCAGACCTACAACGGCACCGGAATGAGTGTCATCCAAAGCAGTATAGACGGTTCTGTCAGACCTGAAGCATTTCTGCTAAAAATCATCTTCACCGCACTGACTCTTGGCGCAGGCTTTAAGGGTGGCGAGATTGTACCATCCTTTTTCATAGGCGCAACCTTTGGATGCCTGTTCGGCAATCTGACAGGCTTTGAACCATCGCTGTGTGCAGCTGTCGGCATGATTTCACTGTTCTGTGGTGTCACCAACTGTCCGATTACATCGCTGCTCATCAGCTTTGAGCTGTTTGGCTACGACGGCATGCCGTACTTTCTTTTGGCAATTCCATTCAGCTATATGCTGTCAGGATACTTTGGCCTGTATCGCAGCCAGAAAATAGTATATTCAAAATACAAGACAAGCTACATAAATAAATCAACTCACTAACATTTGCAAACTGCAACCAGGCATGATACCCCAGGTATTATTGCCTGGTCTTTTATTGTGTAAAGAGCTTTATCTCCTGCGGAAGCTTCATCTGCGAGAACCTCCCACAAAGCATCTGCAAGTTTAATTGTGATTTTATTTTTGCCGGCATTGTAAGCTACGAACACCTTCTCTGTATCGCTATCAATAGTATATGCTACAACGCCATCAGGCATATCCTCCATGAAATGTACGGATTTCTTAATCTCATCTACTGTGTCAAGATAAAATGACTTGTGAGCCCTTCTTAGTGCTATAAGCCCCTTATAGTAGGCTTTAAGGTCTGAAAACTGCTCAGCCCTGTCATAATCTATTGCATTGACAGAGAGAGGACTGCAATAGCTGTTCTCTACAGGAGCACCATCAGCTTCACTAATCTTTGTTCTCGCAAACTCCTCTCCATGCAGGAAAAACGGAATCCCCTGCGCTGTAAAAAGGATGGCTGCTGCAAGCTTATTCATACGGATACGCATCTCTTCACTCTCATGTGAATTGGATATGATAAACCTGTCCCAGAGAGTATAGTTGTCGTGACATGACAGATAGTTAATCGACTGCATAGGTGATTTGGCCCACTCTGCACAGGTCACAGCCTTCTTTAGCTCTTCGCCTCTGTCTGTAGCTCCATTGACAAAGCCCAGCTCATCCATATAGAACACATGTCCCTTTACCACATCACGTATATCATCCGAAAACATGCCGATGCCCGGTGTCCTTGGAGCATTTATTTTCATGCCACGCTCTGATTCCGGCAGAGTGCTCTCTCCACCTGTCCAGCCCTCTCCGTACATTATTATATCAGGATTTATTTTTAAGAGAGCTTTTCTGGCTTCGTTCAATGTCTCGATATCAAGTACTCCCATCAGATCAAACCTGAAGCCATCAATGTGATAGTCACTCGCCCAGTAGCACAGCGAATCAATGATATATTTTCTGACCATAGGCTTCTCTGAGGCTATTTCATTGCCACAGGCTGATGCATCAGAGTACTTTGCAGCATCCAGCATACGGTAGAAATAATTGCCCGCAGTCTTGTAAAAGCAGCTGTCATGAACATTGAAGGTATGATTGTAAACCACATCCATGATTACACCAAGACCCGCCTCATGAATCGAGTGTACCATCTCCTTGTACTCTCTCACTCTCACGGCTCCATTAAACGGATCTGTCGAGTAAGAGCCCTCCGGCACATTGTAATTGTACGGATCATAACCCCAGTTATACTGCTCCTTTAAGGAATCGCTCTCATCAATACTGGCAAAGTCATACGACGGCATAAGCTGCAGATGTGTCACTCCCATATCTTTGAAATACGAAAGAGTTTTATCCTCAGTAAATGCCTTAAACTTACCCGGATACCTAGAATGAGCAGATGCACCGGCAGACACATCCGCAACAGACACCTCAGTGATAACCATGCTCATGGGATCTGCAAGCTTTGGCCTGTCCTCATCTGCAAATCCATCAGGATCAGTCTTTGACAGGTCAATAACCATAGACCTGTGCCCATTTACACCGCAGGCTCTTGCATACGGATCATGCGAGCTGAATGTGCCATCTGCAGTATGAACCTCATATGTATAATAAACACCATCCAGATTACCCTCTGCCGTAGCAGAAAAAATACTGTGAAGCTCTCCCTCTGTGCGCATCATCTCAAGCCTGCCTGTCTCGGCCGAATCATTTCCCTTATCATAAAAAATAACAAAAACACTGTCCGCAACAGGCGAAAACAGTGTAAATGTTGTCTTTTCCTTTGAATAAATCGCTCCTAATTTCATAATACAATCCTTTTCGTTTATTTTCGTATACATTATAATAAAATTTACAATAACTGTAAATAGGGCAATTCAACCAATTTTCAAAGACTTTTTAGTCAATGTGCCATTTTTTCTTTTGCTGATATGAAACAAGCTTAATGTACAGTGACTGTGGGATAAATCTGCCACAGGTTGTAGCAAGCTTCATCCTGAGAGTAGGCACTATGACCGTTTTGTGCTTCATCATCCGGTCTATGGCATAATTGGCGCAGTACTCAGCTGAAATCCCCTTCAGCGCAAATCGCACATTCGCCACATCATTGAACTCTGTATCGACCGGTCCCGGACACAGACACCCCACATACACATAGCTGTGGCTCTGTCGAAGCTCACATGCAACGGCCCTTGAAAGGCTCGCAACATATGCCTTAGAGGCATAATAGGCAGCCATGTACGGACCGGCAGGAATAAGACCCGCAGAGCTTGCCACATTTAAGATAAAACCTCTGTCCTTTACCCTCATCTGTCTTAAAAGCTTTTTCGTCAGGAAGTGTACAGCACGCACGTTGACATCTATCATGCCCATTTCCTTAGCTATATCAGTCTCCTCAAACAGGCCGCAATCACCGTAGCCTGCGTTGTTTATAAATATTTCTATGTCTTTTTCCTCGAGATAGTCCGAAAGTCTCTGACACTCATCAAGCTGAATCAGATCCGCGGTAAAAATATCGCACTTGAGTCCCTTGTGTGCGGCTTTAAGTTTATCAGAAAGAGTAGTAAGCCTCTCCCGTCTTCTGGCAACAAGAATCAGGTCATACCCCTCCTTCGCAAGTCTCTCAGCAAACTGCTCACCTATCCCTGAGCTTGCTCCTGTAATCACTGCATACATATATCATATCCCCTATTCTTCAATCATAAGCTCCCTGGAGCTCGCATCAAGCTCTACGCTTGTGTTGTCGCTCTTATACATCCCAAGCAGCAATAGCCACAGCGTGTGAATCTCATATGTAAGAACATTGGATGCAGGCACTGAGTATGGAAGCAGTGTGCTGATATCAAAGTATCTGATACCAAGCGGCGGTAAAAAAACAAGGTTGGTTGTCTGTCTTTTATCACCGGCAGTATGAATCATCTCATATGTAATCATCACAAAATCACTGCCCTTATAGGTACACTCATATGACACGTAGCACTCATCAACAGTCCAGGTGATGCCATCCTCTGTAACTGTCGGCTTTACGGCCTCATCATTGTACTCTGTAGTCTGACAGGAAAGCTTCCACTTAATCTGCCCCTTCTTTGTTTCCTTTACCATATCGGTAAGCTCTTTAAGTAATTCATCTTCTTTTTTCATTTTACACACCTGTTTTTATATTTTAAAAATCAATGTTCATCTACTCTCACTCCGTGAACCACAAACCTGTATGTCTCACCGCTTGTGGAACAGGTTGAAAGAGTCACAACCTTGTCATCCTTTGTCGGGACTATGCCTGTATCCTTCATTGATGAGGCAGCCATCCTCTGTACAAATTTGCCAAATGTCTCGTCAGGCTCAAAGCCCACAGTATACTCATCACTGTCATCACTTACCGTTTCATATGAGAAAATTTGGTACCTATACTTTTTGCCATCGACAAGTATCTGGAAATACTGATGGCTGTCATAGTAATTCTCATCACGGTTATAGTACTTAAGCTTTCCAAACATAGACAGGTTTTTCATATTGTGTCCATAAATGATTGTATGGCAGTCGCTGAAATCAGTCTTGTTTGAACCCTCAAGGAAGATGGAACCTGCAGTGGCATGCTCTCTCTTAAAGGTCTTTCTGAGGTAATAGCTGTTATCCCCCGAATACATGACAGGGTAGCTGATATCCTCATTCTCAAAATAAATCCAGCCAACCACATCAGGGTTTTCGCTCTTTAGACCGGCGAAATCAATATCTATATCATCATACCACGGTGACTGTGCTTCACTGCCTTTCGTGCTGTCATCATCCTTCTTTGAATCGTCCACTGCATACTTATCCTGAAGCTTCTCATATGTCTTATCCGAGGTATTATAGTCAGAATAAATCTTAAACAGATGATAACCCGAATAAGCCACAAGAGACAGACCAATTATCAGAACTATAAATCTAATTACTTTCTTAACCATTTGTTTTCTCCATTTTTTTATCAGTCAGTACTGTAATACCGGTAAAAATAATCAACAATACAATGAATACAAATTTACCTTGCGCGGTTCCTAAAAAAGAAGCAGGATAACCAAGCACCGGGACATCAAACACAGGCACTCCGACCACATCAGACCATGCAACCGGCTGTACATCATTCACCTGATTTGCATCGCCCTTTGTAGTGTAGGTCTTTTCATCTGTATTTATTTCAACTACCCTGTGAGTCACAAGCTCGCCATTTCTATAAAAGGTAATGGCATCACCTGTCTGTATCCCACCGGTATCCTCCTTTACATACAATAGGCTCCCCTTCATGTAAGAAGGCTCCATGCTGCCGCTTACAACTACCATCGGCTCGATACTAAACAGCTTGGGAGCAAATATTACAGCAATAATTAAAACAAGAATTAATAAAATTATACTGGAAATAATATTAATAAGCCTCTTCATGAAAGCACCTCTATATCAGAAAATATCATTTTTCACTCACAAAACTGCTGTAGCAGCTAACCGGCTCAATATCAAATTGTATTGTCATACTACTATGTGTGTCACACGTATGATTAAACCTATCGATAATACGCTTCATGACATCGGAGGCTGTATCGCATGAGCACTTCGACAAAAGCACAATGTACTGTGAATCACTGTACTTTGCTGCCACATCACCCACACGCAGGCACTTTCTAAGTGCTCTTCCAAGTGTAAGCATGGAATCCTTCATCTGACTATGATCCTTATCCGGCTGACTGCTATACATTGGCACAACAGTGACAAGCACCAGACTCTCCGGAACCGTAGAACGGGCACTCTTTCTAACCTCCAGCTGATAGATCTCCTTGAACACTGGATATCCGCACATGAAAACACCCTCCATGCTCTCCTCACTGATATCGTCCTTAACTTCATCTATATTGTAGCTTGAAACACCCTTAGTGACAGATAAAAGCTCCTCATACACCTTGTTGAGCATGACAGTCTTTCTAACACCAAGCTCATTGTCTATAATGGTCTTGGCAGTCTCATAAGTATCAAAAGCCATCTGTACCTTTTTGGTACGCATGCGTGCCACAATCAGATATGAGTATATCTGCTCATCAGAACGCTCATATACAATTGCCCTGGTGCACAGCTGCTCAAGCTTCTCATAACGCCCTGAATCAATATACAGCTTTGCCAGAGCCTTTACTGTATTTACGTATCTTGAATGGTAAAATGCATTGAGTGTCATAAACCAGTGTGTATCTGTCCTATGAGGCAGAAAATCACCATTGTAAAGGGCTATGGCCTTCTCATAGCTTTCAATAGCAGTCTCCTTGCTCCTGCTGAATGCAAACTCTGCCTCATTTATGTATCTGTCAAACTCTTCGACATCAATGGTTACTTCCACATCATCATTCCATTTGTACAAGCCGCCTCTAACAGAGACTATGCACTCCTCGTCAAAAGAAGCATCTCTTAGAGCCTTTCTGAGCCTGTATGCCAGATTCTTAAGGGCTCCTACCGGATTATCGGTTTCTTCCTCAACCTGCCATATAGCCTCTGAAATATCCTCTATACAGACACCCCTGTTTCTGTTCATCGCCAGATATACAAACAGCTTTTCAAGCTTCTCAGACCTCCATGCCCCTTCCTGGACAGAGGTTATGTCATTACCCACTGTAAAGCTGCCAAAAGTTTTTAATTTAATCATATAAATCTCCCCATTTCTGACATTAAACATTATATAGTCATAAACATATTAATCTTTTTGAAAATCCTATAAAATGCAAAAATTAAATCAAGATTAAAATTTTCGCAAATCATCACTGCCGTCGTCGACAGTATTTTGTATCTTCATTATCTTAACAAAGTATGAGTAGTCATCATTTACCTTTACCTCACACCTGTCACCCACCTTGTGCCCGAATATAGCGGCACCAAGCGGTGACTCCTTGCTTATCAGATTCTTTAAGGAATTGCCCCTTACGGTTGTGACAATCTTGTATGTCTCAGTCTCATCATCATCCTCGAAATACACATCAACCGTATTGAACATACCCACCTCATCATCCTTTGACTCATCGGATATAACAACGGCAGTCTTAATCATCTTCTCAAGGTATCTGATACGGCTCTCGTTCTGGTTCTTAAACTGCTTGGCGGCCTTGTACTCGAAATTCTCACTCAAGTCACCCTGGGCTCTCGCCACCTTTACGTCATCAAGAGCCTTCTTTCTGACAACGAGCTTTCTGTACTCTATCTCGTCCTCCATTTTCTTTATATCATTTGTTGTCAATTCATCATGCATGTCTTAAACCCTCTTCCTGCAAAATTGCGTCAAAATGTATTTAGAGAAGCCCTGCGATACCACAAAGCAGCACAATCGCACCAAGAACTATACGGTACCATCCAAACACAATAAAGTTATGCTTCTTTATGTAGCCCATCAGGAATTTAATAACAACAAGCGAAACAACAAATGCAACAATCATACCGATAATCAGAATAGCTGCCTCTTCCCCTGTAAAATGAAATCCAAATTTAACAAGTTTCAGAAGACTCGCACCAAACATAACCGGAATAGCAAGGAAAAATGTATACTCAGCGGCAACAGTTCTTGAAACACCAATTAAGAGAGCTCCGACAATAGTAGCGCCTGAACGTGATGTACCCGGAAAAACAGCTGCAATAAGCTGGAAAAATCCAATCATAAGCGCAGTTGTGTAGCTGATGTCGACAAGTGAATTAATCTTAGCCGGCTTGCCATTATGTCTGGTCTCAATCACGATAAAAGCGATACCAAAGAGTATAAGCATGATAGCTACTGTCTGGAAATTGTAAAACAGTCTCTCGAATACATCATCAAAAAGTATTCCTATAATAGCTGCCGGAATAGTTGAAACAAGAATATGAAACCACAGCACGAAGATATCAGTCTTAACCCATGCACCGATGCCTGTCTTTGCAAGAGGCGCTTTGTTATCCTTTCTACCAAAAGGCCATATCTGGCTCCAGAACAAAACAACAACCGCCATAATGGCTCCAAGCTGGATAACAACCTCAAACATACTGTAAAAATCATCCGGATTCTTTCCTATTCTAAGTGGTAAAATCTCATTCAGAAGAATCATGTGGCCGGTGCTGCTGATAGGCAGCCATTCTGTAATGCCCTCCACAATTCCAAATATAACAGACTTGATAATGTCAAAGATTTCCATAAATAATTTCCTTCCTTTAAAATATTTTCTACAACCAATTTATTATATTATTTTTCCAATCACAAGTCTATGGAATTTAAGAAAAATTTAAATTAAATCTTTTCATATTAGAAAATTTTTTGTAAAATACTCATAGCAATTATGAAAAAATGAAAGGATAAAGACAAAACATGAAGAAAAAAATCAGTATCATGCTTTGCATAGTACTCTTCGCCCTGACAGGCTGCACCACCTCCGGCAGCACAATACGCTTCGGAGCAGCCGATATCGGCGGAATGTACTATTCATTTGCAAATACATTTACGGAGCTTGCCAATGAACAGGGCTATGACTTTACCTGCAAGGTCCGTACCACAGCAGGCTCTAATGCCAATATAAGGCTTTTATCCGATGGCTATATAGAGATAGGCATCGCACAGGCAGACCTGATAGCCGACGCCTACAAGACAAATGAAGATTTAAGGGCTATAGCAGGGCTTTACACTGAGACCTGTCAGCTTGTGGTCCGCGCTGATTCAGACATACAGACTCTTGACGACCTGTCAGGACACACTGTAAGCATCGGAGCTAAGGAATCCGGTACCGAGCGAAATGCCTCACAGATTCTTGAGTTCGCCGGTATGCCATCATCCCTTGTTGCCACCAAAAACCTGGACTATATCGAGGCCACAAAAGAGCTAAAAGCCGGTGATATAGATGCCTTCTTCTGCACTGCAGGACTCACCACCACTGTCATAGATGAGCTCTCAAAGGAATGCGACATAAGGCTTATCCCGCTGACAGACACTGTGATAAGCAAGATGCTTGAAAGCAGTTCTGCCTACACAAGCGAGGTCATACCTGCCGGCACATACACAGGCCAGACCACAGATATAAGCACTATAGGTGTAAAATCTGTGCTTATCACAAAGGCTAATGTATCCGACGATACAATTGAGCAGCTTACCTCACTCCTGTTTGAAAAGGAAAAGGAGCTCTCCTACTCCAACTCTCTTAAGCTTGAGCTGACGTATGACTTTGCAACAGGCGATATACCTATCCCATTCCACAATGGGGCGAAAAGGTATTATGAAGACTGTGGATATAGCACAAATTAATTCGCGAATTAATTTTTTGTCCAATATATAATATTCAAAATATAAGAAGAAAATAACAAGAATATAATAAATTAAAATTGAAAGGTAACACATGAAAATACAACTTGACATGTACCAGACACTGGCCGCTGCCGTGCTTGTACTACTACTGGGAAACTATTTAAAAAAGAAAATATATTTTCTTCAGAAATTCTGTATTCCGGCGCCTGTCATAGGCGGACTGATTTTTGCCATCATGACATGCATATGCTATGTCACGGGAATCGCAGAATTTTCCTTTGACGACACACTGCGCGAGGTCTGCATGGTATTCTTCTTTACATCTGTAGGCTTTCAGGCAAATCTCAAGGTATTAAAAAGCGGAGGCAAATCGCTCATCGTATTCCTGGGACTGGTAATAGCGCTTATCATATTACAAAACCTAACCGCCGTGGGGCTTGCAAAGCTCTTAAACCTGAATCCGCTAATCGGTATGTGCACCGGCTCTATCCCTATGGTTGGCGGACACGGCACCGCAGGAGCCTTTGGCCCGGTGCTTGAGGACTTAAACATAAAGGGCGCCACGACCATCTGTACAGCTGCAGCTACCTTTGGTCTCATCTTTGGAAGCCTGATAGGCGGACCTCTTGGAAAAAGACTGATTGAAAAGCATAGCCTGCTTAATACAGCAGCAAACGATGACGACAGCCTGCTGGTGGAGGATGAGAAAAAGCATGAGCGCCACACAAATATGTATGCTGATGCCGTATTCCAGCTCATCCTGGCAATAGGTGTCGGAACCATCTTTACAATGCTGCTCACAAAGACAGGGCTCACCTTCCCGATATATATAGGAGCGATGCTCGCAGCCGCACTCATGCGAAACATATGTGAGTACACAGGAATCGCCACCATCCATATGGGAGAGATAAATGACCTGGGAGGTATAAGCCTCTCTCTCTTCCTAGGCATGGCAATGATCACACTAAGGCTCTGGGAGCTTGCATCACTCGCTCTCCCACTCGTCATACTGCTTGCAGCACAGGTGCTTCTCATAATCATATTCACGTATGTTATCGAGTTCAACATCATGGGACGCGACTACGATGCAGCCATACTTGTATCGGGCACCTGCGGCTTCGGAACCGGAGCCACCCCAAATGCCATGGCAAATATGCAGGCTGTCTGCGACCAATATGTGCCATCCATTAAGGCATATCTGCTCATACCGCTCGTAGGAAGCCTGTTTGCCGACTTTTTGAACAGCCTTGTAATCACATTCTTTATAAACCTACTGTAAAACAACCGGAGAAAAATATGTTTGAAAAATTGAGAAAAATATTTAAAAACAGAGAAGAAAAAGAAAAACATAATTACGATTTAACTTTTGACAACGTGGCAATCCCAGAGGTGCACGTAAAAAGCACCGAAAGCCACGATGACACTGATAAAGAAAATGCACCTATCAGCTATGACAATGTTGCCATACCTGAGGTGCATATCAGAAACAGAAAAAATAAATAAACTAAACAATATGTATATAACGCAAAAAGGAACCCCAAGGGCAATGTCAAAATTCTTAACTTAATGACATTGCTCTCAAAGAGTTCTTTATATATTGCCTTATAACACTTCAATTATTGAATCAATCCATATCCCTTTTTCGCTTTCACAAAGCGTCTATCATTCACCGCCAGTACGATCACAAAAATTACATCAAGAGTAAAAAAGAACTGGAATATGCCAGCAAATACAGACAGCACCTTTCCTTGCACTCCCTCGCTGCACGCCCTTATAATATAGGCAATTGAAAAAGGTGCTGCACCTAACAACCCCAGCCAGCCAATAACTGATAACACAATCGCAACGGTAGGTCCTACAAATATCATGATAACAACCGGTGTAAACATTAAAAGAAGTGCCACTATAATGCAAAATCCACCTATTACATAAAATGGTATTAACGCATATTTTATAATCCTTGTGCAAATGAGAAGCTGTACTCTGCTTATTCTTTTCCCAATGATGAGCACCACAGCCAGATTAATCAGTCCCAAAACAATCGGCATGACCATTATCCAGCCTGCATCAAAGCTTTCTGTTGCTTCCTGCATATTGCATATTAACCAAAATAAAACCGGCATCATGTACATGCCCAGCACATATATTACAGGAACTACGTAAATAGCTCGTGATACTTTATTTGATTCATTCATTAATAAATATCCTCCCTTTTGTAAACATTCATCTTCTAATACTCCCTTCCCTACTTTTTGTCCCTATTCTGCCTTCTCAACAGATATTATCTTTCCCTCAAACGGATCTACCTCTGAAATAGTACCTGTATACTTAACAGTCACCTTGTCTCCACTTGCAACACCCTCAAGTCCGTCAGGCTTCTCATCGAAGGTAAAGCTGTATGGTGTATCCTTATCATCAGTCACTACAAACATGAAGTCCTTTATGTCATCGATTGTTCCGGTAAGCTCCTTCTCTTCCTGTGAGCCCTTATCACCTTCATCCTTGGTATCAGCCTGCTTTGCACTTTCGGTGCCTGCTGCCTTATCCTGCTTTGTATTGCTCTGTCCGCAGCCTGCAAACAAGCCGGCGCAAAGCATAGCTCCTATTACAATTGTAATCAGTTTTTTCTTCATTATGATATACCTCTTTCTTTATTTATAAGCACTACTATGAGTACGCTTTCTAAAGAGTACTCTTCTATCCACCTAAAGTAAATAGAATACATAAAATATTAAAAAAATCTTACGAATTACTGCTTTTTTGAGCCTCTTGCGAGCCTTGCAGGATACCATTTTTCAAACCATCCGGTAAATATGCCCATCAATACAGGCATCAGATTGTTTACGACAATAAGTGTAGCTCCAACACCTGCCTTTTTCAGCAGAAATGTCCACACTGCTGTCAACACGTATAATACTCCCCATGCCGCCGCAAGTATATAATTCGTCTTCATAAAGAGAGGATTTTTATGTGCGGCTTCACCGCCATAATTGTATTTCACATATGTTGCGCATAAAGGCTCCTTTGTCAGGCATGAAACCAGCCAGAACAGACCAAACACCAGATATCCGATATCTGTTGATATGTCACTTGCTCCTGTCAGGCTTGCAATCGCAGAAAGTATAGCAACAGCAACAATTGAGAGCTGATCCCATATTACAAATTTATGTTTTCTCATAATAAAAGGAATAGCGGATGCCACCAAAAGAGCAATCACAGAACCCTTTTCAGTATTGACAGAAACTGCTATCCAAAACGTAATCCATGGTATGAGCATTGTCATCATGGATGGATTTTTCTGTACCTCCACACCTTGTGATGTTTTTTCTGCCTCTTTGACTGCCGATGTACTTCCAAAAAATTTATCCCAGTTTACCATCAAGGAAAAATCACCTGTCACCGTATACATCTGCTTTCCCAATGCCTCTGCGCCACCTATCTCGCCTCGGGAAATAGCCGACCATACCGTAAAAGGCGTATCTATGCGTGTAGTCGCGGCAAGGCTTTGGTCAGTAAGCACCTCACTACCTTTATCATCAAGCTTTATTTGGTATGTATGCTTCAAATCTGTATAGCATATCTCAAGCACGCGTTCCTTTCCGTCATAGGCATCCTTATTGTATAATGCAGCCATCTGTCTGGTGAAAACAAGGTCATCCGCTTCCTTTTCTCCTGTTGTCCTGCTGATTCCCCAGCTGGCATCCGCCATACTTTCAAATACATCCCTTGGATATAAAAGAATATGGAGCGCCGCTTCTGTTTTTTCAGATATTTTTCCTGTGATGGCATATTCTGCCCCGGCACTTTTTACCGTAGCCAGATATTCGTCAGTCCTCTTTGACAGCTCTTTTACACGAAACAGCTCACCCTGACCACAAAATATGGTTGTATAATGCCCTTTTCCAAGGAAATGGTCAAACATCCGAAGTACACTGTCATAATTTCCCTCTGCAGAATAAAAGCCACAGGTAGAGATTAGCACATGCCTTTTGCCTTCCATGTCATATCTGCAATCATGGCTGCCGCTTCCGTATCCGTCCTCCTTTGTGCTCATAAACGGCAGACTCATGGGAAGCTGCCTGTCAATCACATTCTTTAGTATTCCCGGTACACTAAAATAGTACAGAGGAAACGACCACACAACAATATCCGCTTCAAGCATTTTCCCAATAACAGTCTGCATATCGTCATTTATGCAGCACACCCCCGGTGTCTTCTGCCAGCATGCAAAGCAGCCCTTACACGCTCCTATATTCATTGAGGCTACATGCATTTCATCAATGGATATATCTTCATTTTTGCTCTTATATCCTTCTTTGAAGCCTTCTATAAAGCTGTTTGCAAGCTTTAACGAATTGCTTCGGTTTCCCTTTGGGCTTCCGTTAATCAGAAGTATGTTCATGCTTTATGCCCTCCTGTAAGTATATAGTTGATTTTAGTATAGCGGATTGACAGGCAAAAAACAATTAAAGTTTAGACTCAGAAACAATACCATAATTATACATTCAAAATTCATTCAAATTCTTAAGTGTACCTTGTAATTATAGTACTATGATAGTACAATAGAGCTATATTATTACGAATCAGGAGAATTCATATGGGTTACGATGAAAAAATTTTTAAAGCAAAGGCGAATATCAAGGCCCGCAGATTATGGCTTGTTTTTGCTATTCTGCTGACCGCAAATTATGGTACCGACACAGCAAATGGCGCTTATTCCATGAGTAATTATATCATTTTTGTTATTTTGTGCTGGCTGCCTTTCATGTGCGGTGACATACTTCTAAAAATGAAGGGGAAGGATAACGATCATTACCGGCTTGCATTTGTCATCGGATATGGTATTTTTTACGTATTTCTTTTGTGTACGACAACCTCACCGATTGCATTTACCTACATACTTCCGATCATCAGCCTTATTGTAATATTTAAGGATGAGAAATTCATGATTTACTGCGCTGTTGCAAATATGCTAAGCCTTATTGCAAGTATTGCATTTCACATATTAGTACTGGGTCAGAACACTGCTGTAGACCACAAAAACTATCAGCTTCAGATAGCATGTCTTTTGCTTTGCTACATAGGCTATATCATGTCGGTGCGACACCTGACTGAGTCCGATGCTGCACTCACCGAGAGCATAAAGTCTGATCTAGACCGTGTTGTCACAACAGTTGAGAAGGTTAAAACTGCTAGCAACACTATAATGGACGGTATAACAGTGGTCCGTGAGCTGGCTTCTGAAAATAAGCATGGCTCTGATGTTGTCGTTGATGGAATGAATGAGCTTACCGGAAATAATGAGCAGCTTCAGTCCCACACTGCTTCTTCCCAGGAAATGACTACCGATATAAGCGCGCAGGTTGAGAATGTTGCAGCCATGATAAACGATATGGTTTCCCTGACAACCGAATCCGGCAAGCATGCCAAAGTAAGCTCTGAGGACCTTGAAGGTCTTGCACAGACGGCAAAAACTATGTCGGAGCTTTCTACAGAGGTTGAAAACATCCTGACTACATTCAGAGACGAATTTGAGATGGTTAAAAATGAAACCGGAACAATTGACAACATTTCAAACCAGACAAATCTCCTCGCTCTAAACGCTTCTATCGAGGCAGCGCGTGCAGGTGAAGCAGGTAAGGGCTTTGCTGTTGTTGCCGAACAGATCCGCACTCTAAGCACTGAGACGAGAAATTCATCCGGTCAGATCAGTGAGGCGCTCTCTCGTCTTGACGAAATTTCCGGAAGGATGACCTCATCCATTGAAGAAACGCTCCGTCTCATCCAGCTCACTCTTGAAAAGGTAATGCAGACCGGTGAAAATGTAGAGAAGATCACAAAGGATTCCAATAAGCTTGGAAGCCATATCCGTGAAATCGACACCGCAATGCAGGAAGTTGAAGCATCTAACCAGCAGCTTGTCGACAATATGGAAAAGGTATCTGACATCGTAGAAACCATGACCTCATGTATCGATGCATCTGACGCGATAAGCCGCAAGATGCTCAGTAAATATGATGAAAGTGCAACAAATATCAATAATATCGAAACTGTTATCCAATCTCTCATGCACGAGCTCGGAGTTGGTGGATTTATGGGACTTGATGATATCCGCCCGGGTATGAAGGCAAAAGTGATCCTGACAGATGTACAGACCGGCAACGAGTTCCATTGCGAAGTAAAGGCTGTTGGCGAAAACAGTCTTAAGCTTGTATCAGGCGGCTTATCTGTAGAGTCATCCAGACCTTGTAATCTGTATGTCACGGTTGGCAATGTAATGTACTGCTGGAAGGATCTCACAATCACAGATGACCTTGTCGTAGCGGTCAATACACAGCCTGAAATTTTAAACCGCAGGAAATATCCTCGCATGGATTTATCAAACAATTGCACTATAAAGCTCAAAGGAACTGATACCACATTCAAGGGCACACTTGACAATATTAGTGCAAACGGATTTGCATTTTTGACAAAGGATCCTTATTTCGTGGATAATAAGGGTGCGAAGGTTACTATCTCGATAGAGGACTTTGCTCTTGCTGACCACTCAGTGTTGGATGGATATGTAATCCGCTGCTCAAATAATGACGGAACATATATCGTCGGCTGCCAGATGCCTGAGGATAATTATTATATCCAGACATATGTCGATGAACAGCTTCGTGCTCACTCATAAAAAAAAAGCTATGAAAGCCTTTAACCGGGCTCTCATAGCTTTTTTTATTGATAATCTTCTATATCCTATTATCTTCTATCTTCATGATGTTTTTCCTTCTCTGCATACATACGTCTGTCTGCTATCTTTAGCAGGCTCTCAACCGTGTCAGCATCGGACGGATAAAGTGCATATCCACAGCTTACTCCGATTTTTATTTTATGACCATGTATGTTATACGGATTGCATATAACTCTTTGAAGTCTTTCTATGCTCTCTAAGCAATTTTCTTCATCTGCATTGCCATCTATTATACATGCAAACTCATCGCCTCCAATACGGAATGCATAATCAGCTCTTCGTATGCTGTTTATAATGCGCTTACCTACATTGCAAAGGACCTTATCTCCGACCGGATGACCATATGTATCGTTGACCGGCTTGAAAAAATCAAGATCCATGAAAATCAGTGCAAATGCTTTTCCTCTCTGGACTCTCATATTCATAATGGTATCAAAATATCTCTTATTATATAGCTCTGTAAGCATATCCGTATTTGCAAGATCTGCCATCTTATGCTTTTCTCCTATATTCTGTGAGACAAGCAGATACTGCGTCAGTCTGCCATCCTCCCATCTTGCCGGAATGATTGTCATTGAAAGAAAAAGCTTGCTGTTCTTCTCTGCACATTCAAATTTGAAAAAATCATGCTCATTTTTAATTTTTCCATAAATATTTTCAAGAGAAAGAAGCTCTGAGATATCCTTATTCTCCTCCTCTGAAATCAGTGTATACCTGTTCGATATTGCTTCCACAAGGTCTCTGTAGCTGCCACGCTCAGGATAAAGCCTGCGTGCCAGTCTCTCATGATATTCGTACGTATCATTTTCGATATCGCACAATGCGTATCTGTCCACTATCCTTGCCAGGCTGTTCAACAGCATATCAGAGATTTCCTTTTCATGAGATACTGCCATGACAGTGAGCTTCTCCTTCTGAAGCTTAAGCCTGGTATTCTTCAATACATACATAAAAATAAGCAGAATTACACAGATGAACATTATGCCAATAAGTAAAATTGTGCTGTACTGTACCTGAAACATGAACGAGCTGACAGCCTTTGCTTCAACAATACCGACTATAGACCAGTCCTTTATGCCGGTAGGCTGATATGTCATATAATAATCCTTATTATTGTATGTAAAGGAAAAGCAGCCATCACTGCCATCAGCTATTTTGTTTTTTACATCTTTAAAATCAGATGTATCGTAATCTGTTGCGTTATCACCTATGAAATCAATCAGATTATCAACCATATCATAAATCTCTGTCTTCGGTTCGATTGAGAATATGACATTGCCTGCAGAATCAACGATATAACAATCACTTTGGTCTTTATAGGCCTCGTCTCCGAGCATCCTTTCCACGTCTGTATTGTCATAGCTCACAGCAAGCCCGGTATAGGTGATTCCATCCACAGTTATCCCATCAGATGGAAATGCAAAAAGCACCTTTCTGACACCCTTTGTTGATATATAGCTCGATATCACAGGCTCATTTGCCTTAAAAAGCTCATTGAATGCATCTTTTGCATTGTCAGCCACTCCGCTTCTGCCCTCTATGGTGATAAACTGATTCTGCTCATTAAACAGATAAAAATCACTGTAATGCCAGGTCCCTTTTTCCCTGACAAAATCATTCCACTGCAGACCACTGTCGCTATTTAGCACCTTGGTCAAATAAACATTCCAATCCGATAAAACATTCCAGTTGCGTTGCGCAAACATGTTAAAAGTCCGGTTCACCTGACTGTATGAGGCTTTGATATTTGATGTGCCCTCATTATATATCTGGCGGCTCATATATACATTGTAGCTGTGAATGCTGAATATTATGATACCTAGCAATGCACATGTTATCACAATTGTACGGATGTTCTTCTTTTTTATGATCATAAATGTGTTCTCCATACCTTAGTACCTACATCGTATCTGTGCTTCGTTCTCTATTCATATCACATATACTTGTATTTCTAGTACCAATTATACAACATATAGTGCCTACAATCTATACTCTTGGCGCGAAATGTAGTTTTCAGGGTGTGAAATGCAGATTTGCAATAAAAAACAAGGGAAAGTACTAAATACTTTCCCTTGCAAAATCTTATATATAGACTTTTAAATTAGAACCTTTGTCTATTTTGCCTGCTCTGCGATAGCAGCCTGTGCTGCAGCAAGACGAGCGATTGGTACACGGAATGGTGAACATGAAACATAGTCAAGTCCAATCTTGTGGCAGAACTCAACTGATGAAGGATCTCCACCGTGCTCTCCACAGATACCAACGTGAAGTTTAGGATTAACTGGCTTTCCAAGCTTAATAGCTGTCTCCATTAATTTACCAACACCTGTCTGGTCAAGCTTAGCAAATGGATCGTTCTCGAAAATCTTGTTGTCATAGTAAGCGTTAAGGAACTTACCTGCATCATCACGAGAGAATCCAAATGTCATCTGTGTAAGGTCGTTTGTACCGAAGCAGAAGAAATCAGCCTCTGTAGCGATCTCATCAGCTGTAAGAGCAGCTCTTGGGATCTCGATCATTGTACCAACCTCGTACTCAAGGTTTACACCGGCAGCAGCGATCTCAGCATCAGCGGTCTCTACTACGATATTCTTAACATACTTAAGCTCCTTAATTTCACATACAAGTGGAATCATGATCTCAGGCTTAACTGTCCAATCTGCATGCTCCTTCTGAACTTCAATTGCCGCACGGATAACAGCCTTTGTCTGCATCTTGGCAATAGAAGGATATGTAACAGCAAGACGGCATCCTCTGTGTCCCATCATTGGGTTGAACTCATGAAGTGATGCACAGATAGCCTTGATTTCTTCTACTGATTTATTCTTAGCCTTAGCAAGCTTCTCAATGTCAGCGTCCTCTGTAGGAACGAACTCATGAAGAGGTGGATCCAGGAAACGGATTGTTACTGGGCATCCCTCAAGAGCCTCGTAAAGAGCTTTGAAGTCAGACTGCTGATATGGAAGAATCTTGTCAAGAGCAACTTCTCTCTCTTCCTCTGTATCAGAACAGATCATCTCACGGAAAGCAGCAATTCTCTCTGGATCGAAGAACATATGCTCTGTACGGCAAAGTCCGATTCCCTCTGCACCAAGCTCACGAGCCTTCTTAGCATCTGCAGGAGTATCTGCATTTGTACGAACCTTAAGTCTTCTGAACTCATCAGCCCATGCCATAACACGTCCGAACTCACCAGCGATTGAAGCATCAACTGTTGGGATGATTCCAGCGTAGATGTTACCTGTTGTACCATCGATAGAAATCTCAGATCCCTCTGTGAATGTCTGTCCTGCAAGTGTGAACTTCTTGTTCTCCTCGTCCATATTGATATCACCACAACCAGATACACAGCATGTTCCCATACCACGTGCAACTACGGCTGCGTGAGATGTCATACCACCACGAACTGTAAGGATACCCTGAGCAGCCTTCATTCCTGTGATATCCTCTGGAGATGTCTCAAGACGTACAAGTACGACTTTCTCTCCTCTTTCAGCCCATGCCTCAGCATCGTCAGCTGTGAATACAACCTTACCACAAGCAGCTCCCGGAGATGCTCCAAGACCCTTTCCAAGTGGAGTTGCAGCCTTAAGTGCAGCAGCATCGAACTGTGGATGTAATAATGTATCAAGGTTACGAGGGTCGATCATTGCAACAGCCTCAGCTGGTGTCTTATGTCCCTCATCTACTAAATCGCAAGCGATCTTAAGAGCAGCTGGAGCTGTTCTCTTACCATTACGGCACTGAAGCATATAGAGCTTCTTGTTCTCAACTGTGAACTCCATATCCTGCATATCATGGTAGTGATTCTCAAGAGTCTCACAAACCTTAAGGAACTCAGCGTATGCCTCTGGGAACTCCTGCTCCATCTGAGCGATTGGCATTGGAGTACGAACACCGGCAACTACGTCCTCACCCTGTGCATTGATAAGGAACTCACCCATAAGCTTGTTCTCACCAGTTGCAGGATCACGTGTGAATGCAACACCTGTACCTGACTCGTTATTTAAGTTACCGAATACCATTGGCATTACGTTAACAGCTGTTCCCCATGAATAAGGGATATCGTTATCTCTTCTATAAACATTTGCACGTGGGTTGTCCCATGAACGGAATACAGCCTCGATAGCAAGCTTTAACTGCTCTACAGGATCTGAAGGGAAATCTGATCCTAACTGATTCTTGTACTCAGCCTTGAACTGCTCTGCTAACTCTTTGAGGTCAGCTGCTGTAAGGTCTACGTCAAATTTAACACCTCTGTCCTCTTTCATCTTATCGATGAGCTGCTCGAAGTATTTCTTTCCTACTTCCATAACAACGTCTGAGAACATCTGGATGAAACGTCTGTATGAATCATATACGAAACGCTCGAATGCTGGATCTGGGTTACCAGCGATCATAGCTGCAACAACATCATCATTAAGACCAAGGTTAAGGATTGTATCCATCATACCCGGCATTGAAGCTCTGGCACCTGAACGAACAGATACGAGAAGAGGATTCTTAAGGTCACCGAATTTCTTTCCGTTAACCTCTTCCATCCATTTTACACCTTCCATAGTCTGAGCCATAATCTCATCATTGATCTTACGTCCATCCTCGTAGTACTGTGTACAAGCCTCTGTAGTGATTGTGAAGCCCTGTGGTACAGGAAGTCCAATCTCTGTCATCTCAGCGAGGTTAGCACCCTTACCACCGAGAAGATTACGCATGGTCATGTTACCCTCTTTGAAGGTATATACCCACTTGTTTGCCATTTTGCAATTCCTCCTAAACTTTATTTCTGGTATGGTAAAAAAACCATCCATATACTTGATTAATGTGTGCCCTTATACAAGCGCACACATTAATAATACCATAATTTCAGCAAATATCAACTAATTTTTATTATCTTTTCCCTTATGTTTCATACTATTTTTTTGAACACGGACAGACTTAACATTCTTTACTATGACAAATATCATAATTGCAAGAATTGAAACTATTCCAAGCGCACCAATAGCCAGCGGAACGGCCATTCCACTCTCACTAATCATGGTGGCAAGCGGTACCTGCTCATCTGCTATATCATGCTTATTGTCGTTTGCCGCCTGCGGTACCTGCTCATCTGCTATATCAGCATTTGGCTGTGCCTGCGGTGCCTGGATGCCATCCTGCGGATCATTCTGTCCGTCAGGCACTATTGTGTTTGCGGCATTTGCTCCATCTGCAGCTCCGTTATTTGCCGCTCCTGCTGCATTGCCTGCCCCGGCTGCATTTGCAGCTCCTGCGGCTGCCTGATTGCCGCCTGCCGCAGTATTGTCATTTGCTCCATTTCCGGCAGCCGCCATGCTTGATGCAGCCCTTGAATATACAAAATTGAACACGTTTTCTGACGCATTTGACGACAGCTTTCCTGTCTGATTATAGCTGTCCGGAATATATCCATCTATATACAGATAAGCTATAACCGGCTCATCGCCCACATTACCATAATAGGTACGGCTTTCTGCAAGCTTATTGCCATCTGTATCCACATAGTTGACTGTATACTCAGCAAGCTCGCCCGGTATGCCGTATGCTACAACATAGTCCTGATCTCCCGATACGAGAAAAGCCGACTGTGCAACCGTATTATTGTCACGGCCGCTTAATCTGATTCCCTTTACGTAGTACTTGCTGTTTTCATTAAGTGCCACACTGCCCTGTGCATCACAGCTGATGACATCTCCATATTCAAGACCTGTGACAATTATTTTGTCTCCTTTAGCAGAAACAGAAACCGAAGCTCCATTGCCTGATGCCTTGCGCACCTGCACACCACCGTTTATGCTTCCCTGACCGCCGGCCGAGAAGGAAACTGTGTATGTATATGAAAATGCCTTTGCATCTGCTGTCTGTGAGAAAACACCGGTTATGACAACAAGAGCTGCAAGAAAATATTTAAGCAATCTTTTCATTTTGCTTAGCCCCCTTTCTGTCACTTGCGAAAGCCAGTATCATCAAAATAATACCAATCACAAACACTACAGCTGACGCTATTGACCAGATATCTCCGGTCTTCACCTTGCTCGTTGTAGTTGTAAATGTAGGTGGATTTTGCGAAGTCGGATTTGAATTGTCCTCCACAGCAAAGTTCATCATGAGCTTTGCGAGTGTATCCTGATATATATTACCCTGACTTTCTCCGTCAAGTCCTACTAAAAGCTTCACACTGCCTCCCTCTCCAGGCTCTAATGTCTTTAAATAAAAGAACTTATCCAGAGAGTTTGTAGCCTCATTGAGTCCTTTTCCGGCTGTTGCCTCCTTCTCTCCACCTACACTGGTGCTGCTGTATATAGTGTCCTCTTTTCCATCCGGTCCTACGAAAGTAAGAATATATGAGTATCCACCGTTTTCAGCCACAGCCTGTGTATCCTCAAGACTCTTTAATACATCATTAGACATATACCATTTCGTCGAAATACTGCTGTTATTCTTTATATCAACGGAAAATGTGACAGAATCTCCGGGCTCCATCTGTGAGACAGAGGCTGCTATTTTATTTGAATCGAACGAACTGACCATCTCCTTGCCGGTAAACTCACATGAGCCGGCTGTAGTAGTATTCTCATCTGCAAATACAGTGCCTATCGAACCAAGGATAAACAACATGCATGATAATAATCCGATAAATTTTTTCATATTGTCCTCCTTTACTCTAAGCTAAGTGCCCCGTCATCTGATATATTTACATCAACACCCCACGCACTCTTAATTGCGTCCTTTGCATTGTGTGTCTGTACTGCATCAACAGTTGCCTCCAGCACAAAGCTCGCACCATCATATTCATAGGTAGTAGTGATGGTTGTAAGTCCGTTATCATCAGTCTGTGATGTCTGACCCACAATGGCTGCGATATCGCCGGATATACTGATTTTATCTGTAAAATCAGTGGATGTCTGACCTTTTTTTAAAATAGAATTGTAGTAAAATACATTTCGCTCTGTAGTCTCAGCACTCTCATCCTCTGTCCAGCCATCGTTTGTAAAGTCAATCTGTATCTTTGATGGATCAAGTTTTGAAAGCTTATCACCTGTCTCCTTGTCTGCCCAGTAATGCTGCACAGTCACTCTCACATACTCATCTATCGAGCCGCTGTTTTTGACAGCAAGCTTCTCATCGTACTTTTTATCGAGAATCAGCTTTTCATCTCCGGCATTTTCTAACATATCGCCAAGCAGCACTCCTGTTGCCTCGCTCCAGTCATCATCCTTATGCTTATAATCACGCCAGCTCACATCATTGCCATTCTCAGTCAAAGTAACACCGATGGATTTGATGTCAATCTGAGCCAGATAATTATCACTCATATATGTAAGAGTCGCTTTTGTAGATCCAATCGTCGATGCTGCAAGCATTATCGCAGAGGATGCTACAAGTATAATTGGAAGTTTTCTCTTCATTACTCTTCGCCCTCCTCTTTATCATATTGTGCTGTCGCATCCCATTTTGCATCAGGTGCGACACATGGATTGCCATTCTCATCATATGTGACAGGAGCACACTCCTGAACCACAACTACATTGAAGCTGGTCTTTACCTTTTCACTAACTGTGATAGCTGCAACAATCGGCTCGGTTTTGCCACCAACCGACACTACCTGACTGTAATACCAGTAGCCATCATCTGAAAGACTCCAGTTTGAGCCTGATGCCTGTATATCAAACTGGCTTGCTGCAATTACCTTTACCCTGACAAAACAGTCTGCTTTTCCTGTATTCTCAATCTCAATAGTTTTCTTCCAGTCCTTAAACTTCTCCTTGACATCGGTTGTAGGACCGATATCTACCGGGATACCGCCCTTTGCCGTAGCATATGTTGTAAAATATGCCAGTGTCGGTTTAACTGAAACACCACAGACAATGAGTGTTGCAGCAAAGGCTGCACATACAAGAATACGGTGATTTCTATTAAGTTTTTTACAAGACTCTGATAATTTTTTCATTAATTCTGCACCCATTCCCATCCGGTTCCGTCATACTCAAAATGGTTTACGACACCGGTACTATAAATCAATTTGTCGTTGTAATCGTTTGTGAAATCAACATTTGCGGTCTCACCGGCCACAATCTGTGTCTCTATACTGTCTGAGGAGGTTACCTGATAACTGCCTGCGGCATATACCTCCTTTACTATCACCCTCGACCCTGCCGGAATATTGTCAATGACTGCACTCTTAGCCCCTGTACTGTCAAATCTGATTGAAGCAATATCTGAAAACACCACATTGCCATCCCTGTCGTAGGCCTCAACATCAAATGCAAACACCGGCTCACCGAGTGCTGTATTGTATTTCTTTAATGTCTTGTTAATCTGTAAACTTCCCATGAGCTCAGTCTGTTCAGGCTTCAGCTCGATACCGATATCATCATATATCCATGAATCTGAGCCGCTTCCTGTCATGGCAAACTCGTTATTAGGAGCCGAAACCAGATACGGCACAAATGTGTATCCAAATCTGGCTGAATTGGCAGGCTTTGCATACACCAGATACAGTCCCGTCTTAACACCTGTGATGGTTCCCTTTCCGTTTGAGACATTTATTGTCTCGTCTGCTGTCAAAGCACCTTTGTCTGCAATGCCCGCAGCTGTCTTTGCCATCTTTTCCCAATCATCTGCGGTAGTTTTACTGCTGATATCTGATATAGATTTAGCCAGCTCATCAAACTGCTTCGTTGCTGTATAGACATCATTCTCATCTACATCTGCCACTCTGTAAAGCTCTACGGGAAAATCCACAGTGTACAAATCCTCCCACGTATCAGGGATATCAACTGTTATAGAGCATTTCTTGTCAATGTCAATGTGCGTCCTTGCGAAAATGCTTCCACACGGCAGGGAAAACAGAACAATCGCTGCTATAGCTATACTGACAGCTCTTTTTATACTATTGTGCATTTTTCCTCCTTCCTGATTCTATCTGAATCTATACAATATCGTTTTACTAAGTATCTTACAAATTATAACATACAAAACCAGAAACAGAATACCAAGCACTATGGCTTCATGTAACGGCTGTACCTGCTTTACATCCTCGACAATAAGTCCCTGTGCGTCATTTGCAATCCTGTGACCTCTGATAAGAAGCCTGTGGGAATTCACGCCATACGGTGTACATGTGATAAGTGTACAGTAATCCTGCCCTTCTTCGATCTTTAAGTCATTAAGCTCATCAGGTAAAACAATCCTTATCTGATCAACCTCGTAGGTCAGTGTCTCGCCAAGCACAGACAGCTTAAAGGTATCACCCTCCGCCATCTGGTCAATATCCGTAAAAAGCTTAGACGATGTAAGTCCTCTGTGTCCTGAAACAGCACAATGTGTGCTTGCTCCGCCAACCGGAAGCGATGTGCCCTCGATATGGCCTACACCTATCTGAAGTATTGTATTGTCTGTGCCGTGGTAAATCGGCAATGAGACATTGATGGACGGTATCTCAACATAGCCCATGACTCCTGTGCCAGATACATCAAGTAGGCTTTCATACTCTGCCCTGTCCGAATCAGACATATCATATCTGTCCTGCTTGCTTAAAAGCTTTTCATTGTAAGACTCTGCCGCCTGTCTCATTTCCTTAAGCTTTTGTTCATCTGTATTGTCTACTGCATCGACGTAGCTTGCGATTGCCCTTGACTGATGGAACGAATTCCAGTAATCACTCACCGTCGGGTATAGCAGTAAGGACAGTCCTGCAAGAAACACTATGACAAACAAAATGGTTGATAATTTCCTTCTCATAGCACTCTCCTTACTGTTATCATTTGCATATAATTATGCCTATTGTAACTGCCACGAACCACTTAAGTGGCTCATGGCAGATATATTTTATCATAAAATGATATTATTTAACACGCTTCTTTGTTACAAGAACAATTCCGCCACCGACAACTAATATAGCACCGATTACATAAATTGCAACACGTCCGGCACCACCGGTTGAAGGAAGGACTGAGCCCTTTAAGTTCTGTACAGGTGTGCTTAAGCTGCCCTGCGCTTTATCTACGCTAAGTGTAATATTACCTGACACCTTATCTCCGCTTAATGACTTAAGCTCAGGAGCATCAGACTCAATTGAATGGTCTGCCTTGATTGTGAAAGTAATATCGTTTGCTGTATTGTAGCTATCAGGAGTCTTTGTCTCCTTAAGTACATAATCACCATCATCAAGTCCGCTGAATGTGAAGACATCATTCTTATCACCGGAAATTACCGCTTTGATTTCTTTGTCTGCTTCACCTTTAATCTTTTTGTAAAGAGTGAACTCTGCACCATCGAGCGCTTCGTTCTTCTCATTTACCTTGTTGATTACAACCTTGTATGTAAATACGATTACTGTATCCTCAGGAGTCTCACCTTTGTCTCCCTCACCACCGTTGTTAGGGTTGTTAGAGAACTCAAGCTTAACCTTATTTGGGTTTCCCTTTGAACCGAGAACAGCATCCTTATTGAGAGTTGCATTGTACTCTACTACAATCGTATCACCATTTTTAGCTTCAAATCCCTCTGCTAAAATATTGTCACATGTAAAAGTAAGCTTTTTGTTAGCTGCATCATAATTTGGTGTAAAGAATTTTGTAACATCCTTGTCACCTAATTTGACAGTAACAGTTCCCTCATTGTAATCAAGCCCCTTTGAAAGAGTATCATCAAATTTGAGGAAATATGTCTTATATGACTGAACATTTGCAGGTAATGTAGCTGTAAGCTGGAATGGAACTACATCTCCGATATCATAATCGGCTGAATCCTGCCATCCTTTTGTATCACCTGTTGTGTCGTTTGTATCTTTGACTTTCTTCACTACTGAAGGTACATCTGTCTTTGGTGTGATTGTTGTATCAGCAACGATATTGAGGATATACTCTGTGTAAGCCTCGTCTCCTGTTAAAGAGCTATCCTTATCCTTGATGAGATAGTAACCAGGCTCAAGTCCTGTAATCTCAGCTTTTGCATTGTCCTGTGCTACTGAAACAGAACCTGCTACTGTAGTACTTAAAACTGAAGCGATTTTCTGTGCTTCTGCCTTAATATCTGAAGAGTTTGACTGCATTTTTGAAAGCTTCTCTACATAAGCCTTAGCATCATTAGCAAGGTCTGTCTGTTTGCCTGCCTTGATACCGGTACCCCAGTCAACGTTTGAAAGTGTTGTCTCTGACTTTGAAAGATCTCCCTTTAAAATCTGGTAAGCCTCATAGGTGTGGCCTGCCTTTGCTTCATTAACTGTGATAGTAAATGTTTTTTTGGCGCCTTCGCCCTCAGCAAATACTGTAACGCTCATTGCAAATGTAAGTATCATCGCAAGAACTAAAGCAATGCTTCTTTTGATTGTTTTCATATTGCATTCTCCTTTTTTATAATGTTTTATGTTTTTTATAGAAAAGTGTTATTGTAGCTATTGCTATAAGCACAACTCCACTTAACATATACAACCATCTGTTACCGCTTCCACCTGTTTCCGGAAGCTCATACTCTATGAGTTTGTTTGTAATCTCAACAGTACCGGACTCTATTGCATTGGCGCTGCCCGGTGCAACGTTTGCATCGGTCTTTGTGATTTGCGTTCCATTTATATCCTTAAATACATATGAAACATCATAGCCTGACATACTGTTGTTCTGATTTATTCCAACCTCTGTCACGTAATATTTATATGTGGTACCGGTCAGAATACCATTTTCATCTACACTCTGCAATGGCAGATTATCAAATACATATGACCATTCACCTGCCGCATCTGCTGTCACCTCAATAGGATTGCCATACTTCTTATCATTATTAGCCGAATCCACCTGATGCAGCTGCAGATAAATCTTTCCATCAGTCTTATCCAATGGATTATTCTTAGAATCAGTCCATTTTTTATCGACTGAAATGCTGGTGGTAGAAACTGCTACATCCTCATAATAGTACGGTGTATTTACCTTTGCCATATCACTTCCCTGTAATGAGCTGTTTTCAGCTACGACAGGATGTGCCGAGGTATCTGCACTGAAGTAGAAATACTCCTTATGTGGCTCTGACGAGAGTAAATAACCATCCGGTGCCTTTGTCTCAACTATATAATACTGCGTATTATACTCCAGATCATTAGTACTCATACTGATGTCAATTCTGCCGTTCTTATCGGTGGTGTACTCTCCTAACGATGTATATGAACCATCCGATGTGTATCCAAACAATTCAAACTCTGCGCCCTCAAGCTGCTTGCCATAATCATCCTTATCTACCTTATACAAGGTAAATGTATTGCTCTTAATTACTCCGGCAGAGGATTTAGACTCTTTGTAAACTGTCTGGTTATCCTTTCTGTCTTCTCCCTTTTCGATGCCCTCAAGCTTTGCTGTATTGCTGACATTCATCTTTATAGGATTGTATTGATTCGGCGTACCAAGCACCTTTGCATTGACCTGATATGTATAAGTAAGCATTATTGCCTTACCATCAGGTATATCTGCACTGATTGTCCTGTATGATGTATCATTCCAACTATATGTACCATCTTTAGTTGTATAAGACCACTTACAGTCATCTACAGTATCACCTGCTTTGTATGTGCCATCATCCTGCTTTATCGCCTGTCTGAACTGAACAGTAGCCGGCATTAGATCTATATACCACAATGCATCTGTGCTGTATGTCATTGTCTGGAATTGAAGCACATCTGTCAGCTTTAATGTATCGCTATTAGGCAGATAATCCTTGCCATCAGGATTTATTATAACCGTATAACGCAGCCTGTGATTATCTTCATCCCACTTGTAGTTCTTGGAAATAACCTTGTCACCCTCAGTAGGATTATCACTGCCTGAGTCGTTTGGCTTTGACATGGTCTGAGTCTGATGAACCCATCCAATTTCACTGTTTGTATTTGAGTATGCTGTGGCTATATTCTTATAATCCACGGTTTTTCCGGCTTCAAAATTCTCAAAATCATCTATCGTACACTTGTATACTACATATATGTGAGAGTTCTCCTGCCAGCCATTTATAGTTGTATTGTCAGGCTTTATAACCCTTGTAACTACGGTATTAGTGGACTCATCTAACGTTGTACTTGTTTGAATTCCTTTTATAAACCAATCGCCGGCAGATACGGTATATGATGTACCATTAAAGTCAGGATATGTAAAGCCCTCCTGGTTAGTATAGGCCAGCATTATCTTTACGCTCTGCAGTGTAACACCCTCCGGAAGCTTATCCGTGATAGTATACTCTGTAGCATCGGCATCCATAAGTACATCAACGCGCCATGTAAGTGTTCCATCACTTTCTGTGGTCTTCAAATATGTCTGACCTGTATTTCCGTTTCCATCAGTCTTTACAATCTTTGATGTCGTATGGCTATATGATGCAGACGCACTTGAATTTAATGCTTCAAACTTATTCACATACTCAAGCCTTCCATGTGCTGTTGTATCAGCGGTTGTGCTGTATGTAAATACAACTGTCTTTTCACTGTTGCTTGTCGGATAATCCTTATTAAAACTGATATTTACCGAGGTAAACCTATAGTTATCAGATTCGGATACCTCACTCAATTTTGCTGTTTTTGACCTATTATTCTTATCCAGATATTTAACAGTAATATCACCGATATATCCATCAAACTCTTTCTTTACCTGACTTACAAAATCATTCATCTGGGCATAAGTCATGTAATGATAGTTCTTCTGTGATTTAGATGACATTGTATCAGCTATGCCAAACTCCTTAGCAAATCCCGATGCCGGAATTGTAAACTTAGCCTCCCATTTTAAAGTATACAGACTGTCATCTGTCTTTTGAGCATTAACAAGCTTCTTTGTGACATCCTGCTTTGTTTTTGGAACATTTACAATTGAAGAGTCATCATATGACTTATCATCCTTAGTAAGGGTGGCCTTATTATTAAATTTCTGATCATCAAATGTCTGCAATGCATCTGTATAGTATTTGACAGTATATTTATTGCAGTTCTTATTACCATCTGTAGGATTAAATGTAACCGATGTCACCTTGTCACTACTGTCTTTGTTGATTGTATATCCATCACTTGGTAATATTTCAATGCCTGTAATCTTATCGAACATATCATCTATCAGAACAGCTCCCGCAATATCCTCGCAGCTTTTATTCACTGTAACCGTCCAGATAATTCGGTTATTAGTCTTATCATATTTACCGTATTTCTCTATAAGATTTTTGTAATACTTTACATAACTGCTTGATGTATCTATGACAGTTTCTTTTGAATTCTGGTCTGTTGATTTACCGGTAACGAAATTTGTAGCCTGCCATGTTGCTTTATTATTCAGTTCCGCAGCATTGGTCAGATAATACCTATATGTAATAGAACAGCTCTCACCACCATCTAATTTCGGAAGCTTTGCAGTAAGCGTTGCCTTTCCTGCATCAGCCGGATTATCTTTGCTAGTTACTGTTGCGGTATAACTGTCGTCAGCAGCCTGACCGTTTTTCTTTATGCTATAGGTAAGTTTGGTCGTATCAACTCTCATGCCATTGCCGTTAAATTCATCTGTGATTTCAATATCATCAGGTGTACCTTTTTCAGAAGATACATCTACAGTAAACTCGACATAATAATTACCGTTTTCATCAATAGCAATATTATTATTGTTTGTATTGCTCTTCTTTACAAAAATATCGTAGTTTAAGGAATCATTTCCGTTCCAGTGGACATTATCCTTATCTACTGTTATGGTGACATCACCACCGAGATAGATATCAAAATCACCTGAATCATTGGTTTCACCCTCACCAAGAGCCTCAACCTTTGCCCAGCCTTCTATATCGCTGCTTTTGCCCTCAATATAGCCATCTGCAAACTTGATAAGAATCGCGTATGTACCATCCTCGTTCTTGATATATCTGTATTGAAACTGTTCCTTATCGCCGTTGTCATCACATTTTGTCTTCCAGTAATTGCACAGCTCATCCGGAATAGTCACCGACGGATCATAGACATAATAGTAATTCTTAACAGTATTGCCATTGGCATCTACCGTATCATTCTTGCCGATTCCAAAATTCAGCTGAACCTCAAGCTTGAACTTCTCGCCGTTCCAGTCCGCTGACTTGCCCTCACTTGACATTTCGGTATATGAGCCCTCTGACTGAAGCTTTTGAAGATTTACATAATTCTCCGTGATATTATCTATTGTAAAATCTCTCTGGTTCTGATCTGCTGCTGATGCAGGTTGTATAAGTCTGTACGCAGTAATGCCCAGCACAATAACAGCCATCGATATAATAAATGTAGCAAGCTGTCTACGTCTTCTCACTCTTTTAAGTCGCTCTTTGCCGAGACGTTCCATATCCTTATCCATTCTGCATCCTCCTTTCATAGAGTTATATATAATTTCATTTGCTTAATCTCTTAATCGTTATTTTACAGCTAACATATTACACCCTTTTGGTCACACGGCGGTCACACGGGACCTTAAATCGGATTTTTCTACTTTTTTGCCAAAAAAGCCAAATATTTTTAGTCGATTTTACTAATTTTAGACAATGGCCATATGGCAAATGTGATTCTTCCGACTACCTGTTCCTCTGAGATACAGCCTATAGCTGTGTTTCTTGAATCAAGCGATACGCTTCTGTTATCGCCCATCACGAAAATTTTCGACTCAGGAACCTGATAAGGAAGCTCTATATTGCAGTCTCCTAAAGCCTTTTCCTTCAAATACGGCTCATCAATTGCAATATCGTTTACGTAAACCGTGCCATCCTCTGATATATTAACCCAGTCTCCCGGCATCGCAATAACTCTTTTTACAAGTATCTTGTTGTTGTAATAAAAGGCTATGACATCTCCTGTTTTGAAGTCATGTCCCTTAGATGCCATAAGCACCTGCCCCTCCTGCAAGGTTGGTGACATAGAGGTTCCGGTCACCTGCAAAATAGGAAGCCACAGATTTGCGACCAGTATTGCTGCCGCTGCAACTACCACAAGTGTTCCTATTGTATTAAAGAGTGTTGCTGCAAATTTATTGTTATACTTCACTCTTCTAAGCTCCTGGCGCAGCTCCTTAATGCCAAGGTCATCGCTGTAACGGTCATAATCATCTGTCATGATAGTGCGATAGCCAGACTCGGCTTCTTTATTCTCAACTTTTTTATCTTCTGAAGCCTTCCTTGATATTTCCTTCTCTATATGTACAGATATATCCTCCGGCTGATTTTCTTTTTTGTTTTGCTGATATTCCTTCTCTATTTCAATATTTTTTTCTATATCAGGGGTTATGTCAGGTGCCGGTGCTACATATTTGACCGGAATTATATCTGCTATTTCCTGTGATATATTTTCATCGAAGGATTCGACGGATTCGACCTTCTTTTGTGCCTGAGGCTCTTTTTCAGGTGCCTTAACAGATGTTCCCATCATCTGTGCCAGAAGCAAATCAAGCTTATCCTCATTGGTAAGTGGTTTCTGTTCAACATCCTTTAGCTCCTCGTCTTCACTCAAATCCACTAGATCAATATTTTTTTTGCTTTCTGCAATAGCTGAATCATTGCTTTGTTCAATTTTTGCAACTACCTTTTTATTGTATTCAGCGTCCGTGTAGCTTTTTGTCGAATTTATGCTATTAACTGATTTATTCTGATTGATTTTCTTCTGTTCTCTTTTTTTCCTTAGCTCAATGTACTTTACGGCAACTCTTGCCAGAGCATATACTGTCTTCTTATATATTTTTTCTATCATTCTTTTGTCCAATTATCCATTTCATAACCACGAAATACTGCTTCTACTGTATTATTTTCTTGTCAGATTATTTGAAGCCATGGATATTACGGCGGCAAATTTCTGAATTTCCTCTGTAGCTGAAGTAAGTTTATTTATCGCAGCATTGATATCACCGGATGTCTTTACCTCACGCTCAAGTGTCTGAATATGTTTCTTTGTCTCGTCAAGCTCTTTTCTTAAATGTTCAACCTCTTTACTTCTGTCTAAAAGCATCTCAAGCAGCTCACTTCTGCTCAGCTTCTTTAATTCTTTTGCATCCATATTCACAATCTCCATATATCAGAACAACCAAAGAATAGCTTACTATATCTTTGGTTGTCATTTATTATCTATATTATATCACGAAATTAAATTTCTGATATGTTTTTTTATTTTTTTTGTGACTTAACTCCTAATTTTGTATGATTTTACAAATTTATATTTCAAAAAAGCTTTATATGCTTCTTATAAGCTTTTTTTATAAAGAATTTTCGTCATTTCATACAAAATTAAAACTCAAATTTCTTTGCAAAATAAGCATCCAGCTCATCAATTGCAATACGCTCCTGCTCCATTGTATCACGGTCACGTACTGTCACGCAGTGATCTTCCTCTGAGTCAAAATCATATGTTACGCAGAATGGTGTTCCGATTTCGTCCTGACGACGGTATCTCTTTCCGATTGTTCCTCTGTCATCATACTCACAGTTGTATGTCTTTGAAAGCTGTGCAAATACCTTTTCAGCACTCTCATTGAGCTTCTTTGAAAGTGGAAGTACTCCAATCTTTACAGGTGCAAGTGCAGGATGGAAATGGAATACTGTTCTGACATCAGGCTTCTCCGGTGTACCGATATCCTCCTCATCATAAGCTGCGCAAAGGAAGGCAAGTACTACACGGTCTGCACCGAGTGATGGCTCAATAACATATGGCAGGTATTTCTCATTCTTCTGGTCATCGAAGTATGTAAGATCCTGTCCTGAGGTCTCCTGATGACGTCCGAGGTCATAATCTGTACGGTCAGCAATGCCCCAAAGCTCGCCCCATCCGAATGGGAATAAGAACTCGATATCTGTAGTTCCCTTTGAGTAGAAGGCTAACTCTGCAGGATCATGGTCACGCAGTCTCATCTCCTCCTCCTTGATTCCGAGAGAAATAAGCCAATCACGGCAGAAGCCTCTCCAGTACTGGAACCACTCAAGGTCTGTTCCAGGCTCGCAGAAAAACTCAAGCTCCATCTGCTCGAACTCACGTGTTCTGAAGGTGAAGTTACCCGGTGTAATCTCGTTACGGAATGACTTACCAACCTGTCCGATACCGAATGGAATCTTTTTACGTGATGTACGCTGTACATTTTTAAAGTTTACAAAGATACCCTGTGCTGTCTCAGGACGCAGATATACTGTATTCTTAGCATCCTCTGTAACACCCTGGAAGGTCTTGAACATGAGGTTGAACTGTCTGATATCTGTGAAATTGTGCTTGCCGCATGACGGACATGGAACATTGTGCTCCTTGATGAAGTCTACCATCTGCTCGTTTGTCCAGCCATCAACTGATGTCTCAAGCTCAATACCATTATCCTGTGCAAAATCCTCGATGATTTTGTCGGCTCTGAATCGCTCATGGCACTCCTTACAATCCATAAGTGGATCTGAGAAGCCTCCGAGATGTCCTGATGCAACCCATGTCTGAGGATTCATAAGGATGGCACAGTCTACACCTACGTTATAAGGATTCTCCTGGATAAATTTCTTCCACCAAGCTCTTTTTACATTGTTTTTAAGCTCTACGCCCAGGTTTCCATAATCCCATGTATTTGCAAGGCCTCCGTAAATTTCTGAGCCCGGATATACAAATCCTCTTGCTTTTGCTACCTGTACGATTTTGTCCATGGTCTTTTCCATAATTCTTGTTTCCTCTCTATCTTATGATTTATTTGTATTCTTAATTATAATTAAATAACGATTTAATAATTACGGCTATAATATATTAATCTGCATATATACCGCTTATATAATATAAACTACTTATATATAACATACGTGATATACGACACAGGCACCGAATTGTCCTCCTCGCTGTCAAAGTCGAATGTGACCTCACTGTCTTCCTTGACCGAGTTTAATATATCATCATCACTGACACTGTCATCTGCTCCGTTTTCCGTTCCTTCCGTCGCATCGGCTTTCACTGCTTCTGTGCCCTCTGTGGCACTCTCTGTCCCTGTGGTCTGTGATGCAAGCAGGCTGTACTTGTCACCAATCGCAACTGTTTTGTCATCTACAAGCTTTACTTTGTCGACAGATGCATATAATATCTTTCCCTTCACATGCAGATTTGAGCTGCCCTCGTAGACAACTACCTTGTAGCCGGTTTCATCCAGAAACTCAGATGCTTCACATTTCTTTGCCTTACCATCATCTATTGCTGCAAAATCAGTCTTGAAATCAAATCCGGCTGCCAAAGCCTCCGCAATCGTCCCTGAAAAGAGCTTTGTCCCATTGAAATCAGTATATTCATCGGTCGACGCATAGCTCATCGTAAGCGATGCTTTCTTTTTCTCGACAGTCAGCTTTTTGAGCTTGACCGAACCGTCATTCTTCTTATTGTAGTCGTCTATTGACTTGTCCACATAGCTTTGTAAGTCATCCTGCTTGTATGTAGCTGTATCAAAGTCCTCGACATCCGTAGATACTACACTGCCGTTTTTTGCAACAAACACCGTGCTGTCCTTGGTATAATAATCCGTACCGCACCCGGCAAGCAAACCGCATGTCGCAATAACAGGCAACAGCATTGATAGCTTTTTATTCATAGCTGCCTCCTAAAATATAATCTATGACATTATACCCTTTTGTATATATGATTTCAAGTGTCATATTAAAAAGGGCACCTACAGAAAAGCTGCTGTTTTAAAATCATGATGCACATAGATTGAAAGATATTCCTTCATTATGCTCTTAAGCTCCTCAAGCACATCATCTGACACTGCAAACGTGTACAGCTTCGTGATATCAGCCGAAACAATATACTGCATGGTATAAAGTGTATCGCTTAGTATATGCCTGCCCTGCACCTGCATGCCGCAGTTGTCGCAAAACACACCTCCGCGTCTTGCCGAAAAGACATTAAGCCTTTCCTTCGAATGACAGTGTATACACGAAAACAGTGACGGTCCCTCACCGTTTATTGTAATAGCCTTTAGCTCAAAAACAGCCCTGACCAGTTCATTTTTATACGCCGGTGATTCAAGAGCCCTGAGTGATTGATAAAGGAGCTTTAGCATATCCTTTTCATCATTGTTCTCCTGACAGAAATATCCGCAGAACTCCAAAAAGTAAAACCCGGTGTATACTGCCTCCAGATCTTGTGTCAGTTCCCTGAAATAGTTGCTGATCGTGACCTTTGAAAGAGAGTATGCACTTTTGCCCTCAAACAGCTCAAACTCGCCGAACGAAAATGGATTGCTTCCTGCCATCAGCTGGCTGTTCGGACGTCTTGCTCCCCTTGCAAAGGCTGTGATTTTTCCTCGCTCCTTGGTAAGAATCGTTATTCTTTTGTCATAATCCCCTACCGGCATAGCTGAAAGCACCATGCCGGTCAACACTACACTCTGCGACATCTTAATCTTACTTTCAAATTACTATTCTTCCTCTTTGTATCCAAAGTTCTTGATGAGGAAATCACTGTCTCTCCAATCCTTCTTTACCTTAACCCAGAGCTTCAGATTTACCTTACAGTCGAGCAGTCTTTCCATCTCATAGCGCGCATTGGTGCCGATTTTTTTGAGCATGCTGCCCTGCTTTCCTATGATGATTCCCTTATGGGAGTCGCGCTCGCAGACAATTGTAGCATCCATATCTATAATATGACCACTCTTTGTCTTTCTTGTCTTCATGCGGTCAATTCCTACAGCTATGCCATGCGGCACCTCATCATTTAAAGCATGAAGCGCTTTTTCCCTGATAATCTCAGCACATATTGCACGCTCAGGCTGATCTGTGATGGTGTCCTCATCATAGAACTGCGGGCCATAAGGCAAATACTTAAATATAGAATTAATAACATCGTCCGTATTCTGTCCTCTCAAGGCTGACGTAGGAATAATCTCTGCAAAGTCATATACCTTGCGGTAGGTGTCTATATACTCAAGCACCTTTTCCTTTTCCACTGTATCTACCTTGTTGATAATCAGGATAACAGGTGTATTGACCTTTTTGAGCTGCTCTATGATATGCTGCTCTCCTGCCCCTATAAAGTTGGTCGGCTCCACAAGCCACAGCACAACATCCACCTCATTTAGTGTCTTTTCCGCCACATTGACCATGTACTCGCCCAGCTTGTTTTTGGCCTTGTGTATACCCGGTGTGTCAAGGAAAACTATCTGTCCCTTTTCCATATCCGTGTATACTGTCTGGATGCGGTTTCTTGTGGTCTGAGGCTTGTTTGAGGTAATGGCTATTTTCTGACCGATGAGTCTGTTCATCAGTGTTGATTTGCCCACGTTTGGTCTGCCGATTATTGTAACAAAACCCGATTTGAAATTCTGTATCATTTTTCCTCCTATGTGATTGTGTATTTAATTCTGTATTTATATAAGCTTTTCAACATTCTCAAAGAGACCTGCCGACTCCTTAATCATGTTTTCATTACCGATAACACATATGCTGTCCTTTTTAAGCACTGCCTCTACAAGGTCTGCAAGCCTTCTGATATCCTCTGGCTGTGCATTTAGTATCTCATTTCTCTCCTTTTGAATCTGCTCGTAGGTAATACCCTCGAGATATGCAGACAGTGATCTGCTTCCCTTTGCTTCCGGATTCATAGGCGTATCAAGAGCACTGAAGGTACCGATAATATACTTGGTCATATCCCTCTCGTCAGGTGAAAAGCTCTTTATATACTCAGGTATCCTGTCATAGACATCAAGTGTGTCTGAAAGGTTAGGGTCTCTATATGAGACAAAGTAGCTCTCTCCGCTTCTAAGGAATGTATTCATGCAGCCGTAAGCACCACCCTTTACCCTGACATTTATCCAGAGATAATCATAGCTTAAGATGATACGCAGCAGTCTCAGTGCTCCGGTGTATTCATAGCCCTCACAGATGAAATCACCTGTTTTTGCAACATATTGTATCTGGGATGCATCAATAAATGCTTCCTTTGCTGTGTTAAAATGAACCTCAGCCTGATTGCCTACAGTACTCATTTTATTAAATCCAGCTATAACTTTTTCCAACGAAGGCTTTGCATTGCCGTAAGCCTCGTTATTTCCGGTAAAGCTGATAAGCATTCTGTTTCTTGCAAACAGTTTTTTTGCTATTGCCGCAAGCTTATCTGACACACTCACCGGTGACTCGGAAAGCTCCTTTTCTATGCGGCATATAGAGCGGTAAAAAGCAATTCCCTTTAGCTCGTCCTGATAAAGTGCGTAGCGTGAAAAGCTCGACATGCTTCGCATAGCTGCAACCAGATGGCCTGAGCTGCTAAGGTTAGCCTGAAGCCTTGCCTTAATCTGCGCTACAAGCTCACCCAGTCTCTTTGTATCTGTAAAATCCGATGAAAGAAGCATCTGCTCCATAAGCTCAAGTGCCTTGTCAAGATTTTTCTCCAATACCTTAAGCTTCACCTCAAATTTAAACACGAAATTATTTCTATCCTTAATATCCGGGTGACTTGCAGTACCTGTGCTGATTCCGCCGGTATATATGTTGGTAGCATTGGCTAAATCGGTATAGCTGTACTTTTCGGTGCTCACCAGCCCGAGTGCGTTTGTGAAGAAGCCAAGATAGCCAAGCTCACTCTGGGCAAAATCACCTGCATCAAATAAAAATGATATATAATCAATGCCGTTTGACTCTATGTCATGACGCACAACCTTTACATCCAAAAGCTCATCCTCAATGTTTGAAAAAGGCATAGCATTCTTTTTCATATCCGCTCTTGTAAGCATCGGAAGCTTGCGCAGATCCTCGTCTAACGAAGGCTCCTCCTGGTATTTCTTTAAATGCTCTGTATCCTCAACCAGCTTTTTAATCTCTTCATCCGAAAGAGATGCCTTGTAATCGGAAAGCTCCTTTGCCAGAGCCTCCTCCTTCTCATTGCCAAGACCACGCTTCGGCTTTACCGTGACAGATGAGCCATGTGTATTGTCAAGCAGATATTCCTGTATGAGCTTTTCGAAGTAATCCGTATCAACAGCCCTTCGAAGCTTGGCAAAGGTATCAAGACACTCCAGATGTATAAAAGGCTTCATATCATCAAACAGCCAGCTGTCTAAACAGTTCAATCCAAAAAGAAGCCCCTTAGGGAACTGTCCGAAGTCCGCCTCCCTGAACTTGAACTCACTGCTGTTGATTCCCGCGAGCAGCGCTTCTTTATTAATTCCTGTTTTAACAACCTCTTTAAGAGTGTTTTCTATAATGCTTTCAAACTCATCTGCCTGAGATGCATTGGCATTCTTTGCCACAAACGAAAATACCGGCTGCAAAATGCCCGCATCGTATGAGCCATACACATCATCACCGATTCCCGCATCTATCAATGCCTGCTTCACCGGTGCTCCCGGTGAGCTGACAAGTGCATAGTCAAGCACATCAAATGCCTGATAGAGCATCTCATCAAGCGAATCCCCTACCACACGGTTATAAGATAGATAAGTCTTATTCTCCTGTGAATCATCCATGGTAATTGAATACTGTGCCTCAACATTCTTTATTTCATCAAATGCAGGCTGTTTATTAATTTCTGAATTAACTTTTTTATAATCATACAGGCTCAGATATTCCTTATCAAGCCACTTAAGTCTCTCGACAACATCCATATCACCATACAGATAAATGTATGAATTGGATGGATGATAATACTTGTGATAGAAGTCCAGATAGGCTTCATACGTAAGCTTAGGAATATACTCCGGATTGCCGCCTGAATCCTTGCTGTAGGTATTGTCAGGGAAAAGTGAGCGGTAAATCTGGCTTGAAAGCACCTCGTCAGGCGATGAGTATGCTCCCTTCATCTCATTGTACACTACTCCGTTTATCTTAAGCTCATCATCCTTGCCTGTAAGCTCGTAGTGCCAGCCCTCCTGCTTGAAAATCTCATCGTACTTTGTGATATTTGGATTAAACACTGCATCCAGATACACATCCATGAGATTCTTAAAATCCTGATCATTGCAGCTTGCAACAGGATAAACTGTCTTGTCAGGGTATGTCATGGCATTTAAAAATGTATTGAGTGAGCCCTTTGCCAGCTCGATGAAGGGATCCTTTACAGGGAACTTCTTTGAACCGCAGAGTGTGGTATGCTCAATAATATGCGGTACACCCATCTCATCCTCCGGTGGAGTCCTGAAGCCTATATAAAAGACCTTGTTATCATCATTATTTGATAAAATGGCAATCCTTGCACCACTTTTTTTGTGTCTCAGAATGAATCCGTCCGACTGGACATCCTCCACTCTGTGCTCATCTAAAATCTCGTATTCAGCCAAATCGTGAATTGTCATCAATTATTCCTCCTAAAATGCGATGATGATAGTATACCACATTTTTACATATTATAGTTAAATTATAAGTATATTTACCACAAAAAATCTGTTAAAGTAGTATTCTGCAACACCCGGCTTTAAAAGTCAGAGTCTATGCTCCTGTTTGAATATTAACATCCATCTGCGGAAACGGAATTTCGATGTTATTTTTATCAAATGCTGTTTTAATTTCTTCTGTAAGCTGCCATTTTGTATTCCAGTAATCCTCGTTCTTCACCCAGATTCTCGCACCGAGCTCTATTGCCGAATCCTGCAGCTCACTCACAAACACATTGCTCGGCTCATCGTGAAGCATCGTATCTGCTGATGTGACAACAGATTCCAGCACACTCTTTGCAAATGCTAAATCTGTGCTGTAGGATACTGTTACTCTCAAATCAAGCATCCTCCTATCCATCATAGATACATTTGTGATACACGAATCAGCAAGCTTTCCGTTTGGTATCATAACCATCTTGTTATCTATTGTCAAAAGCCTTGTATAAAACAGATTTATATCCTTTACAGTACCCTCTGTACCACTTGAACCGTCAACTATGTAATCGCCCACGCTAAACGGCTTCATCAAAAGAATAAGCACGCCTCCTGCAAAATTTGACAGACTGCCCTGCAATGCCATACCTACAGTAAGTCCGGCAGAGCCAAGAACCGCTATAACAGAGCCAGTCGCCACTCCAAAGCCCGAAAGCAGCGCCATGACAAGGATAAAATACAAAAAGTATTTAATAACATTTGCTAAAAATGATGTCACTGCAGCGTCCATTCTGCTTTTATCGAATCCTTTTTTAATTATTTTCACAATTGATTTAATCACCTTAATACCAATAAGCAGTATCACAATCGCAACAACAAGCTGCACGAGAAAGCTTATAAGCGATGGCATATATTTCTCCAGATACGTCTTTACAATGCCCGGGTTTTCAATAACCTGCTGTACCTCAGTGTTTGCAACCGGCACTGATACTTCACCAAGAATTTGTCTGATCATATAATCTCCTATATATTTCTTATATTTCTATTTCTTATATTTCTATTTCTTATATATCTTATAGCTCTTATATATTTTCTATATATTTCCTTATAACCCACTAAATCCCCCATATAAAATATGGGGGATCAGTATTTAAATCAAATATTAATTCACTATTTAATAACTCTCACTCTGAGCACTCCGTCAATGGCAGAAAGCTTCTCAACGGTAGAAGCATCAATAACTGAATCAAGATCAAGAAGTGAATATGCATAGTCACCCTTGCCCTTGTTTGTCAGATCAGATACATTGATATCAGCCTCTGCAAGAGCAGTTGTAATCTGTCCAATCATACCCTTAACATTCTTGTGAAGGATTCCGACTCTGCCTGAAGCTGTGCATGCACCCATGCTGCAGTCAGGGAAGTTGACTGAGTGAACGATATTACCATTCTCTAAGTAATCTCTCAGCTCCTTGACAGCCATAACTGCACAATTGTCCTCTGACTCTGCTGTAGATGCTCCAAGATGAGGTGTTACGATGCAGCCCTTTGCTCCAACAGTTGTGTTGTTAGGGAAATCTGAAACATACTTCTTAACCTTTCCCTTGGCAAGTGCATCTACCATAGCCTCTTCGTCAACAAGAAGATCTCTGGCAAAGTTTAATACGATAGCGGTTGGCTTCATCATTGCAATAGCATCAGCATTTACCATCTTCTTTGTTGAATCAAGAAGAGGTACATGGATTGTGATGAAATCACAGTTCTTGTAGATGTCCTCAACATTGCTGATATGCTTAACGCTTCTTGAAAGGTTCCATGCGGCATTTACTGAGATGTATGGATCATATCCGTAAACATCCATGCCCATATGTACTGCAGCATTTGCAACAAGTACACCGATGGCTCCCAGTCCGATAACACCTAGCTTCTTGCCTGAAATCTCTGTTCCTGCAAAGTTCTTTTTCTGCTTCTCGGCTGTCTTTGCAATATTCTCATCGTTCTGGTTTGCAAGACACCAGTCGATACCTCCAACGATATCTCTTGATGCATAAAGCATTCCGGCAAACACAAGTTCCTTAACACCGTTTGCATTGGCTCCCGGTGTGTTGAATACAACGATTCCCTGCTCGGCACACTTGTCAAGCGGAATATTGTTTACTCCTGCTCCGGCTCTTGCCACAGCAAGCACCTTGTCGCCAAGCTCCATGTCATGCATAGCGGCACTTCTTACAAGTGCTGCATCTGCATCCTTAATATCATCAACCTTTTTATAATCGTCAGAGAACAGGTCAAGACCTACTCCTGCGATTGGGTTTAAGCATGTGTAATTAAACATTATGCATTCTCCTCCTCAAACTTCTTCATAAACTCTACAAGCTTCTCTACGCCCTCTTTTGGCATAGCATTATAGATAGATGCTCTCATTCCGCCAACTGTACGGTGTCCTTTAAGGTTTACAAATCCGGCTGCAGTTGCCTCCTTTACAAACTTGGCATCAAGCTCTGCATCTCCTGTTACAAACGGAACATTCATGAGTGATCTATCCTCTTTTCTTACTGTTCCCTTAAAGAGCTTGCTCTGATCAAGGAAATCGTAGAGAATCTTGGCCTTCTCCTCATTTCTCTCCTTCATAACTGAAAGACCGCCCATCTTCTTGAGCCATTTGAATACCTTGCCACAGATATAGATGCCGTAGCATGGTGGTGTATTGTAAAGAGAATCATTATCGGCCTGAGTCTTCCACTTGAGCATGGTTGGTGTGCCCGGTAGACAATCATCTGTGATAAGGTCCTCTCTGATAATTGCTATAACTACTCCGGCAGGTCCTACATTCTTCTGTACTCCGCCATAGATAACAGCATATTTTGATACATCTACAGGCTCTGATAAGAAGCATGAAGATACATCAGCTACAAGATTCTTTCCCTTTGTGTTTGGAAGCTTCTTGTACTTTGTTCCGTAGATAGTATTGTTCTCGCAGATGTATACATAATCCATATCATCTGTGATTGGTAAATCTGAGCAGTCAGGTATGTATGAGAAGGTCTCATCTGCAGACGAAGCAAGCTCTACGGCATCTCCGTAAATCTTAGCCTCGGCAAACGCCTTTTTAGCCCACTGACCTGTGATAATGTATCCTGCTTTTTTATTTTTCATAAGGTTCATCGGTACCTCAGCGAAGAACTGTGAAGCACCACCCTGAAGGAAAAGCACCTTGTAATTGTCAGGTATATTCATAAGCTCGCGGAGATCCTTCTCGGCATCCTTAATGATGTCATCAAACCATTTAGATCTGTGGCTCATCTCCATAACCGACATTCCGCTTCCCTTATAATCCATCATCTCTGCTGCTGCTTCCTGCAATACCTCCTCAGGTAAAACTGCAGGTCCTGCTGAAAAATTGTAAACTCTACTCACTCTAATTTCCTCCTTGTGTCGCATTGTAGTCCTCTTCATCGAAAGACTCGTTGATAGGCTTGCCCGGTGCAACCATAGGCCATACCTTGTCATCTGAATCAATGATACAATCGATAACAAACGGTGTCTTGCTCTTTAAGGCATCTGCAAATGCTTTTTCAAATTCTTCCTGGGTCTTAACACGTCGTGCGGTGGCTCCCATTGCCTCTGAAAGCTTTACATAATCCACACCATCATCAAGTACGGTTGCCGAGTAATGCTTCTCGTAAAAAAGAGTCTGCCACTGGCGTACCATTCCAAGTACATGGTTGTTTATTATAACCTCGATAAGAGGAAGCTTTTCTCTTGAAGCTGTTGCAAGCTCGTTCATGTTCATTCTGAAGCATCCGTCACCTGCAATATTGACTACAGTCCTGTCTGGATTAGCTGTCTGGGCACCGATTGCAGCACCGAGACCGTATCCCATGGTACCAAGACCTCCTGATGTAAGAAGAGTTCTCGGCTTACTGTATTTGTAATACTGGGCTGCCCACATCTGATGCTGACCGACCTCAGTAACCATTATAGCATTTCCTTTTGTCATTTCATAGATTTTTTCAATAACAAATGGTCCGCTAAGTCCCTCTTTGTGATATGTAAGAGGAAAAGTCTTTGCATATGCCAGCACATGCTCAACCCATGAATTGTGGTCAAGCTGTGTGAGCTTTTTGTTGATGCGTGTAAGTATTTCCTTCACATCGCCTATAACACTCGATGTAACACGGATATTTTTATTAATCTCTGCTGCGTCTACATCAAACTGTAATATCTTGGCCTGGTCTGCAAACTTTTTAGGATTGCCAAGCACTCTGTCCGAAAAACGTGTACCAATCGCAATCAAAAGGTCGCACTCTGAAACTCCAAGGTTTGAGGTCTTTGTGCCATGCATGCCAAGCATGCCTGTGTAGTTATCACTTGTGCCATCATATGCACCCTTGCCCATGAGCGTATCGCAAACAGGTGCATTCACCTTGTCTACAAATTCCTTAAGCTCTTTGCTTGCTCCGGAGAGAACCACTCCGCCTCCTACAAATATATATGGCTTTTTGGATGCTTTTATGAGTTCAATTGCATTATCAATGTCACTGTCTGTAATTGTTTCTGTCTCACGCTCAGGAAGCTTGATTTCCTGCCTGGTGTACTCTACCAGATCTGCCGTAACATTCTTTGGAATATCCACAAGCACAGGACCCGGTCTGCCTTTTCTTGCTATATTGAAAGCTCTGCGTATTGTATCTGCAAGCTTCTCTACATCCTTTACAATAAAGCTGTATTTGGTTACAGGCGTTGTAATTCCGGCAATATCTATCTCCTGAAAGCTGTCCTTTCCAAGTAACGAGACTCCGACATTACATGTGATTGCGACGATTGGAATCGAATCCATGTATGCTGTCGAAATTCCTGTGACCAGATTTGTCGCACCCGGTCCGCTTGTAGCCAGACAGACGCCAACCTTTCCGGTGCTTCTCGCATAGCCGTCGGCCGCATGGCTTGCTCCCTGCTCATGTGAGGTCAGCACATGCTTAATCTCCGGATGCTTGTAGAGCTCGTCATAGACATTAAGGATGGCTCCTCCCGGATAACCGAATACTGTGTCAACACCCTGTTCTTTTAAGCATTCTATAATAACCTGTGATCCTGTTAACTGCATCTTGTATTCCTCTTTTTCTTATACGAATCCTTTACGATAATAGGTAAAATCCTTATTCGTACTGAATTTTCTATCAAAATATATACTACGCGTTCTGCTCGCCCGGAAGTGCAAGGATGGCTCCTCTGTTTCCTGATGTAACAAGCGCTGCGTATCTCTTCAAATAGCCTGTTGTAACCTTCGGCTCCCTTGGCTGCCACTTTGCCTTACGCTCAGCAAGCACCTCGTCTGACACATCAAGCTCAAGCTTCATGTTTGGAATATCAATCTTTATGATATCTCCCTCTTCAACCAGGGCAATCGGTCCGCCTACTGCGGCCTCAGGTGAAACATGACCTATTGAAGCTCCTCTTGAAGCTCCTGAAAAACGTCCGTCTGTGATGAGTGCTACAGAGCTTCCAAGTCCCATTCCGGCAATAGCGGATGTAGGATTAAGCATCTCTCTCATTCCAGGGCCGCCCTTTGGTCCCTCGTATCTGATGACAACCACATCACCCTCTACGATCTTGCCGCCCTTTATTGCTGCAATTGCATCCTCCTCGCAGTCAAATACTCTTGCAGGGCCCTCATGAACCATCATCTCATCAACAACTGCTGAACGCTTTACTACAGAGCCGTCCGGAGCCAGATTTCCTTTAAGCACTGCAAGTCCTCCGGTCTTTGAATATGGATTGTCTACCGGTCTGATGACCTCAGGGTCTCTATTGACTGCATTCTTTATATTCTCTCCAACTGTCTTTCCTGTAACAGTCATACAATCTGTATTTAAAAGTCCGATATCAGCAAGCTCTTTCATAACAGCCCACACACCGCCGGCCTCGTTTAAGTCCTCCATATATGTAGGGCCTGCCGGGGCAAGGTGGCAGAGATTTGGTGTTCTCTCACTGATTGGATTTGCAAAGCTGATATCAAAATCAAAGCCTATCTCATGAGCGATAGCCGGAAGATGAAGCATAGAGTTTGTAGAGCAGCCGAGTGCCATATCAACTGTGAGTGCGTTCATTATTGCATCCTTTGTGATGATATCTCTCGCCTTGATACCCTTGTTGTACATATCCATAACAGCCATTCCGGCATGCTTTGCAAGACGGATACGCTCTGAATATACAGCAGGTATTGTTCCGTTTCCGCGAAGTCCCATACCGAGCGCCTCTGTAAGACAGTTCATAGAGTTGGCTGTGTACATTCCCGAGCATGAACCGCAGGTAGGACATACCTTGTTCTCATACTCACATACATCATCCTCAGTCATAGTACCAGCAGCGTATGAGCCGACAGCCTCAAACATCGATGAAAGACTTCTCTTTCTACCCTTTACGTGGCCTGCGAGCATTGGTCCGCCTGATACAAATACTGTAGGCAGATTAAGACGTGCAGCCGCCATCAGAAGTCCCGGCACGTTCTTGTCACAGTTTGGAACCATTACAAGTGCATCAAACTGATGAGCAATTGCCATACACTCTGTAGAATCTGCAATCAGATCTCTTGTGACAAGGGAATATTTCATACCCACATGTCCCATTGCAATACCATCGCAGACTGCGATTGCAGGAAATACTACAGGCACTCCTCCTGCCTCTGCAACTCCAAGCTTTACAGCCTCAACGATTTTGTCTATATTCATATGGCCCGGAACAATCTCATTGAATGAGCTTACGATTCCGACCATAGGCTTTTTCATTTCCTCCGGTGTAAAACCAAGAGCATTAAATAAACTTCTTGCCGGTGCCTGCTGCATTCCGGCTCTTGCGTTATCACTTATCATATTTTATCTCCTTATTTATCTCCGACTATTTCTTTGAGCACTTCATCATTACTACTGTATACACAACTATCTGCCTAGCTATAACCTATTAGCTGTCTATTATAAGTCATGCAGCTACACACGTTCTGCGATGAGATCCCCCATCTGTGCTGTGCCTACCTGTGTGATACCCTCTGTAGTCTCACCCGGCTGTGGCATAATGTCGATTGTCCTGTAGCCCTCCTTAAGCACCTGCTTTACAGCATCCTCGATTGCCTGTGCTTCCTTGTCCAGATCAAATGAATAGCGAAGCATCATGGCTGCTGAAAGGATTGTTGCGATAGGATTTGCAATGCCCTTTCCTGCGATATCAGGAGCAGATCCGCCACTTGGCTCGTAAAGTCCGAACTTTGTATCGTTAAGGCTTGCTGATGAAAGCATACCGATTGAGCCTGTCACCATACTTGCTTCATCTGATAAAATATCGCCAAACATATTCTCTGTGAGGATAACATCAAACTGCTTAGGATCCTTTACAAGTTGCATTGCACAGTTATCAACAAGCATATGCTCATATGTAACCTCCGGATAATCCTTAGCGACCTCCTCGACGATCTTTCTCCATAATCTGGAAGAATCAAGCACATTTGCCTTGTCTACAGATGTGACCTTTTTCCTTCTCTTCATGGCTATATCAAAGCCTCGCTTTGCGATTCTTCTGATTTCATTCTCATTATATGTCAGTGTATCTGTGGCCGTAACAACTCCGTCCACCTCTTTTGTCTCTCTGGCTCCGAAGTAAAGACCTCCTGTAAGCTCACGCATAATCATCATATCAAAGCCGTCTCCGATGATATCGCTACGGAGCGGACATGCTGCAGCAAGCTCCTTGTACAGGTATGCCGGTCTAAGATTAGCAAACAGATTGAGCGACTTTCTAAGCTTTAAAAGTCCTGCCTCCGGACGAAGCTCAGGAGCCAGCTTGTACCATGGTGATGTGGCTGTGTTGCCACCGATAGAACCCATCAGCACCGCATCTGAATCAAGTGCAGTCGCAATAGCCTCATCTGTAAGAGGAACACCTGTAGCATCAATTGAGCAGCCACCCATAAGGATGTCTGTGTAGTTGAAGCTGTGTCCATACTTGTCTGCTATTTTGTCCAATACCTTTTTTGCCTCAGTGACTATCTCCGGTCCGATTCCGTCTCCGGAAATTACACCAACTTTATATTCCATAATTTCTTACCTCTTTTACATAAAAATACATATTCTTATATTAAAGCATTAAAGTAGTTATTTCAATATGCCGGGATATTTTACTTTTTCATGCAATTTATAACTGCAGCTTATAATAACTGCATACTATAATAACAGTTTTTTATTATTATTGCAAGAGATGCGGATAATAAGAAAACCGCCACTTATGTGACGGCTTTACAAATCTGCATTATTTAGCTGAATCCTCTGCTTTCTCAAGGTCAGCGATAGCTGCCTTCTGCATTGGAATACGGCAGTTCTTGTTGTTACCAAACTCAACGATTACAGTATCGTCCTCGATATCGATAACTGTACCGTAAAATCCACTTGTTGTAAGAACTGTGTCTCCTGTTGCAACCTCATTAAGCATAAGCTCCTTTTTCTTCTGCTCCTTCTTCTGTGGACGGATCATAAGAAAATACATAACTGCGAAAAGTACTACTAACCAGACAATCATTCCAATTGTTCCTGCTGCCTGACCGTTTGCTAAAATTGATGTCATCAATTGTTCCTCCTAAATATTCTATAATTGATGTGTTCTAAGCACTATTACCATAATACACGTTAAACGTGCTAACGGCAAGGATTTTTTATCATTTTCGAGATTTTTTATATTTATCTGCTAGCTCTGCTCTCCCTGTGTCATTCCATAGAGCTTTTCAGCCTTGTATGAGGCAAAACGGCCTGCATCAAGTGAATCCCTTATCTCCTCCATCATGTTGTTGTAGAAATACAAATTATGGAGCACGCACAGTCTCATTCCGAGCATCTCCTTTGCCTTTAAAAGATGCCTGATATATGCACGCGAATATGTGCGGCAGGCAGGACAGTTACAGCCCTCCTCAATAGGACGCATATCCTTCTGATACTTCTGGTTGAACAGATTAAGCTTACCGTGATTCGTGTATACATGTCCGTGACGGCCGTTTCTGCTTGGGTATACACAGTCAAAGAAGTCGATTCCTCTCTCTACGCCCTCAAGTATATTGGCAGGAGTTCCTACTCCCATCAGGTATGTAGGTTTATTAACAGGCAGATGAGGCACTGTTTCATCAAGAATATGGTACATCTCCTCATGGCTCTCTCCTACCGCCAGTCCGCCGACAGCATAGCCGTCAAGCTCAAGCTCAGAAATGCGCTTTGCATGGTCAATTCTTATATCATCATAAATAGCTCCCTGATTGATACCGAATAAAAGCTGCTCCTTATTGATAGTATCCGGTAAGCTGTTTAAGCGTGCCATCTCCTTTTTGCACCTCTCAAGCCAGCGCGCGGTCCTGTTTACAGAGTTTGTCACATACTGCCTGTCTGCAACGCTAGATGGGCACTCGTCAAATGCCATAGCTATCGTGGAGCCGAGGTTTGACTGTATCTGCATGCTCTCCTCAGGTCCCATAAAAATCTTGGCACCGTCAATATGCGAGTTGAAGTACACGCCCTCTTCCTTTATTTTGCGAAGACCTGCCAGTGAAAACACCTGGAATCCGCCGGAATCTGTAAGGATTGGTCTGTCCCACACCATGAATTTGTGCAGTCCGCCAAGCTCTTTAATGATTTTGTCTCCGGTTCTTACATGCAGGTGATATGTATTTGACAGCTCAACCTGACACTTTATCTCCTTTAAATCGTCCGTAGAGACAGCTCCCTTTATCGCACCTACTGTTCCTACATTCATAAATACAGGTGTCTGTATATCTCCATGCACAGTATGGAATGTACCTCTCTTGGCACGTCCCTCCTGTTTTAGTAACTCATATTTAGCCATATTTTCGTTTAATTCTCCTGTTTCTTTTACTTATCGCCATTGCCTACGATTTTTCTGATTAATATTCCGTTGGTCAGCAGTGTGGTATCTATGCAATGCCTCTCAAAAAGTACCTCGCCGTCCTTTGGCACCTCAATATCCTCATCAGAGCAGTTGACTATAACCTCCACATATGTATCCACCCAGCCCATCTTTCTGAACTGGATTACCCTCGGATTGTCAGCAAAATCGTCAGGGAAATGGAAGTTTCTGCCCTTTAAAAGCGGCTCACTCGCTCTTAAATGAATGAGCTTTGATACCATCTCAATGCGCTCCTTAAACCTGCCTGCCTCAATATCATCCCACGGCATACATCGTCTGCAGTCAGGGTCATAGCTGCCCGGCATGGCAATCTCAGTGCCGTAATATATACATGGGCTGCCCGGCATGGCAAAAAGCACCGCAAGCTGTGCAAAGTACTGGTCAAGATTCTTTGTATCAGAACGAAGGCGCTTTGTATCGTGTGAATCAAGCAGATTGAAAAGCACATCATTGGTCTGCTGCATGTAGTTGGTATAACATCTGTTTATAGTATACTCAAAATCCTGATTCGTCTGGCTCCTATCTATCCAGAAATCCTTGATGCTCTCTCCAAGCGGATAATTCATAACAGCATCGAACTCATCTCCGCGCAGCCACGGAAGAGCATTATGCCATATTTCTCCCAAAATGTAAATATCCGGATTGATTTCCTTAAGCCTTGCCCTAAGCTCCTTGCAGAAGCGGTGTGACACCTCATTTGCCACATCAAGACGCAGTCCGTCGATATGATAATTTTCTACCCAGTTGGCACAGATATCGATAAAGTATTTTCTCACCGCCGGATTATTTGTATTGAGCTTTGGCATATTGTCAAAAAATCCAAACGTATAAAACTGACCCTTTTTAGCCGCTCCATGCTTAAAGTCAAGAGGCCATTCATTGATCATAAACCAGTCATAATACTCTGAATCCGCTCCCTTTGCTAAAACATCCTGCCACGGTGCAAAATAATAGCCACAGTGGTTGAACACTCCGTCAAGCATTATTCTCATATCACGCTTATGGGCTTCTAGCACAAGGCTCTTAAAGGTATCTTCATCTCCAAAGCGCGGATCAATCTTTGCATAATCCGTTGTATCATACTTATGATTGCTCGGTGACTCGTTTATCGGTGTCAGGTAGATTCCGTTTATTCCAAGCTCCTTTAAGTAATCAAGCTTTTGAATGATTCCTGCGAGGTCTCCGCCGAAGCACTCCTCATTTTTGACCTTTCCCCTGTTTCTCCACGGAACAACATAATCAGGGTCTATCGAGTGGTCTCCATTGCAGAATCTATCCGGAAATATCTGATACCATATAGTGTCATTTACCCACTTCGGTGTGACCGGAATATCACACGGATTCATCCACGGGAATACAAAGCACTGGCGGCTTCTGCCCTCAAGTGCCATCTGCTCTGCACTCACGAAGCCATCCTCAAAGTAAAACCATCTCTCATCCTCTGTGATGAGCTCGAAGTAATATTTAAGTCTCTTGAATGGTGGCTTTACCGTGGTGGTCCACCATATCTGGTGCTTTAATTTCTTTTTAAATATTATCGGCTGCTTATCGCCATTCCAGGTCTCACCACCGCCTAAGATACCGGCTGCGAATGGGTCACCGAGTATGATATTTACTTCCTTCACATCATAACCGGTCTTTATATTTATGATTAATTCATCCTCATTTAAAGGATAGCAGTAGTTGTCGTATGCTTGGTGAAATACCCCGTTAAATTCCATGTTTTCTCCCTCTTTTGCTGTCTTATTGTAGTTGTTCATCATTGTGGCGCTAAGGACGGCACGTAAGTCGCGGTCACCGTGAGCGTCCACGCGCTGCCCTGTTCGCTACGCTGCGCTGTTAAGATTCTGTACGAATTATGCTTATAGATTTTCTCTGGCTGACGAAACCGTCGCTACTCGCCCTCCGTGGCTCGATAGCTCCTTGCCCCGGCGTCCCTGCCGGTGCATTTCTGTGTATCGAAGCATAATTCTACAGACTCTAAACAGCTTCGCTATTCGCTCCCAGGGCAGCACGTGTACGCTCGCGGTAGCCGCGGCTTACGTGCCTTACGTTGTGGCAAAATTACTACAAATGATGCTGTTTAATTATGCTTGCTTAAATTATGCTTCGCCTAATTTGCGCTTTGCATATACAGGCATGCAAATATAGTTACATATATACATAATATATACAAACATAGTTCGAAAGTTATCTAAATAAAATAATATCATAGTTTTCTTGACTATTCAACTTGGTATTACTTATAATATAGCTATTATTGTAACTATAGGAGCCTTCCGTGAGAACAAGAAAGACCGTTGCTATTACCGTTCATCCTACCTAATAGTGTGTCCAGCAACGATTACAGCCCATTTAAAATTTCTTTTCGAGGCATGGGATGCAATCCCTCAATAATTAGCACTATGGCGCATCAGCTTTTTTTATTCTCTATGGTTCTAAATAGTTATATACTATATAAAAAGGAGACCATCATGGCAGGTTCATCATACGGAAATATTTTTAAGGTAACAACATGGGGAGAATCACACGGAAAGGGCTTAGGTGTCGTTGTGGACGGCGTTCCTGCGGGGCTTGAGCTGTGTGAGGAGGATATTCAGATATTCTTAAACAGAAGAAAGCCGGGACAGTCTAAGTTCACTACTCCGCGCAAGGAGGATGATGCGGTTGAAATTCTCTCCGGTGTGTTTGAGGGAAAGACTACAGGTACACCTGTTTCTATGATTGTGTGGAATAAAAATCAGAAATCAAAGGATTACAGTGAGATTGCTTCGTACTATCGTCCGGGGCATGCTGACTTTTGCTTTGATGAGAAATACGGCTTCAGAGACTACAGAGGCGGAGGTCGTTCTTCGGGACGCGAGACAATAGGCCGTGTTGCAGCAGGTGCTATCGCTGTAAAGATGCTCTCGGGCCTTGGCATAAAATTTCTTACATACACCAGATCAATAGGTCCTGTTACAATTAATGAGGTTAATTTTGATGCCCATGAAATTTACAACAATTCACTTTATATGCCTGATGCCGATGCAGCGCTAAAAGCTTCTGAATATCTGGAGGAATGCCTTAAATCACTCAATTCCTCAGGCGGTGTGTGTGAATGTGTCATCACAGGTCTTCCTGTCGGGCTCGGTGATCCTGTATTCGAGAAAATTGATGCCAATCTGGCAAAGGCTATTATGTCTATCGGAGCTGTAAAGGGCTTCGAAATCGGCGATGGCTTTGATGCAGCAAAGGCAACCGGACTTACAAACAATGATGCCTTTATTATGAGGGATGGCGCTGTTTCAAAAGAGACAAATCACTCCGGTGGTACTCTCGGCGGCATGACAGACGGCTCACCGCTTATTTTCAGAGCTGCCATAAAGCCTACTCCTTCAATCGCAGCTACACAGCACACTGTAAATAAATCCGGTGAAGATATAGAGATTTCCATCAAGGGACGTCATGACCCGATTATCGTGCCACGTGCTGTTGTTGTTGTTGAAGCTATGGCTGCAATTACTATTGCGGATGCACTGCTTATGAATATGGGGGCACGCATGGACCGCATCACAGATTTTTATAAAAAATTATAACTTTGTATTATAGTAAAAAGCATCTATCCTGTTTTTTCCGGACAGATGCTTTTTATCTATTTCATTGGAACAATCTGTAATGTTTTTCCTAATGAATTCAAAATATATTTTAGAATATATTTCCAAGAAGCAGCGGATTTAACAACATATACTGCGCATTAGTCACCCCAAAAGCCACAAGCGCCAGTGGCAGCACAATAAAAAGGACGCATGATATAATCACAGACATGCCGCTTCTTAAGTATTTAAACATTGCAAAAACAAACAGGCTGACCAGTAATCCCCCTATAAAGCGCATCAGCATTATGATAAGTATATACTGCCCTACCGATATATTCTGCGAAACACGCCACAGATGCTCCATACTTGCCGCCGGAGCATTAAGCCCCTGCGTGCCATATGCCGAAAGCACATTGCACAGCCGCACAATATATACAAGTGCAAATGCTGTGACAGTGCCCAAAAAGCCAAGTATGCATTTGATTCCCATATGCTGCTTCCTGCCACGGCGGGTAGTCCTTAAAAGACGGATTTCATGGTTTGCATAATCCGCTCCACATATACCGCAGGCTATTGCTATTAGGAGAATAACATACACAAATGCCTGTGCTGTATCACGGTTTTTGAAGTCTGTTCTGTCGGTGAGGATATCATAGCCCTTTTCAAAAAACAGCCAGCCCTCATTTAACGTCTTAAGGTAATCCACATGTGCTGTAAGCTTGTTGAATGCCTCCTGTCTGCTCAGTTCATCCTTGTACTTTATATTGATATAGCTTTCACTCTTCCCCTGCTCCATATCGTAAGCAATGTTATCTGACAGTCTGTCGTATTTTACTCTTTCTTCATCCAGAAGCTCATTGGTTTTGGCAGTTAAAGGTCCATAATATTTGTCCATATATTCCTTGTAATACACCTCATCAACCGAGTCATATGAAAGCTTCTCTGCCGGATTCCACCATACCACAAAAAGAGCTGCTGCAATCAAAATAAGTAACACTTTTCCCGGAACAAGTGCCTTATAGCATTCGTGCAAAAATAAAGATGTATGGCAGCCTGTATTTTTACCGCAGGCAAAGCCGGGCAGTAAAAGCAGCTTCTTTTCATGCACCGAATTGAGATAATTTGTAACCGCAAAAATACATACAGCTATACACACAAGCCAGAACAAGCCATACAATACCCCGGTATTAAGCGGATATCCAAACAGATTGATATTGACATAATCAGAAAAAAGTCTGCCTGTCCTGACTCCATACATGATATTTATGTACTTAAGGAAGGCTAGGAAGCTGGTTCCTGATATCGTTGTGTAGCAGATAGCCTCAATAACCACGGTCACTGCAGAAGCAACGAACACAAATATAATATTGTCAAACGCTGCGCATATCAGCATAAAAAACATGCCAAGCAATATAAAGCTTATTATTTTCACAGGAAAATAGCATGCCAGAAATTGTCCTATACTAAGCTTAAACGGACTGCCATAGTACAGATAAACACTTTGAAGCGGACTTTTCAGATTTATCGGATTGTAAAAGCACATGCTTATGACTGCATTAATTCCATACAACAGCAAGGTGATAAGAATGACCGCCATAATCATCACAAATGACTTTGACGCCATAAGCTGCCTTCTGCCCCTTGCAGTTGTTCTAAGCAATGCAAGCTGGTTCTCGCTTTTTTCATAAAACACAAGATTGAGCGCAATGATAAAAAGCATAATCACAGCCACATAGTCGGTAAGCTCATTGTCTGTAATATTCAAAAGTCCCGATGCATCCATAACCTCAGGCACTGTGCCTTCAAGCTTACTGTAGACTCTGCTCGTTTTAGCAGCATTTTTCTCTGCAAAGCCTCCATTGCCGGAAAACTTATTCATAATCGAAATCTCGTCAGCCTTTTCATTGACAGAGTCCAGATACTCATCATAAGAAAGACATGCCAATGCTTCCTTGTATACCCTGCTGCACAGACTAATCCTGCCGTAAGCTTCTGCCGTCATCTGCCTCTGTTCAATTTCCGGCAAAACATCCTCACGACTGTAATTGCTTATTTCGCCATACAGCGCGCTGTAGTCCTTACCTGTATACCCATCATCATTTATAGTATTCATGGTATACAGTCCAAGAACAGGATTCAGAACAAGCAAAAACAAAAGAATAAGCACTGTTCTTTTAGTCAATAGTTTACATATTTCGTTTTTTACTATATCCATTTTCAGTCCCCATTAAGATACAAATACAAGTCCTCAAGATTTGGCCGCACAGCCTCCTTCTGCCATCTGCCATCATACGAATCGGCAATAATGCGGGCTATGACACCGTCTGCATCCCTTGAAATATTGCTCACCTTGTATCCGGTGTTTACCTCATCTATCTCATTATCCGATAAAAAGATATTCCATACCTTTCCATCCAGCTCCTTAAGCAGCTTTGACGGAGAACCACTCCTTATTATTTTGCCGTTGCTTAACATAACAATCTCTTTGGCTATAAACTCTACATCCGTAACCACATGAGTCGCAATAATAACAATCTTGTCCTTTGCAACCTCTGATATCAGATTGCGGATTCTGATTCTCTCCTTTGGGTCAAGCCCTGCCGTTGGCTCATCCAGTATAAGTATGCCGGGATTGCCTATGAGTGCCTGTGCTATCAGTGCTCTCTGCTTCATTCCGCCCGAAAAAGCTCCAAGCTTCTTTCCAAGGACATCATCAAGCTTTACCATGCGCACATAGTGATCTATATCTTCCCCGGCTTCACTCTTTTTTAATCCTTTCAGGGATGCCATAAAGTAAAGAAAACGCCTAAGACTAAGCTCCGGATAAATATTCTGCTGCTGTGGCATATATCCGAGAAGCTTCCTGTATTCACTTCCAAGCTCGTCTATGCCCCTTCCGTCAAGCAGCACACGGCCTTTTGATGGAGTCAGATTGTCAGAAATGAGATTCATCATAGTTGATTTACCGGCTCCATTTGGTCCCAAAAGCCCATATATTCCCGGTGTAAACGAAAACGACACATCATCCAGTGCGGTTTTATCCTTATAAACTTTTGTAAGCCCCTCCAATTCAAGTGTCATTTTCTATATTCCTCCCACTGGTTTCTTACACTGTCAAGATAGCTATCCATGCCATCTGCTGTAAGCTTTTCCTTTGCACCTTCTATACTCTCCTCAACCGACTTACCATTTAAGCCATTCATGAAATCCGAAAGATCATTTGAGATATTGTTCAAATTCTCCGTATCAGGCTCAAAACCGATAAACGGAGATACTCCGGCATTGTCATAAAGGGCAAAAAACTCATTTTTTCGATTTTCCATGTATCTTTCACCTGTTACCGGATATACATTTATAAACAGATCCAGACAGAGCTTACTTAAATAGTCATCCTCCAGATCAGTACCATCCGTATTGCATGCAACGCCATCTACGACCTTGTAATCCGTGCCTTCCTGTCCATACAGGAGAATATCAGCGTACTTTCCGTCTCCATATAACAGACCTAAAAACTCTACCACAGCATCGACATCCTTAGTGTTTTTCGCTATGCCAATGGATGCGTTTACCCTTGATGTCAGATAATGCTCTACTGTTTTTACCGCTATATTATCTTTTTGGAAATTCTCGTCTATCTCTCCAGAAGACAAAGCTACAACAAAATTGCCGGACTTAACATTTTGTAATATTTCCTCATTATTTAATCCAATATTATTAAGGTAGGTTATCTCACCGGTCTCATCGTCTTTCAGGTATCCGTCTTTTTTCATCTGATCGAGCACCTTAAGATATTCCGTAAACTTTAGCGATTCCAGCGGATTTTCGACTGACATCGTATCATAATCGAAGCAAAGTCCGTTTCTTATCTCACAGCCGATCATATCTCCAAATACATATCCGTTTATGAGATATTGAAATCCCGGAGCTTTGCTGTTATCCCACTCTGAAGCCTTGAGTATCTGATAAATTCCATCTATGCTTCCATCCCACGAATTTATGACATCATCTGAGATATAATCCCTGTTAAATGCAGCATAAACTCCATTATCATCTGCAAGTGCCGATGGTATGGAATAAATATGTCCGTCACATTTTGCCATCTCCCAAAGATTCTTTGGGAAAGCATCATAAAGTGTCTTTCCCTGATCTTTCGACAAAACATCATCGAGATTTAAGACAAGATCCGAACTTATAAGGTCATATACCGGATTATTTCCATTCTCATCGCCTAAACCTAAAAATGCAACATCTGTTTCCCCGGCAGCAAAGGCACTTTCAAGCTTCTGGCTGTATTCATCATACTCCAGATATTTTATATTCAGCTCATAGTTGTAGCCATCACTCATAAGTGCAGCATTAAACTGCTTAAGGTTATTCTCATCAATCCTGCAAATATCGGGTACAGCAAATGTTATGACCTTTGTATCCGACTTTTTGACTGTTGTCTCGGTCTGTCCCTCTTTAAGTTTTCCTGAATCGCCTGCTTTTTTATTAATACATACCGCTGCTACTGCCGCCACGATCAGGGCAATCACTACAACTGCTATTAAAACACCCTTTTTCTTATTCTTCATTATAGCACCTCAATTTTCTCGGATTAAAATTGCCTTTATTCAGATTATCAAGACTTATAACTCCAAGTGAAAATTCGCCTTCATCATCAGTATAGTTGACATATACCGACTGACCGCATATGTTTTCAATGCCAAATGCCTTTTCAGTAGACAGCTTCATCAGTTCTTCACTCTTATCATCCTTCAAGCGGTAATATGTCACTTCATCACTGTTTTCTTCAGAAAGGGCATAATATAGAAAATCTCCGCTCTTTTTTAATGGTCCATATTGTGTTTTTCCATCCGCATCTATCGGAAGCTGTCTTGTCTGTCTGCTTTCGGTGTCAAACACAAAATATCCATCCTTTGACGAATAATAACCATCGCCATCTAACAGCCTAAGATTGTTAATATGGTCTATTTCCGTCAGACATGTTGTCTTTTCATCTGCTATATCATATTGATATATTCCATTAAGCATATTATCGTAGGCAAAAGACTCTGCATCAGCTGTCACCCCCTCCTCTATCATCAGCTCTGTAACATCATCTCCAAACCGCACAGTCGAATAGTACACTGCACCGTCTTCATAATATATGTCCATAATATTTGCCTGTTCGCTTGTTATCTTATCACTCATATACACCTTGTAATTATCAAGATCTATAACAAAAATACCGGCTTCAGGCTTATCATCATTTATAATCTGTCCTTCATCATTAAGCTCCACACTGTTGCTGTAAGCTCCTATAACATAATTATCCCTGTACAAAACAGCCTTAACATGTTGAACATTCTCTAATTTAGCTGTTTTTTTTCGATTCTCACCATTAGAATCCATCACATACAGATACTGTATTGTCATGTCTTCATCTGACATATTTCCTATAAAATAGAGATGATCATTGTAAATTACCGCTCCTGACAATCCATAAAAAGCTGCAGGGCATGAAGGATTCTGATTTGTGCGTGAGTATCCTTCATGTGTGCAGTTTGGCTTGTCACAATAGACAATGTCCTTGCCGGATACTGTATCAATAAGATGCAATATTCCCGAGCCATCAAGATATAATACATTATCCTCAGAGTAGTTATAATCCGGATTTACATTGGAATATGTGTATACCGTATTAGAGGTACTGCGGTTTCTATTCTTTATTATAAAAACCGCAGTCACAATACAGATGATAAGTATGAAGATGATTGATGCGATTAATATGCGTTTTTTCTTCATGGTGCCCCTCCCTTTTTGATAATATTATACATAAAACAAATTACTCCGAATACAAAAGGCGAAATTAGTACTTTTCAAGGTGAATTTATTAAATTTTCATCAATATTTTCACGGTGAACCGTTCATCTGAACACTCAAAATCCAGTGTGCTTATATATTTATCAAGCACTTTCTTTACATTCTTTAATCCATAACCATGTTCTATTACAGATTGTTTTGTCGTAACCGGCAATCCCCCTTTAAATATCACTTTTTGTAAACACCTGTTACTAATCTCAACAACAAGTGAATCCATTAAATAATTAATTTCCAAATCTATGCTTGGATTTTTTACATCTTTTTGTGCCTCTATCGCATTCTCCAAAAGGTTTCCAAAAATAATATTCATATCATATGCCGATAATTTTAAATCACTAGGAACCACAACTTTTACATTCAACTGAATTTTCTTATCCACCGCACGCTGAAGCATATAATTTAAAACTGTATCAAGCGCCGTATTTCCCGAATCAACCAGCCGCCTTGATTCTACAAGATTATTCTCCATAGCTGACACATAATTTTTTATCTGTCCTATTTCGCCTGTTGAAGCAAGCACCGAAATCTCTGCAAAATGACGTTTCATATCATGGCGAAACGATCTTAATGCCTCCATGTTTTCATTCTGAAGCATAATCTCTCTTTCATAAGAACTAACCTGATCTCTAAGTGCCTGATTTTCCAAAGCCTTCTGAGAAGACTTAACAAGATCATCCATCAGATATGAAATAATAATATTCACAAGCAGAAATGCTCCGCACACTAACGAAAGAGAAAATGATGACACAGTTTTATCCATAAATATTACTATTGATGTTATAATACATACTAATAACGACGCAATAATAAACAACCAATAGCGATTATTCAGCTCTATGCCTAAATCATTTCCAAAAAATCTTTCTGTAATCAACTGTGCAGCATGCAATAATAAAAGAGCAAATATACTTACAAAAGCTGAATATCCATCATATCCAAATGGTTTTATCAAAAATGCACTTACCACTAAATCTATGATACAGCTTACTGCCAAAATATAAAAAACAAATATGCATTTTCTTTTTATCGTCCCATTATATGATAAAGCAATTGCTGACAGTCCTAAGAAAATACTAAGGAAATTAAATATCGGTTTATAAAAAAACAAGTTTACGAATATTGCTATAAAAACACTAAATGAATATGCAAATATCTTTCGCGCTCTGTTTCCATCATTATCAAAAAAAGTATGAGTAAATCTTTCTGCAATAACAGTCTGAGCTGCCTTTGTAAACAAAATAACCATTGCTCTTTCAAAAGTCATATCACGTCCTTACTCCTTCCATAGTTAAAAATTGCCTGCTTAAAGGCAGCCCTTTTAGACTGTGCTATACTTATTTCCATACCATTTTTCAGTAAAACAGCATCACTTTTCCATGATTTAATACATTTTATATTGACTATATATGACTTGCTTATGCAGACAAACTGAAACGGAAGATTTGATACAATATCACTAAGTTTTCCATAATAAGATACACTTACACCATCGGTTTTGCATATAGTAATAGTTTTATTTCTACTGGAAAACAACATAATTTCACCATATGGAATAGAATATCCTGTCTTATTATATGTATATCTGAATTCTTTTTTCTGCACATCTTCAAGTTGTAATATTTTAGTCATGGTATCATACAAAACATTATCATCTATCGGTTTTATAAGAAAATCATATGGATGAATTTGAAAAAGCTCCATAGCATAGCTTGTTTTATGAGAAATAAACACAATATTCATCCTGTCATTATGAAGCGTTTCCCTTATATATTTTCCTGCATAAACCCCATTATCACCCGGTAACTCAATATCCAGAAAAAGTATCTGCGGATTGAATTCTTTTATGTCTCTGCATAATGACATAGAATCATACCATACTTCAACCTCGCATTTTTCAGCTCTATTATTAAAATATTCAATAATTATTTTTTCGAGTACAGCGCACTGATTAATCTCGTCATCACATATTGCCACTTTATAAATCATTGATAGCTTTCCTTTCTATTATTTTTTCTTGTATTTTTCCTATTATTAATAATACAGCAGTAGTTACTTCTGCCATTAAAACTATCTTATACCAATTTTTTTTAAAACAAATAAAAATTATAAATATTATACCTTCAATATAGCAAACAAGCCTTGCTCGCCATCCATATACTTTTTTCTCCATATTATCCAAATAATGATTCTTATTACAAACTGGTGAGAGTAAAGATATAATTAATATAGAACAAATCAATAGAATCGCACTTACTCCAACATTCAGCTCAATATATTTTAAATAAAAAATCATTAATACTAAAATGATATATGAGAAAACAGAGCATTTCCATATCTTTTGCATATGATAGCCCCCTGCATTCTGACGTAATGGTAAAAGGCAAGCTATATACAAAATGGTTTGATTTATTTCTTGTAATAACATTCCTGTAATTATAACCAATATACCGGCAATCAAAATTACCTTTAGTCTCTTAAGCCCCAAATATACTATTTCTTTTTCTTCATTATTGTCACTAATTTTATTGGCTATTTGTTCTATCATTTAACTTGATCCTCATATATACTAATGAAATAAATTGTGATAATTCAATAAACTGCGTATTTTTTCAGTAAAATATTTATATATAAACTATATATGTATATATTTTTTACGAAAAAATCCGCAATACCATAATTTAGTATAGCGGATTCATTCCTAAAAAACAATTATTTTAATCTAAAGCGATAGCCTCATTTTCCTGACGTCTTAAAATATCAAACTCATCAGGTGTCTCTGACAGCTTTACATAGAATACCTGCTGTGGATGCGGGCAGGATTCCATCTCATTGCCGTCCTCATCAACGAGCGCAAGCACTGTTGCAAGCACATTGTCACCGTTTGGCTTCATGATTTCAATCTGCTCGCCAACTGAGAACTTGTTTCTCTGCTCCATGCGGTAGAGGCCTTTTTCATTTGGAGCACCTACGATACCAAGGTATGTGTAGCCCTTCTCATAAGTATTGTTATCGTATATCTGAGTCTCCTCCGAAGGCTTTCCGTAGAAAAAGCCAGTGGTAAACTGTCTGTAGGTACAGCTCTTTATCTGCTCTAAGTACCATGGCATATTTGCCTCGTATTTCTCAGGTGACTCAAGATAATCATCTATCGCCTTGCGGTAGGTTCTTGCTACTGTTGCCACATAGAGAGCGGTCTTCATACGTCCCTCTATCTTGTAGCTGTCTATTCCTGCATCAATCAGATCCGGGATATGCTCTATCATGCACAGATCCTTTGAGTTGAAGATATATGTGCCACGCTCATTCTCGTATACCGGCAGATACTCACCCGGGCGCTTTTCCTCCACAACAGAGTATTTCCAGCGGCACGGATGTGTGCACGCGCCTTTATTCGCATCACGGCCTGTGAAATAGTTGGAAAGCAGGCATCGGCCGGAATATGAGATACACATTGCTCCGTGCACGAAGGTCTCTATCTCCATCCTGTCATCTATGTGCCCTCTTATCTCCTTTATCTCCTTAAGCGAAAGCTCTCTGGCTGTCACCACGCGGCTGGCTCCGAGATTCCACCAGAACTGATATGTGCCGTAGTTCGTGTTGTTGGCCTGTGTGCTGACATGTCTTTCTATCTCCGGGCAGACCTCCTTTGCAATCATGAAAACTGCCGGATCTGCAATGATCAGTGCATCAGGTCTGTCCGGCTTCATGTTGTGAAGCTCTGTAAAGTATTCACGCACTCCGTCAAGGTCATAGTTGTGAGCCAAAATATTGGCAGTAACATACACTCTCACACCGTGAGCATGTGCAAAGGCAACTCCCTCTGCCATCTCCTCCATTGAGAAATTCTTAGCCTTGGCCCTTAGTCCAAATGCCTCTCCACCGATGTAAACTGCATCAGCTCCATATATAACTGCTATCTTAAGTACCTCCAGGCTGCTCGCCGGACAAAGTAATTCTATTTTTCTCATTTTTTCTCCCATACAGTTTTGTATTCATCAAATCTTTGTTGACACCGTAATTCCATCACCTATAGGCATCACTGCCGTCACCAGCTCATCGGAGTGTGTAAGCTCGTAGAGATACTCCCTCATACGCTTGTAGATGGTACGGTTTCTGCGCTCAACGATATAGTGCGATTCTATGATATCGCCATCCTGCAGCACATTGTCGGACACCAGCACCCCGCCTGTCTTTAAAAGGCGAAGCACCTGCGGCATAAAGTTGATATACTGTCCCTTTGCCGCATCCATAAATATCATGTCAAACTGTCCTTCAAGCTGTGGAAGTATCTCCGTTGCATCGCCCTCTAAGAGTGTAATCTGCTCCTGCTTCCCAGCTCTTTCAAAGTTGGCCTTTGCGATAGGTATTCTTTTTTCGTAATTTTCAATCGTCACTATCTGACAACCCTTCGGTGCATACTCTGCCATCAAAACGGCAGAAAAACCAACCGCTGTTCCCACCTCGAGAATACGCATTGGTTTTTGCATTGCAAGAAGCAGCTTTAAAAAGCTCTGCATCTCTTTTCTGATAATCGGAACGAAGTCTCTTAATGCTTCCTTCTCTATCTCATCTAATACAGGCGTGTTGCCTCTGTCCAAGGAATTGATATATGTGACAAGTCTCTCATCAACTATCATTCTTGTATTTCCTAATCTGATTATTGACACAAATGCACTTAACGGATAATTACTGTGTATCCGAAGGCTCCGTAGTCTGTGTCTGTTCTTCATCGCTCTTGTCGGAGGACATGATTACCATCATATCCTTTGCCGTCATTGAAGTGTTGAGTGTGTATATCCCTGGCTTTATATGTCCTGAGTAAGCGGACAGCTTAAGCTGGAGATAAAATAAATTGTGATCCCTTACAAGGCCCTTGTCCTCTAAAAGCTGTCCAAGCTCCTCTGCGGAGATGCCCTTTTCCACCTGAACGAGTACATCCTGACCATCGCCATTTGTCATGGCAGGCTCAGTAAAAACTCTGTAGCCAAAATCATAGCAGATGCTGCAGATTTTTATGCCCGCAAACAACACCAAAAGAGCAATCATTATTGAAAAAGCAACCCTTATAAAACCAAATAAAGCCTTGTTAAAATCCATAAGCCGTTCCTACACTTCCATAATTATAGGTATAATCATCGGTCTTCTCTTTGTTTCCTTCCAAACAAAGTCTCCCAATGCATCCTTTACCTCTGTCTTTATCTTGCCCCAGTCTGTCACATTGTTGTCTGTCAGACGCTCCATTGTGTCATCCAGCACGCATTTTGCCTCATCCATCAGGCTCTCAGAATTGCGCACATATACAAATCCTCTCGATACAATATCAGGACCTGCAAGCAGCTGTCCTGAGCCAGCCTCAAGAGTCATCACAACGATGATGATTCCGTCCTCAGCCAGACGCTGTCTGTCACGGAGCACGATATTTCCTACATCTCCTACACCGAGTCCATCGACCATGACATTGCCCACATGCACTCTGCCTGTCACCTTGGCACCATCCTCATTGATTTCGAGCACATCTCCTGATGAAAGGATCTTGATGTGGTCTGTATCATATCCGAGCTGCTCGGCTATTTTGGCCTGTGCAACAAGATGCTTGTACTCTCCATGAACAGGGATTGCGTACTTTGGATTGACAAGAGAATAAATAAGCTTTATATCCTCCTGGCACGCATGGCCGGATACATGGACATCCTGGAATATAACGTCTGCACCCTTCATCATGAGCTCATTGATGATACCTGTAACCGACTTCTCATTTCCCGGTATAGGGTTTGAGCTGAATACGATGGTATCGTTTGGCTTTATGGATACCTTTCTGTGGGTACCGTTTGCCATACGTGAAAGAGCTGCCATTGACTCTCCCTGGCTTCCTGTCGTGATGATGACAGTCTGCTCATCAGGATAGCTTCTAAGCTGTTCTACATCTATAAGGATATTGTCAGGCAGCGACAGATAGCCAAGCTCTGAGGCTATGGAAATGATATTTACCATGCTTCGTCCCTCGATGGCTACCTTTCTGCCATACTTCTCCGCACAGTTGATAATCTGCTGCACACGGTCTACATTTGATGCAAATGTAGCAATGATAATTCTGTTTTTCCTGTGATCCTCAAAGATGCCGTCCAATACCTTTCCGACAGACTTCTCAGACTGTGTGAAGCCCGGTCTTTCTGCATTGGTACTGTCGCACATAAGCGCGAGCACGCCCTTCTTTCCAATCTCACCAAACCTTGCAAGGTCGATTGCATCTCCAAATACAGGTGTATAATCCACCTTGAAATCGCCTGTATGCACAACTATACCTGCCGGTGAATATATAGCAAGCGCTGCTGCATCCTGGATACTGTGGTTAGTCTTTATAAACTCAACCCTGAAGCAGCCAAGGTTGATATGCTGTCCGTATTTTACGACTTTTCTCTTGACAGTCTTGAGCATGCCATGCTCTTCAAGCTTTCTGTCAATAATTCCGATGGTAAGCTTTGTAGCGTATATCGGTACATTTATCTCCTTAAGCACATAAGGAATAGCACCGATATGATCCTCATGTCCATGAGTGATAAAGAAGCCCTTGACCTTATCGATGTTCTCCTTAAGATATGTGATATCAGGGATAACCAAATCTATTCCCAGCATATCGTCCTCAGGGAATGATAATCCGCAATCTACTACAATAATACTGTCCTCATACTCAAAGGCAGTAATATTCATTCCAATCTGCTCTAATCCTCCAAGTGGAATGATCTTAAGCTTACCTGTATTCTGTTTTTCTGTTTTCTTCAAAATATTACCTCCAAATTTATTTCACGTACAACTGCAATCCTAATATTCAAGTGCAGTGTCATCATCCGTAAGCTCAGAAAATACCTTAGCAATAGCCGAAAACTCAACATCGTCTTCAACCATCTGATAAAGCACCTCTTCATCCTTTGTGCTTACTTCTTTTAAAATATATGCTTCACAGTCTCCGCTTTCTTCTCCTTCGGAAACTAAAAGATATCGTGTTCCATTAAGTGTTGTCTCTTCTTCAACCGCAAACTCGACAACATCATTAGTCTGCGGGTCAGTAAATTTAATTTTCTGCATAAAAACTAAGACCGACTATTTGACAGATAATCCAAATATCCCTGCAAAATAAAAATCGCTGCTATCTCATCAACAAACTCCTTGCGATTCTCCCTGCGTATGCCGGTTTCCATCATAGAACGGTCGGCTGCGACTGTTGTAAGACGCTCATCCCAGTATATGACCTCAAGACCTGTGCGCCTTGCAAGCATATCACCGAACTCCTTCGTCTTCTCGCAGCGTTCTCCTTCCGTATTATTCATGTTTTTAGGATAGCCGAGCACAATCCTGTCCACCTTGTACTCTGCAATAATCTCCTCAATACGTGCCAAAGTCTGTCTGAGCTTGGATGGCGACTTCCTGCGCACTATCTCAACACCCTGTGCTGTGATTAAGAGCTCGTCGCTCACCGCTACTCCGACTGTCTTTGAACCAAAATCAAGACCTAATATCCTCATATTAATCCCATGCGCTGTTCTCAATGTATGTCTTGAGAACCTCCTCCACAAGCTCGTCTCTCTCAACCTTCATGATGAGACTTCTCGCGTTATTGTGGCTTGTGATATATGTTGGATCTCCGGACATAATATATCCAACAATCTGATTAACAGGATTGTAGCCCTTTTCCTTTAATGCTTTGTACACAATCTCAAGTACATCGCTTACCTGAAGCTCAGGCTCCTTTTGAACTGTAAAAAATTGTGTGTTGTTAATATTTTTTTCCATACGTTTCGCCCTTCTTGTAATATTATTTTATTATAAATGTAATAAAATTACAACCTTTTATTATTCGAAGAGTAATATTTCGTCTGTAAGCATACCCAATATACGGCCTGAAACTATCTGATTTTCAAGGTTTTCGTCAGTTTTCTTAGCGACCTTGACATATTCCTTAGTATATCCGACAAAGTATTCTTTATCACCGATTACGGCCTTTTCCTCAAAAAGCACCTCCTCATTCTTTCCGATATAGAATTTCCTGAACTCCTTAGACATGTCATGACCGAGTGCTATGAGCTTTTCGCTTCGTGCCGCCTTAATCTGCTCATCTATCTGGTCAGGCATTGCTGCTGCGCGGGTGCCTTTTCGCTTTGAGTACTTAAAGATATGCATCTCATAAAAATGTATATGCTCAAGATATGCCTTAGTCTGTTCAAACTCCTCCTCTGTCTCACCGGGAAATCCCACAATCACATCGGTTGTGATGGCCGGATGAACAAAATATTTACGCAAAAGCTCACAGCCTCTCTCGTACTCTTTAGTGGTATATTTTCTGTTCATCCTCTTAAGTGTTGCATCGCAGCCGCTCTGAAGCGACAGATGGAAATGAGGACAGATTTTATCAAGCTTTGAAAGCTCGCTCGCAAAGTGCTCTGTCACAATCTTAGGCTCGAGTGACCCAAGCCTGATGCGCTCTATGCCCTTTACTGCGTTCACTGCCTGTATCAGCTCAAGAAGGTCTGTAGCTTCCTCAAAATCCACACCGTATGAGCTTAGATGGATACCTGTCAGCACAACCTCCTTGAAGCCGTTTGCCGCGAGCCTTTCAACCTCTGCTATTACATTTTCAAACCTGCGGCTTCTGACACGTCCTCTGGCATACGGAATGATACAATAGCTGCAAAACTGATTACAGCCGTCCTGCACCTTGATGAAGGCTCTCGTGTGCTCCTTTGTCTGGTCTATAAAGAGCTCCTCAAAATCATGCTTTCCATCATTTATATCGTCCACGGTATCGTTTACACTGTCCAAAGAGTATTCCTCAAGCAGCCTTACAAGGTCATGCTTTCTGTCATTTCCGATGACTATGTCCACCGATAAGTCGTTTAATACCTCTTTTTCACTTGTCTGCACATAGCAGCCGGTTGCCACAACTATTGAGTCCGGATTATTTTTCTTTGCCTTGTGAAGCATCTGTCTGGATTTTCTATCAGCCATGTTGGTGACTGAGCAGGTATTTATGACGTACACATCAGCTTTTTGTGTGAATGGAACTATCTCATAGCCCGCCTCCTCAAGCAGATGCTGCATGGCCTCTGTCTCATATGCATTTACTTTACATCCTAAATTATGTAAGGCTGCTTTTTTCATTTTATTTTTTTACTCCTATTTAATTGACTTTTCCTTAAAAAACTATTACTATCTATATGACAGTAGTTATTTAAGGAGGTTTTCAATATGAAAACAGTACAGATTTCATTAAATTCCATTGGGAAAGTAAAATCATTCGTTAACGCTATTACTCAGTTTGATTTCGATTTTGATTTAATATCGGGCAGATATGTCATTGATGCTAAATCAATTATGGGTATCTTCAGCTTAGACCTTTCTAAGCCAATAGAGCTCGCTATACATACAGAAACCGGACTTGACGAGATTATGGAAGTATTAAAGCCATATATCATCGACGAAGCCAAGTAATACAGACACAATGATTTGATTAATCAGGACCTGAAGCTCAGGTCCTTTTTATTTTGCTTAAAGGTGGCACTGATTACTCAGCATCCACCATAATCACTTCTGTAGTATCTATTGCTGTCTTCATAAGCTCATCTATCACATCGTTAAGTCTTTCCTCAGACTTCTTAATCCTGTTTATATTCGGCTTTGTAACAGGATGCTTTGCTACGAAAATAGTACAGCAGTCCTCATACGGAAGAATCGATGTCTCATAGGTATCAATTTTGTTTGATATATCAATGATATCATTCTTGTCCATGGCAATGAGAGGTCTGTATACAGGCATATGGCACACCTCGTTTGTTGCAGCAAGCGACTGCATTGTCTGGCTTGCAACCTGTCCGATGCTCTCACCTGTGATAAGGCCTAAGCATTTATCCTCATCAGCAAAGTGCTCTGCTATCTTCATCATGTATCTGCGCATGATGATGGTCAGCTCATCATGCGGACATTTCTCATATATGGCAAGCTGTATATCGGTAAAATTGACAACATGCAGCTTTATCCTGCCCGAATATCTGGCAACCTTCTTTGCCAGGTCTACAACCTTCTGCTTTGCTCTCTCACTCGTATATGGCGGTGCATGGAAATATGTGGCATTGATTACCACGCCTCGCTTTGCAATCATGTATCCTGCAACCGGGCTGTCGATTCCACCTGAGAGCAGAAGCATTGCCTTTCCTGCTGTGCCAAGCGGCATACCGCCCGGTCCCGGAATCTCCTCTGAATAAATATTTATCATAGGTCTGATCTCTATATTGATCATAACCTGTGGATTATGAACATCTACCCTTGTCTCAGGAAATGCCTCTAACACCTTTTCACCGACTGCGGCATTTATCTCCATGGAGGTCATCGGATAGTTCTTTCTGGCACGTCTCGCATTTACCTTGAAGGTAAAGCTCTTATCCTTGTATACATGGTTAATATGCTCGATAACTGCTTCACAGAGCTTGTCAAAGCCCTCATCCTCATGCAGCTCAACCGGACAGATACCCACGATACCAAAAATTCTTGACAATGTTGCAACTGTCTCGTCATAATCATAGTCTCCGTCTGTCTCCACGTACACACGTCCACTTTCCTTTCTTACCTCAAAGCTTCCATCCACATTGCGAAGCTGATATTTGATATTCTTAACGAGCGCGTCTTCAAAAATGTATCTGTTTTTGCCCTTTATTGCAATCTCAGCATACTTGATCAAAAATGTCTTGTACATGTAACTCTCCTGTTCTGGTTTTATTTACTAGTTCTATTTACTGGTTTTATTTACTATTTTTATTACTAAAGATTTCATTATACGTAATACGTAACTTTTTAGTTTCTTCATGGTTACCGGCTATGCTAATACCTGCGATCTCTTTGCAGCTCATTAGCGCCTTGTATATCTTCGCAGCATTGGTATCACCTCTGCCATCACTGATACAGCGTAATCAATTTCCTCCTGTGTGGTATTCACGCAAAAGCTGAATCTGATTGTTGAATCCAAAAGTGACGGCTTAAGCCCTATACTCTTTAGTGTTGAACTGATTGCCGGTTTGTTTGATGAACAGGCACTTCCTGCAGACACATATATCTGCCTGTCCTCAAGAGTATGAAGCATAACCTCCGCTCTCACACCATCTACGCTCACGCTTACCACATGAGGTGCATTTGTATGATCTATGCGTCCATTTACAGATACTCCGTCAATACGCTGCACTGACTCTATAAAATGATCCCTAAGCTCATACATATGTGCTATTTTTTTATCAAAATCCGTGTAAATTTCCTCTGCTGCCACTCCAAGACCTGCATATGCAGGAACATTTTCCGTACCTGAGCGCATGCCCTTCTGTTGGCCGCCTCCGTATATAATCGGCTTGATTTTAGTCTTGTCCTTTATATATAAAAATCCGCTGCCCTTTGGTCCGTGAATCTTGTGTCCACTTACTGAAAGCATGTCTATATTCATGCGCTTTGGTCTGATTTCAAGCTTGCCGTAGGACTGTATGGCATCCACATGAAAAAGTGTGGCAGGATTTTTCTCTTTTATAGCTGCTCCCGCCTCCTCAATCGGCATGACTGCGCCAATCTCATTGTTTACATGCATAAGCGATACAAGAATTGTATCCTCCCTTACGGCATTTTTCAGCTCTTCAACACTTATCACGCCGTCATGGTTTACAGGCAGATATGTGATTTCAAAGCCCTGTTCCTCCAGAAACTGCATCACAGACAAAACCGATGCGTGCTCTACAGAAGATGTGATGATATGCCTTCCTGCACGCTTATTGGCCATTGCCGCACCTATTATTGCAGTATTATTCGACTCTGTGCCGCCGGATGTAAATAATATCTCCTTGTCCTGCACCCTGAGTGTCTTTGCAATCTTTTTCTTAGCATCATTAATATAATTTTCTGCCTCAACGCCCTTCATATGAAGTGATGAAGGATTGCCGTAATCCTCTGTAAGCAGCTTATAAACCATATCTGCCGCTGCTTTTGAGCATCTGGTTGTGGCAGAATTATCCAAATATGCTTCCATTTTTGCTCCTAACTTCTACTTCTTAACTGTTAAGTATCTCTACTGTCTATACATCCAAATTGTATACAAGCATGGCAAGTACAGCAAGTCCCGCTGTCTCCGTGCGTAAAATCCTGCGTCCCAAGCTTATTCTGTGCATTGTGGCATGCTCATCCACAAGTACTATCTCCTCCGGTGCAAAGCCGCCCTCAGGACCCACGACAACACCGATGGTCTGACCAGCCTTAAGCTGCTCCATTATCTCTCTTGTCGCATCCATGCCACGCTCATTCTCATATGGCACCAGCGTGATGTCAAGCTCTGAAGCGATTTTCAAAGCTTCCTTATATGTAACCGGCTGCTTCACAGTGGGAATCACAGTGCGCTTTGACTGCTTTGCTGCGCTCTCAGCGATAGCCTGCCATCTCTGCAGCTTTTTTGCTGCCTTTTTTTCATCAAGCTTTACCACACAGTTTTTCATGGCAACCGGTACTATCTCAGATACACCAAGCTCCACAGCCTTTTGAATAATAAGCTCCATCTTATCGCCCTTTGGCAGCCCCTGATACAGCACGATGTGATTGTCAAGCTCTGTGCCCGCCTCATCTGCACTGTCAATAGCTGCGATGACCTCATCATCCAGAATCGACGATATGTGACAGAAATATGCCTGTCCGGATTTTGAGCTTACTCTTATTTTTTCCCCGTTTTTCATGCGCAGTACATTCTTTATGTGATTTACGTCACCTCTGGTGATTGAGATGCTGTCAGAATGAACCTGCTCTTCCTCTACAAAAAACTGATACATAATCCACCAAACTATTTAGTCAGCTTCTGCGCAGTGATATTGACCCATTCACCCTGATGATTGATTTCTATCACCTTAAGCCCCGCTGCTTCGATAGCCTCTTTAACTTCATTTTCCTTGAAATCTATGATACCCGATGTGATAAAATATCCGCCTTCCTTTAATCTGTCTGGAATAACAGGTGCCATAGGAATGATGACATCAGCAAGGATATTTGCAACAACGATATCATATTTTTCTGTACCGACCTTCTTTTGAAGCTCTGTATCATCTATGAGATTGCCGACATAAAACGTGCCAAGCTTCTCATCCAGATGATTAACCTGCATATTGTCACGCGTAGAAATCATGCAGTCAGCATCAAGGTCAGTACCTACAACCTCCTTTGCACCAAGCTTTAAAGCTACAATTGAAAGGATTCCGCTTCCACAGCCCACATCAAGCACTGTAGGTGCTTCCTTTGCGCCCTCAATATACTTGATAAGCTGCTTGATACAAAGCTGTGTTGTCTCGTGCTTTCCTGTACCAAAGGAGATTCCCGGATCAATTTCTATCATAAATTTATCCTCATCCTCGGGCTTTACCTCTTCCCATGTAGGCTTAATCAATATATCACCGATTGTAAATGATGAAAAATACTTCTTCCAGTTATTAATCCAGTCGAGATCCTCTGTCTCAGATGACGAAATCACACCGCTTCCCACATCAACAGTATCTCTTAAATCCTCAAGTCCAAGCTTTACCTTTCTAAGCATATCTGACTGATCACTGCCATCATCCTCAATATAAAAGCTGACATGGCTTATGCCCTCATCCGGAGGCAGCTCCGGCAGAAAATCAATAAACATATCTGCCTGGTCCTCTTTGGTCAGGGGAATATTGTCCTCAATCTCGATTCCCTCGATACCAAGCTCCATAAGCATGCTGCTCATGAAATCCTCAGCCGCGGTTGTTGTCTCAATCGTGTATTTCTTCCACTTCATATAAAAATCCTCTCTTAATAAAATAGATACATAGTATAAATACAGTTTTATTTCAAAACATTTCCGTACATTTTACAAGGCAGTCATACGACTGCCTCCACAACTTATCTCATATAATACCATAAAAATGTGCTGTATAAAAGCCCCATTTTTTTATACGTAAAAATAGCCTAAAAAATGCCCCGCCACACATGGCGGGACATATATTATATGACATCTATTACAGATCATCTATTACAAATCATCTATTTACAGATCGTCCAAAGACTCCTTGAGCTTATCCATAAATCCTTTTTTCTTTTTAGAATCAGTAGAAGCTCCGCCCTCCTTGGTCAGAGAGCCGCCTGAAAGCTCATCAAACTTCTTAAGAGCCTCCTTAGCTTCCTTAGACAGACCTGTAGGCGTATTGACAACAAGTGTGACATAATGGTCACCTCTTATTGCTTTATTTCTTGTTGAAGGAACACCCTTACCCTTTAAGCGGATACGTGTACCTGTCTGTGTACCCGGTGCAACTGTGTATATAATATCTCCATCAACAGTCTTGATTCTTATATCTCCGCCTAAGGCTGCAATAGCATACGAGATGGATGCCTTTGAAAAGATATTAACATCCTGACGCTCAAAATCCCTGCTGCCTGAAACAATAACTTCAACAAGAAGATCTCCACGCGGTCCGCCATTTATGCCCGGCTCGCCGTATTCACGTATTCTGACACACTGTCCATTATCTATACCGGCTGGAATCTCAACAGTCTTTCTGACCTTCTTGGTATTGTAGCCTGTACCGTGACATGTAGGACACTTATCCTTTACTACCTTGCCCGAACCACCGCAGGATGGACATGTTGTGACATTCTGCACTACTCCAAACAGAGACTGACTCTGTCTGACAACCTTACCTGTACCATTACACTGGGTACATGTCTCAGGAGATGTGCCCGGCTTAGCTCCGTTGCCGCCACAGGTAGAGCATGTCTCCTTATAGTTGAACTCAAGCTCCTTTGTGCAGCCAAATATAGCTTCCTCAAAAGAAATTCTTACACTGAGACGGACATTTGCACCCTGTGCAGGACCATTTCTTCTGCCACTGCTTCTTCCACCTCCGAAGAAATCTCCGAAAATGTCCCCAAAAATATCCCCCATATCCATGCCTGAGAAATCAAAGCCACCGGCTCCGCCGCCTGTGCCATCAAATGCTGCATGACCGAACTGATCATACTGGCGTCTCTTATCCGGATCAGACAATACGGCATAGGCCTCCTGAGCCTCCTTAAACTTCTCCTCACACTCTTTATCACCCGGATGAATGTCAGGATGATATTTCTTTGCCTGCTGTCTGAAGGCTTTTTTAATCTCTGCATCTGTAGCGGTCTTAGATACTCCTAATACCTCATAATAATCTCTTTTTTCTGCCATAATTGAAAATTCCTTTTATTATACAACTAATTCGCAAGGTCGGCCAAGCGGCCAACCTTGCGAGTAATTTTACTTACGCAGCCATTATGATGCTTTGATTGATAACCCGGATTACAGGTCATTAATCCTCATATCATTATGACAGCATCTGTTTAATTATACTTCCTTGAAATCTGCGTCGATGACATCATCATCTGCACCGTTTGAAGCGCCTGCATTCATATCAGGTCCTGCTCCTGCTGCTCCTGCATTCATGTCAGGTCCTGCTCCTGCTGCTCCCTGCGCTGCCTGAGCCTGCTCATACATCTTTGCAAATACCTTCTGAGCACTCTGTGTGAGCTTCTCCTGTGCTGCCTTAAGCTCTGCAACATCAGCCTCTGTCATAGCCTCAGCCTCTTTATGTGCATCAAGGAATGACTTAACTGCTGCGATATCAGCCTCAACTGCTGACTTATCAGCGGCATCAACAGAATCTCCAACCTGCTTTAATGCATCCTCTGTCTGGAATACAAAGCTCTCAGCATCATTTCTTGCATCGATTGCTTCTTTTCTCTTCTTATCCTGTGCCTCAAACTCAGCAGCCTCTTTAACAGCCTTATCAATCTCATCATCAGACATATTAGATCCTGCTGTGATTGTGATGTGCTGCTCTTTTCCTGTTCCAAGATCCTTTGCAGACACATTTACGATACCATTTGCATCGATATCGAATGTAACCTCAATCTGTGGAACTCCACGACGTGCTGGTGGGATACCATCAAGTCTGAACTGTCCGAGTGATTTATTATCGCGGGCGAACTGTCTCTCACCCTGTACTACGTTGATATCAACGGCTGTCTGGTTATCAGCGGCTGTAGAGAATATCTGGCTCTTTCTTGTAGGAATAGTTGTATTTCTCTCGATAAGTCTTGTAGCAACACCACCCATTGTCTCGATTGAAAGAGAAAGTGGAGTAACATCAAGGAGAAGTACTTCGCCGGCACCGGCATCTCCTGCAAGCTTACCACCCTGGATAGAAGCACCGATTGCTACGCACTCATCAGGGTTAAGAGACTTGCTTGGCTCTTTTCCTGTCATCTGCTTTACCTTGTCCTGTACGGCCGGAATACGTGTAGAACCACCTACAAGTAATACCTGTCCAAGGTCTGCATTTGTAACGCCTGCATCCTTCATAGCGTTCTGTACCGGGATTGCTGTTCTCTCTACGAGGTCATGTGTCAGCTCATCGAATTTAGCTCTTGTAAGAGTCATATCGAAATGCTTTGGTCCCTCTGCTGTAGCTGTGATGAATGGAAGGTTGATGTTTGTAGTAGTAGCTGAAGACAGCTCCTTCTTTGCCTTCTCAGCAGCTTCCTTTAATCTCTGGAGTGCCATCTTGTCTGTAGAAAGATCAACACCTTCTGCCTTCTTGAACTCGTCAATCATCCACTGTGTTACCTTGTTATCGAAATCATCACCACCAAGGCGTGTATCACCATTTGTAGATAATACCTCGATGACTCCGTCACCAATCTCGATGATAGATACATCGAATGTACCACCACCAAGGTCATAAACCATAATCTTCTGCTCTTTCTCATTGTCAAGACCATAAGCAAGTGCTGCTGCTGTAGGCTCGTTGATGATACGCTTTACATCAAGACCTGCAATCTTGCCGGCATCCTTTGTAGCCTGACGCTGAGCATCGTTGAAGTAAGCAGGTACTGTGATAACTGCCTCTGTAACCTTCTCACCAAGGTATCCCTCTGCATCAGCCTTTAACTTCTGAAGTACCATAGCTGAAATCTGCTGTGGGCTGTAGCTCTTGTCATCAATCTGTACCTTGTAATCTGTACCCATATGTCTCTTGATAGAAGAAATTGTCTTCTCAGCATTTGTAACTGCCTGACGCTTTGCAGGCTCACCGATAAGTCTCTCTCCTGTCTTTGTGAAAGCAACTACTGAAGGTGTGGTTCTTGCACCCTCCTGGTTTGCTATAACTGTAGGTTTTCCACCTTCCATAACTGCTACGCAGCTGTTTGTTGTTCCTAAATCAATACCAATGATTTTGCCCATTTTATTTTCCTCCTATTAAATATAGTGTTTTTACATGTTTAATATATTTGTAACCATCCGGTGCTTCACATGAATCATAAAAATCTGATTTGCTGTCATGCCGGATAGATGTACACATCATTACTGTACTACCGATACCATGCTGTGGCGTACCACTGAATCCTTGTACATATAGCCCTTCTGCAGCTCCTGCGCTACTGTGCCCGACTCAAGTTCATCATTTTCAACCTGCATCACTGCATTGTGGAAATCAGGATCAAACTCCTGTCCTACGCACTCTATTGGCTTTACACCTACAGCATCAAGCTCTGTGAGCATCTGCTTGTAGACCTTATCCATACCTGTGATAAAAGGATCATCCTTCTTATCATCCGGTACTGCTGCAAGACCTCTCTCAAAATTGTCGATTACAGGAAGGATTTTCTCAACTATTGTCTTTGCTCCCATGTCAAACATCTGGGATTTTTCTTTCTCACTTCTCTTGCGGAAGTTCTCGAACTCTGCCATCTGTCTTTTCAGACGGTCGTTAAGTTCTTCAATCTGCTCATCCTTCTTGTCTTTTTTCTTTTTCTTGAAAAGGCCTTTCTTTTCATCTGACTTTTCATCTGCATCAGCTGAAGCATCATCCACTGATTCAGTTTCATTCATATCTGTATCTTTTGCTTCTTCTGCTGCCTGAGTGCTTTCCTCATCAGCTCCTTCAATCTCTATCTCTTCTGCTTTGTTTTCTGCAGTCTCATTGTCGATTGTTTCTTTTTTAATATCCTCTGGCATTTTTGACCACCTTCCTATGTTTCATCCTCAGACTTCTTGTAAATTCCATCTAACTGGGATTTAAGAGTCTTTAGATTATCCATTACTTTTTCATAATCCATGCGCTTTGGTCCGACAATTCCTATCGTGCCCTTTACGCCCTCACCCAGATCATATGTCGCAGTGACAACACTGCAATCCTTCATGGTCTGGATTGGAGATTCATTTCCTATATAAACCTGAATACCTGTTCCATTGTCCTTCTTCTCGGAATCTGATAGGGATTCAGTAACAAGGCTTGCTAGCTCTTCCTTTTCCTCAAATGCTGACAAAAGTGTCGCTGCATTATTGGAATCCGAAAGCTCAGGATACTTCAGAATATTTGTCGCTCCGCTGGTGTAAATCTTAAGATCCTCACTCTCAGCGAAAGTCTGTGCCAATGCATCAATCACATCAGAGACAATTCCTGAATGAATACCAGCTCTCTCCTTTATGCTTGCAATGTTTCCAAGATTAATCTCGTTCATTGCGAGTCCGTTTAATGAGGTGTTAAGCAGAATGTTGAGCTTAAGTATTGTCTCATTGTCAAGCGGCTCATATAAATCAAGCATCTTGTTTCTGACCATATTATTGTTCATAACAATTACTGCAAGCAGGTGCTGGTCGTCAACCTGTGAAAGCTGGATGAATTTCACCTTGTTGTGATTGACATCCGGTGCAGAAACAAGTGTGGCATAATTGGTATTGTTTGCAAGCACCTTCGCCGCCTGCTTTAAAACCTGCTCCATCTTCTCGGTATTTTCAATGACCAGCTCCTTCATATCAGAAAGTTCTTTTTCCTTCTTATCATTGGTCTCTATAAGATGGTCTACATATAATCTGTAGCCCTTATCCGAAGGAATTCTTCCTGCTGAGGTATGTGGCTGTACTATATAGCCCATCTCCTCTAAGTCGCTCATCTCATTTCTGATTGTTGCCGAGCTCAGATTAAGATCTGTATATTTTGAAATTGTACGTGAGCCAACCGGCTCTCCTGTAGCGAGATAATTGCGGATGATTGCATCCAGTATGGTAAGCTGTCTCTCGCTCAATTCTAGTTCTTTGTTTTCATTTTCCATTGGTCACACGCTCCATCTGAAGTATGCTTTTTAATTTGTTAGCACTCTGTATTTTGGAGTGCTAATTTTTTATCTGTACATAACATACCACCACCTATTAGCAATGTCAACCCTCGAGTGCTAATTTTTTTAATAAAATTTTTGAAACCCTTGATTTTACTAGGGTTTCAGGCTTTATAAATTTTCTATTAAATTGATTTTGACGGTATTTACACCACTTTTACACCATTTTTCAATTTTTCATTTCAAGCTTAGCATCAAATAATACAAAAAAGCAGTCGATCCTAAATGTGAAAGACTGCTTTATATCATATTTCTTATTGCTTTGTGTGTATATTTAGCTGATTGTCTATATCCCGTCCTGCATACATTACTCTAAGTATTGTTACAACCTTTTTATCATTATCCGGAATATAAAGAACAAGATAATTATCTACCGGCAATACACGAAGTCCACGGCTTTTCCATGGTTCTTTTTCATATTTTCGATAACGCTCCGGCATCTTATCCAGGCTTAATATCTGTTCCTCCAAACGATCGAGCTGTCCGCTTGCGTTTTCCGGTGATTGTAATTCAAAAGCAATATATTCAAAAATTCCTCTCAAATCACTGTCAGCCTGTTCTGATACTTCTATTTCATATATCATAAGCCATAATCTTTGCGAATATCAGAAAAGGCTTTCTTAGCATTTTTTGTCCGTCCAGCCTGCATATCCGCATATCCCTTCTCTAATTCTTCATTGAACTCTGCTTCTGATAATGCGCTGATATCAACAGGTCTGGCAGATGGTATTTTTACTTCAAACGGAAGACCTCTCTGTAAGATAATCTGCTTATAAAACATATTGATAGCATTGGAAGCAGGGATACCAAGTGTAGCCAGAATATTTTCTGCCTTCTCTTTGACATCCGGTTCAATCCTTGCATATAAATTTGCTGATTTTGTAGCCATATAAAACATCTCCTTTCGTGAGCAGTATTTTATCTGTCTTTATTATATGCAAATGTCCGCACAATAGCAATACTAGTTTCACATAAAATATTGTTCAAAAAATCATAAAGGCTTTCAAAACATCCACATAATAATCACCCTTGGAAAATTTCACCTTCTTGGAAAAATTCAACCCCACGTTCTTCCTTATGAGTTTTTCTTTCTGTTCCTATTGCGGCTCTTGAAAAATCTTCTCTTTCTTCATACCAAGTATCACTGAATATAATTTTGTATGCTCCTCTACCACCTTTATAAACTCTTCATCTTCCATCAGATAAAACAATATTACTTTTTATCCGCACGCTACTTACCCTTAAATTCCTTCTCTATATAACAATGTTCCTGTTTGCCAACCAACTTATCGCCTTCAAAATCCAATTCTATAATATATGGCATCCAATCTATAATTCGCAGAAAATCTTCACAGCCAAAATTACTATCATAAAAATTCAATATCGTACTAAGGGCAGTACCATGAGTTCCTAAAACAATATCTTTATCCGTATTATCTGATAAGATCTCATTCAGTGCCTCTATGTTGCGATTTTGCACCATAGCAATGGACTCTCCACCCTCTTCATGATAATTATGGTCAGCCCATCGTTTCCGGAACATTCCGTGGTTGTTTCCATCAAGTCCCTTTTCACGCTCCCTCAATCTCTCATCTGTTATAATCTCTTTTGTGAAAAAATCTGCTGCCTCTGCAATGGTATCCATACTACGTTTATACGGACTACAATAAAACGTATCTATTTTCTTATCCTTCAAAAATTCCAGCACAATTGCAGAATCTTTCTTACCCTCTTCCGTCAAAGGTCTTGTCCTGTCTTCTTCCCAATCATGTTCCGGCTGTGCGTGACGCACGAAATAAACTCTTGTCATTTGATCAGCTCCATTTCATCTTCCATTTTTACAAATCCATATTTTTCATACAATGGCCGTCCCATCTCTGTCGCCTCTAAAGTAATCTGTGATACGCCCTGTTTCCTTACATCCTTTACCAGCAAATCCAATGTGTGAATTGCAATTCCCTGTCTTCGATATCCCGGTGCCGTATACATATTCATAATATACGCTTTTTTACCAGTCGGATTATGATATGTCGGCATCACCTGATAAAAACTGACACCACCTGCACCGACAAATGCCCCGTTATCATACACCAAATATGCAATATACTCACCAGTTTCTAATGCACTCTTATAATACTCATAGGATTCTTTTTCCACTAATGACATATCCACATCATTCGATAGTTTGTTAGCTGCTCGAAGGACGATAATTCTAGTTTTTACAAGTTCATCTATGTCTGCTATGGTTGCTTTTTTATATTTATAGTTTTTTGCCATCACATACTACTCCTCTAAATCTGTTAACCTTTTCGTAAAACAAATAATTCTATTTGCTTCCGCAAACCCCATTTTCAAATGAAACTTAAAACTACCTTCATTATCCAACTCACAGTCACTCGCAAACTCAACGCACCCCTGATCCTTTGCCCAATCCTGACATTCTCCTAACAATTCTTTCGCATAACCTCTTTTTTTATATTCTTCTAAAACAAAAATGCCTTCCAAATATCCTACCGGACTAGAATCAGTTCCCTCTACATAGTCAAACCTTAATCCGCATTGTGCAAATCCAACTATATTTTTCTCTGATATAGCAAGAAAAATAATATTTTTTCCTTTTCTTATATGTTCGCAAAAATTCTTTGTTAAATCTTCAACTGTGTGTGATTTCCACATCTGAATTGCCAAACTCACAAGTTGGGGAATATCCTCTAAAGTAGCTTTTCGAATCAATTTTACCACCTATCCTTAACTCTTTCTGAAATATTTTTTAATTTCTCACCAATCACTATCCCAGTCACTGCCACCTGAATCCCAGCTATCACCGGAATCCCAATCATAGTCACTGTCATAATCACTGCTCGAGCTGCCTGAGTTCTCATAATGGTCTTCATAATAGCCGCTATTCTCAAATTTAATAATCGAGCTGTCCCACACCAGATCTGAATAGTCAAAGCCATATAGAGATTTGTTATCCAAAACCTCCTGTGGAACAGCCGAGCGGCTGATTTCATTATAATCATAGCTGTCGTCATCGTATTCGAACCAGCTATAATGACTGTTTACATAGACTGTGTCATTATACTTAAAGTAATCTGTTTTGCAATAATTGTGTATAGGTGTAATGAGCACAAGTGCAATTAGAAGTACAGTAATAAAATAATGCATGGCATGGCGCATTGCACTGCCTTTTGGCTTTTTAAGCCATGCTGCGTACATTCCAAACGGCTTAAACATTTTGTGATTTTCAATAAAGTCTGTCAGGAAAAATGCGCCTACAATACCGGCAATACCCGATATCAGCAAATCCCAGCCAATGCCCTTATACGTATCATTGAGTGCAAATCCAACTATAATCAGGGCAATGAACATAACAATGCCTATAACCATAGCAATAGATGGCTTAATGATATACTCATTTATATTTTTAGATGAAAATGTATCTGAAAACATCTTCTTCGTTTCCTGAGCAAAATTCTCATTCGTATGCTTCTGCTGATGCGCTTTTTGATTTAAAATCTCATCCTTTAATTTAAGATACAGCTCATTAACAGCATACGCCTCATCTGTACCCTTATATCGCACCGCACGAGTGCCGTCGGCCTTATTTTTGTAGACGATAAATTCATTTCCAGCCTGATAAATACCAAATGCCCTAGGCTGTCTGTAGTCTATTCCTATAAAAAATCGTGTGATTTCATATGGTGGAAGATGTCTGTCCTCGTACCATTTTGCAAGCTCTGCTATGGTCTTCGGCGTACCGTCTGCCGTCCTTTTTATTGAATTATTACTGGCACCACAATAAGGGCACTGCTCAACAGTCTCAGGTATCATGGAACCACAATACTCACATTTAATCTCCAATTTAATTCCCTCTGACTTTCTAAAACCTAAATTTCCATAAATATACTATCAAATATACTAATCAAAGTCCATAATTCAGTTATTATTATTCCTAATCAAAATCTGTATGATTTTATCATAATTTTCCGGTCTGTGTGGAAACGTACAGTCTGTGCATACCTTGATTTTTTTGCCATTCTTCTCTATGTAGGTCTTACTTCCGGGACAGTTTGGCATACTATACATAGGACAATAACAAAACAGACAATTAAAGTCATCCGAAAGTCCCTTGTGACACGGAAAATATTTGCAATCTGTGTTTTTAAAGTATTTATAAGAGTTTTCCATTTTTATTCCTTCTATATTCATATGCTTTTCTCACAAGACTCTCTGCAAAATGCGGATTTGACGGATAATACAAGTGCGGAAATCCAAGCCAGTAATTATCATGGCTTATCACGCAGTCGTAGCTTCTGCCTGTGGCCGGCTTGGTCGCAATACAATCGGCTCCGTTATCGGTGCTGTCGTAATAATGAAATTCATGCGCCTTTATTTTTTCATTTGGCGGTAGAAAATTGCTATACTTTTCCGCAAGCTCAATATATCCGAACCTGACCAGCTTTCCCTTAAAATGACACCCACCATCCAGTGCCCCCACAAGCTTAAACTTATTCATATCATTTTGTATATCTGCTTTATTTTGTACATCAGCCTTGTTTTGCTCATCTGTATCATCACAGATGTTACGGATATATGTGTGAAGATACATAAATCCTCCACACTCTGCAACCGTCGGCATTCCGGCTCTAAAAGCTTTTTTTATGGCATTCAGCATAGATACGTTTTTACTCAGTTCCTTTGCATACAGCTCTGGATAACCGCCTCCAAGCAGCATTGCGTCACAATCCTTTGGAAGCCTGGTATCGTGAATCGGTGAAAAATACTGTAATTTTGCACCGCATTTTTCAAGAAGCTTCAAATTATCTTTATAATAAAAACAAAATGCTTCGTCCATGGCAACAGCTATGTTTACGGTATTTATTGCTTTATTTTGCAAAAATTCATTTTGATCACAATTACCTATATTTTTTTCATTATATACATCTGCACTTCCGCTGTCACCGATTTCATCTGCCGCTTCTGCTATATCTATAAACAAATCCATATCTATTGTCTTTTTTAGTCTGTCGGCAGTTTCATTGAGCTGTTTTTTTATATCTGAAAGCTCATCCGGCATGACAAGCCCCAGATGTCTGCTTGAAAGCCCGATATCCTTCTGTTCCGGGAAATACCCGACTACTTTTACGGAAAGCTCCTTCTCTATCAGAGACTTTATGATGTCATAATAGCCCTTCGACATCCGATTGAGCAGAACCCCCTTAATCAAGTGGTACGTGTCATACTGCAAAAAACCGGCTATAAGAGCAAGCACTGACTTTCCCATTCCCTTTGCGTCCACCACGAGTATTATCGGAGTCTGCGTCACCTTTGCCAGATGGTATGACGAACCCTTCTCATATATTCCGCCAAGCCCGTCATATAATCCCATCACGCCCTCAAGCACTGCAAAATCACCATCGGCTCTTTCATCTAAGAAAAGCTGCACTGTTGTCTTTTCGTCCGTAAAAAACGTATCGAGATTTTTGGATGGTACGCCAAGCACCTTTTTGTGAAACATCGGGTCAATATAATCAGGTCCGCACTTATATGACAATACGTTTTTTCCGCTATCCTTTAAAAGCTGCAGTAAAGCGCAGGTTATCATTGTTTTTCCACTGCCGCTTTTGGGTGCGGCTATCATAAAACGATTTATTTTCATGTATTCATCCTTTATTTCATCATATACCTTAAAATATCAGCCTTCGATGATTTATTATGGGTTGTAGCATAAAAGCCCAGGTTAAAATTCAAACGAACATATCCACACCGGATTTTCTGCCTGCATCAGATGGTAATGTCCTATCAGCTTTGAGCGGCTGACCTGCAGCTGCACGATATCCTCATTTTTCACATCATATGCCGACATTATTTCCTTTATCTCACAAATTGTTTCCATGGAAATTGCATTTATCACTATACGGATATGTGGATTTTTTGCTTTAAGAGCCTCTATTATTTCCTTTAGATTGCCACCGCTGCCTCCGATAAATGCGTGTGTCGGCACCGGAAGATTGTCCATCCCGTCAGGAGCCTTTGCATTTATAACATGGATATTTTCAAGTCCATGCTTTTCTTTATTTTGTGTAATGAGCTGCACGGCATTTTCCTTCTGCTCGATGGCATAGACCTCCATATCATTGGAAAGTGATGCGGCCTCTACCGCTATAGAGCCGGTTCCGCTTCCCACATCATAAAGCACTGAATCCGATGTCAAATGAAGCTTGCAGATGCTTACATGCCTTATTTCCTCTTTGGTCATCGGAACCTTTTCACGGATAAATGCTGCATCACTTAGCTGCGGTGTAACATTTTTTGCAACCGGATTGGGATTTTTTATCATGCAGATATACAGTCCCTCCCTTTTAAGCTTTGTGCACTCCTGTGGCGAAAGCTGCGATATAGTTTCATCCGGATATGATAGCTGGTATCCCACAGTTACCGAGCATTTTTGCAAACCATACCTTTCGTCACTGCTTAATAGATGTCCAAGCATATTTACATCCTTTACACCTGACATCAGCATAAACGTTTTTGCATGGTGGCTAATCCGTGATGTGATATTAGAAAGCTTTACTCCGTGGATGCTGCAAATATATGCATCGCTGTAGGTTTCACCGACTGCTGCCGCCATGTATGACACAGATGAAATTCCAGAAAGGATTGACACATCCGCATTTAATTTTCCTTCAGATATTTCATTTTTTATCGCCAGATACAGCTTTTTGCTTCCACTGTAAAAGCCTGTATCTCCCGAGAATAATATAAGAACATTACTGATTTTTGCAGTATCTGCACAAATTTCGTATAGATAAGGAATAATCTGTTCTGCAAGATAATACGGCTTTTTGTCTATCTTCGCACTGTATTTTTCTATCATGCGGCTTGCGCCAAGTATAATATCAGCGCTTTCTATTGCATCTGAAACAGCTTTTGTCATGCAAGCATCATTTCCCATTCCAATGCCGGCAAGCATGATATGAAGCTTGTTATATTTCCTGTCAATATATTCACAAACAGCTTCAAATGACATTCCATCATCCTGCACGCTTTGCCCCACAATATAGACCGGAATATTTTTATTTTTTGCGGCAGCTATTTTCTCAATAAAGCCCCCGGCCGCACCGCTTTTTTTGGTGACCAGACATCTGATGTCATACTGATCAATAAGCGCCTCATTAAGCTGTGTGCTAAACGGTCCCTGCAATGCCAGAATGTGCTTTCCTGTAATATCATTGTGCATGCATAAGCTTATGCTCTCAAGCCCCGGAAGCACGCGCACATACAGTCTTTCCCTGACGTCTGAGGTTTTACAATACACTGACAGCTCCTTGCTTCCTGTTGTGAGCAGTATATTTCCGTCTGTATTGTTAAGTGCCTTTGCACATGCTTCATTGTCCTCAAAATAACGGATATTATCATAATCTGCTGATATATCCGTATCTCTTTTAAGACGCACATATTCGATATTTTCTGATATGCTGCTATCCGCCTGATTGTCGGTAACAACACATGCCTCATTAAAAGCATAAACTGCCTGCTTTATATTTTCGGTAACAATGGCTGCATACGGATGGGTTGCATCCACTATGAGCTTACATTTTTGTTCCGCAAAGAAGCTTCTCATGCCTTCGCTGTCCATACGCCCCATATGAACATGCGCGAACGGATTGTTATGCAGCACGATTTCACCGTATTCTGTTGCCACGCAAACCGTATGCTCTATGCCTCTTTCACACAGATGCTCTGATAGCTTACGTCCCTCTGTTGTTCCTGCAAAAATCAGTATTTTACTCAATCTGATATCCTCTCCTTGTGACAAGCTTTCCGTCAATTATTTGTGTACCCTCATTGCCGATAAATACTGTCGTAAACATGTTAACCTGTGCACTGCGGAGTTCACCGAGAGTACAGACCGTATAGCTTGTTCCCTCACGTCCGATATTTTCGACATAACCGCAGGCTCTATCCGGCTCGATCGCACGAAGCAGAATATCACAGGCTCTCATAAGATAGTCCTTTCTCTTGTGACTTGACGGATTGTACAGTGCTATGACAAAATCACCCTCTGCAGCAGCCACAAGACGCTTTTCAATCTTTTCCCACGGCGTGAGCAGGTCACTTAAGCTGATGGTACAAAAATCATGGTTTAATGGTGCTCCAAGCACTGCCGCACCACTGTTTGCCGCTGTAATGCCGGGTATTACCGAAAGCTCTACGTTATCGTATTCCTGCCCAATCTCATACATAAGAGAGGCCAGTCCGTATATTCCGGCATCACCACTACATACAAGAGAAACTGTTTTGCCCTCAAGTGCCTTTTTAAAGCACAGGTGACATCTTTCTTTTTCCTGACGCATTGGAGTGGTCAAAAGCTCTTTTGTACGGAATTTTTCTCCAAGCAGCTTTATATATACGGTGTATCCCACTATGACATCACTCGCTTCCAGGGCATTAATCGCCTGCTTTGTCATCATGCTTTCAAAGCCCGGCCCCATACCTACTATGTAAATTTTATTCATGTTAATCTCCATCTCTACTATTTTTATATAACCTTGCTGCCGCAACCGTTACACTGTCATATTTATGTTTTTTATAAATAAGTTCTCCTGCTTTATTACATTCCCTGATGCATGCAAGCACTGCTGCACGCTCGCACACGTTGTCCACTCCAACATGCTCCCTGACAAACTGCGAAGCACTGAATTCTCCCTGCACCGCCATGAGCTCATCCGCGGTATAAGTGACAAATTCTATCCTGTTTCTTTCGCAAAATTTCTTTATTCCCGGTTCATCTTTTTTCACATCTATTGATGCGATCATGTCTATATCCGAAATATCTATTTGTAGCTTTAAAAGACTTTGTCTGATTGCCCTGTCAATATTTTCAAACGCGGTATCCCTTCTGCACCCAATACCAAGTACAAATTGTGTGGGTTTTAAGTAAATACTGCCATTTTTAGGGTCCTTTGCTTTTTCGCATGATACTACAATATCAGCTCCGTAAACAGGTGGGAAATCCACTGTTTTTATTGCATCAGCATTCATATCAGCTTCATCTAAAAATGCCTTTATAAGGCTTCTGTGCTTAGCCGGGATGTGCTCCCAGTCGACCGACAAAGTAACCACTTCCCCCGCCAATACCTTTGATGATACTCCGGCGATGCCATCTTTATTGACTATTGCAAGCCTGCATTTCTTTGCAAAAACATCAACCGCAAATTTATTATTGATATCAGTAGCGGTTGTTATAACAGGTGTGGCATTCATCAATGCTGCTAATAATACAGCAAGCTCATTGGCACCTCCCACATGCCCTGAAAGAATCGGAATAACAAACTGCCCCAGCTCATCTATCACAATAACAGGACTGTCTTTAAGCTTGTTATTAACAGAAGAAGCTATAGCCCTCACTGCAATACCACATGCCCCGATAAAAATCAGAGCTTTTTTTTCACTCATCTGTGCAGCTGTCCAGTCTGATATATTTTGTAATATGTAGGTGGTATTTCTATAATTTTCATCGGTGGAATTTTTAATATTCTCATCCGATAATCTCGAGCACTTGGTAAAAACCTCCACCTCATATTCACTTTTTTTTAGCTTATAAGCTATGTCACATGACAGCTCATAGCCCTTTTTTGTGAAGCTTACAATGCAAATTTTCATATTTTCAGTTCCCATATATTTCCCATATTTATATATTCACGCCTTTTTTAATCGTTATCCTGCGACTCTACAGAAGCCTTGCGATACTCTGTCGAAAAATCCGGTGCGTAAAGTCTTGATTTCTCGTAATGTCGGTGAGCTATTACATCCCCCACAAGCACAATCGCTGTCTTTGTGATATTGTGCTTCCTCGCTGTCTGCTTAAGTGTAGCGACAGTGCACACGTATGCCTCCTCCTGTGGCCAGGTTGCCTTGTATACAATTGCAGCAGGTGTCTCTGCCGCGTATCCTCCCTCAATAAGGCTTTCCGTAAGCTTCTCCAAAAGCCCGGTGCTTAAGTAAATCGCCATGGAAGCGTGGTGTGCGGCAAAGCTTGCTATGCTCTCCTTAGGCGGCACCTTCGTGCGCCCTTCCATGCGTGTGATGATGAGCGACTGGGAAATACCGGGGAGCGTGTACTCAATGTTGAGCGATGCAGCAGCGCCAAAGCACGCGCTCACGCCCGGACAGCTCTCATATGGTATTAAAAGAGTATCAAGCTCATCCATCTGCTCGCGCACTGCGCCGTATATGCTTGGCTCTCCCGTGTGCAGGCGCACTGTCATTTTTCCGTCAGCCTCAGCAGCTTTCATGACTGCGATGACCTCATCCAGTGTCATTTTTGCACTGTTATATATTTCACAGCTCTTCCTTGCATAGTCCAAAAGCTCTGGATTAACAAGCGAGCCTGCATAAATTATCACATCTGCCTTTTGTAAAAGACGCATTCCGCGTACTGTTATTAAATCTGCTGCGCCTGTTCCTGCGCCAACAAAGTAAACCATTTTTCTGCCTTTCTGCTTTTTGCAAGCTCACCAAATTCGTTTGAATACATAATACAGTCTATCTCAAGTCTGCCCTTTGCCCTCTTATCCAGATAAAAGCATATGCGCTCCATCGCATAATCCATTACCTCATACAGCCTGCCGCTTTCCTTAAGTGCCGCCAGGGCCTCCTCTGTCGTAAGGCTGTCCATAATGCGCTTTATGTATTCGGGCGCTACACCGCACTTAAACGCAAATGCCGTCAAAAGCTCTATCCTGCAGTCTGCCTCCCTCGAATGAGTATTCATGATGCCTCCTGCTACCTTTATAAGCTTTCCTATATGCCCTGTCAAAAGCATCCTCTTAAAACCCATATCTGCAGCCATATCAATTGTTTCGCCGATAAAGTTGGAGCATTTGACACTCCTGTCCAGATCATAGCCATAGCTTGCCTTCATAAAGTCAAGACCGTAATTTCCCGGCGCAACCGCCACATAATCATATCCAAACGAATATCTCTGCCTAAGCTCCACCCTTATCGTATCAATAAGAGCCTGTGAGCTCATGGGCTCAACAATACCGCTCGTGCCGAGAATTGATATACCGCCCACTATCCCAAGCCTTGGATTAAAGGTCTTTTTTGCAAGCTCCTTTCCCTTTGGAACCGAGATTGTGATGTCAAGTGTCCCCTTAAAATCCAAAAGCTCACAGACCTCCCTTACCTCTTTTTCTATCATCTCACGCGGCACATGATTGATAGCCGCGTTTCCGACAGGCTGGTCTAATCCGGGTTTGGTGACTCTTCCCACTCCGTCACCACCGTCTATATTTATGATAACCAAATCCTGCTTTTTTTTGCATAACGCACAGGTATCGGAATGCAAAATCCGTACAGAAGCATATATATAGGCTCCGGTGGTCACATCAGGATCATCCCCTCCGTCCTTTATCACGGCACAGCTTACCTCGTTTTCACTTCTTTTTATGTCAGTGATATCAGCCGTGTAAGCTATTCCCTTAGGTGTCTGAATCGTTATTTTGTTTTTTGCCTTTCCGGTTAAAAGCATATATGCAGCCGCCTTTGATGCCGCCGCAGCACAGCTTCCTGTGGTAAATCCGTATCTCATAATCACTAAATTTCCTCATGCATCAGCCTCTATCAACCAGACTGTAAATCAGCGCATTGCATATAGCAGCCGCAATATTGCTTCCACCCTTTCGTCCGACATTTACTATGTATGGCACGCCTGTCTCCATAATTAGCTCCTTGGCTGCTTCCACATTGACAAAGCCCACCGGCACACCGATTACAAATGCAGGCTTATATATTCCTTTTTCTATCATATCGTACAGCTCTATAAGCGCTGTCGGTGCATTTCCTATCGCAAAAATCACAGGCTTATCTATCCTTGATGCAAACTCCATGCTTACTGCCGCGCGCGTTGTCTTTTTCTCCTTTGCAATAAGAGCGACCTCATCATCAGCCATAAAGCAGTGCGCCTGTCCGCCGAATTTTGCCAGATATTTTTTATTTATGCCTGAAAGAGCCATGTTGGTATCAGTCACTATATCAGCTCCCTCTGATATCAGCCTTTTTGCAATAGCAACGGCGTCCTTAGAGTATTTAAGCGTCTGTATATAATCAAAATCAGCACTCGTGTGTATGACTCTTTTTGTTATCATCTCCTGATCAGCAGGCAGCGTAATCTGCATTTCAGACAGCTCATGTGAAATTATCTCAAAGCTCCTCTTTTCAATCTCCATCGGCTCTAACTGTTTAATTTTTTTCAATACACTCACCTATCACTTTCAATAATCTTACATTTTCATCATAAGTCTTTACTGCCACACGAAAATACCCTTCCGAAAGCCCCACATAGTTGGAGCAGTCCCGTATCAGTATTCCCTTATTAAGCAGTATATCATATAATGGAAGCTTGCTGTAAAACAGTATGAAATCAGCATCACTTTTATATACCTTAAAACCAAGCTTTTTTAGTCCATCTGACAGCAGCCTTCTTTGTCTGCTCACATACGATGCCGTTTCTTTAATATACTCTGATTCCCTAATGCATGCCTCTCCTGCCATCTGTGCCAGGACAGACACGTTCCACTCCGGCAGATTTCTTTGAACCTTTTGTTTTACTGCCTCATTTTTACTGAGCATATATCCAAGCCTTACTCCCGGAATAGCAAAAAGCTTGGTAAAGGCTCTTACAACAATCAGATTGTCATAGTCACATAAAAGTGACAAAACAGAATAATTTTTTTCACAAAAGCCCATGAAGCATTCATCTGCCACCACATAAATATGCTTTTCTTTGCAATGCCCTATTATTTGCTTCATGAAAGTGCTGTCTGCAAGATACCCTGTCGGATTGTTTGGATTTGCGATAAAAAATATATCTGTATCATCTGTAAGCATATCCATTAAAGCATCCAGCCGTGCAGCAGGAGAAAAATCACTCTGTTCATCCAGCAGGAAATATCCGATATCACAGCCGACTGCACGAAGCACATGCTCGTAGCCGAAAAATCCCGGGGCCGGAAGCACTGCTTTTTTGGGCTTTATGGCATGAGCTATCGCCATAAAAAGCTCTGAGGCTCCGTTTCCGGGAATTACATCCTCGCTTTGTATGCTGCAGCCTTGCTGTGTGAAATACTCTGATATCGCTTTTTTAAGACCACTGCATGCCATGTCGGGATATCTGTCTGCATACGAAAGTGCATCACTCATAGCCTCTTTAACAGAATGCGGTATGCCAAGGGGATTGATATTTACCGAAAAATCCATATTTACTTTATTGTTGTATATGTCACCGCCATGGATGCTTTTCATTCAAGTCCTCCATCAATTCTTACATCAATTTTTCATATTCAAAGCAATATTAAAACAAGACTCATAACCGCCACAGATAAAAGCTCACACAAAAACGCAGTAATATACATCAGCCTGTTTGCACGCTTTATATCCTCGTACTCTATCTCACGCAGACCGTCTCCTATGTATTTTTTCTTCACAAGCTTCCCAAAATACACAGCATCACCCGCAAGCTGCACCCTTAAAGCTCCCGCACATACGGACTCTGTCTGGGCTGAATTGGGGCTTGCGTGATTGAAACGATCTCTTTTAAAGATGCGGTATGCATTTTTTCCATCAAACTGCCTGCCACCGATAAATGCCGCAGCAATCATCAGATATGCACTGATTCTTGCCGGTATGAAATTGACCACATCATCAAGCCTTGCAGCAAATCTGCCAAAATACATATATTTATCATTTTTGTAGCCAAGCATCGAATCCATCGTATTCACAGCCTTGTATACAAAGCCAAGCACCGGCCCGCCGATTGCCGTGTAAAGCATAGGTGCAATCACTCCGTCAGATGTATTTTCAGCTATCGTCTCAACTGCAGCCCTTGTGACGCCTGCCGCATCAAGCACAGCTGTATCTCTGCCAACAATCATGGAAACAGCCCTTCTTCCTGCATCAACTCCATCTGTCCTTAGCGTATCGTACACCCTCATGCTCTCCACACGAAGACACTTTGTGGCAAGAATCTGCCACGTCATGACAGCCTCTGCTATTACCCCGGCATATAAATTTATACTGTATGCTGCCACAATAATAATTACCGACATTGCAAAAGTTGCAAAAATTACAGTAAAAGCAAGAAGCACGCCTCTTTTATATTTTATTAAATTTGCTTCATTTTCGGAGCTATTATATCCGGCTTCACTATTAAGCCTCTTATCGAGAAAAGAAATGAGTGAGCCGATAAGTCTGACCGGATGCGGTATAAAATGCGGATCTCCTATTAATAAATCAAGCACAAAGCCTGCTATAAATGCAATAATATGATAACACATATGTTAATCCTTCTTAAATAAACGCATTAATAAAATTAATTTTAAAATGTGTATTGGTGGTTCTTAATAATTACAAAAATGTATAATTCACAGCGATATGGGCTGTATTTCATTAAACACGATCTCATCGCCATCAACCGCCACCTCGCACGAGTAGCCACAGCCGTTTTTCACCTGATAATCATAGTAATCCATATCACAGTAATGGCTCATTATCGCCATGATAGTCCCTCCATGCACAAAAAACACTATCTGTATCTCTTTATCAGGCATAGCCCTCTTAAGCTCTAATACCTGTGTGATTGCCCTCTCAAAGCCACCTATGCTTCTTTTACAAAACTCTTTTCTGCTCTCTCCGTTTGGAAAGGCAAGTGTACCACCACTGTCAATCCATGCCTGATAATATTCCCTGAAACGGATATCTGTGCTAAGTTCCTTATAGCTTTTAAGCTCCCATTCCCCGAAATCCATTTCACTAAACTCTTTTACGGTATGAATTTTATGGTGTTTTGAAGCCGGCAAAATAATCTCTGCCGTCTGCTTGCAGCGCTTCATTGGGCTTGTAATAATTATCTGCTCCTTTAGGCTGTTTTCCTCTAAAGCCTTGTACACACCATTATTTAGCGCATTTTTAAGCTCAAAAACTCCGGCTTCATCGAGTGGCTCATCTGTCCTTCCCAGATATCTGTGCTCTCTGTTTGAGACAGTGCAGCCGTGTCTTATAAATATACAGTTTATTTTATTTTCTGACCGATTCCACATATTACGCGAACTACCTCGTCTGCTTTTTTTGCAAGCAGTATCTCTGTTCTGCCTGTCTGCTCCCTGTACTCTCTCTCAAACGCATCAAGAGGCACTATGCCGTTTCCAATCTCATCAGCAATGACTATTGTATCCTTATTTTTCTCTGCAAACTGCATAAATTTCAAAATATATTCCTGCAGTGGAAGATTTTTCTCAAGCACAGCCCTGATAAAATAATGAAATTTATCTATTATGAATACACGCTCGTCATCGACGGCAAAATCCCATGGCCATTCCATGTTTGATGCCTTATCATTGCAGGCATTATCCTTTAGGAAAAAGCAGTCGTACACATCATATTTTTCTGTTTTTTCTATCATATTTTCGAGCACATAATCAAGCTTTCCCTGTGCCACTCCGCCTATCACAAGCTTCATATTTTCTCCAATTCCAAAGTTTAAAATTCATAGTACAACTTTTATCAAAATTCTTATCTGTACCATTCCTATATACAAAACAAATATACTAAATAATAAAAGAGACACCACCCAAAGCCACTGCCATGGTGCACTCACATATACACACAAAATACCCTGCCGTATCGCCTGTGATGCCGCCAAGCTCCTTTTTTGTTTTCACATAATAATACCAAAAGCTAAGTGCTGCCGCAATAATCATGGTCACCGCATAAGGCAGTGACACAATAAATAAAACAGCCATACACAATGCAAGCTGGATGTATAGTGCTGCCCCGACAATCGTTCTGTGTGCAGTGTCCGCAAACATAAATAACAGTCCATCGCTTTTTGCCGATTTAAATGACACAACAGCTATTCCGCTTAAGCATCTTGCGATGAAAAAGCCTGCACAAAAAACAATAAATGCTTTATCATCCATTATCTGAGAAAAAGCTCCCATAAATAATAATCCGTAGGCTGCAAGCATTATAACGGCAAACGCTCCTATATGTGAATCCTTAAGTATTGCAAGCTTTTCCTCACGCGGTTTGTATGAATGAAACGCATCCATTGTATCCATAAAACCATCTATGTGAAAGCCTCCCGTAACCGCTATCGGAATGAGTGCGCCTATGCATACATAGCAGATACCCGCCACTCCAAAATGAGAGTATATATATCTCCAAAGCATAAGAAGCAGTCCAATCACAGCTCCTATCCACGGAAAGAATACCAGCATGTACTTCATGTCATCATCATTCCATTTAAATTGTGGCATAGGTATCTTTGAATACATGGAAAAAGATACTATGCACGACCTTATTAACTTCATAATACACTTAACCTCCACACTGCTTCACTTAACCGTCACAGGAATGCCTGCAACCACCTCAACGACACGCTCTGCCATCGCAGCAAGCCCTCTGTTTACAATACCCATTGCCTTTATGTAATTCATCGTTGATTCATCATAGCTGACTCCGTCTTCAAATACATTGTTTGTCACAATAACAAGCTCCGCAACATTTTCACTTAAGATACTTACCTCTTTTAACACCTTTTTACTCACACGGCTGATTTGAGTAGTCTCATAATCCTTCATATTTTCAAGGGCATCCAAAGCCTCTTTTTCAGCTTCGGCAGCCTGTATACCGGAAGCATCTACAGGTGGAAACATCTCATTTGCCACAAGGTTTGACATACACTCAAGCAGTGCTGACCGCCCGGTTTTTAAACTGCTTTCTGATTGCAGCTTAGAAACCGCATTTTGGATATCACGAGGCTGCTCGATGGTAATAAAGCCTTTTCCGGCACGAAGTCTTCTGTGCCTGTCTATCTTCCGCTGTCCCTCATCATCAAATACCTGCATGGTGGCAATGTAATATTTTCCTTTGTATCCTTTTTTATTTGACGCGTGACAAATATACTTTTCTGCATATGCTGATTTGCCGCTGCCACTGCCGCCTGTTATAAGTGTAATCATCTATACGTACCTCTCATACTGTGATACCGAGATATCGTCGAAGGTTGTCCGGCCTTTGTATACGCTAAGTGCCATATCCAAAAGCGCAAACATCATCACGGCACCTGTTCCCTCTCCAAGCGCAAGGGATGCTCTTATGACAGGCCTTACGGAAAGTGCCTCACACAAAAGCGCCACTGCAGGCTCCCTGCCCTCATGGGATGGAATGATAAAATCAGTAACTCCGGAAAGAAGCCTTCCTGCTGCCAACGCTGAAACCATGCTTATCACTCCGTCGAGCACAACAGGAATATGGTATAATGCACCGCCTATACACACTCCGACAAGTCCTGCAATATCGAGTCCTCCGACTGTCATAAGTATCTCAAAGGTGTCCTTATTATATAAATCATACTTTTCTATTGCGCTCTCAATTACACAGATTTTTCTCTCAAGCCCACTGTCGTTTAGGCCTGCTCCTCTTCCTGTCACTGTGGCCACATCGCACCTTAGCATGGCGGCTGCCATTGCCGCGCTTGTGGTGGTGTTTCCTATACCCATCTCACCGGTTGCAATAATTCTGCAGCCGTCTGCCCTACGCCCACGCACTATTTCTATACCTGTTGCAATCGCTTCAAGTGTCTCAGCCCTTGTCATGGCAGGCTCTTTTGCAAAGTTTCTCGTGCCCATGCGCACCTTTCTTTGAAGCAGCCCCTTAACACTCTCGTCACTGTTTATTCCTATATCCACAGGAATTGTATCAGCCCCTGCAGTCATTGCCATGCGTCCGACAGATGAAGCCTTCCTTGCCATGGATTTTGCAACTGCAAGTGTCACCTCCTGTCCGGACTGGCTGATGCCCTCAGCAACCACACCATTATCCGCACACATCATTATGACCGCCTTTTTTGAAATATCTATATTTTCATCTCCCAAAACAGCGCCGATCTTGGCCGTTAATAGTTCAAAATCACCCATGCCGTCGAGCGGCTTTGCCACGGAATCCCAGTTTGAACGGATTTTTTTGTACATTTTTACATCAGGTGGCGTTATTTTTAATTTTTTTAATTCTTCAACTGTAAAATGGTCAGAAATAATATTATTTTCAATCATATCTTGCCTCACGAAGCATGCCGTACACTGCATCCATATCCAGATACTCTCTCAGTGTATCCGCAAGCCTGTCATACTGTTTTTCCTTAAAGCTCTTATAGCTTAAAATAGCGCTGTCATTCACATCAATGCCCTTTTTATCGGCAATATAATCCACTATCACTCTGGCTGCCTCTGCAGTATCAAAAATGCCGTGGATGTACGAGCCATACACATTTCTGCCATCAGATATGACATTATTTAACTCATTTTTCCTGTCAGCACAAGCCCCATGCTCATCTGAAGCTGTGCTATATGCGCTCTTACCCATATGTATCTCATAGCCCAGAAAGTGACAGCCTGAAAGCCTGCTCAATACACCATCTACATGTGCTATTTCACCGCTTGTCTGAAGCCGTGTCTTGCTGTCTTTTAGAACGGTATCTATAGGAAGAAGCTCCATGCCACGCATAAATCCCCCCTCCTCGACACCGTCGGGGTCGGCTATCGAAGCCCCAAGCATCTGATAGCCTCCGCATATTCCAAAAACAGGTATCTCACAGGAGAGCTTTTTGACAGCGGCCTCGAGTCCGTTTTGTCTCATCCACAAAAGATCCCCCATCGTATTCTTGCTTCCCGGCAGAAATACTATATCTGGATGACGCAGCTCATTTACTGTTGACACATACCGCACTGTTACCTCGGACATCTGCTCAAAGACATTGAAATCCGTGAAATTTGATATTCTCGGATATCTGATGACCGCTATATCAATAAGCCCATCTGACTTTTTGTCAAAGCGGTCTGTCAGGCTGTCCTCATCCTCAAGCTGTACATCCATATATGGCACCACTCCGGTAACAGGCACCCTGCCTCTCTCCTCAAGCATCTGTATCCCCGGGTCAAGGATCGTCTTGTCTCCACGGAATTTATTGATGATAAGCCCGCAGACACGATTCTTTTCCTCATCGGTTAAAAGCATAAGTGTGCCAAGCAGCTGCGCAAAAACACCACCTCTGTCGATATCACCCACGAGCAGCACCGGTGCATCCACCATATGCGCAAGCCCCATGTTTACAATATCATTTTCCTTCAGATTTATCTCTGCCGGGCTTCCGGCGCCCTCAATCACTATGATATCCGCATACTCCTCAAGCTTTTTAAATGCCTTTTTTATATCCGGTATGAGAGTTTTCTTGTATGAAAAATACTCTCTCGCCGGCATGTTCTTAAGCACCCTTCCGTTTACAATCACCTGTGAGCCTGTATTATTTGTGGGCTTTAAAAGAATAGGATTCATGCACACCATAGGCTTAATGCCTGCTGCCTCAGCCTGCATCACCTGGGCCCGTCCCATCTCAAGTCCTTCGTCTGTTATATAAGAGTTGAGCGCCATGTTCTGTGATTTAAACGGTGCCACCCTGTATCCGTCCTGTCTGAAAATACGGCACAAGCCCGCGACAAGAAAGCTCTTGCCTGAATTGGACATTGTACCCTGTACCATAATTACCTTTGCCATATCTACACCTGCTGTCTGAATTTATGTGGTAGTCTGTTGCTTAATCGTCATAAAAAGAAATTTTTCCTGTAGAGACTGCATACTCATAAAGTCTGCTGTTAAACTGCTCATATGTGCCAAACTCTGTTCTGTTACATATAACGCCCTCGCATGCATCAATAAGCTCCTTTGCCTTTTCAATAAGGGCATCGTCTACAGGCTCAAAGCTTCTTGCGCTGACAATCTCTGCAGAAAGCGCCTTTGCCGCAGGATAATCCAGATCATTTTCATAGATGATTCCTGTCGCAAACGGGATACCCTTTCGCTGTAAGCTCCTAAAGCTTTTTCTGCCCAGGCCCCCTCCTGCTATGACAAATACCCTCGCCCTTCCATCCGGTTTTTCCAGCTCTAAATCCTCCCCTGTTTCATCAAAGCTTCCTGCCGTAATTCCAAAAAGCCCTGAAACATATTGGTCAGTAAATACCTCCTCGGGAGTTCCGTATCTGTCCACATATCTGCCATCTATACACATGATATGGTCTGACACACGCTTTGCCATATCAAGCTCATGGAGCGACATGATAACCGTAAGATTCTTCTGTCTTTTAAGCCTTTGGAGTATTGATAAAAACTCAAGCTTGTACTTTATATCAAGATACGAGGTAGGCTCGTCTAACACTATAATCTCCGGCTGTTGGCATATAGCCCGTGACAGCATGACGCGCTGCCTTTGACCATCGCTTATCTTTGTAAAATCCTTATCTTTTATCTGTGATACATTGACCAGCTCCATCGCCTCATCCACAGCCTTTTTGTCCTCATCCGAAAGTACTCCGAACCGGCCTGTGTATGGATATCTGCCGGTCGCAACCACATCATAGCAGGTCATAAGCTCCGTCTTTAGCTTATCGGTGAGCACAACAGCCATTTTCTTTGCAAATTCATTGCCATTCATCGTCACTACATCACTTTTATCAAGATATATCGTACCGCTCACAAGCGAAAGCTGTCTTGCAATACTTTTTAAAATAGTCGATTTACCGGCACCGTTTGGCCCGATTAATGTGAGAATCTCTCCCCTTTTTAGGGAAAAATCAATATTTTCAATAAGCGGCCTGTTATCATATCCAACGGCCAGCTTTTGAGCAGTAAAATAATATTCCATCAGACATTTTTCTCCTTGCTGCGTCTTATCATGATAAACAGCACTACCGGTGCACCAAATACTGCCGTAACTGTGCTGATACTAAGCTCCGTAGGCGCAAACATCATCCTCGCAAGCAAATCACAAAACAGGCAGAACACCGCTCCCCCAAGGAAGCAGGCCGGTATCATATATATGGGCTTTGTGCTCTTTAGCATGCTTTTTACTATGTGTGGCACGGCTATTCCGACAAACGATATCGGTCCCGCAAATGCCACTATACATGCGGAAAGCAGGCTTGAAAGCAGAACCAGAAGAACCCGGATGCGCTTTATGTTTACACCCAGATTTACGGCATATGACGCTCCGAGCTGATATGCCATAAGAGGCTTTGACATGAGAAAAACAAAGATAAATGTGATTCCCACCACAATGCTCATCACCCCAACGCTGTCCCAGGTCATACCCGAAAAGCTTCCCCTTGACCAGTTATGCAGGTTTACTATGTCGGAATCATCTGCAAATGTCACCACAAACTCAGTCACCGCAGAGCATATGTAGCCAATCATGACACCGCTCACCACAAGCATTGACATGCTGCTTACCTTTCTTGAAATGATAAGCACAAAGCCCATTGAAAGCATTGCTCCAAAAAACGCTGCTGCAATCATGGCCAGTGAGCTCACACGTATGGCATTTCCAAGTAAAAATACCATAACAAGTGCCACAATCATCTTAGCCCCCGATGATATGCCAAGTACAAAAGGTCCCGCGATTGGATTATGAAAAAAAGTCTGCAAAAGATAGCCTGCAAGCGCTAACGCCCCGCCCAGTATCATCGCTGCAATAGCTCTTGGCATGCGGATATCCCACACAATACGTCCTACCCTGTCTGAGTGGTCATAAAGTGTCGTAAATGCAGCCTTAAATGATATGTGTACAGTTCCTATACACACATTCATGATAAGCAATATGATAATTAAGATTATAAGAATAATAAATGTTGTAAAACACCTTATTTTTCTGGTTTTTTCCATGTTGTAGCTCCGATTTTTATCTTTTTGTGCTATTGATTTTCCTGCATTCTGTCATATCCGGTAACACTCCACACCACCACATACATTCCACAAATCACAGTTATCTGCGCTTAAACAGATATTTCATGCCGCTGTCGGGTGCACCTGTAATCATCGAATGCATATCATCAATCATATATCCGATGGACATAGACTGCTGATACATATCGTTCGTGGTGCAAAATACATTGCCGTCTTTGACTGCCTTAAAATCAGCAAGCACAGGGCACTTGTCCAAAAGCTCATTCAGATTCTTCACACCGCCGTCTATCGCACTGTTATATATCAGATAGTCAGCATCTATTGCTCCATTATAGAAATCCTCTAGCTGCATATTCATGGTTGACCTGCCTGTATCATCATCGTTTGATGCATCAAAAATATATTTTCCTCCGGCAAGCGAAATCATCTTTGGCACATAATCTGTGCTTTTGCGCACCTGAACCTGTCCATTGGACGTGATATAGAAAAATGCAACTGTATCACTTTTTGTGGCATCATCCGTATCGGTACCATCTGTCTTTGCGATGCGATTTACAATATCCACCTGCTCATTAAAGAGCTCATCGGCCTTTTCATCCTTGTCTGTGAGTGCTCCAAAAAACTTCACCCACTCCACTCTGCCGAGCGGCTCCTCCTCATAGCTTGAGTACTCGATTATTGAAGGGATATCAAAGCTTTTAAGCTTTTCCGTTACCTGCGGCGAATGGGTAATCATAGTATTTTCTATGGCAAGAGAACAGTTTTCTGACACCAAAAGCTCATAATCGGGCTTTGAATATTTGCCGGCATAAAGCATTCTGCCACTTTCAAGAGCCTTTCTTGCACTGTCAATGTACCAGCCATCACTGTCAATCCCCGAAAATTTAATAGTGTCCACTGCATCAAGCTTGTCAAACATATCCATCACCCCTGATGCGACCAGATACAAATCACTTACAGGCTCCTTCAATACAATGATATCCTTGTCAATATCCTTTGGAGCCTTTCTACCCTTTGGCACGGTAAGTATTTTGGTACCGTCCTTTGTAGTAAGTATCTTGTATCCACCCTCATAATAGTCAACAGAAAAATTCTTTGCATATAAAAGCTTCATACTGCTCTTATATATAAGACCGTTTTGTGTCTCTGCCTCAGTCTTCGATTCAGGATTCCCTGAATCGGAATAAGGACTGTCACAGCCTGACAGCCAGAACAGTCCTATAATTGATATCAATATATATATAATTATCTTTTTTCTTCCATGCATAGCTTAATTATTCTCCATCCTCACCAAGCACTTCTGTAGCAGAATCTGAATGGAAGGTGAGTGTGTACTCAACCTCGTGCGGCTTGCTCATAGCAACTGTATCTCCGATAACCTGCATAGGTGTATCAAGCTTAACCGGAATTTCAAATACAGAATTGCCGTCTGTATTTACAGGCATGTATTTCTGTCCGTCAACAATCATATAGTCATAGTTTGGACTGCTCCACTGCACTGTTGCAGTAGCGGCTCCACCGCTTATAGTCACCTCAGCCGGTGATGCAATGCTCGCCTTACCGCTTCCGCCCTCGAAATCGAGATTGATATTGTATGTTCCGTCAGGAAGCTCTTTTCCTGCACTCTCAGATACGCTTGCATCTGCGTCCGCAGGTGTAGCATTTGAGACCTTTACCTTGTGGTCATACCATTTGCCCTTTGTACCGATAAGTGCAAGGTCAAATTCCTCATCCAAAACAGGAACCGGTATATCAAACGCATTGACCTCCTCAGTTGTGCCATCGCCGCAATCGACAGTCTCTACAGTTGGCTCCAAAAGCTCAGCCTTGTCCTTTGAGGCATCCTTTGCTGTTCCCAAAAAGAGATTGACAATGTGTGTGGATGTGAGGGTAACATGTATTGTTGCCTTGCCATCCTTCACGGTGAGTGTACCTTTGTTGTCATATGCATCATTCACATGAAACATTGAGCTGTCTGTAGTAAACTCTGCTGTATATGTACCATCTGAAAGTGCTATCTTCTCTGTCGCGCTCTGCACTGCTTTTTTGCTTTCTGTTTCGGCTTTTGCATTCTTATTGCCGCAGGCTGCAAAGCTCATGGCACAAACCAGTGTCATTGCAACGATATAAGTAAACTTGTTTCTGAATAATTTTCTCATGTCTGATATACTGCTCCTGTTATTTTATAGCTTCCCCACTATACATTTAAGTAACTGCTACTTGCTCATGGCAGCCGCTGTATGCTCAACATAAAGCTTCTGGATACCCTCAATCTCACCAAGTCCGTTAATCTGTGTATCGATTTTATCGAACTTTCCTGATGCCTTAAACTGTGAAAGCCATGAATCATCATCACTTCCTGCCATATCATTGTTGGCATGGTCTCCTGCAACAACCATAAGCGGACGAAGAATGACGTTCTTGTAACCAGCGGCTGACACCTTCTCAATGACAGACTCACATGATGTATCCTCCGGCTCACCCTCTACAGTTCCGATAAATACGTTTTCATAACCCAAAGCTGTCATCTGGCTCTGCATCTGGCTGTATGAAATCTTTGCTGTATGGCTTGTTCCATGTCCCATAAATACAAATGCTGTGCCCTCTTCCTTTGCAGCATCAAGGCTGTCATAGCCTGCCTTTTCCACTGCTTCCTTTGTAAGAATTTCTGCAACGGCCTTTTTATCCTCATTTACAACTGTTGCATCACTTCCAACCTCACCGAGGAGTGGCTCTGCAATCTTTACAGACTCAAATTTGTCCTTATACTTCTCTACAGCCTCTGAAAGCTCGTCGTACTCTGCGCCATGCATCAGGTGTGTAGGCTGTACCACAAGATTCTTTACACCATTTTTGACTGCACGCTCAAGTGCCTGATCCATATTGTCAATCTTCTCGTCATCTCTTGCCTGTACATGATTGATGATAATCTGTGCTGTGAAGGCTCTTCTGACTGACCAGTCAGGATTTGCAGCTGCTATTGCATCCTCCACACCCTTGATATCAGCCACACGGCTGTCATTGAAGGATGTACCAAAGCTTACTACAAGAATCTCGTTCTCGCCGATATCATCCTGATTTCTCGGATCATCCTTTGAAGCATCGCCTGTATCTCTGCCGAAATAGTCAGGATCAGCATTTTCTCCCTCTACAAGCTCCTTCTGTGCGTCTGTGAGCTTGTCCCATGCCTCCTTAGCCTCCTTGCACTGCTTGTCTGTATCATCTGTTCTCTCCTGCACGTAGATTGCATCGATTAAATCTGCCACATGCATTGCTGCCTCCTGATCTGCGTTTGCGCTTGTCTCACTCTCTGAAGCCTTAGATGCCTGTGTACCATTCTTTGCATCATCTGCCTTGCTGCCACAGCCGGTCACTGCTGTCATAGCCATAACTGCTGCCATCAGTACTACTACTAATTTCTTTTTCATGTTTTCTCCTTTTCATTCTCCTTGCAGCTATTAAGCTGCACATGTTTTAAATATGTAAGACGAAAACATTTAAAGCGTCAAAAATAAAAGCTCTTTGTACTATTATGTCAAAGAGCTATACATGTCAAAATCCTTCTAACCCAGACTATACGGCTATCATAACCTTGTCTGTAATTATAATTATTTCATCACGTACAGCCAGTTACTCGTGGCTTGAAACACTATTGTTTCCGTACAACACAAAGGCAGGTCTCCCGGCTTATATATCATTGCTTCGGCCGTCTTCCCGGTTGCCCAGTGACCTATCGGCCGTCACTCCTTAATTACGGTGACGAGTTCGTACAGGATTTGCACCTGTTTCCCTTTTCACCGGAGCCAGCTTCACATCACCTGTCATAAATCAGATTCAAATGCTTGTCTGCTCCGACACCTTTATGCTACATATTCAGTTTCTTCGTGCGTTGCTTACGCAATCGCTTGGATTATTATATTACAACTTGTAACATTATTCAACAGATTTTTATCAGACGCTTTACAGACACATTTACAAAAGCGGTGCAAAAAGCTGCAAAATACTCTGCAGCAGCCTGCCTGCAAATGAGATATCATTTGTGCTTTCCTCATACACCTCCTCTGAAACCGCAAACGTCTCTATCGCATCCTCTTTTATTTTTCCGATGCACTGAGTCCTGTACATGTATACAAAATCCTCAAAATTCCAGTACATGCTCCTGAAATCCAGATTGCATGTGCCAACTATCGCAGTATCATCATCTGCCACTATACACTTAGAGTGTATAAAGCCGGGTGTGTAAAGATATATCCTTGCCCCCGCCTCGATAAGAGGTCTGAAATTGGCTTTTGTCTGCAGATAAATGAGCTTTTTATCGGGAATCTTAGGTACAACAATACGCACATCAACACCTGACCTGGCTGCCGATATCATAGCATGTGACAGCTCCGTTCCAAGTATCAGATATGGTGTAAAAATATAAACATATTTTTTAGCTCTTGAGATGATACTCACATAAAGATTCTCTCCTACATCATCATGCTCAAGTGGAGAATCGCAAAACGGCTGGACAAAACCGCATTCCTCTGACCGGCTGAAGGTATTGTGTGGATTCAGATATTCATCATGCACAGCATTGTCCTTATTGATATAATTCCACATCTCAAGGAACATCGTCGTGAAACTGTTTACACACTCTCCCTCCACACGGATCCCGGCATCCTTCCAGTATCCAAACCTGATTTTTTTGTTGATATACTCATCTGCGATATTGTAACCACCGGTATGCGCCACACGTCCGTCTATCACCAGTATCTTCCTATGATCCCTGTCATTCATAATTACCGAAAGCATGGGCTTATATGGATTGAATCGTCTGGTCTGTATTCCGATGCTCTCCATCTCCTTTATAAAATGTGGCGGAATGGCATTTATGCTGCCAAAATCATCATATATGATTCTCACCACAACTCCATGCTTTACCTTTTCTTTGAGTATATCAAGTATCTGATCAAGCATAACGCCACTGCCGATTATGAAATACTCCATAAAGATAAACTTTTCAGCTGATCTTAAATCTTTTAAAATGCTCTCAAAAGCCTCCTCACCTGATTTAAAGTACTCTGTGCAGTCCTCCGCATACAGTGGATATTTCTGATTTTGAGTGATAAGCCTGCTTTGTCTGTATGCATCCATATCTGTCTGTCTGAGCGTCTCATTTAGCAGCTCGTTTTCAGGTCGAAGCGGTGCGTATGCATTCACTATTCTTGCCATTCTTTTCTGTGTCTTTGACGTAAGCTCCGGTCTTCCGAAAAAGAAATAGCATGGAATACCCACGATTGGAACACTCAGTATCAAAAATATCCATGACATTTTTATATACATTTTCATCCGCCTGTTGACAATATAAAGCGAAAGTAATATGGCAGCCACATACAGCAGATCCTGAAACACCCTGCTGGCAACAGATGCCGTATAAAACAAAAAGAACCACCATATCATCTGTATGATTATTATTGTTGAAACGATAAATAGCTTTGAAAGCAGTCTTTGTAATATTTTTCTCATTTAAGCCCTACCACGAAATTACTATTATACAACCTAATATTTCATATATTTTCTATAATAAATCCCTAATACATATTATAATATTCCCACCAATTTATCAACATTTATAATCCCCCACGAGCCTTTGTGACTATCCCCTGCCCTGTCACATGTATTATACAGGGCTAGCTTAACCGCCTCCGGTCTCATATTTGGATTTTTTTCCAATAGAAGTGCTATGGCACCTGACACAATCGGTGTAGCCATTGAAGTACCTGTTTTTCTTACATATGTGCCATCCCTCGTTCCAAGGCTTATGATATCATGCCCGGGAGCCAGAATCTCAGGCTTTACAATACAACAGTCGGTAGGACCTTTGCCACTTCTTATATCATCAAAGCTACCGACTGTTATTATTTTTCTTGAAATTCCCGGCACAGTTACAGAAAACGGTGCCGGGCCGTAGTTGCCCGCTGCTGCAACAACTACCACTCCCATGTCCCACAATTCATCTATCAGCTTCAATATCTTAATACGCTCTGCTGTATCAGAACATGGCAGATATCCTACAGAGAAGTTGAGTATTTTTATATTAAGTCTGACGCAGTTTTCTTTTATATACTTAAGTGCACGAATTGAATCCGATGTCTGCCCCATGCCAAGATAATCAAGCACCTTAAACACATATAGTCCTGCCCCCGGAGCCATGCCTATATCTGCAGCCGATAATATACCGCACACATGTGTACCATGCCCGTTATCGTCATAACATGTCTCCTTTCCACCCACAAAATCCATAAAGTGCTTTATGCATCCATCAAGCTGTTTATGTCTAAACACACCCGTATCGAGCACTGCTATATTGACATTTTTACCACTATATCCATTTTTATATACCAGATTTGCATTTATACTATATTTCGCATTTTTCATTATTATTTTATTTTTTAATTTAGTATATGATTCGTTTTCACAATATGACACAGCTGCACCTGTTTTGCCTTACATCATATCACCTTACTATAATTTCATATATTAAAAGGACTGCACCTGCGTGCAGCCCTTTACTTGGATATTATTGTCATACTTTAACGTATATTAATTAATCCTCTTTTACATCCTTCATAGAGAAGCTGATTCTTCCCATCTTGTCCTTGCCAAGGCAAACAACCTTTACCTTGTCTCCAAGTGTGAGTACATCCTCTACTCTGTTGATTCTCTCTTTTGCAATCTTAGAAATGTGAACCATTCCCTCTTTGCCAGGAGCAAATTCGATGAAAGCACCGAACTCCTTGATGCTTACAACTGTTCCCTCAAGGATCTGTCCCTGCTCAAAATCAGTTGTGATAATCTTAATCATGTCGATTGCCTTTGCAATCATCTCTTTATCTGTTCCGCAAACTGAAACAGCGCCATCATCTGTGATATCGATCTTAACACCGGTTCTGTCGATAATCTCATTGATTGTCTTACCCTTCTGTCCGACAACATCACCAATCTTTGATGGATCGATTGTAATCTGCTCAATCTTTGGAGCCCACTCATTCACTTCTTTTCTAGGCTCAGCGATTGCCTTGCTCATGACCTCATCCATGATGTAGAGACGTGCCTCACGTGTTCTCGCGATTGCCTCCTCAACGATAGGTCTTGTAAGTCCGTGAATCTTGATATCCATCTGGATAGCTGTGATACCCTTATGTGTACCTGTTACCTTGAAATCCATATCTCCGAAGAAATCCTCAAGCCCCTGGATATCTGTAAGTACAAGGAAATCATCATCTGTATCGCCTGTTACAAGTCCGCATGAGATTCCGGCAACCATAGCCTTAATCGGAACACCTGCAGCCATAAGTGACATACATGATGCACATGTTGAAGCCATTGATGTAGAGCCGTTTGACTCAAATGTCTCAGATACGGCACGGATAGTATATGGGAACTCCTCAATGCTTGGAAGTACAGGAACAAGTGCCTTCTCAGCAAGTGCTCCGTGTCCAATCTCACGACGTCCCGGTCCACGTGATACCTTTGTCTCTCCTACAGAGTATGCAGGGAAATTATAGTGATGCATATATCTCTTTGTTGTGATATTTGCATCAAGTCCGTCGATTTTCTGAATCTCTGATAAAGGAGCAAGTGTTACAACATCACAAATCTGTGTCTGTCCACGGGTAAACATTGCAGAGCCGTGAACTCTAGGAATCAAATCAACCTCTGCTGCGAGTGGTCTGATCTGGTTGATTGCACGGCCGTCCGGACGCTTATGATCCTTTAAAATCATCTTTCTGACAGTCTTCTTCTGATACTGGTAAATAGCCTCACCAAGTACTGCAAGGTACTCCTCATTGTCAGCGAAGGCTTCCTCTAACTGCTCTGTGATAGCTCTTATATTTTCCTCACGCTTCTGCTTCTCATCTGTGAATACTGCCTCCTCCATCTGCTCAGGAGTAACAATTTTCTTGATATCCTCGAACATCTGCTCAGGAATAGCACAGCTCTCATACTCATGCTTTGGCTTGCCAATCTCATCACGGATCTGATCCATGAATGCGATAACTGTCTGGTTGATATCGTGGCACTTGTAGATTGCCTCAATCATCTGATCCTCAGGAATCTCATTGGCTCCTGCTTCAATCATGATGACCTTTTCCTTTGTAGAAGCAACTGTGAGCTGTAAATCGCCCTCATCCCACTGCTTCTGTGAAGGGTTTACGATAAACTCTCCATCAACGAGTCCCATCTGTGTCATGGCACATGGTCCGTCAAACGGAATATCTGAAATGTGAACAGCAAGAGCTGTACCAATCATTGCAACTATCTCAGGACGACACTCAGGATCCACTGACATAACAAGGTTGTTTAATGTAACATCATTTCTGTAATCCTTTGGGAAAAGAGGTCTCATAGGACGGTCAATTACACGATCTGTAAGGATGGCGTTCTCAGATGCCTTTCCCTCACGCTTGTTAAAACCACCCGGAATTTTTCCTACAGAGTACATCTTCTCCTCGAACTCAACGCTGAGTGGGAAGAAATCCACACCGTCACGTGGCTTGTCAGATGCTGTAGCTGTTGAAAGGACTGTTGTATCACCATACTTGATAAAAACAGCTCCGTTTGCCTGAGCTGCTACTCTTCCGATATCTACAGTAAGAGTCCTGCCGGCAAGTTCCATTGAATAACTTTTGTACATATTAATTCTCCTTAAAATTCTTTTGCAGAAGTGTATTCCTCTTCCGAAACTACTAAACAATACATGTACGCTCATGCACTCTTTAGTGGTCTCGGCTTACTTCTGCTTTTCAAAAAACAATAATAAAAACAATAATAAAAACAATAATAGAGCGGAATAATAATTACTCCGCTCTAAAGAAAATACTATTTTCTGAGTCCTAAACGCTCGATAAGTGAACGATATCTCTCGATATCAATCTCCTTAAGGTATGCAAGTAATCCACGTCTCTGACCGATCATCTTTAACATTCCTCTTCTTGAGTGATGATCCTTTGGGTTCTGTTTGAAATGCTCAGTTAACTCTGCGATTCTTGCTGAAAGAATTGCAATCTGAACCTCTGGTGAACCTGTGTCATTTGGTGTTCTACCGTACTCTGCGATAATAGCCTGTTTCTTTTCCTTTGCGATCATTGTTGATCCTCCTTATATTATAATGCGCCCTGATAACTGTATGATGCTCAGCAATAGGTCGGAGTGTCCAACTACCGAACATGGGCAAAACCATACTTATGCAGTATAGCATAGTAAGCATTTGTTGTAAACTGTTTTTTTATTAATCCGGCAAATATCTTGCGACACAAATCGGATTTCTGTAATATGCATTTGAAACCTTGATTCCATCACGCTTGTTGCTGGCATGTACAATCTGTCCGTTTCCGATATAAATTGCAACATGTGAGATACTCCTTCCACCTCCGTAGAAGAATAAATCTCCCGGCTTTGCTTCAGATGCACTGATTTTTGTGCCGTATGAAGGCTGTGCTCTTGATGAATGCGGTAATGAGATTCCATACTTTCCAAGAATCCTCATTGTGAAGCCTGAGCAGTCAACTCCCTTCTCAAGGCTTGTACCACCCCACACATATCTGTTTCCGACAAACTGTAACGCATACGATACAACAGATGCCCTTACATCTGATACACCGTCACCATACTTCACCTGCTCTATTGTCTTTGCTGTAGGAAGTGCCTGTGCCAGTGTCACATAATCCTGTGATATATATCCTACCGAATCATCCACACTTATCTCAACCCAGCCGTCAGCGACAGAATTAACCGTGAATGCCTCTGAATTTCCAACCTGCGAAAGCACCGCAGCATCTGTTGACTTCTCTGCACGCACATTCAGTGTTTCCGTATTTACTGTGGCAACCGTCTTAATCTCCTGTTCTGCAATAGCCTCTGCCTCATCTCCTGTTACAAGATACTGCTTGTTTACATATCCTGTCACCTTGCCTGATGTGACCTTGTACCATTCTCCGGCATCCTCAAGAAGCTCACAGGCATTGTGATTGGTAAGTATTCCTATTACCTCGCTGTCTGTCGAAGCTTCCTGTCTGATATTTAAGTTTCCGCTGCTTATAACCGACATACCAAGATTTGTATAACCACAGGTCTGTGCGGCTGTCGGTGTCTGAGCTGCTTCATTTGCCTGCTCAGACTCCTGTGAAGCATCGTCTGTCTGCGGTGCGCCCTGTGCAGATGCTGTTACAACATTGCTGTCATTTTGCGCAACAGTAAGCTCAGCTCCGTAGTATGTGAGAGCAGATGTTGCTCCTGCTGTAAGAAGCTCCGTAGCATCTGCCGCCTCTGTCAGACCAAGAGCCACCCCCGCATTGACTGTTCTGTTTTCCTTTAATGATGCTCTGGCATCTACTGTGTTGCCTGAGCTCATAGATACAGCACCTATAATAATAGCAAACGCTACAACGCCTGCTGCCTGTCCTAATTTTAATTTATTTTTCATATAGCCTCCAGTTCATGCTATCCATAATCCCATGTTTACGAGTATATCACAAATTGTTAAAATGTCAATATTTCTCCGTAATATTTCCGTAATATTTGTCATTTTTTCGTTATTTTGGGTAATTTCGCAAAAAAAACAGCCACACTAGAATGTGTGACTGCCTGCATAATTGATTGTATAATTGATATCTGCACTCATCTGGCTCTTTAACGCTTCTATTGAATCAAACTTCATCTCAGGTCTTACGAACTTATGAAGCTCTACCATGATATCCTGTCCGTAAACATCCTGCCCAAAATCTATGATGTATGTCTCTGCACCGATTGGATTTTTGCCCTCTATAGTAGGCTTGCATCCTATATTGGTTACACCAAGGTACCAGTTGTCCCTGACAAGAACTCTTGACATATACACTCCCTTTGGTGGAAGCAGCTTATCGTGCGGCACTGAAAGATTGACTGTCGGAATGCCAATAGTCCTGCCCAGTGCTCTGCCATGCACTACTCTTCCTTTTATGAAAAAGGGATATCCCAGCAGTTCATTCGCCTTTTTAATATGTCCTGCCGCAATCTCCTCGCGGATATAGGTACTGCTTATATCCCTGTCTCCATCCTTTATCTTGTCCACCACAATAAGCTCGTATCCAAGCTCTCCTGCCATCGCAGAAAGCAGCCGATGGTCTCCTGCCCTGTTGTGCCCGAAACGGAAATCATCTCCGACAATGATACACTTGACATTAAGACTTTTAACTATCCATCTGACAAACGCATCCGCCTCCATCGTCATCACCTGTGGCACAAACGGACACTCTATCAGATAGTCAATACCTGATTTTTCAAACACATACTCTTTTTCATCATTTGTGATTATAACCTTTGACTCAACGCCAAGTACCTCCGATTTGGGAGGAATGTCAAACGTAAATATGATGCGCTTGTAGCCATGCAGATTGCTCTGTTCAATTTGCTTTTCCATTAGAAATTCATGTCCTCTGTGAAGCCCGTCAAACTTTCCAAACGAGATGACGGACGGCTCCTTGACATGAAAATCCAGAGTTTTGCTTATATATTCCATAATATCTGTATACTATTCTATTCCATAAAAATCTTAACCGGCTTAAACTCACCGGTCTCATCAAGATACGAATACACACCGACAAATATGCCCTCATGATTATATACTCTGTATCTTATATCAGAGTCAGCACTGTGTTTTAAATAATCCGTAAGCACTGCCGGAATTTTATTTCCATTTCTGACAAGCTTATCAGCATCTGATGCAGTATGCACTGCCGGCAGATTTTCGAATACTCCGTCAACAGGCATAACCATATCAAAGCAGCCTTCATCCACCTTTGACTGAATCTGTGAAAGTGTAAGTGCATGCTCTAAGTCAAAGCCTGCCACCCTTACTCTAAGCAGTGACTTCATGCAGCCATGACAGCCCAGCCTCTCTCCGATGTCATTGCACAGCGTCCTGATATATGTGCCCTTTGAACAGTGCACCGTCATCGTAACCTCAGGCAAATCAATGCTTTCAACCTTGATATCAAACACCTCGATATCCCTGGCTTTTCTCTCTATAACCTTGCCCTCCCTGGCAAGCTCATAGAGCTTTTTCCCATTGACCTTTAGAGCCGAATACATTGGCGGCACCTGCTTTTGTCTGCCAATAAACTGTGATATTGCATCATACACCGCCTGCTTGGTCACATTGACCTTAGCCTGATTTAAGATCTGCCCTGAAATATCCTGTGTATCTGTCTCCTGTCCTAAAAGCAGCACAGCTTTATAGACCTTGTCCTTATCTGTCAAAAGGTCACACACTCTGGTTGCCTTTCCAAGGCAGACAGGAAGGACGCCCTCTGCATCAGGATCAAGTGTACCTGTATGACCTATCTTCTTCTGGTGGAATATGCCTCGAAGCTTTGCCACAACGTCAAAGCTTGTATAGCCCTTTTCCTTGTATACATTGATTATTCCATTAACCATCTGCCCAAGAATCTCTCCCTAAATATTGTCCTTAATTGCCGTAAGGATGCGGTCTGTTGCCACATCAAGCGGTCCTTCAATCGTAAATCCGGCGGCCTTTACATGTCCACCGCCGCCAAATACTGACGCAACCTTTGCCACATCATAATCACCGTTTACGCGCAGACTGCCCTTGTAGGTACCATCCTCATTTTCGTAGAGAAATACAGCAACCTTTATATCCTTTGTCACGCGCAGCTGATTTACAATACCGTCGAGATGCTTTGGAAGCACATCGTACTTTTCCATCTCAGCGCGCGATACTGCAGACAATATAACATCACCATTCAGATACAAAGCAGCATTCAAAAGTGCCTGACCCATAATCTTGTTCTGCGCGAACGTCTTTGTATAAAATGTATCATCGATTATTCTTGAATAATCAATGCCCATCTCCATCAAAGAGCCTGCTATATCCATAGTCTTTTTTGAAGTGCATGAATACTGGAACACGCCTGTATCATGCACCATGCCTGTGTAAATACACTCTGCTATCTGTATTGTGATGCGCTCCTTTGGCAGAAGCTCGAACACAAGCTCACAGGTCGAGCTAGCATCCGGAAAGATGTAATTTGCTTCTGCAAAGGCCCCGTTTGTAACATGATGATCTATGCAAAGTGTCCTTTTTGCAGACTCAAAATACTTAGCTGCACTTCCCAGTCTGCCTGTGTCACTGCAGTCACATGCTATGAACAGATCGTATACTGTATCATCCGCATAGCTGCTGTCAATCTCATCTGCTCTTTGCATGAACTTAAAGATGTTTGGGCTTGGCTCTAAATAAAGCCTTGCCTTTATATCAGGATAATAATCCTTTATGTAGTTGTATACCGCAAGTGTTGAACCGACACAGTCGCCGTCCGGTCTCACATGACCGGAAACGGCAACTGATTGTGCATCCTTTAATATAGAATCAATCTCTGTCATAATCAATCCTCTTTGTTAATCCTCTTTGAGATTTTTTGTTACTTCATCAATCTTTTTAGACATCTCAACACCATACTCTATAGACTGGTCTATGATAAATGTAATGGCAGGTGTATTTCTTAAATTGATGTTCTTTGCGAGAGTTCTGCGTATATATCCCTCCGCTGACTTAAGTCCTGCAAGTGTATCAGCCTGTGATTTCTTGTCACCCAGCACACTGATATAAGCCTTTGCTGTCTTTAAATCAGGTGCCACCTCGACAGCAACAACACTTGTCATGGGATTGATACGCGGATCCTTTATCTCACCGCGTATGATATTTGACAGTTCACGCATTACCTCTTCGTTGATACGAATATTTTTTATGCTGTTCTTTCTCATATAATCCCGCTTTCTTTTTATATTAAACCGTAACTATCCGAATAGCTGCATTAATTCAAGATAACCAATATATGATTATCTCGGAACCTCTACCATCTTGTAAGCTTCAACTATATCGAATTCCTGAATATCATTAAATCCGTCAAATACAAGACCACACTCATAGCCTGTCTTGACCTCCTTGACGTCATCCTTGAATCTCTTGAGTGAAGCAAGGTCTCCCTCGAATATCTGCTCACCCTCTCTGCTAATTCTGACCCGGCAGCCTCTCTCCATAAATCCGTCAAGCACATATGAACCTGCAATGTTTCCAACTCCTGAGGCCTTGAAAATCTGTCTGATTTCCGCATGTCCGATAACCTTCTCCTCAAATACAGGATCAAGCATACCCTTCATGGCAGCAGATACATCCTCGATTGCATTGTAGATGACCTTGTAAAGTCTGATATCTACGCCCTCACGGTCTGCTGTAGCCTTGGCAACAGGATCCGGTCTGACATTAAAGCCAATGATGATTGCATTTGATGCTGATGCAAGGATAACATCTGACTCGTTGATGGCACCAACGCCGCCATGGATAACCTTGACCACAACCTCCTCATTTGAAAGCTTGACAAGACTCTGCTTAACAGCTTCAACTGAACCCTGTACATCTGCCTTTACGATGATATCAAGCTCCTTCATGTTGCCTGACTGAATCTGTGAGAACAGATCATCAAGTGACATCTTTGCCTTTGTATCCTCGATGAGCTTATTCTTTTCCTCTGAAATATATGTGTCAGAGAATGCCTTTGCCTCCTTCTCTGAATCACATGCCACAAATGTCTCTCCTGCTGAAGGCACACTGTTGAGTCCAAGTATCTCTACAGGTGTAGAAGGCTTAGCCTCCTTTACTCTGCGGCCCTTGTCATCAATCATGGCTCTTACCTTACCATAGCTGCTTCCGCATGCGATAGGATCTCCGACATGGAGTGTTCCTTTTTGTACAAGCACTGTGGCAACCGCACCACGGCCCTTGTCAAGCTGCGCCTCGATTACGAGACCTCTTGCATTTCTGTCCGGATTAGCCTTGAGCTCGAGCACCTCTGCTGTGAGAAGAATCATCTCAAGGAGATTGTCGATACCCTCCTTAGTATGTGCAGATACAGGACAGAATATTGTGCTTCCGCCCCAATCCTCCGGGATAAGCTCATACTCTGAGAGCTCCTGCTTAACCTTGTCGATATTGGCACTTGGCTTATCTATCTTGTTGACAGCAACGATAATCTCTACACCTGCTGCCTTTGCATGGTTTATTGCCTCAACAGTCTGTGGCATTACACCATCATCTGCAGCAACAACAAGGATTGCGATATCAGTAGAGTTTGCACCACGCATACGCATTGCTGTAAATGCCTCATGTCCCGGTGTATCAAGGAATGTGATGTTCTGGTCATTGATTGATACAACAGATGCTCCAATGTGCTGTGTGATACCACCTGCCTCACGGTCTGTAACACGTGTCTGTCTGATGGCATCAAGCAGTGATGTCTTACCATGATCTACGTGACCCATTACGCAGACTACAGGTGGACGAGGAACCATCTTGCTCTCATCCTCTTCATCCTCCTTGAGAAGCTCTGCAATCACATCGACCTTCTCCTCTTCCTCACAGATGAAATTGAACTCTAAAGCAATCTCCTCGGCAGCTGCAAAATCAACCTCAGAGTTAACTGTTACCATCTCGCCCTTCATGAAAAGCTTCTTTACGATGGCTGAAGGCTGAACCTTCATCTTATCAGCTAAGTCCCTTATTGTAATCTTCTCCGGAAGAGAAATTGTCTTAATCTCGTTCTCATCCTCTTTTGGCTGTGCCTTAGGCTGCTGTGGCTTTTTCTTACCGCCGTGCTTCTCGAGATTGATGTAATTCTCCTGCTTCTTTCCGAGCTTATCCTGCTTCTGGCTCTGATTGTGATTGTGCTTATTCTTTCTGTCGTTGCCTCTGTCTCTGCTCTCCTTTCCTCTTACATCATCAGGAGCTGCAACTGCAACTGTTTCTTTTCTGAAACGGTTTCTGTCATCACCTCTGCCGCCTGTTCTATCGTTATTTCTGTCATTACTGCGGCTTCTGTCGTTGCTTCTGCTTCTGTCATTATTTCTGTCAAAGCTTCTGCCACCCTCTGCAGGACGTTTGGAGTCATTTCTGAAGCCTCTGTTATTGTCTCTATTATTGTCTCTGCTGTTATCTCGGTTATTGTTGTCGCGATTGTTTGTTCTTCTATCGCTGTTTCTGTCCGTATTTCTGCTTCTGTCGGCATTTCTGTCAGTAGTTCTGTTGTTGATTCTGTCGCCATTGTCCTGACGTCTGTCGCTTCTTCTATCAGCGTCAGCCTGACGTGCCGGACGCGAATTGGCTGCCTTCATATCTGCATACGGATCCGCTGTACGCTCACTTATAGGGCGCATAGCTCTCTCTCCGACAGGTCTTGGCTTAATAATGCTGTGCTGCTCAGGACGTGATGACTGATTATCGCGTCTTCCATTGCCATTCCTGCGCTGCGAACTGTTATTTCCATTATTTCCGCTGCCGTTTCCACCATTTGTTTTCCTACCCTGCTTACTGTACTGGGCATTGAAAACAGCTGTGATGCTTGCCTTTTTCTTTGGTCTGTCGGCTGCCTTAGCCTCATCCTTTTTAGGTTCTTCCTTTTTAGGTTCTTCCTTCTTAGGTGCATCTTTTTTTACTTCTGTTTTTGCGTACTTCTTTCGCACAATTTGCTGTGCCTCATCCTCAAGACCGCTCTGCACATTTTTGACAGCAAACTGTGTGCCGTTTAATGTGTCTATGACGTCCTGCGACTTTATATTTAATTCTTTTGCAAGTTCATGAACTCTCATTTTTGCCATATATCTATTTTCCTCCATTATTCAGTTTTATTCGACTGCAGCTTTTTTATCACTGCATTTGCAAGGTTTTCATCCGTTACTGCAAGGGAAGCGCGAAACTCTTTGCCTATTGCATTCCCTAACCCCACCTTGTCACTATAAAAATAAATCGGAACCTCATAGAAAGCAGTCATATCCGAAAAATGCTTCTTTGTGTTGTCTGATGAATCATCTGCAACTATCACTAAAAATGCCTTTCCTGTCTTTACAGCTTTCTCGGTAGAAAACTCTCCGCTAACCACATTGCCTGACTTTGCTGCTAAGCCCAGCATAGAAAGTACTCTATCTGTCAATTTGGTTCATCTCCTTTTCAAGCTCCTCATATACCTGTTCTGATACACTAACACCAAGGGAACGCTCAAGTGCCTTTGTCTTTTTAGCCTTTTTAAAGCATTCAAGGCTCTTACATATATAAGCTCCCCTGCCGTTTTTCTTGCCGGTGTCATCGAGAATTATGTCGCCCTCCGCAGTCTTTACCACGCGAATAAGTGACTTCTTTTCCTTCATCTCCTGACAGCCTACGCATTTGCGCATTGGAATCTTTTTATTTGCCATTACTGCTCATCACCACTATCTGCCGCATCATTTTCTGTACCTGCTGCTTCGTTCTCGTCAGCCTCTGTATCAAAAGCCTCTGCCTGTACATCTGCCTGTTCTGTATCAGCTAATCTCTCGTTCTCAGCAAGCTCCTCATCCGAATAATCATAATCGTCATCATAATCATCCTCTTCATAGTCATTCTCATAATCCATGAAGTCCCCTGACTCTCTGGCCTGTGTCTCGCTCTTGATATCAATCTTGAAGCCTGTAAGTCTTGCTGCAAGTCTTGCATTCTGTCCTTCCTTACCGATTGCAAGTGAAAGCTGATAATCCGGAACAACAACCTTTGCTGATTTCTCATCTGCATCTGCGATAACAGAGATAACCTTTGCAGGGCTAAGTGCGTTCTGGATAAGTATTGCCGGATTCTCATCCCATGTGATGATATCGATTTTCTCACCGCGAAGCTCATTTACGATAGCATTTACTCTGGCACCATTCATACCTACACATGCTCCTACAGGGTCTACGTTTGGATCATTTGACCATACTGCAATCTTTGTTCTGCTTCCGGCCTCACGTGAAATAGCCTTTATCTCAACTATGCCCTCTTTAACCTCTGTAACCTCTGACTCGAAAAGTCTCTTCACAAGCTCAGGATGTGTTCTTGAAACAAGAATCTTTGGTCCCTTTGATGTGGACTTAACCTCAAGGATATATACCTTGATACGCTCTGTAGGCTTGAATACCTCACCCTTTATCTGCTCACTCTCAGTCAGAAGTGCATCTGCCTTACCTAAGTTGATGCTGACATTCTTTCCGATGTATCTTTGAACAACACCTGTCACAACATCCTTTTCCTTGCTGTTGTACTCGTCAAATATTACCTTTCTCTCCTCCTCGCGGATTTTCTGAAGGATAACATTCTTTGCGTTCTGTGTAGCAATACGTCCGAATTCCTTTGACTTAACCTCAACTCTCACGATATCTCCAAGCTGATAGTTACCGTTTACCTTGTGCGCATCTGCTAAGGAAATCTCCTCAACCGGATCCTCAACCGTATCTACAACCGTCTTCTCCTGGTAGCATGAGAAAGCACATGTCTCAGGATCTATTTCTACCTTTACATTGTCTGATTTACCAAAATGGTTCTTGCAGGCAGTCACAAGAGAGTTCTCAATTGCCTCAAGTAAAGTTTCTTTACTGATGTTTTTCTCCTGCTCTAATATATTTAACGCTTCTAATAACTCATTGCTCATTATTTTTTCCTCCTATTTGTGTTATCGTGCGCTTTAATTAAAAATCCAATGCCTGACGTATAAGCGCAATGTCACTCTTATTGAATGTAGTCTCATTGCCGTCTTCATCGGTTATTGTCACTGTATCCTTATCATAGGCTTTAAGCAGACCATAAAATTCCTTTGATTTGTTGATAGCTCTGTATGTGCGAATCTCTATCTCCTTATTCATATTGCGCACATAGTCCTTTTCCTTCTTGAGAGGTCTTCCAAGCCCCGGCGAGCTGACCTCGAAGGTGTACGAATCAGGAATATAGTCCTCTCTGTCGAGAATCTCATTCATCTGCCTTGCAACCACTTCACAGTCATCAACAGTTATGCCACCCTCCTTATCGATATATGCTCTCAGGTAGTTCATACCGCCTTCCTTAACATACTCGACATCAACAAGCTCAAAATTCATGCTGTCAAGAATTGGTTGTATAAAGTTCTCCGTCTTTGCCTCATATACACTTGCCTTTGACATTTTATCACCTCTCTTTTTTATACTTGTAACTATTCATAATTGTTCCAGGTGGTTCTGAATAGCTGCCTGATGTTTATAAACGTGAATTGAGAGAGGACTTTTGCCCTCTCTCAATCTAGTCAACGTTGTTATCATAGGTATAATAGCACTATCAGAAAAAAAAATCAAGTTTTTTTAAAAAAGTACTTGCTTTTTTTGAAACTCCATGATAGTATAATACACGGTTCGTTGGTCAAGCGGTTAAGACGCCGCCCTCTCACGGCGGAAACACGGGTTCGATTCCCGTACGGACTGCTCACTGATATTTATTTAATTAAATACAGCCCAACCCGAAAGCATCGCATTTATGCGATGTTTTTTTATTGTTGTTGATACCGGACGCACCCGCAGTGCCGAAATGCATCTTGCATGCGCTAACGCTACGCTGTCAAGATACTGTACGAATTATGCTTTTTAGGCTCACTTTGCTTGACGAAACCGTCGAAACGCGCCGTCCATGGCGCGGTTCTCCTTGACTTGCCTTCCATGGCAAGTCATTTCTGTGTTTCATGGGCATAATTCTACAGTATCTAAACAGCTTCGCTAATCGCTTATGCAAGGTGCATTTCGGTGCTGTGGGTACGTCCGGTGTCTATCCACGCTATGATAAATATTTCCGCCTTAAAGTAAAATTGCCTTGGAGCATTCCGTTTACCACAGAATGCTCCAAGGCATAAATATTTTAAGTATAAGCCTGAATTAAAAATTAATCATAATTAATCATCATATCCATTAGGATTGTTCTTCTGCCATCTCCATGAGTCGGCACACATCTCCTTAATACCATACTGTGCTTCCCAGCCGAGCTCTCTCTTGGCCTTTGATGGGTCACAGTAGCATGTAGCAATATCGCCAGGTCTTCTAGGCTTTATTGTATAAGGAATCTTAACACCTGTTGCAGCCTCGAAATTCTTTACGATATCAAGCACGCTGTAGCCGTGTCCTGTTCCAAGATTGTAGATGCAAAGACCTGCATTCTCCTCAATTTTCTTTAAAGCCTTGACATGTCCAACCGCAAGGTCAACTACATGGATGTAATCTCTCACACCTGTTCCGTCAGGAGTATCATAGTCATCTCCGAATACTCCAAGCTCTTTGAGCTTGCCTACTGCCACCTGTGTGATGTAAGGCATGAGGTTGTTTGGAATACCGTTTGGATTCTCACCCATTGTACCACTCTTATGAGCTCCGATTGGATTGAAGTAACGAAGAAGAATGACGTTCCACTCATTATCTGCCTTATAGATATCCATAAGTATCTGCTCAAGCATAGACTTTGTCCAGCCATATGGGTTTGTACACTGTCCCTTTGGACACTCCTCTGTGATAGGAATCTGTGCAGGATCTCCGTATACTGTAGCTGATGAAGAGAAAATGATGCTCTTGCAGCCATTCTGTCTCATCACATCAACAAGTGTAAGTGTTCCTGCAATATTATTGTTATAGTACTCCCAAGGCTTTGCCACAGACTCTCCTACTGCTTTGAGTCCTGCAAAGTGAATACAGCTATCTATCTTTTCTTCCTTAAAAATCTTATTTAAGATGTCTCTGTCAAGGATATCTCCCTTATAGAACTTTACTTCTTTGCCTGTAAGAGCCTTAACTCTGTCAAGTGACTTCTCAGATGAATTTGAAAGATTGTCAAGTACTACAACATCGTAGCCTGCATCAAGAAGCTCCACACATGTGTGGCTTCCGATATATCCGGCTCCACCAGTAACTAAAATTGCCATAATAAATATCTCCTTTTCATTTTTGTTAAATTTATTGTAGCGCATTTGCTCATTTTTGTATAGAATAAAATGTAGAAGAAATATGTAAAAATGTTGTAAAGGTAGGCAATATGAACAATAAATACAAAAATTCCTATATCGTAAAAGAAAAAGAGCTTGTATCTCTGTCCGTATATAACGTAGGCTTCCAGAGCTGTGATAGCCTGTATCAGTGGGGCCCCGGTATCAGAGACCATTATCTGATTCACTATATCATAAGCGGTAAAGGCCGCTACACTGTAAATGGCAGTGTTCACACATTAACTCCCGGTGATGCGTTTCTCGTATATCCAAATACCGAAGTGATTTATCAGGCTGATGCCGAAGATCCTTGGGAATATACCTGGGTAGGCTTTACCGGCAGCGATGCTGCAACCATTTTAAGAGCCACTGATTTCACAAAAGCGCATCCATACATACACAGTGTATCAAACGGAAACGAAATCAAAAGACAGCTCATGCATATATACGACGCCAGAGGCACAGAATTTGAAAATGCACTCGAAATGACCGGGCGACTCTACACCACCCTCGCTCTTTTTGTCAGCGCCGCCACATCAAAGCCACCGCAAAACAGTGCAAACTCATATGTACAAAAGGGCATCGAATACATCTCCGCCAACTATTCATATCCTATCACCGTTGAGGATATTGCATCATATATAGGCTTAAGCCGAAGTCACCTGTTCCGTTCCTTCCAGAGCATCCTAGGTGTATCGCCAAAGGAATATCTGACCGATTTCAGAATCAAACAGGCATGCTATCTGCTTAAACACTCCTCATTGTCCATCACAGCAATTGCAGGCTCTATAGGGTTTGATAACAGCCTTTATTTTTCAAAGACCTTTCATAAAATAAAAGGCCTTTCGCCTAAGGAGTATCGCAGTAAATACAAAAAAACTCAAGAATAAAAAAGCTGCCGGGCTTCACATGAAGCCCGGCAGCTTTTTTCATATATCTCTTTATGCTAAACTAAGCAAGCTTAGATTTAGCAACCTCTACTAATTTAGCAAATCCTGCTGCATCTGTAACAGCCATATCAGCTAATACCTTACGGTTAAGGTCAACGTTTGCTAACTTTAAGCCGTGCATGAACTGGCTGTATGAAAGTCCGTTGAGACGAGCTGCTGCGTTGATACGAGCAATCCATAACTGACGGAACTGTCTCTTTCTCTCTTTACGTCCAGCGTATGAGCTTGTAAGTGCTCTCATAACTGACTGCTTTGCTACTCTATACTGCTTAGATCTAGCGCCTCTATAACCCTTTGCTAACTTTAATGTTCTGTTATGTCTTTTCTTAGCGCCTAAACCGCCTTTAACTCTTGCCATTTGTTGATTCCTCCTTAACTAATACTACCGATTACATGTATGGTAAAATCTTCTTCATATTCTTAACATTTGTCTCATCTGTCATTGTTGCTTTTCTGAGATTTCTCTTTGTCTTTGTTGTTTTCTTAGTTAAGATATGTCTCTTGTAGGCTTTATTTCTTTTTAACTTTCCTGTTCCTGTAACTTTGAAACGTTTTGCAGCTGCTCTGCTTGTTTTCATTTTTGGCATTGTGTGTTCCTCCTTAAATTGTTATCTCTTTTCTGCCAGCACCATACCGATGCTTCTTCCTTCAACCTTTGGTGCTTTCTCCACTACCGCTACATCTGAAAGATTCTCCGCTATATCATCAAGGATATGTTTGCTTGCATTCATATGAGCCATCTCACGTCCTCTGAATCTGAGTGTGATCTTTACCTTATTTCCTTTTGCAAGAAACTTCTTTGCAGCATTCATCTTGGTATTCAAGTCGTTAGCCTCAATGTTAGGTGAGAGACGAATCTCTTTCAATTCAACGGTCTTCTGCTTTTTCTTTGCATCCTTTTCCTTACGGGCCTGCTCATAACGATACTTACCATAATCAATCACCTTGCATACAGGTGGCTTTGCATTTGGTGCTATCTTTACTAAATCAAGTCCTGCCTCGTCTGCAATCTTTTGAGCTTCTCTTGAAGAAACAATTCCTAACTGCTCTCCATCCGCTCCAATCAGTCGAACTTCTCTGTCTCTGATCTGTTCATTAATCATTAATTCGCTAATGGTCTTGTACCTCCATAAAAAATAGTGGATAGGCAGACTATCCACTATACAATCTTCAACACAAATGTTTGAAAATATTAACGCTAAGTCGCGCCATTGCGCTTAGGTGAGAGTGGATACTCTACTTTGTTTTCATACAACTATTAGAATATAGCACAGACAATTTCTGTTGTCAACACTTTTATCTAAATTTCTATCATCTAATATGTACCAAGAATCTTAAGGGCAATTGCCTCTTCCCTTATGCCTCTTAACGCATTCTGCACCGCTGTATCCGTAAAACGTCCTTCAAAATCAACAAAGAACCTGTACTCCCATGCCTTATCAGATATCGGACGAGACTGGATATTTAACATATTGATTCCATTGTATATAAAGTGTGCCAGCATATGATACAGTGCACCACTCTTGTGAGGTGTCTCAAAGCATATGCTTATCCTGTCCGCATCTCTGCGGCATACCCTTTTAGCCGACACAATTATAAACCTTGTTGCATTGTTTTTATTGTTCTGTATGCGGCTCTCAAGCACTTGAAGCCCGTATATATCAGCCGAGATATGGCTAGCTATGCCAGCCTGTGTGATATCTCCGTCATCCTTTACCTTCTTTGCAGAAAAAGCTGTATTCCTGACAGCCACCTGGTTAATATCCTTATGCTCATCAAAAAAATCTGAGCACTGCATAAGTGCCTGCGGATGTGAATACACAGTCCTGATATCAGAAATCTTTGCACCCGGGAGTCCCATCAGACTGTGGTCGATGCGTATAATCTGCTCCCCAACTATATAATTGTCGTATTCAACAAGCAGATCATAGTTTTCCGATACAATACCGGCTGAAGAATTCTCTATCGGAAGCACTGCATAATCAGCCTTTCCGCATTTGATATCCTCCATGGCATCCTTCCAGGAATCCACGTTGTAGCCATTACAGTTCTCGCCAAAGTATGTCTTCATGGCAAGCTGTGAGTATGCACCCTCAACTCCCTGAAACACAATCCTTGCATTGGAAAAATCCAGGCTGTCTACCTCAGTAAAGTTTTCCTTCTCCACTATGCCATGCTCAGTCATAAGCTGATACTGCTTCTTTCTACTGGTCGACATAATCTGTTCAAAAAGCTCAACTATACCGTGCTTCAAAAACTCATCATCTGCAAGAGACGATAATTTCTCAAGCTTTTCATCCTCTCTCGTCTTGTCAAAGACCTTTTTGCCGGTGGTTATCTTATACTCGGCAACGTGCTTTGAGATATCCATTCTTTCCTTATATAATCTAACTATTTCACTGTCTATCTCATCGATAGACTCTCTCAATTTCATTAAATCTTCCATTATTGTCTCCTAAAAAAGATATAATAAAATATTATTACAAAATTTATAGAAAGGCAAGTAATCCTTGAAAGATTTATCATATATAGATATAATTTAGTTAATATCTAAGCATAAATATCAAATACCCTAGGGAGAATTACATGAAAAAATATCTAAAAATAATTATTCCACTAATTTTAATATGCATCACAGGCCTTGTTATATACCATTTTGTATCAAAGGTAAAGCTTAATTCATCCTATGTAAATGGTAATACTGCAGGTAATCTGTACAATGCCGGGCTCTTCTGTGAAAGTGACGGTGAAGTATTTTTCTCAAATACAAACGACAACGGCAGGCTGTATGCCATGAATATTGACGGCAGCAATATACATAAACTGAGCAATGACACCGCCATGTACATAAATGCAGATAAAAACTATGTCTATTACGTAAGAAACAACAATCAGAAAATCACAAGTCAGACCTTCTTTTCATATGACAGGAACAGTCTCTGCCGTATAAAAAGAAATGGCCATGGCTCCACCGTACTGGATCCTGACCCATGCATCTATGCATCCCTGATAGGCAACTACATATATTATCTGCACTATGACACACAAACAGCTACCTCTCTATACCGCATCAGAATAGATGGAGAAGAAAAAAAGAAAATAAAAAGCCACTATCTGTTCACCTGCAACACATCAGACCGGTATTTTTATTATAATAATCCAAAAAACGGACAGCTATACAGATATGACACTGCTTCACAGAGTGAAGCCTTATTCTACGACTGCAACTGCTACAAGCCGGTTGTGCTGGATGACACAAATGTATACTACATGGATGTAAATCGTGACAATGCGATTGTCCACGTCAATATCAACAATCCAAATCCTGTAGTTTTAACGGAGGCCAATATTGAGCATTACAATGTATATGGCAGTCTGATATTCTATCAGCGCGGTGGTGATAATCCGGCACTGTGTGTTGTAAAAAATGACGGCACCGGCTTTAAAGAGCTTGCTAAGGGTGAGTTTTGCAACATAAACGTAACATCACAGTATGTGTATTTCACAGATTTTGTCTCGAACAAAGAGTACTGTACATCCACACAGAATCCGGATACAATAAAGGCTTTACAGCCATAACAGATAATTTCATTAAAAAGAACACGCATGATTGATCAACTCATGCGTGTTTTTTATTAATTCATATAAAATTCAAATCTTGATCTGTATATATCACTGCACTTTCCGGTATTCTGGTCTATCGCAATAACAGAAAGCACATTATTTCCCTCAGGAACAGGTATTGGAGCTGTATACTCTGTTGATGCAGCACTCGGATCTGACGAATCCCAGGTATAGTATACCTTGCAATTTTCAGGTACTGTGATTGTAATGTCTGTCTGTGCACCAAATGTACCTCCGTCAGGGTCTATCTCCGGTGCATCCGGTGCCTCAAACTCGATTTCATACTTGGCAGATGCCACCTCGCTTTTGATTCCTCTGTCATCAACCGCAACAGCTGTTATCTCATATGTGCCTTCCTTGTCCAGGGTGATCGGGCTATAATATCTTTCTCCTCTGGTCAAAGGATCATCCGAATCATATGAATAGTATATTTTGGTATCGCTGTCTGCATCTATAGAAAGCTCAATAGTCTCTCCATACTTGCCACTGCTCTTGCTAAACTGCGGTTTAGATACAGTATAATCCGCAAAAAGCTTTAAAACAGATGCATCCTTAGCACTCTCACGCAGCGCAGCAATTGCATCATAATCCTTTTTTGATTCATAAATCGAGATAAGCTGCTTATAAGCCTCTTTGCTCTTTGGATCAATATTGATAATTTCCTGATACAGCACAAGAGCGGCATCATAATCCTTCTTCGACATATATATATCAGCCAAAGCAAATCTGACATCTGTATTATCCGAATCAATCGACAAAGCCTTCTCATAATAAGAAACCGCGGAATTTATATTCCCCGCCGAATAAGCCGCCTTTGCCTGCTTCACCTGATAATCAAATGAATTGTCATGTGATCTGCTTACATTACGTGTAATAGCTGCAATAAGTATTACAATTGCTACAGCGCACACTACAGCTGATATAATAATTATCTTCTTCTGCTGCGCTCTCTTTGCCCTCTGTCCGTCAGACTGCGGCTTCTCACACGGTTGTTTCGTCTGAGACTGCTGCTCACCTGTCTGAGCCTGTCTCACTTGCTGCTTTACAGACTGTGACATTCTGTCCGGTTTTTGTCCGTTCCACTGACCGGCACTATGAAGCTGTTCCCTCACCGGCTCATCAAACCTGATTGTCCTATCAGACACAGGCTTTGCAGTCTTTTGTCCATCAGTTCGCCTGTCATCATTTCCAACCAGATTATCAAGATAATCATCAAATTCGTTGTAATCAGGCACTATCTGAACCGGATGCCCACAGACATCACAGTACAGACTGCCCGCCTTCAATTCATTACCACAATTGGCACATCTCATACATCTAATCCTCTTACATATTGTCTAATTATCTAATTATCTCTTCATAGCCTCAACACAATTGCTCATGAGCATCGCAATTGTCATAGGACCTACACCGCCCGGTACAGGTGTGATATGTGACGCTTTAGACACAACAGAATCAAAATCCACATCACCACACAGCTTATTTTCAGCATTTCTATGGATTCCAACATCAATGACAACCGCACCATCCTTCACATATGAAGCATCTATAAACTTAGGCTTTCCTATTGCCACTATAAGTATATCGGCATTTTTACATACATCTTTTAAATCCTTTGTATGTGAATGACATACCGTAACAGTTGCATTCTCCCTAAGCATGAGAAGTGACATAGGCTTGCCGACTATATTGCTTCTGCCAACCACAACACAGCTTTTACCATCAATATCTATATTGCTTCTCTTTAAAAGCTGAATGATACCGGCCGGAGTACACGGCAAAAAACCAGGCTTTCCTATAACCATCGCTCCAACACTCTGTGGACTGAAGCCATCAACATCCTTCTTCGGATCAATAGCATCAATAACCTTGTCCTCATCGATATGCTTTGGCAGCGGAAGCTGACAGAGAATACCATTTACAGAAGCATCAGCATTGAGCTTTTCGATAAGTTTTAATATCTCATCCTCCGTAGTCTCCTCTGCAAGTTCATACGAAAGCGATTTGATTCCGACATACTCACATGCCTTTTTCTTGTTGCGCACATACACTGATGATGCAGGATCATTTCCAACCTGAATCACCGCAAGGCAGCCCTCGATGCCTTTTTTCTTAAGCTCTGCCACTTCTTCCTTAAGCTCATCCTTAATCTGTGTTGAAATTAATTTTCCGTCTATTAGATTAGCCATATTCCCTCCTAGAATAATCCTGTGATCACACCATTGTCATCCACATCAATACCGTATGCAGCCGGCTTCTTTGAAAGTCCCGGCATAGTCATAATAGAACCGTTTACTGCTACAACAAAGCCTGCACCTGCTGACGCATAAACCTCACGTACGTTGATTTTAAAGCCACTTGGTCTGCCAAGCTTCTTAGCATCATCAGAAAGCGAATACTGTGTCTTTGCCATACATACTGGAAAATCTCCCATTCCAAGGTCTGTAATTCTCTTAAGCTCTCTCTCTGCTGCCGGAGAATATGTAACACCATCCGCTCCATATATTTCTTTTGCAACAGTTTCAATCTTTTCCTTAAGTGACAGGCTATCATCATAGAGCACCTTAAAATTGCTTTCCTTGTGCTCGATTGTTTCAAGTACCTTGTTGGCAAGGTCAATTCCGCCTTCGCCACCCTTCTCCCATACCTCTGAGAGTGCAAATTCACAGCCTCTTTCCTTACAGAACTGCTCTACAAAATCAGTCTCAGCCTTTGTATCTGTGACAAATGAATTTAATGTAACAACTACAGGTACTCCAAACTTGTGAAGATTCTCAATATGCTTCTCAAGGTTTACGATTCCAGCCTTAAGTGCATCAAGATTCTCTGCTGAAAGCTCATCCTTCGGCACACCGCCATTATATTTTAATGCTCTGATTGTTGCAACAAGTACAACTGCATCAGGCTTAAGTCCTGCCATACGGCACTTGATATCAAAGAACTTCTCTGCGCCAAGGTCTGCGCCAAAGCCTGCCTCAGTGATAACATAGTCTGCAAGCTTTAATGCTGTCTTTGTGGCACGGACACTGTTACAGCCGTGTGCTATATTGGCAAAAGGTCCACCGTGAACTATTGCCGGTGTATGCTCAAGTGTCTGGATAAGGTTCGGCTTTAAGGCATCCTTTAAGAGAGCTGCCATAGAGCCTGTAGCCTGAAGATCATCGGCTGTGACAGGCTTTCCGTCAAAGGTGTATGCCACGATAATTCTGCCAAGGCGTTTCTTTAAATCTGCCATATCATCAGCCAGGCAGAGTATAGCCATAATCTCAGATGCTACAGTGATGACAAAATGATCCTCTCTGACCATTCCGTCCATCTTGCTTCCAAGACCAACAACGATATTTCTAAGGACACGGTCATTCATATCCATACATCTCTTCCATACAATCTGGCGTGGGTCGATACCAAGCTCGTTTCCCTGCTGGATATGGTTGTCAAGAAGTGCTGCAAGCAGATTGTTCGCAGATGTAATTGCATGAAAATCTCCTGTAAAATGAAGATTTAAATCCTCCATTGGGACAACCTGTGCATATCCGCCACCGGCTGCTCCTCCCTTGATACCAAAGCAAGGTCCAAGTGACGGCTCACGAAGTGCGATAAGTGCTTTCTTTCCCAGGCGTCCAAATGCCTCTCCAAGACCGACGCTTGTGGTTGTCTTTCCCTCTCCTGCAGGAGTCGGGTTTATAGCTGTAACAAGTATGAGCTTTCCGTCAGGATTTTTCTTTGTGCGATTGATGAGCTCATCGGAAATCTTTGCCTTATACTTTCCATAAAGCTCTAAGTCATCCTCTTTAATCCCTATAGATGCTGCTACATCCTTGATTGGAAGCATTGTAGCTTCCTGTGCGATCTGAATATCTGTTTTCATTTTTCTTTGCTCCTTTGTGTTAATTATTATCTAATATAGTATCTAATTCCTCTTTAGTCACCAGAACCTTGCGGGGCTTTGTCCCCTCCTCAGGTCCCACTACACCGGCCTCTTCGAGCTGATCCATGATGCGGGCCGCCCTGTTGAAGCCAATTTTAAGATATCTTTGAAGCATTCCGATTGAAGCCCGTTCCTTATCTGTGATAATTGACGCTGCCTCCGCAAAGTAAGAGTCCCTGCCATCATCCGTGTTTTCCACATCTGAAATGGTAACGGTTGTATTTGTCGTATCATTCGACAGGCTCTCCATCTTTTGTGCCACATCATTACTGTACTGTGCATTCTCATTATTTTCAATAATAAATTTCACAATATCGGAAACTTCTTTATCTGAAACGAATGCGCCCTGTACTCGAAGGGGCTTCGGAACACCCTGTGGGTCAAATAACATATCTCCCTTTCCAAGGAGCTTTTCCGCACCATTCATATCAAGTATGGTACGACTGTCAACACCGCTTGTAACCGCAAATGCGATACGGCTTGGCATATTCGCCTTTATGAGACCTGTAATAACATTAACAGAAGGCCTCTGTGTAGCTATAATCAGATGTATACCGGCTGCTCTCGCAAGCTGTGCCAGCCTGCATATTGCCTCCTCTACATCCTTTGATGCAACCATCATAAGATCTGCAAGCTCGTCCACTATAATGACAATCTGTGGCATCTTTGGCGGTTTTTCTGTATCCTTGCCATCCATTGCATCAATCATGGCATTGTAACCGTTTATTTCCCTGACACCGCTGTTTGCGAACTTCTCGTATCGGTCTGTCATCTCTGAAACTGCCCAGTTTAACGCTCCTGCAGCTTTTTTAGGATCTGTAACAACCGGAATCATCAGATGAGGTATGCCATTGTATACACTAAGCTCAACCACCTTCGGGTCAATCATAATCAGCTTTACCTCATCCGGCTTTGCCTTGTATAGTATACTCATGATAATTGTATTGATACAAACTGACTTACCTGAGCCGGTAGCACCTGCAATTAAAAGATGTGGCATTTTTGCGATATCCGTAACCTTAACCTTGCCTGCAATATCTTTTCCCACTGCAAAGGTAATCTTTGATTTGGCATTTTTAAATTCTTCAGACTCCACAAGCTCCCTGAAGGAAACAGCAACACTCTGGCTGTTTGGCACTTCGATGCCCACAGCGGCTTTTCCCGGAATAGGCGCCTCGATTCGTATATCCGCGGCTGCCAGATTAAGCTTTATATCATCTGCCAGATTCACAATCTTTGATACCTTCACTCCAAGCTCCGGTGTGATTTCAAACCTTGTAACAGCAGGACCGCAGCTTATATTATTCACCTTCGCATTCACCCCAAACACATTAAGAGTCTGTTCAAGCTTTGCCGCCGTTTCACGCAGATGAGCCTGCGAATCACCGGTTTTACCCCTGTCAGGAGCCTTAAGCAGATCAACAGCCGGAAATACATACGGCTTCTGCTGGATTGCATTTTCTGCGTCATTTATCGCTATCTGCTCGCTGACTTTTTCAACCTCTTTGGCGAGCTCATCCTTGTCTGATTTGACCTTTTTCTTACCCGGCTCTGCTGCAGGTGGTTTTGTCATTACCGCATCTGCTGCCGGAGCTGATAATTTTGATTGTTGCTCATTATCTTTTTGTATGCCAAAATCATCAGATATATCAGGCTCCACGCAGCCCGATATAGGTATCTGCGACACATGGCTTGCAGCTGCTGCACCCGAGCCGCCCGGTTTCATTCCATTAATTTGCTGCAGGGTCTTTCTGCCAAGCTCATCTGCACTATCACTATCGGCTGTGCCACCCAAAACCGAAACAGGCTCCGATGCCACACCAAAGTCCGGTGTCTGCACTATTTCCCCTGCATCCCCTGATGTAAGGCTTGTCGTCTTTTTCTCCTTTATTGCAGGTGAACTCGGGTAATTCTCTATAGTTATCTCACCAAGCGCATCTGTAGCTGCTGCACCTTGTCCAAATATCCCCACATGCGCTGTATCACTACCTGCCATGCCTGAATCCAGTGCATTTTCACTGCCATCAATTTTTGTATCAAGTGACACGCCTGTTATCTTATTGTCCATCCTTCGGCCGGCACGCTTACTCCTTCTGCCACCTTTTGCAGCCTCCTTTATGTCACTGTCTGTATCATCTGAAGCTAAACCCTCTCTTGTCTGACGCGCTCTTGACTTATACTGCCGATACTCCTGATATCTCTCATTATTCTCACGCGCTGACTCGTATACCTTTCGGCCGCCGTTTCTCATACCCTTCATGAATGATTTACCGGTAATGAGCACAAGACAGATAATCATCACAACTATTGTCACCACGTATGCACCTATAATTCCTACCGCCGGGACTAAAATGCAACCTATAAGAGCACCTATAAAGCCACCACCTGAATGCCTTTCAACACTGTCAATGTATGACTGCACCGGCGAAACCGCGAATTCACCATACACTGCCAGGTACATAAACACACATATAAACCATATGAGAACTATGGTCATAACAAGCTTCATGATAGCATATGAATTGCCCTTATTGGACACAGCAAAAAAGCTGCCCACCAGAAGCACAAGCGGAAAAATATATGCCACCATTCCAAACACACCAAAAAGGAAACCGCTTACTGCGTTTCCCAAATGACCGCCTATTCCAAAATTGCTTATAAATAAAAGGATTGAAACAGCTACTACTATCCAGAGAAATATTTCCTTTTTAAAGGCCTGCTGCCTCTCTATCTGAGCCATTCTCTCCTTTTTTGTCTGTCTTTTTGCTGAGGATTTCTTCCTCGTTGCCATGTAACTAACCTCCGTATTTTGATTTACAGAGTATATAATAACATATTTCTTCTGTTCTGTGTAAATTTTCTAAAGTAATTTTTCGTTTTTATGATTAAATGGTCAAAAGGTATCATGCACCTAATATATAAAAATACCCCGCCATAAATGGCGGGGCAAAATGTTATGCAAAAACCACAATTTCACCAAAATATTTTATTCACCAATAAGGTAATTGTATAATCCCTCATATTTGAACTTGGAAGCATTCCAAGAGAAATCATTGGCCATGCCCCTGTCCACAATCTGGTTCCACTCACGCTTCTTATCAAAGAAGATGTGCTTAGAATAATTGATGACTGCAAGCATCTCATCGGCGTTGTAGTTTGAGAATGAGAAGCCATCTCCTGAATTCTCATACTCATTGTAAGGCTGAACCGTATCCTTGAGACCTCCTGTCTCACGAACAATCGGAACTGTACCGTAGCGGAATGAGATAAGCTGTGTCAGACCGCAAGGCTCAAATCTGGACGGCATAAGGAATGCATCAGCAGCCGCATAGAGCTTGTGAGCCAGATCATCAGAATAACAGATATTTGCTGAAACCCTGTCAGGGTATTTCCATGCATAGTGTCTGAACATATTCTCGTACTGAGGATCTCCTGTACCGATAACAACAAGCTGTGTGAAATCGTCCACGATACCTTCAATCACATGATTGATGAGGTCAAGTCCCTTCTGGTCTGTAAGTCTTGAGATGAGACCTATCATATACTTTTTCTTGTCAACCGCAAGGCCAAGATCCTGCTGAAGCTTTGTCTTGTTGTTGAACTTCTTCTTTCTGAAATCGGAAGCATTGTAATTGCAATAGATTCTGCCGTCAGTCTGTGGGTCATAGGCATTATAATCAATACCGTTTACGATACCCTGCATGTCAAAATGTCTGGCACTTAAGAGTCCGTTCAATCCCTCACCGTAGTACTCTGTCTGAATCTCGTTTGCATATGTATCACTGACAGTTGTGATATAGTCAGCATATACAAGACCACCCTTAAGCATATTTGCGTCCTTCTTGAACTCAAGCTTGTCCGGTGTGAACAGATTGTCTGTAAGACCTGAAACACCCTGTACCCACTCCCTGTCCCATATTCCCTGGAACTTAAGATTGTGGATAGTGATAATTGTCTTGATACCCCAGAAGAATGGATTTGCGGCAAACTCATTCTTTAAGTATACAGGCAGAAGTCCTGTCTGCCAGTCATGACAGTGTATAATATCCGGCTTAAAATCAATAAGCGGGAGCATTGAGAGTACAGCCTTGTCAAAGAATGTATACTTCTCAATCTCAAACTTAGTGTCAGAAGTATATGGAGAAAATCCTGTAAAGAACTCCTGATTGTCAATAAAGTAATATGTAACGCCGTCCTGCTCATATTTGAGCACTCCGACATACTTGTCCTGCACGTATGGACCTGAGCTCATATAAAAATGGGTAACATACTCAAAATTATTGCGATACTGCTCCGGTATACAGCTATAATCAGGTATTACAACCCTTACATCCCAATAGTTCTTGTCAAACTCTTTAGGAAGTGCACCGCACACATCTGCAAGACCTCCTGTTTTTATAAATGGTACACACTCTGAAGCTACAAATAGAATCTTTTTCATATTCTCCTCCCGCTAAAACCCGTGATATATAATATTTAGTTTACTCTTCCCAATTGTGGTATACTTCCTGGACGTCGTCATCATCGTCAAGAAGGTCTAAGATACGGCCGATATTTGTGATGTCAGCTTCATCTGTCAGTGTGACATATGTCTGTGGAATCATTGTGACCTCTGCTGAAGCCATTGTGATGCCTGCCTCCTCAAGAGCAGCCCTGACTGCATCAAAATCAGCAGGTGCAGTTGTGATTTCGTAGCTGTCATCCTCATCGGCAAAATCCTCAGCACCTGCATCGAGTGCCTGCATCATAAGGTCATCTGCATCCATATCGCACTCTTCCTTGTCGATGATGATCTGACCCTTCTCGTCAAACATGTATGATACACAGCCCTGTGTACCGATGCTTCCCTGACCCTTTGTAAAGGCATTGCGGACATTGGCCGCTGTACGGTTCTTATTGTCTGTAAGACACTTTACGATAATAGCTGTGCCTGATGGTCCATAGCCCTCATATGTAGCTGTCTCATAGTTTACACTGTTGCCGTCTCCTGCTGCCTTTTTGATACCTCTTTCGATTGTATCGTTTGGCATATTGTTGGCCTTTGCCTTGGCAACTACCTGTGCAAGCTTGAAGTTATTGGCAGGATCCGGTCCTCCCTCTTTAACTGCAACTGCGAGCTCTCTACCGATCATTGTAAAGATTTTGCCCTTTGCAGCATCATTTTTCTCTTTCTTATGCTTGATATTCGCAAATTTAGAATGTCCTGACATAATTTGTATCCTCTTTTCTACTTTTAAAAATAATCCATACCTTATAATATCATTTTTTCTCTTCCGGCGCAAGTTTCTTAATCATTACCTGCTTAATCACCTTATCCTCGACGCTCATAACAGAAAATCTGTAGCCATATGCGCTAATCACAGTCTTATCCCCCTCCTCCGGAATCTTATCCGAAAGCGATATGATAAAACCGTTAAGCGTCTCGTAGGCATCATCATCAACAGGCAGTGACAGTGCCTCCTTCACATCGGAAAACTCAGTCATGCCGTCCATTATAAATGTCTCGTCATCATTCTTTCTGATGTAGTTTTCTTCCTCATCGTGCTCATCCTCGATATTTCCGACAAGCTCCTCGAGTATATCCTCCATCGCGATAAGTCCCGATATCTGTCCGTACTCATCCACAACCATCGCAAGATGACTCTTTTTAGACTGCATCTTTTTAAACAGATCATTGATGTTTACCGTCTCTGGTATGAAGTCCACCGGCCGGATAAGCCTGTCTATGTCCTTGATACTGCTACGGTAAACCTCATTTTTTTCAAAAAATGTAAAAGCATCCTTGATATGTAAGACTCCGATGATACTGTCAACATCATTCTCATAGACCGGAAAGCGAGATTTGCCGGTATCTATGATAAATTCGATTGCATCGATAAAGGACATACTGCCGTCGAGGCTTACGATATTTTTGCGGTGAGTCATGATATCTTTTACTTCCTTATCATCAAACTCAAACACATTGTGTATCAGCTCTGCCTCAGATGCAAGGATTGTACCCTGCTCATGCCCCTCCCTGACCATGGAAATAATTTCTTCCTCTGTGACATCATCATTTCCAAGTATTCCATCGAGAGTCTTTTTGTTGTTTTTCATTCCATAAAGCAATACTCCAATACACAAAAGAAGTATCACTACAAGTATTGATAAAATTATAATTGCATATAACATAATGTTTTATTATCCTATGTAATAAGTTCTAAGCTGATTTCAAGCGCCCTGTCTATTTTAAGCAGTGTGTCCTCATCAAGATGGCACACCTTATCCTTAAGCCTTTTTTTGTCGATTGTGCGAAGCTGTTCTAAAAGCACAACCGAATCCTTTGCAAGCGCATACTCATTACAGGCAAGCTCCACATGGGTGGGCAGCTTTGCTTTATGCATCTGCGAGGTTATGGCTGCGCAGATTACCGTCGGGCTGTGTCTGTTTCCGACATCATTTTGTATTATAAGGACAGGTCTTATCCCGCCCTGCTCTGAGCCTACAACAGGCCTTAAATCAGCGTAATAAATATCTCCTCTTTGAATAATCATACACGAATACACTCCATATTATGGTATACAAAAAGTATCTCCAGATTTTTCGAGTGTATTCTTAAAAGTTACACTTTTTTAGTTTTTGTGGTAGATTCTTGGAACACGCGGTGTGATAAGACATGCAAACTCATAGTTGAATCTGCCTGACAGCTCACCTAATTGCTCCATTGTGATCGTCTCATCTCCGTCTTTACCGAGCAGAGTAACTGCATCGCCTATTTTCACGTCAGGTATGTCTGTCACATCAACCATAAACTGATCCATGCAGACTCTGCCGCATATAGGTGCTTTTTTTCCTTTTATGAGAACCCAGCCCTTGTTTGAAAGTCCTCTTGAATATCCATCACCATATCCCACCGGGACAGTTGCTATCCTCATAGGATGCTCTACCGTAAATGTGCCGCCGTAGCTTATATGCCTGCCCGGCTCAAGCTCCTTTACATAAGCAACCCTGCTGTGCAGCGACATAACAGGCTTTAGGGAGATTTTACTCTTGTCTACATCCTCTGACGGCCAAAGACCATAGAGTGTGATGCCTGCTCTTACCATATCCATATTGCACTCAGGGATTTCTACTATTCCTGCACTGTTTGAGCAGTGCTTAATCGGGATCTCGACTCCTCTTGCCTCAACAAGAGCTATCATTCTCTTAAAAAGATCAAACTGCTCAAAGGCAGGCTCCTTTGACAGCTCATCTGCCCTTGCAAAGTGAGTGAATATTCCCTCTATCATAATATTCGGCAGCTTAGCAATCTGTGCAATAATATCTGCACTTTCCTCTGTCACCTGAAAGCCTATACGGCACATGCCGGTATCTATCTTGATATGTATCTTACAGGTTTTATTCTTAGCGACAGCGATACGCGATAGCTCCTTAGCTGTCTCATATGTACATACCGCCGGTCGCACATCATTGTCCACTATCTCCTCAAACTGCTCCGGGAAGCTGAGTCCTAAAATAAGTATCGGCTTTTTCCTGCCTGCCGCGATAAGCTGCATTGCCTCGTTGCTTGTAGCAACGGCATAGCCCCACAGATACGGAAGCGGCTCCAGTACCTCTGAAACAGCCTCAGCGCCATGACCGTAACCATCAGCCTTTACGACTGCTGCCATCATTGTCCCCGGCTGTAGCTTATTGTGCATCGACTCCATATTATATAAAATTGCATCCAGATCTATATCTGCTCTGATTCTGTTAATTGCCATTTTTTTCCACCTTAATCCAAACTTTATCTAATCCATCAATAATATCACTTGCTATCATACCATAAGAGCCGGTATTGTCAAATACCATATCACCGGCAAGTCCATGAATAAATGCACCGTATGCCGCGGCCTTTTTCGTGTCACGCCACTGTACCAGAAGACCTCCCACGATACCGCTTAGCACATCTCCGCTTCCGGCTGTTGCCATACCGCAGTTGCCGGACAGATTGATAAACTTTTCGCCATCAGCCGCTGCGATAATCGTACGAAAATCCTTAAGTACACAAGTCACATTGTACAAGCTTGCAAACTCTCCTGCCACACCGATGATATCCTCCTGTATATTAGCAATGCTCTTTTTCATAAGTCTGGACATCTCGCCCAGGTGCGGAGTCACGATGACAGGCATTTTATGCTCATTAAGTAAAGTCATGTTGTCTGATATGATATTAAGCGCATCCGCATCAATCACAAGAGGTATCTCTGCTGTTTTTAGTACTGTTTCAACTAACATTTTGGCATTATCAGACTTTGAAAGACCGGGACCTATCACCACTGCATCTGCCCACTCAAGCTCTGTCTCAAGTACTTTAGCTGACGCGATATCAGTACAAAGCAGTGCTTCCGGCAAAGCACATTGGATTATTGAGCGGTTGCACTCCGGCGTTATAATTTTTACAAGCCCTGCTCCGCTTTTGTATGCAGCCTTTGCCGAAAGCACCGCGGCACCGGCCATATTGCGGCTTCCTGCTATAACTAACAGTTTTCCGAAGGTTCCCTTGTTGGAGTGTGCCGGTCTGTTATCAAACTTCTTTAAATCAGACTCATCAAGAGCCCTTACTGATGGCAGATTACCACAAAAGCTGTGGTCATCTATGCCTATAGGCACCACCTTAACCAGACCGCAATAATCACAGCCCGGCCACAGGAGAAGGCCTGTTTTCTTATAAGAAAAAGTATATGTGAAATCTGCTTTAAAAGTGCATCCCATCACATGTCCTTTATCAGAATCCACTCCCGACGGCACGTCGACCGCCACCCTGTAAACATCTGCCTTGTTAACGGCTGAAATCACATCTGCTAAAGAGCCTTCTATGGCTCGCTTAAGCCCTGTGCCAAACATTGCATCTATTATTACGTCACTTTTACACACACTCTCAAGATCAGAGACCACCTTAAAGCCATACCTTGCGTATATATTTTTCTGCAGCTCAAAGAGCTCGCTTCCTGCCTCATCCGTGCCAAAAGCATAGTACACCATGCATCTGTATCCGGCCTGATTTAAAAGTCTTGCTATCGCGATACCGTCTCCTGCATTATTGCCTCTGCCGCATATCACGGCAAACTCCTTTGATTTATCAAAACATGCAACAAGCTCCCGGACAACACCGGCCGCAGCCTGCTCCATCAGCACCACCGAAGGAACCAAAAAGACCTGTGATGTTGTATCGTCCAGAAGCTTCATTTCATTACCTGTAACAATATATTCCAATATCAATTCCCCTTATTCTCATTGTTTGCATTATCAGCATTTGCATTATTGGCATTGAAAACCATAGGATCATCATATTCAATATCAAAAAGATCTAAAACCTCAGCGCCAAAAATATCATGAAGATACGAATAAATCTCCCTGTTGTTAATATCTCTGTTCTGTTTTCTGATTACATTTTTCTTAAGTTCAACTCTTATATTTGCAATCCAGTCGTCAATTTCTTTTGATTCCAGTTTATTTTTCTCGATTTTTTCACTGAAGTAATCCATCGACAAAAGCATCAGCCTGTCATTTACAGCTTTTATATTCTTCTGGATTTCAATAAGCTCTCCCTCAATGTTGTCAGCTTTCTCATTTATCTCATCTATAAGCTGCTTATCCTTGTCACGCTTTTCATCGCCGTCATCTCCCATGTTGGCAACAATATTAGACATAATTTTCGACTTAAGCTTTTTTAAATTCTTAAGCTCATTGTTGTACTTTCCCTGCAGCTTTAACAGCTCATCCAGTTCTTTTTCCGTGGCTGATATTTCGTCAGTCTTACCATGAATGGCAAAAAGTCTGTGCCACTTCTGGTCTAAAACCAGTAAAGGCACCTTTTTCCCTTTTAATGCAGTCTCAAAATCTTTTTTATCATTCATAAGACTCACCCTCTATTTATTTTTGGAGTTTTTAACAATATTATAGCTGAGCTGCATAAGGCTGTCAGACAGATGAACACTCTCCACAACCACATCTTTATTTGGAATTTCAAGATCCACATGTGCAAAATTCCATATAGCCCTTATTCCTAAATCCACTAGCTTTGACGCAATAGAGTCAGCCTTTGACTTTGGCATGGTGAGCGCCGCAATATCCACCCTGTGTGTTCTGCAATACTCATCCAGCTCACTTAGCATAAGGATTGGAATACCTCGCACACTCTTTCCTGAAAGCTCAGGATTTACGTCAAAAAGCGCTGTTATGACAAAGCCAAGCTTTTCAAACTTTACATAATTGGCGAGTGCCTGGCCCAGATTGCCTGCACCGATGATAATTATTCTATGCTCTGTGTTAAGTCCCATTATCTTTCCGATTTCCTCGTAGAGAAACTGAACATTGTATCCGTATCCCTGCTGTCCAAAGCCACCGAAATTATTGAGATCCTGTCTGATTTGTGAAGCTGTCACTTTCATTCTGTGACTCAGATCGTTTGATGAAATACGCTCCACTCCCTCATCCAAAAGCTCTCCGAGATATCTATAGTATCGTGGCAGCCTTCTGATAACCGCCTGTGATATTTCTTTACTCAAGTCTTATTCCTCCAATCATCAGGATATCATTTCTCTTTTAAAGACAAAAACCCAAGATTAATTATAATTTTTTGAAGGTCATCTGTCAATGTGTTAAGAATTTAACATTCAAAAAATTCATAATTATCCCCGGGTTATATCTTATTCTAAGGCTAAAAGCCAAATTTCAGATTAAATTGTCTTCTCAAGCTCCTCTCTGATTGCCTTGATGAAGCCTTCGCTGTTTAAAACAGTAGGATTTTCAATTGTTGTGATGAGTGCGAGATCCTTTGTCATCTTTCCGCTCTCAATAGTCTTTATGCAAGCTGCCTCAAGCTTGTCTGCAAACTCAGAAAGTGCCGGAAGCTTGTCAAGCTCTCCTCTTTTTCTGAGTGCTCCTGTCCAGGCAAAAATAGTAGCTACAGAGTTTGTTGAGGTCTCCTCACCCTTTAAGTGCTTGTAATAGTGTCTCTGAACTGTTCCATGTGCTGCCTCATACTCATAGTATCCGTGAGGGGATACAAGCACTGATGTCATCATGGCAAGTGAGCCGAATGCAGATGAGATCATATCACTCATTACATCTCCGTCATAGTTCTTGCATGCCCAGATAAATCCACCCTCAGATTTCATTACTCTGGCAACAGCATCATCAATAAGTGTGTAGAAATATGTAATTCCAGCCTTCTCAAAAGCATCCTTATACTGTGCATCAAAGATTTCCTGGAAGATATCCTTGAAGGTGTGGTCATATTTCTTTGAGATGGTATCCTTTGTAGCAAACCATAAATCCTGCTTTGTATCAAGTGCATACTTAAAGCAGCTATGTGCAAAGCTCTCAATTGAATCATCCAGGTTATGCTGTCCCTGAATAACTCCTGCGCCCTTAAACTCATGTATTAATTCCCTGGTCTCAGTTCCGTCTTCTGCTGTAAATACAAGCTCAGCCTTTCCTGGACCGGCTACCTTCATCTCTGTTGCCTTGTACACATCACCATATGCATGACGAGCGATTGTGATTGGTTTAACCCATGTCTTTACGTTTGGCTCTATGCCCTTTACAACGATTGGTGCTCTGAACACTGTTCCGTCAAGCATGGCTCTTATTGTGCCGTTAGGGCTCTTCCACATCTCCTTTAAATTGTACTCTGTCATTCTGGCTGCATTTGGTGTGATTGTCGCACATTTTACTGCGACACCGTATTTCATGGTTGCCTTTGCTGATTCAACGGTCACCTGATCATCTGTACGATTTCGCTCCTCTAAGCCCAGATCATAATACTCTGTCTTTAAATCGATAAAAGGTATTAAAAGCTCATCCTTTATCATCTGCCAGAGGATTCTGGTCATCTCGTCTCCGTCCATCTCTACAAGGGGTGTTGTCATCGTAATCTTGCTCATTCTTAAATCTCCTTTACTTAATAAGGTTTTCCCAACCAAGGTGTTCCATATTTTCCTTTGAATTGTTTATATGCTCTCTGGCGCATTTTTCTGCCAGCAGTGCGTCATGATTCTTAATTGCCTCGCATATCTGTTTATGCTCGTGAGTGGAGTTTTTGGCTCTTTTTGTCTCGCCGAGTGTCACCTTTCTCACTCTGCCGACATACTCATGATAGTCCTTTAATACCCTCATAAGCTCCTTGCTTCCGCCGGCCTCATACAGCAGCTCATGAAACCTATTGTCCAGCTCAAGAAGCTTCTTTGCATTGCCCTTTTTCTCGTGAAACTCCGTGAGATAAATATTCTCCTCCATGGCCGCCATGAGCTCATCCGATATCCTCGTTGCAGCCCATCTGGCACAAAGTCCCTCAAGCAGAGCTCTTATCTCGTATATATCCCTGATATCGTCCGTGGAAACACCCTCCACGAACGCTCCCTTATTGGGGATGATAGACACAAGTCCCTCAAGCTCAAGCTGACGCAGTGCCTCCCTCACGGGAGTCCTGCTCACTCCAAGCTCATCACCGATATTCTTTTCCTTAAGCTCATCGCCCTTTGCAAATGTTCCTGCAAGTATACCATCCCTGATATGATTGTATACCTTGGCACTCAGGCTGTAATTATCATGTGACATGTACTAATCCACCTCACTATAATACTATATTAAGCTTTTTACAGCAATCAGTAATTTGAACTACAAGCTCATTATCTGTGATTGTAGTCACACGGCCCTCGTCGTACTGCTCATCTACCCATTTCTTTATCATGGTCACAAGCTTTGAGTTCTTATCTACTTTTCTGTCATCCGGCAGGCGATAGTAGGTGTTTATCCACAGCGCTATTCCTGCAAGTCCTGATGTATTGGACACAGCTACAAGAGGTGGTCTGTTTAAGAATTTACCTGTATCGAATATGTTGTAAATTTCCTCATTTTTGAGAAGTCCGTCAGCATGGATTCCGGCTCTTGTCACATTGAAGTTTCTGCCGACAAAAGGTGTACGGCTCGGCTGCACATATCCAAGCTCCTTCTCAAAGTACTCTGACAACTCTGTGATAACCGTTGTATCCATTCCATCGAGTGTGCCTTTAAGCTGTGCATACTCAAATACCATAGCCTCAAGTGGTGTGTTTCCGGTTCTCTCTCCGATACCAAACAGTGAACAGTTGACACCGCTTGCTCCGTAGAGCCATGCCGTAGTCGAATTGTTTACTGCCTTGTAAAAGTCATTGTGTCCATGCCACTCAATCTGTGATGAAGGCACACCTGCATGTGTGTTAAGTCCGTATATGATACCCGGAACGCTTCGAGGTATAACTGCTCCCGGGAAGTTTACTCCATATCCCATTGTATCACAGGCACGCACCTTAATCGGAATCTTGTACTCCTCCTGCAGCTTCATGAGCTCAACACAGAATGGAATAACAAAACCATATATATCAGAACGTGTGATATCCTCCAGATGACACCTAGGGCTTATTCCTGTCTCAAGACACTCCCTGATGACTGACAGATACATATTCATTACCTCGCGTCTGGTCATCTTCATCTTATAGAAAATATGATAATCCGAACAGCTTACAAGTATACCGGTTTCCTTGAGTCCTATATCCTTTACAAGCTCAAAGTCCTTTTTGCTGGCACGAATCCACGATGTAACCTCCGGGAACTTATATCCTCTCTCGAGACACTTGTAAACAGCGTCCCTGTCCTTTTTGCTGTAGAGGAAAAACTCGCTCTGTCTGATTATTCCCTTAGGGCCACCAAGCTTATGTAAATAATCATAAATGGTAACAATCTGCTCCGTCGTGTACGGTGCTCTCGACTGCTGGCCGTCTCTGAATGTAGTATCTGTAATCCAAATGTCCTCCGGCATATTGTGAGGCACTATTCTGTCATTGAATGCTATCTTAGGAACTTCTGAATAAGGAAAGAGATTTCTAAAAGTATTCGGCTCATCTACATCCACGAGCTGGTAAAAATGCTCTTCAAGCTGCAGTAAATTTGTTTTTTCGTTCATCAAAACTTCTCTCATCTTCACATCTCCTGTGCTTAGTTTTATCTTTTGAATAATTGTATACAATTATACTTTTTGTGTCAATAAAAAAATTTAAATCTTAGTGTAACACTTTGTTATGTCTATCATAACCTAGAGTGTAAATAAATTTTATTGGAGGTCACTTATGAGTGATTTAGCAGCAACAAACTGTTCATGCAGCAATACAGATAACGGATGCGGATGTTCTTCGATCTTATGGATTATCCTGTTACTGTGCTGCTGTTGTGGAAATGGTAACGGAGGCTCTTTCTTCGGAGGAAACGACTGTGGAAGCGGCAATAACAGCTGTATCTGGGCTATCATCTTACTTTTCTGCTGTGGTGGCTTTGGCTGTGGCGGCAGCAGCAATAACGGCTGCGGATGTGGCTGCGGCTGCTGATTTACATTTTTACTGCGGGTCTTTTCGGCCCGCAGCTTTTTACGATTTTTCAGTATTCTTTTTTTGCCTGCGCTGCTCTTTTTCTTTGAGCTTTTCAAGGACTTTACATTCGCCCTTCACCCTGTGCTTTTTGATGCATTCTTCATCTATCTCGTATACGTCGTGACCATCTATGATAAGCATATATCTTTTTTTAATAATATATGCTGTAAACATGCATAATGTGAATCAGGTGACATATTATATAGAAATATATTTTAAAGGATTTTTATGGACGAGAACAGCCTGTTTACACCATTCGATGAAATAACCCAGACAAGGGAGCTTCAGATGCTTAAAACCATAATCCCATATATGCCGCATGACTCACAAAAGCAGATGACTCTTATGGTTCACTACATATCACTTATGAATTCAATGAGAATGATAGACTCAGCACCTGCACTGTCTGTTGCGGAGACTGAAAGTATGTCAGACAAAAGACTATCCATGCTCAATGCCTTAAAGAAATACTGCAGCAAAAGTGAACAGGATACGATAGACAATCTATTAAATATTTTTTCAGTTTTGGACAATAGGGAGATTTATGACAAAGCAGGAATTTTTAAATAATTTTGCACAAAAGGAAAAACCAAAGGACACAACAAGTGCCATGCCTTTTCTCATGGAAAGTATTAAGGAGGCAAAGCGTAACGGCATAGAATTTACCAAAGAAGAGGTTTATTCCATGTGCACTGAGCTAAGCAAAAACCTGCCTGAGAAAAACCGCAGGCAGGTTGAAAAGCTTTTAAAAATGCTATAATTAATTTTTAAACGAATCTGTATTTATGCGAAGTATCTTGTCTATCGGTGCAGGCGAGTTTCCCTTGCCATCCGTGCCCTCAAGGTACTTCTCCCCCGCAGATTCAAAAATGACATACAATCTTTTATCTACACTGTCAAGCTCCTCTGAGCCCGGCGGCATCTCTATTGTGATGTCGGGGCTGTTAGGCCTTGACGACAGAGCTATGAGTGATTTGTAGCACTTGATATACGATGACTCATTCCTGCCATAGGAGGTGCTCAGATATACCTTTCCTGAGGCATCAAATGTAACGCCCTGCACTCTGGCAGGTATCGTATATGTGCTCAGGCTTGTGAGCCTGTCATCCTTTTTGTCATAATAATATGCTACCATCTTTGACTTAAAAAGGATATTGTGAGTGGCTATCCACAGCCTGCCTCCATAGTATGTGATGCACGACGGCTTGTTTCCCACATCAAACACATCTACCACACCTGTCGCATCGATGACCTGCTTGGAATTCGCAGTAGCCATTAGAGAGATAAAATCATACGAGATACGCTCCACAGTTGTGTCGTAGGAATTGCACACCCATACATTTTCCCCGTCAAAGGCAATTCCTCCCAGGTGACTGTTTGCATCCATGCCAAGTGTCACAAGGTACTCTCCGTCTTCTCTGTCAAATACCATCAGCTCCCCGAGTGAGCCCTTGTCATCAGAATAGCTCGTGATAAGCACGTATTCGTCCGTGATACAAATTCCCTGAGGGCACTGTGCCTCACTGAAAATATAATTATTGAGAAAATCATTTTCCTTCGTCTCCGGCATGCCCGGAATATCTATTTCATCTATAAAATCGTAATCGCAATCCTTAAGCGCCAGTGTATGCGCTTTTTTATTACTCCTGTAATTGTAATGCTCTACGCTGTATTCATTGTTAATCGTCCTGACCCATTTGGCATATACCACATATCCATTTGCTTTTTCGTAGGTCAGAACATCTGCCTTTTTTGAAAAATGCTCATCCAGATACCAGCCATCAAATTTATAACCGTATTTGTGTGGTTCTCTAAGTCCCATGAATTTCTGCTTTGGCGTGATGTATCCATAATTATTGATATTGTTTGCGGCACCGCCCAGATTATAGTAAATATATGAAACACCATCACTTTCTGACATGTTGTCAACCAATGTATTTAGTGATGGCCCGGAAGCAAAAGAGGCAGCTTCTGCCTCTTTTATCTCCGATGCAAACACATGAGTATTGGTAAAAATCAATGTAAGTAATATAATTAATGCTATTCTACTCTTCAACTTCAACAAGCTTGCTTGCCCTTTCTTCTATCTGTTTTGCAGCCACATCATCCGGTGCCTGCTCATATCTGGCAAACTCATATGAGAATGTGCCGCTTCCGCTCGTCATTGAGCGAAGTGTGGCATTGTATCCATAAATCTCCAGATAAGGAATATCCGCAACTATCTCCTGATATCCATTGTCTGTTGGATTCATGCCCATCACTCGCGCACGTCTCTTGTTAAGCTCACCCATCACATCACCTGTATAGCCCTCAGGCACCACTACCTTAAGAGTGGCAATCGGCTCAAGAAGCACCGGCTTTGCCTCCATAATACCCTTTTTAAAGGCCTGCTGTGTTGCCACCTTAAAGGCCATCTCAGATGAATCAACCGGATGATAAGAGCCGTCATACAGCACAGCCTTTATACCTGTCACAGGATAGGCTGCAAGAGGTCCCTTTTTCACGGACTCTGCAATACCCTTTTCAACAGCCGGGAAGAAGTTCTTCGGTACAGCTCCTCCTACGACCGTCTGCTCAAATACATATGGCGTATCCATATCACCTGACGGCTCAAAGGTCATCTTGACATGTCCGTACTGTCCGTGTCCGCCCGACTGCTTCTTGTACTTATACTCTACGTCAGATTTTTTCCTGATAGTCTCCTTAAAGGCTACCTTTGGACGCATAAGCTCTATCTCCACCTTGTACTTTTCAAGAAGCTCACTTGCCACTACCTCAAGCTGCATATCACCGATACCATATAGTACAGTCTGTCCATTTTCGCTGTCATTTACACTGTTTAATGTCAGATCCTCCATTAACAGTTTCTGTAAAGACTGGGAAATCTTGTCCTCATCGCCCTTTTTCTTTGCCTTGTAGCGCATTGCCACATACGGCTTTGATATACTTGTTCTAAGATATGTAACAGGCATATTTCTGGTGGAAAGCGAATCTGTCGTAAGAGTCTTTGCAAGCTTTGCAAGCGCTCCGATATCACCTGCATGAAGCTCCTTCACTTCCTCCACCTTACTGCCTCTCATCACATAGAGCTTACCGATTTTTTCATCGCAGTCCCTGTGATAATTGTAAAGCACATCATCTGTCTTTAGTACGCCCGAATTAACCTTGATCAGTGAATACTTACCGATGTACGGGTCAACTATAGACTTGAACACATAAGCGCTCTTTGATTTTGCAAAATCATAATCAGCATTATACACCTCATTTGTCTTGGTGTTAATACCGGTACAGCTTCTCTTCTCAGGACTTGGCAGGTATTTCACAATATCAGCCATAAGTGTATACATGCCTCTTGCGAGAATATTTGAGCCCATGAGCACCGGTACAATAGAGCCCTCAAGCACGTTTGCACGAAGCGCAGCCCTGATTTCATCATCAGAAAACTCCTCTCCGCCGAAATATCTGTCCATGAACTCCTCACTTGTCTCAGCTACAGCTTCAACTAAAGCCTCACGACATATTCCCAGGTTCTCCTTTGAGTACTCAGGCACATCAAACTTATCCACGCCTCCGCTTTCATTCCATCTCTTTGCCCTCTGCTGGATGACATTGACATAGCCCACAAACTTCTCATTCTCTCTGATTGGCAGATGGAATGGAGCTATTTTCTTGCCATAAAGCTCCTGCAGCTTTAGCACCACATCCTTGAAGCTTGCATTGTCGATATCCATGTCCGTCACGAAAATCATCCTAGGCAGCTTGTATTTCTCGCATATCTCCCATGCTCTTTTTGTGCCTGTCTGTATGCCTGCCTTGCCTGAAACCACGATGATTGCAGCATCTGCAGCCGATACAGCTTCTTCAACCTCTCCCACAAAATCAAAAAAACCAGGAGTATCGAGAATATTTATTTTGACATTATCCCACTCAATCGGTACAACCGATGTATGTATAGAGAACTGACGCTTTATCTCTTCTTTGTCAAAATCGCTGATAGTGCTGCCATCCGCTACAGTGCCCATTCTGGTGGTCTGTCCTGCCAGATATGCCATAGCTTCCACGAGTGATGTCTTGCCACAGCCGCTATGGCCTAAAAGCACGACGTTTCGAATCTTCTCAGTAGTGTAAACATTCATTTCAAGTACCTCCCTGATATTATTATAGTATGTAAACATTGTACTAATATTTTATATAATTTACAACACTTTTATGCAATCTGACGATTATTTTTTATTATTATATTGGAATAAATATGCCAATAATTTATTGCTTTATAGTGTTAAATTGGATATAATATATTGTAAATATTCCGAACCACTATAGTGCAATTTTGAGAATGTGCGTGTGGTGATTCTGAATAGTTACAATAAAGAATTAGGAGATACACATAAATGCATTTTGATAAAGTTGGCTTTATAGGGCTCGGTCTGATTGGCGGCTCGATAGCCAGAAAAATGAAAGAAAATAATCCAAAGGTCTCAATTATCGCAACAGCCGGGCATCAACAGACCATAGAGGATGCCTTTGGGCTTGGCCTGATAGATAATAATGAGCTTTTAGAGCTTAACTCTTTTAAAGACTGCGACGTAATCTTTCTGTGTGCACCGGTAAACAAAAATATCGAATATCTCATACAGCTTAAGGATATCATAAAGGATGACTGTATCATCACAGATGTAGGCAGCACCAAAACCCAGATTCACGAAAAGGTTATAGAGCTTGGCCTTGAGCGCAATTTTATCGGCGGTCATCCTATGACCGGCTCTGAAAAAACAGGCATACTCAATTCAGACAAGCAGCTTTTGGAGAACGCCTACTATATTATCACTCCTACTGCAGCAACTACTGAAGAAAATCAGAATGATTTCAAACAGTTTGTAATTTCACTGGGCTCGATAGCTCTCATTTTAGACTACAGGGAGCACGATCATGCTACCGCAGCCATCAGCCACCTGCCACATATGATTGCATACTCTCTTGTCAATCTGATTGAGCATATTGATTCCGAAAAAGAGACCATGAAAACTATCGCTGCCGGAGGCTTCCGCGATGTGACACGTATCGCTGCAAGCTCCCCTGTCATGTGGGAAAACATATGTGAGTCCAACAAAACACAGCTGCTTTCACTCATGGACCAGTATGAAGCCAATTTCCATAAGCTTCGCGAAATAATTGCAGAGGGCAGTTCTCAAAAGATGATTGATTATTTCCAGGATTCAAAGAATTACAGGGATTCACTCACACTGCCCGGTGCCAAAATCCGCAAGGATTTCCACGAGGTATTTGTCGATATTGCCGATGAGGCAGGCGGTATTGCAGTGCTTGCAAGCCTTTTAGCCTTCAACGGCATCAGCATCAAGAATATCGGCATCATAAACAACCGTGAGTTTGAGGAGGGTGTACTGCGCATAGAGTTCTATGACGAAGATGCTCTTGAATCGGCTATCAGCGTACTTAAAGAAAGAAACTATACTATTCACCGCAGATGATTTATCCTGTTATATGGCTTTAATCCAAAAACAAAGAGCCGTAAAGCGAAGTAATTTCGTTTTACGGCTCTTTTTGGTATTAATATACGCTCTCCTCAAGTACCTCATAGAAATTCTCAAAGGTCTTGCGGCAGCAATAAGGGTCTATTATCTCAACACCCTCTGCCTTAAGCCCCGGCAAAGTAAATGACATGGCTACGCGATGATCGTCATACGTTTTGATTTTACAAGGCTTAATACCCTCTGCCGGATAAATCCTTAAGCCATTTTCAATTTCTTCAACCCTCACACCTAATTTTGTCAGGTTTTCCTCGATGGCGTTTATCCTGTCACACTCCTGCAGACGAATATGCGAAATGCCTTCTATCCCTACAGGCTCATTTGCAAACGGTGCAATCGCAGCAAGTGTCAGCGCCTGGTCTGAGAATGTTGACAAATCCCAGCTTCCGCCATGTATATGAGCATTCTTTGGTGGCATACACACTATGCCGTCTGCCTCATCGGAAATTGTGCAGCCCATATCCGCAAGCACATCAAGAAATGCCACATCTCCCTGCAAGCTGTTTTGGTGTACCCCCATCACCTTTGACTTAACATGTAAAAGCGGGCTCATTGCATAAAAATAGCATGCAGCCGACACATCCGGCTCTATATCATAGTCTAAGCTTTCATACGCCGCTTTCTTAGGGATAATAAAGCTTTTATTCTTTTTGTCCTGCATCACATCAAGCCCAAACTGCTTCATCATAAGACGCGTCATCTCAACATATGCCATACCATGCGTTCCTGTGACATTAATCGTAAAGTTCTTCTCCATCACTATAGCCGAGATAAGAAGGGCACTCAAAAACTGGCTGCTCTTGTCTACGTTTATATCAACAGTATCAGCATATTCCCCTGTATTTCCGATGGTAAAAGGAAAATGATATTCGTTCTCATCATACTCAATATGAGCTCCCAGCTTTTCAAGCGATACAAGCAGATCCTTCATAGGACGCTTCTTCATCTGCTCAGAGGACACTATATGGTATCTGCCCTTTGACAGTCCAAGAAGAGCTGTAAGAAAACGTGCAGCGGTACCTGCACTTCCCACATCTATCTCAGCTTCATTCTTTGGTATCCTGCCTCCAAAGCCTGTTATTGTTATTTTTCTTTTATCCTCATCCACCAAAACCGGAAATCCCAGACGAATCAGTGCATCTATAAAATGTCTCGAATCATCACTAAAAAGACACCCTTTTAAAACGCTGCGCCCGCTTGCGAGTGCAGCGATTAAAAGGGCCCTGTTTGTGATACTCTTTGAGCCAGGTACACTGGTTACTATATCATGTGGATGATTTACTTTTTTTACTTTATAAATCATTGAAAATCTGATAAATATCAATCTTGAGTGCATCAGTGTCTGTCATACCGATAAACACGGCACCATAGTGATATACTCCTTCTTCACTGTCTGTTCTACGTACAATCTCGATAACCGCATCCACAACCTCCTTGGTCCAAATTTGGATCCTGGTGTCATAATATGTATGTATATCAAGAGGTACCTTTGCATTAAATCCGATACCGCTTCTGGAAATATCTGTGACATCCACATGACAATACTTAAGTGTTGTCACTCCGTCCTCATCCAGCCGCTCTAACTGTACCGATACATCAATGTCAAGTCTTTTATGTCTTCTCTTTTCTTCCATTCACTTTACCCCATCTATTATATTATTGACTAAGGGAACAAATTACCCTCAAACAACATATTAGTATATATGACTGATTTTTACAAGTAAAATTTATTCAGCCGTCTCATCTTCCATATGCATATCGTTCGTTATAAACATCGCATCACCAAAGCTGAAAAACCTGTATCTTTCCTCTACAGCCTCTTTGTATGCATTGAGGACATGCTCTCTGCCTGCTAATGCTGACACAAGCATGACAAGTGTAGACTGTGGCAGATGGAAATTGGTAATCAGACAGTCAATCACCTTAAAGCTGTATCCCGGATAAATAAAGATATCAGTCCATCCGCTGCACTCTTTTAGCATGCCGTTTTCATCGGATGCTGCCTCTAAGGTACGAGTGCTTGTAGTGCCGACAGATATTATTCTGCCGCCATTTTTCTTTGCATTATTAATCTTGTCTGCAGCCTCCTGTGACACCATGTAAAACTCAGAATGCATATGGTGATCAAGCACATTATCCACCTTTACCGGTCTAAACGTGCCAAGCCCCACATGTAAAGTCACCTCTGCAATATCTACGCCCTTATCCTTTACCTGCTGTAAAAGCTCCTTTGTGAAATGCAGTCCTGCAGTAGGCGCAGCGGCCGAGCCGTCATACTTTGCATATACTGTCTGGTAGCGGTTCTTGTCCTTTAGCTGATGTGTGATGTATGGAGGCAGCGGCATCTGTCCGAGCTTATCAAGTATCTCCTCAAAAATACCCTCATAGCTGAACTGAATCAGCCTGTTTCCATCATCAACCACATCTATTACTTCACCTGTTAAAAGTCCGTCACCGAATATAATCTTTGTGCCCGGCTTTGCCTTTTTACCGGGCTTTACAAGAGTCTCCCATACGTCATTTTGTCTGCGCTTTAGAAGAAGTATCTCTATCTTTGCCATAGTTCCTTCCTTCACGCCAAAAAGACGTGCAGGAATTACCTTTGTATTATTGAGCACAAGGCAGTCGCCCGGTCTTAAATATTTAACAATCTCCTTGAACACATGATGGCTGACTTCTCCTGTCTTCTTGTCAAGCACCATGAGTCTTGAGCTGGAGCGGTCCTCCAGAGGATCCTGTGCTATTAGCTCCTCCGGAAGATTATAATCAAAATCTTTTACGTCCATAATTTTCCCATTCCTAAAACTATACTAACGTCTAACCACGAAGTGTGATACCTGCAGTCTCTTTAAGATGAGCAAGTATATCCTTTACAAAGCCCTCGACCTTCTTAGTCTTAAGCTCCTCATCCTTTGGTGTAAATACTACACTGTACGCCATGCTCTTCTTATTCGGAGGAAGCTGTACACCCTCGTAAACATCAAACAGTGTAACATCTGAGACATAATCACAGGCTTCCCTGATACCGTTTTCAATCTGCTCACATGTGATATCCTTGTCCACAACAAAAGCAAAATCTCTCTTCTCATCATCAAATTTTGAGATTGGAGTAAATACTCTGTCCTTTCCATACCACTGTGAAAGTACTCTAAGGTCAAGCTCCATCACATATGCCGGTACTCTCATGTCAAGCTCATCGCATATCTCATATCTTACCTGACCGAGATATCCGACCTTTTGACCGTCACAGAATACCTCTGCGGTCTGATACGGATGAAGGAATGGCTTTTGAGCCGGCTTGTATGTAAACTTCACATCAAGCGCATCTGCTACAGTCTCAGCCAGTCCCTTTATAGTAAAGAACGATTCATCCTCACCGAATACGCCTGCGCAAAGTGTCTCTCTCTCATCCGGATACTCTGTAAGCGGAAGCTCCTTTGCGATAAAGATATTTCCCAGCTCAAAGATTCTTCCCTCCAGGATACCCTTCTTCTGGTTTCTTGCTATGGCATAAAGCATCTCAGAAGCAAGCGTTGTTCTCATAAGCGAGAGGTCAACATTGATTGGGTTTATAAGCCTGATAGCATGTCTTTCAGGTGCATCCTCCGGGAATCTGAGCAAATCAAGATCAGCAGGTGAGAAGAATGAGTAATGTATTCCCTCATACGCGCCTGCTGCACAGAGCACCTCTTTTATCTTGCGCTCTGTCTGCTGTCTAAGGTTGAGTCCTCCGAGTGTAACCTGTGCTGTAGGCATGAATGCAGGAATGACATGGTCATAGCCATACATACGGATAACCTCCTCAGCCACATCCGGATAATCCTCCATATCCTCACGGTATGCAGGAATCATAAGTGTCAGCTCATCACCGCTTACAACCGGTGCAAAGCCTAAATTTGTGAGTATTCTCACGATATCCTCTGTAGGAACCTCTATTCCAAGCACACCGTTTACCTTTGCAATAGAAACCTTCATCTCTTTTGGCTCAAGTGAGTTTCCAGTAGTCACCTCAACGTGAGTTGAAGAAACCTTACCACAGCCAAGCTCCTCCATCAGGTGAAGCGCTCTCTTCATAGCCATGGCTGTTGTGTACTCGTTTACGCCCTTTGAGTAAAGTGCACTCGAATCAGATGACTGTCCCAACGCACGTGAGCTCTTTCTGATATTGTCTCTTGCAAATTTTGCAGACTCAAACATCACCTCAGTGGTGCCGTCGTTAATCTCAGAATTTAAGCCGCCCATGATACCGGCAAGCGCAACTGGCTTCTTTCCGTCACAGATAACAATGTTATTGCTGTTTAACTCAAATTCCTTCTCATCGAGTGTGACAATTTTCTCTCCATCGTTTGCACGTCTTACTACAATCTCATCTCCCTCAAGGTATGAGTAATCAAAAGCATGCATTGGCTGTCCGAGCTCTTTTAAAATAAAGTTAGTTATATCTACTACATTTGAGATAGAGCCTATTCCAACAAGCGCAAGACGCTTTCTCATCCATGCCGGTGACTCGGAGATTTTTACATCATGCACATAGTGAGCGGTGTAGCGAGGGCAGATGTCCTGTGCCAGGACAGATACCTTGAAATTTTCCTTCTTCACATCATCAGCAGTATAGTCAAGTGCAGGCTCCTTAAGCTCTTTTCCCAAAACAGCAGCAACTTCTCTTGCCATGCCATATATACACTGGCAGTCAGGTCTGTTTGCTGTGATTGCAATATCAAAAATCCAGTCATCAAGGCCGAGGATAGGTTTTACATCATCTCCCGCCTTAGCATCCTCAGGTAAAACCAAAAGTCCGTTGTAGCCTGCACCCGGATAGAGGTCCTCATTTAAGCCAAGCTCTACGCCTGAGCATAACATTCCATATGAATCATATCCACGCAGCTTGCCCTGCTTTATCTCCATCACGCCCTCTATTGTAACGTGATCCTTTGCTGTGGCATATACTGTTGCGCCGATAAGTGCAAGAGGATATTTGCCCCCTGCCTTTACATTGTCCGCTCCACAGCAGATCTGGAATGTGCCATGTGCTCCGGCATTTACCTGACACAGGCTTAGGTGTGTCTCAGGAATCGGCTCACATTTTTCTACAAGCCCGACTACTACGTTTGAGATATCCTTTCCCACCTCATATGATTCCTCAACCTCGAAACCACATGAGAATAATTTTTCCTCTAACTCCTTTGGTGTTACATCTATATCTACATAATCTTTTAACCAGCTAAGTGGTGTTAACATAATTTTTGCCTCCTGTTATATATTCAAGAAAAATGAATCTAGTTGTCATCAATCTGGTCTAATACCCTAAGGTCTGACTCGAATAAAAGCTTGATGTTGTTAATTCCGTATTTGAGCATTGCAATACGCTCAAGACCGATACCAAATGCAAAACCACTGTACTCATTTGTGTCTATGCCACAGCCCTCAAGCACCTTTTTATTTACTACGCCTGCACCAAGCACCTCAATCCAGCCTGTGCCCTTGCATAAAGAGCAGCCCTTGCCGTGGCACTGGAAACAGCTTACATCAACCTCTACAGACGGCTCTGTAAATGGGAAGTATGAAGGACGAAGACGTGTTGTGACATTCTTTCCGAACATCTTCTTTACAAGCTGGTCAAGCATACCCTTTAAATCGCAGAGTGTGATGCCCTTATCTACCACAAGTCCCTCCATCTGTGTGAACATAGGAGAATGTGTCGCATCATCATCCGAACGGAAAACCTTACCCGGTGAAACAACCTTGATAGGCGGCTTCTTTGCTTCCATTACATGAATCTGTCCTGCTGAGGTCTGTGTACGAAGTAAGAACTCAGGTGATAAGTAGAATGTATCCTGCATATCACGCGCCGGATGATCCTTTGGAGTATTTAAAGCTGTAAAATTATAGTAATCATTCTCGATTTCTGTTCCCTCGTAAACCTCAAAGCCCATAGATGTGAAAATCTCCGAGAGCTGGTCCTTTACCTGTGTTACAGGATGAAGATTACCCTTTTTGCTTCTCTTTGCAGGCATAGTGACATCTATTTTCTCACTCTCATACTTGCGCTTGAGTGCCTCTGCCTCAAATTTCTTAACCTTCTCATCAAGAAGCTTCTCAACTGCCTCACGTGTCTCATTGACCCACTGGCCTACCTTTGGTCTGTCCTCAGGAGCAACATCCTTCATGCCCTTTAAGACTGCTGTGAGCTCACCCTTCTTTCCAAGAATTGCAGCACGCACATCATTTAATTTTTCAAGGCCGTCAGCCTTATCAATTTCAGCAAGTGCTTTTTCTCTGATCTGTTGAATTTTGTCTCTCATCGAATTTCACCTCATAATATTTTTCTTAATTTGCATAAACTCGTAACTTCAAGCTTGAATTCGCCGTTTATGCGATAAAAAACGCCCCTGCATGGCTATTAAACCATGCAGGGACGAAAATTCCGCGATACCACCCTGATTTCCATTGAAGAAATATCCAATGGACTCTCATTGATATGTGTAACGTACATAACACGTCATGAACTACTGTGCTTCATCCATGCAGCTTCAGTGTGAACTTCAATCAATAGCCTTTTTGTAAGACTGCTTTCAGCCGGTGACAATCTCTCTCTGGTCAAAGTACTATAATCTACTATGCACCTTCATTGCTTTTATTATATATAGCTGCGACATATATACCGCAAATGCTTATTTCTTAATAACACATAAGTCATTTTAGCACAATCTCTATATTTTGCAAGTAGAAAATTTTATATTTGATTTATATTTTATTTCTAAGCCCCTTAGGATAATGGTTTTTAACCTGTGTGCCATTCACCTTGCCCCAGCCGGCCGTGTATCCGTCCACACATACAAGTGCCCAGCCCTTTTTACATTCAGCCGCCTGCTCATCAGATAACATAACTGACTGACCATTGAAAAAGCCGATAGTCTGCGGATTGTCACATGTAAGCTTTACTACGTTTTTAGCATCATTTAGCTTAAGTGCAAGTGCCAGCGAATGCGACGGCTCAAAGCGCTGTTTTTTAAACTCTCCTATATGAAGCCCTGCTCGCTGCACCTTAAGCCCTTTAATATCAACTTCCATATCAGGCAGCCTGTAGAGCTGCTCCCCAAACATGACAAGCCTTGAGTTTTTTATCCATGCTGCCATATCCTCTGATATGGTCTCATCAAGAAACTCTGAGAGAAGCTTCATATTTTCTTTTGTAAGAGCCGGCTTCGTTTCATTTTTCCTGTTCTTACTATTTTTGTTCTTTTTATTTTTCCTGTCAACTTTAAGGCCTGTGTCCTCTACTTTATTACAGCTATCCTTGCATACATCATAACCCGCATCAAACTCATTAACACTGCCTCTTCTCACAAGCTTTGCCACAAAATGCCCCTCTCCGTCCACCTTATGCGGCCAGAAGCGCTCCATTTCTTCAAGTGTAAAATCAGGATGTCTCTCCAAAAAACACTCAATTACATCCTCATTTTCTTCCTTTGAGAAGGTGCAGGTGCTGTACACTATCACACCTCCCGGCTTAAGCATCACTGCGGCATTGTCCAGTATTTCCTTCTGCCTTGCCGCACAGATTGCCACATTTTCCATGCTCCACTGCTCTATTGCCTCAGGCAGCTTTCGAAACATTCCCTCTCCTGAGCAAGGTGCATCCACCTGTATAGCATTAAAAAAGCCTGGGAAATGTGAAGCAAGCACAAAGCTGTCCTCATTTGTCACAATCGCATTTTTGATTCCCATACGCTCTATATTCTGCGACAAAATCCGGCTTCTTTGTGTGTTAATCTCATTTGATACCAAAAGTCCGCTGTCTCCTAAATATGTGGCAAGCTGTGTGCTCTTTCCTCCGGGTGCCGCACACAGGTCAAGCACTCTCATCCCCGGCTTTGGAGCTAAAAGTGCAGCCGCCGACATGGCACTTGGCTCCTGTATGTAATAAAGCCCCATCTCGTGATAAGGATGCTTCCCCGGACGCACATTCTCATCAAAGTAATATGCCTCATCTGCCCACGAAACCCTTTTATCTGAAGAAATTCCAAGTACCTTCAATATCCGCATTATTTCTTCAGGGCTTTGCACCTTTAAGGTATTGAATCTGAGCGCCTGAAATCTGTTATTGTCATAGCTGTATAAGAAATCATTCCACTTATCACCCAGAAAGGCCTTCATCTTTTTTTCAAACTCTATCGGTAAATTCATTGTCAAATCCTCTTGTTCTCTTACGAAATAATTACAATGTATCTTACTATCACACACATAGTCATGTATCTAAGCACTTCGATATTACCACATTTCTACTATCCATGCTATCAATTTTTTGTAGGCATATCACTGCTCACTACGCACACTGCTTATATCCACCACAGTCACATCCTTATAATAATATCCGATTATATCCTTATAGCTGCTTCCTGCCTTTGCCAGCTTGTCTGCCCCATACTGGCTGAAGCCTATTCCATGGCCGAAGCCTCCTCCGGACAGTGTATAGTGACCATTTGCGCCGGCACTCACACTAAAGCAGGCGCTTGGTATCATCGACATATTCTCCCTCACAGAGCCATCGTTTAATGTAACTTTTTTCTGATAATGCCCTAACGCCTTTCTTATATCATTCTCCGCCGTAAAGGTCTGCGATTTGTTTCCATAATTTATTGTGAGCGAAAGTACATACCCCGCATCCGACGTCTTATCGACAGAAATACCTGTTGCTGTGCCGTACTGAGGATCATTGTATGCCGATAAATCAAGCTCCGATGTCCATCTGTAGTATGGCGAATTGTCATCCACCGACTCCACCTTGTGTATGAAATCCGGTGTACTCGAAGACCATACCTCCATATCCTCGGTTTTTCCGGCAGACGTAGAAAAATAATAACATGTTATTAAGCTTCCTCCACATGAGACAACCTGTCCTGCTGTAGCTTTTACAGCCTCATCGGTCGACTGCTTTGTTTCTGAAGCGTTATAGACCTGAAAAGCCGTGGTATTGTCAATATTTGCTCCGTATAGCGCATACTGTGTATTTTTCATCTGTGAATATACAAAGGTTCTCGCACAAACAGCCTGAGCCTTAAGCGCCTCTGCATCAAATGTAGACGGCATCTCCGACGGCAGCACATAGCGCACATATGTCTCCACATCGACTGTATTCACCGCCACAATACCTTCCTCTGTCCCGATAAACTCAAATGAGCCCGGATAGCTCTTACCGTTTATGCTGACATAATTGTCCGCTGAGCTCACCTTTATCTTACTTTTCTGTACATTTGCCATATATGCACCAACATCGTCAATAGCATTGCTGCCACAGTCGGCATCATCCACATAAAGGTTAGACGCTGCACCTGCTGCAATTGTGGGAAATGCATCCTTTCCATCGTTTTTTATAAGCACTCTAATGTATGTAAGGTCAGGTGCCTGTCTTCTGACGATGGCACATATCCTGCCGGAATCAAGTATGTAAGAAAGTGTTTCACTTCCGATTATCAGGTCAGAAACCGCTATTTCCTTAGGCGCTGCTCCTGTCTCATCATACACCGGCAGCTTGTCTGACTGCATTGGAATGTCACCCTGCCCTGCAATCTGCATGGTACCGTCTCCGTACGACAGCATCACACCCGATATATCATCCGGCTTTATCTGTATCTTTTTGACCTTAGAGCCACTGATTTCAATATCACAGACACCTGTAAAGTTCTCTTCCATGGTACCCTTTGCCCTGTATAGATCTCCATCACATATGAAAATCAGCCTTCCATCGTCATTTGACACAATATATGCATTCTCATACACCATATCCTTTGTCACTGCCTTCGCCTGTTTTACAAGTGCCACCTTTTCCTTTTGCGCCATAACAATTGCAAAAACAATAACCACGCATACCATGGTTATCGCAAGCATTATCCAGACCATCTGATTCGGCTTTTGCCGTCTTCGTCTTCTATTTGCCAAATTTCTGTTCTCCTTAACACCCAAATAGTGGTTACTGCTCAAAAAATGGGAGCTGCAAAAACAGCTCCCTTTATCATCTGTACCTAAGAATCCTTTGTGCTTTAAAAATCTTTTGTATCTCATAAATCTTTTGTGCGTCCGGAGTTCTTTTGTACATTATTATTCTTTTGTAAGAACCCAAAATGCCGGTCCTGTAATTTAGACTCCTAGCGCTCTTGCTAGGTGGGTAACCGCAGTCTGCCTTCTGCCTTCCGCTGCATAATGACGGCCTGACATCCAACAGCTCATATAGGAATCCCGTTTAAAGTAAATGTAGGTTCTAAATACACAGGGTTGTCGAACATCTCAGGTATCTTTGTAAATTCATTATACTTTATTATGTCTCATGTTGCAATGCAAAATTCATGTTAGAATTTAACAAATTTTTCTCTGGCATTTCGTAACATATTTGAAAACCAGATAATTACTGCGACGAATATAATCATCTCCACATATGACCAGTACGGTATCTTTTTGAGGCAATCCGAAACTATCGCAACTATACTGATAACAAAAATCACAATGCCGAATACAAGTGACTTTGGATAAATATAAGCTATATATCCGGCCGTATCCTTTATCTTTTTCATCTCATCCTCAGCCACAAAGGTACTTTCAATTTTGCCGCTTTTCTTCATTCGTAGTGACACAAATATTATGTAAATTCCCAGTATCAGCGTGACCGCATTTATTATAATAAAATAGTTCATGCTTCTTTCTCCTGTATTTTTATTTATTATTCCTAAATAGTTATCACGGATCTTTTATATACAAAAAATATGTAAAATCACCAAAATTAGTATAACCTCATGTAAGGAAAAAATAAATGGTAAATAAGTCCCAACTATTTCTTGAATTTTTATTATTAATGTAGTAAAATGTATTTATATTTTCAAGGGGAAGGAGTTTTTAAAATGCAACTTGACGATTTAAAAATACTTATATGCGATGATTCGATTCTCGCAAGAAAACAGATGAAGGATATAATCAATTCCATTGGTTCACCGACTATCATTGAGGCGGCAAACGGACAGCTCGCCATTGATATGTACAAGGAGCATAAGCCAAATCTCACATTTATAGACATTGTAATGCCCGTAAAGGACGGCAATGCCGCTATCTCAGAAATTATGGAGTATGACAGCAGTGCTACCATCTTCGTTGCGTCATCTGTCGGCACACAGTCCGAGCTTAAAAAGGCTCTTGCCGCCGGAGCATGTGACTTCATTCAGAAACCAATCGACAAGGATCAGGTCATAAGTCTGATTAAGAAGCACATAGGAGGAAATTAATATGTATACTCAATTTTTTGGCAATTTTCTCCTATCAAAGGGGTATATCACTAATGAGCAGCTTTTTGACGCTCTCAAAGAAAAAGCACAAAAGCACGCAAAGCTCGGTACTCTTGCCATCCACTCAGGGCTTATGACAGCTGCCGAGGTTGATTCAGTAATAGTCGAGCAGACCCATCAGGACAAGAAGTTTGGTGAGCTTACAATAGAAATGGGCTATCTGACAGACGAGCAGGTAAAGGAGCTCTTAAGCATCCAAAGCCCTGACTTTCTTCTTTTAGGACAGATTCTTTTAGACAAAGGCATAATTGACAATACCACTCTCGAAAAGAGTATACATGATTACCGCAGTGAGAATGCTATTTCCGATCTTGACATGGTACTCGAGGATAAGGACAGTATAAATCATCTGATAGGTCATTTTTTTGCCAATACAGGCATAGATCCTTCTGCCATTGACATTATGTATCTTGAGCTTTTGTTTAACAGCTTCATCCGATTTGTCGGTGATGACTACACTCCGCTCTCTGCCGAGATATGTGACAGCTTTAGTGCGGACTGCATGGTACGTCAGGACATCAAGGGCAGCTATGCCATATCTACATACATAGGCATGAGTCAGACAACAGCCATCAATTTTGCATCACGCTATGTAAAGGAATCATTTTCAGTATACGACGAGTATGTACAGGCATCTCTCGAGGATTTCCTGAACCTGAACAATGGACTGTTTCTGGTCAACTGTTCAAATGATCAGGCACTTGAGCTTACTCTCACTGCACCTGAGCATTTTGATGGACAGACACGCAGCTTCAATAAAGCCTGCAAGCTCAAGCTGTTATACCCTTTCGGAGCCATTCACTTTATTATTGAATTCTAATATCTCTGCAAGGCAGTTTCAGTAATCTGATAATTATTTACTCTATAATTAGAGCACAAAAAGAACATCTGCAATCAGCAGATGTTCTTTTATGTTGCGCTAAATATAATTATATATAAAACAAATTACAATTATATGATTAAATGGGCAAAAGGTAACATTATATTATTACTGCACACCGAGCATTTCCTTAACAGTGTTTTCCATCTGATCCACATCACAGACTGTGTTGTGAAGAATCTTTGCATCCCTGATTTCCTCGATGGCATTTGGTACCTTAACGTTACCAAGCTTTGAAAGCTCATCGACAAGTTCAAAGTCTGTCATTGAATCGTACTTAGGATCAATTGCATCCATCACACTTCTTGTGAATTTGAATGGACTTGCTGTAGATGCGATAACAGTCTTTGTGGCTGTATCACCTGTAGCATCCTTATACTTGCTATATACACCTGCTGCAACTGCTGTATGAGTATCAATAATGTATCCTGTATCCTCGTAAAGCTTTTTGATAACATCAGCGGTTTCCTTCTCACTTGTGTAATTTCCATAGAAGTCAGAAAGCTTTTCCTTCATCTCAGGTGTTACAGTGTATTTGCCATCCTTAGCAAGCGAAGCCATAAGCTGAGCATTCTTATTTGCATCATTTCCTGCGATACGGTAAATGAGTCTCTCAAGGTTTGAAGAGATGAGAATATCCATGGATGGTGAATTTGTGAGGATAAACTCTCTGTTTTTATCATACTCTCCTGTTGTGAAGAAATCGTAAAGCACCTTGTTCTCGTTTGAAGCGCAGATAAGCTTTGCAACGGGAAGTCCCATATTCTTTGCATAAAACGCTGCAAGTATATTTCCAAAGTTTCCCGTAGGAACAACGATATTTATCTTCTCATCCTTTGCGACAGCTCCCTGTGCAAAAAGCTTTGAGTAAGCATATACATAGTACACAATCTGTGGTACAAGGCGACCTATATTGATTGAGTTGGCGGATGAGAACTGATAGCCTGCGGCATCCATCGTCTCTGCAAGAGCCTTATCATTGAACATAGCCTTTACTGCTGACTGTGCCTGGTCAAAGTTGCCGTGAATACCCACTACATGAGTATTGGCACCCTTTTGTGTAAGCATCTGCTTCTCCTGAATCGGGCTGACACCATTCTTTGGATAGAAAACGATAATCTGTGTCCCCTCAACATCAGCAAAGCCTGCCATAGCTGCCTTTCCTGTGTCTCCTGATGTGGCTGTTAAAATGACAATCTCGTTTTTAACATTGTTTTTCTTTGCAGATGTGATAAGTAAATGAGGCAGAATGGATAATGCCATATCCTTGAAGGCTATTGTAGAGCCATGGAACAGCTCAAGGTAGTAAGCCCCGTCAGCAAACTTAAGCGGTGCAATCTCAGTAGTATCAAACTTGCTGTCGTATGCCCTGTTGATACAATTTTTAAGCTCTTCCTCTGTGAAATCCGTAAGGAAAAGCTTCATAACCTCATATGCTACCTGCTGGTATGACATCTTAGAAAGCTCCTCAATAGAAACATCAAGTGCCGGAATGCTCTCAGGTACAAATAATCCTCCGTCATCGGCAAGGCCCTTAAGGATAGCCTGTGAAGCTGTTATTTTCTTTTCACTGTTTCTTGTGCTTGAATATAATAAATCCATTTTTTACCTCATTTCTCTTTTTATCTTATCTAAATCCATATTGCTGCATCTATATGCAGACAATTATTATCCTTTATAGTATAATAAATTTCATATATCAAATCAATAACAAAAATGCTACAATAATATATATATGATTAAAAATATATGTGAAAGGAACACAAATTATATCTATGCTCCAGGGAGTTTACACCGCTGTCAGAAAAGACGGCACCATTTACTACAGGTCCAACATCACCTACAAAAGCAAACACATCAGTCTCGGAAGCTTTGACAGTGAGCTTTCTGCAAACCGCGCCTATGCCACTGCATCGACAATTTTATTAAAAGAAACAAACAGCATAGAGGACTCTTACTTTCACACCCATGCACTTGCATTCGATAAAATTGTAACTCTTATTAACTACCGGGACAACGGCATGTACATAAAGACGCCCATATATCTGCACAAAAACTATTTCAGCTATTTCATGGATATATCGTGCGAACTCAAATTTAATATAGATGACCTGTTCTACTACTCAGGGCACCGCATACTAAGGCGGCAGGGACATCTGTACGTCAACGACTACGGCATGCAGGTCACCCTGCTTAGCCGCTATGGCATACAGCCTCATGCTGTTTGCGGACGGGACTATGTATTTGTAAACAACGATTCAACCGACATGCGCTACGAAAACATCAAGCTATTAAATCCATACCATGGTGTAGAGATTATCAAAACTGCAGGGCTCGACAAATATAAAGCACGCATACACATAAACGGCAATTTTGTCATAGGAACCTACAACACAATCGAAAAGGCCGCTATTGCCTACAATAAAGCTGTCGATATGGCACATGCACATGGCATAGAAAAAAACTATCCGGAAAACTATATTGAAAGTATATCAGGCAAGGAATACGCGGATATTTACACTTCTGTGACAGTTTCCGATAAATATGTGCAGTATCTGCAGCAATTTGATTTATAGAACGCATATCCCACAGTTTGCATATTACCATTACTTTTAATATTGTACTAAAAACTCCCGCGGTTATATCAATAACCTCGGGAATTTTTATAATTACTTCTGATTTATATAGTTTACAAGTCCCTCGCAGTCGATAATCTTCTGCATGAACGGTGGGAAGGCCTGTCCCTTAAACTTCTCTCCTGTTGTCTCATCTGTGATGATACCGGAATCAAAGTCCACTGTCACCTCATCACCGGCATTTATTGCCTTTGCTGCCTCAGGGCACTCAATAATAGGAAGACCTATATTGATTGCATTTCTGTAGAAAATTCTTGCAAATGTCTCTGCGATAACACAGCTTACGCCGGCAGCCTTGATGGCAATCGGTGCATGCTCTCTTGATGAACCACAACCGAAGTTCTTGTTGGCTACCATGATATCTCCGGCCTTTACATTATTTACAAAATCCTTGTCGATATCCTCCATGCAGTGTGTTGCAAGCTCCTTAGGATCAGAAGAATTCAGATATCTTGCAGGAATGATTACATCTGTATCGACATTGTCTCCATATTTAAATACACGACCGTGTGCTGCTTTCATTGTGCTTCCTCCAATCTTTACATAACATCCTTTGGTCCTGAAATTTTACCTGTAATGGCACTTGCAGCTGCAACAGCAGGGCTTGCCAGATAAACCTCAGAATCCACATGACCCATACGTCCGACAAAGTTACGGTTTGTGGTAGATACGCATCTCTCGCCCTCAGCGAGCACTCCCATGTATCCGCCAAGACATGGTCCGCAGGTAGGTGTGCTCACGATGGCACCTGCCTCGATAAATGTCTTAAGAAGGCCCTCTTCCATAGCCTGAAGGTAAATCTTTTGTGTGGCAGGAATCACGATAACCCTGATACCATCCGCAACCTTTTTACCCTCAAGAATCTTTGCTGCAATACGCAGATCATCCATACGGCCATTGGTACATGAGCCGATTACTACCTGGTCAATCTTTACATCACCCACCTCATCGATGGTACGTGTATTGTCAGGCAGATGCGGGAATGAAACTGTAGACTTAAGTGTGCTAAGGTCGATTGTATACTCCTTGTCATACTCTGCATCACTATCAGCCTCATACTCTGTGAACGGACGCTTTGAATGCTCCTTCATGTACTCTCTTGTGAGATCATCTACAGGGAAGATACCATTCTTGCCGCCTGCCTCGATTGCCATATTGGCGATAGTAAATCTGTCGTCCATAGAAAGATATTTAAGTCCATCTCCGACAAACTCCATTGACTTATAAAGTGCGCCGTCCACACCAATCATACCGATGATATGAAGGATGACATCCTTACCGCTGATCCACTCAGCCGGTTTTCCGACAATATTGAACTTAATAGCAGAAGGCACCTTAAACCATGCCTTGCCTGTAGCCATTCCTGCTGCCATATCAGTACTTCCCACACCTGTAGAGAATGCTCCTAAAGCTCCGTATGTACATGTATGTGAATCGGCTCCTATAATCACATCACCTGCCACAGTCAGTCCCTGCTCAGGTAAAAGTGCATGCTCAATGCCCATTTTTCCTACATCAAAGTAATTTGTAATCTCGTTTTTGCAGGCAAACTCGCGAACACATTTACAGTGTTCTGCTGACTTGATGTCCTTGTTTGGTGCAAAGTGATCCATAACGAGTGCGATTTTATCTTTATTAAACACTCCATCTACCTTCATCTTGTCAATCTCATGAATCGCTACAGGTGAGGTAATGTCGTTTCCAAGCACAAGATCTAAATCAGCCTCAATGAGCTGTCCTGCACTAACAGAGTCAAGGCCTGCGTGTGCAGCAAGAATCTTCTGTGTCATTGTCATTCCCATGCTTATATTCCTCCTAGCATATAAAAATATTGTATTATGATTGTATCTGAATCAAGTTTACTTAAGACATCATAACATATGATTTACCATAATAAAAATACATAATAAACATATTTACCATAACTAAATCTCATGGTATAATAAACACAGATTTGTTGATGTTCACACCTTTTTGTGACAAGCAACGATTACAGCCCATTAAAAGTACAAACCACAGGAGGTACAAATGAACCAGAATCTCTCATCTTACTGGATTTTCTATACTGTTGCCAATGCCGGCAATATATCAAAGGCAGCCAAGGAGCTCTATATCAGCCAGCCTGCCATCAGCAAGTCAATTCAAAAGCTCGAGGACGGACTGGAATGCAAGCTTTTTTCCAGAAGCTCCAGAGGTGTCGTCTTGACCGATGAGGGCAGGCTTCTTTATGATCATGTAAGCGAGGCCTTTGAGGCATTAAATGAGGGGGAAGAAAAGCTGAAGCGCTCAATAGAGCTCGGTGTCGGCCAGCTTAAGATTGGTGTCAGCTCAACACTCTGCAAATACATGCTTTTGCCATATCTCAAGGAATTCATACACAGAAATCCTCATATAAGCATCTCAATCGAATGTCAGTCCACAAACGAGACCTTAAAGCTCCTCGATGAGGACAAGATCGATATAGGCCTGATCGGAAAACCGGCGTCCCTTAAGACCTTTAATTTCTATTATCTGGACAACATCGAAGATATATTTGTCACTACAAAGGACTATCTGCGCAACTTAAGCGCCCGCGGTGTCAAAAAGAGCGAGATTTTGCAAAACTCTACTCTCATGCTTCTCGATAAAGGCAATATGACACGTAAATATATTGATGATTATCTGCAGGAGAACCAGATACACGTAAAGGACTCTATAGATATATCAAATATGGACCTGCTCATCGACTTTGCCAAAATAGGCGTAGGTGTGGCCTGCGTCATAAAAAGCATAGTTTCAAAGGAGCTTGCTGACGGTACCCTGATTGAAATTCCTCTCGGCATACCAATCCACAAGCGTGAGGTTGGCTTTGCTTACAAGGAGTCTTCAAAGCTTTCCACCTCTCTGCAGACCTTTATCAAGTTTTATGAGAGCTACACACCAGAGGATTTTTAAATAACAAAATATGACCCCGGAGGTATTACCTTGAAAGAACAAATACACACTATCCCCATATCAGACGCCTTTGACAATGCCGGCGAATGCCCCTTCTGCTATATAGAAAAACGCACTGAGGATCACGTCATGGATTTTGTACTTGGTCATGGTGCCTCTTACATGGAGGCTGACATACGCGATATGACCGATAAGGAGGGCTTCTGCCGTGCACATTTCAAAAAAATGTTTGACTATGGCAATTCACTCGGAAACGCCTGGATACTAAAAACCATGTATATGCGCCATATTGAGGAGATTGACAAAGAATTTAAGAACTTTAAGCCTGATTCAGTGCAAAGGAGCGGTCTTTTCAAAAAAGCAAATGCCTTCTCCAATTCCATCGTGGACTGGATTAACAAGCGTGAATCAACCTGCTTTATATGTGACAGCGTAAACAAGACCTTTAATGCATACATGAAGACCTTCTTCACTATGTATGAAAAGGATCCTGAGATAAAAGAAAAGCTAAAAAACACAAAGGGCTTCTGTCTTGACCATCTGAAGGTGGTGCTTGAGGGCGCTGATACATATTTAAATGGTGAAAAAAGAAAAGAATTTTATGACATAGTGCTTCCAATGATGCAGGAAAACATGAAGCGTATCTATGATGATGTAGCATGGTTTATAGAAAAATACGATTATAAAAACAAAGATGCCGACTGGAAGAATTCCAAGGATGCGATCCAGCGCGGTATGCAGAAGCTTCGCGGAAGTGATCCATCGCTTCCACCACATGTTCTCAAAAAATAAAATCACCCGGTATTCTGCCGGCCATCTAATGGCTGTGCAAAATACCGGGTGAATTTTTATTTCATTACGATGTTTACAATACGTCCCGGAACATAAATCTCTTTTACGATATTTCCTGTAAGCTTATCTGCAATAACATCCTTTGCTTTTGCGATAACCTCATCCTTAGGATCCTGTTTTCCGATTGCAAGAGTGCCCTTTGTCTTTCCGTTGATCTGTACAGCAATCTCTACTGTATCCTCAACAGTCTTTGCCTCATCGTATACCGGCCATGGCTCAAATGCGATTGTATCGTCATGTCCCATTCTCTGCCAGATTTCCTCACCAACATGTGGACATACACAAGAAAGCATCTTGATAAGTCCCTCTGCAAACTCTCTAGGACATCTGCCTGCCTTGTATACTTCATTGACAAAAATCATCATCTGGCTGATAGCTGTATTGTAGCCAAGTGCCTCGAAGTCGTTTGTGACCTTCTTTACTGTCTGATGGTAGATTCTTGTGAGCTTTCCATCATCCTCTTCTATAATATTCTCAGGCTCTGTAAAGAAATTCCATACACGTGTGATAAATCTCTTTGCTCCCTGTACGTTGCTGTCGTTCCAAGGCTTTGAAACCTCAAGTGGTCCCATGAACATCTCGTAAAGACGAAGTGTGTCAGCGCCGTACTCCTCGACTACATCACTAGGATTTACTACGAACTCCGGGAATCTCTTGCCCATCTTGATACCGTTTGATCCAAGGATCATTCCCTGATGTACGAGCTTCTTAAAAGGCTCCTTTACAGGAGATAAGCCCTGATCAAAGAGGAATCTGTTCCATATTCTTGAATACATGAGGTGTCCTACCGCATGCTCCGGTCCACCAACATAGAGATCTACAGGCATCCAGTGCTTTAAGAGCTCCTGATTTGCAAATTCCTTATCATTATGTGGATCGATATATCTCATATAATACCATGAGGATCCTGCCGAGCCAGGCATGGTGGATGTCTCACGAGTACCCTTTACGCCGTTTCTGTCATACTTCTTCCACTCTGTAGCGTTCTCAAGAGGTGCCTTGCCATTCTTGCCCTTGTAATCCTCAAGCTCAGGAAGGACAAGCGGAAGCTCATCATCAGGAAGGAAATAGATTGAACCATCCTCCTTGTATACACATGGAACAGGCTCTCCCCAGTATCTCTGACGTGCAAAAATCCACTCACGGAACTTGTAATTTACAGTTCTCTTTGCCACGCCCATCTTCTCAAGCTTGGCTGTGATAGCTTCCTTAGCATCCTCGACTACCATTCCGGTAAACTCCTCTGAGTTGATGAGCTTGCAGCCCTTTCCAAGGTAATCATGCTTCTCAAATGCATGCTCTGATACATCTGCACCATCAATTACCTGAATCATCTCAATATCATGAGCCTGTGCATACTCGAAATCTCGCTGATCATGGGTAGGAACTGCCATAACAGCACCTGTACCATAGCTTGCCAGTACGAAATCACCGATGAACATGCGCACTTCCTTGCCGTTTACAGGGTTGATACAATGAAGTCCCTTAAGCTCACAGCCTGACTTTGTCTTGTTAAGCTCAGTTCTGTCCATATCGCTCTTCTTTACAGTCTCATCTATGTAAGCCTGAACCTCTTCTTTGTTCTCGACTCTGTCCATGAGACCCTTTACTATATCTCCGTCCGGAGCAAGCACCATAAATGTGATACCATATATTGTCTCGATACATGTAGTAAAGATAGAGAACTCTCCACCGCCTACAATCTGGAATTTGACCTCGACACCTGTGCTCTTGCCAATCCAGTTTCTCTGCATTTCCTTGGTAGACTCAGGCCAGTCTATCTCATCAAGCCCCTCAAGGAGCTTTTCTGCAAATGCCGGCTGGTCAATAACCCACTGTTTCATGTTCTTGCGGACTACAGGATAGCCGCCACGCTCTGACTTGCCATCTATAACCTCATCGTTTGAGAGAACTGTTCCAAGCTCCTCGCACCAGTTTACAGGCATATCAATATGCTTTGCATATCCGGCCTCATAAAGCTTCTTGAAAATCCACTGTGTCCACTTGTAAAACTCAGGGTCACTTGTAGAAATCATCTTTGACCAGTCATAATCAAAACCAAGCTCTCTTAACTGCTTTGAGAAGGTCTCTATATTCTTCTGAGTGAAACCATTTGGATGATGACCTGTGTTTACAGCATACTGCTCTGCCGGTAAACCGAATGAATCATATCCCATCGGATGAAGTACATTGTAGCCCTGCATTCTCTTCATACGCGACATAATATCTGTAGCTGTATAGCCCTCCGGATGTCCAGCGTGAAGGCCTACTCCTGAAGGGTAAGGGAACATATCAAGTGCATAGTATTTAGGCTTTGAAAAATCCCAAACATCTGTCTTGAATGTCTCGTGTTCTTTCCAGTATTCCTGCCATTTTTTCTCTATGGCCTTGTGATTGTATGGTTCTGACATACTTGCCTCCTTATATCAAAAACGCTCCGCCTCTCAAAGAGACGAAGGCGTATTTTTAATCCGTCTGATTAACATTCATAATTTTACACATCACACTATATTTTGTCAAGTTTTGCTATATAAAAAACCCGGTGCATCACTGCCCCGGGTCTTATTGTCATATATATCTGACAGATTAGTTGTTGATGAGCTTGTCGCTCTCATCATTCCAGCTGTAAAGCTTACGGATTTCCTCACCAACCTTCTCTGAAGGATGCTCAGAAGCAAGCTTTCTCATAGCCTTGAAGTGTACCTGACGTCCTGCTGGTGACATATCAAGTAAGAACTCCTTAGCAAATGTACCATCCTGGATGTCAGAAAGAATCTTCTTCATAGCTTTCTTTGTCTCAGCTGTAACAATCTTAGGTCCTGTTACATAATCACCATACTCAGCTGTATTAGAGATAGAGTATCTCATACCTGCGAAGCCTGACTGGTAGATAAGGTCTACGATGAGCTTCATCTCATGGATACACTCGAAGTATGCGTTTCTTGGGTCATAACCAGCCTCGCAAAGTGTTTCGAAACCAGCCTGCATAAGTGCACAAACACCACCACAAAGAACTGCCTGCTCACCGAAGAGGTCTGTCTCTGTCTCTGTACGGAATGTTGTCTCAAGAAGTCCGGCTCTTGCTCCGCCGATTCCAAGACCATATGCAAGTGCAAGGTCCCATGCCTTTCCTGTAGCATCCTGCTCTACAGCGATAAGACAAGGTGTTCCTTTTCCTGCCTGGTACTCTGAACGTACTGTATGTCCCGGAGCCTTAGGTGCAATCATAGCTACATCTACATCCTTTGGTGGCTTAATGCATCCAAAGTGGATGTTGAAGCCGTGAGCGAACATAAGCATGTTGCCCGGCTCAAGGTTTGGCTCGATGTCCTTCTTGTACATATCTGCCTGTAACTCATCATTTATAAGAATCATGATGATATCAGCCTGCTTTGCAGCCTCTGCAGCAACATATACCTTGAAGCCCTGCTCTTCTGCTTTCTTCCATGACTTGCTGCCCTCATAAAGACCGATGATGACGTTACATCCTGAATCCTTTAAGTTAAGTGCATGTGCATGTCCCTGGCTGCCGTAACCGATAATGGCAATTGTCTTGCCCTCTAATAATGAAAGGTTACAATCATCCTGATAAAATAATCTTGGTTCTGCCATTTTGTTTTCCTCCTGTTTATTTAAGTAAACTATTTATATGTAAGGATTGTCCTGTGACTAATCCAACATAACTACATCATCGGAACCTCTGGTAAGTCCTGTGATTCCCGTTCTTGCGAGTTCTAATATCTCATAGCCGCTAAGTAAGTCTATGAAATTATCAAGCTTGTCCTGTGTACCTATGAGCTCAATAATCATAGAGTCATGAGTGACATCAACTATCTTGCCGTGGAAGATCTCAGTCACATTCATAACTGCCTGTCTTTGTGTATCGAGTGCTCTTATCTTTATCATAATAAGCTCCCTGCACACTGAGAGTCCCGGCTCAAGCTTCTTGATATCAAGTACATCCTCAAGCTTCGCCAACTGCTTCTCTATCTGCTCAAGCACCTGCTCATCACCGCTTGCAACAATTGTGATACGTGTGTAGCGCGGATCTGCTGTAACCCCTGAGGAGAAACTATCAATATTAAATCCCCTGCGACTGAACAGTCCTGAAATACGACTGGTCACTCCGGGATTGTTCTCAACTAAAAGAGATAATGCCTGTCTTCTCATCGAAAAACCTTCCTCACAATTTCTATTATTTCTGTTCACATGATGATAATATTACTATAATCTGTATTTGTCAAGCAATATCGTTAATATAACTTAAATTCATATTATCAATAACAATATTTATACATCCATAACCTCGATAAATGCCTGTTTTATAACGTTTTATACAGTATCTTCAAAAAAAGCCGGGCGACATACACCGCCCGGCTTTAGAATTATCTAATATAATTCTGTTGTAATATATTATAACTGTGGTCCTGCTGCAACAAGTGCTTTACCAGCCTCATTTGTTGTGTACTTAACAAAGTTCTTGTTGAATCTCTCTGCAAGATCTTTAGCCTTTGCCTCCCACTCAGAAGCATCAGCATATGTGTCACGAGGATCAAGGATTCCTGAATCAACTCCAGGAAGCTCTGTAGGAACCTCGAAATCGAACATAGGGATCTTCTTTGTTGGAGCATTAAGGATATCACCAGAAAGGATAGCGTCGATGATTCCTCTTGTATCCTTGATTGTGATTCTCTTTCCTGTTCCGTTCCATCCTGTATTTACAAGGTATGCCTTAGCGCCTGACTTCTCCATCTTCTTAACGAGCTCTGCAGCGTATTTTGTAGGATGAAGCTCAAGGAATGCCTGTCCGAAGCAAGCTGAGAATGTAGGTGTTGGCTCAGTAATTCCACGCTCTGTTCCTGCAAGCTTTGCAGTAAATCCTGAAAGGAAGTAGTACTGTGTCTGCTCAGGTGTAAGAATAGATACTGGTGGAAGTACTCCGAAAGCATCTGCTGAAAGGAAGATTACGTTCTTTGCAGCCGGTGCTGAAGATACTGGCTTAACAATATTTGTGATGTGGTTGATTGGGTAAGATACACGTGTATTCTCTGTTACACTCTTGTCCTCGAAATCAATCTTTCCATCATCAGCAACTGTAACGTTCTCAAGAAGAGCATCTCTTCTGATTGCGTTGTAGATATCAGGCTCAGACTCTTTATCAAGACCGATAACCTTTGCATAACATCCACCCTCGAAGTTGAATACACCGTTGTCATCCCAGCCGTGCTCATCATCTCCGATAAGAAGACGCTTAGGATCTGTAGAAAGAGTTGTCTTTCCTGTTCCTGAAAGACCGAAGAAGATTGCTGTGTTCTCTCCGTTCATGTCAGCGTTTGCTGAGCAGTGCATTGAGGCAATGCCCTTGAGTGGAAGGAAGTAGTTCATCATAGAGAACATACCTTTCTTCATCTCTCCGCCGTACCATGTATTGATGATAACCTGCTCTTTTGATGTGATGTTGAATGCTACACATGTCTCTGAGTTAAGACCTAACTCCTTGTAGTTCTCAACCTTAGCCTTTGAAGCATTGTATACTACGAAATCAGGCTCGAAGCTCTCAAGCTCCTCTGCTGATGGCTGGATGAACATGTTTGTTACAAAATGAGCCTGCCAAGCAACCTCAACGATGAAACGAACTGCCATACGTGTATCCTTGTTTGCTCCACAGAATGCATCTACTACGAAAAGCTTCTTGTTGCAGAGCTCTTTCTTAGCAAGATCCTTAACTGTTGCCCAAACATCCTCTTTCATTGGATGGTTGTCGTTTGGATACTCAGGTGTATTCCACCATACTGTGTCCTTAGAATTCTCGTCCATAACGATATATTTATCTTTAGGAGAACGTCCAGTGTAGATACCTGTCTTAACGTTAACTGCACCAAGCTCTGTCTCCTTACCAACCTCGTAACCCTCAAGGCCGGCTTTTGTCTCTTCCTCGAATAATGTCTCGTAAGAAGGATTGTGAACGATCTCTGTTGTTCCGGTAATGCCATACTTTGTTAAATCAACATTTGCCATTTGAATAAACCTCTTTTCTATAAATTATGGATTTACATCCATTTCTTTTGTTAGTATATATGTTTGTTAAAAAAAAATCAATATCTACTTTTCAATTTACACTTATTTCACACTTTTTCGACATGTATAATATATTTCTCACACATCAGCCGTTCGCATATCTGGTGAGGAACTGCCTGGTTCGCTCCTCCTTCGGATGGTCAATCACCTCATGCGGGTCGCCCTGCTCAACAATCACACCACCGTCCATGAAGATCACCTGATCTGCGACATCACGCGCAAAGGCCATCTCATGTGTGACAATAATCATTGTGGTATTCTGCTGCGCAAGCGAACGGATGACCTTAAGCACCTCTCCAGTAAGCTCCGGGTCAAGAGCCGATGTAGGCTCATCAAAGCAGAGTATATCAGGCTTAAGCGCCAGTGCCCTTGCTATAGCTACACGCTGCTGCTGTCCACCTGAGAGCTGATGCGGATAATGGTTCATCCTCTCAGCAAGCCCCATTCTGTCAAGAAGCTCCTTTCCATGCTCATCAATACGCGCAAGGATTGCTTTTTTATCCTTTTTAAACTCAGATGTCTCCTGTGCCAGAAGGCGCTCTGCCAGAGTGACATTCTCAAGTGCCGTGTACTGTGGAAAAAGATTAAACTGCTGAAACACCATACCAAAATGCAGCCTCTTTTTGCGAAGCTCGGCATCTTTATCCTTACCCGCTTCGGAAGCATCAAAAAGAGTCTCACCATTTACAATAATCTGACCACTGTCAGGTCTCTCAAGGAAGTTAAGGCACCGTAACAGAGTAGTCTTTCCTGAGCCTGATGAACCGATTATGGCAAGAGCATTGCCCTCCTCCATGGAAAAACTTACATCCTCAAGTACGTTAGTCCTTCCAAAGTGTTTTTCTATATTTCTAACCTCTAAAATTGCCATGTCTTCCTCCTACCTGAAATAATCCAGCTTTTTCTCGATATAATTAAATAAAAGTGTAAGGATTCCGACAAATACGAGATAAAATACACCTGTATAAAACAGTGGCCATGTAAGTCCGTCAGACTTCATAAACGCCGCTCCCGCAAAGGTAAGCTCATATGCCGCAATAATTCTGGCAAGAGAAGTATCCTTTACCAGAGTGATTATCTCATTTGACATAGGCGGAACAACACGCTTGATCATCTGAAGCAGAGTGATTTTAAAGAAAATCTGCTGCTTTGTCATGCCTAACACCTGTCCTGCCTCTCTCTGACCGGCCGGAACACCCTCTATGCCACCTCTGAATATAACAGAGAAATAACATGCATAGTTGATGACAAACGCTACAACCGTCGCTGTAATACGTCCGGTCTCGTCACCACTCCATATAGCCTGATGAAGCCATAAGCCCGGTCCGTAGAATATAATGATAAGCTGAAGCATAAGCGGTGTGCCGCGGATCACCCATACAAACACATTCATGACAGCCTTAACAGGCTTAAACCTGCTCAAAAGCCCAAATGCAAATACAAGCCCCAGTGGCAGTGCAAATATAAGTGTCAGTATAAATATTTCAAAGGTGGTCCACAGACCACTCATTAGTGCTTGTGTAACAGTCCAGAACATTTTATTTCTCCCGCTCAACAACTACCTGTGCATTGTTACAGTATGCATTTGTGCATTCCATAGACTTTGTAACCTCATCTGTGAGTGTCATGCCATTCCAGACAACGTCAATCTTCTTTGAATCAAGCTCCATAACCTTGTTGTCCCAGTCGATAACTACAAATTCAACATCCACACCGAGCTTCTCACCTACAAGTCTAGCCATATCTGCATCAAAGCCAATCCATTTGTCATCCTTATCCTTGTAATCCATAGGCTCAAACTCTGTGATACCGACAATCATCTTGCCCTGTGACTTGATATAATCCACATCACTGTCGCTTTCAGACTGCTTGAACTCGCAAGGCTCCTGCTCAAGAAGTGAATCCTGTACTCCGTAATTCTTTGCAATCTCCTGCATGCTGCCGTCAGCATATGAAGCTGCGAGTACACTGTTGATATATGAAGCAAGATCAGAACCCTTACGGCATCCGACACCATACTTCTCTGATGTAAGCTCTGTTGTATGTACTAAATCAGGGTAGCTTGTGCCCTCTCCTATCATGGCTCCAGCCATTAAAAGGTCTATGATTGCAGCATCAGAGGTACCTGATTTAACCTCCATAAGCGCATCAGCCTGTGATGAAACCGCATTGTAATTAAAGCCCTTTTCCTTTGCCGCAGCCTCTCCTGCTGAGCCAGCCTCAACTGCGTAGGTCATGCCGTCGCCCTTTTCGCTTTTTTGTGTTCCTGCACCCTTGCTGCCACCACAGGCAGTCATTGAAAGTGCTAAAGTTGCTGTCAAAAGAAGTGCTAATCCTCTTCTCATGCTCATTTCCTCCATATGTTAAATAATCATTGTAATTATTCAAAATCATCCAATAACTACAATCTTTTAACATATTAGCAAATTATCACGCTAAAGTAAAGAGGAATTATCAACCAAATCATGAGTTATGTTCTTCCATAAAATCCATAAATCTGTTTAAAGCAACCGGCTTTTCATATAAATAGCCCTGATACCAGTTGCAGCCCAGCTCAAGCAGCTTATCCCTCTGCTGACTGGTCTCAACAAACTCCGCTATCACCTCGATATCAAGCTTTCTTGCCAGTGTAACAATTGACGAAACAATATTTTGATTTGTGGTATTTGTCTCTATGTCACGCACAAGTGAACCATCCAGCTTGACTACACCAAAGCTGCTCGACTGCAGATACAGAATAGATGTATGTCCCATACCAAAATCATCAATCATCATCACGTGTCCCTGTGCCTTTAGATGATTCATCTTTTCAATAACCATAGTAGCCTTTGATAGCACATCCTGCTCCGTAATCTCAAGCCACAGCTGTGACGCCTTCACATTATACTTTTTCAGTGTCTTATCAATATATTTGTCCACATCCCATAAAAGTGACTTGGCGGTCAGATTCATTGAAATCTTAAAATCCGGTCCACATTTCTTTGACACCTCTGCAATGGAAGAAACCGTCATATCTATTATCAGCTTCTCCATATCTTCAAGCAAATCACTTGCCTTAGCCAGATAGATAATGAGTGGCGGATAAATCAGTCCGTAAACCGGATGCTTCCAGCGAAGTAAAGCCTCCCCTCCTATACATCGTCCTTTTTCATTCACCTGAGGCTGTATCAGAAGATAAAGCTCTTTATTTTCAATTGCGGTCCGTAAATCATGACGCAGCATACGGCTTATCTGTCCTATCCTGCCTGACTGTGACAGCAAATCATAGCTCTCGTTTAGCTCCTCCTTTTCCCGGATGTAGCTTATGAGCCCATCCATCTCTTCCTTTGTGTTCCTTACAGCCAGCCTGTCATTCAGCCGCAGAAAAGGCACATATATGGCAACTCCCGCTGCTATCATAACAATCTGTAAAATACATCCTGCAGCAGAGCCTGTTCCCAGATAGCCGCTGAATATAACTGGTGTAGACCATGGCACTGTATGTGTCACAGGCGGCACAATACCTATATATGTCGCGGTGTACGCTATGATATAGCAAAGCAAAGGTGTACAGATAAACGGTATAATAAGTATCGGATTGAGCAAAATCGGAATACCAAATGTAAGAATCTCATTGAGATTGAATATAACCGTAAATGTTGAAAGCTCAGCTATCTTGCGAAGCCTTGTATTCTTTACAAAAAACAGCAATGCGATCAGTACGCATATAGTGGTTCCACAGCCGCCCATCACTATAAAACTGTCAAAAAAGCTTTTACTGAATATATCCCCTGCTTTGCCTATTTGAAACGATGTTGTAGCAACAGGTTCTAAAATATGGCTGCCATGCAGGCCAAATGCCCACATGATATGAAGCAGTAAGGTATACAAAAGTCCCTTAAAAAACTCATTATGCACATCATCAAAAAATCCACACATTGCATCAGAAAAAAGCTCATACAGTGAATCTACTCCAAACACTGTAACCATTGACTGCACTACAATTGTAAAAATCACTATAACAATAGCTGCAGGAATCAGCATGCCAATAGCCAGTGCCGTAATTCTCTCCACACCATTCGTCTGTTCCCTGAAATCAAACAGCGATACCTTCTGCAGCTTTTCAAGCAAAATGCACGATAAAAGAGCTGTCACAATCGCAAAAAAACAGCCTTTCACGTCAAGCATATCTGTATTACAGCTGCCGCCTGTATTGTAAAGCTGTGTACCAAAGGCACCAATAGCCACTATCACATACATCACAGTCTTATCTACTGTCATATTTTTCTCCATGCAATAGCTGCTGCTAAGTGCAATAAGCATGGTAACCGAAAAAAAGCCAAATGTACCAACGTAGACAGTATGCAAAAAAAACGCAAAAAAACTATTCTCTATAATCCTCTGATAAGCCTGGATAGGCAGATTCATCAATGCATTGGCAATGCCCCCGGTAAGTAAAATCGGAATCATCATGGCAAGCCCATGCCTGATTACATGAATATAAAAGCTGTTTTCAAGATTATAAGTAATAGTTTTAAGTCTTTTTTTCATAATAAATTTATCCCCCACAGATATTTTGCCTAGTACTATATTATCACTTTTGCACGAAATATACAATTAATTTTTAAAATCAATATATTTTTTATGAACTATAGCTAATAAAATCCCCATATCTCACAATAAACAAATGAAATACGGGGATTAAATTTATGATTATACAAGTCCAAGGCTTCTAATTATGTAAAGCCAAATTGTCAGCGTAAACGCACTGAGCAGCGTCGTGAGCATTATCGTGGTCGATGAGATAACGCCCTCATGCCCCATATTTCTTGCCATGACAAAGCAGCTCACTGTAGTTGCTGAGCCAAGCATCACAAGAATTGCAATAAGCTCACTGTCCCTGAACCCGAAGGCTACCGCAATAGGAAGAAATACAGCCACAAAACCTACAAGCTTGATAAATGTGGCTACAAATGCAGGCTTCGCCTTTGCTGATGCTTTTTTCAAATCAAAGGTGGCCCCCATAGCCATAAGTCCCATAGGCGTTGCCATATTGCCAACGCTTGTCACTGCCTTTGCCGGTATTCCCGCAAACGGCAGACCAATAGCTGACCACAGAAGTCCTGCAACAATTCCTAAAATAATAGGATTGGTCACTATTCCCTTAAATGTCTTTTTGAGCACTGCCCTGTCTATGCCGTTTTGCCCCGGCTTAAAAAATGAAAGCACTATAACAGCCATTACGTTGTAAAGCGGTACGCTTCCTATAATCATGACGGGTGCCATGCCTGCGTTTCCATAAATATTCTGGATAAAAGCAATTCCAAGCAGTGCCGCACTGCTTCTGTATGAGGCCTGTATAAACTCGCCCCGTATGGATTTATCCCTCCACAAACAGGAAACAAGTGTTGATATTGTAATGCTTATCAGCGTAACCACAAAACAGAATACTATAAACTTAATGTTCCAAACCTTTGAAAAATCAACTGCTGCAAGATCACTAAACAGCAAAAATGGTAAAGGAATCTTAAACACAAACTTATTCATCCTGTTTGCAAAGTCTTCGTCCAAAATTCCCACTTTGCGAAGAAAAAGTCCAAACACCATCATCAGAAAAATAGGTCCTGTGGCATTTAGACAAAACATTAAATTTTCCATCTCAAATTAAGCCTCCGTCATATCAGTAATCTGTAGTTTATAATTATACTATTTTGTACATTCCAGCTACCACAATAAGCTTTGAACTGAGATATGTCAACCTTTTATTGCACTGTAGATTATTTTAAAAAATTATGGTACACTTATCGCATATTTTATTTAGGAAGGAATTAAACGGTTTGAAAATTCTTATTTTATCCTGTGACACCGGCGAGGGACACAACAGTGCCGGTAAAGCTATAAAAGAAGCGGCAGAGCATAAAGGACATTCTGTGACAATGATAGATATGTTTCTCTTATCTGGTAAAGGAACATCGCACGCAGTATCAGGAGCATATATAGGCATTGTAAAGCATATTCCGTTTTTCTTCGGACTACTCTATAAGATTGGCATGCTGATATCGAGTGATAAACGTAAATCCCCTGTCTATTTTGCCAATGCCCTGCTTTGTAAAAAGCTATCAGCATACATTGAATCAAACGGCTTTGATGCTGTCGTCACACCTCATCTGTACCCTGCTGAGACCCTGAGCTGCATGAAGCGAAAAAATCTGCTTCATATCCCTGCCGTCGCTGTGGGAACCGACTACACCTGTATCCCATTCTGGGAAGAGACAAATGTGGATTATTATGTTATTCCACACGATGATCTGACAGATGAATTTGCAAAACGTGGTATTCCTGAAAACAAGCTGCTGCCATTAGGCATCCCGGTACGACAGGCCTTCTGTACAAGGACTGCTAAAGCGGCTGCAAGAACAAGATTACATCTGCCATCCGATGTGCCTATCTTTCTTGTGATGAGTGGCAGCATGGGTTTTGGCAAGCTTGCTGTCTTTGCCGCAGAGCTTGCAATAAGATGCCATAATAATGAGCATATTGTAATCATTTGCGGCAACAATACTAAAATAAAACGCATACTGCAAAATGAGTTTAAGTTCAACAAACGTGTACACGTAATAGGCTACACCAATCAGGTTTCACTTTTCATGGATGCCTGTGATGTAATTTATACAAAGCCCGGCGGCCTCACATCAACTGAGGCACTGGTAAAGAATATACCGATTGTACACACTGCTCCAATCCCCGGATGCGAGGCAGCAAATGTTGCATTTTTCAAAAAACGTCATCTGTCTGTCTCATCAAAGCGTCTGTCAAAGCAGATTGAGCTTGGGAAAATAATGATAGAAAATAAAGAGCTAAATGCAGAAATGATACGTGCACAGCGCCGTGAGCGAAAGCCCTATGCTGCCATACAGATTGTTGGTCTGCTTGAAGAACTGACTCACACTGATACAACTGACTATAAAACCATGTAACTATAAAACTATAAGGAAATTATCATGCTATATTTTTTATTTACACTCTTAGGCTTCGTACTCGGAAGCACTCTCTTTGCTTACTGGATACCAAAACTATTAAAAAACATTGATATCTGCACACTTCCCGATGACCACAATCCGGGTGTGAGCAACGCATTTATGTATGGTGGCTTTTTATGCGGAATACTCTCACTCATATGTGAGCTTGCAAAGGGATTTATCCCGGTGTATCTTGGTCAGAAATGCTTAGATATAAACTCACTTCTGTTTGTACCTGTTTTAGTTGCACCTGTCTTTGGACATGCATTTCCTTTTTTCCAAAAACAAAAAGGCGGTAAAGCTATTACCGCCTCCTTCGGAGCCCTTTTGGGCCTGTTTCCGGAATTGCATCCGGCTGTCTATCTAGCATTTTTCTTTATATTCTTTTCAGTTGTAGTAATAATAAATCCACATTCGCTCAGATCTATTCTGACATTTGGTTTTTTTGCATTCAATGTCCTTTTGACTATAAAAACAGCCTCAATCCAGATTGGCTGCTTCATAATCGCAGTGATTGTGATATACAGACACCTGATAAAGCACAATAACGGACCTGTAAGGATAAGTATACTGCATCAGCGGTAATTATGGTATCTGCTTTTACTCATTGATTTTGCTTCTTACACAACTGTTTATTTTCATACATATAAGAATCAGCACTATCAAATAATATTTGTATTGTACTCTCCTTATAATCCTCCGATATCGCCCATCCGCAAGCGTAATCAATTAGCAGTTCATTTCCGGTGTTGTTTAATTTATCTTTTTCCAGACATAAGCATTTCAGGATTTTATCAACCTCCGCTTTATCTGTGTCATAAATGACTGCCATAAATTCATCGCCGCCATATCTTCCCACAAAATCTTTTTCAGGAAATACGCTGCGCAAAAGTCCGGCAAACTTTACTATCAGCCGGTCTCCTGCCGAATGCCCCATTGTATCATTAATAAACTTTAAATTATTTAAGTCAAAAATAATGCATGCCGTAGGTGAACTGATTATCTCATTATTGTTAAGAATTTCTTTACAGGCACTTCTATTAGGCAATCCTGTACGAGCATCAGTATATGCTCTTTGCTCTAACAGTTTATTTTGCCTTGCCATCTTCATTGCCATTAAGGTCTGTACAATAATCAATATCACAAGACACAGCATATCAAGTACTGACAAAAGCTCTATCGTGCGGATCTTTGTAGCAATCTTTTCTGAATAATTTTCCGCTGCAGACACAGTATCATCAGCCATCTTAAAATAAGTCTCACTCATATTGACAATATCAGTATTTTCATATCCGTTACTTCTTACAGCTTCAATTTCTTTTTTTATTTTATTCCAATAATCAATCTGGACCTGCAATTTATCCTGATAGTCCTTGTCCTGAAGCTTTACCAGATCATAATTTCCATCCTGATATTTTAATCCGCTCAAAATATCATCCAAATATTTAATCAACTCATCATTTTGGGATCCTGTAATCTCCAATTTTACTTCACGCTGTGTTGCTCCACGTACCAGACCTGCATAATTTATTACCCTTGCCGTTCCTTGCAGCCGGTTAATCTGTATCATCATAAAAATAACAAGAATAACCAATGCAAAGATGAGACAACTTTGTATAATACCTATTATATTTCTGTTTTTTTTATTCTTTAACTTCATTTTCCGATTTATCCTTATGAGGATTTTTATTGAAATTATATAGTGTACTATAAGTTATGTCAACCATTGGAAGGCCTTTTTAATCCGCATACTTTTGTATACTCTTTAACACATCTTACACATGTTTTTTCGCCACTTACATCCAAATGCGAGACATTATATATGAAATATTGTATGATTAACTCACCAAAAAGAAAGGAGGATTTTACATGAAGGTAAGTATAGAACTTTCCCCTGAATACAGCGAACCATATGCCATCATATATGCAGATAAAATCACTGACAGCATCCAGCGTACCCTTGATATATTCGGTTCAAATGAAAGCCCCATTACAGCTTTTCAAAACGAAAATGATATTGTCATTTTACAGCCAAAAGAAATATACATGGTAAGGGTAGAAAACAAGGATACTATTATTTATGGCAAAGAACACCGCTACCGTTCCCGAAAAAGACTGTACGAAATGCAACAGCAGCTTGGTGCCGGATTTATGCAAATTTCAAAATCAACTTTAGTCAATCTGTCTTATATGAACAATGTCGCGGCTGGTTTTAGCGGCACTCTTCTTTTGAAACTAAAAAACGGATGTAAGGATTACGTATCAAGAAAATATCTGCCTGAGTTTAAAAAATATCTGGGATTATAGGAGGACAAAAATGAGAGAAACTATGAAAAATTTGATTAAAAGCACTATAACCGGCATTGGTATAGCATTAACCGTTTTCTGCGTTACAGGAATGGTATTTGACATCGCCTATGACGGTAATTTCAGTTTAGATAATTACCAATTTTCCAAAATGGTTATCGGATGCATAATTGTAGGTCTGGGTTTTGGACTTCCGACCATGATTTATCACAAAGACAATCTTCCAATGCCATTTAAGGTAATTATCCACATGGGAACAGGCTGTGTTATTTATACAATCGTCGCATATACTGTCGGATGGATAGGAGGAACAAGTTCTATCCTTCACGGAATTATTGCAGCCATATTTCAAATTGCTTTGGCATTTATAATTTGGGGAGGCTTCATGCTTCACTATCGCAATGATGCCAGAAAAATGAATGAAAAAATCAAGGAATTATAGACTTGTTCATACTGCGTGTCTGTAGGGTGACGCCCTGCAATATCGAAGTAAAAAACGAGGGCAAATCAAACCGCTTTATACCGAATTTGATTTGCCCTGTTTTTGATATTGTTCAATAATCACTACTGTTATTCCTAAATCAGATATTACATACCTCTGCGAATCATCGAATTGTAATCCGGTAAATAGCTTATATCCTGTGCATCATCCAAAAGAATCAAATTTGCTTTTTTTGATGCAGATATAACAATTGGAGAATGGGTCGCAATGATAATTTGAACCCCTGCAAAGTTTTTTTGCAATGCGTCAATTACATTCCACTGCCACTTTGGATGAAGATGTAAATCAATTTCATCTATAAGCACAATACCCGTAATCTGTTCTCTACTTTCTAATTCCGGATTAAGCATACATACACGATAAGCCAGATCCATAACCATCCACAATAGAGACTGATACCCGGCACTCAGCTTTGAAATCGGCATCTCTGTCTTATCATCCTTGTAAACCAACTCCGTAAACTGTGGCGAATAGGAAATTAAAGGAGTCTTAGATAGTTCATTAATTTCCTTCATAAACGAAGCCACAATGTTCTTAAACATTTCATATTCGCGCACTGTTCCTTTATTTGAACGCACTACTTCCTGTTTTAGACACCACTGCTGAATAGACTTTACATCCATTGAAGAATCAAGGCATCCGATGTACCCACATCGTCTGTCATCCAATTTCTTCTTTAATTCCGTTCCAAAATCTCCTCTTCTTACTCTCCACGCTCTGGCAGCACTTTGAAAACTAATCAATGGCAAAACAGAATCCGGGTTATTTGTAAGCTTTTTCATCCATACACACACATTCTTATCGTCAATCTTAGTATGGGTGGCAGATACTTCTTCCTTGATTCTGTTCCATGTAAAATTCTGTTCTTCCGTTATGCGGAGTGTACAGCCGGCTAATACAGGTTCATAGTATTCAATCGCTGTTGAAGAATCCCCTACAGGCTTTATCCTCATACACACATCATCTTTTACAATATTCTTAGTACTAACACCTGCTACATTGACAAACAAACCTCCAAGAGCTACCGCAATACCCTCAAGGACAGACGTTTTTCCTGCTCCATTATCGCCAATAATCAGATTCACTCCTGGTTTTAAGTCTATATCCATTTTTCAATTGCTTTATAATTCTCTATATAAATCTTTTCTAAATACAAATATCACACCATCCTTCCTTGTATAGACATGTTATATTTGTCAAAATAAAGTAAAAATTACTTTTCTCATTATATTACAAACCACTTTTTCTTGCAATTAGAATTATCCCTTTTTTAATCCAACTCTCTTCTCAATCAACTGACTGTAAAATAAATAATTTCTTGTAAAAATAATTCCCGCTGATGCCATTGCCAGCCCTAAATAAAAAATGTAATAAATATCATTGTGCCTTGTGCTCTGCCTGATGAAAATCGTCAAAGTAAATTTTATATGAAGCATGTTCTCCATATTTATCACGCAATCCCTGTTCAATCGTTTCCAAACTGTTCATTAAATGATCTTTTTCTGTATCTGAAAGCTTTTTTATCCGATAATCATATGCTTTGATATCTATATAAAAATCAGCAGTGTCCATTGACAGGTAACGTTCTGCAGAGACTTCGTTGCATTTGAACCAGCTTTCTTTCAACAGTTTATCATAAAATTCAGGCTTGGGATTACCACCCTCGTAGGATATGCCGACTTCTATACAATCCGATTCAGCTTGGGGAAGATATTCTTCTATAATGTCACTTTTTATATTGTCCCCTATTACGTCAAATGAAATGTCCATCAATTCCATTGTCAATGCCTGCTTAGCCGATAATCGATTATGATTGATAATGCTATACTTATCATTGTTTATTTTATAAACATGATCTGTGATATGCCAGATTGATTCATTTTGACCATCATCATACAAAATATACCAATTATGGAATTTTCCCGGAACATTCTCTGACAGCTCCGGATAGATATTGTTTATTTCATATTCATCGTAAATAAGGCTATCCTTTTTCTCTTCATCAATACACTTCCAATTGCCCTTTCCGAAAAATCCGTCAAATACAGAAGCATATCTAATTGTCCAGTTTTGATTTATAAAATAAACTCCAACTATAATCACGGAAACTAAGCAAACAATCAAAACAAATCCACATTTTTTAATTTTTTTCATAAAAGCTCTCCATTTCTTTTTGAATCCATGTCATGATAACATCCACAAAAAAATCCTTCTGCACCATTATTATAATGCAATTTTATAAGTGCTTCAAAGAGCACTATCATATATCTGTCTTACCGTATTTTCGATATTCGTGCCTGCCAGATACCCAAATGGTATCTTCCGTTCTCTGACAGCCGCTATAAACTTTGTGTAGCTGATATGATTCATGTAGTCCGTGAAGAAATATACCATGTCCTTTCCGTCAAGCATTTTGCCATCAACAGTCTTGTATGCATTGGTGTCAATATACTTCCATTCCGGAAATAGCTTCTTAAGTTTATTTACCCAGGTGACATGTCCTCCAATAATAACTATGTGCTTTTCCACAAGCGCATCCTTCATTTCATCCAGACTGATGCCTTCTGTATCATCATCCAAAGTGCTGTTTTCAAGCCTGTATACAAAATTTCTCAGGGCTATCAGCTCATCCCGTTCTGATTCATACTTTGAAATAAGGCTCTCTGACTGTAACTGTTCTTTTTTAAGCTGGCGGCACTGTTGGACTAGCGCCTTATTCTCCTGCTCTTTTTCGTTTAGTTTTCTGCGCAGATCAGCTATCTCCTTCAGGTATTCTTCACTACACACATCTCCGGTGCTTACAGGAGCAATATTTGTGATTACATTCTGCTCCCCATGCTTTTTCTTTGTCTGCCCGTGCAGGACAATGTTTTTTGCGTCAAATAAAGCATCATCAATCATGTCTTCTGCCGAATCCTCGCCTGTGAGATATGCCACCTGCTCCTCAAGAACGTCCGCTGCATCGGTGAGCGCCTCTACCAAATTATACACTGCCGCATAATGCTGCACTTCCTCATATGTATATTCTCTTTCAGGATTACGAGTCTTAAGCAGCATAAGTGCATCTCGCATCTCAGTTTTTGCATTATAGCCTATTTCATTGCAAAGATATGCATAGTCACTCTTATAACCGCTCCTCTGCAGGCACATTTCCACAAAATCATCCACCTCGAAATACGCCTCCAGACCGTTCCTGTGTTTATCTTCCAAAAGGCAGTCATTATACCATTTGTCTATCTGGGCCGAACATTCCTTAATCAGCTCCTTGTCCAGATTCAGTACGTCAATGCCAATGTCATCATCATCTATGTATTGAAGCCAGGTTATTCGGTGTTCATTCAGAGCATGGTATAGTATAATACACATTTCGTCCTCTTTTATATTCATGAAATGGCACATGCCGAGTACACGACCAATAGCTGAATCCAGTGAACCATCTTCATTGTCATTCACCACATCCAGAATTTCTCTTTCTGAAATCCTGCTGAATCTCTTGATTCTGTTGTACTCCTTATTGTGGTACAGCTTATAAAGGTACTTAATCAGTGCAAGACAATACTCATCCCTAAGCTTAGCTCCATTGTATATCAGGCGCATTATCCTCTTTTTCACTGAAAGCCCTGGTCCATAGTTAATATGCTCTTCATCACCATACCATCCAACTTTGTTAAACTCATCAAGTCTTTCCCTGCAATGCTCTAAAAAGTCCATCTCTATCGCAACAAAGTCATACTCCATTTCATAGGTCATGAACTGGTCAAGGAAAAAATAATCTGCTCCTATCGTGTCCGGAGCCACTTTTCCGGCATTGTAATCATCTATCGCATTCATCAGCAGTCTTGTCATTTCCTTTTTTTGGCTGATTTCTGAATCATCCATCTGATACTTTGCCATCTGCTCATGATAATCCCACTTTTTATCATTCCCGCTATCTGGTATGTTACATAAATCTCTGAATGGTGCTGTATTCATCTGTAATACTCCAATCTGCCTTTCATTTACTTAAGTGTTATTTCTTTATCATCAACGATATTCTCTGCTTTATTCTTTATACGGTCAATTTCTTCCTGAATAATATCGCTCAATGATGTAGTGTCTATCTCGACATTCTCTGCAGCAACAGATTTATCTGCAAACGCATCAAATACTGCCTGTTTCTCGGAAAGCAAATCTGTGATTTTCTCATCGATTGTATTATCACACAATAGTCTATATACAATAACATTTCGTGCCTGTCCCATACGATATGCTCTGGAAATGGCCTGATTCTCTATCGAAGGCTTAAGCTGTGGCTCACAAAGTATAACTACACTGGCCGATTGAATATTAAGTCCGGTTCCACCGGCAATAATCTGAGCAGCTAAAACTTGTCCGGCAGGTGCCTTATCAAATTTATCAATAATCTCCTGTCTTTTAGATGGTGAAATAGAGCCATTAATAGGTTCCATACACTGCTCTCCCAGTAAATCTGATATCTTCTTAATCGTATCAAGATAAAACGAAAATACGATTATTTTTCTATCTTCTGATTTTGCCTCTTCAATTATCTCAAGCATTCTATTTGCCTTGCATGAGTTTTTCAAATCTGAAACATTCCATGAAACCCTTCTGGCAGCATTATAATTTCTGCTTAAAACAGCTTCTTCATATGCCTGTTCTTCTTCGGCACATAACTGACACCACTCTTCATTTTCAAGAAGCTCGGGAAGCTCTGTTAAAACATCTTCTCTCTTTCTTCTGTAATAAACTGTTGCTACTTTTTCACGAAACTGAGGAGCCGACGATAACATTTTCATACGCGATATTTGTTTTGCAATATCCGGTCTTAAAATGTCTATCAGATTTACCATCTCATCTACATTATTTTCCAATGCCGTACCTGTCATAAACAGAAGTCTTTGAGCATGGGCGCATATTGCTCTGGTGTTAATTGAGCGGTTTGCGTCTGGGTTCTTAATATAATGAGCCTCATCAACCACGAGCATTGAAAACTTAAAATCATCCGGCAGTTTAAAATAAGCAGTAGTCTCATATGTGGTAACAGCAACCCCTCCCATACGAATCCACTCATCAAGGGCTGACAATCTGCTCGAACCATGTACCTTTATTGCTCTTAGCTTGCTAAATTTTCCGATTTCCCTGCACCAGTTGATTATTACACTGGCAGGACACAACACAACAAAATGCGTAGCTCCGGTATTGCGTAAAGATACCATAGCGGCAATGGCCTGAATAGTTTTTCCAAGTCCCATTTCATCACCAAGCAGGACTCTTCCCTGATGAAGAATATATTTCACACCCCATTCCTGGTATCTTCTCAAGCTGCAAAGCAGACCATCCGGGAAGAAACATTCATCCTGTACTTCTCTGGCCAGATCCTCCGGCAGCCCATAAACACTGTCATCATTTCCTAAAAGTCCCGGAACAATCTGCTCGATAGTATTAATATACTTAATCGGATCTTTCTGAAAATCAGCCCATACATCATTTTCAGAATAATAATCCAGGTTCCTATATTCTTCGCCAAGACGGTTAACTTCATTTCCGTAACTATCATTTAGCTTTTGCTGCAGGTAATTATAGCTATTAACAGCTTTATTCTTTTTATCTTTAGAAGAAAACAACCATTTAAATACTGTTGTTGCAGGCTCAACATCGTTTATCGCATTGGATATATACATGCTGCTCACGTCATACAGTTTTGTGCTTAAATCAGCCACTTGTCTTGCTCTGAGATATTGAGAAACAGCTGTAACAAGCCTTGTTGTTTCTTTAGTCCGGTTATCAAAGCTTAGCTTGAGCTTGGTGGATTTTTTAACAGCAGAATATGTATCACGAACCATATTTTTTATGGTGTTAGCTCCGTCATCACTGATTCCCTTGATAGCAGATAATTGATATACAGATGCTGCAAAAATATCCTCGTATGTACTAAATCCATTCTGTCTTAGCGACTTGACTCTGATGCCAAGCTTATCACGATTTAGTTCCTCAACAGAAATATTACGCAGTTCTTTAAGCACTTCAGTAGTAATATAACGTCCTGAAATATCACTTACCATATCCATGTAACGCTTGTCAGCATTCATAAAATCAATTAACCTTGCCTGAAGTCTTTTATGGCGATGTATAAGATTTTTTGCATCATCAAATGAAAAATTACGTTCCATTATATTTCCTTTATATTTTTCTCTCCATTTCTTTTTGAATCCATGTCATGATTATACCACCATTTACATCTCTTTAACAATCGCAATGCCATAGATTTTCTCAGCCTAAGATATTTCCATATGATGAATATACTTATATCCCATTTGTATTCTATATCTTTTCCGTTATTTGCGTGTATAAATACATGATACTGATTTATTTACTTCACTGCAATACTTTTTCCATTACAAAGAGGAAGCCGGTACATGTGAAGTATACCCGCCTGGTCTATGAAAAAATTTAGTATGAAAATTTCTTTTTTTATGATTGTAGTATACATGCCAATTGTGATTTTGTTTAATTGGGTGGATGGGTTGAATAGTTCGGAGAAATCGCAGAAAATAGAATAGCTTTAAATATAAGCGGAAATATTTTTGCTCATATGTACCTCGCTGCAAAATGTTCCAAATAAAAAAAGGAGAGGGGCCTCGGCACCCTCCCCCGATCGCAGGCTTCTCAAGTTTCTGCAATCTGATCACTAAAGATAATATAACTGATATAACTAAGAAAGTCAATCATAAATTATCTTTATTTAGATTGTATTCAATGTGGTTATTTTTATGTACTATTCAAATACATTGTTTAATATTCCTTCATCGCTAAATTTGTACCTGTATTACTTTAATATCTTCCTTATCTGCTTATCCGTTGCCTCCGGATACATCTCATGCATATAGTCTGCAAGCTGCTTCCATGAATCCCGCGGATTATCTTTATAACAGGAAGTTACATAATCGTATCCATAGATATGCTCGATAGATGAATACACTGCAACATCCCATCCATATTCCATGCCTTTCTTATTCACTTTCTTCTTAAAATCGCAGTTGCACAGATATGTCTGCATCATAAGATTCGTTATTGCACCATCAAATCCCTTTTCTCCATCCTTACCAAATCCAGCTTGTTTTTTCAATTCATTGGAATAAATCTCTGAATCAGCATTATTTTCCATAAAATTGACCATTATCTTTTTATGCTTATTAGGAGCTCTCCCATCATCATATAATGCATCAAAATCATATCCATCCCGGCGATAATTAGCAAATACTGGAAACCACTTTTTTGATATAAAGCCCGCCTTCTTATCAAAGAACTTTCCATAGACGATATCATGCCGCCTTGCTATAATAGCCCTCCACATCCATGGATCAATCTCCGGATTATCACTCCACCAGTACTCCGGAACAGTTCTTTCTTCAAGAGAGAACCCTTTTATATCATTCTTGAACAAGGGTAAAAATCCCATCTTATTGATATATTCGATTGCTTCATCTACAGAATGGATGCATTCCGGGTTGTCCCACTTCATGCCATGCATAATCCATTCACCTGATTCGTTCCCCATAATACACCTCTTTATGAAATATTATTACAGAATCATTAATATGTTAAAAATATCAACAGTTTTCACCTTTGATGGACTACTATTCTCCATATTTATCTGAGTCCTGTGCCACCTTATCCAACTCTATTTCAGACACATATTTATATATTTTTGCTTCTTTTTGAGGCTCCACATTATCAGTCCAAAGTTCACACTGACTGATTACTGTATTGATAGCACAATCATAATCCTCAGGTGAATACTTATATTTTTTGAGAAGTCTCTTTACCATCTTGCGCATCTGAGCTCTGGCTATTTCTTTCTTCTGTCAGTCAATGGTACGATTTCTTCTAAGCATCTCAGTAAGTTCTCTTGTCAAAGCAATCAATTCCTCATTCTTGTAAAAATCTTTAATATGCTCCGGTTTAGTCAATGCATCGTAAAAAGCCAGTTCTTCCTGCGACAATCCTAGTTTTTCACCATTCTTATAAAGCTCAGCTATTTCCTGTGCTGTTTTCAATAGCTCCTTTATTACTTCTTCATTAGTGATTAAACCGTTATAATTAGAATAGTAGAATCAGCTCCTAAAAGAAGCCGAGGACTCCACCTTTGTGAAAAGCTCGTCCGGATTTGGCGAAATAATCTCTACTGTTGAGGCCTTTGTATCCTTAAAATTAACCAGATTGTTTCTTTTACCGGTATCCAGCAAAAGACTTGCCCATCTGTCAAGTTTTTTTGTATCCATGTATGTTGTCCTTCTCTCCTATGTTTTCAGAATTTAAGTACAATAAATTAATTAGATGGTATGTAGTTTATAAGATATATGAGATTTAAATCTGCTTTTTCTGCTAGATATTCATCACATAGTTTTGTTGCATCATCCAATGTCATACCTGTAAGACTTCCATCGTTATATTCATCGGAACCTTTACTATAAAACCATCCAACCGTCTGATTGCTTTCATCTATAAAATCTGAATAGTAGATATCTAATGGTTCAAGTTCAGTTGCTCCGCTATTTAACCTATATGTTCCAAACATGTTATTTATTGCACCGCCAGAACCCTCATTGAATATTGTATTATCATTCAAGAGATAATTACGATTCCTAATCCAGCCTTCGGTTACTAAAACTGCTTTATCATTCTTTACGGTATATATGGCATAAATATTGTCTTTATCAGCGATAAACAGTTCATCGGTATCATCATTATTTATATCTTTCAATTCATATCCTACAGTATTTAAACAATCTTTCGGATTATCAGCAGGATAAATTAATTCATCAATTCCTGTCAAATCATATGGATTTTCAGCATTGTTATTCCCATCAAAATCATTAATCAGACTATATACTCCGTCTAAGACTGGTATATATGCATCCGGTATAAAGGTTTCCTGTATTGCATTTTCTTCTGTTTCACTGCTCTCCAAGATATCTTCTGTTACTTTGTTTTTAACACTTTCAGTTGTTAATTCTGATTCTTTGGATGTCTCTACATTTTCATCTGCTTTTTTTCCGCAACCTACCAATATTATTGTACAACAAACTACTATAGTCAATATTTCCTTTTTAAATGACATAAATAATCCCTCATTTAATAGAACCACGCCAATCTGTATTATTTCACTGGCTTATTTATATGTACCTTCTCAGTGTCCTGCTTATTATTTTACCATATAGTGCTAGAGTCACACAATCTTTTTGTCAATTTTATCATTTACCTTGTCTGTGATTTTGTCATACAGTCTGCCTGCACTCATCGGCTCTCCTCTTCTCCTTGTTCTTTAAATTATAAAATGAGCCATCATAAGAAAGGCATTTTCTTTTGCTTCTCTCTTATGATGGCTCTAGCTTAGCATGTTGCGAGTCCCAAAGTCTGCCCTCGCAACGCGAATCTTTGTTCTGTGTTACAATAAAACTACTAAAAAATGGCTAAGTCATTTTTTCATTGCCTTGTAACCAATTAATACTGTCCAAACATATGCACAGGTTTTTGGAATCATCAGCATGCCGATCATCGGAATTACATCAGCCAGCAGTACAACTGGAATATAAAATGCAAAGCTCAGGACGATTGTCAGCCACATCCAACGAAAAGAGCTATCATTATTTTCTTTTGCACTTTTATAGAATAAAACTATGATAATTAATCCCATCAGTGCAAACGGAATATTTCTGTTGATTCCCCATGAAAGCGGAGCATCTGCACTGAGCCAGGCATTCTGAGGCATCATACACAGAACAATTCTTAATCCTGCAAGACCATAAATAGCTGCTGTAGCTGCTTTATAGCCTTTAATCTGATAACGCTCACGCCATATATGATAGAGAACGACATAAAAAATAGTCATGGTGACAGAGGTTATCCACTTGCCTAACCCAAGCTGTACAGTAAAGTTCTCAAGACCGGTTGTACAAAGCGCTGTTGCACGAGGAACCAGATGAAATGCATCTCCACCTCCTAAAATAACTGCCATAATTCCAAACATGGTAAACTGACGGTTTCCTTTGCTTTTTCGAATCATTAAAATTCCGATTGTGATTACCGAAAACAAATATATGGTATCAAATAAAGTTTCTACAATTGCCTGCATAATAAAAATCCTTTCTTAGGTACATCTTTAAACGCATAAGTGAACAGTGTTCATTTTGTTGCAAAAATTTTCCCACACTCTAATGTGGGAGAAATTTAATATAATGTTTTATTAATCAACATCAATATCGAAGACGGATTATAATCCTGACGAATCATTGATACCAATATTAAAGAAAATAATATATCTGCAAACTGTTTTTCCGTGAATTGTTCATCAAATACATCTGGACGAATCTTAGGATCATTCTTTAATATATCGCACAATCCATTAAGAATATGCCCCCATGTCTGCAGCATTTTCTTCTTTCCATCCGTTTTTTCATCCTTCATAAATCCAAGCGAATGCAGAGAAAAGAAGCCCGGAAATTGCTCATTTCCATATTCCAGTCTTTTATAAATCCATGAGATACAGGCAGCAACATCGTTAAACGCCTGTTCATCCTCAGGGTAAAAAAAGATTTCACGCCAAATACTCTCAATTGTATCCCCAAGCAAATCGGCCTTGGATTCATAGTAATTGTAGATTGTCCCCGCCGAAACAGAACATCGGGATGCAACAGCTCGTATGCTTACAGCAGTCCATCCGTTTTCTTTGATTAGCTCTCTGCTTGCAGCTAATATGTCTTCTTTTGAAGTTGCAAGATGGTTCACGAATTCACTCCTCTTCAATATAGTGGCATTAGTTATTTTGTTAAGTGAACATTGTTCATGTTGAAAATATACATCGTTCATTTTATTTTGTCAATACCTTTTTTAGTAATACTATTCCTGTAAACAAACATAACAACACTATCCACAAAATTCCCTGTAATGGGAATTTAAAAATATATCTCCACGAATCCGTAAAACACTGATGAAAATTTAAAGCCCTGATACATTTATTTGACTTCAATAAAAATGGTGTATGCCATACTCACTAAGTATAACATACACCATTAATATTTAATTATTTTCTATATTTATCATCACCTGACAACCATCATCCGTCCATACTTTAAGAACAGCCGGCTCCTTCGATTTGACATCCTTCCATCGAACTGCTGCCAGAGCGCTTCCGTCAAATGTTGTTACTGAATCAGAAAAATAGTCCTCCTCACTAGAAGGATTAGCTGTACCAAATCCTTCCAGCACACCATTTCCTACAACACTAGCATGAAGCAGTCTTTTTTCAGCTTCCTGTGAATTAATTGTGCCATTATCATCTACAAGCCATATCTTGATATATGCTATATTCCTCTCATTCTCAGTTACACGACACACTTTTAGCTTTGTTACTGATTTTGCTGTAGAAAGCTCATATTCACCCAGTTTCCTATCTTTCTGATATGCAACTGCCTTTAAAGTTCCCGGTTCATATGGCACTTCATAAGATGCTGTAAAATGATTTTCTCTTCCTGCCGGTTTTCTTCCAAGCGATTTATCATTCAGAAAAAGCTCTACTTCATCACCTGATGAATAAACATCCACATTTGCCGTTGTCCCTTCAAATCCCTTCCATGTCCAGCTACTGATATTATCCTTAAACATCCATGCAGTTTTACCAGCTGTCTGTCCTGCGTGTTCAAGTCTCTCGACCGCAATATATGGTTTATCTGTCAGACCATACACTATTTCCCTGAAATAGCTGATTGGTCTTCGATTTCCAATCAAATCAATATCTCCGATATATCCCAGTCTCTCAGGATAAATACTTGTGAAATTGGCATTTCCATCATAATGGAATATTCCTACACCAGCCTCGCCTATATAGTCGTAACCGGTCCATGTAAAGTCTCCAATTACGTGTGGATAAGTTTCAACAAGCTTCCAGAGATTTTCTATGTCAGCCGGATATGTTTCCGTACCGAGAACCGTTTTAGCAGGATGTAGTTCATGCTCCAGCTCATATCTTCCACTTAAATAGTTGAGTCCTGTTATATCGCAGCTTTGCGAACATTCTTCAAGTGCTTCTGAAACAAGCGGATGCTTTGCAAAAAACTCTCCTTTTTCACCTGACATCAGACTCATAAAACTGTTTAAGGCATTGCTTCCTCCTCCGCTTCCACTTCCATGTGAATCCATTCCAAATTTTTCTGCAACATCCCTCATAATAAAGCCAAGACGCCTGCCTGCACAGTTTAATCCATTCAATGCATTCGTTGTATATCTGGTATTATCGAGCTCATGGAATTTATTGCATAGCATTCTGTTTATCCAGGCTCCCTGCTCAGTTCCTGCTTCCTGTATCTCATTTCCAACTGAATAAATAATAACCGATGGATGATTATAGTCTTTTTCAACCATATGATTAATCCACTGATTATATTCATCTTCAAAAATATCGGAGAAATCATATGTATTTTTTTCCTTGTCCCACATATCCGTCAGCTCGTCCATAACCAGCATTCCAATATGATCACACGCATCAAGCATTGCTCTGCTCATTGGGTGATGTGCACTTCTTATAGCATTAAAGCCCGCTTCCTTCAATCTCTTGCAACGGTACCATTCTGCCTCCTTAAATGTCTCAGCACCTATCACGCCATTATCATGATGTATACAGGTTCCTCGCAGCTTAACTGTCTCACCATTTATCTGTAATCCACGTACAGGATCTAGCGCCAATACACGTATTCCAAAATTAGAAACTGCTTCATCACATATTTTATCATCAAACTTTGTCGTTATATGACACTCATATAACGCCGGCTGTTTTGGACTCCATTTCTTCGGATGTTCAATCGGTATTTGTACACGCACTGTCTGCATTTGCTCTGAGCGAAATACTACTCTTTGCGTATCCGATGCAGTTTTCTGCCCATCTTTTTTTATCTCAATCAGACATTCTGCCTCTAATCCATGTCCAATAATGTTTTTCAACTGCGCACACACCTCTATAACCGCCATGTCATCATTCACTGACAATGTTGTAATACGCAGCTTATCATGTGAAATATATACATCTTTTCCGGTCCACAGATTGACATCTCTGTAAATTCCTGAGCCTGAATACCATCTGCTGTTAGGCTGTTTACTGTTATCGACATCTATTCTTATAATATTCTCATGCTCATAGCTTATCCATGGCTTTAAGTCAACCGAAAAACCCATATATCCATTACGATTCACTGCCGCTAGCGCTCCATTAATCCAGACTCTTGCAATTCCATAAATTCCTTCAAATTCCAGAAATACATCCTGCTTTTTCCACTCATTTTGAGCCATAAATTTTTTTTCATATGTATACACACCTCCTGGATAAAATCCACTCTGTGCTCCTGAAGGACAGTCCTTATCTCTTTTTTCACGAATCATTGCATCGTGAGGAAGTGTAACAGCAACTGCATTACTGTTCCCATAAAAGGCTTTTAATCTGTCAGCCTGATCAGCTTTTTCAAATGTCCAGTCCTCATTAAAATTATGACACTGCATACTTCATTCCTCTTTCAATCTGTTAGTCTGCTTGTTCTGCTCTTTCCATGTCAATTCTCTTATTTTCCTTTTCCACCTTCATTAAACCAAGAAGAATAGTAATTACGACGCCAAGAATTACAGGGATTGTGATATACATACTGAAAATCATATTTGTAGCTGCTGCGGTCTGAGTTGCAGCTTTTCCGGCATATCCTGCTGCATGCAATAGCCAGCCTACAGCCGCAGTACCAATTCCACCACCAACTTTTACTCCAAGTGATGAACAGCTAAACATCATTCCATCAATATGTACCCCTTTCGTACGATAGGTATATCCGCTGATTTCAGCAATCAGGGCATTTAATGTTCCCGACATTGTTCCGGCAAATGTTCCCTTAAGGAACATAAAAAGTAACATCATCGGTAAATTCTTCTGCATCGCAAAAATAATTAGAAATATTCCTAAGATATCACTGATTACATATCCCCAGAAATTAACCTTTTGCATGCTTCCGGTCTTCTTTACAAGAATCGGAGTAAAAATAAGTGCAATTATTACAGGGAACATCTTCATCATTGAGAACAGTCCAAGTAATGAACCATTTCCAAGTACATGTTTCATAAAATAAATAGCTGAGCCTGTTGTAAGATTACTCATGAAATAATAAACAATATAAATTGCAACAATTAAAATATAGTATTTGTTACTTATAAGTAACTTCAAAGACTCAACAAAACCTATTTTGTCATCCTTCGGTTTTTGTGTATCATCAACTGCCACACTATCTTCTTCCGGTAACTCCTTAACACACAGGCAGCTTATTGTGTTGACAACAAGTCCGATTACACCACATATAACAGCAACCATACGCCATCCTGCAGCTCCACCGCCAAAGGCATCAACTGCACCTGTTACTGCAAATCCCATTACAATATTTGTAGCAACTGCAAACATGAAACGTATTGATCCAAGCTGAACCCTTTCATTCTTGTTTCTGGTAATAAGGGCTGATAATGCTGAATATGCTATTCCGTTTGCTGTATAAAAGATAGCATTGAGTGCTGTATAAAATGCGAAGAAATACGCATATTGTGCAGTTTCACTCATTCCACCCGGAATTGAAAACAGCAGCACCAGACAAAGCGATACGCCTATCTGTGCATACAGCATCCATGGTCTTGCCTTTCCAAGCTTTGACTTAGTGCGATCGATTAAATTTCCAAATATCACATCTGAAATTCCATCAAGAAATTTCGATACCAGCATTAAAGTTCCAATAATTCCTGTGTTAAGCCCCATTGTATCAGATAAATATAAAAGTACAAAGCTTGATACAAGTCCATAGCTGGTATTTGAAGCCAGGTCTCCTGCTCCATACGCTATCTTCTGATACCATTTCAGGTATTTCTTTTCTGTTTCATGCATAATAAATGCAACCTCCTTTTTCCTGTTAACAATAATAGTTTGTATTGTATTTTTCATAAACGCTTATGTTTTGTATACTGTTACTTTAATAAATTATTGCTTACAATTCTATAACATATGTGATAAAATATCAGTTAGTTTTTATCATATTCGTGGATAAGGAGAAAAATATACCATTATGACCTCATCATATACTGTCAAAAACATCATAGAACAGGATAATATAAACAGTACAATCAATTCATACATCAAAATACTTACACCAATACAGTTCACACTCGAAACATGTAACAGAGCTAACGATGACAAATATCTAAATTTTTTGATGACTTCACCACGTGAAAATACATTTTACAGCTTTAAAACAGAAAAGGAAATCAATCATTTTAATATGAGACCTCCACATATTCATGATTTTTACGAGCTTCTTATTGTATTGGATGGCAAAATCCATCAGCTGATTGAAAAGACTGATTTTGTGTTCCACAGTGGAAGCTGTTGCCTGATGAACCACAATATAGTACACAAAGAAATTTTTTCTTCCGATGCAACTCTTTTGTTTATCGGAATGTCAAAAGAGCTTGTCCAACAGCTTTCAGAAGATGAACCAAAAGTTTATTTTCCGGATATAGAAATACCCGGCCATAACCCTATTCTTAGGTTTCTTTCAGATAATCTCGATAATCCTGACACAAAGGAATATCTTGATTTTATGCCATCGCTAAACAACAAGGACTGGCATCATACTCTCCATGCCATAACTGACAATATACTTCGTGCCATTATGTTTCCAAAGCTTGGTTCTACTTATGTCATCAAAGGAATGCTTTTAGAGTTGTTTGATTATCTGTCCAATCCAGAACACTTTCATTTCACGCCCGTCCATGTAGAAGCAGACAACGATTTTCTTCTTTTCACACACATAAGTCACATTTTAGAGGACACAAATGGACGCATTACACGTTCAGAGCTTGAACAATTATTAAATTACAGTGGAAATTATTTAAACTCTATAGTTAAGAAATATACAAATTCCTGCCTTTTCGATTATAGTCAGACATTCTGTATGAAAAAAGCGGCTGCTCTCCTGCTTGAGACGACCGCTTCTATATCCGAAATTATGGAGGAACTGCATTTTACGAATACAACACATTTTTATAAGTGCTTCAAAGAACACTATCATATGACACCGAAGCAATATAGGATTTCGATTAAAAGAAAAAGCATTTATTAATACTTAATCCTAAAATAATCCAAATACGCCTTATACTTGTCCTGCGCGGTCAGGCAGGTATCTGTCAGATATCCTTTTTCGTTGTCCCATTGCTTCAATCCACGATAATAGAACATTTTCAAATTATCCTCAATGATAAACGGAACAATATTGTATTTTAGACACTCTTTAAACATAGTCAATCTGCCCACACGACCGTTTCCGTCCTGGAACGGGTGAATCCGTTCAAACTTCACATGAAAGTCCAGAATATCCTCAAAATTTTTTTCTTCTTTGGCATTGTATTCCGCCAGCAATGCCTTCATTTTATCGGCAACTTCTTCCGGAAGGGCTGTATCCCTGCCACCGACTTCATTCGGAAGTTTCTTATAATCACCAATAGCAAACCAATCTTTTCTGGAATCGCTGGTGCCATTCTTCAAAACCAAGTGAAGTTCTTTGATAAATTTCTCCGTCAAAGCTGCTTTTGCATGATCAATAATCATGTCGATACACCGAAAGTGATTTGCCGTTTCAATCACATCATCCACATTCAGCACTTCTTTTTCTACGCCAATAGTATTGGTTTCAAAGATATATCTGGTTTGATCATGTGTCAGACGGCTTCCTTCCATATGGTTGGAGTTGTATGTCAAATCAATCTGTGTCTTATGGTATATTCCACCGGAATATTTACTTGCCTTTTGCTCTTTCAGAATATCCAACAGAGTAATAGGTTCTTCTTTTCTTTTGTTAGTGCGCTCCGGTTTCTCTGCGTTTTCCGGAAGGTTCCATGTCTTACCAGTAAGAAATGCACCGTTCACACGCCCATTAGCACAGTAATTTCTAACACTGCGCTCTGACATATTCCATTTTTTTGCTATTTCAGCAACTGAAAGATATCGCATCTATTATCCTCCGCCATAAATTATATTAAATAGCCTTGTTAATCTATTATATAGTATACCACATCACCGGCAAAAACATCAGTATATTTTAATCTAAATCATTATATTTTTGCCGTTAAAAAATCTATTAAGAAATCTGTTTTAATAGCGTTGACAAAAGTGTAAAATAAAACGCTACATTGAACTCTGTGCAAAAGTCACCTCGAAAATCGTTCCCCCGGTCTTGCCTGATTTAATACAAATACTGCCATTATGTACTCTAACGATTTCACGGACAAGAGCAAGTCCGAGTCCTACGCCGCCCAGCTCCCGGCTTCTGGATTTATCCACACGGAAGAATGGCTCGAACACTCTCTCCCTAAGCTCCTTTGGTATTCCGCTTCCCGTATCTTCTACAGACAGATAAACATGCTTGTTTCTCTGATATGCGGTTACTGTAACCTGTCCGAGCGGATGATTATATTTGATGGCATTCTCAACCAGATTGTATACAAGCCTGTAAATAAGGATATCACTGCCTATCATAGTGGCATCCTCACATTTTCCAATCAGCTTTATATTCTTTTCCACGGCAAGAGGCTCAAGGTCTGCCAAAACCTCTTCAACAATAGCATCCAATATAATTTTATCATCCCTTCCTACCGTCTGCAGCTCACTCATGTCAAGAAGAGTCTTTACCATCCTGTTTAATTTATCATTTTGTTCCGTAACCATTTTTATGGTCTGCAAAGTGTCTGCATCATTCCCCGGGTGAGAGGCAGAATTATATAAATCAAGCTGTACCTGCATTAGCGCTAATGGAGTACGCAGCTCATGTGCTGCATTTGCAGTAAACTGTCTCTGTATCTCAAATGCATCCGACAGACGCTCAAGCATCTTATTATAAGAAATACCCAGCTGGTTCAGTTCCTTAACATTGTTTTCCTCTATTCTTGAATCAGACAGATTCTGAGCCTGTACCTCTTCGATTTTATCTGAAAACTCCCTGATTGGTCTGAGTGCATGCCCGCTTATAAAATAAGTGACGACACCTCCCAAAAGCGCCAGCAAAACCGTGATTATCAGACTGTTTCTTTTATAGTCGGCCTTATTATTGTACACCTGAACCGAAAATTCATCCGCAAACTCATCCCACTTATCGTCCGGTATGCTGATATATATTTCATCTGATTTGTTTCCTTTTTCATCCCCCTGTGCCTCTACCGCATCCTGCAGAGAATCGATGTAATGCACACCATTTTTATAGACAAACATAGTCAGGCAGCCACATATAATAGCAATACACAATGTAGTAATGCACGTAAGTCTCCACTGTAGCGACATTCTTTTCATCTGTCAGACTCCTCCCGTATTTTATAACCTTCACCTACCTTGTTCAAAATGGGATCATAGCCCAGCTTCGCCTTAAGCTTTTTTCTAAGCGAAGACATATGTACCCTGATTGCTCCGCTAAAGCTGTCTGCCGTAGCATCCCACACATGCTCTATCAGCTCCTCCTGGCTTACCGGTCTGCCTATATTGATAAGTAAATATTCCAAAATACCATTCTCTTTTCTTGTCAGTAAAACCGGCTCTCCCTTTGCATATGCCTCTCGTTTAATCGTATCAAACTTTATTTCTCCGCATTCAAGACATATATCATTCTGTACAAATTTCCTTCTTGTCAGGCTTCTGATACGTGCCTCAAGCTCCTGCAGATGGAATGGTTTTTCCATGTAATCATTTGCTCCTGCATCCAGTCCTTCTACCTTATCAGCAATCTGACCTCTTGCAGATAATATCAAAACCTTAGTTTCATCATTGTATTTTCTAAGCTCCTTAAGAAGCTCCATGCCATCCATCCCCGGCAGATTCAAATCCAAAACTATCAGATCATAATTCTCCGACAGTATACATTCAAGAGCCTCTTTCCCATCATAACAGGTATCCACCTCATAACCGGCAGCATACAGACTCTTTGCAACCATATCACATATTTGTTTCTCATCCTCAACAATTAATAATCTCAAAATTTTCTCCTGCTTCTTAACAATAATTTTACAACCTATATTGTATAATACAAAAGTCAGCTGGTCAACAATACAACAAAAAAGGAGCAACATTATGTTGAAATACCAAAAAACATGTCAAATCATTCTGCTTATCCTTGGTGTATCCATGATAAGCTATGGTGCAGTCAGAGGTGAGGCGGCTACCGTGCTTGGTAAAGCAATAAAACTATGTCTGGAGTGTGTCGGAATTGGATAAGAAAAAGAAATTACTATCAAGAAAACTGGCAAAAATACGTGGCTGGATACAGGCCGCAGCAACGCTGCTGACCAATATTCATATCCCGAATTTATTTAAGGGTAAAATATATCAGGGCAATGCAAAAACAGTATGCGTACCCGGATTAAACTGCTACTCCTGCCCTGCCGCGACAGGAGCCTGTCCAATAGGGGCATTTCAGGCAGTCGTCGGATCATCAAGATTTAAGTTTTCATACTACATAACCGGATTTTTTATTTTACTCGGTGTAACTCTCGGCAGATTTATATGTGGTTTTTTGTGCCCATTTGGATGGTTTCAGGATTTACTTCACAAAATACCCGGAAAGAAATTATCCACAGCCAAACTAAAGCCTCTTAGGTACCTAAAATATGTCATTCTTATTGTTTTCGTTATACTTCTACCGATGCTTGTAACGAACTCTATAGGAATGGGAGACCCGTTCTTCTGCAAATATATCTGTCCTCAGGGTGTTTTAGAAGGTGCTATACCGTTATCTATTGGAAATGCTGCTATCCGTTCTGCGCTGGGAAAGCTTTTTTCTTTCAAGTGTATGATTTTAATTGCAGTGATTGTACTAAGTATCTTATTTTACAGGCCCTTCTGTAAATGGATTTGTCCGCTTGGAGCAATTTACTCATTATTTAATAAGGTCAGCCTGCTCAAAATCACCGTTGATAGCAACAAATGTGTCGGATGCGGTCAATGCTCAAAGGCATGTAAGATGGATGTGGATGTGTGTAAGACACCAAATCACCCTGAGTGCATACGCTGCGGTGCCTGCATAAAGGCCTGTCCGAAGGATGCCATCTGCTACCGGTTTATGGGAAAATCATGTCAAAAAAATGACAACAGATAACTATTAAACATTTTACTATTATTTTTAAAGGAGAAATTACTCATGAAAAACAAATTATCATTTATTTCTATTTTTACACTCTGCATAGCATTATCACTTACAGCATGCGGTGGAAAGCAATCTTCCAACACAGATTCTAAGAACACTCAGACTGAAGCCGGCACAGAAGCATCCGGCAAATCAGATTCAAGACTTGATGATTTATATCAGCAGGAAAATCAGCTTTTTGCAGATCACGCTGATGCGTGGAACAAGGCATTTGGCATGATGAACAAAAGTGACGCCGATCCAAACGGAAATTATGCTGATTACCTTGCCGGTACCATAGAATCAAACAAGGATTCATTCACAGATGAGGAGCTTAAAACACTTAATGAGGATATTGAAACCATACGAAAAATCGAGGAACAGATAGCAGAGCTTCAAAACAAAAATACATCATCAGACGATAACAAGAAGGACAGCTCTAAAGCCTCATCTGTATTCAGTAATTTTTCCGGTGAGGATTTTGATGGCAATAAGGTTGATGACAGCCTGTTTTCCGGTAATGCAGTAACAGTCGTCAATTTCTGGTTTACCGGCTGCAAACCATGTGTCGCTGAATTATCCAAGCTTAACGAATTAAATGATGCTATCAAATCAATGGGTGGAGAAGTTGTTGGCATCAACACTGAGACCTTCGATGGCAATAAAACAGCTATCAAAGAGGCTGCCTCTGTTCTTGAAAGCCAGGGTGTCAAATATCGTAATCTGTCAATTGACTCCTCTAGCGCTGCCGGTAAATATGCCTCAGAAATCATGGCATTTCCAACAACTATACTTGTTGACAGAAATGGCAATATTGTAGGCGAACCAATGCTCGGCGGAATTGATAACAAGGACAACTATGATGCCCTTATGAAGCAGATTCAGTCTGTAATTGATGCAGACAGCACAAATAAATAGAGGTCTACATATAAAAAAGCTCCTGTGCATTGCACAGAGAGCTTTTTTTAGTCAAATATACTACTTCTTTAACGTTCCAACATAGTCTCCATTATTATATACAAATGGTCCTGCTTCTTTTTCTTCTCCGAAATACTCAGGTCTTAGTGAAAGAATACTTAATAATTCATCCATATTATTCACCTTTGTAGCCTGATATGGCTGCTCAAATGCTATTTTTTCTACAAACAGATAATAGTCACTGTACTTTATCAATAGGCCTGTATGCCCTACGAAAATCGCATCAGAATCCGGATCATATATTGCTATGCTAATAAGTGATATACGGTCACTGTCTATTTGAAATCCATACTTCTTCCAGTTTTCAGAGAATGTCTTTTCAGGATGTTTATCATCCGTAATACTCTTTTCTCCGTATAATGTAGTAAACATGTCCTTATTCTGCCTTAAGATTTCATATCTGTCTACATTATCTATTGCTTGTGTATCAAACATTAAATACGTGCCGCTATAGCTATCTTCCACTGACTGTGCGTGAAGCAACCCATCCAGCAAAAGAAAAGCTGTCATTCTGCAATCGGCATCTGAATAGTCATGCTTTGCCTCCCAGCCATCCATACATTTACCGGTATCTGCTTTCATTTTATCCGCATCTGCCCAGGTATCCTTCAGCTTTGCATTCTTCCCGGCTGAATCCGCAAAATCAGTTACCCATTCTTTAAAGGTATCTACATGCGATGCTCCGGCTGAACTCAGTTCCTTACACACCTCAGTAATGGTATTGCTTCCACCCATATATGTTGCAGTTGGCAGCTCCTGTTTTTTATCTGAATCCTGCTGTTTTGATTCCTCGGTAGTATCCATAGCAATATTATCCTTGTTTCCACAACCGCCCAGCAGTTCTGCACAAAGCATCATTCCAACTATTATTGTGATTAATTTCTTCTTCATTGTTATCATATCTCTTTCTGATTATTTGTACTGTCCTGTACTTTTTTAAAGTACATTACTATTTGTACTATGTAAATAGTATGCTGGCAAAATTAAAGAAATATTAATCATATCTATTCTGTTTTGTGGAAGAACTGCGTTTCTTCTTAATACTTCATGCGTCTTGTAATTTATTTCTATACTCGCTTGGTGTCAATCTATATTTTTCTTTAAAAACACGATTAAAGGTTCTAAGACTTCCAAAACCACTGTCCATCGAGATTTCTGTCAGGGTATCATCTGTAGTTTCAATTCTCTGACAGGCATACCCCAGACGCGCCTCATTCACATATTGATTAAAGCTGCTGTGAAATGTCTTTGAAAACAATCTGGATAATGAAAATTTGCTCACGCCAAGGTCATGTGCCATTCCATCAAGTGATATACTTTTATTAAAATTGGCAGAAATATATGATACGGTACGGTATATTATATCATCGCTGCCAATTTTGCTCTTTTCCACCAATTTCATCATCGGAATACATCTTGCAAGTATAATCTGCAAATAAGCTTGAACAACCCATATATCATTCTGCCCGGTATCTATTATGGATTCCACTGCTCTGTACACTTCATCCGGAATAACATCACTTTTTACAACAGGATATTGTGGAGCCTTATTCCTCAGTACATTTTCAAATCTACCAAAAATCATTTGTGGAGCATTAATAAAAACCGCCTCATTGACTTCTGATGAAAACACCTGGTAATGATGTATAACATCAGGAAATACTACTCCTATATCACCTGTTTCCATGTGATACAGCTCCTGTCCTACACCAAGCTCTAATGTTCCTTTCGTAACGCATACAATTTCCATTGCATTATGCATATGTGGTGGCTGGTGCCGTGGCTTCCGCTTTACCGCAATAATCTCTTCATTTGTATTTTCATACGTTAAATGCACTCAGATCATCTCTCCCATATTATACGATAATTATTCAATTCCTTTTTCTCTTCTAAGCTTTTCATTTGCAGCTTCTACATTCATCTTTGAAAGAAGAATTGTAATAAGAATCTCAAATACAAATGGTAACCATAAATACATTACCTGAAGCATAGTAATTGCAGATGCCGGCTGAGTCGCATTTGTACCTACATAACCACTGATTTCAAGCAGCCATCCTACAATAGCTGTTCCAATTCCACCACCAATTTTGATTCCAAGTGATGTGCATGAATACATAGTTCCATCTACTCTCTTTCCCTGAGTCAGGTAAGTATACTCAGAGCACTCGGCAATTACTGCATTCATGTCTCCCTGCCAAGGTCCCTGTCCTAATGCTGCAACTGCAGTAAACAGCATCATCAGTGGAACGCTTCCCATGTATCCTGCTACAATCACAAGTGCTCTTGCTATCGTAGCCAGAATATATCCACGTTTATTAAGCTTATACATTCCCTTCCACTTTCCAACAAGAGTTGGTGTGAAAATAAGTGCTATTATAAGAGGAATATTTACAGCCCATGCAAATACACCAAACAGATTTTTATTCTTAAGAACCCATGTACAATAATAAATACCTGCACCAATCATAGCACTGTATAACTGCTGCAAAATATAAGTTCCACAAATCATCATATAGTACTTATTCTTAACAAGCAGCTTAAATGCCTGAACAAGACCATACTTCTTTTCTTCATCGTTCTCTATTCCGGAGTTAAGCTCCTCTTCCGGAAGCTCCTTAACCGACAATCCTGAAATTGTATTTACTACAAGACCTATCACTGCATAAATAATAGCTACAAATCTCCATGCAGCAGCACCTCCACCGCATACATCAACAAATGCAACTGTTATAGACTGAATTATAAGACTAGTTGAAAAGGCAAAAATAAAACGGTAAGAGCCCATCTGTACACGCTCTTTGCTGTTCTTTGTTACCAGCGAAGTAAGTGCAGAATATGCAATATTATTTGCTGTGTAAAATACACCATTCAATAATGTATATGCTATAAAGAACCATGCATACTGAGCAGTCCTGCCCCAGCTTGTAGGAATTGCAAAAACTGCTACAAGTGTCAAAGCACAACCTATATAGCCATAAATCATCCATGGCCTTGCTTTTCCAAGCTTTGTATGTGTTTTATCAATAAGTGACCCAAAGAAAACATCTGTAAAACCATCAAATAATTTTGATGCTGCGATTAATGTTCCAACGATTCCTGATGCAAGTCCTATAGTATCTGTAAGATATACCATAACAAAGGATGTCAGGAATGCATATACTACATTTCCTGCAATATCACCGGAACCATAACCAATTTTGTTGTACCACTTTAAGTACGTCTTTTCTTCCATGAGAAACCTCCAATTAATTACTTTTTTATCTTTAACAACTATACCAATTTTATATATTCGTGCAATTTTTGTCTATAAACATAACAGGCTGTAATATGCACAAAATGATACTTTTCAAACACTACAGTTTCACAGCTATTTGACTCAATTCCATTTGAAACGTAATCAATACACAATATCATGCTCTAAACATTTTGTCCATAAATGCAAATAGACAAAGCATACATAAAATGCTACAATACAAGCGGAGGTGTATAATGTATATTAACACGGGATATTTGAATCATTCACATAAAGATTTTAAAGATAAAAGCCGCCCTCTGATTGTAGGAAGCTGCGGAACCTATCGCCTGTCACAGCATCCTAAGATGCCCACATACAGGCCAAGAGGAAGACTTGATTACCAGATTATATATATATCATCCGGTCTTGTTCATTTCCACTTTGACAATCCTGAAAATGAGACAATCATTCCAGCAGGACATATAGTGATATTTCGCCCAAAAGAGCTTCAAAAATATGAATTTTATGGTAAGGATAAGACTCAGATATATTGGCTTCACTTTACCGGAAGCGACGTAAAAAACACTTTAAGAAAATACGGATTTCCAGACAATAAAAGAGTCTTTAATGTTGGAACGTCTCTTGAATATGAACGGGTTTTCAAAAGGATTATTACAGAGCTTCAAACATGTCAGGACAATTATGAGGAAATGCTCATGCTTTTGCTACGATACCTTTTGATTATATTTAACCGTAAAATAACCACTGAGCATGTAATCAGAAATGAATTCCTTGACAGCCAGATGGATACAGCAATTACATATTTCAATACAAACTACAACCGCGCTATTAATGTGGAGGAATATGCTTCATCAATTGGTATGAGCATAAGCTGGTTTATCAGGAGCTTTCGGAAATATACCGGTAATACACCAGTACAATTTCTCACATCACTAAGGATGACAAACGCACAGGTGCTGCTTGAAACGACATCCTACTCTATAAACGAGATTGCAGGCATTGTCGGATACAATAATCCACTATACTTCAGTAGATTGTTCCATAAACAAAAAGGATGTTCTCCTTCTGAATACAGAGCCAGAAATACATAATAAAAAGACAAAAGCAATATTATACTTATCTTTTTAATGAATGACTAACAGATTGTAAAAGAATAATCCTTATCAGTCTCCGCACTGATACGATAATCCTCTTCCACATCAGTTCCCCAGCTGTCGATACCTCCAACACCTCTTACTGCGCCATATATGCATAAAACAGTTCTTCTTGCCGGTGGCAGTTCTTCATGGTGAAGAGCGTTTTCAATCTCAGATGCGGTATAAGGCAGACACGAAAATGCAAATTTTTCATCATTCTTTTCAATGCGCAGTGTCTGTGACGAGCTATCTGTCCTGCTGTTATCAAGAGCCGTATGTCTTGTAATTTCAAGCCACTCTGTATCCATTCTCATACCACATTCCTGCGGAACAAGATATTGTGTAAGACTCAGATCACTGATCTCATAGACGCCTTCTTGTGCACCTGCTTTTCTGTCAGGATATGTTTCCCCGGAGAGTCCCTTATATAAATATTTGTCAGCCAATGTTGGCATAATAAATCTCATTCCAAATACAGGAAATTCAGGGAGCCCCTGTACTCCATTATAATGTACATCCACGCGAATCTTTCCGGACGCATCAACGCTATAGCTAACAAGAACAGTTGTCGCCGGAGTTGTTATGGTCTCGTATGTATATTTTACGATAATTTCATCAGCATAAACATCACCGCCATAGCTGTTATTATCAGGTGCGTATTGTTTTTGCTCCTTGCCATCCATGATCACCTGGATTCCCTTACAGTCAATGAACATATCTGCCGAAAGCCAGCTTCCGCTTTTAATATGGAACTTGCTTCCTCTGTCATTATCTGTCAACGCTCTCCAGAAAGTAGGCTTTGGGCAACGATACAGCCACTCATATCCATTTTTAACGATAGATTCCAGTCCACCCTGTGCATAAGAGAAAATATAATCAAAGCCTTCACCATGTACACCTAATGTATAGTCACCATAGACCACTCTTAATTTATCTGTATAAGCCATAGTAATACCTCACTTCCTGCATTGCCGGTTTTTCTTTCCTGTCAGCAAATACAATTCCATTTGCTGAGAATTCATAATCTGCCGGTTTATCATCAAAATCTCCGCCATAGCGTAAAACATCTTTTCCTGTAACGGGATCTTTTACCATAATTGCCTGGTCAATAAAATCCCATATAAATCCGCCATGATACATATCGTATTTGTCAATCAGCTTCATATAAGAACCAAGTCCACCCATTGAATTTCCCATATCATGCATGAATTCGCATAAAATATACGGTTTTTTCGGACTGTTATTCAAGTATTCCTCTACATCCTCCGGTTTTGCATACATTCTGGTCTCAAAATCAGAAATAGTATCCTCATATGCCCTATTATAATAAGAGCTTTCATAATGAACTAATCTTCCATCCTTCTTTTCGGCAAAATAAACGTTCATTGCCTCAATGTCGTCTCCTGCATAGGATTCATTTCCTAATGACCAGAAAAGGATGGATGTATGATTTTTAAAAGTCTCAAAATTGTTTTTTGCACGATCAAGTACTGCATCTCTCCACTGTGGAATAGATCCCGGTACATTGCATGATGGTTCGATTGCCCCTAGCTTTTGGAATGAGCCATGGCTCTCCAGATTTGTTTCTGCCATCACATAAATACCTGCATTGTCGCACATATAGTACCATGGTATCTGGTCAGGATAGTGACAGGTACGCACAGAATTAATATTATTCCTTAACATACATGATATATCTGTCTTCATGTCTTCTATACCAATGCATCTTCCTGTTCTTGCATTCCACTCATGACGGTTTACTCCCGTGATAACAAGACGTTTTCCATTCAAATAGATTACTTTATCTATAATCTCTATTCTTCTGAAACCGATATCATAAGGGATCACCTCGGACAGTGAACCATCCTCTGCTTTAAGCTCAACATAAGCATGATATAAATATGGATTATGATTATCCCACAGCTTTACACTTTCCAAGTCAACACAAATCGTGCCTTCCAAATGGTCGTTTTCTTTATTTAACTTTAATGACTTCTCTACTAATATATTTTCTTCTCTGTCCTTTAAAATAAAGCCTGCAGTTACATTCTGACTGTCAGTAGCAGATACCTTCATGCAGACAGATACGCTTCCGCTTTCATTATCTTTATTTAACACAGGTTTGAACCATACATCCTCCAGATGAACATCCGGAATTGCCTTCAAAGTAACATTTCTGAAAATTCCAAAAAATCTGAAAAAGTCCTGATCCTCTAAAAATGCCGCCGTGCTCATCTTATGTACCTGCACTGCCAGAATATTTCCCTTTTCCTTAATATATGGTGTCAGATCAAACTCTGAAGGTGTGAAGCTGTCCTCTGCATAACCTATAAACTGACCATTAAGCCACAGATACATAGCTTCTTCTACACCTTCGAAGCATATATGGATTCTTTTTCCACACATGTTCTTATCCAAATCAAAGTATTTGATATAAGAGCCTACCGGATTGTACTGTGCTTCTGAGAACATTCCTTCTTCTGCTCCGGTTGCCTCCATACTATATGCTCCTCTGTGGTACTCTTTTCCTTCCCACGGATACATAGTGTTGATGTAACGTATTTTATCATATCCAGCCAGTTCAATATGTCCGGGAACCATAATTTTATCGAATCCGGATGCATCAAATGTTTCCTTATAAAAATCAAAAGGTCTTTCCATCACATTTTTGCTGTAAGCAAACTCCCATTGACCATTTAATGACTGTAATAATGGATTTTTTTCTTTTTTCATGTCAGCATAATCCAGATAATAGCAATGATCACTATGTGGTTCCAATTGATTTACCTTAAACACTTCCGGATTATCAAGCCATTTCATATCAGCGTTCATATTTTTCCTCACTTTCCTATTATTGATATATAAAACCAAGAACAATAACTGCTTTGCTACATCTAAGATATAACAAAACCCTTGCAAAGAGCAATGTAATAAATTATACAAATCATGCACTAAATGATACTGTTATAATTATTATGAAATGAGGATCAAAAGGCATCATTGATGCTTGCATGCAATTTAAAAAGCTCCCGTGCATTGCACAGAGAGCTTTTTAGTCCGGTTAGTACAGACATATATTAACACGCGAATTATATGATGACACTTGCTTTCCCTTTTTTTCAAATCTTTGGATTCTTGTAATAACCTGATATTCCATCTGCAGCTTGTCCGATGAACAAGAGTATACATAAGGTTCAAAACCGGTATATTCATCATCCCCTTGCGTATAATTATTCCCATAATAAAAATTCTCTATTATATTTGTCTCAAAGGAAGAATCTATTTTTGATTCAGACTCTTTTGGATCCCCCATAGAATAATCACTGCCATATTTCTTTGCATATAAATCTCTCATCACTGCAGCCTGTGCCTTAGGACTATCCACATCTGCACAATAATATGTAATATAAAACGGTACTCCAAGCACCGCATCAACAGCGACCAGCATTCTCGTATCTTCAAATGATATTATAAATATCCACGCCGATAATTCCTTGCTTATATCCGATGTAACGAAAAAATCTGATATCGTGTTGTCAAAGCCGGCTTCCGAAACGCCTGCTTCAACGAATTGCTCAGCAGGAGCTTCATATGTCTGTTCTTTTTCACTGTCTGTATCCTTTGAGTAGTTACTTTCAAGGCTTTGCAGCATACCTATATCGTCTTCACCGAGCATCTGCATAATACCTGACTGCTTCTGAAGCTCACAGGCACCCTTCAGAAAAGTCTGAATAGCCGTATAAGCCTGTCCCACCGGAATCTCAGTATCCAACGGTTCCCTTTTCTCAATATATTTCCCATTCCACAGCTCATTTACATTATCCTGCATCAGAGACATCATCTTAGTAAGCCTCTCTTCAGCTGAAATAGAGCTGCTGTATGGGCTTATATCTGCGTTGCTTATTGTAGTACTCGTTTTGGCAATTTTTGCTGCTTTAAGTGAAATCAGATAATTCGGTATCATATTTCCGGCACATACAACTGCCAGAATAATGCATATACACACTATTCCCTTGATTTTATCCGGTTTTTTATCAATACATTTGCGCACTGATAAATGCTTACTTCTCATCCAATGCCTCCGCTTTCATGTCAAAATACACCCTGGTTCCTTTACCTGACTCACTCTCATAATGGATTTTTGTATCATGCAGCTTAGCAATCCTTGATACAAGTGCAAGCCCAAGCCCTGCTCCATGCTCACTTCTCGACCTCGACTTGTCAACCATATAAAAAGCCTCTGTAATGCGCTCTATATCTTCAGGCGGTATTCCTCTTCCATTGTCCGAAACTGCAATACGATAAATACTGTGCGAAATAAGTCTGCCTGATACATCTACCTTGCTGCCTCCTGATTTCACTGCATTGTCTATCAGATTAAGAAGCATGGTCTTAAACAGATCATATTCCAGCCACACCCATGCCTCATCCGAACTGTACACAATCTCTGTATTATGCTTTTTTGCCGCTTCATGTGCGGTTTCCACACAATCTGCTATAATCTCAGATACTCTTGTCTCTTCAAGCCTGAAATCATTTTTATCAAGAGTGATAAGCTCCAGCAGCTTAAATGATAATGCTTCAAGCCTCATGCCCTCATTCAGTATGACTCCGGCAGCACTGTGCACCTCATCCTCGGACATTTTTTTCTGATACAGGGTATCGGCATATCCTATAATTGATGTCATTGGGGTTTTGAGCTCATGTGCGAAGTTTGCAGTAAAATCCTCCTGCTTCTTTGCCGCCATCTGAAGTTCATAAACTTTGCTTTCAAGGTTTTTCGCAAGCTCGTTGAAAGCCCTCGCAAGCTCACCTACTTCATCCTTTGTCTTTACATCACTTCTTGCTGTGTAATCACCATCTGCAAATTTTTTGGTGGTGGCTGTTAATCCGGCAAGAGGCTTTGTAATCATCCAGGAAAGTATCAATATGACCATCATACCAACAGCAAGTATAACAATGTAGTACATGCTGCATCTATACCTAAGCTCCTTTGACTCATCGAAAACCGGTGTAATATCACTTTCCGTTATCAGAATATACCTGTTATCATTCAGTTTAAAGCTGCTTTTGACATGGATATATCTGCCGCTTTGTTTTTCACCGGTATCTTTAGTATTCTCTTTTGACACTATACTGTATGTAAGCGTACCATCCTTTACCTTTATATCCTTTTGCTCATAATTACATGAATTGGCATATCTCCTTTTTCCATCATCATCAGCAAGATACATTCCTCCTTCATCTCCAACAATGGATTTTGCCGACTGCGACATCATATCTGTAAGCTCCTTATCCACATCCTCACTCTTCATATTAAGGATTACCGTTTCAATCGAGTATTTTATCATCTGATGCTGTGAAAGTGCACTGTCCTGCTCCCTTTTCACTGCATGCTCCAGTGAATATGATAGAGTCACATATTCTATCATTCCAAGGGCAACAGCCAGTATCACTGTCATTCCAAAAACCATTTTATAGAAAAATTTCATCCGCGAACCTCCAGACGATAGCCAATCCTGAAAACTGTGACAATCTTTTCATTCCAATCAAGCTTTTTCCTTAGTCTTTGTACATGTGAGTCCAGTGTCCTCGTCTCCCCTGTATACTCCTCCTGCCATACAAGTTCATAAAGCCTGCGCCTGCTGAGTGCAACATTCTTATTCTTCATAAGCTCATACAGCAGATCAAATTCCTTTACTGTGAGCTCTACCTGCTCGCCTGCCTTTGTCACTGTACGTGATTTAGGATCTATAGCTACATCCTCTATTTCCAGACGCTCTGCCATGCGCTGAGTGCGTCTTAATACGGTTTCCACTCTCGCAAGCAGCTCCCCTATCTGAAATGGTTTGCATATGTAATCATCCGCGCCCATACGAAGCCCGCGTATCCTTTCATCCACCTGTCCCATGGCAGATATTATTATGACCGGAGTATCCCCAATTCCCCTGACATAGTCAAGCAATTCATAACCATTTATCTCAGGAAGCATAATATCAAGCAGCAGCAGATCATATCTGTTCTGCTCAATTTTGTCCGCCCCTTCCTTGCCATCAAACGCTCTTTCGCATTGATATCCCTCTGCCTTCAGGGTGTTGCATATTAAATTATTTATGTCGTTGTCATCTTCCACTATGAGAATCCTGGTCATAAGCTGCTCCTCTTCTATGATTATGATAGAATTATTATAGCATAAAGATGTGTCATAGTTGTAAAAAACACCCTGTTATTTAACTCAATAATAGGATGTTTTACCGGCACTTATACAAATATATTCTCACACATACATACTCCAGACAGCTCTAATCTGAGATGATATATTTTTGAATAACCACCTTTTGCCACTTTTTTCAATGCTGTTTGGATCATTTATTGAAAATCCTTCATCATCATAGCCTGTTATAACCATAAAATGTCCTGTATCAGTAAAATCTCCCGGTCCTACATTTACCACAATAGGATGTCCTTCATCAAGCTCTGCTTTCATTCTGCTCTCATCCAGCGCCACTGTCTTTGCTTTTACGCCGTAGTGCCTGCAGCCTTCACTTATAAGCGTCCATGAACTTCCCGATCCATCCACACTGTAACCGGCTTCCTTTGAGTACTTTGCTACTGCAAGCGGTGATGCCTCCCTGTTGTGTGTCAGATAAACCACTACCATCGAAAGTGTAGTGGGACCGCATCCGCTTGCTGCAAAGAAATTGCCGCTATACTTTTCGTAGCCCCAGCGTTTATCCCACTGCACAAATAACGGAACACTATCCATAGACGCTTCTTCTGTCAAGTCAATTGTGTGTTCCTTCACATGTTCCGCCGGATAATCATACACAAACTCAAGTGCCTCTTCATTCTTCAAAGCAAGGTCCTTTAGCTGTTTTGGATATTGGGTGCTGTTCATTATATCATCAAGCATTGACTGATTATTTTGTATCTTATTCTTTTCAGAGATTTTGCTATTTTCTATAACAGCATTATCATATGTATTGTTTCCGGCTTCAACATCATATTTATTTGTCCCGCCATCGCCGGATGTTATCATACGGCTTCCCACAGCCACAAATACAGCCACAGCTATGATACTACAGGAAAATATGATAGAACGCAGTATTTTTCTGCGCCTGCGTCTCCTTCGACGTAAATTTGCCCCATGTCTGCAACATTTGTTTTGTGTCATATCCACTTTCTACCCTCCTGCTTCTTTGTAACTGATATTGTGTATCATTACTCTATCAGAAGCATTCGTTTATTATGTTGCATACTTGTGTCATAGTTGTAAAATATTCCAATATTAAATTGTATAAATAAACTGACCAATGACAGTATTGCAGGATATTTTAACCTGTCACTGTATTAAGCAACTTTTGACTATATATTCTGTTATTTTGGCAAGTAATATTAGTTTTCATATTCTATAATGACATCGTAAACAGAAAGGAGATGAATTTCCATGAGAAATAAATTACACAATTTTATTAATAACTTACTTAGCTTTTATGCAAGCTTCTTTACTCACAGATTTTATCAAATGTAATGTGCATAGCATACATAAAATACCTGATGCCCTCCATATCCTTCCACTAAAGCTATGAGTTGCATTCCATTTTTCTTAATCCTGCAATGTCAATACGATCTTGGTTCCTATCGTATTATTCTGCTTAATCTTTGGCAGGTAATTTCCTATAACAATAAACAATAAACTTGTTCCATAATAAATTAATGCTAAAAATAAATCCGCTGTTTTTGCTCTTTGATACAATTATTTATAATAAGTTATAGATTCTAAACTGCCATGAGTATTTATACTTTGGATATACGTATTATCATAATAAAAGTATTCTCCTAATTGGCTGCCATAAGTTTCTTCTAACGTAAGTACAATAATAGCATAATTTCCTTCTGAAAAGTAGTCTATGAAAGCTCCTCTGGCAGAAGGACATCTTTCTTTTACATCTAATGCTATTTTTTTTATATCTTCGTTCTCTACAATTATTTTATTATAGCTTGAATCTCTTGTTGATATTTCAACACCATTAGTATATATAATATTATAATTTAATTTTTTAGCAGAAAATCCTTTTCTATTAAATAAATTTTTCTGTAAAGTTATCGTTACAGGTTTATTATTTATAATAGCAATATAGGTATCATCAGATTGTATAATTCCAGTTTGATAGTTGTATTTTAATAAATAATTACAGTTATTTATTACATATAATTCATACACATAAGGAATTATAAAAACAATAACAGGAATTATACTTAAAATGATATATTTTTTGATGCTTAAAATATTATAATCAGTATTATTTGATTTTTTTATTTTTCTATTTATACAACAAATACTTACTATATGAATGATAAATGATATTATAGAAATTGGAAATAAAAATATAAAGTCCCAACCTATATCTACTATTTCACTACCACATAAATAAAAACTAATGAAATTAAATATTATATATATAATTATGAGTTTTCTTAATTTCTTTAAATCACTATTCTTCATAAAAATTCTTGTTAAAAAAAATATTGACATTATTAACAATATAAAAACATTACAATATATTGCACTTTTTAACATAACTACTTTCCTCTCTTTCTATATAACATTTAAATAAGCTATCTATACCTTTATACAAATTATATCATAAAATTTCAAAAAAGCTGACTTGAAAAAGTAAATTCCAGTGCAGGGGTAAATTCCACCACGCTTTAAAATTCTTTGATTTTTTAGAATTGTGGGAGGCTAAATCCTTATGAAACGGCAACTGCTACTGTAGCACCAACCATTGGGTTATTACCCAGAGTGATTCTCTCTCATATCCTGTCAAATCATATTCTTTTTTATTCTATTATCCTTTCATTTCAATCATTTTCTGTATATCTAATGGTTTCGACAGGTGTGCACCCATCCCTGCAGTCTTTGATTTTTTCATGTCATCATCAAATGCATTTGCTGTCATTGAAATAATCGGGATGCTTTTTGCGTCTTCTTTCTCACTGTTTCGGATTTCATGTGTTGCTTCATATCCATCCATGACTGGCATCATAATGTCCATTAGAATTGCATCAAAATAATACACATTGTGTTTTCATGAGATCTGTTTCATTTGTTTCCGAATCGTACAATGCCAATTCTTTTTATTTATTCCGGGTGCTCTCATTGTCGAGACCAGATGACATCAGACTCTTACGATTCATAGTTCTCAATTTTATTTGCGGAGTATTTATAATCCATACAATATCGCCTGTCGATCAGCCACATAAAATTCATAATTACAACATCGTTCAATCAATTCCCTGTCATGGGTGATAATAAAAATACTTTTACCCATGTCACGAAGTTCTTTAAACAGCTGTGCAGTACTTACCATATGACAATAATCCAGACCGCTCGTCGGCTCATCAAATATCAGTATCTCCTTTTCTGCAAGCACAGACGATGCAATAGCCACACGCTGTTTCTGACCACCGGATAATGACATCGGATGTTTATCACGAAATTCCCATATACCAAGTTTTTGCATAATTTCTCTGGCTCTTTCCTGTATCTCTTTTCCGGTATCCGATGCTCCAAGAAGAACTTCATCTTCTACAGATTCACAGAAAAGCTGATGATTTACATCCTGCATTACAAGATAACATTTACGGAGCATTTCCTTTGGTTTATACTGCTTCTCTTCTATGACCGTCTGTCCCTTAAATTTTTTCTCCAATCCGCAAAAGCATCTGACGAACGTGGATTTTCCTGCTCCGTTTTGTCCTGTAATTGCTATAAGTTCATTCTTTGGGAGCCGCATATCTCCAAACTCCAGTACCTTTTTTTCTCCATAGGAAAAATAATAATTTTTCAGTACTATGTCCGACTCTTTGGCAATATACTCATGTCTTTTACTGCTTTCATCACAATGTAGCTGCATTGTACGAAGTCCGAGATTTTGCAGCTTTTGCTCTGAAAATTTCAGAAATTCCTGCATTGTGATATCAAACATAATTCTTCCATGTTCAAGATAGACTACACGGTCACATATTTCCTTAAGCCAATACAACCTGTGCTCCGCTATCACGATTGTTTTTCCCTGCTTTTTCCAGAGTAAAAGCGTATTTTTTAGTCTTTCTATGGATTCTTTATCCAGATTTGATGTCGGTTCATCAAGTACAAATACGTCGGGCTGCATCGCAGTTACAGAACCACAGGCAACTCTCTGCTTCTCACCGCCTGACAATTTAAAAATATCTCTGTCCATAAGATTTTCCATTTCCAGTTCGCTTACAGCCAGTTTTACACGTTCGTTAATATCGTTTTCTACAAGTCCCATATTTTCGCATCCAAACGCAACTTCACTTGTTGTATCCATGCAGAAAAACTGACTTCTTGGATTCTGAAATACACTACCCACCTTTTTTGATATATTATATAGTTCTTCACTCTGCACATTCATTCCATAAACGCTGACATTTCCGCTATACTCTCCTTCATAAAAATGTGGGATAAGACCATTTATAAGGCGCGTTATTGTTGTCTTTCCACACCCTGAAGCCCCACATAACAAAACACATTCTCCTTTATCAACTGAAATCGAAACATCTTTTAACGCTCCTTTTTCCGAATTATTATACTGAAAACTGACATTTTCTATCTGTATCATAATATCCTCCATTTGTAACAAAACCGCACTCTGCCAATATCATGACATCATGCGGTTTTATCTATATATTACATAAATAATCTTGAAATCATTGAAACGATCCATATTACATAAGGAATAAAGCAAATAAGTACTACAATATAGTCCTGAAAATGAAAACCAATCCGGCACACATTGGTCCGCTTTACATCACCGCCAAGGCCACGTGTAATAGCTGCGGCATTGAGCTCCTCTCCAATTTTTGCGGAGCAGACCATAAGTGGAATCAGTCTGTACTCTATCATTTTATCGACATTTTTCCCGCCGAAGCGAATATCCCGCATACGCATCGCATCATTGATTGCCCGGAATTCATCCGCAATCGTTGGAAAAAAACGAAACATAACAGAAAGTGGTATGGTCAGCTTATCCGTAATATGCATCCTGCTCATAGCCGAAGAAAACTCACTTACTGTTGTTGTCTGCATCAGATAGGTTCCAGCCATGATTCCCGGCAGAAACCTTGTCATAATCCCGCAGAATGCAAGCAATATAAATCCAATAAAACCTGTCATATGAGGCAGCACAAACACTGTCAGCAAATAAAATACACTGTACAAAATGATGTATCCTGCTGCTCTTTTCCACTTACCTACAAGTATAAAAAGCACGAACGGAAGCAGACAGAATAACGGAAGGTACGCACCAAATAATTTATCTCCTGCTCCTCCCAGAACAAATATTGCCATTGTCATTAAAAGAAGCATTTTCGTTCTTGGATCAAATGTGACGTATGTATGTATCATTATGCAATTCCCGCTTTCTCAAAATGCTTTTTCAACAATGATTTTCCAAATACTCCTCCGATCCATCCACAAACCACGCATGCTGCAATAAGTAATGGGATCAGCCATGAGTTCGCAAAGATATCTGTCATTTTAGTGATATACTCCTGTCCAAAACTCTGACGCGTACTGAAATATGCCTCAATATTCATAAACATTGGAACAAAGTTTCCAAAGATGATCAGATTAAATACTCCACAACTTAATATATTTTTCTTACTGCTTTTATAATTTCCTGATTTTACAATAAGGTCTGTAATAACACCACATATAATTCCAAAAATAAACGGCCAGTATCCCATTCCTGTAATCCACAAAAACAATCCAACGATCATAGCATAAATAGTTATCATTCCAAATTTATCAACTTTTGTCAAAAAAAGCATATATGGAATACCGCCAAATATTGGGACAATCACACATAAAAGCGGCATCATGATCGGTATAAATCCCAGCATTGCAACTGCTGTCATAATCACACAGTAAATCGCTGCATAAATTCCAATATTGATCAAATCTTTTCCTTTTAATTTCTTTTTATTTTTCATTTTGAATGCTCCTTGTTTTTTATCTATATATTACTTTATTTCTTAACGTGCCAGTTTCCAGCTGACTGCCTGCTCTCTTGCATCCACAAACCGCTTGTAAATTCCTTCCTGCTTCATCAGCTGCTCATGGGTTCCTTTCTGCACAACCTGCCCTTTCTCTACGACCACGATCTGATCTGCATGGCGTACCGTCTTCAGTCTGTGTGCGATCATAATGATCGTTTTTTCTTTCGTCAGTGCATCCACAGCCTCCACAAGTTCTTTCTCATTCTCAGGATCTACATTCGCAGTTGCCTCATCAAGAATAATGATCGGTGCATCCTTCATAATCGCCCTGGCAATGGAGATCCGTTGTTTTTCACCACCGGAAAGCGTGGCACCGCCCTCTCCGATCACGGTATTATATCCATTTGGAAGTTTGCTGATAAACTCGTGACAGCAGGCTTTCTTTGCTGCTTCCACCACTTCCTCATGACTTGCATCCTGACGCCCGAACTTAATATTATTCTCAATTGTATCTGCAAAAAGATAGACGGACTGAAAGACAAATGCAAAATTATTCATCAGGCTGTTCATGCTGTACTCTTTTACATTTACACCGCCAAGGGTCACTTCTCCGGAATCCACATCCCAGAATCTGGAAATCAGATTACAAAGTGTAGATTTACCTCCGCCAGACGGACCAACGATTGCTGTCGTTGTTTTTTCTGGGATAGAGAGTGATACACCATCAATAATCTTCCGCTTATCGTAGGAAAATGTAACATCTGAAAGTCTGATATCATAGTTTTCCGGCTGTATCTCTTTGCCATCGATATCCATCGTATCCAGTTCCAGAATTGCATTTGCTTTGTCCACACATACACTTACCACATGTAAGAGGGATGAGTAATTTCCTGTACATTCCAGACTGGCATAAAGCATAAATGCTGAGATTGTCATACCAATGGCATAAACCGCACTCATAGTTCCATTGATATAAAAATATGCACTGCATGCCACAATTACGGCTCCTGTTATCTTCGTTATCACGCTTTGTAAAAAATGATACGGGACAAATACCATTTCCATTCTGGTATTGATTTTGGCACTCGCATCGTTTGCATCATTTAATCTCTTTGCCTGTTTTCCAAGCAGATTGTAGGATTTCACTTCTGAGATTCCCTGAAGATACTCCATGATCTGACTTACGAGTTCTGTATCACATACCACCTTTTGTTCCGAATCTTTTTTCCCTGCATTCTGCATCATAGAATTTACACCAAAGAAAATCAGGACTCCAGCTGCAGATATCAGTCCGATTCTCCAATCAAAGACAAGCAGCATAAGGATGATCATCAAAGTCTCTAAAATCCCCTGCGTTGTCAGCATAACCACCCTGGCCGCTACATCTCCTAGTAATTCCATCGTATTGGTTGTCACCGAAGATATCTCTCCAATACTGTTGGAATTAAAATATCCCATCGGAAGGTAACGCAGATGCTCTGCAATTTTGATTCTCGTAAAAGCACTTGCATTATAGCCACCTTCTGTCTGAAGTACCGTAGAACTTCTCTTACATATAACAGCAATCACAATCGCAATTACCATAATGGCTAAGGAACCTCCGATATATTTTCCTATCGGTTTTCCACCAAGCAAACCAATCAATATGTACATAATGGCTGGTATCTTCATTGCAGATGCAAGTGCTTCTACAAGCCCAATGACCATCGACAGTTTGAATTTGTTTCCATTTTTCCTCCCTGAAAATCGAAAGAATTTCGCCAGAATCTCAAACATATCATACGCCCTCCCTTACGGTATCTTTTACTGAAATATGGGCATTCCACATTTCTTTATAAAGCGGGCATGACACCAGAAGCTGCTCATGCGTGCCATGCGCTGTCACGTTTCCATCATTTACCACAAAGATCTGGTCACTGTCCTTAACGGTAGAAAGCCTGTGTGCTATGACGATCAGTGTCTTTCCGTCCACCAGTTTTGCAATGGATTTTTGTAATAGAGCTTCGTTTTCCGGATCGGTGTAGGCAGTTGCCTCATCTAAAATGACGATCGGTGCATCCTTTAGCATCGCCCGGGCAATCGAGATACGCTGTCTCTCTCCTCCCGACATATGTCCACCGGCACCGCCTACAACGGTATCAAATCCATTTTCTAACTGCAGGATAAATTCATAACAGCCGCTCTTCTTTGTAACCTCAACCACCTGGTCATCCGTAGCGTTTGGATTTCCCTGTCTGATATTTTCACGAACTGTCTCATTAAACAGATAATTGTCCTGCGCGACATAGGCAATTTTCCGGTTGAAATCTGTAAGTGCCAGCTCTTTTACATCAACCCCACCGATTTTAATGTTGCCGGAATCCACATCCCATAAAGATGCGATTAGCTTTGCGATCGTTGACTTTCCGCTTCCGGAAGGCCCAACAATTGCATTTACAGTCCCTGCTTTCAGTTCCATATTTACTCCATGCAGGATTTCTTTGTCGTGATAGCCAAACCTTACATTTTCAAGAATGATGGAATTATCTTTTGGAACATCTTTACTTTTCTCCGGACGTTTTAACTCCGGCTGTTCTAAAATACCTGCTATCTCATCAACGATCACTCCGATTTTCCCAAGGTCATCTGTATAGGAGCCCACCGTGATCAGAGGCCCGACAATTCCCAGTGAGAGAATGATACAAATGACAAAATCAGATAACTCTAAGGTTTTATTCGATACATAATAGGCTCCAAAAGGCAATACTGTAAGAAGTGTATACGGTGTCACCACCATCATCAATGCATGATAGACAGAACATCTTCTCATCCATGAAATGAAAGAGTCCGCATATTCCCTTGCCGCTTTTGTAAATTTAGCATAAGAGCTTTCTGTCTTTCCAAATGCCTTTATGACCTCTATTCCGTTAATATATTCTACCGCAGCATCATTCAGCTCTTTTGTGGTCTTAACCGTCCTTTCAAAACTTGGCTTATAATCCAGCATCATTCCAAAATATGAGAAAAGTCCAACAACAATCGGAACTAAAGACCAAAGTGCCAGCCGATAGTCTGTCAGGAAGAAATAAATCAGGATTACAACCGGTGCAAGCAGATTGGAGGTAAATTCTGGTACTATGTGAGCCAGAGTTGTCTCGATACTGTCAATTCTTTCCACCATGATATTTTTAAAAGTACCTGACGGTGTATCTTTCACATACCCAAGAGGTACCCTGGCAAGCTTGTCGCAACACGCTTTTCTTATATTTGCAAGTACCACAAAAGTTGCTTTATGTGACAATGATGTTGAAAGTGAATGAAACAGTTCTGCGATCACAAACGACAGTGCGATCAGGACTGCTTTTATCAGATATTTTTCAAACTCCTTTTCACCATTTAAAAACAGTTTCACCACATCCGCAATTATAAAGTACGGAAGAATCTTAAAAATAACATTTCCTATTGCGAGCAATACACTCCACACATAGGCACTTCTTTTTTGTCCAGCCCATGTCAGTATCCAGCTGACTGCTGACTTTTTCTTTTCTTTCACACGTATTCACTCCTTGCTATAGTTTTAATTTTGTTAGTTATATCTAACTCTTGTATAATAAAATAGGTGGCATGCCGGCATCAGCCACCTGATATTATTTTCTTAAAATGTACCTTTCTGAATCGTAAGCCTAAAATTTAACGTTCCACAATCGCTCCCAGCCACCGGTATTGAATTCCCGAAGCTTGTGCACATTTCTCTTTGCAATTTCCTTATCTATATCGTGCTCAATGATCTGAAATATAGATGAAAAAAATCCGGTATAAATCATATGCATGAGGCTTTCCCCGACAATCGGTATTTCAATTCCATCCTCCTTCATTTTCTTCACATATTCCAAACTGGATCTCATTTCCCTGTCTACCATATTGTGTATGAATGTCTCAAACTTTCCACTGTCTCCACATTTCAGCAATAATCGGAAATTATCATAATGCTCATAGATATAGTCAATCATCTGATCCATTCCGTCGCCGGATGTGTCCGACATATTACTGGTCTGTTCTTTGGCAGAAAGCTTTTCAAAATCCTCAACTACACGGTCGTAGATCTGATATATATGTTCTATATACGGATCTGTCAGTGCATCAAAAAGCGCCTCTTTTGTCGGATAGTATTTATAAAAGGCACCCGTTGTAAGTCCGGCATCCTTTACAATATTTCTTAAAGATGCCCCGGAAAAGCCATCTTTTAAAAAATGCTTTCTGGCTGTATTTAATATATTTTTCTCTGTATCTTCTGCTTTTGTCGACATCTTTTTCTTATTCTCCTGAACGTCTCTCCAAAATATAACAGTGTTATATAGTACTGTTATATTTTATCTCATTCTATTCATTTGTCAAGTATAATTTTTAGATTTTTCACAACTATTTTTCTCACCACACTCTGCAGTAAATGAGAAAAAAAGAGACCCATACCATAAATGATATGACTCTCCAAAAAGCCTATAAAATCAAGCTTTCTATTTAGAATTTGCCCTCATCAGCAGCCTGCTGTACAGAAACGGCAACTGCTACTGTAGCACCAACCATTGGGTTATTACCCAGAGTGATTCTCTCTCTCATATCCTGTCAAATCATATTCTTTTTTATTCTATTATCCTTTATAAAATAAGGATTACACTGTTCTACACATCTCCTATCATGTATATTACTATTTTATTATAATCATTAGTATTTTACTCAATTGGCAGCTTTTGGGCGACTTTTTTATATTTTACTTTATACATACTAACAAAAGTGCCATTTGTAATAATACTATAATGAATAATACCACATCTCAATTACAATTGACACTCTGAATTTGTCCATCAAAATTCTATTATACATCCATTTATAAGCACTAATAATAAAACAAGGTCAGTTCTGCAATCATTAATTGATTACAAAACTGACCTTAATGCAACACTCCTAATGTTCTACTATATTTCCTTTATATTGTCCAAATCAGACAAATCCATGCCTTCATATTTCTCAGTAAACTCAATCAATACAGTTTTACGAACCTTGAGACTCCCCAGTTTAAGTGCAGGTAAAAGTTTCCTCTTAATTAGTTCATATACCATATTAACATTCACCCCTAATACCTCTGCCGTCTCACGCACATTGTACAAAAGCTTTTCATCATTTAAATCTTTCTTTTCCATATTTTTCACCCCACTATTCTATCTCCAACTGCCGTTTAATCACAGAGTTTATTTTCTCCATCACACCACTATCCTTATTAACACAGCCAACTTTCATGAGTATATCCTGTCTGTCAACTGTAACAAGCTGCTCTGCCATAAATACAGTAGTCTTTGCCATTCCACCTTTTGTATCATATTTTCTCACTGTCACATGTACCGGAAAGTCAGCTTTTTCAAGTTTACTTGTCCCTGGCATCACTGTAAAAACTGTATTGTTTCCCTTATCCGTACTTACGATCAGGCATAGTCTGCGTCCAGCCTGCACATGTTTTTCGAAATGGTGTCCCAGGTCTACCCATACCAGATCTCCTCTGCAGTATCTTTTGTCCTTATCTTTTTTCTTCAATGTTCTGCTCCTCCTTGAATCCTATCAGATTAAGCTTCAGTTCTCCTTCATCTACCGAAAAGATTTTGAACCCATTTTCATTAATCAAGCCTATTTTCTTGTATGCATCACACATTGATGACGATATGCTTGCCATGTTTGCTACAACGACTGCCCTCGCTTTTCCTTTATACATAAGACTTAAGCATCTCTCAAACATCTGATTACATACATTCTGTGACATGCAGCCTCTACGGGCGATTCTCACCGGTACAAGTCCATGTGCCTTTGCATAATCATAAATATACTTGAACTGTCTGTTTTCCTTTTTCTCTGCTAGTTCTTCATCCTTATTTTCGTTTGACGATAAAAATACAATACAGGGTATTTCCTCTCTCATCATATTTCTTTTCTTTTTTGCCTTGCCCATTTTATGCCATTCCTCCTAAATGTGTTCCTAAAATCGTATTTGCATCAGTTTTGTAAAAATTTATAAATCTAAAAAGCATCTGAATACTCATTCCCTTTGAGCCTTCCTCAATTCGTGCATAATGACATAAACTCATATCCATTTCCTCAGCCGCCTTCATCTGTGTCATTTTTCTTTTTTCACGTAAATCTCTTATATTATTTCCAATCACATATGGATCAAATTTAGTTCTGCTCATTTCCGCTACCTCCATCAATTAACATCCATAATCCTCAGCGTGTGAAATAGTTACTGGAACCGGGCCGATTGCTATGCAGTAAACCGCAACTCCCTTTGCAGCAAGTGTCAAAATGAACTTTTCAAGATCAGACACATTATCGGTTATCTCATTAAGGCTTCTCACCACAACTACCTGTGCACATTCGCTGTCAATCATCTCAAAGAAATCATCAAGCTCACGTCTGTCAAAATCCAGCGAAAAAGATGGATCATGATAAGCTCGTGTAAGTGTGATTCCGTTTGCATCAGCCATGTTGTTCATATCGTTTAAAATAGTCTTTACATTATCAATTGATTTTCTCGACTTGATAAATGCTACTCCTCTTGCATTGACTCTGTTGTTTACTCCTGTGAAATTGTTTCTCTTACTCATAATGAATGTTCTCCTTTACATTTGATGTATTGGGGAGCTCTGGCGCCTTCACTCTCGTGACGTGCTCTCTCAAGCACATGTTTATTGTATACTGTCACGAATGAATTGCCGACCGTGTTTACGCGACAATTTTGTCGTGTTAACACGACATTTGCATCTGCTTCTAAACACTCATCATTGCCTTCATCATTGCCTTCATCATCGCCACACACTGCCGTAGCTGCATCTCATCCATATCAGAAAGCACCTTTACTGCTTCTGCAACGAGCTCTGCCTTTGTACTTCCTGCTCCATACATGATGAAGTCTGCAGATACCTCAAGCTCCACAGCCAGACTGTCAAGCGTCTGTGCCCTAAAAGAGCCTCCGTTTTCAATCGCAGATAATGACTGTCTGCCTATCCCGATACGATGAGCCAGCTCATCCTGTGATAAGCCAAGTGCCTTTCGTCTGTCTGCTATTCTTGCTCCTCTCTCATAGTTCTTTTCTTTTGTCTGTGCTTTAGTCTGCATAAATCCTCCCTGCCGTTCCCCTGAAACGAACAGGTAAGGTACAACTGCATATTCTGACTCTCTGCACACAAAAAGACGCACGAGGAAACCAGTATCATAAATACTGTTCGTTTCCCCTGCGTCTCTGGTGCTTCCATCTTTCGATGTGCCCTTATCAGGTGGGCTGTAATTTAATTGTCAATCGTTATATTCTGAAAGTCCCATTCTCAGAATGTTCCTTCATCATTCCCTCGGAATACTTCTTTAGTATTATTACCCTCTTGCAGCGACTGCATTTCATGCCTATATTCTGCAGAGCCACAGATGATTCATCACCACATGTATAGTATTCCATCATTAATTTATTGCATTTCTTACATCTTATTTCTATAACTTTTACCTCATTTTTCAATTCAGTTCGCTCCTTATTCATACAAAATCATTAATCTACACAATTCTGCACTCGTAAAGGAAAGGGAAATCACCTTTGCAAGCCTTTGCCGGGAGTTCCGATGAATGTATGCACATTCCCCGGCCTGCTGATCTATCGCCAACTGATATGCCATATGTCAATCGCAAATGGTCATATCAGGCTCCGGCTCTTTCCATAAACCACATATTATTATCTTCATAGAATAAATGGACCTCTTTCCCATTCACTATGCATGTATAACGTTCTCCAACACCGCCTGCTTTTGTACTGGCGGCTCTTCTTTTGTCTTTCACCCATGAGATTTCATATTTCTTTCCATCCTCCCAGGTAATCTCTACCGGAAGAAGCACTCCATCCCTGGAGAACTTTGCCACTACATCAACATATACCTTATTGGACCTCATATGTCTGCCTCCTATACGATTACTATAGCTTTACTGTTACTAGCCTGAAAAAAATCCATGTGGGTGAACCGTGTGTTCTTCTTTTGCATTGACTGCTGACAGAATCCTGTCCCGGTACATGAGTCCCCTCTGGATACTGTAAAACCCAAATCTTCTGCGTATCTCATCCACCGCTGAATCCATCTTCATCTGCTTTTCAC